>Ga0214917_10000010_pt1 | contig 205163 bp, 225 predicted proteins | sample LL_1208_BB_MetaG_FD_177983 | JGI IMG/M metagenome (GOLD analysis project Ga0214917, IMG submission 177983) | Freshwater microbial communities from Lake Lanier, Atlanta, Georgia, United States - LL_1208_BB | ecosystem: Environmental > Aquatic > Freshwater > Lake | place: USA: Georgia...
AGATACAGATGATGATCGAGCTGATGATGAAGTTGTTGAAAGTAATGATGCAATAATAGAAGATACAGATGATGATCGAGCTGATGATGAAGTTGTTGAAAGTAATGATGCAATAATAGAAGATACAAATAATGATCAAAATGATGAAGATAATGAAGTTGTAGAAAATGGTCCAAATTCACCATATGCTAAAAGTAACACCAGAGGTATAACTGGTCAGGTTTCAAATGTAAGACAACAATCAATAATACAGCAACAAACTGAATTTTCAAGTACAGGTGATTGGAGAGTAAGATTAAAATTAGCTCCAGGGGCAAATTATTTGTATGCTGCTGAAAACGTAGAGGACCGAGGAATTTTAGCTCCTTTAGCTGAAACCGACGGCGTAATTTTTCCATATACCCCACAAATAAGTGTGGTGTATACTGCAAATTATGAACCTACTTCTATTACTCATAGTAATTATAAAATTGCACAATATCAATCAAGTAGTGTTGACTCTATACAAATAAATTGTGATTTTACTGCACAAGATACTAAAGAGGCTAGTTATTTATTGGCTGTTATACATTTTTTTAGATCAGTTACAAAAATGTTTTATGGTCAAGACGAAAATCCTAAACCTGGAACTCCTCCGCCTTTATGTTATTTGGTTGGAATGGGATCCTTTCAATTTGATATGCATCCATTAGTCATTACATCATTTCAATATAATTTACCTGATGATGTTGATTACATACGGTCTACCTCTATTTTAACAAGTGCCGCAGCAGCAACCAATTCACCAAATTCAACAGGAGCTTCAAATTTAAGTGCAATGGGAATACAGCCCGGAGGTTTAGCAACAAATGTTACATTTTCAACACCTCCTACAGGACAGTCAGGAGAACCAACATATGTACCTACCAAAATGAAAATACAAATAAGTTGTATGCCTATTGTCAGTAGGGCAGATATTAGTAATGTGTTTAGTTTAAGAAATTATGGTTCTGGAAAACTTTTACAGGGTAGCAAACGGGCAAGCGGGGGGATTTGGTAATGTCAAACCAAAATACAATTTATCCATCAACAAGTCCATATTACAATACAAATATAGTTGATGCAAAATACTTAGATGTTTTAATTAATAGGTCTATACCAAGACTTAGTAGCGATGTACAAATAACATTAATTAAAACATACGAATATAGGCCTGATTTATTAGCCTATGATTTATACAATGATAGTAGATTATGGTGGGTTTTTGCTGCCAGAAATCCAAACAAATTGGGGCAAGATCCAATTTTTAATTTTGTAACAGGAATTAACATTTATGTCCCTAAGTTGGACACCTTAAAACAAGTTTTAGGTATATAATGGCAAATGAATTAGAAGGGTCAGATGATGATTTAACAGGTTTGACCCAAACAAACCAAGATAATCAAACTACGACTACTAATGGTCAGCAAACACCCGGAAGACGATTATATAATCCGTTAAGCACATTCGCTAGTTATACATATAATATTTCTCTTTATATGATAACTCCTGAAGCATATGATGCATTTATACAATCTGGAAGGAGAAACATATACGCCTTGTCTGATGCGTCCACAGATACTACCTCAGCAGGTGACACATCAGGAGTATATTTAATTGCACAAAGCGGTGGAATTAACAACACAGTGAATACTAGAGCTCCTGGTTTTCAATTTGATTACTACATTGATAATTTAAAAATAATTTCCCATATTTGTGCTAAAGCATCTGGAGGAGCTGCAAATACAAGTGCAATTACTTTTAATGTTTATGAACCATATGGTTTTAGTTTTGTTTCAAATTTAAAAAGAGCCCAAGACAGTTTACAAGCCTATATGGATCAAACTGGAAGGTCACAAAAAAATTTAGCCAATCCTACACGACAATTTTTTATACTAGGGATAAGATTTACTGGATATGATGTAAATGGTGAAATTTTAGTAGGAGAGAAAGGAAAATTTTTAGATCCTACTGCAACTGATAATGGTTTATTTGAAACTTTTTATGATGTAGCAATAACCGAAATTAAATTTAAGTTAACTGGTAAATTAGTTACTTATAATGTAAAAACTCAAACATTACCTAGTAAAGAAGCTTTTGGCACTAAAAGAGGTTTAGTAGATTTGGGAGCAACCATTGAAGCAGGTTCAGTTTATGATGCCTTACTTGGGAATAAAGGGTTAATTAAAAAATTGAATGATGAACAGCAAAGATTACTGGATGCAGGAAGTATAGGAAAAAAAGACACATATAATATTCAATTTCTTTCAGATATGGAAGAACGTGCCAAAGCTGCACAGATAGTTAGCCCAAGTGATTTAGACAAATATAAATGGGGGTCATCAGGGGCTTTAAAAACAATTGAGTCAAACGATGCTACAGCAAATAAGGCACCACCAAATAATAATGTAAGAAATGTAGTCATTCAAGGTGCCACTCCAATAATGCAAGCAATAAATCAAATTTTTTCTCAAAGTAGTTATTTGGAGGACGCTCTCAAAGTTGTTTATACTACTAGTTTACAACCTAATCCAAGTAAAAAAACAGAAAACGAAATTAAGTCTGATAGCAAAGCTTCGGTTAGTTGGTATAATATTAGTGCACAAGTTAGTAAAGCACAATGGGATGATAAAAGATCAGATTTTGCACTAGAAATCGTATATATGATTGCTCCGTATGATACTCCTGTCATACAAAATGCATATAGTAATCCAGGTGTAAAATATTATGGACCACATAAAAGGTATGAATATTGGTATACGGGAAAAAATTCAGAAATATTAAGTTATGAGCAATCTTTAGACACAGCTTATTATAATGTTGCATTAGTGCCTAGTAGTGCAGGAAGTGAAGCTAAAGGTGGTCCTGCTGCAATACCTTTAAAAGCAAATCAAAGAACTCCTATGCCTAGAACAGGTAGAACAGATGTTGGAGCTGAAGCACAAAACTCATACTTAACTAGCTTATATGATCCTAAATCTTTTGCTACAGCTAAAATAAACATTTTAGGTGATCCAGATTATTTAATACAGGATGCAGAGGATATTGGGGGAGTCGGAAGTGTTTATAATAAATTTTATGGAAATAATGGATATACAATTAAAGCAAATGGGGGTCAAGTTTTTATTGAGATAAATTTTAAAGAAGCTATTGACTATTATCATGACACAGGAACATTAGATATAAATGATAGTATTTTATTTTGGGCTTATCCACAAAGTATTAGTAAATTAGTAAAAGGTATAAGTTACCAAGTTGTAACAGTTGAAAGTAATTTTTCAAGTGGAAAGTTCAGTCAAATATTGACCTGCAATATTAATACTTTTGGAGATGTAACGGGTGAAGAAGGTACAGGTAGAGAATCAAATACTGGTTCTAATGCAAGTCAAACTGATACTACATCTTCTACAGGCTTAAGGTCTGATGATCCTACAGTAACTAATTCTAACATTGTAGCAGGAAGTCCCAATGCTTCAAACACAAATCTTCAACAAACTGATAGTAAGGGAGTAGCAAATGACGATGCAGGAACAACAAATGATTAAGGATGATTAATGGCTGAGGATGTTTTTAAACCTGCTGGAGTTTTAAAGGCAGCTAAGCCAGATGCAGGTGGTGCAGCGGTACGTAACGTTCCGTTATTTGGTATAGTTAAAGATAATATTGATCCTAATAGATCAGGTAGAATTTTCGTATATATTTCTGATAATAGTGGAAAAGATCCTGACAGTAGAGATAGTTGGACTCCTGTAAGTTATTTGAGTCCCTTTTTTGGGAGAACTACACCCAGTGCTCCTGATACAGGATATGGAAAATTTGTAGAAAATCCAACTTCCTATGGTTTTTGGAATAGCCCACCTGATATAGGAACAACAGTAATTTGTTTTTTTGTAAATGGTGATATGAATTATGGTTTCTATATAGGATCTATACCTGACCCAGAGACTTTACAAATGGTTCCTGCTATAGGTGCAACAGAAAATATTGTTGCAAATGAAAGTGAAGCTTCAGGTTACGGGGGCGCAACACGATTACCAGTAAGTAATATTAATGTAAACAATGCTGGTATTGCCGATAGTCCGTTATATTTAGATGAAGCCAAACCTGTACATAGCTATAGTTCTGCAATATATACAAAGCAAGGATTAATAAGGGATCCTATTCGTGGACCAATTAGTTCTAGTGCTAATCGTGAAAGTCCAAGCAGAGTTGGTTGGGGAATCTTAACTCCGGGCAGACCTATTTATACAGGCGGATATACAGATGAAACAGTTTCCGAAGCAATAACCTCAAAAAGTAATAGTATAGGTTTAAAAGTCATTTCTCGCAGAGGTGGACATAGTATTGTTTTAGATGATGGAGATACCATTGGGCGTGATCAATTAGTAAGAATAAGGTCTTCCTCAGGCCATCAAATATTAATGAGTGACGATGGGCAAACTCTACTAGTAATTCATGCCAATGGACTATCTTATATTGAATTAGGGAAAGAGGGTACAGTTGATGTTTATGCAACCAATAGTATTAATTTAAGAACACAAGGAGATTTAAATTTACATGCCGATAGAAATATTAATATAAATGCTAAAAAAGACCTTAAAATTAAAGCTGAAAATATAAAAATAGAATCTGAAAAAAATACGGATCAGAGAGTAGGAGAAAAGTTTCAACTTTATGCTTTAAATAATTACACAGTAAAATCTGATGCTAGTATAAGTCTAAATTCACAAAGTGACATAAGTGTTGCAAGTAGTGCAGTAGCATATGTAAACGGAAGTAAAGTTAATCTTAATACAGGTTCTACCCCTGTTAATCCACAAACTGTAGAAATTATTCCAGTTATATCACACATTGATACAGCTTATGATTCAGTAACAGGGTTCACAGCAGCACCTGGTAAATTATTAAGTGTAACCAGTAGAGCCCCGGCACATATGCCATGGGCTAATGCTGGTCAAGGAGTAGATGTTGAGGTTGATTTATCGGAGTCGGCTAATAGTCCACAGGCTCCTATTGATAATGTAGCAAACGTAAATGATGCGTCTAATTCTGTAACACCAATAACTATTACACCTACCCAAGCAGCAACTATTCCTAGTGTACAACCTATTAGTGCAAGTTTAGATGTAAATAGTTCAGGAGCTTTATTAGCTGCCAGTGCTGCAACTGCTGCTGAAATTATGCCGAAATCCTCTCCACTTGAGGGATATGGGATTATTACAAGTAATAATGCTAAAATTCCTGTTATAGGATCTTTTGCACAAACTCCTGATAATATTCAACAAGGAGGTTATACAAAACCTGGATCAGCAGCATTACTTAACAGTTTAGCAGAACGAGGCTATCAAGTGCCACGTATTTTTACAGAAAACATGTTTACAGGTAAACCAGGGGGAGAAAATTTTAATCGATTTGTTACAAATACGTCAGCACAGGCATCTAATCAAATTAATAATTTTCAAAGGACACAAAGTTTGCTAACAAAAACAGGTTTAATATCAGGAAAAGAATCCGCTTCACAAATAGGTGGAATATTGTTAGCAGGAAGTAATTTTGGAATAAAATCAACTGTAAATCTTTTTCAAGGCGTTGGTTCCAAATCTGCTAGTGCAATAAAGGGTAGTTTAAACTCAAATAACCCTGTGTTACGGGCTATAAGCACAGGCAATAATGCACTAAAAATTGTAAATACAGTAGGTTCATTCGGAGGCCTATCAAAAAGTATTGATGCATTGCAAAAAGCAGGTAGTGGTATTTCATCTATATATAAAGACAAAGGAATTGTAGCAAGTGCGTTTGGAGCTGTAAGCGGTACATTTAAAGCCTTAACGCCAGGAGTACCTCAAAATTTACGAAAAATTAGTGAACTTAATAAATCTTTTGGAGCAGTGGCAGGTCAAGCTGGAACAAAGACAAATTTGAACAATTTAGTAAACGCATCAAAAAGTGCAATAGGCGGTATCGGAGCACAGGCGTCAGCACTAGCAAGTGGTATTTTAAATATGCCAGGAGGTATGGCAGGGATGACAAATATAATAAATAAGTTACCAGGAGCTAGTTCAATTAATGTTCCTGGAGTTGATAAATTAACAGGTACCATAACAAGTGCACTTAATAGTGCATTTACAGGAAAAGGTACTCCTAATATTCCTAAAGGATTAAATGGATTAGTTTCGGCAGCAAGCACTAATTTAGGCGCAGGAGACATGGCACAGCTACTTACAAGTATAACGGGTCTGACAGGTGGAGGTAATCAAAAAATTCGACCACCTAATTTAGGATTCAATACTGTCAATGTATCAGGTTTAAACAATCAAGTAAATAATTTATTAGGGGATCCTAGGATTCCTAGTCCAAATAATATAGGCCAAATACAACCTTCTACAGTGTCTTCATTTCAAAATACTCAATCAGAATTAGAAAAAAATAGACAGGATATTGCAAAATTGAACGAATTTAGCAAAAAAATTTCTAAGGCTAGACAAGAATATGAAACCTTAAAGGCTACATTACCTGCTGGAGATCCTGAAATACAAGCAGCTAAAGAAGCTTGGTTCAAAATAGTTGACGATCCAGAACGTAAGGCTATTTTAGCTAGAATAGACAAACTATAAATACATTATGCCAAATTATATAGGATTCAGCACAATCAATTCCAATAAGCCAAAAACCACTAATAGACCTCCAGGTGAGGCAGGAGGTTTCGGAAGTGTTTTACAACCTATTGTATATGGGAAAAAATTTAGAATGCTTGATCAACAATTGGTTATTCAAGATTTAATAAATGCTTTTAATATAAAAAAAGGTACTAAAGTTGGACAGCCAGAATATGGCACAACACTTTGGAATTTTCTATTTGAACCAAATACTGCTGACATTCAATTTGCTATACAAAACGAAGTTCGTAGAGTTTGTAGCCTTGACCCTAGAATCATATTAAATTCTGTAACTTCATATCCTAAAGAAAATGGAATATTAATTGAAGTACAGCTGGCTGTAAATCCTTTTAAACAAGAAGAATTATTAAGCGTATTTTTTGATGCAACTTCTAATAATGCAAGTATTGTATCCTAAATATTATACTATTATTATTTGATAAATAATTAAAAGAGATATTTATGGCTAATTCTAGAACATCGAACATAGTTGGGGTAAACGATTGGAAGGCAATTTATCAAACTTTTCGTGAGGCTGATTTTAGAAGTTATGATTACGAGACTTTACGCAAAAGTTTTATTGACTATTTAAGAGTTTATTATCCTGAAACTTTTAATGATTTTACCGAAAGTAGTGAATTTATTGCATTATTAGATGTTATGGCCTTTATGGGGCAAGGACTTGCTTTTAGAAATGATTTAAATAGCCGTGAAAATTTTATTGATACTGCTGAAAGAAGAGATAGTGTTGTAAAATTAGCTAATTTAGTTAGTTACACTCCTAAAAGAAACATAGCAGGGCAGGGATATTTAAAGATTACCAGCATTAGAACAACTGAAAATGTTTTAGATATAAATAACTTTAATCTTTCAAATATTCCTATTTTATGGAATGATCCAGCTAATCCTAATTGGCAAAATCAATTTAATGCAATAATTAATGCAACGTTAATAAATTCACAAAGAGTTGGTAATCCTGGAAACACTGCTGAAATAATAGGTGTTGATACAGAGGAATACACAATTTCAATACCTAATACTGCACTTCCTATTATACCATTTACTTCTACAATCGACGGTATTACAATGAACTTTGAATTGGTAAGTGTGTCAAGTATTGACACAGATTATATTTATGAATTGCCCCCTGCCCCTTTTGGAAGATTTAATATATTATATAGAAATGATAATTTAGGTTTTGCAAGTCCTAATTCAGGTTTTTTTATTTATTTTAAACAAGGTACACTAACATCTTTAGATTTTAGTTTACAACAACAAATTGCAAATCAAACAATTGATATTGATATACAAGGTATTAATAACACAGATACGTGGTTGTTTCAACTTAATAATAATAACGGCGGACGAACCTTGTGGGAAAAGGTTGATAATGTTTACGCTGATGCATACTTACAGACTGAAACTTCTAGACGTAGAGTATTTTCTGTAACTTCTAGATTTAATGATCAAGTAACTTATGTATTTGGTGACGGTGTTTTTTCAGCTATTCCTGTAGGTAATTTTAGAGCCTATGTAAGAGCAGGTAATGCTCTAACTTACACTATAGAACCTAGTGAAATGCAAGGTATCAGTGTAAGTTTTGCCTATATTAGTAGAATAGGAAAGGTAGAAACATTATCATTTACTTTAGCTTTACAAACTAGTGTGAGTACTGCCCAAGTAAGAGAACCCATAGAACAAATTAAACAACGTGCACCAACTAGATATTATACTCAAAATAGAATGGTTAATGGCGAAGATTATAATAATTTTCCATATACTTTATATAGTTCTATTATAAAAAGTAAAGCTATTAATAGATCAAGTGTAGGAGTAAGCAAAAATTTAGACCTATTAGACCCAACAGGCAAATATTCAAGTATAACTAGCTATGGCAGTGATGGTGCTTTATATCAACTAACAGATGAAAGTTTTTTAACAACAGTTATCAATAATACAAACGATATAAGAAATTTTTTAACAATTTTAACTACAGCTTTAGGAACTATACCTCCAAATCAATATTATGTAGCAAATTATCCAAGATATGATGTTAACCAAAGCACTGGCGATGATACCACATATTGGCAAACTAGTACAGTCAACACATCAAGTGAAACTGGATTTTTTTACAAATTTGTAAACTTAAACAAGACGCCTGTTCCTACTGGCACCTTTTCAGCAACAAGTATGAAATATGTTATTGAAGGGTCAATGATAAAATTTTTAGCTCCAATTGGTTTTTATTTTGATAATGACAATCGTCTAGTAGCAGGGTTGCCAGGACCAACAAATAAAACTTATTTTTGGACTACTGTTTTACAGGTTGTGGGTGATGGTTTTAATAGCGGGGATGGGCAATTTGCTAACGGTCTAGGACCTGTTACAGTAAGTGGGTATGTACCTTCAGGAGCTATTATAACCACTGTAATTCCTCCCTTTTCAAATAGATTTAACACAATCGTAATTGATGAAATTCAAAGAAGGATGGAATTAAATCAAAACTTTACTTTAACATATAACAATTCATTACAAACAAATCAGAATCCATGGTCTATAGAATTAGAAACTGAACCTGATTACTTCATTCTTTTTACAAACACAGGAGTAAATCGTTATATTGTTCAATATAAATCATTAAATTATTATTTTGGTAGTGTATCTGACACTAGGTTTGCATTTAGCCAAGACGAATTAGTTTACGATCCATTTACAGGAAAAACGATACAAGATAATATAACTATTTTAAAAATAAATAATCAACCTAATTCATCTTATCCTTATGGATATGATATAAAAGTTAATATAATAGGACAAAATATTGCTAGTGATGGATATGTTAATGATTATGAAATTAAAGTAGCTTCAACTGATATAAATAATAGGAACCTAATTCTAAACCCTGATTTTTTTTATGAAATAACTGGTTACCAAATAAACAGTTCTAATGTTGGTAAATATGTTTTTTTTGAATTAATAGAAAATCCCATTACACTATCATTTTTACAAATTATACCTACCTCAACCGTAAATTATCAATATCAAAATTTATCACAAATTGAAATTGTAAAGTATGATTACCCATTAGGTCAATTGTTTTTTGCTTATGTAGAAAATAAATTTTACAAATCCTTTCAAGATAATACAAAAATAACTCCATTTTTTGTAATGAGGGAACAACCACAATATTCAGTTAGATTTGGTAGACAAGGTTTAAATTTTCAGTATAAACATAATAGTAATAATACAACTAGAATTGATCCTGCTACTACTAATATAATAGATTTGTATATAGTAACACAATCATATTATACAGCTTATAGTAATTACATACAAGATACAACTAATACTATTCCTAAACCAGAAGTTCCTAGTATCACTGAATTATCCACGACATATAGTGAACTAAATAATTATAAAATGCTTAGTGATAATATAGTTTTAAATAGTGTCGTTTTTAAACCTTTGTTTGGCCCAAAAGCTGATTCTGCACTTCAGGCTACTATAAAGGTAATTAAGGCATCATTTACTAATGCAAGTGACAGTGAGATTAAAAGTGCAGTGCTTACAGCTATGAATAATTATTTTAATATTAATAATTGGAATTTCGGAGATACTTTTTATTTTGATCAACTAAGTGCATACTTACATGCAACGATTGGTGAATTTATAAGTTCAGCAGTTTTAGTTTCTAATAATCCAAGTTTACGGTTTGGAGACTTGTATGAAATAAGGTCTATGCCTTATGAGATTTTTGTTAATGCTGCAACAACAAGCGACATACAAGTGATAGCTGCATTGACTCAATCACAACTTCAAATAAGATAATATGACTAGAATACGCACATTAGAATTTCTACCAGAAATATTTCAAACACCAACTAATGCACAATTTTTAAATGCAACATTGGATCAACTTGTAAATCCACCTGTCACTCAACCTGTACAGGGTTATGTAGGTAGTAAACTAGGTTATGGTATCAATCCTAAAGATTATTATGTTATAGAACCTACCAAAGAAAGAACAGATTATCAATTAGATCCTGCATTAATTTTTACAAAAAATAATAATGTTACAGCAAATGATTTTATAACCTATCCAGGAATAATTGATGCTTTGGAGTTAGAAAATAGTATAGTAAATAATAATTCAGAATTATTCGAAAGTCAAATTTATTCCTTTGACAGCTTTACAGATTATGATAAGCTAATAAATTATAATGAATATTATTGGTTACCAAATGGGCCCCCTGCAGTTGAGGTAAGTTCCGACACAATTTTTAAAACAGCAGAATTTATTGTTGAAGATGAATCAAGTTATTATAATATAAAAGAGGGTAATAAAGAATTTAAGAATCCAACTTTAACATTATTACGACAAGGTAAATACCGATTTATAGTAAATCAGGATTCTAATTTTTGGATACAAACCCAGCCTGGATTATCAAGTATATCATCCCTTCCGCCATACTATAATATACGAGATGTTTTTGGTGTTGAAAATAATGGTGCAGATCAAGGAGTAGTTACCTTTAATGTACCAGAAAAAACACAACAAGATAATTTTTTATTTCCTGGATTAAACAATGTAGATGTTGTAAGTTCTATGCCATTTTCAAATATTAATGGAAAAGCATTATCTACGTTTAATAATATTGATGGAGTAACATCTTTAAATGGCATGCGGGTTTTATTTTATAATACAGGAATTGAAGATGAGATTGGTTACGTGCAAAGTTTTTATGGTGAAACAGGATACGATACTAATTCCAATAGTTTAGTTAGTCCTGTAGTACTTTATGTATCATCAACCACAATTACTAATTTGGTTTTGGCAACAGGTTATGATACAACAAATCTAGTAATAGGTCAAACAGTTACTTTTGGAAGTACCTCACTAGGCGGAATCATTCCTAACAATATTTACTACATTTCACAAATTATAAATTCTACAGAATTTAGAATAAGCGATACATTAGGAGGAATTCACTTAACTTTATTTTTTGATTCAGGGTATATGCCTGTATACGCCAATCAAGGGTTATTTGAAGAAGGTTATTATTCAGAGGTCAATAGTAATTTTTATAGAATAGAATATGTAGGTGATGTTAATGATCCTATTATTAGGTTAGTTAATGATGGTGTAATACCAATTAATCAAAAAATTACTGCAAAATATGGTATTGAGTATATTGAAAGGAATTTTTTTAAAAACTTAGTTGGTGAAATAAATTTAATACCTTATTTAACTGCTCCACTTGATGTTTTATATTACCAAGACGGACAAAATCCTGATAAAGTAGGAATAATAAACTTAATTGATTCTAATTCAACAAATTCAATAAATGTTAATACTGATATTATAGGACAAAAAAATTATACATCAAAAAATGGGGTTGTGTTTACAAATGGACTAAAAATATTTTTTGATGGTGATGTAACTCCTGCAAATTATTTACAAGGCGAGTATTATGTTGAAGGAGTAGGAACTTCAATAAATTTAATACCTACTGTAAGCACAGTATGCCCTGAAATTTTTACACAAACCCAATTTTTACCATATGATGTGACCCCGTATGATTTTGGAAATTATGACACAAACTTATATGTTCCAATATATCCTGATTATATTACAATTAATAGAAATGCAAATAATTTAAATGCTTGGTCAAGAAGTAATCGTTGGTTTCATTCACAAGTTATAAATGATACAGCAATATATAATAATGATCCCTCTATTGTAACATTGTATGGCACTTATCAAAACAAAGCGAAAAGACCGATTATAGAATTTTTTCCAAATTTAAAATTATTTGAGACAGGAACCTTAGAAACTAGTCCAGTCGATTTTATTGACTTTAGAACAACCGATGCATTTTTAGAAGTAGCAGGGCAAGAAACATATTATCCTGATGTTGCTGTATATACAAATAATACTGTAACTATTGCAGCTACGACTACAAATTCAACTACAATTACAGTGTTAAAACAAAATGTAATTGGAACATTTATAATTGGACAATATGTAGTAGATAGTTTAGGTGTATTACCAATTAACACAAACATTAAAAATATTAATCAAACAAATACATCCTTTATACTTACAGTAGGTTGGGAAGATCCTGAAGTCATTAATTTAACTACAAATGATAGTATAATTACTACAAAAATTCAACCAGATGGTTATAAATTATTTTCAGGTGCTCACATAATTTTTGCTAATGATAATAATATTGAAGTTAGAAAAAAAGTTTATGAAGTTTCTTTTTCATCAATTAATTCAGGTCCATTATTAATTACTCTAACACCTGTACCAGATTTAATCTTAGATGCTGATTATAATATTATAGTATTGAAAGGTAATAATTATGAAGGAAAAAGTTTTTATTTTGATGGAGTTGATTGGCTTTTAGGTCAACAAAAAACAAATATTAATCAAGCACCTTTATTTGACGTATTTGATCAAAACGGTATAAGCTTTAGTGATAACACAATATACCCAGGCACTTCATTTATTGGAAGTACATTGTTTGCATATGGTATTGGTAGTGGAACTGATGATAGCATTTTAGGCTTTCCTTTACGTTATAGTTCAGTTGAAAATTTAGGCGATATTAGTTTTGATGTATCCTTTAATAAAGATACTTTTAATTATGTAGAATTAAGTTCTCCACAGACTAAAAAAATTAACACTGGATATGTACATAACTACTTTACGAGAACAGAATATACTAGACAATTAGGTTGGCAAACTTCTATTTCTCCAAGTATACAATATCAAATTTTTGAATTTAATTATAATATTGGAGAAACAAAAAATGAATTTATTTGTGATGTAGCACCTGCTAACGATAGCACTAATAAGTGGCCAAAAGTGCAGGTATTTATTAATAATGTTTGGCAAAATCCTACAACATATACCATTGCAACAACATTTTCTACAACCACAATAATTTTGGGTAAAGTGCCAACATTTGATACTGTAATAGAAATATATATTTACAGTAATCAAGTTAGTAAGAAAGCATACTATACTATTCCTATTAATTTATCAAATAATCCATTTAATACAGATATCGAAACTGTACAAATGGGAGATTTAAGACTTCACTATGAAAGTATCTTTGTAAATACTCCTAATATAGAAGGTAAAGTATTTGGTAGTAATAATTATAGAGATTTAGGGAATTTAATACCATATGGTAATAAAATTATTCAAAATAGTGCTAGCCTTGTATTACCTAGTGTATTTTTAAGAAAACAAAACCAAAGTTTATTTAATAGTTTACAGTTTAATTGTCAACAATATTTAAATTATAAACAACTTATAGTTAATACCGTTGACAAGTTAGATATTGGACAAACATTTACACCTAGTATTGTTTTAGATGCAGCTATTGAAATAATTACAAAAGAAAAAAACAATACGCAATCATTTTTTTATAGTGATATGTTGCCTAGTAAAGCTTCATATATTACAAATTCATACATTTTTAAAAATGATTTAAATGTAACAATATATCCTTTAAGTAAAATTTACAATTTTGATACTGCTAATTATAATGGAGTTTTAGTATACTTATTAAGAGAAAAAAATAATTTATTATTAGAGACTTTATGTATAAAAGATATTGATTATACTATTAGTAAAACTGCACCTAGCCTAATTATCAATGTGCCTTTACTTGATAATGACATAATTGTTATTAAAGAATATAATCAAACTTATGGAAGTTTTGTTCCAAATACACCAACTAAGTTAGGTTTGTATCCTGCGTATTTACCAGAAGTTGTATATGATACAACTTATAATACACCAACTTGGTTTATAAAAGGACATGATGGTTCATACACAAAATTATACGGAGAATACAATACTGATTTAGAAATATTAATTGATTTTCGTGATCAAGCACTTTTTGAGTTTGAAAAAAGAATTTATAACAATTTAAAACTTGAAGGTTTTAGTATACCTATTTTACCAAATCAGGTCATTCCAGGTTATTTTAGACAAACCAATTTGTCATTTGAAGAATTTAATGAAATATATTCTTTTAATTTTCTTAATTGGGTAGGACAAAATAGGTTAGATTATTCTACGCAATTTTACAATGTTAATAATAAATTTAGTTATAATTATAGAGATCAAGAAAATAAACTAGATGACAAGCCTTTCTTACAAGGAAATTGGAGAGGGCTTTATCAATATTTTTATGATACCTCTGAGCCTAATTTAACTCCATGGCAAATGTTAGGCATACCAAATAAACCAAATTGGTGGGAAGAAAGATATGGGCCCGCACCATACACAAGTGATAACTTTATACTTTGGAATGATTTGGCTCAAGGAATAAATTACAACAACGGTAATCCAGTTGTAATACCAGAAGCAATAAGACCACAATTATTTGAAATAATTCCTGTAGACGGTAATGGAAATTTATTGAATCCTTTTGAAGTTATGCTTGCAGGATACGATATTAATACATTTCAAAAAAGTTGGATAGTAGGAGATACAGGTCCTGTAGAATTTAGTTACAAGCGAAGTAGTACATTTCCCTATGATTTAATTAAAATTTATGCTTTAACACAAACAGCTAATTTCTTTAATTTATTTGTTGACGTTGACAATTATAGATATAGTTCTGAATTTAATCAATATTTAGTAAACAATCAAAATCATCTTATTCCTAATCAGATACAAATTTATGGTAATGGTATAGCTAAAACTAGTTATTTAAACTGGATAGTTGATTATGAAAAACAGTTTGGGTTAAATGGCACAAACAATATTTTAACACTATTAAATAATTTAGATGTTAGATTAGTTTACAGGATGGCAGGATTTAGTGATAAAAAGTTTTTACAATTTTTTGTCGAAAAAGGTTCTCCAAATGATAATAATGCAAGTTTATTGATTCCTGATGAAAGTTACGCTTTATTATTATATGACAACCAACCACAAAGTAGGATTATATATTCCAGTATAATTATACAGAAAATACCATTTGGATATGCAGTTTTTGGTAATAGCCAAGATAAAGCATATTTTATTATTTTAAATCCTTTAAACGATGGAAAGTATGAAAATATAACAGTAGAAAAATTGAGTGTAAAAGTTCCTTTAAATTACAGTAATACTGAATCGATTATACCTTATGGTACAATTTTTTATACTGTCCAACAATTAGCTGACTTTTGTAATGGATATGGTGCAAAATTAAATCGTGATGGTTTAGTATTTGATTCTGTTGAAAATGGGCTTGAAATTAATTTTAGACAACTTATTGGAGAATTTTTATATTGGGCACAAACAGGATGGGAAGATGGAAGTATAATTACATTAAATCCTACTGCTAAAGAATTAAAAATTAATAAAACAAATGAAATAGTACAACCTTTAACGGTACACAAAAATAATTTTGTTTTGAATCAAAATTTTTATCCTATCCCAGTAAATAATCTGTCAATAGTTCGAGAACAAACTATTTTTAGTGTAACAGCACTTAATAACGGAGATACAATAAGTTATGGCCAATTTAATTTAAGTAATTTTGAAAATGCAATTGTTTTTGATAACAATACTGTGTTTAATGATGTAATTTATGACCTAATCACTGGTTTAAGACAAAATAGAATTTACGTTCGGGGAGTAAAATCTGCGGAATGGAAGGGCACAGTGAATGCTTCTGGTTTCATTTTAAACCAAGACAATATTGAAGAATGGAATAAAGATTTAGGATATACAAAAGGTGTAATAGTTTTATATAAAAATAAATATTGGACAAGTATTCGTAAAATTGAACCTAGTGGAATATTTAACGAAAATGATTGGAAGGTTACAGAATACGACGAAATACAAAAAGGTTTATTACCAAATTCAAGTACTAGATCATATGAAAGTACCTTGTATTATGATATTAATAAAGTTAATTTAGAACAAGATGCTGACTTATTGAGTTTTAGTTTAATAGGATATAGACCAAGAGATTACTTAACATTGGTTGATTTATCAGATATCACTCAAATTAATGTTTATAAAAACTTTATAAAACAAAAAGGCACACAAAATTCCTTATTGGCATTTAAAGGAAGTAATTTGCCACAAGGAGGAATAGACTATGATACATACGAAAATTTTGCTATTAAAATTGGTGAATTCGGAGCCGTAACGAACAATAACTTTGTTGAATTTAAACTTAAACAAAATTTATTAACAGGCACACCTAGTATAGTTAGTTTAACTAAAGGAGTTGCTACAGAAGGTTCACAACAGGAAGTTCCATTAACTTCATTATTTAATTATAATAGACCAATAACTGATCCTAATATATTGTTAACAATACCTAGCTCAAGTTTAAGTTATGTATTTCCAAATGCAGGTTATGTAAATTTTAATGATGTGAAAATGTCAAGTTATTTTTTTACTAATCTGTCAACAGCAACAAATAGCGCAGGAAGTATAGTTCCTATAACAAATTTTTATGTAAGAAATTATGTATGGTTGGCCAATTTTCTTGAGAATTGGCAAATATATACTTGGAAATCAGTGGGACAAATTATAACTATTATTCCTAATATTAATAGCACATGTATTGTAAGATTTTTACAACCTCATAATTTATCTAGATTACAACCTATTAGTATAATAAACTTTGGACAAAATATTGACGGGTATTATTTAGTATTACAAGTTAATAATGATTATGAAATTATAATAAATTTAAATTTAATAACTGCTGTTCCTGAAGTAATAGGCCAAGGCATAGGATTAACATTTGTTTCACAACGTGTTGACACAACTAAAGATATAGAAAACCTTAATCTTATTGATGCAGAATTTATTAAAAATACAATTTGGGTAGACTCAGACAGTGATGGACAATGGGCAGTACTACAAAAATCAATAAATTATAAATATATTGATACATTTACGATTCCAAATACTCATCGTTTGGGAACGAGTGTAGCCTATAATGACAAAGCAGGATATTTAATAGGAGACACTGAAAATATTATTCAAGCCAATAATATAGTTGTAGGAGAAACATATCAAATACAAACATTAGGTAATACAAATTTTACGACCTGTGGCGCTAGTTCTAATACATTAGGTACTATTTTTCTTGCAACAAGTATTCCAACTGGAAACGGAACTGTTATCCAAGGAAAAGTATATAGATACAAACAAAATAAGGTAACCCAAGAATATGAAGTAGTACAATCTTTATCTGGACCAAAATCTTTTGGGAAAACTATAAAATATACAGGACAAATGTATTATATATCAGATAATAATAGTACAAGACCTGCTGTATACATTTATAACATTAATCCCAGTATTGTTAATACTAATTTAATACTTAATCAAGTTATATTAGCTCCGAATTCTCAAATAGTAAATTTTGGAGAAGATATAGCTATCAGTCAAGATCAAAATTGGTTGTATATAAGCGATATAAATAATGACCCTAATAATTACAGACAAAATGTTTATGTTTACTACAGACAAAATATTCAAATGTCTGCAGGATTTTTTGTAATAGGTGAAACTTATGTCATAACTGAAATAGGAACAACAAATTTTATATCCTTAGGTGCCATTGAAAATACAGTTGGAATTATTTTTGTAGCCACTGGTAGTGGTACAGGCACAGGAAAAGCCAATAAAATATCTTATAAATTATCTACTATAATTGACGGTACAAATTACGGAAATAATTTTGGTAAAAGTTTAGCAACAAATTATACTGGTGATAGAATACTTATAGGAGCTCCTGGTAAAGTTATTAATAATCTTGACAATGCAGGCCAGTCATTTTTATATTATAGAACATATCAAAACATTGAAGTTTTAAATAAGTTCACTCAAGAATTTAATTTAGGGTGGAATACAGATAATTTATTAAAGACAGCAGTTAGTTTTGATGGAGTTAACAATTTCGTACTTTTAAATAATGTTAATGGAATAAGCATTAACGATCCTATAATTTTTAGTGGAGTAGGATTGACAGGTTCATTAGTACAACAATATAAAACATATTATATTGGTAGTATTTTTGGTAATAATATTACCCTCAAAACGTCACGAAGTACCAATAATTTCTTATCAATTAATACCGTTTCAGGTCCGTTAAGTGTAATAGCCTCAGTTCAAACCTGTCCATTATTAGTAATGTTAAATGGAAACACTTTATATGATGATAGTTATGGTTGCATATTAAACAAATTTTATTATACAGGGTCATTGAATCCTGGAGATATTATAAACATACAGGATAATCAATTTACTTTACTTAATACATTTACAGGAATCAATAATGAGCGAGTAGGTGCACACTTTGGTAATGCAGTAGGAATGAATAAGCTTGGAAGTGAATTGATGATCGGGAGTCCTTTTGAAATTGATAATAATAATTTAGAAGGAAAAGTTTATAGATACACCAATGGTGGAGCGAAGTATGGTATACTAGTAGGTAATACTATCTGTAACGTAAAAACACAAAGACAAATTTTTATAAATGGTTTTTTGGTACAAATTCCTGCAGGCAATGCTGATGTAGTATCCTATGCTATAACTCAAGCAGGAATACCAAATATCACAGCTAAAAGTATTGATGGTAGGTTAGTAATAAGTACAATTAATAACAATATGGCTGTACCAAATCAAAAATGTATAGTTTTTGTAACAAATCCAATTATTTTAAATGAATTAGGACTAAGTCTTTATAATTTTACTCAATTAATATCAGCACCACATAGTGAAGGGTCTACACAGTTTGGTTCAAATTTAAAATTTAATGAATTTGATAGTGTAGTAATAAGTGCACCAATAGGATCCAGATACGAAGCCACAACTTTTGATTTTACAGATGATTTAAATTTTGATAATGATACAATATTTGATAATAATGCAACACAATTTATAGACAGTTATCCAAATGCAGGAGCTGTTTATATGTTTGATTATATAGCTACCTATAATGAATCAATTGATAATGTTGGAAAATTCATATATGCTCAAAGCGTTAATTCAATAGATCAAGTTTATGGATCTTTACCATATTATGGATACAGTTTAGACTTTAATGATTATAATGTAATAGTAGGTAGCCCAACTTTTAGTACAGGTGGATTCACCATATATATTAATAATGAAAAGGTTAAAGATTGGATTCCATATCGTAAAAGTGCTCCTATAGTTAATACAGAAAAAATACAAAATGTACAAATATTTGATTCAGAAACAAATAATACTTTAGTAAATTTAGATTATTTTGATCCATTGCAAGGTACATTGTTGGGTGTTGTTAGAGAAAATATTGATTATATAAGTAATGTAGATCCAGCCAAATATAATAGTCCAGAAAGTTTTCAATTAGGACTTCTATGGGGTAAAAATCAAGTAGGACAAATATGGTTTAATACAAATAATGTAAGATATGTTAATTACCATCAAAATGATAATGTTTACAATGGTAAGTATTGGGGAACTGTATTTCCAGGTAGTCAACCTGAAATGTATACTTGGATTGAAAGCACTGTGCCACCTGATCAATATATTGGGCAGGGACAAATATTTGATCCTACACTTTACGTTGTCCAAGTAGTTATTAATAGCACAGGATCATTAACACCAGTTTACTATTTTTGGGTAAGAAATACAGGTTTTATAGGTGTGAATGCAGGAAAAACTTTATCAGATACCACACTAGAAGAATACATTTTAAATCCAACCGCATCTGGTGTAAGTTATATAAGCACATTATTACCAAATAGTATTGGTTTATATAATGTTGAAAATTTTATTAATGGTAATAATAGTGTATTTCATATAGGATATTTAAGTGGTAATAATTTTGAACTTGCTCATAATGAATACACTTTAATAAGAAGCGATTTTGCTGACGATTTTTTACCAGGTGTTCCTAATTTGGGCACCAATGAATTACCTGACAGTTTATATGATAGATTTTTAGATAGTTTATCAGGAGTTGATGAAAATGGTTCGGTAGTCCCTAACCCTTTTTTACCTCTTGCAGTTCAATCAGGTGTTCAAGTAAGACCTAGACAAAGTTTTTTTTATAATCGTTTTACCGCCTTAAAAAATTACTTGACATATGCTAATGTAATAATTAAACAATTTCCTATCGTAGAGACAAAACCATTTGCGTTTAGAGATTTCCTGCAATTAAAAAATAATTCAACTTCTGTTTTTACAGAAGGAGATCAATTTGATGTAAGTTTATATTGGGAATACATTAATTGGTGGGCGTTAGGGTATAGTGATAATACTAAAGCTGCATTTGAAGTGAAATATTATTCTGATCTTTCAACTTTAACTGTTGAACCTAATACAATAGTAAATGTAGGATATAATTTAGATGGAAACAGAGAAACTTACATATATGAAGGTAATAACAAATGGACAAGAATTGGTTTACAAAATGGTACTATTCAATTTAAACCAACTCTTTGGAATTATAACATAGCAAAATTTGGATTTGGGGATAATTTTTATGATACTACTAGGTATGATATTTATCCGAGTACAGAAACCAGACTTATAGTAAGAGCCCTTGTAGAAAGAATTTATACAAATGAATTATTAATTTTTAGAAATAAAAGTTTAATTTTGATTTTTAATTATATACAAACAGAAACTATTGAGTCACAGAACTTTTTGCCATGGTTAATGAAAACTTCATTGGTTGATGTTTCTCATAAAATACGTGAATTGTATCCATATGAAGTTTATCGTAGCGATAACCAAGAGTTTTTAGAAGGTTATTTGAATGAAGTAAAACCATATCATGTGGTAATTAAAGATTATTTGTTAAAATACACAGGAGAAGAAATATTTGAGGGTGACTTAAGTGATTTTGATTTACCTGCAAAATATAACAAAACAGTTGAGAAATTTATAAGTCCTGAATTAGTTCTCGACATTCCTAACAATGAATATGAATTTCTGCCAACCAATCCAATTTGGCAAGAAAATAGCTATTCTCAATGGTTCAAAAATCGTGGACTAAGTTTATCAGGAATTGATAACTACAGTTTAACAACTCTAGCAGCATTTGTAAATATATCCAGTACAGTTATTTTTCTTGACAATGTAGCAGGACTTCCAGTAACTGGTTATATTTTAATAGATAGAGAATATATAGGTTATAGTTATGTTGATAGAGCATTAAATTTTATTGGTAATTTACAACGTGGTTTATATGGTACAGAAATAGTTGATCACATACCAGGCGAAACAGTAATCATAGATTTACCAGGAGTGGTCGTTTTAGATTCAGGTAGAGGATACATTTCAGCACCTAAAATTACTGCTTACATCGATCCTTTATTATATCCACAACCTATAACTCAGGCTGTTTTAATACCTATTATGAGCTTAGACAAAGTTATAGGTGTTGATATAATTGATCCTGGTTTAGGATATTTAACACAACCTGAAATAATTATAGAACCATCTAACGTTACCATATTTTCAAGTGAAAATATTGATACAGAATTTAGTACTATAACAATATATGCACCTACTTTAATTACAGGAGATCTAGTACAATTTATAGTAGAAGGAAATAGTAGCCCAATCAAAGGACTTAAAAATAAAAATTGGTATTATATAAATGTTTTAGAAATTGATCCAAACTATATATTTGGTTTATACTATAGTTATTCAGACGCAATAAATGATGATAATCGTGTAAAAATATTAAGTACAGGCAATGGTACATATAGTCTAAATTTAGGAGCACAAGCCTATTCTATAACCACTGCTCAACCAAAACGTGAGGAAATTACAACATTAAGGTATGATAGAACAACTTATAGACCACAGGTTACTGACTGGATAGCAGGCACGTATTATGGTGCATTTTTTGCCGGACTTTATAGTAACAGTGAAAAAATTTCAAGTTCAAGTACTAAATTACAAAGTGTATTACCTTCTATCAGTAATATTTTAGCAAGTGCACGTGGTGTGGTTTTTGAAATTGATAACGTTGTTAATGATCAAGTAATAACCTATAGTAGTTTTGTGCGTTTTGCGAGTCAAACAGTCGCAGCTAGCAATTGTATTAGACTAATTCCACAGGATGGAAATAATGATCCTTTAGTAACTAATCCAAACTCAGCAAGTGGATTAACTTTAGGATTTTATTCTACTATGCCAATTAAGTTCTCAGGAGATGTTGGACCTATTATAGTACAAAATCAAGTTTATTATGTAAAAGACATAATTAATAATTATGACTTTTCAATATCCACTACACCTAATGGTCCTACTTTACTTTTAAGTAATTACACCGTATCGGAAGTTTGCAGTTGTTTTGTAGGAGAGGTTACAAATACAGCTTTGATTACTGTAAACTATCCTGATATATTAAATGTAACAAAAATTACATCAGGTATTAATAAAATAACAGTTCCTTTAAATAGCACAGGTACAGGTGGTACAACAAATATGTATATTAACGTACCTGTAGAATTTGTTGGTAGTATGTTTGGTGGATTAGTTAGTAATTTTATCTATTATGTTACAACCATTATTGACGAAGAAAATTTTACTATTTCTAAAAATACAGATCCTATTAGAACAACTGTTACAAATACTTCTAATAGTAATGTAATTACTGTTGAAACCACTAGTGGTTTTAATATAAATGATCCTGTAATTTTTAATGAGATGAAAGTAGCAATAGGTAATCTTAGCGTAGGGCAAACTTATAAAATTTTACAATTAAATGGAACAGATTTTACAACTCTCGGGGCTTCGGAAAATATTATTGGATTAGAATTTATTGCAACTAGTAATGGTATAATAAACGCAGGTCTTACCACAATAGGATTAATTTATTATATTACCTCTTTAGGTAATACTGATTGGAATAGTTTAGCGAATACCACTGGATTAGTCTATGCAGTTGGTGATGAGATTTTAGTGCATGATCCTTCTTTAGTAACAGGATCGACTGGTACATGTGTACAAGGATCAGGAGTTGTAACAACAAAGTACTTTGGAAATATTTATTCAGGAAGACTATACTTTGTTAGAGAAATTATAAATCCAACATCCTTTACAATTTCAAGTGAAATAAATGGATTAGAGTACGTTTTAACCAGTCAAATTGGTACTGCACTTGTTACAAACCAAAGTGATGTAGTACCACTTATTGATAGTGTTGGTAATTGTACATGTAACCTATCTTTGCCAGTAAGTCCTGGCCAAGTAAATGGACAAATATTTAATTTTTATAACACCAGTAAGAATTTTATAAGTCCTAAATTAGGACCAAACGAAAACTTAATAGTAAAAACGATTCCTGCATCTTTAGGCAATGGTACTATGTCAGGAGAAAATAAATTTCCTATCGTAACAACTGCTACTGGTTTAGGTAATTTTTACGTAAATATGCCTATTGAGGTCAGTGTAGACCAAGGTGAAGCAACATTTTCAGGTTCAATAAATTTTGGATATTTAACAGTGTCAGCGTTGCCTGCTCCTATTGGCAATATTAACTTAGGTGGTTTAATAACTGGAAACGGTATAGTCGTTTCTGATAATGTCAGAATCGTTGGACAAACAGACGGAGTTCCAGGAGGACCGGGCGAATATTTGCTTAATCAAGCTATCAGTGGTCCTAGTGGTACTTACAACATAGAACCTAATTTAAACACCTCAACCACTTACTATGTTATAAACTACACAGGTAGATTAAACCCAAGCACAAATATAATTGAACCTAAGTTAACAGCTACATGTTCCGCTACAGTGGCAACTGTTAATTATATAATTTGTGATACTACGTCACAATTATATGAAGGAATGCCAATTGTATTTTCATTGTTTAGTTTAGGAGGTTTGTTGCTTGATACAGAATATTATGTAAAAAATATTATTTCATCAATTGAATTTACTATTAGTAATATTAAAAATGGCCCAATAGTAGAATTGAATACAGAGTTTGGAACTATGATTTGCACAGGTCAGGATTGGATACAACTATCAACTTCAATAAACGGAGATTCTTTAATTTTATCCAACTCAGTTGACGAAACAATTGCAACACAAACTCCACAAGGTGCCCAACCAGATTTTGACATAAGTTATATTTTAGGAGGTTATAGAGCAATCATTACAGCCCAGGGATCAGGTTATGCTATAAACAATACTATTACTATAGAAGGTGTTGATTTAGAAGCAGTAAGTCCTAAAAATAATTTAACTTTGACAGTTAATGGAATAGATAGTTTAGGTCAAATTACAGATGTTATTTGTTCAGGTACAGTTCCTGGTTTAGAATTAAGTTATTTTTGTAAAGTATATTCTGGTAATCAATTTTACGTATATAATAATCCTTTACTAACAGTACCAGTTAGTGGAATAGATTTTCCGTATGTTGGTATTACAAAAACAACTGCGGTATCATTAAAGCAAACATCTACTGTTATTTCTCCATCAGTTCCTGTTGTCACTGTTTCTAGTACCTCAGGCTTTGAGCAAGGTGATTCTGTTAATTTTACAGGAAATATTATAAAGGCACAGGCAGAATTTACAGGTTCTATAGCTGGTTCAACTTTAACAGTAAGTTCAGTAACAGCTGGTGAAATTTTAATAGGAATGGAACTAAATGGCAGTGATGGAAACGGAAATATTGTTATTCCAGGCACATATATACAAAGTGGTAGTGGTATAACTTATACATTAAGCATTAGTCAAACTCTTGTAGCTGCAAATTTCCAAGCAAGCAAACATACAATTAGCAATAATTTAACGTACTATATTTTAGAAATTGATAGTGTTAATAATGAAATTTCTATAAGCACAGAACCATCAGGACAAGCTGTTGAAGTGGGTGAGGGTACAGGGTCAATGACAATGGCTAAGTTAGGTAGTACAATATTTTTACCTGAACCATTTTATTTTAATCAAAGTATTGTAAAATTTAACAACCGTGTTTATAGTTGTGTAGTTAGTAATAATGATCAAGAATTTATTTTAGGCAAATGGGAAGAAATAAGATCAGATAGTTATAGACTCAATGCGCTTGATAGAGTGACAGGGTATTATCAACCTACAAGTGATATGCCAGGTAATGATGTTACACAAATATTCGAGGGTGTAACTTATCCAAATAGTACATATTTTGGTAATCCATTTGCTCCTGCACAACAGTATCCTATAGATACAATTTTGCAAGACGTTCCATTTTATCCTACCCAAGTTAATATTACATCAATTCTATACAATGATGCAATCTATTTTGGATCAGCAAATGTTACAGATAGCTATTCAGGAGTAATTCTAAGTGACAATGGTAATGACTGGGAAATTTATAAAATTTCTGATGTTGGTATTAACACAACTGATATTATATTTGGTGACAATGTTTATGTAATGACTTCAAGAAATCAGGCTACTCCTATTTTTAGAAGTAATGATGGTATTTCTTGGACTACAAATGGATATTATGTACCATATGGTTCAGGTCCATATGATACTAATCCGTATGATTTAACAGCAATTTATATAGCAGCACTTTCTTTAAATTCAGTAGCATTTGGAAACGGGGTTTTTGTAGCAGTAGGGCAAGAAATAGTAACTAGCAAAGATACATATATATGGCAATCAACTTATAAATTTCCAACCGTCGGCTGGAATAATGCTACCTTAGTAAATGAATTATATGGGGTAACCTACGTTACTAATAATAATTTTACAGGTTTTGTAGCAGTTGGTAAAGGTCAAACTTATGATTATTCTTCAGGATTTTCTGAAATAATTGATGTAGGAATAATTTTAACAAGTATTGACGGCACGAACTGGAACCAAGTTGTAAATTTAAGTAATAAAGGATTATATGGTGTAAGTTCTGATGGTACTAAAATTGTAGCTGTTGGTGAAGATGGAATCATATATTATAGTTTGAATGGAACTGTTTGGTTCGGAATCACACAAACACAAGTATTAAGCACTATTTCAATAGACAATGTTATAAATGTAGATAGTACTATTGGATTGAATATTGATGATGCAATTAGATTTAACAACAGCTTTTCCAGTGTTATAGCTAATACAACCTATTATATTAGCTCGATTGTAAGTAATACTCAAGTTAAAATTAAGACCGGAATACTAGATCCTGTACTTACTTTAACTGTTGGTTCTATACCATCTAACACTTACTTAGAAAAGTATCCATTAACAAATACATTAAATGACATAATATTTGCAAATAACTTTTTCTTAGCGGTTGGAGACGGCGGAATTATAAGAAGCTCACTTGATGGTTTTACTTGGACTGATGAAACCTCAGGTACAACAGAAAATTTAAATGGTATCACATATAAAGTAGTTGCTTCGGGCTTATATTTAGAATTAGATGGTTTGCCTGCTAATTCTTATATGACTACAGAAAATGACTTAACAATGACCACAGAAACAACAGGTGCCGGATTACCTAATCAAGTATTGTTTGTTGTAGTAGGTGATAATAACACAATCATAGAAAGTATTGATAATGGCATTACATGGAAATCAATTTCATTGTTTAGAGTGCCTGCAACATTATATGATGTACAAGGTGAATCATTTGATTCAGGATATAGTCCTGAAGAACTGGTTTCAGGTGTAGTTAAAGATAATTTAACTATGGTTATTACAACCAAACCAGGAAGCAATTGGCCTGCTTATGAATATGCCAATGTTGGATACAACGTAGTGAGTATAGAATTAACGCCTATTAATGCATTCCAATTTGTTTATTCTTTTAGAGATACAGTTCAATACCCAGCACAAATATCTTTGTTCATTATTGATAGAGATACAGGGTTGTGCACAGGTTTGTTACCATCACAATATACTATAAATTGGATAAGTGAAACAGTTACATTAGCAACTCCACTACCATTCTTTCCTATTCCCAGCAAGTTACGTATTGATGTATATGAAGTTGGTAACGGCAATCAACTAATCAGATCAAGCACAAAAACTGATCCTATTTTATTAAATAGTGTAACAGGTTGGCAAGAAATATTTTTAAATTGTAATTATAGTGCTGATATCTTTAATGGTAGTGGTGTTCTAAGACCAGATGAAGTTGTTACCGATGTGATAGCAACACGTACTCAAAGCAGTAATGATTCAATTTTTGTAAGTGATGCTAGTAAATTTATTATTAATGGTGTAATTTATTTTCAAGGGACAACATTTGGTAATATTTTAGAAGATACACCATATTATGTTAAAAGTATCAGTTTGCTTACAAATAGTATAACAATTAGCGATAATTATAGTATTGCTACAGGAGTAGCAGGTGCTATCTTTAATTTATCAAATGCCACCGGGTCAATGGGAGTAATTATAGCAAGTGGTTCTAGCTCTGTATGGACAGATCCTATTATTCTACATAATGGAGTTAAACTTGCTTTAGGAGTTGTTGGTAATATTTTTAGAACCAAATCATCAAATAATGCAATAACAACAAATAGTACAGCAGGCTTAATTGAAAATAGTCCAATTAAATTTGCAAACTATAGTTTTGGAGTAATTGTACCCCAACAAACTTATTATATTAAAAATATATTGGATAGTAACGAATTTACGATTAGCTCAACAGTTATAAATGGGATAGCTGGTCCAGTACTTCCACTAACTGATGAATCGGGTACAGGTACATTTATCACAAGTGATTTTGCATTTACACAAGTACCTAATGGTGCAGGTACTAATTTAGTATTTTCACGTAATGATTATGATAAGACATATGATTACATTACATATACAGTTTTTGGTGAAAGCGAACCAATTCAGTATGGATATACTATTCCTGAATTTCAAGGTTTTACTGCAATTGCAGGACAAAGTATTTATAACCTAGACAATTTTGTAGGTGGTTTAAACCCTAATAATGCTGTAGTAGAAATTAACGGGGTAAGACAATTAAACAACATTTATATTATAAGTGGTAATAATCAAAACATTACATTTTTAAATCCACCAAATAACGGAGATATTATAACAATTACTAGTTATAGTAATACAGATAGACAATATTTAAACACACAGTTTGGTATCACAGGCAGTCCATTGATAGAATTTAACGGTGTAACAGTTGCAGATACTTATAATGATACTTACATATTTGATGAAACACAAAACGCACAACAGCTTGTAAATCTGAAACAATATCAAATAGCATATGTTAATGACAATGAATGGCCAGTCGCAGGTGACTCTACTGATTTTAGTTTACTTGGAGCCACAACAGTAAATGTAGGAAGTTTGGTAATAGGTACAACTTATGTAATTCAATCGTTAGGACTTACAGGCATAACTGATTTTACATTATTAGGTGCACAAACAAATACATATGGATTAAGTTTTACTGCTACAGCAACAGGTTTAATTACAGTGGGTAATTTTACACCTTCTTTATCATATAAAATAGTAAGTCCAGGTACAACTAATTTTACATTGTTAGGTGCAGTAGATAATAATATAGGAACTGAATTTATAGCTATTGGCACAGGTGTATATGCAGCAGGGCAAATTATAGGTGGAGAAACCTATACTATAGCTACGCAAGGATCCACTGACTTTACACTTATCGGTGCAGCCAATAATAACGTTGGTACAACCTTTATTGCGACAGGTTCAGGTACAGGTACAGGCACTGCAATACAAGGCAATGGCACTGCCACTCAAGGTACTGGTTTTACTTGGGAGAAACTTTTTGTTGCCAATGGAGTTCCTAGTGCAGAGACAGGTAGTGTAGTATTAAATGGTAACGGTTTTGATAGTCAATTGGTTGAAATGGGATATTTAGTATATAACCAAGTTTATACCATTATTGATATTGGAACAACAACTAATGCTCAATGGAATGCCATAGCAGGAACTAGTGATATTTCTTCTAGTAGCCTAATTGTAGGTACTTATTATGAAATATCTGTTTTGGGACTAACTAATTGGAATTTTATTAGTGATCCAGCCTCTAGGTCTTGGGGTATGGGGTCTCCTAGTGTGGGAGATACTTTTCAAGCCATTGGTAATTCAGGAGGAGGTGGATTCGTTACAATTTATTACCAAGTTGGATATGAATTTACATGTGTAAATGATGGATATAACTATGGAACTGGATTAGTTTACGGAGCAGGTCTATTTGATGGCGAAATAAATAATTTAGTGTGTGACGCTAATACTTCAACAAGCATTTTAACCATAAATGATCCTATTTTATTTAAAGAACCTGTAATAGGTGGAGTACTCCCTGAAATAACATATTTTGTCACACAAATTTTAAACAGTAAAATATTCCAAATATCTGAAAGTGTGGGAGGTTCTACGTTCATTGTTAGTAATGATACAGGTGCTATGAATTCCATAATAAACACAATACAAGTTAATAATATTACTGGAATTAATAATACGTTAACTCCTGTTTTAGGTACTAGTTATGCAAATGCAACTATTAATACAAGTGTTACTATGAATAGTTCTAGTATTTCAGGAACAGTTTTAACAGTAGGAACAGTGACAGGTACTATTCAACTTGGCATGGAGCTTACAGGTACAGGAGTTCAATCAGGTACTATAATTATATCAAATGTTAGCGGAAGTGGTTCAGGGTCAGTGTGGACAGTAAATAACAATCAAACTGTATTTTCTACAACCATAACAGGTACTCAGAATTGTATAGAATTAGACGATACAATAGGATTTATTACAGGTCAAACAGTTGAATTTAAATCTCCTTATATTGATGTAGGAACACTTGAAGTAACAAAAGAGTACTATATTTTTTCATTAGGTACTACAACAAATAATCAATGGAATACTATTGCAGGCACAACAGGGGTAATTTATGAAGTTGGTATGACATTTACCTGTTCTGATCCTGGAATAGGATTCGGTACAGGAATAGTTTTACTTGCGAATTTTGGTGGACTAAATTGTTTAGGACAAGTTTATTTTGTTTATTATAAAACTCCAACAAAATTGGTTGTTGCTGATGAAAATAATAATATAATACCATTATCAAATTCTACCTTTTCTCCATTAATAAAAGTTGTAACAGGAGGAGTACCATCTATAAGAATTACAACTTTATTACCTCATAACTTTTTAACTAACCAATATGTAAGAATTGATGGGGTAGAGGGTGCAATTCAATTAAATAATAATACATACTTTGTACATGTTATAAGTGAAAAAGTATTTGATATATATTTTACACCATATAATTTTGCAGCCACAGCAGTTAATAATTACGTGGAGGCAGTCTCCACTTATATAGGAGGAGGTTTCGTTTGGTTAGATACTTTATTTACCATATCTGATACAGCAACTTATTCTACTTCAAATATAAACAAAAGAATTTACGTTAAATCCACCGATAATTTTATAATAGGAACTCCTGTATATTTTAGTCAACCAGGTAACTTAATAGGTGATTTGATTATAGGTAATTTAGAAATGGGAAGAGAATATTATATTAGAGAAATTTTTGACATTGAAGTGGGAGTTCCACCTAGTGCTTTAATTTTAGGAGCTACCTATAAAATTACGGAGTTGGGGAATGCAAATTGGAATTTCATTAACGGTACATCTGGTGTACAATATAAAATTGGATCAATAATTTCTGTTAAAAACACTGTTTCAACTGGGACAGGGTTAGCAGATAGTGTACCGTCTTTCACTGTAAATGTAGAAAGAAATGGATCATTATTTTCTGTATCCACAGACTATTTTACCACATTTGTAACTCAATGGGAACAAACAAATGTTGATAGATTATGGGTAACAATAAATGGATTACGAGTACCTTCTAGTTCTTTAAGAATTAATGCTAATAATAATTTAAGTATTTTATATCCTATTAATGCAGGAGACGAAGTTACAATAGGAAGTATGGTTCCAAATGCTACTCCTAACGAAGAAATTTACATTCTTAATGTAAATCAAACAAATGAACCTAGCGTATATAGAAACAATCGTTATAGAAAAACATATGTAACTCAAACATTATACCCTATGATTGATGTTCTTTTTGTTGATGATGTTACAAGAGTATCGAAAGTTTATGTAGAAAATACAGTTGCTCCTACTCCTACAAATAATATTTACACGATTGGCTTAATTGCTGAAAAAACAATTATTGCTAGTGTCACTGTTTATAATAATACAAAATCATTATTATTAGACCAAGATGTATATTCAGTTCAAATTGTAGATTCTAGTCCAATGTTAGAAATATTAGACGGAAGTTATATTGATGTAGGGGATAATTTGACAATTACTACTTTAGAGGGTAGAACAATATTAGTGAATGGAGAAATTATACAGTTTTCAGGTATTGATTTTGCAAACAATGCACTTCTTGGATTGTCCAGAGCATCATTTGGCACAGGAGAAAGAGTTATAATTCCTAAATATAGTGTAGTTTATGGTTTATTATCCCAGGACAAACTTTCTGATAATCAATATAATTTAACTTGGAACTCATATACATTTAATACTGTGGAAGGAGATCCATTACAAATTAGTACAACTGATCCAGCTTTATTCCTTGAAAGTACTTCTTAAAGTAGGAAAATAATAAATGATAAATAAAAATATGAATAATTATAACCAAAACAAAAAGGTAAAATCTATTAAAAAAAATGTTAGACCAAATGAAGTAAGTGGATTTTACTTTTCCTCGACGTTAAAAATTTTTGATCCTAATACCAAAGAGGTTTTAGTTCAAAAAAGAGGTGATATTTAATGTCAAGTCTAAATTTATCTTTAAAAATTGATGGATTTGTAAAAATACATGATCCTAATACTAAACAAATATTTGTTGATAAAAAAAATGCTATTAATTATGAAAATATAAGTGTAGCAATGGCTGATACATTAAGTGGAAGAAATTACGGTGAGATATTTGAAATGGCTTTTGGAAACGGTGGAGCCAGTGTTTCCGAAACAGGAATAATAACATATCTTCCTCCAAATGTAACTGGTCAAAACGCTGCGTTATATAATCAAACCTATCAAAAAATTGTAGATGACCAAAGTGTTTTAAATACTGATCCTACTAGAAATAAAATGACAGTATTACATACTGTTGGAAAATATTATACGGATATATTAGTACAATGTTTATTAGATTACGGTGAGCCTCCAGGACAGGCTGCTTTTGATAACAGTACTCAAACAGATTCTAATTTTGTATTTGACGAATTAGGTTTATTGGCAAATTATGGTACGGATAGTAATGGGGAAATAATTACAAGACTCTTAACTCATGTAATATTTCACCCCGTACAAAAATCATTAAATCGTCAAATTCAAATTGATTACACTTTAAGAATACAAAGTTTAACTAATTTGGTAACTATTTAAGATAAATAAAATAACGGAGAGTAATAAGAAATGGCTTATACAATAGTTAAAAGTAACGGTACTGTATTAACGACAATTGCAGATGGCACTATAAATACAACAAGTACATCGTTAGGACTTCCAGGTAGAAATTATGCAGGGTATGGACAAACTCTAGACACAAACTTTGTTCATATATTAGAAAATTTTGCAGATACATCTCCTCCTAGTAATCCTCTTGAAGGGCAATTATGGTACAATACTAATACAGGAATTTTATATGTTTGTCCAAACGATGGGGAAACAAATGCTGCAAATTGGCTAGCTTTAACAGCTACGGCAACTGGTGGAACAACTACCTTTGGCCAAATAGATGTAACTGGAAATGTTACAGCAAATAATCTTTCTATTGTTAATTGGGCAAACGCTGCCAATGCAGCTTTTGATAATTTAACTGTTACAAATAATGCCAATATAGCAAATGCTAATTTACAAGGTGTAACTACTGTTGCAAGTCTTAATACAACTTTAATTACAACGGGAAGTACTACCACACCAGGCACTATGATTGGTACATGGACTGTAAATGGTGCAGTTTCAGGAAATGCGTTGGTATTAAATGGAAACCTATATATCGCAAACGCAGGTTCTGGGTATTACGGAATTAAAACAGACAATTACATGTATGCTAATGGTACACCTATTTCATTTGCAGGAACATATAATGACGCTAATGTAGAGGCATTGTTGCAAACTTATAATGGTCCAATATTGGCAAACACTATAACTGTAACAAATATAACAACAGGAGCTAACACTACTCCAGGTAATATAACAGGTAATTGGATATTAACAAGTGGATCAAGATTACAAGCAACATATGCTGACTTAGCTGAACGGTTTGAATCGGATACTTCTTACGATCCTGGTACAGTTGTAGAATTAGGAGGTTCAAAAGAAATAACAGCAGTTAAATTTGATTTAAGCGAAGATATATTTGGTGTAATTAGTAGTACTGCTGCATATTTATTAAATGCAAGTGCTGGAAACGATAATACTCACCCTGCTGTAGCAGTAAGTGGTAGAGTGCCTGTAAAGGTCACTGGAAAAATTAAAAAGGGTGATAGATTGGTAAGTGCAGGTAACGGTATAGCCAGAGCAGCAAAAGACAATGAAGCTACAGCATTTAATACAATAGGACGATCATTAAGTTCTAAGGAAACTTTGGATATGGGTTTTATTGAGGCAATAGTAAGTATAAGGTAAAAAATATGTCATATGCACAATTTAATTTAATTGAAGCTTCAGATTTTAATGGTTTAGTAGGAAATTCTGTAACTACAACATCAGGAGAACTTAATACTGTTTGGTCTACAGGAGGATCAGCCGCTGGATATGGTCAAACAGCAGTACCTAAGGTAGGACAGGGTAATAGTGTTGTTTTTAATGATTGGGCAAATTTAGTAAATAGCACCTCAAATTCTGCTTTACATCAAGGAACAACAATAACTAGTGTTACGGTGCCTACACAGGGAGTAACTGTAACATATGTTAGTGCAATACAAACAAATTTAACGACAATTTATAATGGCAGACGAAATGCAGCAGCACAAGGATCAACTACTTCAAATACAGTAACCAGGGGTACTTCATGGCAGAATGAAATAACCTTTACTAATATAGTAAGTTTTGCGAACGGGGATGCAGCACGTTATTTTTTTAATGCAGGTGGACAGATTGCTATGACTGTAAGTCACCCAGGATCAACAGGAATTGACTTATTATTTAATAATTTAGCAAGTAACGTCGGAACAATTGTATTAAGTAGTATTTCAACAGGTACTGTTAGTATAGCATCCACCAACTATGCTGGTGTTACAAAAATTGGTGGTGGAGGAGCTACACCAACTATTGATGCTACTAAAGGTTATTATGGACTTACTACCAGTAACAGCAATATATTTACACAATTAGCTACCACAGGTTCTAGTAGTTACTTAAATTCATATATAAGGATGATTGCTAAAACGAATGGTACACAGGGTGGGAATGCTGACAATGGAAATGTAATCACAATTTATACACTTTGGGATGAGGTTCCTAATGGATTAACAGTTTCTTCTGGATCAATTACAACTTTGACAATTCGTCCTCCTAGTACTGCACGTATTGCAAATACATGGGGAGTAATTACTTTAGCAGGGTCAGTTACTGGATCATAAAAAAAATCTCATTAATATTTTATATAAATATTAGCAGGAGATTAATATATGAACACAGAGCAATTATTAAAAGATTCTAAAGCAAGATTTAGTCATAATTCTGCAAAATTTGCACTTAGTGAAAAATATGCAAATAAATTAATTATAGTTGAACAACATGGATTATGGAAGATTACTCCTGAAATTATTGCATATCTTAATTCTTTAGGTAATACAGAAGAAACAATTATATTGGACGAATATAAAGATCCTAAAAAGGTTAAAGTTACTAATTTAAGAAAAAAATTTACAGAAGTTTATAATGAAGTTATGCAAGAATGGTATAATGAATGGTCTATGTTAGAAGGTAAAAAATGAAAGGAGTCGTGATTTTTTGCCATAATAACGGTAGTTTTGATTATTTAGCAATGGCAAAGTTTTGTGCTAAACGTGTAAATAAATTTTTAAGTTTACCTGTAACATTAATTACAGATAAAGAAACATTTAAAAAAAGCAAAACATATTTGTTTGATAAAGTTTTATTTGTTGAACCAAATAAAAATAACTTTAAAGAAAATACAATTTGGATAAACAAGGATAGATTTAAAGTTTTTGAATTAACTCCATATGATGAAACAATATTATTGGATAGTGATTACATCGTAAATTCAACAAAATTATTAAAAACTTTTGATATTTGTAAAGACATTTGTGTGCATAATAGTGCCTCATATATAATGCAACCTAAATTGGAACAAGAATTAGTAAGTCCATATATGGATGTAACAGCTTGGGCCACTGTAATTACTTTTCAAAAAACTAAAAAGGCTAAACAGGTATTTGAAGTAATGGAAATGATTCAAAAAAATTATAATCATTACGCTAATTTACATAATTTTATAGCAGGAACATTTAGGAATGATTATGCATTAACATTGGCACTAAGAATAGTTGATGGACATTTACCTAATATAGCAAATTACATTCCTTGGAACTTACTACACGTAGGTAGAAACACAGTAGTTTATAACTTAAATGATGATATTAACAATAATGAGTTTTTGTTTATGTTTGACAACTGGCGTAATAATAAAATAAAAAAAGAATATATTACACTTAAGAATTTAGATTTTCATTTAATGAATAAAAACAATTTAAGTGAGCTTATAAATGAATAATGGGTTTATAGTTTTAGCACAAAATACCGATAAAGTAGATTATGTAACTTGCGCCGAAGCATTGGCAATATCTATTAAACGAGTTATGCCAGATGCTAAAATAAGTCTTATATCAAATAATAATACCAATTATAAACATTGGGACAAAGTAATACCATTACCATATGGCGATTTGGTACCAAATAGCAAGTGGAAATTACAAAATGATTGGCAAGTGTATGAAGCAAGTCCATATGATTACACTATCAAACTTGAAGCGGACATGTTTGTGCCAAGATCGCTAGAACACTGGTGGGATATTTTGAAAAATCACGACTTAGTAATTTCTACAACTATAAGAAATTTTAAGCAGGAAATTTCTAATGTAAAAGTATATAGAAAATTTATAACAGATAACAATTTGCCTGACACATATAATGGATTAACTTATTTTAAAAAATCTACGTTAGCAAATGAATTTTTTAAAACTGTAGAAAACATATTCAAAGAATGGGAAAAATACAAAAAAATTTTAAAATGTAATATAAATGAAGAACCAACCACTGATTTTGTATATAGTATTGCGTCACATATATTAGGCAAAGAAAAAACTACTTTACCTTCATTTAATGATTTTAGTATGGTTCACATGAAACCGTTTATAAATGAATTTGGGATACAAAATTGGACAAAAATATTTACTTATGAACTTTTACCTCATGTTTTTAGAATAACCACGTATCCACAACTTTATCCCTTCCATTATATAGAAAAATCTTTTGCAAAGGAAATAATTGATGCCTACGGAAAATAAAGATTTTATTGTTATATATGAAGCACCTGTTATTGAAAAACCTGAATTTAGATTATATTATGATGAAAAAGGTAATGTCTTATCATACACTACTGATAAACTTGAAGGTAATTATATTGTCATAGATGCTGCAACTTTTGCTGAAGGGCGACCTGATGTAATTGTATTAGACAATAAAATAACTAAAAAAAGTTTGACAACAATTTCTTCTAAGTATGTTCCTAGTGATAATCCTGAAGTTATTTGCCATAAGGATGATATATCAATAATAACTAATAAAAAAGGAAAAGGTTGGGTAATAAAGTTTTATGAATTATGATAACATTATTGATGTTGCTGATTTAGACTGTATATATCTTAGTTACGACGAACCGCAAAAAGAAGAATTTTGGCTCAAAATAAAAAATATAGTACCATGGGCTAAAAGGGTGGATGGCGTAAAAGGAAGTGACGCTGCACACAAAGCAGCAGGCGAAAAAAGTGATACAGAAAGATTTATATTAGTCGATGGTGATAATATGCCAGATGAATCTTTTTTTAATATTCAACTTGATTTTACAGATAAAGATTTAATTTACCATAAAGCACAATTTCGTTGGAAGGCAATTAACAGTATAAATGGTTTATGTTATGGTAATGGCGGAATGAGTTCATGGACTAAAAGTTATGTAAAAAATATGAAAACACATGAAAATCAAACTGAGGGTGACTTAACACGAGTAGTTGATTTTTGTATGGACAGTAGTGATAACATATATTGGGCAATGTGGGATTGTTATTCTGTTACATATCCAAATTATACACCTTTTCAAGCATGGCGTGCAGGTTTTCGTGAAGGCGTTAAAATGAGTCTTTACAGAGGCGAAAAACCTAATGTACAAGATTTTAAAAACAATGTATCATCACGTAATCTTAATAATCTTACTGTTTGGCATAATGTTGGTGCAGATGTTGAAAATGGTTATTGGGCTATATATGGTGCACGATTAGGTACTTATATGACTTTATTATCCAATTGGGACCCTAAAAATGTACAGTGGTTCGATAATTACATAGATATGTGGGAAGAATACAAGAATCTAGATGCAAATGAGTTAAATAATTCAATTGAGAATATAGGTAACATATTGTATGACAAGTTAGATTTGCCTATGTGTATTCTATCACCTTCACAAAGTAAATTCTTTAAAAGACATTTAAATTCTAATAGGTATAATCGTGGACCTTTAATAAGAGAAATGGATGTTATTCGCCAAATTGAAGGCTGGTAATGATTAATGAAGTAAGTACAATAAAAACCATAATACCTATTACAAACGAAATAAGTCAAACATTTTGTTACGCTAAATGGTATCATACAACAATTTACTTACATATGGGAGAAACCCATAGTTGTTATCATCCTGCTCCCCATAAAGTTCCTTTGCAAGAATTAGAAAATAATCCAAGTGCGTTACACAATACAATTCATAAAAAAAAAGAACGTGCATTAATGCTTGTCGGTGAAAAACCTTCAGGTTGTCAATATTGTTGGAATGTCGAGTCTTTAGGTTCTGATTATGTTAGTGATAGGCATATTAGAAATGCAAGTTTACATAGAAATAACTTTTACAACGAAATTACGAGCCAACCTTGGGATCAAAATATTACCCCAGATTATATAGAAGTGAGTTTTAGTAATGAATGTAATTTTAAATGTGGTTATTGCCATCCTAAACATTCAAGTAGTTATTACAATGAAATAAAATCATATGGGCCTTACTTAGATGTTTCTAATCATGCAAATAATATCAATTTATTTAAAATTCATAAGGAAGAGGATAACCCATATATTGAGGCATGGTGGAAATGGTGGCCTGAACTTAGCAAAAAACTTAATATTTTACGAATTACAGGTGGTGAACCTCTTTTACATAAAAGCACATGGAGATTATTTGAACATTTAAATAAAGAGCCTAAACCAAATTTAGAATTAAATTTAAATAGTAACTTTGGAGCTAAAAATCAATTTATTTTAAAATTATCGGAAAACGTTAATAATCTTTTAAATAATAACAAAATAAAATCATTTAAAATTTTTTCTAGTATGGAAACTTGGGGCGATAGGGCTGAATATATACGTACTGGTTTAGATATTAATTTATGGGAAAAGAATTTAGATTCTTACCTACAAATTACAAAAAATCCAATTACTTTTATGTGTACTTTTAATATTCTTACAGTAACTTCTTTTATATTATTTTTAGAAAAAATATTAGAATGGAGATATAAGTATAAACACTTGTTTAATAACTATGAGGATAAAAAACAAAAAATTAAATTTGACACTCCATACCTAAAAGAACCATTACAATTTGATATGCTTATATTACCAAAAAAAGAATTTTTGCCTTATTTTGATAAAATATTAAAATTTATATCTGATCATAAAGATGATAGTGATTTTACAAAATTTAGTGAATTAGAATATGAAAGGTTTCGTAGGATTCGTGATTACTTTGCCACAAAAGAATACTCAATTGAAAAAATTGTAGAAGGAAGAAATGATTTTTACAATTGGTTTAATCAATATGACGAACGAAGGAATTTGAATTTTAAAAAAACTTTTCCTGAAATGGTTAATTTTTTTGAAGAGTCTGGAAATCTTACTAAGTAATAAAATGAATAATTTAACAGAAATATTTTCACAAAATGTGTTAATCGATGAAAATACAAAAATTCTAGATGATCCTGTACGACATTGTATAAAAAAGAATTTTTTACCATATGATGTAGCGATTGGGATGTATAATGAAATTAAACAAATTGATAATACTTTATTAAAACATTTCACCAGAAATGGTAGTAATATGTATGAACTTATAGGAAATTATAATGTGATTCCAATCGCATTTAACCTAATAGGTTATCTAAATAGCGGAAGTTTTCTCAAATCACTAGAAGATGTTACAGGTATTAAAGGATTGATATCCGATCCATATATTTTAGGTGCTGGATATAGTAAGATTTATAATGGAGATAGAATAAAAGTTCATACTGATTTTAATTGGAATGATAACTTAAAATTACATAGAGCATGTTCTTTAATTATTTACCTAAGCCCTGATTGGAAAGAAGAGTATGGTGGAGCGTTAGATTTTTACGACAAATTTGGTGAAAATATTGTATCAACTGTGCCATGTTTATTTAATACCTGTTTAATTTGGAACTATAATAAATTTGGATTTCATGGCTGTACACAACCAGTACAATGTCCAAGTGATAAATTTAGAGCAGCATTTAGATTATTTTACTATACCAGTAATAGCACTTTTAAAGAAGATGATCCTCCTCACAGAAGCCAATATTGGAAAGATAACAAAACAAATTTACCCTATGACATAAAAGGATATAAATGAAAATTTATACAAAAACAAACGCACACCATGGTTTTTTTGATAGGAAACATTTTTTTGATTTAAAAACATGTAAACAAGAAAATAATTGTATATATTGGTACGATCAACATGATTCTTCGGTTAGAGGAACACCTTTTCGTGATTTTTTAAATCATGAAAATTGGATTCATTGTTCTAAAGATCCTACAGCAAAAATTTTAATTTTTTATCCAGATGAGTATTATAATAGGCTTGATGTAGATGATTGGGCAAATACAATTAAAAAATATAATATAAATCCAAATCAAATTTATATAGTTGCAATAGATGAAAATTTTAAGAATTGGACAATAAAAACTCTTGAATCATACCAAATAACTGGGGTTAACATTACATCTTATAATTATTTGCTTCAACGTGTTCAATACTCAGTAGATGCCTATAATATCAATTTAAATATTAATTTTACTAAAAAATTTAGTGCACTTAGTAGAAATTACGGAATGTTATCAAAACCATATAGATTATTTTTATTTACAGAACTTTTTTGTAATAACTTACTGGATGATTTTTATTTTACATTCAATATTATAAATCCATATGGAGAAATTATAACCTATTCAAAAGATAAAATTAAAAATGATTTGGTAGTTGATTTTAATTATACTTTGACTCCCGCTTTACATAATTGGGTGGACAATATGCCTTACCAACTTGAAATTGAAAATGTTTTAGATAAAATGTCTAATACCATTTATAAATATATTAATGAATCAGCAATTCATATTACCGTAGAGTCACACTTTGATCCTTTTTGGATGTTCAGAGGACATGCACACGAAAATATACAAGCATTTAGTCCTGCCTTTCCAACAGAAAAAACCTATAAACCAATTGCATTAAAAAAACCATTTATTATTTTTTCAACTCCTTATTTTTTACAAGAATTTAAAACTTTGGGATTTAAAACCTTTAGCCCTTATATTGACGAAGATTATGATTTAATAGTAAATAACATTGATAGGACTAAGGCTATTGTTAAAGAAGTGCAAAGATTAAATTCTTTATCACAAAATGATTTTATTGCTTTATTAAGAAATTGTCAAGAAATTTGTGAACACAATTTTAACGTTTTTAAACAAATTTGTAGTAATAATATTTTTATAAATAATTTTGATTTTATAAATCATCTTAAAGATAATGGTCAACAAATTCATTTTTAATTATAAATTATTAAAAAAAAATCCTTATATATATAAAGCACCTTGTATTACATTGTTAGAAAATGAACTTGGTAAAAATTTTAATACAAATCACTTAATAAGTATTGGGGTCGGTACTAGACCCCAATTATGGTGTAACTTTAATAAAAATTTGTTTAAAAATTTAAGTACTAAACAACTTAAAACATTACAGCAAAAAAAATCAATTTTTTTAATAGATCAATCTTTAGAAGGATACTCAACTAGTTGGTTATGGGATTGGTTTCATAAAACTTGCATTGATTTTAAAGTTAATCCTAATTGTGTAATTTATATTACAGGAGACTTAAATGCAGAACAAAACTATAAAAAATTTGTTTTTAATAATAATATAAAAGAGGAAATTAAAGTTATATCGTTTTCCTACTTTGAACCATCTTTATATCGAAACTCGCAAAACTTTTTTTTAAATAAACCATTTTGGGATAAAGAACATTTCAAAAATTTTAAACCGGTTTATAAACATTTAATAAAAGATAATGTGAATCATTGGTTTATTAAAATTTCATCGTTTGAAAGAAAACTAAGGAATAATAAAATTTTAAAATTGTTATATTCTCTTTTAGGTCAATTTGATTTTAGTGAAAGTTTTAGTTACCCACAATTTTTTAAAATTGAACCCATTACAGTAAATAAAAAACTTCTTAACTACACTACAAATTTACAATTTAAAATTAAAAATAAACCAAGAATTAAAATGTTTGATATTTTGCAGAAACGTCCAAGAAGTCATAGAATTATTTTTTTTTATAAACTTTGGAAAAATAATTTATTAGAAAATAATATTTGTTCAATGAATACATTTGTTTATAATCCTGTTGATAATAAAAATGATTTTGATTTTATTTCTAAAAATGATGTTGAAAATATGAACAAATTATTACCGTTACTTCCTCCTGATCATCCAAATGGGTACGGGGCAGGTAATTTTATGTCGGAAAACGGCGCTGCTTATATAAATGATATGAACATTAATATTAAGTTGCAATCTTTTTGTTCGGTAATAAGTGAAGTTTTTTATTTTGAAAAAGATGATTTTTTTATAAGCGAAAAAACTTTTAAATCAATTGCAAACTCTCAACCATTTATAATTTTGAGCACAAAAAATTTTTTAAAAGAATTACAAAGATTAGGTTATAAAACTTTTCATCCATTTATAGATGAAACTTATGATGACCTAAATGATAAGGATAGAATGAATGCTATAATAAGTGAAATAATTCGACTGAACAAAATGTCTATTGAAGAAAGAATAAATTGGTTTAAGACTTTACAACCAATATTAGAACATAATTATAATCATTTTCAATTTAGATATAATTATACTCTAAATAATCTCCATGAGAATATTAAAAAGGCAACAAAAAAATTTTTATAGAATTCTTTCCTATAAATAAATTTAAAGGAGAAAAATTGAAAATATTTATTACAGGTGTAGCAGGTTTTTTAGGTAGTCATGTAGCTGATAAGTTACTTGATTTGGGTCATACAGTACACGGCTGTGATAATTTGACAGGTGGCTATTTAGATAATGTAAGTAAAAATGTAAAGTTTTATAAAGGAGATTGTTGTAATCTAGATTTTATGGTAGCAGTAACAAAAGATATTGATATAATAGTACATACTGCTGCTACTCCGCATGAAGGATTAAGTATTTTTAGTCCATATTTTATTACTACAAATGTTTTTCAAGCAAGCGTAAGTACGATAAGCGCAGCCATTCAGAATAAAGTTAAAAAGTTTATATATTGTTCAAGCATGGCAAGATATGGATCACAAGAATATCCTTTTGTTGAAACTCAAACTCCGTCGCCCATAGATCCATACGGTATTGCCAAAGTAGCAGGTGAAGAAGTACTAAAAACGTTGGCTAGTTTAAATAAAATGGATTATATTATTGCTGTTCCACATAACATAGTTGGTCCAAGACAAAGATATGATGATCCTTTCCGTAATGTCATGAGTATAATGATTAACAGATGTTTGCAAGGTAAACCTCCAATCATATATGGTGATGGTAGTCAAAAACGTTGTTTTAGTTATATAGGGGACAGTGTATTTTGTCTAGAGAAACTTATACTTGATAAAACGATTAAAAATGATATTTTTAATATTGGTCCAGATGAAGAATTTGTTTCAATTAAAGAACTTGCAGAGTTAGTTATTAAAGAATTAAAATTTGTAGGAGATCCTATTTATTTTCCAGATAGACCTAGAGAGGTCAAATATGCTACCTGTAGTGCAGAAAAAGCAAGAAAAGAATTGGGATATCGTACAAAAACATCACTTGTTGAATGTATACATGAAACTGCGGAATATATTAAAAAGCGTGGGGCTAAACCATTTGATTATACATATCCATTGGAATATATTAATGACAAAACTCCAAAAACATGGTCAGAAAGGTTAATGTAATGTTATTTGTTTTTGAAAATATAATAAAAGTAGAAGGTCAGGTAGATATAAATTTAAACCTAATAGGTTGTACTGATAAAAATAAATCAGGACATCCTAGATTCAATCCGTCACCTGTTGTATTTTCTTTACTTCATAAACAGAAAACAGGTCAACTTAAAAAAGTTCATAGAGAACCAATGATTGCATTGCAAACACCTCCTATAGGTCTTCCATATATTATTCCAGTTGGTGTTGCACATAATCCTGATGATTGGTGTGGCCCGGATAAGTTTAAAAATGGTTTAAATGCAAATTATCCTGATAGGAAAAATCTTTTTGAATGGCTAAATGAAGACTACCTAAAAGATTTACAAAATGGTATGGCATATTTATTAATTGATCAAACTCATGAAGGATATCATCCTGATTGGCTATTTCAATGGTTTCATAACTCATGTGATTCATTCGGAATTCCTGTAAATAGAATTATATATCTTACAGGGGATATGAATGCTGTAAAAAATTATAAATATTGGGCAGATACTTTTGGATTAGATTCAAGATTAAATATTATTTCTTGGCCACATTTTGAAACAGTTATTTTTGATATTTGTTCAGGTTACCATGGATTTGATGAAAATATTAAATTTGCAAATGATCATGTATTACCGCCTGGCTTAAAAATTCGTAAAAAGTTTCCGCATTTAATTGATCAATTAAATTATAAAAAAGCAAATTACGAAAAAATTAAAACATTTGATATTTTACAAAAAAGAACAAGAAAACATAGGGTACAATTTTATAAGGGTTTGTATGATGCTGATCTTATTAAAGACAATATAGTTTCAATGAATACTTTTGACTATGATTCCGATATTTTTCTAAATAAGAATTCGTATTTAGAAATAATTAAAAATCTACCATTATTACCTTTTGACAACCCTAAAAATTATGAAAAAGATGATTTTGAATCAAGTGATGGAGCAAACTATATATTATATTTAAATGATGAAACTATGTATAATTCATTTTGTACAGTAGTAAGTGAAGTATTTTATAATGATGAAGATCCATGCTTTATAAGCGAAAAAACATTTAAACCAATTGCATGTTCTCAGCCTTTTATAATTCTAGGTAATTATTTATTTTTAGAAACTTTAAAAGAATTAGGTTATAAAACTTTTCATCCTATCATCAATGAAAAATATGATACTTATGATGACCCTATTAGATTAAGAGTTATAATATTAGAAATGAAAAGAATTCAAAAGTTAAGTCAAAAAGAAAAATTAGAATGGTATTTAAGTATGCAAGATATTTTACAACATAATTTTGAAATTTTTAACAAAAGACAACGATGTGATAACGTGACACATCTAATTAATATGTTACTAAGTTGTACGGAATTTTAATATGCGTGACATTCAAATACACAGAATTAATAAAAAATTAGAAAATACCGATAAAGTAATCATAGCTTTGGGATGTAGTTTTGCTGAAGGACAAGGGGCAATATATGACTCGTTATATGATAACTATAAGTGGCATTATCAAGGTATGGGTAAAGGTATGCTTGTTACTGTATCAGACAGCGAAAAAAAAGAAATTATGTATCAATATCCTGACAAAGTAACTGTAGATAAAGCCTCAGGAAAACTTGATTTTTCAATTATGGAAATAGAAAATAGTTTTTCACACGTATTAGCTGAAAAATACTTTGATAATGAATACGTGGCAATAAACATGGGAATAAGAGGTACAGGAAATCGTGGACAAATAAAAGAATTATATTTTCGACCTGAAATCAATTGGCATAGAGTAAAAAAAATTATTGTTGTTTATTGTGTAAGTGGAATTGAACGATTTGATTTTGTAAATGATTTATGGGACACGCATTACCATTGGAAAGCAATGTGGCCAAAAAAGGAAATTGATGAAAATGACAGAAAACCTTTATGGGAAGGTTATGGGCAAACTGTATATAGTGAAAAGCAAGCTATAATTGAACAAATTGCTAACGTACAAGAACTTTTAACTTGGTGTAAACTGCACAATGCAAGTTTAATAATTACTCCAGGTTTTGAACAACGATATACAAAAGAGTATTTTAATGAAAATTTAAATACAATAGTTAATAGGAATTCTAGACAAGAAATAATTGAAAACTCATTTTTAAAAAATATTTTAGATGTTAAAAAAGTATCACATGATTACCTTTCACTATTATGGCCTTGGAATAATATGTTTTATCCAGATGATAATGATACATTTATACGTTTATGTATGTCTCAAGAAAATGACGAGATAAAAAATAGTACAGATTGGTTTTGGCAATTTTTAGGTAATAGATCCCCTAAAGGATATATTACGGGATGCGCTCATCCAGGCGAAAAAGGTCATGATTTATTTGCAAAACATTTGTATTTTCATATTTTAAAAAATAACCTATAAAATGCACTATTCAAAAAAAATTTTAGATATTAATGAAAATTTGAAAAAAACTAAGAAATTATTTATTTCTTCAGGGTGTTCATATGTTGCAGGCAAGGCTGCATGGCCAAAATCTTTTATGGAAGAGTTTAGACCAAATTTTGACAATTATTATTATACTTGGGATCATTTAAGCAATAAACAAAAAGAATTAGCAATTAAAAAATTTCCAATTATAACAAATAATAATAATGTTTTTGAAACCATTAATTTAGAAGTTGATAATTCATTTACATCAATATTGCACAAAAATTACATTCCTAATTATACAATAGCTAATCTTGGAGAACAAGCAAAAGGATTATTTTCAAGTGTAATGAATTTATATGTTACACCAATTCAATTTGCATTGGCAGATGAAATTATTTTATTTTTTTGTCCCACTGATTTACAACGATTTGATATCTTAAGCGATGAATATGCTTTTACAGACTCAAACGTTGCGGCATGCAGATTATTTAACACATTTTGGCCTTTTGATAATGAAAAAAAAGATCCTATAGGACTTTTACAACTTGGGTATTCTCAGGCTGTACATAGTCTTAGATTTGAAATCGTACATGCTATTATGTGTTTTAAATTGCTAATTAATTGGATAGAACAGTATAAGGCAAAATTAATTATATTTCCTGCTTTTAACAAGATTTATAACAAAAATTATTTTTATGAAAATTTGGATATAACAATACTGCGTGATAAAACATTAAAACAAAAAGAAATAAAACATTTTACATTTAGAGATAGTTCAAATTTTTATATAGATAATTTTGTTCCATGGGATAATTTTACAACATTTGATGGTTTTAATACTTTTTTTGATTTAGCGTTTGGTCAAGAAAAAAACTATGATCCAAATATTGAAATGCAAAGTTTGGTTGGACCAAATGGCGGAACATTAAATCAATTTATTATGAAATGTGGTCATCCAGGCGTTGAGGCACATGAATTATTGGCAAAAAAAATTTATGAAAAATATTTTTAATTATTTAAAAGAAAAATATACAATAAAAATTGATACTATTACTAAAAAAGAATCTTTTCATTTTAAAACATTTGATTCTTTGCCAATCAATTCAAATTTTTATGATTTTATAAATCATCCATTTTATAATTATCTTGATGACAATGTTCAATTAAAAAATTATTGTGGTAGTGATAATTATGAATTATTAAAAAAAAATATTATCCACCAACCATTGGAATGGAAATATGGTTTAAAAAAAATTACATATAGACTTAATAAAAGTGGATTCCGTACATATGAATTTAAAGACATTGATTGGAGAAATTGTATTGTTTTATTGGGTTGTAGTAATACGTTCGGAATAGGTGTTGATGAAGACGAAACATTATCGTATTTTTTAGAAAAATTAACAAATAAACAAGTAGTTAATTTAGGGATGGGGGGAATTTCAAATGATGTTATTATTGAAAAGTTAAACATTATTATTAATAAATTTGAGATTCCTACTAACATTATTATTAATTGGACTTCACCTGACAGGTTTAGGTATTATTTAAAAAACAAATTCATAGATTGTGGTAATTGGATCACTGAGGAGAGTGAAAGAGAGTTGCAAAAAAATCAACTTTTTGGAAAAGAATTAGAAACAGTAAATTTAAATACACTTTATTATAATTTAAATGCCATAGAAACAAATATATATTTTAAAATGCGTAATTTAAGTAATATTTCTAAAGCACTTTCTAAAAATAATTTTAATTTAATTACATTTAGTTGCTTCCCTGACGCAGCATATTATAGTGAATCAGATTACTTTTTTCCAGATGACTCTAAGGTAAATAAGGCAAGAGATTTAATACACCCAGGCTCGGATTATAACCAAATAGTAGCTGAGACAATTGTAGGTAAATTAAAATGAGTTTTTACAATCAAAATGCAGACCTTGCCGAAAAACAACTTAAATTTATTAGTAAAACTATGTGTTATGCTAAATGGGCGCAAGTTAGCATTCATTTAACAAATGGTATGACACAAAGTTGTTACCATCCACCTTTACATAAAATTGACACAAAAGAAATAAAAAATAATCCAAGTGCACTTCATAATACAAAACAAAAGAAACAAGAAAGAAAATTAATGCTTCAAGGAGAAAGACCTGAAGGGTGTAATTATTGTTGGAAAATAGAAGATAGCGGTGCAAGAAGCGATAGAATTTATAGATCAGGTGAATATTGGGCTCAAAATGCACGTATCGATATCATTGAAAATTTAGATACAGGTGACATAGATCCAAGATATGTAGAAGTAAATTTTAATCAGGCTTGTAATTTTAAGTGTATGTATTGTAGTCCTCATTTGAGCACAGCATGGGAAGATGAAATTAAAAAATATGGACCCTATTTATTAACTCATAATGAAAATACTAAAAAACATAATGATTTACATTCTTTAAAAAAACTTGGTCTTATGCCGTTAAAAATCAAACAGAACGAAAATCCTTATGTAGATGCTTTTTGGCAATGGTGGCCTAAACTTTACAACAGTTTGGAAGTTTTTAGGCTGACAGGAGGCGAACCATTAATGGATATTAATACATATAAAATTTTAGATTATATTTATAATCATCCAAATGCTTGGTTAGAGTTAAGCGTTACTAGTAATTTTTGTCCGCCTAAACAGGAATTAATGGAAAAATTTATTGAAAAAGTAAAAAAATTAGAAGAAATACAAATTTGGAATGATCCTAATAGGTTTAATTCGGGCTCGGGTAATAATTGGTATGTTAATATGGCTTTAAAACATTTTAGTTTATTTATAAGCCTTGACAGTGTAGGAAAACAGGCAGAGTATATTCGTTATGGCTTAGATTTTAATCTAATGACCGAAAACATATATCAATTTTTAAACAATACTAAAAACACAAATTTAACCTTTATTAATACATTTAATGCTTTAAGTGTTATAAAAATTAAAGAATTTCTAGAATATATTCTAGACTTACGTTCAATTTATAGTAAAGACAATCAAGGAGTTCAGTATATACCAATAAGCGATCCATATACAAAACATCCTGATTACGTTATAAACCCAAGGCAAAGAATATGGTTCGATTTACCTATTTTACGAAATCCAATTTGGCAAAGTTTTCTTATTTTACCGAAAAAATATGATACATACATTGTTGATGCGATTAATTTTATGGAAAAGCATAAGGATACTGATAATTTTGTTGGTTTTTATGATTTTGAAATAGATAAACTAAAAAGAAATTTAACTATTTTAAAAGAAAATCGTTTTGTTGATAATGATGCTAAAAATCATAGAAAAAACTTTATTGAATTTTTTAAACAGTATGATGCAAAAAAAAATATTTCTTTTAGTAAAGCTTTTCCTGAATTTGAAAACTTTAAGGAAGAATTATGTTTATAATTAAATTTATTAAAAAGATTATAAAAGAATACAAATATAGAAAAAGAATTAAAGAATTACGAAAACGTGATCCTTTTATATATAAATAATTATGCAATATATAGGAATTTCAAGTCATTTTCATGACGCTGCAATAACTCTTTTGTCCAATAATGGGGATATATTATTTGCAGGACATAGTGAAAGATATAGTAAAACTAAACATGATTCACTATTAAATATTGATTTAATTAATGATCTGTTATACTATGACAACAAATATGATAAGTTTTCAATTCATTATTATGAAAGACCTTTTATAACACAATTAAGACAAATTAGAGCAGGTCAAAAACTTGATTTTGTTACAACTAAAAGTCGTATAGGCAAACCAATTTTACAAATGTTAGGCAATCCTGATATAAAAAATTATAATCACCATTTAAGTCATGCAGCCGCGGGTTTTCAAACCAGTCTATTTGATAATGCTACAGTTGTTATAATAGATGCAATTGGAGAATTCGATACAATATCAATTTATGATGCTTATTATAATGATAAAGGATATGCAAAGTATAAAAAACTATATAGTCAAAAATATCCTAATAGCATTGGATTATTTTATAGTGCAATGACTAAAAGAGTTGGATTGAAACCTTTAGATGAGGAATATATTTTAATGGGCATGTCAGCTTATGGGATAGATAAACATAGTGGGGAAATGTTAAAATTCTTTAATGATATAAAAAATATTGAAATGAATACTAATTTGCATATAGGGGTAGATGATAATTTTTTATTTGGTGCTGATTTAATGGATATTGCATGTAGTACTCAAGTGGTTGTTGAGCAGTTGATTGAAATAGTTATGAGTAAAGCAAAATTACTAGGACGAAGTAATAATCTAGTTTATGGAGGAGGCGTGGCTTTAAATTGTTTAGCAAACAGGAAATTAGGAAATTTTTTTGATAAAATTTGGATAATGCCGAATCCTGGTGATGCAGGGAGTAGTCTAGGTGCTGCTGCATTAGGATATGGAAAAAGATTAAAATGGGAAAATGCATTTTTAGGATATGATATTAAAGGTGTGTATCCAATAGATAATATTCTTAAAGAACTAAACAGTAATAAAATAGTAGGTGTTGCCAATGGGCGTGCAGAATTTGGACCAAGAGCCTTAGGTAATCGAAGTTTATTAGCTGATCCACGCGGTAATTTAATTAAGGATAAAGTTAACGAGATTAAGCGTAGACAAAAATTTAGACCATTTGCTCCTGTGATACTTGAGGAATATGTAGATGAGTATTTTGTAATGCCAAAAGGATTTAGTATCAGTCCATATATGCAAGTAGTTGCAAAATGTAAACAACCTGAATTATTACCAGCTATTATACATCATGATGGTACGAGTAGGGTACAAACAGTAGGTAAGGACAATACGGGAATAAGAAAACTTTTAGAAAAATGGTATGATTTAACAAAATGTCCTTTGTTATTAAATACATCACTAAACATACGCGGTGAACCTATGGTTAATGATAAAAAGGATGCAGTTAGATTTGAAAATCTGTACGGAGTTAAAGTTTTTTCATAAGTAGACTTATGATTAGAGATGTTTTTTATTATGGCAAGAAGCCTAACATTCATCCAAGAGAAAGATTTGCTAAAAACCTTGAAGAAGCAAGAGAGTTATCAAATACAGAGCATTTTTGGATAATAAATGAATTTTGTGATTATAAAAATTTTGATTGGGATTTCGATTACGAATTTTTACCAGACGAGGATGTATGGGCGCAGGATCATATAAATATATGGCCAAGTTTATATCAAAAAGATAGTGGAACATGGTTAGTTCCAAATAATAATAGTTTAGTGAGAATTTACAGAAATGATGTACAACCTGTAGATAGAAAAATAATTAAAGATAATTGGATTATTTATTCACAAATAGACAGTAAAAAATTTGATTTAAAATGGCATCCTGATCCACTTGATCCGCCCTTTATTTATGTATGGGGGAATAAATTTATACCAGCAGAACTGCAACCTACAATAGAATATTATACACCTAGTGCTGTTGAACGAAAATACATGGGTGAAGTTGAGGTATTACCACAAATGGAACGTTGGGTAATGGTTCAAGATATAACTGAGGATTTTGATTTAACTTGGAGACCTGATCCAAGAGAACCTCCGTACATTTACGTTTGGGGAAACAAATATATACCTGGAGAGTTACAATCTACAATTGAATATCATACTCCTAATGCAATCAATAAAAAATATATGGGTAATGCACCTGTTTTACCTGATAAAAATTGGAAAATTATACAGGAAATTGATAAAACTAAATTTGATTTATCTTGGAGACCTGATCCACGTGAACCTCCATACATTTATACTTGGGGAAATAAGTTTATTCCTGCTGAAATAATGCCTACAATTCAATACTTATGTCCAAACGCTACTGAACATAAGTACATGCAAGAACCATTAGAGGTATTACCTGAATATGAAAAATGGGTAGAAGTACAGGCTATCGATAAAACTAAATTTGATTTATCTTGGAGACCTGATCCACGTGAACCTCCATATATTTACGTTTGGGGAAACAAATATATACCTGGTGAATTATTACCTACATTGCAATATAATTGTATAGGAGCAAAAGAATACAAATATATGGGTGATGTTGAGGTTATTCCAGAACACGAAAAATGGGTAGAAGTACAGGCTATCGACAAAACAAAATTTGATTTATCTTGGAGACCTGATCCACGTGAACCTCCATACATTTATACTTGGGGAAATAAATATATACCTGGTGAATTAATGCCAACTTTAGAATATAGATGTATTGGAGCAACAGAACGCAAATATATGGGTGATGTTGAGGTTATTCCAGAACACGAAAAATGGGTCGAAATTCAACTAATTGATAAGACAACATTTGACATGACATGGAGACCTGATCCAAGAGAACCTCCATATATTTACGTTTGGGGGAATAAGTTTATTCCTGCAGAATTAATGTCAACTTTAGAATATAGATGTATTGGAGCAAAAGAATACAAATATATGGGTGATGTTGAGGTTATTCCAGAACACGATAAATGGGTCGAAGTGCAGTTAATTGATAAGACAAAATTTGACATGACATGGAGACCTGATCCAAGAGAACCTCCATATATTTACGTTTGGGGGAATAAGTTTATTCCTGCAGAATTAATGCCAACTTTAGAATATAGATGTATTGGAGCCACTGAGCGAAAATATATGGGAAATATTGATGTATTGCCTGAGTTTAATAGATGGGTCGAAGTTCAAACTATTGATAAGACTAAATTTGATATGACATGGAGACCTGATCCAAGAGAACCACCTTATATCTATGTATGGGGAAACAAATATATACCAGGCGAATTAAAATCAACAATTGAATACCATACCCCTAATAGTACTGAACGTAAGTATATGGGAGATGTTGATGTTTTACCAGAAACAGAACGTTGGAATATTGTTCAAAAACCTAAGGATTTTGATTTAACATGGAGACCTGACCCAAAAGAACCACCATACATTTATGTATGGGGCAATAAATATATACCTGGGGAGATACAATCTACAATAGAATATCATACACCTGACGCTCAAGAAATAAAATATATGGGTGACATAGAAGTTGTACCATATTATGAACATTGGAATATTGTGCAAGAAGTCGGTGATGATTTTGATCTTTGTTGGAGACCTGATCCAAGAGAACCACCATACATTTATGTATGGGGGAACAACTATATACCTGGCGAGGTTAAAGCTACAATTGAATATCATACACCTAATAGTATTGAACGCAAGTATATGGGTATTGCCAGTGTTAAACCTGACAAAAATTGGAAAATTACACAGGATATTGATATTGAAAAATTTGATTTATGTTGGAGACCTGATCCTAGGGAGCCTGCATACATTTATACTTGGGGTAATAAGTATGTAAGTGCTGAACTAGTACCAACCATTGAATATTATACTCCTAACGCCACTGAACGTAAGTATATGGGTGAAGTAGACGTTATTCCTGAATTTGATCGTTGGGTAGAAGTACAACCAATTGACAAATCAACATTTGATATGACATGGAGACCTGATCCAAGAGAACCACCATACATTTATGTATGGGGTAATAAACATATTCCCGCCGAACTAAAACCCACGCTAGAATATTATACTCCAAACGCAACAGATAGAAAATATATGGGTAATGTTGAAGTTTTACCAATAAACGAAAATTGGAAAATTACCCAAGAAGCTATAAACTTTGATTACACATGGAGACCGGACCCAAGAGAACCTGATTATATCTATGTATGGGGTAACAAGTATATACCTGGCGAGTTAAAACCTACAATTGAATACATTTGTCCTAACGCTATTGAAAAAAAGTATATGGGGAATGTTGAAGTAGCCTCTGAATGGGACAAATATAGAATACTGATCCCTGTTGATAAGAATAGTTTTGATTTTAGTTGGAGACCTGATCCAAGAGAGCCTCCCTATATTTACGTTTGGGGCAATCAAACTAATAGTGCCACTATAGAACCTACGATAGAATATCATTGCACAGGTGCTGTTGAACGCAAATACATGGTTGACAGAGTAGCTACAACGTTACCAGATATTGAAAAATTTAAAATTTTAATTTCAGTAAAAGATTTTGATTTTAGTTGGAGACCAGATCCTCATAGTCCTCCTTATATCTACGTGTTTGGTAACCAATGGCATGATGCAATGACTGAACCTACAGTAGAATATCATGTACCTGGTGCGAAAGAAAAAAAATATATAACAGATATTATAGCGAAGGTAAGTCCTACACAGGAAAATTGGAAAACACTTATCCCTGTTGTAGATTTTGATTATAGCTGGAGGCCTAACCCACACAGTACTCCATACATTTATGTATTTGGAAATCAATGGAATCCTATTGAATTAGAGCATACAGTTGAATACCATACACCTGGGGCAAAAGACTACAAATATATAACAGATATTGTAGCAAATCTTAAACCAACTAACACTGAAAAACATTGGAAAAGGTTGTTACCTGTTGAAAGTTTTGATTATAGTTGGAAACCTGATCCAAGAGAACCTGCATTAATATATGTATTTGGAAATAAATGGAATGATTCTAAGACTGAGCCTACTATTGAATATCATTGTGAAGGTGCTACAGAACGAAAATACTTAGATTTTCCTGTAGCTAAACCCACAGTTGAATTTAAATATTGGTCCATATCAAATAATTACGATCTAGAATCATTTGATTTTAGTTGGAGACCTAATCCGCATAGTCCACCACAAATTTATCAATGGGAAAATAATGGTCCAAGATATAATGTACCAGGTGCTACAGACGTTGTATTAATGAAAAGAATTGATACTGACTATGCACCGAAAATTAATAAATATTTTATTAAAACTAACCTTACCGATTTGATTAGTGAACATCCAAATGAAGTATTTTGGGCTTTAAATCCTGATCTAAATTATGATAAGTTTGACTTTACATGGAAGCCTAATAAAGAAAATTTTACACACATAAATGTTTTTGGTAATGAATATAGTAAAAATACCCACACATATTATATAAACGGGCCAATGTATAACTTGGGATATAGGCAATATAATTATATAAATAATCAAAAATTTAGTGGGGATACAAACCTTTCAATGTTTTTTATTGATAGGGGTAATGATTATAGTCAAAAAAGATTCGATGCACTTAAAACAAAGTACCCACAATTACAAAAAACAAGATTTCTAAATTCTTGGGTAGATACTATTAATCGTTGCACTCAAAAATCTTATACAAAGTTCCTTTGGGTTTTAAGTAGCGAATTAGATTATAGTGAATTTGAGTTTGACTTTTATCCTAGTCCATGGCAAGAAAAAATGGTACATGTGTTTGGTACACAATGGAGTCATTGGGGTAATACATACCTAATAAACAAGGAAACATTTGCAAATGATACTAAGTATATAAAAATTATTGAACATTTGTCATGTTTAAATTTTGTCAAAACTAAACGTGCAAAAGCTGTGGACATTATTTATGATATTGTCTATATTGACCACAAAAATACAAAAGTGGATAGTAATAAATTTAAATATGTGATTGAGTATGAGGATAATTATTATAAAACTTTTAAAAAATTAATTGATGTTTTACCTAAAAAGAAAGAGCATTATATTTGGATAATAAGTTCAATCTGTGATTATACAAACTTTAATTTTACTTACATTTGTGACCCATTTGCTAAAGAACAATTACACGTTTTTCCAAGCGATAAACAAAAATATGGTGACACATTTTTTGTAGACGTTAATAATTTACGTGAACAAATTGAAAATATTGAAAAACTTAAAAATTTTACAAAAATAAATTTTAATAATCATCAAACAGTAAAAAGATTAGATTGTCCTAAATTTGTAATAGAGGATGATACTTTTGTAAATTCAATTAATGTTGAATTTAATTTTCCCTATGCAAATTTTGTAACGGTAGATAATTGTACATTAAATGTTGTGGACGATGATCCAATCAATTTGTGGGAAGAAGAAACAAAAAATATTATAGTGCAAAGTACAGGTAATACAAATATTATTATACCCAAAGAAGTAAAGAAATATGTAAAAAAAGAATTGTATGATTATCCTTATATCACTAAACGTGATAAATTACAATCAAGTTTTCCATTAGATATTGTTTTTTTAAGTAATGGTGAAAAAAATGCTGATGCAAACTATGAACATCTATTATCTGTAATAAAAAATAAACCAAATAGAGTAATAAGAGTTGATGGTATTAATGGTAGAAAAAATGCAAATTACGCAGTTGCAGATATTAGTAATACTCCTTGGATGTTTGTAGTATTTGCAAAGTTAAAAGTAAAAGAAAACTTTGATTGGGATTGGCAACCTGATAGAATGCAATTACCAAAACATTATATTTTTTATGCTAGGAATCCTGTTAATGGTTTGTTTTACGGACACCAAGCAATGATAGCATGGAATAAAAATATAGTTTTACAAACACAAGGAGTAGACTTAGATTTTACAATGGAAGGTAACCATGAAGTTGTTAAGATAGATAGCGGAACACCTTATTATAATACAGATGAATATAGCACATGGAGGACTGCTTTTAGAGAGGTTATAAAATTGAAGTATTACAACAATAAAGAAAGTCAGCATCGTTTAAAAGTATGGTCAAGTATAGCAGAAGGTGATTTTGCCCAATTTAGTTTACAAGGAGCAAAACATGCTATAGATTACTTTAATGCGGTTGATGGTAATATTGATAAATTAAAATTAAGTTACGAATGGGCTTGGTGTAAAGAATATTTTCTTAAAAAGTATGATAGAATTTAAAAAATATGTTATTACTTTTTTCATCTCATTTAAATCATTCTATTTTACAAAATTTATCACAGGAAGAAAGATTTGTAGTTGCTTTTAATTTTTTTATGAAGGGAAATATAGGTACTAATGAATGGATGTTAAAACTATAAATAAAGAATAAAGAATTGTTGTATGAAGTTGAAGGAAAAGTGCTGCGGACGCGGGTTCGACTCCCGCCTGGTCCACCATAAGGAAATATCCATAAGGAAATATCCATAAGGAAATATATGAGAGTTACAAACACAGAATCAATTCAACTTACACCTAAAGATGGTAAATGGTATGCTATGCCAAATGACCAATACATTAGATGGAATTTTGATGAGAGAATTTGGGATTATATGATCACAAAAGAAGGGGACACAAAGCCTAGATTTTGGGATCAATTACCGGATGGTACGGTTTCCTTATGATGGGCCAGACATGGTTTCGACGGGGTAAAGAGTACGGATATGGACAACACGGTAGGCGAAGACCGCAAATCTAGCAAAGCAAATAGACGCAAATGACGACTATTTTTATCAGGATCTCAAGCTAGCCGCTTGAGCCTGACGGGGTAGGAAAGACCTTGTAACCAAACAAACCTAGGCTCTACGGAGCCTATTTTACCCAATATCTATAGACATTGCGTAAAAAAGTGTTATAGTTTGCACTAATACTTTAATTAATTAGGTTAGATTATATGCACTAAATATTAATCTACACCTGATTTTTATCAGGTATTATTTTATAAGGAACTAGAATGAAAAAACTTTTATTAGCGTCACTTATTGCAGGTGCTACATCAGTTGCAGTTGCACAAACAACTGTATATGGTTTGGCTGATGCATATTATGGACATCAAACAAATGCAAAAAATAGCAATCAAGTAAATGCTGGTGGTATGACAACTAGTTACATTGGTATCAGTGCATCTGAAAAAATTGGCGATCTACAAGCTAGAGCAGTATTAGAGACATTTTTGCGTCCTGATACCGCACAACAAGGTCGTTTTAATAATGATACTTTTTATGCAAGAAACGCATATGTTGCACTATCATCTAAAGCAGGTGAAGTACAACTTGGTCGTGTAACTACACCATACTTTATCTCAACAATTGCATTTAATGCATTAGGTGATAGCTTTGTATTCAGTCCAACAGTAACATCAAGGGTTGGAGTTAATAACTTTAATCTTGGTGGTGGTGGAAGTGATACAGGATGGAATAACTCAGTTTTAGTAAAAACTAGTATGGCTGGTTTAGCACTTACAGGTGTCTATAGTGCAGGAGTTACTGATGATAGCAACGCAAAATTATCAGGTAAAAGCGTTGGCGCCATGTACTTTCAAGGTCCAATTGGTTTAACTGCAACTTGGCAAGACGTAGAGCAAGGCGCAGGTAAAGCAAGTATGTCATCAACAATCGTTGGTGCAAGTTATGATCTTAAAGTAGCAAAGGTGTTTGCTCAACATGAGACTGTTAAAAACAGCGATAATGTAACAAAAGAAGATAGAGGTTATACAGTAGGCGCAACAATGCCAATGGGTAAAAATACTCTAATGGCAAGCTATGCAAAGAAAGACCATGATTTCACAAATGGTAGAACTGCTGAAACAGCAAGCTGGGCAGTAGGTGTAAGCCATGCACTAAGCAAGCGTACTGATTTATATGCTGCTGTACGTGATACAAATTATACTAATGACGGTTTAAATAGAACAAATGCAAACTTCGTCGATACCCGTGTAACAGGTGTAGGCGTACGTCATCGTTTTTAATATATACTTTAGTTGTATAAACAAAGGCACATATTGTGCCTTTTTTATTTTGTGCTAAATAAAACTATGAATAAAACTCTTATAGCATTAATGTTTTTGCCCGAAAGGGCATTTTTTTTGGAGAAATATTATGTCATGGTTTAGACACTTTAGACCCAAGCACCCACCTTTCCCACCGTATAAGCAACCTGTTCCTATACCAAAAAATAAGGAGCCAGTGAAACCTAAATCATAAATACTTAATGGACATTAAAGAACTACACTCATTTAGATTAAGTGACGCAGTAAAATTTCAGGATAAACTTAACCCAAAATTATTCTTGGGAAACCGTTTAGATCCTGCTGTAAAAAATCAATTAATTACAATTGCTAAAGATTTTCTTACAGAATTAGGGATAGGTGATGTAAAAGTTAAAGATATAACAATATCAGGTAGCAATGCAGCATTTACTTATACACCACATAGCGATTTAGACTTACACATAGTTGTTGATTATAATCAATTTTCCAATGATAGCGTTTACAAAGAATTGTTTAACGCTAAGAAAAATTTATACAACGATAGTCATAACATTACAATACGTGGTATTCCAGTAGAAGTATATATGGAAGATAGCAATGAACCAGTCATTAGTGTTGGTGAATACAGTATACTAAAGGATAAATGGAATCAAATTCCAACTAAACGTAGAGCAAACTTTGATCAAACTGCCACTAAGGCGAAGTATGGTAAACTAAATGATTTTATACTAAGAGCATTAAAAGAAAAAAGTAGCAAAAAGATAGCCAAAGCATTAAAAATAATTAAGCGTTACAGACAAGCAGGGTTAGATAAAGGTGGTGAGTTTAGTCCTGAAAATTTAGCATACAAAGCTTTACGTAGTCAAAAAGCAATTGAAAAACTATATAAGTTGCGTGATGAATTACATAGTAAAGAATTAAGTATTGAAAACATGTATCAGGAACAAAAGCTAAATCGATTCGATGAAGACATTCCAGTTCAAAAAGGACCAGCGCGGTTAAAAAGACAAAGTGAATTAGAAAAGACACAAGACGAATTAGGATCAGGTTTTTTTGGTACAGTTTATGATGAACCAAAAAGTAAAACTGGTGTAGGCACTGCTAGAAAAGTTTCTACATTTGATAGAGATGAGATGACTGCTGACGGGTATTATGCTTATATCAATAAGATTATTGATCTTAAAAATGAAACTAATAATCCATACTTACCACAAGTATATGATGCTAAAGTTGTAAAACCAAAGTCAGTAGGAAGTGAGCCATACTTTGAATTAGAACTTGAAAAATTAAGTAAATGGGAAGATTTAAGTGGTAATCAATTACGAGCAATACTAGAAAAAATGCTTGATGAAAGTTTTGAAAATGAAAAGAAACTACAAGATGTTTTGAAATTTTTAGGGCATTCAGGTGCGTCAGATACGAGTGACGAATGGTTAATGTATGTAATTTTATATTTTATTAGGCTTACAATTAAAAATCCAAACTTTAGTTTAATGGGTATGAAAATTCGTGACCCACAACTTCTTGAAGTCACTGATATGTTAAGATATCTGTCTAAGTCAGGGTATGGTATGGACTTACATGATCAAAATATCATGGTAAGAAATAGTAAATATGGCCCACAATTAGTTATTACAGATCCTTTAAGCTTTGGTGAAACTAGTCAGATACGAAAATTTAAACAAGGCAATATGAAAATGGATGTAAGGGGTGTAACTATACCACCTAATTACATAATTTATGACATACATGATAAAGATAGACCAGTATTGCGTGGCTATGGCAGTTACGAAGAAATCTACCAACAATTCATAGAATTAAAGAATAAAAAACCATATAATGATTATGAAATAGCTCCAATGAATCAAAAAGCTTCGGATGAAATGGATGCGAAGCAAGCAAGTGTAAAAGCAAAGTATAAAGAAAAACCACCTGCAAATCCTAAATATCAGCTTAAACCAAAATATACTTATGCTGTTTATGATAAAGATAAAACAAGCAATATGCTAATTGGTTATGTTAATGCTAACCATGATTCTGAAGCATTGGGATTGGCAAGAAAAAAATTCCCCGATGTAAAAAATATTAATGTGTTGCCTGATTTACTTGGTGATCCAAATGATAAATTTGCTGGTATGTTAGAAGAAGCATTGGGTGAAAGTGCCTCGGGATATATCCCAAGCAAAAAACAAGCTAATGACCCAAGATTTAAGACTGCCTTGACAGTAGACATAAAACCCGATAGCATCCAAAAGAATGCCAAAGCTTTTGGGTTTAAAGTAAAAAGGTCTGGAATCCCACCCCTGCTAAGACCCTAACCCAAAACTTGACAATAATTACCCGAAATGCTATACTATGGGTATAGTAAATCAACGGGGTAAGTATGCAAGATTTGAAAGACTTATTGTTAGGGATCGCAAGTTCTACTACTTTAGTACTATTGGTAAGTGCTTTGAAAGCATTGTGAGACTTGACAATAAATCAAATCGGCTTTATAATACTCACATACACTCAAAAAACAGGAGTTTTTATGCGTAGGTCTCAAGTCATCAAGGGTCTTAATAATAGTCAAAAAGTACGTGTTATTGTCAATGGTGTAGGTTTCTATACTACGGTGCAGAGTGCGTTAGATATGTGTTTCACCCGACAGCGTAGTGCCGTAGAAATGGCTTTGACTACGATTGGTCTTAGTAAGATTGCAAAAAAGCCAATTACAGGCTTTGCAAGCAACTATGACTTTGCAGGTACCTCACAACCTGTTGAAGTTCAAGTTGACCTAATCTAAGGAGTTGTATATGGGATATAAGGTACTTGCCGATAAGTCTCAAATGGATGAAATGCGACAAAAGTATGGACCACGCAAAGGTTTAGAAGGTCCATTTAACTTTTCGGGTAGAGTGTTGTATTATGACAACAAAGAAGGGTTGTACTACGATCCTAAAACGGACTTTTATGTTGAGCAATCAGAAATGGATCTAATCCATAATGGTTTAGTCCAAAAACTAATCAAATAAGGAAACTTATGGCATTTATTGTACGTGACAATGAAATAGTCCCAATCGCTATTCCCTTGGGAAAACGTATAAAGATTGGGTCCAATTACACTGCGCCTTATGAAAATTATGTAGCCAATGACCAACTTTGGATACAGGACGTATTTACATTTAAGAATATTCCATGGTATGCCATACGTAATCGCTTTGAAAAATATTTGGTTGTTGGGGTTATCTATTGTGCAATCGTATTGATCCTATCAATGATAGGACGGTATTATTTGGGTGCTCCAAGTTGACAATAAATGGACTTGGTAGTATACTATATGTATGTTGAATAACAAGGAGTTGCAAATGGAATACGTAGTTTATCACAAAGCAAGTACAAAGATTCTTAAAGTGTTCAATGCAAAGGCTTCAGCCAAGCGTAGTGCTACTTGTATGAATCGTAAAGCAGGTGATGTATACTACACTTTTGCTGATCGTGAAACCTACGAACGCCGTGTTGTAACCCGTAAAACTGTAAAAAATTTGTTGACTGGGCAGGATGTTGAAATTGATAGTAACACTCCACATTGTTGTGATCCTTCCAGCGAAACCTATTGGTCAATGTAGTGTTTGACAATAAATCACATATTTTGTACAATAGAATTTCTTAAATAATTCGATAGGAGTTTATATGACTAAAGTTTCTGATAACCACACTGTAACTAGTGTTCAAGCACGTAAGGCTTTGCTTAAGGCTTTTGATGCTAAACGCCCCATTTTCTTGTGGGGTCCTCCCGGTATCGGTAAATCTGAGGTAGTTGCAGAGGTTACTGAGGAACTTGGCGGTTTTATGATTGATTTGCGTATGGCGCAAATGGAGCCTACTGACATTCGAGGCATTCCGTTCTTCAATCGTGACCTTAACAAAATGGATTGGGCTCCACCGATTGATCTTCCCGATGAGGAGCTTGCAAGTCAATATCCACTGATTGTGTTGTTCCTTGATGAAATGAACAGTGCACCGCCCGCAGTACAGGCTGCAGGTTATCAACTTGTTTTAAATCGCCGTGTGGGCAAGTATGTGTTACCTGACAATGTTGTGATTGTTGCGGCAGGTAATCGTGATAGCGACAAGGGTGTTACTTATCGTATGCCAATGCCCCTTGCTAATCGTTTCATTCACCTTGAAATGCGAGCCGACTTTGCAAGTTGGCAGAACTGGGCAGTAAACAAAGGCATTCATAAAGATGTGGTTGGTTACTTGTCATTCAGTAAACAGGACTTGTACGAGTTTGATAACAAAAGTTCTAGCCGTGCATTTGCTACTCCGCGTAGTTGGGTCTTTGTTTCAGATTTACTCAATGATGAGGAAAGCGATTACGATACCCTGTACAACTTGGTAGCAGGTAGTGTCGGTGACGGATTGGCTGTAAAGTTTATGGCACACCGTAAGGTTGCAGGTAGCATGCCTGAACCAAGTGACATTCTTAGCGGTAAAGTTAAGGATCTCAAAGTTAAAGAAATTAGTGCTATGTATTCGCTAACCATCTCAATGTGTTACGAATTGCGTGATGCATTGGATAACAAGAAAGTGGATAACAAGAAATTCCACGATATGGCAAACAATTTCTTTACTTACATTATGGCTAACTTTGAGACTGAGTTGGTTGTAATGGGTGCAAAGATTGCTTTAAAAACTTACAAGCTTCCAATTGAACCCAGTCAATTGAAGAACTTTGATGAGTTTCACAAGCGTTATGGTAAATACATTGTAGAGGCAGGTAACTAAAATGAAGAAACAACTAGGGGGTAAAAAGTATTTTTATGCCCTTGGTCAGTGGGCCCGTAGTAAAGGGCTCACCAAGGATCAAGGTATGAGTGTTTTAGGTCTTAAAGAAGGGACCTATGCTAGTATTGCGTATGACAAAGGTTATCGTGGACTATCAACTAAAGGTTGACAGTAATTCTTTGTATTGCTATACTAGTAAAAATTAAGGAGCTTATATGTCTGATGTAATTGGTCGCAAGAGTAAAAAACGTAGTAGCAAGTTTGATAACTTGATTGGTGTCACTGATCCTAAAATTGATAATTTGGCACGTGAGAAGTTAGTAACTGCTAGAATTGGTTTGTTACTGCGCCATAGTTTTTTCGGTAATCTTGCTACCCGTCTCAGACTAATTAACGCGGATGAGTGGTGTAGCACTGCGGCCACTGACGGATTAAAATTCTATTACAATTCACGTTTCATTAATATGCTCAAGCCTAAGGAAGTAGAATTCCTAGTAGGGCATGAAGTGTTACACGTGGTCTATGATCACATGGGCCGTCGCAATAATCGTGATCCGCAGATTTGGAACATTGCTGATGACTATGCAGTTAACGCAGACCTAAAACGTCATCGTGTTGGCGAGTTTATCAAAACTGTTCCGTGCTTATACGAGGCAAAATATGACGGCAAGGCAGCTGAGGAAATCTATGATGACCTGATGAAAAATGTTCAAAAGATTAATATTGAGGACCTCATCGACCAAATGATTGATGATCATATGGACGGAGAAGGTGATGGAGAAAGTGACGGAGAAGGTAATAGTAATCGTCCTAAGATGAGTGCCGAGGAGCGTGAACGTGTCCGTCAAGAAGTAAGGCAAGCAATTCTTAATGCCGCACAGGGTGCTGAAGCAGGAACTATTCCCAAAGGTGTTGAACGTCTTATTAAACAGCATACGAATCCAGTTATGCCGTGGCGTGAGTTAATTCAAACTAACCTGACTAGTGCTATTCGCACTGATTTTAGTTGGATACGTCCTAGTCGGCGTGGTTGGCATAGTGACGCAATCATGCCTGGTATGACCCCAGGTGAAGAAATTGATGTAACTGTTGCTATTGACATGAGTGGATCAATCAGTGACAAACAGGCTCAAGCATTTTTGGGTGAAATTGCAGGCATGATGGCAAGTTTTGATGGGTACAAAGTACATGTATTTTGCTTTGATACTGATGTATACAATCCTGCTGATTTTAATTCAGAGAATATGGATACGATTGAATCGTATGAGCCAGCAGGTGGAGGTGGTACTGACTTTGATGTAATCTTTAGCTATCTTAAGGAACATGCAATTGATCCCAAACGATTGATTGTTTTTACTGATGGATATCCCTGTGGTAGTTGGGGTGATCCTGATTATTGCGATACTACTTGGATCATTCACGGTGACAAGGATCCGAATCCTCCTTTCGGTACTTTCGCACTCTATGATGAAAAGTCATAATAATGATGTAGTTTACGAAAGTCCAGATGGAGGTAAGACGGTGTACGCACGTAAGATTGGCGACACCGTCCGTACTTTACATCAAGTTGATCCAAATTGGTTTAAAGAAACACAAATTTATGAACGTTGGGAAAGACTAAAACCAGCAGTCTATATGGCTGAGAACGATAAAAGTTTAGATGATGCCATTAAAACAGTAGAGATTTTATATGCCCTCAAGAAAAAAGAAAACACATAATTTTTTAGTTGTTTGGGATGTACTTGGTTTAGAAAGTATATTTGATGTTGATGATGCCATGTGTATCATTGAGGATTATGAAAAAGAAAAAACATGGAAGTTACTAAAAGGGGAACCAGTATCCAAACGACCAAATCCTATACCATTACAAACGATATTGATGAGGGCTAGAGTAAACACACAACGTAGTTATGAAATATTTACGTTTAATAGTGAATTTACAATGAACGAGGTCAGAAAATTATTTGCTGATGATCCACAACCGATTGTGGATTGGATCCGTGAAAACGGTAATAAAATATACAGCGATTATTCTAAGACTAAAAAGAATTTGATTACATGATGTATATATCAACAAAGTGTCCGAGGTGAAGCTATTATAATTATTACCTGAACAGCATGAGATAAGTACAAAGTATTAATAATATTAATTCATGAATGAAATTAACCTACATACTTGGTATCAACAAAGAGAGGTACCATATTGCCCACAACATTTTGTAAAAACACGCACTGTTATTAGTAAAGAATCTTTACAATGGATTAAACAAAAGTTAGTTGGTCGCTATGCTTTTGTACCTGCAATAGACGGAGAATATGCTTCAGTGCATGGTCAACTGGATAACGCACCTGCCTTTGAGGATCCTACAGAAGCAATTTTATACGAATTAAAATGGTCGTAGTAAAAATTAAATTCATACAATTTACACATTAAATAGACAATAGACAGGAGAAAATAAATGGCTTTTTTAAGACATGTTGGAAAGCATGGTGACAGGAAAGTTGCTGTAGTTTTTAGAGAAATTCCAGGTGAAGAACATATGTGTTTAGTCACTTATACTGAATTGTTAAATCAAAACATTCATGATCCAATGATTAAATGTATTGAAAGTGATATTGGACAACATAGTGAAAACTTAGCGGATGCACTTAATCGTACACATACAAAAGATGGAAGAATTATCCTACAAGTATTGCATGGAGAAGCACAATTAAAGAAAGTTAATACAGAACAAGTTGTAATGACTCCTCAACCTAATGTTAAAATTAAATTAAGTGAACTAAACAAAATTTTAGATGAAATGAAACAAGGTGAGGCTGCTGTTAAGAAGTTAGCAGAGATGGATGCAAGTATGGGTATGCAAAATCCTGTTGATGTTGCTAAACGTTTACGTGGAAATCAAAATCAACCAGTTGTATCTAGTGGTGACACATTGAGTGATGGGCATTTAGCAAATCAATTACGTGACCAAGCTAATCGTATGAGCATGGAAGCAAAAGGATTAATGGCAGAAGCAGAACGGTTATTAAAAGAAGCCTCAAACTTAGACCCAATTGCTAAAGAATTAGTAACAGAGGGTATACCTGCAACAGTTAGTAAACGAGGTAGAAAGCCAAAAATTAAAGTGTAAAACTATGTCACCTGATTTCATTAAAAAATGGGAACACATTCTCGAGGATGTGGAAAAACAAAAGATTCCAATTCAATTCATTAAAAAATTGGTAATTAAATTGGATAGTAAACGTCAACAAACAATTAATATACAACGGTTACTTAATCAAGGATTAGATCCTGAACAAGTTGAGGTGGCAGTAAGTAAAAAATTGCATGAATTGGATGATGAAATAGCAAGTGTAGAATTTATATTAAATGTAGAAGGAATAGCACAAATTGTTCAGCCTGAAACTGACAAATTACTTAATAAGTTATGAAGTTAATTGTTGCTTGTGATGTAAATGGCGGTATAGGATATAAAAATAGTTTACCATGGAATAAAATAAAAGATGATTTGCCTAGATTTAGAAATTTGACAGAAGGAGGAGTGGTTATAATGGGACGTAATACTTGGGAAAGTCTTCCTATAAAACCTCTCCCAAATCGTATCAATTTTATAGTCACAAGCAAAACTGGTTTTTTTCCTAGAAGTTGTTTTACTATCCCAAATTTAAATTACCTAAGTAATTTTAAAAATGGTTGGATAATAGGCGGAGCTAAACTAATTAATACAAGTTGGGATTTAATTGATGAAGTGCACCTTACCAAAACAATAATTAACTATGATTGTGATTCTTATATCAACTTATTCCAGTTAAAACAAAATTACAAGATTAAAACTATACAAAATAATGAAGATCATACCTATGAGGTTTATGTAAAAAATGCAACAATATCATGATTTATTAAAAGACATTTTAGAAAACGGAGAAGATAAAGATGATAGAACTGGTGTGGGTACCATTAGTGTTTTTGGTCGTAATCTTCGCTTTGATTTGCGTAGAGGATTCCCTGCCATTACCACTAAGAAACTTGCTTGGAAAGCTATCGTTGGCGAGTTACTTTGGTTTATTGAAGGTTCAAAAGATGAAAGACGATTGGCAGAAATAATCTATGGAACCAGAGAAGGAGTAGTTACTATTTGGACTCCTAATTCTTTAGCAGGGTATTGGAAAAATAAAGCTAAATTTGATGGTGATGTTGGACGTATTTACGGCGTACAGTGGCGACGTTGGCGTAAACCCTTTAATGAAGGATATGTAGACCAATTACAAAATTTAATTGATGGATTAATACAAGATCCTAATGGGCGTAGACATATTATATCTGCTTGGAACCCAGGTGAATTACATGAAATGGTATTACCACCCTGTCATATATTGGCACAATTTTATGTTAATAAAAATAAAGAATTAAGTTGTCAAATGTATCAACGTAGTGTGGATGTTTTTCTTGGATTGCCATTTAATATTGCAAGTTATGCATTATTTACACATATGATTGCACAAGTTACAGATTTAAAAGTAGGTGAATTAATTATTAATATGGGTGACACCCATATATACAAAACTCATATTGAACAAACTAAGCAACAACTTACAAGAGATGTATTATCAAGTCCTTTACTAGTTTTAAATCCTGAAATAAAGGATATAACAAAATTTACATTCAAAGATATTAGTTTATTAAATTATACACATCATGGCATAATAAAAGCTGAAATGGCAGTATGAATACATTTAATACAGTTGTTTTTAAATTCAGCATGGGTGACGTTGATGATCCTGATATATATGCAGCTCAATCTATAATGCAATGGCAAAGTACTGAAAGTGGTAAATGGATAATGGACCATGCTCTTTACTTACCAAAGTGGGAACGTTACGCAGATCCTTACCAACATGGTTGGACTTTCACAGTAAGAGCAACTCTAAGTCCTGAAAATTACACATTTTGGAAATTGAAGTATGCATGATAAATATGATAAATAAGCGATGTGGATATTTACTGTTTTATCTGAATTATATATACATATAATATTTTTTGCAGGTTTTATATTAACACTTGCAGGGTTTGTGCTAGGCTTTATACCTTTTATAAAAACTTATAAAATACCTATACAGGTTCTAGGTGTACTAACCTTAATATTAGGCACATATTTGGAAGGTGGTTTAGCAGATAATAAAGAATGGCAATTAAAAGTTAAAGAATTAGAAATACAAGCCGCTAAAGTTGAAACAAAATCAGCCGAAAAAAACATAGAAATACAAGAAAAAATTGTCACAAAAACAAAAGTAATTAAAGAAAAGGGTGACGATGTAATAAAATACATTGACCGTGAGATTATTAAAAAAGAAGAAGTAATTAAATATATTGAGAATTGTCCGGTTCCTAAGGATATTATTGATGCACACAATGCTGCTGCTAAACTAAATGATACGGCAAAGGATAGAAAATGAGACTGTTATCAATATTTTTTTTTACAATATTTGTGACAGGGTGTTCATTGTTTAAGCAGCCTGTTACAGTTGTGCCAAAGTTTCCTAACGCCACTCCCGAATTAATGAAAAAATGTGAGAATCTTAAGCAAATAGAAGGTGACAAAGTGTCTATAGCGGATATGTTAAAAGTGGTAGTAAATAATTACACATTGTACTATGAATGTTCTACTAAAGTTGATGGTTGGCAAGACTGGTATTATGAACAAAAGAAAATATATGAAACTAAAAAATAGGAGTTACCATGAAAAAAAAATTACTTGTAACGATTTTAGCTAGTTTAAGTTTAATTGGGTGTGCATCCACACAAACTGCATATCAATTATATGCAGAAACACAAGCAAAAATAGCTCAGGCCAATGCGGTTGCTGAAACAGCAAGATATAATGCACTTGCAGAAATTGCTAAAACTGGGGATAGTGCTGCCAAAGTTGCTGCTGTTTTAAGCATTCAAATAAATAATGGTACTTCACAACGAAATCATTTACAAATGGTTCCACCAGAATCTTTTGAAGATAAAGCATTAAAATGGACAAGTGTGTTATTGCCTAACTTTGTACAGTTTTATACAATTAATAGAAATACAAGCGTGGCAATGAGACAAAGTGATAATCAGGCAGCTATAGCTATTAGTACAAATAAAGCATTTACTGATATATCTAATGCAGGTCATGCTGCAAATAGTAGTATTGCAAATAACGGATTTAGTGCTATGAATACATCTACTATTGCAGGTCATGCTGCAAATAGTAGTATTGCAAATAACGGATTTAGTGCTATGAATACATCTACTATTGCAGGATTTAACGCTTTGGGTACACAAAGCACAGCAGCGTTTAACACTTTACAAAACATAGGTGTGGCTGGGTTTAATTCTCTTAAGGATGTTGCACCAACCGTTACGGTACAAGGAAACTATAATATAGGCGAAAACAGCGGTAACAGTGGTAAGTTAGCTGGTTATGGATTAAATGACAATACTTCTACCCCAACAGTTGTTACACAGCCTGCTCCAACTATTGTTAATCCTACTGTTGTTACACAGCCTACGCCTACTATTGTTAATCCTACTGTTGTTACACAACCTGCTCCTACTATTGTAAATCCAGTCATAGTTAGACCTTAATAGTGATAAATACACTATAGGATAAATTATGTCTGAGCAACAAGTTATTAATTTGGGTACTTTATCAATTGAGGAAACTTTAAGCACTTCAAATGCTAATATTGTTTTGGCAAATATTAATGTTGGAACTTTACCTAATGATGGTTTAGGTGATCCATTAAGAATTGCATTTAGTAAAATCAACAATAATTTTAGTAATTTAATAAGTACGCTTGGTGGTAACCTAAGTAGTACAATAGAACTGACACAAGTAGAGGATTTTAGAGAAACTACTAGTATAGAAAACAATTTATATATTAACCAACTCAGTATTTTTAATAATAACGTAAGCACTGTAACAAGCACTCCTTTACCCATAGTAAGTACTCCTATTAATTCTGCAAATCTTGCTACCCAAATAGGTCCGTTTGGAAATCAGTTGTATATTAATATTGGTAATACCCCAAATGATGGACAGGGAGATCCCTTACGTGTTGCCTTTGGCAAAATCAATAATAATTTTAGTAATTTATTTTTTACTACAACTAATACCACATTAAGTTATACTGTTGGAGTATTGGATCAAATTATTTTTGAAGCAGATGCTAATAAATTTACACAGGCAGAATTTAAAATTCAAACTTCCGATAGTGAAGGACCCAATAGTCAAAATATAACTATATCTGCTCAAATGAAAAATAGTGGAACAAATGTTAGATGGACGGGATATGCTACAATATTTGATGGATCTCCGCTTACAAATTACAATTTAGAAGTAATTGGAGGAAATGTAGTAATTATTGCTAAACCTATTGCAAATACTACAATGACACATTTTATTGCTAGCTCTATTACATGGCAAGGTGATCCTTTACCTGGATTAGACATTGAACTTGATGGATACATGAACTCAGTAATGTCTACACAAAATAATTTAAATATCACTACAGAAAATTAATGAGAGCAAAAGAATTTATTAAAGAACAAAAATTAAGTGATGTCCATGATGGATTGGATGTAGCTGCTAAAGCATTACCCAATACATTTGTTATTCCTGAATTAAAAAATCAAGACTTTTATGATTTGTACAGATTTGGTGTGGCGATAGCTGATGTTCGTGGTAATTCAGGTGATGTAAAAAATATTGACCCTTATAAACCAAAATTTCGTCCTGAAACAAGATGGGGTGAAAATCAAATTATAAGTAGTTTTGATCCTAATATAGGAAAAATTATTGACCAAGCACTTAAGAAAGTTAAAAAAACAGGAAAACGTGCAGTAAGTAGTCCAGGTAGTGATGAATTTGATGATACCTTAAAAAATAGTCCTATTAAACCTTTTAAAGGGTATAAACGATGAGAGCAAATGAGTTTATATCTGAGGCTAAAAAGAACGGAAAAATTAGAAAAAGTCATAGGTTTGCAACAAGAGGGTTACATAAGTTTAGAGATGAAACTTTAGCAGATAGAATATATGAATTAAATAGAATTATGATGGCAGCTGCATCAACTGATGGCACATTTATGCCAGATATGAATCATGAAAGTTGGGCAGGAAGATATGATATCGCTGCCCCCTACACTAAACAAGAGCATGATATGTTAAAAATGGCTTATGCTGTAAACGGTACAGAATATAAAGATTTAAATAATGGCGATTTGCGTAGTCAAGAATTACCTGGGACAAATACAACAAGTATAGTAAAGCCATTTAAAGGCTACAAGAAAAAATAACATATTCATAAATTTAAATAAGTAATATTTAAATAGAGGGTAATTATGGAAGTTATAGATATTAATAAAACATTAGACTTAGTAAAAATAAAGTTTTATAATGAATGGTTATATACTGCACACATATACGACGAGGGTGATAGTCAATTTCATAAAGAATTAACAAAGCAAGTTGTTACAAAATATGTTGATCCATTAAATTTGTCAAAAGATGCTAAAATTTTAGATTTAGGTTGTGGTCCTGGATATTTTTTAGATGAAATGAAGGCACGTGATTATACTGATATTATTGGAGTTACATTAAGTCCTGGAGATATAAAAATTTGTGAAAATAAAGGTCATAAAATTAAAAAATATGATCTAAGTTTCTTGCCACAACAAGAAGGATATTACGATGAATCAGTAGATTTTTTATTTATCCGTCATGCTTTAGAACATAGTCCTTATCCAATTTTTAGTCTTATTGAATATAATCGTGTATTAAAACAAAATGCTAAAATGTATATAGAAGTACCTGCCCCAGATTGTGAGCGTCAGCATGAATTTAATGCTAATCACTATAGTATACTTGGGTCAATGCAATTAGGGGCATTGCTTGTAAGAACAGGTTTTAAAATTGATATTTTTAATAATTTAGAATTTGACCTAAACGCTCCTGATAATAACGGCGAATTAAGAACTTATAAAGAAAAATATTATTGTATAATTGCAACAAAGGTTCAACCACTTGATATAAAATAATTATAAATACTTTTAACAATGTTAAAGGTATTATATGCTCAAAGACCATTTAAAAAGAAGATATACAGCTAAATGGTGGGATGACAAGGAAGTTGAACAAGAAAAACTAAACAATGTTTTAGAAACCACATATCTTGCACCAAGTAAACAAGGTATTTACCCCTATACTGTGATTGTTGCTACAAATAGTATAGAGGGTAAAACTTTTAAAAATTGGTTATTCTATGATCACACATGGTGTGTCGATGGAATCCGTGGAAAAAAATCCGATAATCTTAAAGTTTATAATGGACAAGTATTAGCTCCTATACTACTAGTTTATCTTTGTCATTCTCAAAATATTTCTAATCAACAATTGATTTTAGAATATACTATGGATACTATAGTAAGTGCAACAATAGCAATGTGTGCAGCAGAAGAGCAAGGATTACAAACAGGTTTTTGTGCCTGTCTTCATGGATTGACGATAGCAGAAAAATTAAAAGTTTCTGATGCAACCTGTACAGTTTTATTAGGTATAGGATATGCAACTCATGATTTGAGAATTAGACGTGGATTATATGATAGTAATGATAAATTGTATGGAATGGATAGATCAAATACAGATCCTAGATTAAAAATAAGTAGTAATAGACTACAAAAAAAAGAATATGAAAACTTTTATAAAGTATTATGATTAAAGAAATTAGTTTAAGATTATTACATAATAAGAATACAGTAAACTTTGAAGATGAACTTGATAAAGTTTTTGTAAATGAAAAAGCTATTATTTTAGCTGATTGGGAAAAATTAATTTGGGATATGGAACTTAGGGGAGTTTTCCTACATAGGAAATTAAATTCTTTAAATAATGGTTTTGAATGCATATTTGTTACGGATAAATCTGATAACTTTTTAAGCTATTTTAATAACTCACTTTTTCAAAAATTATTTACCATATTAAAAAATAATAATTGGACAATAGAACACAGAGTAGAGGATTGGTCCATTTAATAAAGATTGTTTAAATATTACAAGAGATTTATAAATAATTTTATGAATAAGTCAGGATCAGTAACATTAATTAAAGATCCATATGTAAAAACTGTTTTTAAAACACAACAAGAACTTGATGACTTTATCAAATGTTGTGATCCAAAAACTGGTTATTTGCATTTTATGGATAATTTCTTTTATATACAACATCCTACCAAAGGTAGCATGGTGTATCACCCATATCCATATCAAAAACGTTTAATTGAAACCTATCATAACTATCGTTTTAGTATATCATTGATGCCAAGACAAAGTGGTAAATCTACCAGTGCAGCAGGGTATTTATTATGGTATGCAATGTTTGTACCAGATAGTACGATATTGATTGCTGCACACAAATACACAGGTGCTCAAGAAATTATGCAACGTATTCGTTATGCTTATGAAAATTGTCCTATGCATATAAAAGCTGGTGTTACAACATATAATAAAGGTAGTCTAGATTTTGAGAATGGTAGTAGAATTGTAAGTGCAACTACAACAGAAAATACAGGTCGTGGTATGTCTATATCGTTACTGTACTTAGACGAATTTGCATTCGTTAGACCAACCATTGCTGAATTGTTTTGGACATCAATAACACCAACATTAGCGACTGGTGGTAAAGCTATTATTACCAGCACACCAAATAGTGATGAAGATCAATTTGCATTAATTTGGAAACAGGCTACCAAAACAGAGGATGAATATGGAAATCAAACAGAATTAGGTAAGAATGGTTTCAGAGCTTATCGTGCTAATTGGTGGGAACAACCAGGACGTGATGAAGCTTGGGCAAAAGAAATCAGAGCACAACTAGGTGAAGATCGTTTTAGGCGTGAGATTGGTTGTGAATTTATTATTGCAGAAGAAACTTTGATCGCACCTACTACATTGGTAGATATGGAAGGCATTGAACCTGTACAACGTATGGGACAAGTTCGTTGGTATAAGAAACCAGAGAAAGGTAATATATATGTTGTTGGATTAGATCCTAGTTTAGGTACAGGAAGTGATCCTGCAGCTATACAAATATACGAAGCTAACACTACCATACAAATAGGTGAGTGGAAACATAATCAAACAGATATCCCAAATCAAGTTAAATTATTAGCACAAATAAACAAATATATTGAAGAATGCACTAATGAACCAAATAATATATATTACAGTATTGAAAATAATACGATAGGAGAAGCCGCATTAATTTCATTAGCAGAATACAGTGAAAGTAATATACCTGGTATATTTTTAAGTGAGCATGGGAAGAAAAGAAAAGGATTTAATACAACTCATAAGGTAAAATTAGCAGCGTGTGCTAAATTTAAAACCTTAATTGAAAGTAGAAAAATGAAAGTAAATAGCCGTAGTTTGGTAAGTGAATTAAAAACTTTTGTAGCAACAGATGGAAGTTATAGAGCGAAAATAGGCGAAACAGATGATTTGGTTATGGCAAGTTTATTAGTAATTAGAATGTTACAACATTTAAGTGATTATCATGTAGATTTAGAGACACAAATTCGTGACCATGACGAATACATTCCACCATTGCCATTCTTTGCAGTACTGAACTAGGTTTGGACTAAATAATAAATGCCACTAGACAAAAATTCTTACAATCTTAAATTATATAACCTGTTAAAGACACGAGGTTATCGTCCTATTCCATTAGATAGTAAAGGCGAACGTTCAGAAGCACCACAGGAAGCAGATGTTTTCAAGTTTACTTTTTCAAAAGCTGATGAAAAAGTAGGCACAATGTATGCAACTGTAGAAGAAGGTGACATAGTCCTTTATTATGATGAAGATGAAGTTAGTAAATCAAGCGATGCTAATACATCAGGAACAGAGTTTACTGATAGTTTTACAGGATTGATAAGACATTTAAAGCATTGGGCAATGACAAGACAATTAGGTTTTAGAACTGAACCTGATGACAAATTAGGTAGTGATATGGCGCAAAGGGAATATATGAAAAAGAAAGAAAACATTAGCGAGGGATATTATCCCATGGGTAAATCAGCAAGTTACAATGATGCTGTACCTACAGTAAAAATTATTTTACAACATACTCGCCAAATACAAGAGGGTGAACAACGTTTTCGCCATGTAAGTAAGATATTTTTAGAAAACACTTTAGGTGAAAGAATTCTTGCACCAACTATTCGTCCTGGCATTGCCCAAGTATATGCCAGACATATTGCTGAAGGTGGAGTTCCTAATGATGAGCGTTGGAATCATATTAAAAGCCTTTGTGAAGATTATAGTAAAATGGCAGGTTTTGTTCGTGCTGTAAAAAATAATCAATTTAATGAATCAGCACAACAATTAGTTAATGAAGGTGTTAATCATTATCAAAGTTTGCGTGAAACCTTAGGAAGAATGCGTGGTCATCGTGGGTATAACGCTTATTTTGAAAGTTGGACGCCAACATTAATGGAAGAGGAAAATTCTGATAATACATTAAATGAATTATTTGTCCAAGAAACATTAGATCCTAGAATTGAAAGTGTTCTTCCAATATTAAGTAAATTAAGAAAAACAGTTGGTGAAATGAAAGAAGTTAATGAATTAGCGGAATGGGCTGAAGAATTAACTGAAGCGCCTGGTGCCGAAACATTAGCACATAATGAAAAAACAGAAAAGTCACGTTTGGATGCATTTGACCTAGAGGAAAGTGATGATGCAGTAAAAGCAGGTCAAGTAGCCCGTGATAAAATTAAGAAGCCTGCGTTTATGCGTAAAGCAGCAGGCGAGAGGCCAGCCACATTAGGTGATGTTGAAAGATCACAGCAGCATCGTAGTAGCCAAGCAATGGTTGGTCAAAAAGGTGAAGAAGTTGAAGAAAGTGGATTACAAGCATATCTTGGTAATAAGAAGTATGGCAAAGATGGTATGGATGCTTTACGCAAAGCAGGGCGTGATGGTGCAAGCAAAGAAAAAATGGCTAAGATTCGTGCCAAGTATGACAAATTAGATGAAGAAGGTGTGGCGGAAGCAGCCAAATGGCGTGATCCAAAGTATAAAGATAAACTCTATACACAAGAACCCGGTGATAGTGATGACTATGACAATATTGGCTATGGATACGATTTTCCAGAACGGCCAGAAAATGACCCAGGTCAGAAACGTAGAATGGGTGGTGTAGGCAGTGAATTTGATCGCAATGACCCTTTGGTCAAGGGGCAGGGCATTGGTCGTAGCGGCATCAAGCACAGCCTCAATCTTGCTGGCAAGAGAAAAGGTCTGCCGTCAAGAGATCAAATCACCAGCCTTAAAGGCAGTATCAAAGATGCACATGGAAAACATCGCAAGCCCAATTTGCCAGAGCAAGGTGTGGCGGAAGGCTGGAATGACCATTTAGATGATCCTGATGATTATGAAGGACATTTGGAAAGATTGCGTGATTTAGCAGACCTAAAGCGTATGCAGGATAGAGAAAAAGAATCTACGGATAAAGAAGATAATAGTAAAAAAAAAGTAGATGAGGTTAATCCACATTATTACGATAGTGATTTAGATTATTATGATGCTGTTAGGCGTAGTAAATTACCTAAAATGCCTCGTCCTGGAGATGAGGACTTTGAAAAATACGATACCTTTGATAAACCATATGATGACTATGACGACGATGATAAAGATTTAAAGGAAGGTGTAACAAAAAGGTCATTATCAGAAATGGATTCTCAAGGTTATAAAGGATACAGGGACAATGAAGATAAAGGTAAAGGTCCAGAGAAAGTAGTCAAGCCAGCTAAGGCAAAAGATGTTGCTAAAGATGCTGAAAAAGAATTGACCAAGGTAATGGATAAAGCACACAAGAAAGATGTGGCAGAAGGCAGTGGCTCAAAATACAAAGTTAAATCTATTGGTAAAGATAGTAAAGGTGATTATTATATAAGTCCAGTCACTGGTAAAAAAGTATATAAGTCAGGAGTTAATAAAGGTGATCACGAAAATCCTAAAACAGGAGAAATTAAAAAAGGTGTGGCGGAAGGCTCGCTGCGTGAATTCGCACCCGATGATGGGGGTGACGGTGGCGATGATGGGTTCAGTGAAGAAACACTAAAGCGATTTGCGGCACAATGGTACAACGGTGATGAAGATCCCAGGATCGAACGTGCCCTAGCAGCAGCTGGTTGGGAGATCGGACAGGATGAGGGCTACGACGATGAGCCCGGTGTGTTCGTGGTACAGGTTGGTGATGTCAACGGCAATAGCTATCTAAGTTGGCCAGCACACGAATTGAAGCAAGGTGTCTCGGAAGACCTAGATGCTAATCAAAAGCGTGTAGGTCAATTGGGCCCAACTGAAAAAGTCAAAAATAATAATATTGGTAAATTGGTTGGAGCAAGTGAATCAATACAACATGATCCATTAAAAGATATTTTAAGATTATCGGGTAAATAAACTTACAAAAAACCGCACAAAAAAGTGCGGTTTACCATATTTGGGATAAATATATATTGACACAGCGTATTATGTAGTTTATAATCATTCTGTGTTTAGGCAAATTTTTAGGCACAAAACAAAGACCATCTTAATGAAATAAGGAGAAACATTATGGCAAGTTTAGCAGATATCCGCGCAAGAATCGCAGCGCAAGAAAACAAAACACAAAAAGGTCAAATCACGACCGACAACGCAGTATATCCTCACTGGAATATGGAAGAAGGTACAGTTGCTACTATTCGTTTCCTACCAGATGCAGATTCAAACAATACGTTCTTTTGGGTAGAACGTCAAATCATCAAGCTTCCCTTCAATGGGCTTAAGGGTGATCCTAATGTAAAACAAATTACTGTACAAGTACCTTGTGCTGAGATGTATGGCGATACTTGCCCAGTACTAACTGAAGTTCGTCCTTGGTATAAAGATGAAACACTAAAAGAAATGGCAAATAAATATTGGAAAAAGCGTAGTTATCTATTCCAAGCTTTTGTTCGTCAAAATCCAATTGGTGATGATAAGACACCAGCTAATCCAATTCGTAGACTTGTGATAAGTCCACAGATTTTCACAATTATCAAATCAAGTTTGATGGATCCTGAAATGGAAGAATTACCCACTGATTATGTACGTGGGTTGGATTTTAATATTAAGAAAACTAGTAAAGGTGGTTATGCTGATTATTCAACAAGTAACTGGGCACGTAAAGAAAGTCCATTGACTGAAGCAGAGCAAGCAGCAATTGAAGCACATGGATTATTTAATCTAGCAGATTTCTTACCAAAGCGTCCTAATGAAGCAGAATTGAATATTATTAAAGAAATGTTTGAAGCTTCGGTAGATGGGCAACCTTATGACAATGATCGTTGGGGTTCGTATTATCGTCCCTTTGGAGTTGATGCTCCGCAACATCAGGTAGATAGTGATAGCGAAACTGTTACAGAAAAGAAAGTATCAGTTTCAGTTTCAAAGCCTGCTGTTTCGAAGCCTGATGTTAAAGAAGAAACTGCTCCATGGGAAGATGAACCAGCTGAGGCAAGTCAACCTGTTAATATTCCAAAGTCAACATCAAGTGATAAGGCACAAGATATTTTAGCAATGATTCGTGCCCGTCAAAACAAGACAGCCTAAGGTAACACGGGAGGATTAATTCCTCCCTATTCAATTAGGAGAATACAATGACGTTACCAGACGAAAGATACAGAGCCTTAAAACAGGGCAAAAAGTTATTAGAGGAATTGTGCGACCCAGGTCGCACACCACGTGTTCCTAGTTTAATCAGAGATAGGGCAAGGGCAGCATTACGACATTACCCGAGTGATTATGAATTGGATCGTATTGCTGATAGTTGTCCAGATATGCTTGATAAGATAAGTTTTTCTGATAAACTATACATGAAAATAGCAAACAAATAAGGAGAGACCCTTGGGGAAACCGTTCGATGTTAGTAAATTTAGAAAAGATATTACCAAGTCCATTGAGGGACTTAGTATCGGGTTTAACGATCCAACAGATTGGATTAGTACAGGAAATCACGCACTTAATTATCTCATTAGTGGTGATTTTAATAAAGGCGTACCTCTTGGTAAAGTTACTGTCTTTGCCGGAGAGTCAGGATCAGGAAAAAGTTATATCTGTGCAGGAAATCTCGTCCGTCACGCACAACAACAAGGGATCTTTGTCGTATTGGTCGATACTGAAAATGCGCTTGATGAAGATTGGTTACATAACTTGGGAGTTGATACGTCAGAAGAAAAACTATTAAAACTTAATATGGCAATGATTGATGATGTTGCCAAAACTATTAGCGAGTTTATGAAAGGATATCGCACTATTCCTAGTGAAGATCGTCCTAAAGTACTTTTTATTATTGATAGCTTAGGAATGTTACTTACTCCTACTGATGTTAATCAATTTGAAGGCGGTGATTTAAAAGGTGATATGGGTCGTAAACCAAAAGCACTAACCGCACTAGTACGTAATTGTGTAAATATGTTTGGTAGTCACAATGTTGGATTGGTAGCTACAAATCATACCTACGCAAGTCAGGATATGTTTGATCCTGACGATAAAATCTCAGGTGGGCAAGGCTTTATCTATGCAAGTTCAATTGTTGTAGCAATGAAAAAATTGAAACTTAAAGAAGATGAAGATGGTAATAAAACAAGTGAAGTCCTTGGTATTCGTAGTGCTTGTAAAGTAATGAAAACACGTTATGCTAAACCTTTTGAAAGTGTACAAGTAAAGATTCCATATAGTACAGGAATGAATCCATATAGTGGGTTGTTAGATTTATTTGAAAAATCAGGGCTGCTTGTAAAAGAAGGCAATCGTTTAAGCTACACTACGTTAGATGGTGAAGTTATCAAACATTTCCGTAAAGGTTGGGAAACTAATACTGATAATTGTTTAGATACGGTTATGAGTGAGTATAGTAAAAGAAACGAAAATAAACTAAGTAATGTAACAACTGAGGAGGAAGTTACAGAATGAGTTTAACATTGATTAGTGAAGCATGGGATGCATTACGCCAACATATCCAAATGGCAGATAAAAGTGACGCTGCCGATACTTTGGTTAATTTGTTAATTGATAACGGGTATGATGTAGATGAGATTAAAGAAAATTTTCGTGGGGATAAAGACATTGCTAATGCTCTAGTTTATTTTAGTGAACAGGACGATTATATAGAAGATTATGAGGATGACAATTTAACCGACGATGATGAATGGTGATTAAGTGAGTTGGTATTCACAGATAACAGGTGACTTATCTGTTATCCCTGATTTTATTACGCACTATGAGTCTGAGTTAAACTCAGCCAAAAAAGATGTAAAAATATTTGGTAATGTTGAAAAGAACATTTCAGCATTACCTGGTATTACTGAACATCGTTTTAATCAACTACAAGAAATTGAAGCAGTATTAAATTTCTTAAATGTACAGCTAAGAAAAATTCGCCGAAAACATTTTCAAAAATATCTTGAGGCGTATAATAGAGTTTTAACAAGTCGTGATGCTGAAAAATATGTTGATGGGGAGGGTGAAGTTATTGACTTTGAGACAATCATCAATGATGTAGCATTGTTAAGAAACAAGTGGTTGGGCGTAATGAAAGGTCTAGATAGTAAAAACTTTATGCTAGGTCATATTGTAAGATTACGTTCAGCTGGTATGGAAGATATAACCGTAAGTTAAGGAATAGTATGGCTAAGATTCAAAATCTTTTTAATGATATATTAAATGATACAATATCTGAGGGGACGAATAATATATATATTACAGATTATCCATTATTAGTATTAAGTGCATGTAATTACAGGTTAAAACAAGAAGATCCTGAATTTAATTCTAATTCTTTACTAGGCAATATTATTATAAATCATGTAACAGATATTGATATAGAGTTTGCAAATAAAATTGGTGACTACTATAGTAAAAAATTAATGTTACTTAAATTAAAAGGTAAAGAGTTGACAAAGTTTCGCAAAGAATTAATTACTTTTTTACATGACAATTTTAACCATCAAGATGGTAGGTACCATACCCCTGAGAAATTTGCAGGTATGGCTTATAAATTACCTTATTTTTACACATATGACACAACATTAGATATGTTATTTGATTTGAAAAGTATTCCATATAAGCCTTTTAAAGGTGTTAAGCAATTAAAGTTTGTTACAAAACTTTTTACATCAAGAAAACATTGGGGAAATATTATAGAATATTGGTTTGTAGATATTGACAATAATAAATATCTTTTAGACTTTAACAAAGAAAATATGTTATGTAGTTTATTAGAAAAGGTAATTGAAAAAAATCAAATTATAGTATCAGGTGTATTTGGTGTAAATAGGAAAGACTATGAGTTTTTTGTACCAAGCAAATATACAATGGACTTCAAAAATATTATTTAAATTTTTTGTTATCTTTATCAACTGCTTTAAATAAAGAAATATTAAGCCCCAATTGTTTAGTAAGTTTATTAAAACTTTTCACATCTTTAGGAAGACAGGTTCCACCGTATCCACGTAAATTTTTATTCACTTCTAAATAATCAGAAGTGGGTGTTCCTCTCAAAATATATGTGTCTTTTATTTTGCTATAATTTGAATTTAATTTTTTACAAATTTCATACATGCTATTAGCAAAAACTATTTTGGTAGCATTGTATACATTGGAATAATATTTTAGTATTTCTGCCTCAGTTGGTGTAAGACTTACTATGTTTTTTGGTAAGAACCCATGGCTGGCAACAATTTTTTTAAAAATTTCTTTTCTATGACACCCAATGGCAAGTAAATTGTGATTTATTATAAAATCTTTTTCAGCATGAACTTCACGTAAAAATTCAGGAACAAAACAAATATTTAAATTGGTTTCTTTTATTAATTTTTCTGTAGTACCAGGTACTAAGGTAGACTTAATAGCTATTATTCCATCAAAGGATATTTTTTGTAAATCTTTTAAAACATTTTTAATTATTTTGTCTGTATACTTATTACCTTTATGTGTAGGAACACAAATATAAATAATTTCTGTTTTTTTTAAGGATTTAATATCAGTTTTGTATTTAATATCATGTACAATAACTTTATGACCTAGTAATGTGAAACCTTGTTTACATGCATTACCTACAACACCAGCACCTATTATACCAATTTTCATAATGAGTCCAAAGTTAACTTTATCCCTTGTTCTAATGAAATTTTAGGTTTAAAATTAATTATTTTTTTTAGTTTGTTAGTATCACACAACCGTCTTGATACACTTCCAATAGGAGCATTATTAAGAATAAGATTTTTATTTATTTTTGCATATCTACAAATTAGTTCTGCAACTTCTTTAATTGTTCTTTCGTCACTGACCCCTATATTTATAATTTCATTATTACAATTTTGAGTTTCTAGAATATTTACAGTGGCATCAACAGCATCACTTACATACATAAAACTTCTTGTATTAGAGTGTCCGTACAAATTTAAATCTCCTTTTTTAATTCTGCCATAAAACTCTGGTATAAAGTGATTAATTTGTCTTGGTCCATAAACATTATGATACCTCAATATAATAAAGTTTTGTTTTGTTTGATGATATGCAGCATTTACTTGTACCTCATTAGCAATTTTGCTAGCAGCATAGCTCCAGCGTGGATTAGTTACATCACTTATTGATAAAGGAACTTGTTCGTCTGTAGGAATTTTATAATTAAATGTATCAATTGTGCCTGCATAGGTTTCACAGCTACTTGAAAATATAAATTTTTCTATCTTACCTGCATATCTATCAAGTAAATATTGAGTTGGCAATAAATTATTTCTAATTACATCAAAAGGACGCTGGTAAAAAAATTTGGTACCATTTAATGCTGCTAAATGCACAACAATTTCAACATCGGGTAAATTCTTAACATTTTCCCAATTAGATAAATCAAGACCTGTTTTAATATCTGCCTTGTGTAAATTATATCCTAAATTTTCTAATTTGTCACACAGATGACTTCCAATGAATCCACAACTGCCTGTAACTAAAATTGATTTCATATATAAATTATTTATAAATATAAATCGACGCTTTAAATAAGTGTAATGAAACCTAAGATAAAAATATTTTTAAATCATCCTGAGTGTAGTATAGAGTGTGGTGCAGGAATGTACCATGCTCTTAATAAAGATTTTCGTATAGACTTTTTTACAAAAGACGATATTAAACCCAAATTATTTAGAAACTTAGAAATTATTGCCTTCCCTGGCGGTATTGGTGATAGTGATAAATTTGATAAAATTCTTAAACACAACCAAGATTACATTATTGAATTTGTAAAAAATAATGGAAGATACTTAGGTATTTGTATGGGTGCTTATTGGGCGGGTAGTCATTATTTTAATATACTTAAAAATGTAGAACCTGTACAATATATTAAAAGACCTAGGGCAAATATTAAAAGAAGTTACGGTACCACAACAAAAATAAATTGGCTAGGTAACGAACATAAAATGTATTTTTATGATGGCTGTGCATTGATTGGCAATGAAAGTAAATTTAAAGTAATAGCAAGATATAGTAATAAAGATCCAATGGCTATCATTCAGAAAAACATTGGGTTAATAGGTTGTCATCCTGAAAGTATGCCAACTTGGTATAATAAAAAATATCTTTCAGATAAATGGCACAATTACCATCATCATTATTTGTTATTAGACTTCACAAAACGATTATTGTAATACTTTTGTAATAATAATATGATAGTATATATGTAAATACGACAACATATAAAAGGAGAATGCGTATGTTACAACAAGTAGTACAAGAAGAAAACACTTCTAACAATGAGCATATTAATGACATTGTAAATCAAATATTACAAGATCCCAAACGCCGAACTTTTTTAAAAACAGGTTCGGCGTTTTTAACTGCTGCCACAGGCGCAACTTTAGCAGGTTGTGCTAGTGGAGATGACACCTTAACTGTGTCACATCTCAATTTTCCTGCTGTAGCTAAAAATATAGCAGATAAAATTACATTACCACCAGGTTATCAATATTCAATAGTACATGCTACCGGAGATAGACTGACTAGTAGTGTAGGTGCTTATACCAATAAAGGAACTGAAACTGATGATTGGTCTAACAGAGTAGGTGACCATCATGATGGTGTAGAATTATTTCACCTAGATAGTGCAGGTAAACGTACAAATCAAATGACTGATCGTGCTTTATTAGTTATGAATCATGAAAGTTCAGCAGACGCACACTTCTTTCACCCAAATGGACAAACCAGTAATGGAACTACCGGCAAAAAGTACGACCAATTTGGAAGTTGGGATTTAGGGGTTCGTCCTGGACTTGAAGCATTAAAAGAAATAAATCATCACGGCGTTAGTGTTGTTGAAATTAATAAGAGTAGCAATGGTTGGTCTTATAAATTAGATAGCGGGTTTAATAGACGTATTACTCCTCAAACAGTAATGAAAATTGCTGGACCTGTTAATGAACTTAGTAACATTAAAGCATTATTAGCAACCAAATATGATCCAACAGGTGCTACAAGTCGTGGTACATTAAACAATTGTGGTACAGGCATTACACCATGGGGTACTTTCTTAACATGCGAAGAAAATTGGGCTACCTATTTCGCTATGCCTAAAGGTAGCGTTGCTCCAGATGCACGTATGGCGCAGAGCCGTGCTAGATATGGTGTTCGTAACGCAGCTATTGCCGATACTGCCACAACAAGTAATACACAAGGATGGCACACTGTAACCGACATGCCCGATACCGCACAAAGATTTAGTCGTTGGGATGTAAGTGTAAAGGGAGCTACAGACAAAGATGATTTTCGTAATGAACCACATACGTTTGGTTACATCGTAGAAATTGATCCAACTAACCCAACAAGTCAACCAGTAAAGCGTATTGCTTTAGGTCGTACAGCACATGAAGCAGCAGTATATGGAAAATTAGTTGCAGGTCAACCAGTAACTTTTTACATGGGATGTGACAGTCGAAATGAGTATATCTATAAGTGGGTAAGTAATCAACCATGGAATCCAGCCGATGCTAACGGTGGTTTGGCAGCAGGTGACAAATATTTAAATGATGGCAAACTGTACGCAGCTAAATTTAATAATGATGGAACTGGTGTATGGTTAGAATTAAGCATTACAAATCCTCTTATTGCAGGATATTCAACTTTTGTATTTAAAAACCAAGCTGAAGTTTATGTTTTTACTAGACTTGCTGCTGACGCAGTTGGTGCCACCAAAATGGATCGCCCAGAATGGGGTGCTGTAAATCCTGCTAATGGTGAAGTGTATTTTGCTTTAACAAATAATAGTTCTGCAAATCGTACGCCTTCTACAGTTAATGCAGCTAACCCACGTAGTTATGCTGATCCAGATGGCAAAAAAGGTTCAGGCAATCCTAATGGGCACATTATTCGTTGGCGTGAAGAAACTAGTGGATTTAAGTGGGATATTTTCTTATTTGGTTCAGAAGAGGATAATTCTCAAAGTAATGTCAGCAAACTGACTGCCAATAATAGTTTTAGTAGCCCAGATGGATTATGGTTTAGTCGTGCTACTGGCTTATGCTGGATTCAAACTGACGATGGTGCATATACTGATGAAGTTCATAATCAATTACTTGTTGCTATCCCTGGTAAAGTTGGCGATGGTCAGGCAATTACAGTCAATAACAGTCTAAGTGGTGCTACTGGCACACAAGCAACATTTGTTGGTGCTGAATTAGGGGAAACTAAATTACGTAGATTCATGACTGGTCCTGCTGGTTGCGAAATTACTGGTATTACTGAATCAGCAGATGGTCGTGCTATCTTTGTAAATGTTCAGCATCCTGGCGAAGATACTTCGGCAGCATTTTGGACAGGAGGAGCGCCACAAAGTCAATGGCCAGGTAATGCTAATTATGGGATAACTGGTCGTCCTCGCTCAGCCACAATTTGTATTACAAGGGTTGACGGAGGCCTAATAGGCGTATAAAATATCAATCACACACAAAGGAAAAACAATGAAAAAATTTATATTGGCTCTTGCGACCATATTTTTCGCAATTTCAGCACAGGCACAAATTACAGGTGCAGGTGCTACATTCCCTTATCCGATCTATGCTAAATGGGCAGAAGCCTATCAAAAGCAAACAAGCGTCGGTCTTAATTATCAAAGCATTGGTAGTTCGGGGGGAATCCGTCAAATTAATGCCAAGACTGTAACATTTGGAGCAACAGATGCGCCAGTTAAAGGTGAAGACCTTGATAAGAACGGTCAAGTTCAATTTCCTGTTATCATTGGCGGTACTGTGCCCGTTATTAATCTTGACGGTTTTAAGCCAAGTGAACTTCGCATTACAGGTGCTGTCTTGGCAGAAGTTTTTATGGGAAACATTGTTAAATGGAATGATCCGAAATTATCACAATTAAACCCAGGTAAAAATTTACCTGATCTTAATATAACGGTAGTGCATCGTGCTGATGGTTCTGGTACAACATTTAATTTTACTGATTATCTAACTGAAGTAAGTCCTGCTTGGAAGGACAAGGTTGGTAAAGGTGCAGCAGTTAAATGGCCTGCTAATAGTTCTGTTGGTGGAAAAGGTAACGAAGGTGTTGCAGCTAATGTTAATAGAGTTAAAGGTGCAATTGGATATGTTGAATATGCTTATGTTAAAAAGAATAACATGAATTATATGAAACTACAAAACAAAGCAGGTAACTTTGTTGACCCTGATGATACAACATTTGCTGCCGCAGCAGCAGGTGCAGATTGGTTCTCAGTTCCAGGAATGGGATTGAGTATTGTAAATCAAGGCGGCAAAGATACTTGGCCCATAACAACAGCTAGCTTTATTATAATGCATAAAGATCCTGCTGATAAAAAGGCTAGCCAAGAAGTCATCAAGTTCTTTGACTGGGCATTTAGGAATGGTGCCAAAATGAGTGCGGATCTTGATTATGTTCATTTACCAGAGAAATTACAGAATGAAATACGTACAAAAGTATGGACTCAAATTAAGTAATGTAATAATACTGTAAACTAATCAAAAGTTAAATTTTGTAAATAGTTATAGAGAATCACAAATTCTCTATAACCCACATCAAGGAGTCACAAAATGAAACTAGAAATGAGAGCTTGGGATTTAGACGTAAAATTAGAATTACAGGATGATGATGCAGTAGACCAATTACAAGTTTTGGAAGTTGTTAAAAATTTATTAGACACACTTTCACAATTTGAAAAAGTCAATGTAGTAATTAAACAAATTGAAGAAACAACAGAAGAATTAGATAATAATTCTGATAACGTTGAAGCAATTACTCATACAACAGGTTACTAAAAGGTCCCCCAATGAAATGGTTTATAATGCTATCTTTATATCAGATGTACACTTGGGCACAAAAGGATGTAAAGCCGAAGAATTAATTAATTTTTTGAAAAACAACACCGCTTCAAAGTTATATCTTATAGGTGATATATTAGACGGCTGGAAAATACAACAAAATAAATGGGTCTGGAAACAGACCCATTCCAATGTAATCCGTAGAATTTTAGGTCATGCTAAAAATGGTACAGAAGTTTTCTATGCTATAGGAAATCATGATGAATTTATACGTCCTTTACTTCCATATAAGATAAGTTTTGGCAAAATTAAACTTGCTAATCAGTTTACACATAATGGTATAGATGGGAAGAAATATTTAGTTGTTCACGGAGATTTATTTGATGGAATAACAAGGCTCGCTCCTTGGATTAGTTTTTTGGGGGATAGAGCCTATGACATGCTTCTTTCACTTAATACCACATTTAATCGTATTCGCCATCGTTTTGGGTTCGGCTATTGGAGTCTTAGCAAATATCTTAAGCACAGAGTCAAACGGGCTATGGATTTTATGTTTAGATTTGAGAATAATATGGCTGATTATTGTATTAAGCGTGGGTATGATGGAGTTATATGTGGTCATATACATTATGCCGAAATTAAAACAATAAAGGGTATAACATATATGAATGATGGTGATTGGGTAGAAAGTTGTAGCGCACTAGTAGAAAATGTCAATGGAAGTTGGGAAATTATATATTGGACAAAAAAGCAAGATGTGGATATTGTTCCTAGTGGTAGTTAATACATTTGATACGAATGATGTACCTGGTAGAATCCAATTACAGTTTAAGGATCAACAAAGTTGTGAATTCGCACTGGCTAATATGACAAGTTATGTTAAATTTCCTTGGTTTAAAGTAGAGGGTAAATGTGAAAAAAATATTAATAATAACAGATAATTTACAGGATCAAATAAATGGTGTGGTTACCACTTACAAAAATCTTGAAGCGTGTGCGGTTCGTGACAACTATAACATTGTTTATATTACTCCCGATGAGTTCCGCCACTTTGATTGCCCTATCTATAACGAAGTCAAGATTGCCTTTCCGAGGAAAATGGGCGAGAAGATTGAGGAGATATCTCCACATCATATCCACATCGCCACAGAAGGTCCTGTGGGTCTGTGGGCTAGAGCATATCTTACAAAACATAATTATAATTACAATACTGCTTATCATACTAAATTTCCTGAAGGATTACATACCTTGGTTGGACTTCCTGAGTCTATTACTTGGCGCTATATAAAATGGTTTCATAAACATACAGGAAAAGTTCTTACAACCACTAATTCTATGGTTGAACAATTACAACAAAAAGGATTAAAAAATCTTGTACCATGGACTAGAGGTGTTGATAGAGAAATATTTTCTTCTAAATTACGAACAAAAACAGCGGAAAAACTTAATCTTGTCTGTGTAAGTCGAATTAGTAAAGAAAAAAACTTAGACGATTTTTGTAGTATCGATTATTTTCATGCACATAAAATAATGGTAGGTGATGGTCCTTATCGTAGGGAATTAGAAAAGAAATATCCTAACGTAGAATTTGTAGGATTTAAAACAGGAGTAGAATTGGCTACATATTTTGCAAACGCCGATGTATTTGTTTTTCCAAGTCGTTGGGAAACATTTGGTATCGTTATGATTGAGGCTATGGCGTGTGGTACACCTGTTGCGGCATATCCCTGTCAAGGACCACTGGATGTTGTAGATCATGGGATAACAGGGTTCTTACGAGATAATCTTAAACAGGCTATTACAGAATGTTTAACATTAGATAGGTATACAGTTGAAAAGCATAGTTTAAAATACAGCTGGGATAAAGCTTGGGAAATTTTTAAAAATAATTTAATACCATTAAAGTAATTAAAAATTAACAATAAAACAATAATTTTTAAATATATTGACTTTCTAATATAAATATTGTACAATTACACACACAAGGAGAAAACTATGAAAACAGTTGGAGATGTACTTAAGCCTTTCGCAATGACAGGCGTAAAACCAGGAGCGTTAACCTTAGATAATGCTTTTGAAACAATCACAGAAAAATCTTTTGAAGGTAAGTGGAAAGTAATCGTTTACTATCCTAAAGATTTTACTTTTGTATGCCCCACAGAAATTGTAGCATATGATAAACTTAACAGTGACTTTGCTGACCGTGATGCTGTATTATTAATTGGTAGCACAGATAATGAGTTTTGTAAATTAGCATGGCGTAATGCACATGAAGATTTGAAAAAAACTAATAGCTGGATGTTTGCTGATACAGCAAGAGAAGCAGATGAGAGTTATAACGTTGAAAGTGATAAATGGGAGCATAAGCTTCCAGAAGGTTTAGCTCAACAACTTGGTATTTTTTACAAACCTGCAGGAGCAGCATTAAGAGCTACATTTATTGTTGATCCTAATAATGTTATTCAACATGTTACTGTAAACAATTTAGATGTTGGTCGTAACCCAGATGAAACACTACGCATTTTAGATGCACTACAAACTGGTGAACTTTGCCCATGTAGTCGTCCAATAGGCGGTGAAACACTTTAATGTTTAAGTATGAAACTCTTTGGGATTTTTACAAAGTAAAATTTTTATTTCTTTTAATTTCTTTTGTAGTAGCAATAATTTTATCAAACTATTTGTATAACCATGATAAAGATAAAAAGATGATTGAGTTTCATAAAACATTTATTAAAAAATATTATGGAGAATGAGTTGAACTGGATAGATCAAATTAAAGCAAGCATTCCTGAACATTGTAAGGATAATAAACTTAACCTTGATAGTGTAATGAACCGTAGTGGTTTGGATGAGATAGATGCTCATGGGTGTGCGTTAGCCGCAGCGATATCTGCAGGCAATGGAGAATTAGCTTATGACATTCAATTAAATGGTCCTTTAAAAGGCACTAAAGAATCTGAGGCAGCAAAAACGGCAGCAGCGTTAATGGGTATTAATAATGTATTTTATCCATTTATTGAAATGTGTAATGATCCTGATTTAAAAGGATTGCCACCTGGATTGCGTATGAATGCTTATGCTAACCATGGCGGAGTCAGTAAAAAGCAATTTGAAATGTATGCGTTAGCAGCAAGTATTGTTGGTAAATGTCATTTTTGTGTAAAAAATCATTATGACACATTAAAGAAAGAAGGTCTTACCGTTCAGCAATTACAAGCAATCGGTAAGATTGCTAGTGTAATTGCTAGTATTAATAAGATAGCAGTATAATTAAATTATCCACCACTTACTGGCACGATAAACACAGTTTACACCGTCTAATACATTTATAAAATCACCTACTTCAACAACACCATATTCGGTAGTTGATGCTGGTACTGATAAATAACTCATTTATTATTCTCCTTATCAAATTATATACCAATTACTTGAACCGCTATAAATCAAATGAACTGCTTGCCATGGAACTTCTATAATATATTGTGTTTCACCATCAATAAATGATCCATCACTAGTGGTTATTGTAATTTTTCGATTACCTAAAGGTGGACCCATTTCAGCTTTTATAATAATTTCATCACAACCTGAAGGATTTGGGGGAAGTGTAACAGTAACCGGTCCATCACTATTAACGCCAATATAATAATCATCCATCGTAGCAGTGTAGTCTTGGTAAACCAAAACAGCTTGGCATTTGCAATCACACTGCCCAGGCGGTCCAATAGGTCCTGGAGGCCCTTGTTCACCAGGAGGGCCTGGCTCTCCAGCAGGTCCAGTCGAGCCTTGTGGGCCCTCAGGTCCAGGTGGTCCTGGTGGACCTTGTTCTCCAATTGGTCCAGGCGGACCTTCAGGACCTTGGGGTCCTGCTGGGCCTGGTGGTCCAGGGGGGCATTCATCGCATGGATCTCCTTTATCATTATTATTAATTACAATAGTATCATTACCTGGGCCAGTATTAATTGGAATTCTTCCGCCTGCTAATTGTAATTGAGCATGTTGTAACAGTTTTGGGTCTACTGGTTTACCCATACTCATAGTTAATAATGCCTGTTGCAATTCTACTAATCTTCTATCATGTCCGTCCATATCATGATCCTCATTTGAAATAAGGTAATTTCCTTGTGAGAAATTACCTTATAGTTTATACAACTATTGTGAGTTTTATCTCACATTATTGTACATTATTGCTTGTTGCTCTTTGACCAACACCTAATTGTGTACCAAAATTGACCATGCTTGCTTGTGCTTGGCCTAATTGGCTACCAAATGCTTGGATTTGTGACTGAAGTGATGCCCACTGAGCTTGGTCAGCGTGGTGTCTCCAGTGACGACCTTCTACAACTTCAGCATTACGCTCAATTAGCATACGATTTAAATCTTGTGTTTTCAAATCGTTAATTAATGCACGAGTTTTTTCACCATCAGCATCAATCTTATCGCTAATATAAGTTGATTGTCTAGCAATTTCAGCTTGTGTTTTAAGAGCAGTAATTTCTGTATCTTTGCTCACACCTGAAAATCCTGCTGCCATTTGCTGCTGTTGTGCAACTACTTGAGCACGTAGGTCAGCGGAATCACGACCCACTGTAAAAAAACGGTCGTCAACATTTACTTCAAATGCATTAATACGACTGTTAATATCAAAACGTGCGTCTTTAATTGCACCTAATGTAGCGTAGCTTTCTTTTAAACCTTCTTTAATTATTTCTGTGTGACCATTTTCTAACATCATTACATCATTTTTGTCTGCTGGATCAGCCATTGTTTTTTTCTCCTGAAAATTATAGAGGGGCAATTCATCATCACCCTTCATATAATACTTAAAAGAAAAACCTTTACTTTTACCTATGTTTTGGTATAGTATATACTTCAGCTTATGTTTCCAAAGAATTTGCAAACACTGCGAGTTGTGTTCTATTTCTTAACCCATATTTGCGTAATATTGCACCCATGTGTAGTTTTACAGTGCTTTCAGCAATTTTTAATGTCTTTGCTATAACTTTATTAGTAGCACCACGTTTTGCTACCATTGTAAACACTTGTTTTTGCCTTGGCGTTAACTCTACTTCTGTACTTTTTTCTTTTTTTGATTTGCGTTTTAACATGTTTTGTATTGGTTTAGGTGTGCTTAAATCACCCGAAACTAATTTTATTTGATCCTCTACTAACATATCCATTGTAAACTTATCACACATACTCATTTGTAAACCATCAACTAATTTGCTAATTTCTTTAATATCACTTATTTTTGACTCACTATTGGCACAGGCTAAAATCTTAGTAGTTCGCTTTTTGGTTTTATCTTCATCAATAAACAATGTAGATATTGCTAAAATTTTCAATGTATTAATTAAAGCAATTGGGTCCCCGTGTTCAAAATTACTCAATTCATCAACATCAATAAGAATATAATCAACATCAAATTTTGGATCACTTAATTTTGGAAAAAGTGACTCAATATTTGGATAACTGCAATAAGACGCATTGGGAATTTTTTCCTTTGCTAAAGGTATCCAAACATCGTAAAACATTCTGTCAGGATATTTGCCATTATTTACATAAACAATTTTTGTAGTATGGGGCATAGAACTTCCTTTATTTGTAGTACTTAATTTTTTTAATACAAGGGGTTTAGATAGGTAAGTTGTGGGTGTACTAGGGTATATGTTTTGTCTATTTTTAAATATAAGCTATTGTACAAATGATTTGAATTATTGTCTTGCGTATAGGACACAACATTCCATTTATTTTTTGCCCAATGAAGTTTACAATAATTAAGAGTAAGCATAGATTATTTTATGGAACCTTGTACAGCACTACAATATAGGCAAAAAGTTGAGACTATTAGAGCAAACCTTCGCACAATAAGGTTCAACATGGACTTACATACTATGTTACGCAACATTGATAAAATGGTTACAGAATATGGTAAACTTGAAGTACAATGTAGACACCATACCAAACGTTATCAATTAGAAGAACCTAGCAAAAAGATAGCAAACAGCATAGACCACTTGGAAAAATTGATGCTCATGGCTAAATTGATGGATTGACAATAATTAGAAAATCAACTATACTATGGGTATTGTAAATAAAAGGAATGTGAAATGTTCCAATTTGAGTTTAGATTTATTGATGGCGAGTCTTTACCCCATGCTATGACCGTGTTTAATGCTGATAGTTTGGAACAGGCTATTGCTAAATTCCGTCGTTTTTATACAACAAATCGAATTATTCAGGTGATTGCACACTAGGTTGACAATAAATCAGCTTGGGTGTATAATACGTAGTATTGAAACTGATTAACAGGGATAGCAAATGAGCACTGTACGAGTGATTTCAGGAACTTATCGTAATCTTCCCGTCATAAATACAACTTTCAAGTTAGTCAAGGGCTTTACAAAAGGCGCTAAAGGCAACTATATTACTGTTAAAAACGACGGACAGTTTGCCATTAACATTGACAGTGTTAAAGTAAAAGTAGATAATATTAGTGATTTTGAATTCGTAGATGGAGAACCAATGTTAGAAAATACTGTGAAATTTACTAAACCTGTTGTAACCGAATCCGATGAAGATGCAATGAATCGGATTGCAACTCGGTTCGCAATTTTGGACGAGATGAGCAAGGCATGTATTGCAGGCGATATCCGTGCTATGATCGTATCTGGTCCTCCAGGTGTCGGTAAATCGTTTGGCGTTGAAACGCAACTTGAAAAGGCAGCAATGTTTGACAAGATTGCAGGTAAACGTGTTCGCTTTGAAATTGTAAAAGGTGCAATGACCCCTATCGGGTTGTATTGTACGCTTTACAAATACAGCGACCCAAAAAATGTGTTGGTGTTTGATGATTGCGATTCAGTGTTTCAAGATGACCTAGCACTTAACATCCTTAAGGCAGCACTTGACTCAGGCAAGCGTCGGCGTATCTGCTGGAACAGCGATAGTGCTATGTTACGCCGTGAAGGAGTTCCCGATACTTTTGAGTTTAAAGGTTCGGCAATCTTCATCACTAACTTGAAGTTTGAAAACCTCAAGTCTAAAAAGTTGCAGGATCACTTAGAAGCATTGCAAAGCCGTTGTCACTTTCTTGACCTTACTATTGATAGTGAGCGTGATAAGATTTTACGCATCAAACAAGTACACCGTGATACCGATGGTGGGTTGTTTAAAGATTACACCTTTGACGATGCTAATACTGCCGAATATATTTTGGACTTCATGCAGACCAATAAAAACAAATTGCGTGAGTTGTCGCTACGTATGGCACTAAAAATTGCCGACTTAGTAAAAGTGTCTCCCAGTAACTGGAGAATTCTTGCTGAGTCTACGGTAATGAAACGTAGCTAGGTTGTAGTACTTTTAAAGGGAGCATATGCTCCCTTTTTTTGCCTTATAACTTGCATAAGTAACTGTATATTATACAATACTACAATGAAATCCTACAAGAATAAAGAGGAAATACTTGTCCAATTTCTAACCTTAGAGCTAAGACTAAACAAGTATGATAACAAGTTCATAAGTAATTTGGCAATGTTATTGTCTAAAAACAGATATGTAACAACTAATCAAAACAACCTTTTTAACAAACTACTAGTGAAATACAAAAGACAATTATCCAAACATAAAATTAACGTTGATGAAGTTCTACAATTAGAATGGAATACTAAAGTCATTGAAAGTTTACCTGAATTTACAGAGGCTCATCTTTCAATCGAGAATGATAAGCTCAAGTTAAGGTTACCCTTTAACAAAAAACTAATTGAAAACTTACGACAAGTAGAGCCTTATTTTAATATAACTTGGAACGTCACAAAGAAATGTTATTATTCTAATTTCTGTACTGATATACTTAAAATAATTATTAACATAATTCCACATTATTATAAACTTAATCTTTCAGGTGAAATTAAACAATATTTACATGTATTAAATGATTACAATGATTGCAAATATTGGGACCCAACTTTAATTAAGCAACCTTCAGGCTACTATATTGTGGCTGCCAATCAATATTTACTTAATGCTATTGAACATATAACCCTTAATAATGAACCACAAACATTGGTTGAACTAAGCAAACATGCTATAATTATTGCTCCCGAGATAACAACTAATGATGATTTTTTAAAGTTTTGTGCAACATATGATGTTAAAATGGAACTTGACAAGTTACCATTATTACATGATTATTGTAGTATATTGAAAATTAAAAACATTATTTGTAATTACCGTATTGCAAGAATAAGAGAAGTAAGAAACGAAATCGAAAAAGTGTTTGGTACAACCTATAACATTTACTATGAGAAATCAATCAACAATATTACAATGCCACATAATAAAAAAAGTTACCATGGTAAAACAATTGGTTTATATTATGGTAGTGCAAATGTAGCTATTGATTTAGTACGGTATTACCCAATTGAAAAAATAATAAACATAGTTAACAATAGACCTGTTAATATTAAATGAAAAAATGTAAAATAATCATCAAGGATGAAGTCAATGCTAAGATACAGGATCTTGAATTAGACACACGGAAATTGCTTGTAAAAAAATTTGAGTTTGAAGTACCAGGTGCAAGATTTCTTCCTAGTGTAAAACTAGGGCGTTGGAATGGCAAATCAAGTTATTTCAGTATATCAGGTGCTACATACATCAACTTGCTACAAGACATTTTGCCTGTACTTGACCAACATGGATACGATATTGATTTAGAGGATTTACGTACCTACTCAACTAATTTCAAATTTGGTCAAGTGTCCGACAACACGTTTGCCGATAGAAATTGGCCCAAAGGACATACACAAGAAGGCAACCCTATCGTATTACGTGACTATCAGGTAGAAATTATAAACAACTTTTTACAGAATCCACAGGCATTGCAAGAAGTAGCGACCGGGGCAGGCAAAACAATTATGACTGCTGCCTTAAGTAAAACAGTAGAACAATATGGCAGGTCTATTGTTATTGTACCCAATAAAAGTTTAGTTACACAAACCGAAGAAGATTACATTAACATGGGATTAGATGCAGGTGTATACTTTGGTGATCGTAAAGAGTTTGGGAAACAGCATACCATATGTACTTGGCAAAGCTTAAACAACCTACTTAAAGACACTAAAAATGGAAATGCAGATATTACTATTGCTGAATTTTTAGAAGATGTAATTTGTGTGATTGTTGATGAGGTGCATATGGCAAAAGCTGATGCCCTAAAACAATTGTTGACTAGTGTGATGAGTCATATTCCTATAAGATGGGGGTTGACAGGTACAGTACCAAAAGCAGACCATGATAGATTAAGCATAGTTGTAAGTTTGGGACCTGTTATTAATAAATTAGCAGCTGCCGAGTTACAAGAAAAAGGTGTGTTGGCACGATGCCATGTTAATATCGTGCAGTTTAAGGATGATGTAGAGTTTAAAAACTACCAAAGTGAATTAAAATATCTATTAGAAAATGAAAAACGATTAGACACCATAGCAAATTTAGTAAATAAAATAAGTGAATCTGGAAATACATTGGTGTTGGTGGATAGGGTATTACCAGGCAAACAGTTAGTAGAGAAAATTACTGACAGTGTGTTTATCAGTGGCGAAACCAAACTTGTAGAAAGGAAAGAAGAATATGACCAAGTGGCGACGGCATCAAATAAAGTTATTGTTGCCACCTACGGTGTGGCAGCAGTTGGGATCAATATTCCTCGCATTTTTAATTTGGTTCTTATTGAGCCTGGCAAGTCCTTTGTACGTGTTATACAAAGTATTGGAAGAGGCATACGTAAAGCGGAAGATAAAGACTTTGTACAAATTTGGGACGTAACCAGTAATTGTAAGTTTAGCAAACGTCATTTAACACAACGTAAAACATTTTACAATGAAGCCAATTATCCTTTCTCATTGGAAAAATTAAGCTATTGACAAACATATACAAACATGTTAATATAATACTATGAGAATACTATTACTTGATGACAACAGTTACAACCTAGAAACATTACCAGAAGAAATTGATGACTTACGATTTGCGATATTAGATAATAGCAACCCAAATAATGTTGATTATTACTTTATTCCATTAGTATTTTTGGAATCGTTTAACAGTCCTGCATTAGTTCTACAGATTGGTGATCGTACTATAAAAATGCCCGTTGATTGGCAAATATTAATTGGAGAAAAAGATCATGGTGACTTAGAAACATTACCATTGTCAAGTTTAAATGATCGTGGATTCAGCGCATTTCAATTTAACCCAATAAGCAGTTTTAGCCCAGGTTTCTTGCCTGTAGAAATCATTGACATTTACAATGATGTTACTTGGTATGCACCTAGGCTACGTAATGGGCAATTTTTAAGCGTACCTATTGAAGATGGGCCTAAACCCCGATGTATATATTTTGTAAAAGAAATAAGCAGAAATTGTGAAATTGTAGATTATAGTCAAGTGTTTTAATGAAAAAAACAATACCAACTGATGAAAAGTTAGAGAAACAAGACTTTGACTTGTTTGAAGCTGTTACTGCCATAGATAAAAAAGACTATGGTTATTACGATAGATTGAATGAAGAACAAAAGAAAAAGTTTGTGCCCTTTATGTTGTTACATTGGATCAGTGCGGTAAAAGGTAATAGAGATTTACAAGGGTATTATTTAATGAGTACCGAGCATCATGCAAACAAATATCTTTTTAATGAGAACATACAAAAGAACCCAAAATTACAATGGTTGATGCTATGTGCAAGTAGTCCAGGTATTGGAAAACAATTCCATCAATATATTCCGCATATTAAAGATCGTGTTGCAAAACTACGTGATATAGCAAAACAAAAAGATATAGAGGAATATTTCAAAAAAATCTACAAAACAGATGATAATACGTTAAAAGAAATGTCTGAGTTATATGTACAAAATCAAAAACGTAAGGTTTATTTGGCTAACAAATTTCCTCATCTAAAAATAGATGATATTGATTTATTAAATGAACTAATTACAGACAATGAAATAGAGCAGTATGAGCGAGACAGTGGAAATTAAATTCGGGTGTGAATTTTGTAATCGTACTTTTTTACGTGAAAGTACGATTGCCAAACATATCTGTGAATATAAACATCGTTGGCAAGAAAAAGATAAACGAGGTAACCAAATTGGTTTTCAGGGTTGGCTACATTTTTACAAAAGAAATACTGCTACAACAAAACAAAGAACCTATTTAGACTTTATTAAAAGCAGTTATTATATTGCATTCGCTAAGTTTGGTAACTATTGCGTTGACGTAAACGTAATTAATGTACAACGGTATATAGATTGGCTACTAAAAAATAAAATACGTATTGATGTTTGGAACCACGATACCAATTACAGTAAATTTTTAATTGAATATTTGCGTAATGAAGATCCATTAGATGCAATACATCGTAGTGTAGAATCTACTATTCTACTAGCAAGTGAAGAAAGGGTATTGCCTAAGGATATATTAAGATATGGTAATAAAAATAAAATATGTTATCATGTTACTACAGGAAAGATTAGTCCATGGATGTTATACCAATGTGACAGCGGACTAAAGTTTATAGATAGTTTAGATGAATCACAAGTAAAAATGATTATTAACTATATTGATCCTGAAAAATGGGCTATAAAATTTAAAAGAAATTCTGATATTGTAACATCAGTAAAGGAAATTTTAAATGCAGGGCAGTACTAATAATTTTCCACATACTATAAGATTACATTGGAGACTAGGTGACAAAATAGAAGATTGGGATACTAAGTGTATTTGGGTAATAGAAACATTTGGCAAACCTGGAGTTAATTATATTACCCACGCAACTGATGATTTTATGGATTTTATGTTTAAATACGAAAAGGATGCTATATTTTTTTCGTTAAAATGTTTATAGAAAAAGCTAGAGTAAGATTAATTAATCATAATCAATTTACTGAGATAATATTATGGTGTACACAATTTATTGGCGAAGAAAACACAAACTGGTATTGGACATACGTAAATGATAGTGTATTTGATTCAATGATTGATTTTGTTTTTAGTAAAGAAGAATATGCCAATTTATTTGCATTAAGATGGCTATGATGCTACATTACTTTGATTTTAGACGAGGGTTCGACAATGATAAACCAAATTGGTTTATTTGCAACATTGAAAACTACAATAATGACATGTTTGAATTTATGGATAGATGTGAGACAATGATAGATTGGGTATATAGTGAGTTAGATATGCCTGAACGTCATTGTCGTTGGACTTGTCACAGTAATAATTTTACAATAAAGTTTAGATATTTACATCATTTGAATTGGTTTAATTTACGTTGGAAATAAATGAAAAATTTTAAGATAATTAAGTTAGATAAACGTTTTAAAGGATATGGTCACTTTAAATACGGTGTGACCACTAATTTCGAGTATACATTCTGTGAAATGCGTGAATGGTGTTGGACTACATTTGGACCAAGCAAAGAAATTGGGTATTGGCTAGATGATACAGACTTTAGAATTCATTATATGGCTAAACCAAAAACTATAGTACATCATAATGAACATTGGTCTTGGCACAGTGAAGATTTAAATTTTAATAAGATTTTTTTACGATCAGAAAAAGAACTTGTATTGTTTAAGCTAAGGTTTGAATAATGGTTGATACTTCTTTTAAAACAAGAAAAGGCACAGGATATACCTACGATTGCAAAGGTAGAAAAGAAAATCCAACACATATTGTTAAATGGTGTAGAAATAATTTCGGTGAGCGTGGTAAAGGTTGGGACTTTTACACGGTACAAGGGAATGTCCATATTGAAATTTGGGATAGCAAATATAAAATGATGTATGAACTTTGGAAATATAATGTATAATCATGTAATGATTGATATGGAAACGTTAAGCACAGATCCAAACTGTGTAATATTAACAATAGGTGCTGTAAAATTTAATCCAAGGAGTACAGGTGTAATTAAAAAATTAGAATTAAGACCTACTGTTGATGAACAAATTGAAATTCATAATAGGACAATTAACGATGATACTTTACGCTGGTGGTCTGAGCAAAGCCCTGAAGCACTTGAAGAAGCATTGGGAGACAGGGGAAGGCAATCATTTAAAGAGTGCATGGATATACTTTACAAGTTTTGTTGGAACTGTGATGCTGTTTGGAGCAATGGTGCATCATTTGATATTGTTGTTGCTGAAACCGCATTTAGGCAAACTCTCATTGATCGCCCTAATCCTATTCCTTGGCCTTTTTATGCTATTAGAGATACTAGGACTTTATACGAAATTGCGGGAGTCAAACTTAAAGATGGAGGTTACGTTACCACACACAAAGCAGTAGAAGATGCAGAACGTCAAGCAATTGTTGTACAACAAGCGTATACTAAGTTAATTAAAGCAGGATTGTATGCGAATAAGTAGTGATATTGATATTGATTTGGCAGATCGTGAGTCACTATTAAAATTAATAGAACATATTCCTGCATCAATAAGAAAAAACAATACAGTAAAAAAACATCCAACTGGTGTTTATGTAACAGATATACCATATGATCCAATTAACAACATGTCAGCATTGGATTATGAAATAGCAGAAAATAGAGGATATTTTAAACTTGATTTTTTAAATGTACATGTATATGGAAAAATTAAAGATGAGCAACATTTAATAAACTTAATGTGCGAACCTAATTGGACAAATTTGTATAAAAAAGATTTTGTTGAAAAATTAATACATATTAATAATCAATTTGACATATTATTAAAAATGCCAGAGCCTATCGATAGTATACCTAAATTAGCTATGTTTTTGGCAATTATTCGACCTGGTAAACGACATTTAATTGGTAAAACATTTGATGTAATTGAAAAAAGTGTTTGGGATAAAGTAGATGATAGTTATTATTTCAAAAAAAGTCATAGTTACAGTTATGCACAATTAGTTGTTGTGCATATGAATTTGCTTGATGAATCAAATAACTTTTTTAACTAGTGTTATACTACGCCTTTTTAATCTACGCTTATTTAAATCTTGTAAAGAACAAACAGGACCATGTAAAATAGTAAGACTTTTTGTATTAAATGTGCGTAAAAATATTTTAAATGATGTCCATTCATCCTTTAAAAAAAGATTAATTGGTATTAATCTATTACTTTCCCACCACCAAACCTCACCTAGCATTAAAAATCTGCTTTTTTCATCTCTATCAATTATTGCACCATAATCATACAATGTAGTCACAATGTCATCACTATTTTGGATTATTCCAACATATTCTTGATTTGCATAGGATACAACAGACATAAAAGGGTGTGTATCACTTAATTTTTTTAAAAAATCATTATTAATCATTATTTTATAAGTCCAAATATATTTACACCAATTTTACCATATTTTATATTTTGATAATCATAAATAAGTATAGGAGCATTAAATGTGTATTCAACATCTGTTTTTTATTATACTCAACGTCAAATCGTTGTTTTATTATCAGGATATTCACCGAGAAGATATATGCCAGTTTATGCCAAACCATTAACCCTTAATAAGGGTGTAGATAATCAAATACAATTTCAATTTTTAAATCAAGAACAAAAGCCGATTGATATTACTGGCAAAACAATTACGTGTAGAATATTAAACAATGCTGGAAATAAGGTTTTATTACGAAAGTCACTTACATTACAATTACCAGCTACAGGTATAGCAGCATTGATGTTAAATGCAGCGGAGCTTGAAAACATCGATGCACAAAAAGGTTATTATAGTTTGGAAATTCCAGTTGGTGAATTTGATTATCCTGTATTTGTTGATCAAAATGCGGGTGCACGTGGCGATGTGAATATTGTTAATAGTGTATTACCAAATTTTGTTCCAAGTCAAGAAGTTACAATACCAACTGGTCAACCTTTTCCAAATCTTGATGCCAATAATAGTATAAGTAATGTATTACCAAATGCTAATACATATTACAGTAGTATTATTAATACACAGGATAATCCTATACTAACAATTCAAGCAAAATTAACTGAATATAACGGAGATGTTATAATTGAAGGTACTGTAAATCAACAAGCCACAGATTGGTATCCAATTACAACATCTGTTTATTCAAATAATTCAAATACACATGGATGGACTATTCATGGATATCACCCATTTGTACGTATGGTATTTATCAGCAATACAGGTATTGTTAGCGATATTTTAGCCAGATAAGCCAACTTAGTTGTAATTAAGTCATATTTTTGTTAATATTTTCAGATGTTTGACATATTATCCTTTATTCCAAGTAAAAAAACGTTAAGTCAAAGTGGCTGGCATAGTTTTAATGCAATATGTTGTCAATATCGTGGACATAGACAAGATACTCGAAAACGCGGAGGCATACGTTTAGCTAATAACAGTTGGCAATATCATTGTTTTAATTGTGGATTTAAAGCTGGTTTCTTTCTAGGTAAAAGCATAACAAAAAATGCAAGACAGCTATTTAAATGGTTAAACATTGATGAGCAACAAATAAATCGTTGGAATCTAGAGAGTATACAACATCGAGATTTATTAGAAATAATAAAAGTTCGTAAAGAAAATAAAAAAATAAAGTTTAAAGATTATAAAATAGAAGATGGAGAAATTTTAGATATTAAAAATAGTCAACACAAAAAGTACATAGAATATTTAAATAAAAGAGGATTGAAGCATGATTGCTATCCTTTTTTGGTAACTCCAAATTTAATTGGAAGAAAGGCAAATAGAATAATAATTCCTTTTACCTTTGAAGGAAAAATTGTAGGACAAACGTCAAGATTTTTAGATGATAAAAAACCTAAGTTTATTAATGATCAACAACCTGGTTATGTATTTGGTTATGATTTACAAAAACCAAATTGGGAAATTTGTATTTTGTGCGAAGGTATTTTTGACGCATTAAGTATTGACGGGTGTGCCATAACACATAATGTTATAAATAATGACCAAGTCGAAATAATTAGTAGATTAAATAGACGAATTATATTTGTTCCAGATCAAGATAAAACAGGATTATCTCTTTGTGATCAAGCACTTGAATTAGGATATGAGGTAAGTATACCTGAATGGGATAATAATATCAAAGATATAAATGATGCAGTGGTAAGTTATGGTAAATTTAGTACTTTGCTAAGTATTATACAGGCATCGACAAATAATAAAATAAAAGTTGAGATGAGGAGAAAGGCTATTGCTAAAAGATTATAATAATGATGTGCAATTGTTATTTTTGCGTATGATGGTAACTAATTCAGAATTATATACAAGAATTATGAATATAATGAATGTAAAAAACTTTAATAAAAATTTGTTGCCTGTAGCAGAATTTATAGTTGAGCATAGTAAAAAGTATAATGTAATGCCTGAATCAATACAAATAAAGGCTACTACAGGTATTGAAGTAGAAGTTATACAAGATTTAGATGAAGGACATTATGAATGGTTTCTTGAGGAATTTGAAGCATTTACTAAAAGACAAGAACTAGAACGAGCTATCTTAAAAAGTGCTGACCTATTAGAGAAAGGAGAATACGATCCTGTAGAAAAACTAATTAAAGATGCTGTGCAGATTAGTTTACAGCGTGATATGGGTACAGATTATTTTGCTGACCCAAAAGCTAGATTAATGGCATTAAAATCAAATAACGGACAAAACAGCACAGGTTGGCCTAGTATGGATCAAAAACTATATGGTGGCTTTAATCGTGGTGAATTACAAATCTTTGCAGGTGGTAGTGGATCTGGTAAATCGTTGTTTATGCAAAATCTTGCGGTGAATTGGGCACAAGCAGGACTGTCAGGAGTATATATTACATTAGAACTTAGTGAAGGTTTATGTAGTATGCGTATTGATAGTATGATGACGGATACAAGTAGCCGTGAAATTTTCAAAGACATTGATAATGTTGAGATGAAGGTTAAAATGGCAGCTAGGAAAGCAGGAAAATTGCGTATTAAATATATGCCTGCACAATCTACTGTAAATGATATTCGTGCTTATTGTAAAGAATTACAAATACAAACAGGCATAAAGATTGACTTTTTGTGTGTAGATTACTTAGACTTATTAATGCCCGTCAGTGCTAAGGTTAGCCCTAGTGATTTATTTGTCAAAGACAAATATGTTAGTGAAGAATTACGTAATTTAAGTAAAGAATTAAATGTATTATTTGTAACTGCAAGTCAACTAAATCGTACAGCGGTAGATGAGATTGAATTTGATCATAGTCATATAAGCGGTGGTATTAGTAAAATCAACACAGCAGATAATGTATTTGGTATTTTCACAAGTCGTAGTATGAGAGAGCGTGGTCAATATCAGTTACAATTAATGAAAACTAGGAGTAGCAGTGGTGTAGGACAAAAAATTGAATTAGATTTTAACATTGAAACATTAAGGATAACTGATAGTAATGAAGAAGTAAAACAATATTCACAACCAAGTCCAACTGAAATTTTAAATAAAATTCGTCCAAACAATACAGTTAATGACGTTATACAGAACACTGTACAGCCTCAAACAGGCAAAGTTGTTGCGGATGTTCAGAGTAGCAAACTAAAGTCTTTGTTAAATAGTTTACAGAAACAAAATCAATAACCCGAATAAATACATACGGGAAATAATCTTATGCAAAAGAAAACCAAAAGTTTACTAGAAGAATTAGAAGCAATCGGTAATAATAGAGACATGAATCTAGTGATAGAAAATAGAGCGGTAAACATTATAACCAGTGCTATTAATTTAATAGAACTTATGAATAGACATTATCAAAAAGATAAGGCTGATGTTTTGGAGCGTAGACTATTAAGTGCTATTAAAAATAAAGATAGAAATAAATTTTCTAAGTCATTAAGGAAGAAAGATGAAAATAGTTGAATTTAAGGACATGCAAAAGTTAGACGAGTTACGTTTGGACCAAGTTGTTGGTGATTATGGGGCAGCGGCCTTAAAACAGTTAGGTAATAGATTGACTGGCAGAGCAGTTGGGCAGGCAAGTGTGGATCAAAGACAATTAATGGACAAATGGATTAATAACTTTGTAGGAGATGCGGTATTAAATATCAACCAAGCTATTGAAACTGGGTTAGTTGATCCAAACCAAACTACACAAAATACAACTCAAGTAGATCCTAGTCAAGTTCAACAAACTGCACCTACAACCCAAGCTGTACCTGCAGCAGCAGGACGAGTTAGAGATCCGGATGCAGGCGCTAAAGCACGAGGCAAATATAAAGCACAACAAGAAACTAGTCAAAATATTAATAATTATGTAAGACAAATCTCTGCTGAATTAAACGCTACTACTGATAAACGACAGAAAATGGCGTTAACTAAAGAAATTGTAAATTTTATGGCAGATAGAAAAAATTACCCTGAGTGGCAAAATGCTGTTGCCACTGTACAACAAGTTATTAAAAAACAAAACCAAGATCCTAATTTTGCTAACGCGGCTATTGAAAGATTAAAAACAGGCAAAGTAATGGCTGAAGCATGGCAAATTTATTGGATTAACAAATTATTAGAGAGTGTTAATATAAGTTGGAAAGAGTTAGGATTTGTTGTATTAAAAGAAAATAAGCGTAAAAACTATTATATTGCAGAAACCAAATATAACAAGTTAAACAGTTTATTTGAGGGTTTGCTTAAAGAAGCACTTAGTATTAGTGATTTTATCAAAACACGTTGGTTACCTGCATATGCAAAAAGAAAAGGTAATTTAGATTATAGTTCAGACATGGCAAGTGTTGAAAAGGCTGCTGACGAAATACAAGCAAGTTATAGCAAAGATCAAGGACAACAAGCTTTAAGAAAATTAGGTAGTATGATGTTTACAATTGGTAATTTAGCTGGCACAGGCGGTTCGGCAGGCGGCACTGGTACATCAGGTGCAGGTACCTCTGCACAAGCTTCAGCTACACAACCAAGTTCTACTGCACAAGCTCCAGCTACACAACCAAGTTCTACTGCACAAGCTCCAGCTACTCAAAGTACTGCACCAGTAACTTCAGCACAAATGTCAAGTATAATTGAAAAATATGCTGAAAAATTAAAAGCTACTGATGCAGCAATGTATGAAAAATTAATGAAAAAGTTATTAGAAAAGTATAGAATGTGGGATGAATTACAAAGGTGAATATAGCATTATTGCGTGATAAGTTAATAAATTTAACGGTTATTAACGAAGCTAAAGGTCATTTGGATCATCCTGAAGATTTAATATTTCTACAGGGTTCTAGTGGTGCAAACACTGCGATTAATGCAACACTTGCTACAGCGAAAAATCCTAAAACAGTAACTATTAAATGGGATGGATATCCTGCATTGATATTTGGTAGGGGTACTAATAATAAGTTTAGTATAATGGATAAACATATGTTTAATAAACGTGATTTATCTGGTAGACAAGTATATAGTCCTGAACAATTTGTTCAATATGATCAGGCACGGGGAGTAGACAGATCAGGGTTACATCAATTAATTGCTAATATTTGGCCTGATTTAGAAAAAGCAGACAGAGGTTTAGGTTATTATTGGGGTGATGTATTATTTTTTAGTCCATTACAAGAAAAGAATGGCTTATATACATTTAGAGCTAATCCAAATGGTATTACATATACTGTTGAAACTAATAGTGAAATAGGTAACTTTTTACGTGGCAAAAAAGCAGGAATTGTTGTACATCAATATATTGCACCAAATGCTGAAAGTACAGATGAAGCTACACCATTAAATGGAACTATAGGTAAACTTAAAAATAACACAGACGTAGCAATTGTACCTGCTAAAATGCCTATTACCCCTAAGTTAAAGATAGATAATAAATTAATAAGTGCTGCTAAAAATGAAATAGCAAGATACGGAGAAGATGTTGACAGACTATTAGATACAGCTCCACAAGCAAGAAACACATTTGTACAGCTTTTTACAACATATATTAATAAAAAAATTGTTGAAGGAAATTTGTCTAATTTAGTTAAAGGTTTTTATGAATATTTTAATAATAAGCTTATGACAGATCCTATGCGTAAAAAGTTAACTCAGCATTTCCAAGAGAATCAAAAAGGTGTATTAGGTGCCTTTGCCATATGGATTGCATTATATAATTTAAAAATGAGTTTAGTTACACAATTAAACACTGCTGCTGAAGCCAGTCCTGTAAAAGGGTATTTACAAACTGGACAACAAACACAAGAAGGCTTTGTTAGTCAAGGGTTAAAATTTGTTGATAGAATGGGTTTTAGCCGTCAAAATTTAGCTGCTAGATAACTCAAAACCAAGTTTTTTTGTATTTGGGATAAATAATAGTATGAGCAATGCTCAACTAACATAAGGAAATAGAAAAATGGCACAATTTACAAGAGTCAATGGTGACTTTAAACCAGTAATGAACTATGACCAACCTGCGTATACAAACACAGGCGTTAATGCAGTAACATCAGGTGAAACAGTTCAACCACAAGGTCCAAAGCTACAATTTGGTACAGTAACATTTACAGGTGCAGCAACACCAAGTGGCACTGATATTTTAACTGCTATAAACACAATTCAGCAATTAGCTACTATTTATATGTATGAATTCACAGAAGTTGGTGATAACACAGATACATTAGCAGTTGCAGTTTACCCAGTAAATGCATGGGACTTTACAAACGCTGGTAACTTAGATGCTGCCTTGACAACAGCATTAGGTTACGCTGTAACGACAGCAGCTACAGCAACATTTACGAACTAATTAAAGGTCGTTTAAAAAATGAACCCGAGATTTTATTCTCGGGTTTTTTATTGCTTAAATACGAAATGTCACATAAAATTAAATGTTATACTTTGTTTGATATTACACAAACAGATATACGACAAAGATCACGTATACCAGAAGGAATAGATTTAGTGAAATATGTATATCAAAGAAATACTCAAAATAATTTAGATACAATATTACAAATTATTTCACTTAGATCCCAACCAGAGTTAGTTCAAAGCCCTAAAACATTAAAAATTAATTTAAATGATTCAGATTGGTTTGGTTTTTTATATATGGATGAACAAGTAAATGTATGGTCTTTTGAATTTGAGGTTCATCATTCAAATGTCTTTAATGATGGTTACGAAGAATTTGGATATTTATATAGGGATTGTGATGGTATTCCAATGATTAAATGTGAAACAGAATATAATCAATTAACCAATTTTTTAGATATAAACCCTGAAACAAAAAATATACATTTTATATTATGTTAAATACACAAGACAGAATAGATTTATTTATACATAAGGAATACAAAAAAGACCTTATAAATTGTTCAATTATAAAAGAAGGTCGTAGTATTTTACTATTTAATAGGTATAAAATTTCACCTACTAATATAGGTTACAAAGTTGATATGTTAAGATCGTCAAGTAATATTACTTTTTTTGATATAAAAAATGCACTTACCTATTGTATATTTGAAAATTATCAAAATTATTCCGAAGCTAATCATGTAGTAAATTTGGATAGAATAATTAATAATTACGAATTTAATGTTAAGCTACAACAAAAAATGATTAATAATAAAATTTCTAAAGACCAAAAAACTATTCATTTATCTAAACTTTTAGAGAATTTATCAAAGAAAAAACAGGCAAAAGAACAAATGGATAAATTAATAAATATATCAAGAACTTTGCTACTCAATAAATTTAATTCTAGTTTAAAAAGCAAAGATTTTGATAAATAGTATATAAATTGGAAACAGACCATGAAACTATATGATTTAGATACAAAAAAATATGCTAGTAAGGCTTTAAAAGAAAATTTTGATTTTGAATTTAATCCATCAAAATTATCAAAAAATGCCACGCAAAGTATGCTTGCTAAAGTCAAAAAAATTATAGCTGAAACAAAACAAAATCCTGATTTTAGGAAACAACAACAAAATAAAAGTTATTTAAAATTGTTGTTTATGGAACAAGCTTTGAAAGACCACTACCGCGAATTATTAAGTAAATACAAATCACGTATTGTATTTGAAAATGAAGAAGTTGAAAAGTCTCAAGTTATTTTAGCTGCCCAAGATATGGTTGACAGTATACAAAAGATGCTTGAAGATGTTGGACAAATGCAAGTTAAAGAATTACCTGCATTAGTTTCAAGTATTGAAAGTGAAATGGATGCACAAAAAGCACAGACCTTTAATGATAGTGTAAGCCAACAATTAACAACATTAAGTGAAGCGTTAAAGGCTAGCTATGATGGTGTTAAAGGTTCGTTAAATGCATTGACTGGCATGGGCGGTGATGCAATGGCTGCGTTTGATACAGGCGCAGATGCAGCAGCAGACCTAGGTGCAGAAGCAGGAGCTGAGATGGGAACAGACATGGCATCAGGCGTAGACGCTATGGCACCTGTGACACCCGAGGAAGAACCTGAGCAAATGCCTGTGGCAGGAGCCGGTAGACCTAAGAGATAATTATGCTCTTATGGGAATTTGAAGATGCGTTGGTTACTAAAATTGTAACAGTTAGTGACCAACTCAAATCTGATTTAGAAAGTGGTAAAATTCAGGGTAATTGGACATTGGATCAATTATTGAATTATTTTCAAGATTATGATATTATCTTAGATCCTGATGATTTATATAATATGATACAAAAAGAACCACTTAAAAAAGTAATTGCTAATATTCAAGGTGATGAAGTTGTTTGGAAAGGTACTGAAACTCCTGAGACACCAACAGATCAAAATCAAAAGGTTGTAAAACAAATGGCTCAACGGGCAACAGACATATGATAAGTTTAACTGAAAGAGCAGTAGATTCTATTAGACACAAAATTGAAAAAAGAGGTAAAGGTAAAGGAATTAGAATTAGTGTAAAAACCACTGGTTGTTCTGGCTTAGCATATGTATTAGAATTTGTAGATAATCCATATATTGATGACCAAATAGTAGATTGCAATGGTTGTTTAGTTTATGTGGATCAAAAAAGCTGTCCATATTTGCAGGGTATGACAATTGATTATGTTAAAAAAGGATTAAATGAAGGATTTGAATTTATCAACCCAAACGAAAAAAATCGCTGCGGATGTGGCGAAAGTTTTAATGTATAACCCACATAAGTTTCAATATACAAAAATAAATAAAATAGATACTATAAATGGTAGACGTTATGCGACTCCAGATGGACACAAGTTGCCTAGTGTTACAACTATTTTAGATGCTACAAAACCAGAAGAAGCCAAGAAAGCATTACAAGAATGGCGAAAACGCATAGGTCCTGAAAAAGCACAACAAATTACTACAGAAGCAGCAGGTCGTGGTACTAGAATGCATAAGTGGCTTGAGAATTATGTTAAGACTGGAGAGGCAGGGGAACCTGGTAGTAATCCATATAGTCAACAAAGTCATAAAATGGCAAAGACTATTATCAATGAAGGGTTAAGTAAATGTAATGAATTTTGGGGTACAGAAATCTCATTATATTTTCCTAAAATTTATGCAGGCACAACTGATTTGGTCGGGATACATAATGGCAGTGAAGCTATTATGGATCACAAACAATCAAACAAAATTAAAAAACGTGAATGGATAGAAGATTATTTTTTACAACTTGTAGCATATGCATTAGCTCACAATGAAATTTATAATACAAAAATTAACAAGGGAGTAATTTTTATGTGTACTTCTGACAATGTTTACCAAGAATTTATTATAGAAAATAAAGAATTTAAAGAATATGAACAAAAATGGTACACAAGGTTAGAGGAGTACTATACCAAGTTCATTTAATAATAGATAAATAGTTATATTAAATTTAATTAAATACATCTATGGCTATTATTCAAATTTCCAAAATTCAACAACGTACAGGTAATCTTATCGATTTACCTCAGTTAGATGAAGCTGAGTTCGGTTGGGCAAGTGATGAAAAAAAGTTATTTATAGGAAAAACCACTCCCAATGAAAACATTGAAATACTGACTTCGTATTCTACTGTAAATTTTGATGCTATTGCAGGAAGTTATGGAAATTTAAATATAAACCCGAACACTGTTGGTAATGGACAAATTTTAACCTTTAATGGTGTAAATTGGGTAAATAGAGGTGGAAATGCAGGGGGAATAATAAATTTAGGTGATGTAGCTAATTTAAAAATATTAGGTGGCGGTATAGGCTACATCTTAGAAACTGACGGAACAGGAAATCTTTCATGGACTCCTAAAGGAACATTGATTGCTTTTATTGAAAATGCAACTCCAAGTAAAGTTCCTTTAAATCAAACTGTAGCCACAACTTCTTATGCATCAAATGGTAATATATTAATAGCCAATACATCAGGTTATTTGCAAGATACACCTATTGTGTTTACTGGAACAGGATTTGGTAACATTTCTACAAATACATTGTATTACGTAAATTCAGTAAGTTCTGGGGATAGTACAATAAAAATTACAGATGTATTAGGCGGAAGTGCAATAAGTTTAACTGACGCCAATGGTAATCTAGGCTTAAACATTGTAGGCACCATTGTCACTACAGTAGCAAATAATTTTTTTACTCAAGGTACGGAAATAACTGTAACCGATGCTGCTGGAATGGTACAGCTTAATGGAAATACATTTTTTATAGATGTAATTACAGCTAACACGTTTGCACTTTATACTAACCCAGCACTTACGGATCCTGTTTATTCTAATAATTATAATAGTTATGCATACACAAGTGTTACTGCAACTGACTCAGCAACTAGCACTATTACAGTAGGAAATTCTTCTGAATTTACCTTGAATGCGCCTGTTATGTTTAAAGGAGATTTGGGAAATAGTGACCTGATTGATGGAGAAACTTATTATGTTAACAATATTGTTTCAGGAACAGAAATTAAAGTAAGTAGTTTTTTATTTCCAAATGGCATTGCAGGTAATACGTTCCCTGTAGATACAGATTTAACAATTTTTAATAGTATTGTATTTCAACAAGGTGGTAGAATAATTTCCTCGATAGGTGGTTCAACTAGTACACAAGCATCTGGATCAAATACTACAATACAATTTAATAATAATAATATTTTAGACGGTGACCCTGATTTTACTTTTGATTTTGGTACTACACCAAAACTGGTTACATTAAATGGTAATGCAAATGTCGGTAATCTTGTCGCAAACGGTATAGTAAGTGGAACGCAATTAATTTCAAACATTCCAACTTTATCAGGACCTCCGTTAATAGTGACCTCTACTCTAAGAGTAAGTAATTTAAACGTAAACTATGCTAATGTAAGTGATTTCAGTAATGTAGTGTCTGAAACAACAGGAAATACATACTTAATACTTGCAAATAATAGTACAAGTGGTAATTACCAATTAAGATCAAATTCTAATTTAAGTTTTAATGTAAGTACAGGTAACTTAATTGCCTCAATATTAACAGCTACAGGAAATATTAATGGTAATAATTTAATAATTTCTAATCAGTCAACAACTGGTAATTTAATCGTTACAGGTAATTTATCATCTAATAATTGGGCAGCTAATGGTATAGCCTTTAGAACGACACCTCAAACTTACACAGATTCTAACACTCCAGGTAATGCTATATTGTCTAGTACACATATAAGTGCTTTGTCTGCAAGTAATATTGATACAGCTAATGGCAATGTCACAATAAGTAATGCTGCAACTTTGTATATTGCAGGTGCACCTTCTAACGCTAGTACAAATCTTACCATAACAAATACATATGCCTTGATGATAAATTCTGGTAATGTTTTGATAGCAGGAAATGCAAATATAGGAAATATTTTAACAAATGTTGCCAACATTACAACTATCAATAGTGGTTTATTACAGAACGGTAATAGTAATGTAACTATTGCAGCCAACGGAAATATTACACTAAATGCCAATGGTGGCGCAAGAATAATAGCTACCTCTACTGGTGCGAATGTATCGGGTACATTGGCAGTTTCTGGTAACGCAAATACCGCAAATTTAGGAACAACAAACTTATTTGCTAATAATTTATCATTATCAGGTACATCAAATGGTAACATAAATGTTGCTACCATAGCTAATTCATTAGGTTTCAGAATAATCCCATCAACATATACAGATAATTTATCTGCACCATCATCTAATGTAAATGTTGCTGCCATTCATGCTATAGGAAGACCAACTGTAACAGCTTCAAATACAGCTATTACAGCAAATAATTTAGCAACCTTTTATATAGAAAATGCTCCTAATGCAAGTACTAATATGGCTATAACTAGTCCATGGGCCTTATACATTGCTAACGGAAATAGTTTCTTCGGACAAGGTATAATGTTTGGAGATGGAAGTGGTATAGGGAACGTAAGAACAATTTCATTTGGAACCAGTAATGTAAGAGTTTATCAAAATGCAAATGTTGAGGTAAGTATAAATGGCATTTCAAATTTAGCTACATTCTTTTCTACTGGATTTAAGGTAGCAGGAACAATTGAAACTACTAATGGTAATATTCAAGCAAATGGCAACATAATTGCTAATGGAAATATTTCTGGCGGCAATGCATTTTTTACAGGTAATGCAAACGCAGCCTTAGTTGGAACAGCACAAATAACATCTCCAACAGGAAATTTAACAATCAGTGCATCAGGAAGTAATCAATCAATATTTTTAGTTCCTTCAGGTACAGGCACGGTAGACGTTGCAGGTAAAAGATTATCCCAAATTGGTTCAGTCATAAATCCAAATGACGCTACAAACAAGGAATATGTTGATGCTCTTTCAGGTACAGGGTTAACAATTCATAGCCCTGCAAATGTAGCACAGACTACTAATTTAGCTGGCTCATATACTATTGGAGGCACAACACCCACAGTTACAACCATATCAGGCAATAATACAATTACATTTAATGCTACTCATGGACTATCAGTAAATGACGGAATCGTATTTACCAATACCTTTAACGGAATAGTAGGCGGAGAAGGGTATTGGGTGTCAAATATACCATCTGCTACACAAATTACAATAAAAAATGCATTTTTTGGTTCAGAAATTACAACATTAACAAATGCTACTGGATTAACTCAACCGGCTAGAGCCAATCCAGGCGTAGGTGCTACTTTAACTAATTCAGGACCTAATGCAGCTTTAGTAATAGATGGTATTACCTTAAGCGCCTCACAAAGAGTTTTACTTGTAGGGCAAACAACTGGTGGACAAAACGGTGTTTATGTTGTAACTAACCCTGGAAATGTAAGTGCAGCATGGGTTCTTACACGCTCTTCTGATATGAATAAGTATATACCAGGATCCGCATCTGGAATCGGCGCTGGAGATTATTTATTTGTTACACAAGGCTTAAATAATGCTGGTACAAGTTGGGTTTTATCGAATCCAACAGGTGAAATTATAATCGGTACTACAGCCATATCATTTAGTCAATTCAGTTCCGCAGGAGCCTATACAGCAGGAAATGGTATCACAATTACTGGCACTGTAATTACTGCTAATACAGATGGGGTTACGACTTCTATTGTTGGGGGTAATATAGTTGTTAAAACAAGTGCAAATTTGACCACACCAAATATTGGAGCAGCGTCAGGTACAAGTTTAACCGTATCAGGAAATATCACTGCTAATAATTTAAGCATAGGTAATTTAGCAAACATAGGCGGCAACATTACTACAGGTGGAAATTTATTTGCTAATTATAATATTCAGGCAAATGGAAATATTACAGCAAACAATGCTAATATTACTAACATATGTATTGCAAATATTTTCCAAGGAACATTTGCTAATGGAAATAGTTATATTTCTATTCCGACTGCCGGCGGTAGTATTGTTATGTATGTTAATGGTAATTCTAATGTAAGATTAAGTACTAATACATTAGGGGTAAATGTAAACCCAACCTTAACATTAGAAGGCGGTACTACAGCTTTGGGTTGGGGAAATGCTGGAATAGGTTTTAAAGTCTTAGCTGCTACATATACTGCAAATGGATATACTGGTAATAGTGTACAGAGCGAAAATCATATTCACGCTATTGCACAACCAACTATTGCCTCAAGCAATAGTAATGTAACTATTCAAAATTCATCAACATTTTATATTGCAGATAGACCTGCTGCAGGGACAAATATTACAATAGGCAATGCATATGCTTTGTATGTTGCACAAGGTAATTCATATTTTGGTGGAAATTTAACTACTATAGGAAATATTACAGCAGGTAATTTTGTTGGAGCAGGTAATGGAGCACCTGCTATTACAAGTAATAATACTTTAACTATTTCTGCTTCAAATGCACTTACAATTATTGGCAATAGCCTTGCATTAAGTAATGTAAATTCAATAAGTGCTGGGGCAAACACATCAAATTGCACATTAACTGGTAATTTTATATTGAGTGCAGGATCAAGGTTACAAGCTACTTATGCGGACTTAGCAGAATTTTATGAATCAGATTTTTTCTATGAACCTGGCACAGTGCTTGAATTTGGTGGTGACAAAGAGGTAACGATTGCGAAAAATGAAACCAACAAAGTTGCAGGAGTTGTAACCTCAAATCCTGCATACATTATGAATGCAAATTGTTTAGGTATTGCTGTAGCAGTTGCACTACAAGGTAGAGTACCAGTTAAAGTAGAAGGAAATATCATAAAAGGAGATTTAATGGTTTCAAGTGGTAATGGATACGCTAAAGCATCATCAAGTCCTATTATAGGATCTGTATTAGGAAAAGCTCTTCAAAATTTTAAAGGAGCGAAAGGTATTATTGAAATAGCTATAGGAAGATTATAATGCTGGAGAAAAAATATTATGTTATTGGCACTACTAATGAGCAAGCATGGGATTACGTTCATAGCGTATTGACTGAAGATGGAAGTTTAGACGATAATATTCCAACTAGAAAAATTGAATGCACAGATTTAATTGAACACAGTCCTACAAGATCAGTTTATTTAATGACAGATGAAGAGGCTAAAAAATTAAGCAAACATCCTAATATTATATTTGTACATATAAATCCAGAAAATCATCCAGAATTATTTCCAACAAATGTGGCAGATGATTTACATTGTAATACAGAAAGTTATAGATATGATAATTCAGTAAAAAATTATATGAATTTTGCTAATAGTCTTCCTGCAACTCCTACTTCAACAGATCTGAATAGAACAGGATATCAATTATTACGTCCTGCACAGTTTCAAAATCCATGGCAAGATTATGCTACAACTACAATTATAATGAGCAGGATTCCAAATTCATTTACAGGTCGTAATGTAGATTTAGTAGTGGGAGATGATGGTTGTTGGATAGGTCACGTTGAATTTCAAAGTAATCCTATTGCCACTGATGGGACTACTATACCTAAGCCTAGAGATTATTTACCTGGTAATGTTTTAAATAGAAATGCTACTTGCAATATCTTAGATATGGTTCTTGATGGTCCATATTATATTGATCCTAACTATTTTAATCAATCCCCATCAACAAGACTTATTACAAGATGGGACGGAACATTAGTACCTGAAGAAAATACCGCACGAAATTGGTGGGGGTTCGGATCTAATAGATCACCACAATTCGCTAACATAGGTACAGTGTCTATTCCTTCAAGTTATACTCGACTTAATACCGGTGGGTCAAATATTGCTATGCCAGCTGGGAGTGACGGAACGCATGGTACTCCTTGTGCAGGACTGTCATATGGTAGGACAATGGGGATAGCGTATAATGCAAACAAATGGTTTATCGATGCATATGGATTGTACTCATTTTGGCCTAGTATAGACAGATATTTTAATATAATGAAAATTTTTCATTTGAACAAACCAATAAATCCTTTATATGGAACTAGAGATCCTACTGTTTCTAGTAATAGTTGGGGATTCAGAGCAACATTGTCTGTAACGTCAGGTCAATATTTTTTTCGACAAGGAACATCAGGAACAGGTGGAGTATTTTATAATAGTACGTCTATACCTGCCTTTATTCAAAATTTAGGAACTCAAGGCGATGCTAATCGGTTTAAAGGTGAAATGGCTCCGAATACTTTTACAACTGCAGGAGATGAATTAATTAATAGTGGTGTTATATTTGTTGTAGCAGCAGGGAATAGTAATCAACAACAGGTAGGATCTGATCATCCAAATTATGATAATTACTATTCCTTTGGTCCTAATCCATTAGTAAGCTCAACACACACAGAATTTAACGTAACTTGTTATAATACCACAAGTAGGCGTGGTTTTCCACAACAATTAGGAAAAAGAATAGAAAATGGACAAGTAGTATATCCAGCAATTAATATTGGGGCACTAGATGATAATTATTCGTTAAATGGACAAGAACAAAAAGTTAATTATAGCGACATGGGAACAGAAATTGATATGTATTTGCCTGCGGATGGTACACTAACCCCAAACGCTAAGTACACTCCTCAATATTTGAGATATGATAAGTTAAATAATGGTATGGCTAATTATTATGATTGCCGTTTTTCTGGGACAAGTGCTGCCTGTCCTGTAGCTGCAGGTTTAATTGCTGCTATGATGGAAAATAATCGTTCATGGACTTGGAAAGAAGTACGTGATTGGATAAGATCATTACAATTACAACCAAGTTCTACCTTTTATATAGGACCTAATCCAAACACAGCCACTACTAATGAATGGTTTGATTATAATAGTTTACGAGGCGGACCAAGTCGTGTTGGTTATATAACTGCTAGTGTCACGCCCTCATCTATTGGCATTTCGGGAAGTTTAAACATCTCTGGTGATGGATTAAAAATTAATTTTTAAATATAGGAAATAAAAAATGGCATCATATATCTATACGGCTACAGGATCAAGTCAATTAAGTGATCAAATTGATACTGATAAAGTAAGAATATCAACTTCAAGTTCTGCCATAGCTATTGCTATTGGCAATGCAAATGTTACAGCAAATTTAACAGGGTGTGAGATAGTGCCTGCATTTACTGTCATGAATAGTGTAATAGTTGGTGAAGGAAATTATATAGCATATATAAATGTAGGAGGGGTGGCAAGTGCATTTAGTGTTACTGAGTTAGGCATGCCAATTGGTGTATAATTAAATGTCAGAAAAAAAGATATATCAAATTTGCTGTCATACTGAACAAGATTGGGACTTTATACATGAGGTTTTGACAAAAGATGGCACATTAGAAGATAATATACCAACTAGGGCAGTTGAACTAGTTGATTACAAAGAACATAGTTCTACTAGATCCACTTATCTTTTAAGCGATGACGAAGCCCAAGAACTTCAAAAAAATTCAAGAATAAAGTTTGTAAATATTGACTACGCAAGTTATCCTGAGTATAAACCGCCTAAAGATGAATTACACGCAGCTTTTTATAGATATCCCACTGATATTAAATGTTATAGAAATTTTTCAAATCCAAATATTATGCCAACAGATTTTACTGAGGCCGACAACAATCGTAGCGGATATCAATTATTACGTGTTACTCAAAAATTAGATCCATGGTATGGTGCAAGTAGTCAAACTGTTCTTGTAAATCGAATTGATATGTCTGGTACAGGAAAAGATGTAGATGTGATTGTAGGCGATGAGGGTTGTGCTTTTGGGCATTGTGAATTTCAAACAAATACAGGATCAGGCCCAACCAGTTTAATTGGCGGTAATCCTCTTTCAACAACAGGTACGTGTATGTTGTTAGATTTAGTGCTTGAGGGTCCATATTACATTGATCCTGCTTATTTTAATGCAGAACCCTTATCCAGATTAACAACTAGATGGGACGGTACAACAGTTCCTGTCGAAACTGTAGCAAGAAATTGGTGGGGCAATAGTGCAGCTAGATCAAGTCAATTTAGTTCAATAGGTACTGTTACTATAACTTCATCTTATACTAGGGACAATTGTAACGGTGATAATCAATATTTTCCAAACGAAGGAGATCATGGTACGTGTTGTGCAGCACTAACATATGGCAGAACACAAGGTTGGGCTTACAATGCTAATAAATGGTTCATTGATGCATATGGTTCTTACGGTGTTGGTTTAGAGCAATATTTTGACATTATGAAAATATTTCATTTAAATAAACCTATTAATTCAAAATATGGTACACGTAATCCTACTATTTCAAGTAACAGTTGGGGATATCGTGCTACATTGCCTATTTCAAGTGGTGCTTATTATTTTAGACAAGGTACTACTGGATCAGGCGGGGTGTCTTTTACAAGTAGTACTAAGCCTGAATTTATGAAATATTTAGGAACAACAGGAGATGCTAATAGGTTCAAAGGTGAAATGTTAGATAATAGTTATACTGAAGCAGGCAATGAACTTATTGCATCAGGTGTAATTTTTATAGCAGCAGCAGGGAATAGTAATCAACAACAGGTAGGATCTGATCAACCAGATTATAATAATTATTGGGCAACTGGTTTAAATGTAGCCCTTGCTAATGCAACACATTCAGAATTTGGATTAACATGTTATAATACTACAAGTAGACGTGGTTTCCCACAACAATTAGGTAAATATTTTGAGAATGGACAAGTAGTGTATCCAGCAATTAATATTGGTGCATTGGATGATCAATACATGTCTGATGGAAAAGAACGAAAAGTTAACTATAGTGATATGGGAAATCAAATTGATGTTTATGCTCCAGCAGATGGTACAATGGCTGCAAATAGGAATTACAGTCCACAATATTTAAGACCTGACAGCTATCCAGGATCGGGGGTGCCAGAAGGATTCGTTGGACTGTGTAATGCAGTTGCGTATTTAAATGGTACGTCAAGTTTTGATCCAGAACCAAATACAGGTTGGAGGTTAGTCACTAGTAATCAATCATCTGCGACATTGACTCCTATTCCCAGTGATTTAAAAGGAACTACAGGTTTAAGTTTATTATCACTGACAGGTGGAGACAATGATGATGGATATTATGGAGTTAATATATCAGGTGGCGGAGGATTTACAATTACCTTTGCAGGTACAACTTTTGGTAATGTCTACATAAACACCAATAGTTTAGTTACTTTTACAAGTGCATATATTCAACTTGTGTTTAATGTATCTACTCCAAATATGCGTAAAATTTGTATAAATGCAGACGATAATAGTTGCCAAAGATGTTGGGGTGGATTTGAAGGAACTGCTCCTAATAGAAGAATAAGATTTAGATATGAAGGTACTAATGATATAAGCGGAGTAGTTGGTAGTCCAAATATGGTTTGGGAATTAACCTTATACGAAAATGCTAGAAACCAATTTGATATACAAATAGGTGTTAATGCTAGACAAACTTCACTATTTTATGATGCAGCATTTGGAGGCACTAGTGCTGCATGTCCTGTTGCTACTGGTTTTATTGCAACTGTTTTACAATATAATAGGAATTGGACTTGGAAAGAAGTGCGACAATATTTACAAAATTTAGAAGTACAAGATACGACAAGGTTCTACCAAGGACCTACACCTGAAACTGCAAATAGTGTTTCTTGGGCAGATTTAAATAGTTTAATGGGGGGAGATAGACGAGTATTATATAATAAGACAGATTATGTAAATATGTCAGGGAACAATTTGTCAATTACAGGAAGTAATTTTAGCTCCTAAAAAATCTAAAAAATTAATAAATACTTTATCATTTTATGATTTATGCGGTTCCCGCCGCGTAGTGGAATAGAACCCACATATTATAAGGAGAAAACAAATGGGCCGCCCTTTAAAAATTGCCAAAGCGCAAGCAATTCTAACAATTACAGATACTACAGCAGCAACAGATTATGTAACAGTTAGTCAAAGTTTAACAAATTTAGGTGTAATTGCTGGTATGCCTTTTGTTACTGCAAGTTCAACAGGTGGATTAACAGCAGGTACAACATATTACATTTTGCAAGTAATTAATGCTAACAATTTTACAGTATCAGCAACTCAACTCAGTGCTAATCCAACTTATGCTGTAGTTGCATTAAGTGATACATCAGGTACTACAGTAAGTGCAACAGTAGGTGTTGTTGATAGTGGATTTAACAATCCAGAAGGCACAGCAAATACATATGGCGTAGTTGGTGGTAATACTGCTATTATTGGAAAACAAGTTTTATGCCGTGTTGCGATAGGTGTAACTGGGACTGGCAATATATATACTTCAAATGCAAGTGATATTGTAGTAGGACAAGGTACTGATTTTGGTAATGTAGCAGATTTAGCAGCAGGATCAGCAATTCAAGTTATTAACAGTCAAACAGGTGCTGTAACAAATATTGGATTTGTAAATGCTGTTGCAGCTATTACAGAGGCAGTAACTGATACAGTGGCTACAGGATCTTTTGTTGTAACAAGTGGTAATGCTCAAAACTTTCTGCCAAATGCACCATTAACATTTGATGCAAACATTGGTGGTTTAACAACAGGCACAACATATTACATTAAAACAGTTGCAAACGCTACACACTTTACAGTTTCTACAACACAAGGTGGTGTAGCAGTTGCAGTTACAAATGATACTGATACAGCTAATGCAACACAAGATGCGTTTACATTAACTGCTAATTCCGTTGTTTCTACAAGTAATAGTGCATGGATTTACGCAAATGATGAAGCAGGGTTTATTGTTCGTCAAAAAGGTAAACAAAAATATCTAGTAACAGGTGCTACAAGTGGTTTGACAGCACAATGTTACACAGCAAATTTGGCAAACACAGCATTAATACCTAACTCAATGAGTATACTTGCTACATATGCTAATACAACAACTCAGCGTGTTCAAAGCTTAAGTGATATTAATTCTGAATTGTTTACAGCAACATCAGGACCAATTGCAACAGGTAATATTGTACTAGCAAATGCGACTCCAGTATATGGAACATTTAACAGTGCAGTAGCAGCTAACACAGCAAATGGTTTAATTTACCCATTAGTACAAATTGCATCAGCATAATATCATGGCACAACCATTACAAGTTCATACAGAAACCGAGGTAGCTATCCTTCAAGTTCAATATAAAAATCTTGATGAAAAAGTCGATGATTTAAAAGTTGAAGTTAAAGATATGCGTGTATCTTTAGAAAGGCATTCCAAAGAACACACGGAAATGATGAAGTCTATGGAAGTTTCAGCATCCAATGCACATTCTGAGTTAAGTAAGAAAATTTCAGCTTTAGAAAAATGGCGTTGGATGTTAATGGGTGCAGGTGTAGTTATCGGAGCTTTAGGTTGGCCTACAATAGGTAAATTATTAGGTAACTGATAAAGTTGAGGGAATGTTTCCCTCAACTAATTTTAATTTTTCTTGTACTAATTCAAAATTAATTGTAGAAAATAAACCAGGATGTAGGGGTTTGGGATATTGATCTTTCATTACCCAAGCATATCCACAATGTTCATTGTTTAAAATAGGAATAAATTCTATTCCTACATCACAAAAAAATGTATGATAAACAAAAGTTTTATTAACAAATTTTTGAATAGGAATTAATTTATATAAGGTTATATCGAAATTTATTTCTTCTAAACATTCTCTTTTTAAACCAGTAAACAGTGTTTCATTTTTTTCAATTTTGCCACCTGGAATACCCCAAGACGCATTTTTGTCTGTTCTTAATAAAAAAAGATATCGATTTGTTGATTTACTGTAAAAAAAAATACCTGCTGAATTACTCATATTAATAATTTATCTAAATTAAATTACAATAGAATAATCTCCTTCACCATACCATCCTTCATAAGATTTATACCAGGCATTATCATTAAAGCGATATTGCACATTATTAGTTAAATTTGTTACATATTCTATTGTAGTTGCAGTGTTTGAATTAAAAACAACGTTCCAAAGGCCAGTAGTCGAATTATACTGTATTATATCATTTGCATTTGCAACAAGAGTTCCCCAGCCTTGTGTAGTTTCTCCAATACTTCCAATTTCTTCAACAAGTAAGTATCTTGTATTATTAATAGGTCCTGGTAATCCAAAATTAGGTGACATTAATCTAGGATTTATAATTTTATTAACTGGCAGTAACGTATTTTGTGGCAGTGTGTCAGGGTCAATATTATACAATAAAATCCTATCATCTAAAGGATCAGGTACAATTGTTCCAACAATATCTTCATCCATATATGGATTTTCTAACCAAATTTGACTTATACCTGGTTTAAATTCGCCATAAACATTTAAAAAACTACTCCAGTATAATGAACTATTCGGTGGGATAGGTAATTCTATTTCTGTATTTGGTGGATAAAATGGTTGATTTGCAGGCAATAGTTGTAAAGTATTATTAATTAACAAAATTTTATAACCAAATGGTGTAATTTTCTGTCTTGTCCCTAATAGTAAATCATCGTCTTGCATATCTTCTAAGGCTTTGCCTTGAAAAATACTTGTTATAATTTTATAAATTACTCCTGCCTTTTTAAGTTTACTAGAATTACTTAACCAAATAGGCATATAAAACTTCCATGTAAGTACATCAATAGGATTATTAGTACCTTGAGGAATTGAACGAGATGAAAAAGTAAGTCCATCCTGATATACAACAGATAGCGAAGTCCAATCTACGAAGTTATCAGTACTTTGTATCTCCAAACTTGGATTAAATAGTGTTCCCAGTTGTTCTATTAATTCTAATTTTTGATTATAATTTGTTGTCCAAAAGTCTACTGTAACTCTTAGAGTATATGGGACAGGCATAAGTCTTTCTATTGTAAATGCTTGTCCTTGGGTCTGCATGTATGACTCAGTTTGTTGATCATAAGTTCTTTGTCTTACATTAAGTTTATCAACATAATAAGGTTCTTGTGTTCTACTTTGATCATATTCCAATCCACTTATATAATATGTAATTAAAGGAGCACTGGGTAAATTACTACTTGAATTTTTTGCAATTATAGTTGCAGCTTGTCTACTACTATCTCCATACATTATAGGCACTCTAACTAATATATTATGACCATTGGGATCTTTACCTTTGGTTACATACCAATTGCTAAAAATTTTAGCGAATTGTAACAAAAAACGTCTTATTTGTTGATCGTAAAAAAATTGTGCCATAATTTAAGGTTTAGGTGGTAAATCAGGAAAAGGTAAATCAAGTATAGAAGATAAAGGTTGTGCACTAGGAATATAAGTTTGTGTTTGTTGGGTAAATATAACTTCTTTGTTATTTATAAAAGATGAACGTAAAGATTTATCTTCATCTGTAAATCCTGTTTCAGTACGAACTTTTTTAGAAATTCTAACCCAAATTTTACCGTCCCATCTATATAAAATTTGCGGTAAATAATCAATTCGTAAAAAATAATCACCTACCTGAGGATTTTTAGGAAAACTTATGCCTGCACCTGAAGGTAACCCGTTAGGTGGTAGTCCTGTACCAGTCATATACCCTATGGCATAACCATAACTTCTAGGAGTAGCCCTCGCAATATATTGAAATCTAGGATCAGCGTCCGCACGATAATCCATTTGCTGGGTAACTGTTCCAGTAAATCCTGGTTCTACGGGGTTTTGATCGGCTGTAGCATAAGTATTGTCTGCTGTACCATAAGGTCCAGTTACTGGTCCCATTGAACGCACCACTAGTACTTTTTCTCCAGAGACTTGTCCTGAACCAGTATCTAGTTTTTCTAAAGCTACTGTTTGAACTTCTAAACTTGTCTGTACAAACTTATCTAGCTTATCCGCTAAATGATCCATGTCTACAGTCATGTCCCAAAAATTGCTTAATTCGGCATTGTTTAGTTTAATCACAGGACTTGCATTTTTATATTTAGGATTTCTAACCATAGCAACTGTACCTGTTACAGTTGTAATAGGTGGCCCATTATTTGTATTAACATTAATAGGAGGAGCAGGCTGCCCAACTTTATGTGAAAGAACATTATTTTCTTCGTATTCACCATAAGTTGGCAAAACATAAAGTCGAGAATCATCATATCCCGCTAAAGGTAAAATACGTTTTGCTTCATCAAGGACAGCATTATTAATTTCAATGTTTTTATTATAGGTAGCAAGTATATCTTTAAGGTCTTCTGCTGTATCGATTTCCCAATATGTACTATTTGGCGGAGTTATACCTGCAGGTACTTCAATTTTAGATTTATAATTTTTATTACCAAAACTTACAACATATCCTGCAGGATAAACTTTTGTATTATCGTAAATTCCTAAATAGGTATCATTATTAATTGGTTCTTGAAGTATTTGACTAAATTCCTGACTATCAATTAAAGGTTCACATTTAATGCGCCAAAGATGTGGATACCATGTTTGACTGAAACCTTCACTCGCAAAGTTTGAATCAGTAATTTGATAAAATCTTTTAAGTGCAACTGGAATAGTTTCAGGCAACGGATTGTAATCAAGCAAATGTGGGAGTTCTAAAACATCTCCTACCATAAGTTTTCTACCAATTATATCAATCATATCATTATAATGTACAGTTACAAATATTATGTCATTATTTAAAAATAAACCGAATTGACTTAAATCAAAATCAAGATTTTGTACATTATAATGACCACGCAACCTATATATGTTTGGATCGTAACTACGGTCTCTATTTTCTAAAAATAATAGGTCCTGAATATTATTAGGGTTAAGATTACTGTACTCAGGTAAGGTATAATCTTCGCTAGCACCTTGATTAGTTGGCCCTAAATACTTGTGAATGTATAAATCAGTGCCACCAACCGTAAGCATCTCCGATATTGTCTTATCGAAAAACCTGTAGTCATTTTGTTTATTTGGTCTATAAAGAGATAATTTTGGCATATAGTATTTATCGGATCAGGCTTGACAATAAATGGGCTTTATCGTATAATAGTAAATACTGTAAATTTTGGAGAATTACATGGCACGAAAGGCAAAAGCAGCACCAGTCGAACCTAAACAAAAGACAATTAAAAAGGTCACAAAGTCAGCGACTTCGTTAGTACTAATAAAATCACTTGATCCTAAAGATCCTGATACCAAATATTTCGGTAATGAACCTGAATTTACTGTACAACCTGAAAATCGTTTTACAGCATTGGCAAAAGCTTTTACTTGGTACAATAGATTTTATACAAGAAAAGATGCTAAGGAAGCACTTGCACAATATCTAGACCAAAGTGACAGGGCAGTAGATGCGAAGATTATTAGGAAAGTAGATGACAATGAATTGATTCCCACTATTTGTTGGTTGAGTCGAATGAAATTACGTGGCTTAGAACTAAACGAACAGGAACAAGCTACATTGGACAAAGAAATTTCACGTTTAATAAAGGCTGTTCATAAGCCTGAATTAAGAATTTCAGCTACTGGTAAAAATTCAATTTTTAAAAAAGAATCTCTTAAACCAAATGTTCAAGATATCATGCGTCAACGTACCCGAGAGGCAGGTGGTGAACTAGAGGGTTTGTTTGATGATTTTATTACTGAAGGTGCAAGTGCTAAGTTTGCTATAAAAGTAATAGATGAGGTTCAAAGAAAAAACATACTACCACAGCATATTTCCATACTTACTGAAGTATGGAAGAAAAAACAAGACGAGTTTACAACTTTGCTTAAAGGTAAAGATGGCCAATTAAATGAAGGCTATAGACATTTAACTAAAGTACAAATTAAAAATATTATCAAGTTTATTGAACAAGTCATTAGTGACCTTAACAGCTATGTTAGTGTAAAAAAGGCTGCTAAGACTCCTAGGGCACGTAAGGCAATTCCTGTAGAAAAGCAAGTTGCTAAATTAAAATTTTTAAAAGAATACAAAGACCCTGCAATAAAACTAGACTTATTAAGTTTACATCCAGTAAAATTGCATGGAGCAACTGAGGCTTGGGTGTATGATACAGCAAAACGTAAATTACATCATTATGTAGCAGATGAATATAGTAAAACATTTAGTGTAAAGGGCAATACATTATTGGGCTTTTGTTCCAAACAAAGTGAAGTTAAAACTTTACGTAAACCTGCTGAACAAATTAAAGAAATTGTAGGTAGCAAGCCTGCCGCTAGAAAGTATTTTAAAGAAATTAAAGCAGTTAGTATTACTCCAAATGGAAGATTTAATGAAGCAATGGTAATTCTTAAAGCTTTTTGACTAATGCAGCCTGATAAATACTCTAAAAGAGGATTATCATGGCTGCTGATCTATTATCTACCCCAACTAATTTAAATTTACAAGAACTCAAACAAGCTATTTTTGAAAATTGTAGACTTCGTTTAGGTGGTGATATAATTGATTTAGAGTTAGATCCGCAACATTATGAAGCGGCTTACAATTATACTATTAAGGTCTATAGACAGAGAGCACAAAATGCCACAATAGAATCATATACTTTAATGACCGTAATAAAAAACATTGACACCTATACATTACCTAGTGAGTTTATAAATGTTCGTTCACTATTTCGTAGAACAGTTGGATTAGAAACAGGACCAAGTTCTACTGCATTCGACCCCTTTAGTAGTGCTATATTAAACACTTATTTGCTAAACTACAATTATACTGGTGGTATGGCAACTTATGATTTTTATGCAGGATATGTCGAATTGGCTGCACGTATGTTTGGAGGTTACGTAACTTATACTTTTAACCCTGTTACCAAAGTGCTAAGAGTTGTTAGAGATTTTAAAGGTACAGGAGAACGTATTTTAATATGGGCTGATGTTCAACGACCTGAAATTGAACTTTTACAAGATCCAGGAGCTGGAGTATGGATCGGTGATTTCATTTTATCACAACTTAAAATGATTATTGGCGAAGCAAGAGAAAAATTTGGTACGATTGCAGGTCCAAGTGGTGGCACCTCATTAAATGGAGCTGCTATGAAAGCAGAAGCTAAAGAAGCACAAACAGCATTATTAGATCAACTTAAGAATTATGTTGATTACAGTCAACCTTTAACTTGGATACAAGGGTAAACTAGTACTTGACTTTTTTCTGTAATATATTACACTAATATAAAAGAGGGGTTACTAATGATTATTGGTGTTACTGGTCTTATCGGTAGTGGCAAAGATACTGTAGCAGATTATCTTTGCACGTTTCATGGGTTCAAACGATTGAGTTTCGCAGCAAGTTTAAAGGATGCTATTTGTAGCGTATTTGGTTGGGATCGTGAAATGATAGAAGGAACAACAAAAACAAGTCGTGAATGGCGTGAAAAAGTTGATACATGGTGGGCAGAAAGATTAAATATGCCTCAACTTACTCCAAGATGGGTAATGCAATATTGGGGCACTGAAGTATGCAGAGAAGGATTTCATCCTGACATTTGGGTAGCAAGCGTAGAGAATAAGTTAAGAAGTACAAAAGATAATATTGTGATTACTGATTGTAGGTTTATAAATGAAGTTACTGCAATTAAGAATGCAGGCGGTATTACTTGTAGAATAGAAAGAGGTAAGCGTCCTGATTGGTATGAATATGCAGAACAATACAATCTTGGGCCTTCGAAAATAGGTTGGGCACTTGGGAAAAGTGAGCTTGTTAAACGTGGCATACATGCCAGTGAATATAGCAGCGTGGGGTTACACTATGATTTTACTATTGACAACAACGGCTCAATTGATGACTTACATGAAAAAATAAAGTCAATAATCAACCTGTAAGTCTCCTTTTATCCATGTTACATTTCTTTTTTTAACTACCTCTACACAGTTTAAACAAATTGAACGCAAGTTTATAAATTCAACATTTTTTAAATTACCATCTATATGGTATACAATAATTTGTGTAGCATAGCTTGCTTTAAAACCACATAAATCACATGTGGTTTTCTTTTTATATCCAGCTTTATCCCAGTTATATAGTCTGGGTTTAAGCTTTAATTTTTTTCTACCACAAGAATCACAAATAGACCGAAAATGCTTAATTTGATTTTTAATATAATTAATAGCACAATAATTTTTATTGCAAGTTTTACATATAGGTCTTTTCATTGTATTATTTATAAAAAAACCTTCGAAGGCATAATGTAAGTGCTTTTTTTAACCTTTTAGCTAAATAATATTATGCGGTTAAGGTCGTAAACCTCATAATTTTACATAAAGGAAAAAGCAATGGCACTATTATCACCAGGTGTAGAAGTAACTATTATTGATGAATCTCAGTACGCTCCTGCTTCTGCAGGAACAATACCTTTCTTTTTAATTGCAACAGCGCAGAACAAAGCACAACCTAATGGTGTAACTGTAGCCTCTGCAACAACTTTAGCTAATGCTAACAAGTTATATGCTGTTACAAGTCAACGTGACCTTGTAACATTGTATGGAACACCATTTTTCTATACAACAGTAGCAGGAACTCCTATACAGGGTTATGAACTTAATGAATACGGATTATTAGCAGCCTATTCTGCTTTGGGACTATGTAATAGAATTTATGTTTTAAGAGCAGATGTTAATTTGGCAAGTTTGATAGGACAGGCAGGGAGACCATCAGGAGCTCCTACAGATGGATCATATTGGTTAAATACTACCTCAACCACATGGGGAATTTATGAATGGAATGCTACGACAGGTAAATTTACGCAAAAAACTCCTATTGTCATAGTAGATAGTGATAATCTTATTGGTGGATACCCCTCACCAACTTTGGGAAGCGTAGGAAGTTATGCAGTAAATGCTATTCCATCTGTGCCAAATAATACACCCTCTTTAACGCCTGTTCAATGGTTTTATAAAAATTCTTCAAATATTTGGACAGCTATTGGAGCATCAGACTGGGCTAATAGTTGGCCAATCGTTCAAGGAACGGCTACGTTACCTACATTTACGAATGGAGATTCAATTACTATAAATCTAAATAATAAGTTTAGTAAAACATTTACAGCAGGAGCTTCTCCTAATAACAATATTCAATGGCTTACAACACAAATTAATAATTTAGGACTATCAAGCTTGATTGCAAATAGTATTAATGGAAAATTTGTATTATATTCAGCCCAAATTGAAAGTACTAACAAAAACAGTTTCGTAGGGATTACAGGCACAGGAACGTTTTTGGCAGATTTAGGAGTATCAACAGGAAATTATTTTGTTCCAACTATATTTGCAGGCCCAAGTTCAAAACAACCATTATGGGCATCCAGTCAGACCACACCAAGACCTACAGGATCTGTATGGTTAAAAACAAGTAGCTCAGGAAACGGCTTTACTCCAGAATTTTATAGATATAATGCAATAACAAGAAGTTGGGAACCTAAAATTGTAAATTCAGTAACAAGTTTTCAAAATGCGACAGAGACATTAGCTGCAGGTGGTTTAGCGAGTGGTATTCCACAAGGTACCATTGCTTCTATATATAATTTTGTTTCTGTCCCAAATAATTATCAAACTTATAACTCTCCGTACTTTTTTATTGAAAGATCAACTACAGGAGCAACAATTGTAACAGGATCTGTCTCAAATCCAAGTTTTACTACAGGCCCGTACGAAATAACTGTTGTGCCAACAGATGAAAATAATCAATACAGTGCATCTTACACAATTAATTTAGCAGATAATACTTTTGCAGAAGATTTTGTTGATGCATGGGTAGCAGCCGCTATTCCATATACAACTGCCTCGGTTGACACAACAGGAAATATTGTAATCACACACACATTAGGAGGTGATATATTACTTAATGATATATTTACCACTGGTCCAAGTGTAGGAAATTCTAGTGGGTTTTTGAGTATAGCAGGATTTATACCTCAATCTACAGAATATGTTAGTTTAGGTTCGCTATATCCACAAGAATTTGTAGTTACTCAATCTACAACTTCTGGAGTAGGCATTGACCTCTCTCTAACTATTTCAACTATGAACGGTACATATCTTTTAGGACCACAGGGTGATAATCCTTATTTAATTTCTTCGGGTTCAGGATATGCAGTTAATGATACGATTACATTTAATGGTTCGAAATTTGGTGGTTCAGTAGGTAATAATTTAATACTAAAAGTTATTAGCGTAGGTATTGGAGGATCTGTTACTGGGCTTGGGATAGTATCAGGCACAGCTCCTGCTTCTTATAACACAATTTTAAGCAATTGGGTTTTTGCAACATATGAAGCAAATGAAGGAGCTCCTGTAGCTAATCCAAGTGATGGAACTAATTGGTATTACAGTGTAGAGGACCAAGTCGATATAATGGTAAATTACAACGGAGCTTGGAAAGGATATAAAAATCAAAATTATGATATAAATGGTTTTCCAACACCATCAGGGTCAAATAGTACAGACCCAAATGGTCCAATTATTTCAGCCAGTGAACCAACTGTACAAACCGATGGTACTCCTTTAGTATATGGAGATATATGGATAGATACTAGTGATTTAGAAAATTATCCTATTATAAGTAGATATCAGTTAGTGGATAGTGAGGATAAATGGGTATTAATTGATAATACTGATCAAACAAGTGGATCAGGAGTTTTATTTGCAGATGCTAGATGGGCAACAAATGGAACAACAAATCCAGTAAATGATCCATTACCCACTATTAAAAGTTTGTTAACTAGTAATTATTTGGATTTAGACGCTCCCAGTAGCGAATCTTATCCTGTTGGTATGTTGTTATTTAATACTAGACGTTCTGGTTTTAACGTAAAACAATTTAAAGTAAATTATTTTAATAATACACGCTTCCCAGATCAAATATTACCAACACAAAAAGATGCATGGGTTACTATAAGTGGAAATCAAACCAATGGTGCTGCTTATATGGGTAGAAAAGCACAACGTGCAGTAGTTGTTCAATCTTTAAGGAGCGCTATTGATACAAACTTTGATGTTAGAGATGAAAGTTTCCCATTTACTTTGATGGCCACTCCTAACTACCCAGAATTACAACAAAACATGATTGTACTAAATGCCGATAGAGGAGATACAGCCTTTATAGTAGGTGATACTCCAATGAGATTAAGTGATAGTGCAACTGCAATTTCAAGTTGGGCAATCAACTTAGCAGGAGCATCATCAACAGGTGAAGACGGTTTGGTTAATAGAAGCACTTACATGGGCTTATTTTATCCAAGTGGTTTAGCACCTGACTTTGAAGGTAATTTAGTTGCTGTTCCCCCTTCACATATGATGATGAGAACAATTATACGGAGCGACCAACTATCTTATCCTTGGTTCGCTCCTGCAGGTACAAGAAGGGGATTAATTGATAACGCTACAGCATTGGGATATGTAAGTCCTGAAACAGGCGAATTCGTAACTGTAAGAACAAGAGTTGGTATCAGAGATGTTTTGTATGAAAATTCAATTAATCCTTTAGTATTCTTTTCAGGTCAAGGTTTACTAAATTTTGGAAATAAAGCAAGTTTTGCTTCACAAAGTGCACTTGATAGAGTTAATGTAGCACGTTTAATTAATTATGTTAGAAGACAACTGGTATTATTATGTAGACCCTTTATTTTTGAACCAAATGATGCATTTACAAGATCACAGGTTCAAAATACAATAAGCGGATTAATGAATGAATTAGTAAGTTTACGAGGTATATATGATTATAGCGTAATATGTGATGATTCAAATAATACTCCTACAAGAATTGATAGGAATGAATTATGGGTAGATGTAGCTTTACAACCTGTAAAAGCTATAGAATTCATATATGTTCCTGTAAGGATTTTGAATACAGGAGAAACGGTAACAAGTAATGTTTAAAAATATGGGCTTATGCCCATATTTTTAAAATATATAAATATAAAATCAGGAGAATTTTTCATGGCAATATCAACATTAAACAATCTGTCAGTATATGGGTCAGATGGAGGAACAGGAAATCAAACTTTATTGATGCCAAAACTTCAATACAGGTTTAGAGTAGAATTTTTAAATTTTGGATTTTTAACAGATAGTTCAGGTTCTTTGGCACTTACAAGACAGGTAATGGATGTTAGTAGACCACAAGTACAATTTGACGATATTACATTAAATGTATATAATTCAAGAATTTACTTGGCAGGTAAGCATACATGGCAACCATTAACTATTAATGTTAGAGACGATAATGCTGGGCAAGTTCAAAGAACTGTTGGTCAGCAATTGCAAAAGCAAATTGATTTTAATAATCAAGCATCAGCAGCGGCAGGGGGAGATTATAAGTTTACTACAATAATAGATATTCTTGATGGTGGAAATGCACTTGCTGCCCCAGTAATTTTAGAATCATGGGAACTGTATGGTTGCTATATACAACAAGCAAACTATCAAACTTTGAATTATGCAACAAGTGATGCGGTTACAATCGCACTTACTTTAAGATATGATAATGCTCTACAAGTACCAGAAAATTCAGGAGTTGGACAACCAGTAGCAAGAGCAAGAGGCGATTTAGCTACAAATGGCTAATATTACTCTTAGAGATTATCAACACGCAGGTATTATATTTAGGAGTAATTTATATAAAAATGCTCCTAAATATAAATTTTTGTTTCATGTTTATTTTGAAATTAATTCTGAGGCATACAACAAAAATTTAAACACAGGAGATAACTACGGATTATTTGTAAAAAATATAAAACTTCCAAGTTATACATTTAAAACATCAGTTATGAACCAGTATAATAGAAAAAGAATTATACAAACAAAAATTAATTATGAGCCTGTAACAATAACCTTTCATGATGATAATTTTAGTAGAGTAACTAAAATGTGGGAAGCTTACTACAAATACTATTATGCTGATGGCTTGCAACCTCAAGTTAAAATTGGAACAGGTGTAGCAAGTAATTCAAATTCTATTAATGGTGCAGGTGGTACTACTACTACAAATGGAGTAGCTGACTATAATAAAAGAACTCAATATTTAGATTCTATAACAGGACAAGTTAACTGGGGATATTCAGGAGAGGCAAATTTAGGAATTAAAGTACCTTTTTTTAAGAATATTACAGTGTTTGGTTTTTTTATGGATAATTACACAGCTTACACTTTAATAAACCCTTTAATAACTAATTTTCAACATGATCAGTACAATTATGATGAAGGAAACGGTACGATGACTAATACAATGACCTTAGATTATGAAACTGTAGTATATAACTATGGTAGTTTACAAGGAAAAACTGCTAGTGACATTATAACAGGATTTGGATTAACTGGATCCTATGATACTACAAAAAAACAAAATTACACTACAAGAACTGCTGCAAGATGAATATTGAAAATTCAACAAATTTAAATGCCTCAAATGCCATTAATAATCAAATTGCATTTTATGATCGTACTACTAATTTAGTAAACAGAAAATTTGAATTTCCAACAGTAAATTTATTATTTGCAGAATCTATGTTAATAAGTAATAATGTATCAAGGGCAAATTTTTTTGAAATACCTGGTCCTTGGGGCAGTACTCCAAGTTTTTCAGGTATAGCAGGTTCGCCTACTGTAGGCGTAATTCAAAATCCTCAAAAAATTGGATAAATAAATGGCAACTATTATTGATAGAAGAAACATTGATAGAACGATTGCAATTTATGACAGTTTTTATGCTGTATCTTTCACAGTTGAGGCAAATAAATTTGATGTAGTTTTTAGTTTTTTTTATGAAACCAGTAAAAATAAAGAAATAGCGGGTAATTTTACTGTAGTTTTATTAAGAATAGCAGAATTTACAAATATTGATGTATTAACTCTTTTAAACCAAATTAAGGGAGTAGCTTCGGAAAAGTTGGCTATTACTAAGCAATTAGCCTATTATTTAAATAGTTTTAAATCAAAGACATCTTTATATGGTGTTGGAAGAATAGTTTCCCCTAACATCCCTGTTTCACGAAATATAGTTATTTAAGTATGGGCAAATGGGCACAAGGTACATATAAGCCTAAAAATCCTTCCAAATATATAGGTAAGCATGATCCAAAATATCGTAGCGGTTGGGAACTTACATTTATGACATTTTGCGATACAAATAAAAATGTTTTATATTGGGCAAGTGAGGCACTTATTATTCCTTATGTGAATCCAGTGACTGGTAAAAAAACAAATTATATACCTGATTTTTTTGTTGTGTATGAAAATAAATATGGAAAAAAACTTGCAGAAGTTGTCGAAATAAAGCCAAAAAAGCAAAGTTTAATAGAAAGCAAGGTAAGTAGTGCTAAAGATAGGGCTGTTGTAGCTATTAATCATGCTAAATGGGCAGCAGCAATGGGATACTGTAAAAGTCAAGGGTATTCTTTTAGAGTAATTACTGAATACGATTTGTTCAGGAACGGAAAGGCATAATTAAAAGTGGTGTGTCTTCGGAGAAAGTAAAATACATATTGTATAATATAGACCGAATAAATAATTATAAATGACAAAAAAATTAGAAGAATTATTTGAATTAGCCACTTCCGAAAAAAATGATTTGGTGGAACCTTTGCCTCAACAGACGGCTGAAATAACACAGTCTGCGTTAGATAGTTTACAAAAAATAGAAACTGCTTTGCCTCAAGTTCGTGGTTTAGAAACTGCGGATGTAGAAATGGATGAGTTAGTAGAATTAGCTAAAGATAGTTATAAAGACCTGATGGATCTCGGGATGCAAGTTGATAGCAGATTTAGTGCAGAAATCTTTGGGGTAGCTGGTACAATGTTAGGACATGCAATAACTGCTAAAACAGCTAAAGTAAATAAAAAACTTAAAATGATTGAATTGCAACTTAAAAAAGCAGCACTTGACGCTAAATTAAACCCTGTTGAAAAAGATATTTCTAATGTTCCATTAGGTAATGGGCAAGCCTTAGACCGTAACGAATTGTTAAAAATTCTAAACGGAAAAAATAACCTTAATTGATAAATATAATATAGGGACCTGAATATGAAAAGTTTGAAACAATATATTGCGGAAAGTGTACATACTTACAACTATACTATAAAGATAGCTGGTGAGGTGGATAAGAACTTTTTAGATTTGTTCAAATATAACTTAGGAAAATTTGATCCAATAAAAATAAGTGATCCAGTAAGCACACCGATACAAAAATCCCCATATGGCTTTCCTGGGGTGCAAAACCAACCTATCCATATTATGAGATGTGAGTTTCGTTATCCAGCAACAGAACCAATGATACAACAAATAGCACAATTATGTGGATATAATGTTGATTTGGTGCGTGTTGTAGGTACATCATATGATGATAGTATTAATAGTGAAGCAGATGCTTATGCAAATGAGATGCGTGAAGATCCATTATTATTAACACCTGAAATGGGTTCAGCACCTGGAGCAAAAGAAGCTAGTAAGGCATATGGTGATAGTTATTTACAAAGTATGAAAGACCAAGCTAAAGGAAACAAGATTGATATTCCATATGCTGGGAAAAAAACACCTAATGCATTTGATCCGTTCAAACCATATTTAGCAGATGATCCAAGAGGCATTAATAGCCCAATGAGTAAAATTACAAGACCGCCTAAGCCAAAGACTGGCGCAATGGCTTAATTACGAGGATTAAAAAATGAATTTAAAAGATATGTTAGACAAATTAACAGTGCTTAGTGAAGCTACAAAGGAAACACCAACAGGTCGTGTACATAAAGCTGAGCCAGGCGGCTATGGTCGTAAATATGACACCGATGAAGAAGGTGATGAAAAAGATGGCGAAAAGGATGCAAAGAAGCCTGCTGAAAAGCGTGGTCGTGGTCGACCAACAAAGACAGGAACTCATGTAAGTAAGCCTGAAGATAAAAAGAAACAAAAAGAAAAAGAAGAAGCTGGTAAAAATCTTCAAAGTTTTATAAGTGGAAAACCTAAGAAAAGCAAAGAACTTGAAAAACTTCCAAAGAAAAAGCATAGTTTGAAAGAGTTTTTTGATCAAATAGATAATGAAAGACTGCTAAGAGAAGCAGAGCAAGTTACCATTGAGCCTGCAAAACAAAGTACACAACTCATTAAGCAAGGACAAAAAACACTTGGTACCGTCAGTAATCCAGGATTAGCATCACAAATAAAATCAGCTATTGGTAAAGGTGAAATGGCATTAGCCGGTGATGAATTAGGGGAAGAGGCAAGAAATCCATATGCTATTGGTATGGCAGCAGCTAAAAAGAAATTTGGATATGGGACAAAGCCTGCAACTAATTTACCAAAGAAAGTAATTAAGAAAGGTCATGAAATTGCCAAAAAGGTAGATGAAGTTGAACAACCAACAATAGATAATATGACTGCAATGGGTGCAGGATTAGGTGCTGGACGCAGTAATAATGCATTAGAGGAAGCAAAGAAAACTGCTAAACGTGATGACAAAGCAGAAAAAGCAGGCAAGAAAGTTGCAAAAAATATTGAATATGATGAAAAAGTAAAAGATAAGATTCACGGCAAGAAGCGTCATGCTGAAGATGAGAAAGCAGAAAAAGCAGGTAAGAAAGTTGCAAAAGATATTGAGTATGATGAAAAGAAAAAGAAACAGGTAAAAGAAGCAGCTAAACCTGATTTTCCTGATATTGATAATGATAAAAATACAGAAGAACCTATTTCAAAAGCAGCGAAAGATGCTAAGAAAAAGAAAATGAACGAAAGCGGGCATAGACATTCAGCAGCAAGATTGATGGGTAAAGCCCATGCACTTGCAAAAGAAGGGTACAATTGTAAGTACGAGGATATGGAAGAAGCTAAAATGTATCACGAAGGATACAAAGAAGGCTTAGATGAGTGTTATGGATTGATGCCAATGCGTGGTGTAGTAGTTGGGGAGACCCCGGCTGCAACAGTTCCAGGTATGGCAAGCCAAGCAATGCCAGCAATGGAAGATGACATGGAAGAAGGAAATGCATTTACAAAAGCATTGAGAGACACTCCAAAAGGTGGTAAGTTTTCTGTAGGTGGCAAAACATTCACAGATACAAGTAATTATGAAGAATCAATGGCATTTGAAAGTTTGGATCAACAATTAAATGACTTATTAGTTGAAGGTGAAAAAGTTGAAGAAGGCATGAGTGTTTCTATCAGTAAGGGACAACAAGGAGCACCAGATAGTGTTACTGTGTCTGCACAAGATGCTGAAGCAGAAAAGCTATTAAGTTTTATAAAACAAGCAGGATTAGGATTGTTTGCTGATGATAAAGCTATGGATTACACATCAGCAGGAGACGGAGATCCAACACATGCACACGGTGATATTTCTGTTGTTGATGATCATGATGGCATGATGAGCATTATGAAGAAAATGGCAGGTATGGATCAAGGTGGTGATGATTACCGTGATGAAGAACATAATAACCAAGAAGATTGTGAAGTATGCGGAGAATCAGCATGTCAATGCCATGAAGAATCGCAGATGGTAGATGAAGTTGAAACATATGACCAAGAGGAAGAAGAAGTAGCAGAAACAGATGAATTAGACGAGCTAAAAAGATTAGCAGGTCATAATACAGCACAACCTGCTAGTGATAGTAAGCGTGGTATGCAAGAAGATAATCCACCTGACAGCGGTGAAGCTGAATCAACCGCAGATGAAGATGCTGAAGCTGCCGAAGATAAAGCATTAGCATTAAAGAGTGTTAATGAAGGCGGTGACGGTGGTGAGGCTTCAGAGGAATATTCAGAGGAACCAGAAGATATGTCAGAGTCAGAGGAAGATGACAAAGAAAAATTAGATGAGTGGGCCAATGATGCAGGTAAACGTGGCACAGAAACAACGTTTGTTACAGATGAAGATTACATGATTAACACTATTAGTTCAGGGTTAAACAAGCGTAAATCAACTGGTCAAACAACTATTCCAGTTATTCCAGGACAAAAAGAAAGAATGGGCGTTGATAATTTAAGAGAATGGAAGAGGTTAGCAGGAATTTAGAATTGATGATTTTAAATAGCCCGGTTCGCCGGGCTATTTTTTTGGTAATTATGTAATTTGCAAAACGATAAATACATAATAAGGTACAAAATATGGCACAACGTAATATAGATTTTGGAACATTTCCTGATGATCCAAATGCAGACGCTATTAGAACTGCATTTCAAAAAGTACAGGAAAACTTTAACGAGTTATTTTCTATTACCACAAGTCAGGCTGTAATATCAATTAATAGAACACCTGGTGCAGGTATTACAGTAAATTCTCCAATAGGTAATGTCGTTATTACTGCAAATATTTCGAATGTACAAATAAGCACAAGCACTTTAAGTATAGGTAGGAATTTCGTTAACAGAGGAGCTTCTGGTGGTAATGCAAATATTGTAAATTCAAGTCAAGTTTTAGTAATTGATTTACCAAATACTATTGATAATGTATCAAATGTAAACTTAAGTGCAAATTTAAGTGCAAATTTTGTAAAAGCCAACACATCAATAATTTCTAACACAATTTTTGCAAATTCAACAATAACAGCAAATAACATTAATGTAAATGTTTCAATAGATACATCAAACATTAATTCAACAAACGCAAATATTTCTTCAAATTTATTAGCAGGAAATGCATCTATTTCAGGCAATCTGGTTACAAATGATTTAAGTGTCACTGGTAATGTTACAACAAACTTATTACCAAATGCAAACATAGCATACAATTTAGGTTCAAATACTCAAAGATGGAAAGACTTATACCTATCAGGAAACACTTTATACATAGGTAATGCGACTATTTCAGTCAGCGGTAATAATTTAGTATTAACCAATCCCATAGGAGGTAATTTTGTTATTACTGGCAATACAACGGTTGCACAGGGTATTCAAGGAATACAAGGAATATTTGGGTTACAAGGACAACAAGGACTAAGCGGTGAGTACGCAGCTCAAGGAATACAAGGAAGGCAAGGACTACAAGGTTTACAAGGACTACAAGGACTACAAGGACTACAAGGAATAAGTGGGGAGTACGCAGGACAGGGAGTACAGGGCCTACAAGGATTTTTCGGAATACAAGGTAGACAAGGTGTCCAAGGGTTACAGGGACTATTTGTTCAAGGATCAACTGGTTCCCAGGGTTTAGATGGCATGCAAGGATCCCAAGGACGACAAGGGATACAAGGTTTAACGGGTGCTTTTGCAGGTCAAGGTATTCAAGGAAACCAAGGTGTTCAGGGTAGGCAAGGATTACAAGGCTTGGATGGATTTGCAGTTGCTCAAGGTATGCAAGGAGCACAAGGTACACAAGGTAGACAAGGATTATTTGGAACACAAGGATTTCAAGGATTACAGGGACTGCAAGGATTACAGGGACTGCAAGGATTACAGGGTTTACAAGGCGTACAAGGGACACAAGGCGTACAAGGATTACAGGGCACACAAGGTGTACAAGGATTACAGGGCACACAAGGTGTACAAGGACTACAAGGTTTACAAGGTGTACAAGGCACACAAGGCAGACAAGGAGTACAAGGCACACAAGGCAGACAAGGAGTACAAGGTTTACAAGGTGTACAAGGCACACAAGGTTTACAAGGTGTACAAGGTACACAAGGAAGACAAGGTGTTCAGGGTACACAAGGTACACAAGGACTACAAGGTGTACAAGGCACACAAGGTTTACAAGGTGTACAAGGCACACAAGGAAGACAAGGTGTTCAGGGTACACAAGGTACACAAGGACTACAAGGACTACAAGGTTTACAAGGTGTACAAGGCAGACAAGGAGTACAAGGTACACAAGGTACACAAGGTACACAAGGCCTACAAGGTTTACAAGGTGTACAAGGCACACAAGGAAGACAAGGTGTTCAGGGTACACAAGGTACACAAGGACTACAAGGACTACAAGGACTACAAGGTGTACAAGGCACACAAGGCAGACAAGGAGTACAAGGTACACAAGGTACACAAGGTACACAAGGTTTACAAGGTTTACAAGGCACACAAGGAAGACAAGGTGTTCAGGGTACACAAGGTACACAAGGACTACAAGGACTACAAGGACTACAAGGTGTACAAGGCACACAAGGCAGACAAGGAGTACAAGGTACACAAGGTACACAAGGCCTACAAGGTTTACAAGGTGTACAAGGCACACAAGGAAGACAAGGTGTTCAGGGTACACAAGGTACACAAGGACTACAAGGACTACAAGGACTACAAGGGGTACAAGGCAGACAAGGTGTTCAGGGGACACAAGGACTACAAGGAGTACAGGGAACACAAGGACTACAAGGAGTACAGGGAACACAAGGCAGACAAGGAGTACAAGGAACACAAGGTACACAAGGTGTTCAAGGACTACAAGGCGTTCAAGGTACTCAAGGTAGACAAGGAACACAAGGAACACAAGGAGCACAAGGAACACAAGGGTTACAGGGAGTTCAAGGCACACAAGGCAGACAAGGAGTACAAGGTACACAAGGTACACAAGGTACACAAGGCCTACAAGGTGTACAAGGCCTACAAGGTTTACAAGGTGTACAAGGCACACAAGGAAGACAAGGACTACAAGGACTACAAGGTTTACAAGGTGTACAAGGCACACAAGGAAGACAAGGAGTACAAGGTACACAAGGACTACAAGGACTACAAGGACTACAAGGTGTACAAGGACCACAAAGTATACAAGGACCACAAGGTACACAAGGACTACAAGGACTACAAGGACTACAAGGTTTGCAAGGGGTACAAGGACCACAAAGTATACAAGGACCACAAGGTACACAAGGACTACAAGGACTACAAGGACTACAAGGGGTACAAGGACCACAAAGTATACAAGGACCACAAGGTTTACAAGGACCACAAGGCGTTCAGGGTGTACAGGGTTTACAAGGACCACAAAGTATACAAGGACCACAAGGTTTACAAGGACCACAAGGTTTTCAAGGAATACAAGGAATACAAGGACCACAAAGTATTCAAGGCGTACAAGGCACACAAGGAACACAGGGTGTTCAGGGTTTACAAGGTGTACAAGGCACACAAGGAAGACAAGGTGTTCAGGGTACACAAGGTACACAAGGTACACAAGGCAGACAAGGAGTACAGGGTACACAAGGTGTACAAGGACTACAAGGACTACAAGGAGTACAAGGCACACAAGGCAGACAAGGTGTACAAGGTACACAAGGTGTTCAAGGTTTACAGGGAATACAAGGTATTCAAGGTATTCAAGGTACTCAAGGAACTCAGGGAGTGCAGGGGCTTGATGGGTTCGCAGTAGCCCAAGGAATGCAAGGGACACAAGGCATACAAGGTGTTCAAGGATTACAAGGTAACCAAGGAGTAGCAGGAATACCACAATCTTGGACATTAATAACTTCGAGTCAACTCGCAGGGAGTGATACCAGATATATAGCAAATACAAGTGGAGGACCGTTCACATTAACTTTACCAGCCAGTCCAGTTTTAGGACAGGTAGTTATTGTAACAGATGGAAATAATTGGGCAGCAAATAATTTAACAATTGCAGGTAACGGATCTACAATTCAAGGATCCTATACTGACCTTATTTTAAATATACAAGATATTACAGTAGAACTTGTCTATGACGGTACTACATGGTTAGTAACAGCAACATTGGGTCAACGAGGAGTTCAAGGACAAAGTGGAATACAAGGACTAGATGGTTTTCAAGGTGCACAAGGAACGCAAGGCATACAAGGCAGACAAGGCTTACAAGGTCCTACTGCTGCACAAGGTGCACAAGGAACACAAGGAGTTCAAGGAACACAGGGCAGACAAGGCTTACAAGGTCCTACTGCTGCACAAGGTGCACAAGGAACACAAGGAGTTCAAGGTACACAAGGTGTACAAGGCAGGCAAGGCATACAAGGCAGACAAGGATTACAAGGGCCTACAGCATCACAAGGAACACAAGGAACACAAGGAACACAAGGAACACAAGGGTTACAAGGCAGGCAAGGATTACAAGGGCCTACAGCATCACAAGGAACACAAGGAACACAAGGAACACAAGGGTTACAAGGGCTACAAGGCAGGCAAGGATTACAAGGACCTACAGCATCACAAGGAACACAAGGGTTATACGGCATTCAAGGAAATCAAGGTATTCAAGGTATTCCTGGCACAGTAGCAGCACAGGGTATGCAGGGTCTTCAAGGACTACAAGGAGTTCAGGGAACGCAAGGAACACAAGGATTACAAGGACCTACTGCTGCACAGGGCGCACAGGGAACACAGGGACTACAAGGTAATCAGGGGGTACAGGGCAGGCAGGGATTACAAGGTCCAACTGCTGCACAGGGCGCACAGGGAACACAGGGACTACAAGGTAATCAGGGGGTACAGGGCAGACAGGGATTACAAGGTCCAACTGCTGCACAAGGTGCACAAGGAACACAGGGATTACAAGGGTTACAAGGTTTGCAAGGATTACAAGGTCGGCAAGGTTTACAAGGCCCAACTGCTTCACAAGGAACACAAGGTATACAGGGACTTAATGGATTATTTTCAGCACAGGGTACACAAGGATTACAGGGATCAGCAGGAGCAGGTGGCGGTGGTAACATAAGTGGTCCAGCAAGTGCTAGTGGTAGGGAAATAGCATACTTTACAAGTTCTACAACAATTGACACAGTACCAACTTTAACTTATGATCAACCTAATGGTTATATTCAGGTAAAATCGAAGGATTCATTTGATGGCGGTGTGATACAGTTTTACAGTACTGGCAATACAAATTATACAATTTTTGGGCGTAAAGATACTGGTAGCAATGTAAGTCTTTGGTTACCCAACACAGTAGGCACTACTGGACAAGTATTATCTATTACTTTAAATTCTGGTCCAAGTGAAGCTCAATTGGGTTGGTCAACTGCGGCAACATACTTTAACACAGGAAATTATAGAATTCCTATTTATGATCCTGATAATTCAAGTTTAAGATTTTATGGACCTACCATAGATAGTGATAACGTTATTACAACACGTAATTTTTGGGCTTCAAATACTATAGGTGGGGCAGATAATCCTTACTTAAGAGTTTCTGCACCATCTGCAAGGACTTATACACAATTTCAAAGAGCCGCAGGTGGCGCAAATACTACACTGTATTTACCGACAGCCAGCGCAAATTCTAGTTACGGTAGCTATTTGGGTGCAATTGATAGTCAAAATCAACTACAATGGATGTATGGTTTATGGGGCGATGCTGTACGAAGCGATACTACAAGTGCTGACTTTTATTATCCAACTTGGGTTAGAGACTATTTTAACGGCGCAAATAATATTGTATATATTTCTTCAAGCACTAGTAAGTTTGGTTATAGGCCAAGCTCAGGTACATTACAAGTTACTGTATTAACTCAAACTTCTACTATACAAGATAAAGAAAATCTAAGACCTATTACAAATGCACTCTCAACTTTAAATCAATTTAGTACATATTTATATGACAGAAAAGATGGGTCAGCCTCAAACGTTCCTGGTGTAATTGCAGAAGAAGTAGCTAATATCTTTCCTGAACTAGTTACTTATACAAGTAATAACATACCAACAGGGGTTAACTATACACAATTTATTCCGTTATTAATTGAAGGAATTAAAAATCTAACAGAAAAAGTTGAGTTATTGGAAACTGAAATTAATAATCTTAAAAATCAGTAAGGATAATAAATGATAACATTAGAATTACTTCAATCAGTATGTACAAAAACAAAAGCAAGTGTATTAGAACCTTATGTTAACCCACTAATAAAAGTAACTGAACACTATGATATGATTGAGAACCCAAAACGAGTAGCTGCCTTTTTAGCTCAAGTAGCGCATGAAAGTGGTGGGTTCACTGCTGTTAAAGAAAATTTAAATTATGGTGCTAAAGGATTAATGACAACTTTTAAAAAATATTTTCCTAACGAAGAACTAGCCAAACAATATGAACGTAAACCTGAAAAAATTGCAAATCGTGTGTATGCTAATCGTATGAAAAATGGCGACGAAGCAAGTGGTGATGGATTTAAATTTCGTGGTAGGGGTTTAATTCAACTCACAGGCCGTGATAATTATACTAGATTTGCAAAAAGTATAGGTAAGTCATTAGATGATACTGTTCTTTTTTTAGAAACACCTGAAGGCGCTGTTACAAGTGCTGGTTGGTTTTGGGATACAAATAAATTAAACATTTACTGTGATAAGGATGATTTTTTAGGACTAACCAAACGTATTAATGGTGGCACGATTGGATTAATTGATAGACAACACCATTATGAAATAGCTTTAAAGGCACTTACATAATATATGGCTCAACCGATTTGGAATATTCAAAAAGGATCTATAGGAACATTTCCTGCAAATATACCCTTTACTAAGTTAATTACTGCAAAACCTGTGCTTCCTGCAACTACAGTTACATATGTTAAAATAGCAGGTAGTTTACCTGATGGGGTACAATTTAATTCTGATGGGTTATTGTATGGTACACCAACCACAGTAGGACTTGATACTACTTTTACGTTTGTGATTCGTGCTGTTGATAATCAAAATAATTTATCTGATAGAACTTTTACAATTACAGTTTCTGGTAGTGCTATACCAAAAATATTAACACCTTCTGGAATTTTCCTGACTGTAAATGATAGTACATGGGTAGAAAATTTTATAGAATATTCAAATCCACTTCCTTCAAATGTTGTAAGTTTTAAAATTATTCAAGGAACCTTACCTCCTGGATTACAAATGAATGAATATGGATTAATTAGAGGGTACGCAGAACCAGTATATTTAAATTTAAATTTAGAAGAGGCTAGTACTTCAGTAGTTAGGTGTGAAGAAAATATTTTTACAGCATTGACTACAGCTAATTTTGTTGAAAACAGGCCAATTGTGTTTTCAGGCAGTATAATAGGCGGAGTAGTTGCAGGAAGAATTTATTATGTAAAAAATATTTTAAATAATACTCAATTTACTGTATCTACCACTGTAGATGGTAATCAATTAGAATTATCTGATGAAACCGGGTATATGGATACAACATTACCTGCAACAGGTTTACAAAGACCTACTATTAAAAGTTTTAGTTTTACAGTTTCTTTGGAAAGTAATTTGGGTAATGACATACAAACATTTGAAATTGTAGTAGTAAATCAAAATTTGCCTATTAGTCAAGGAGGATCGGGTTTACCGCCTAATACTAGAGTACCTACAATTTACAATATAAGACCTCCTATTTTTGATTATAATTTATTACCATCTTCAGGTTTTTACATAGTTCCTAAGGATTTAAAGGGAATAACATACACAACAAAAGATTTTGCCTTTATTGGAGATTTTGCTAGTGGTAATTATTTTTCATTTGAAATAATAGGTCACGATTTTGATGGAAACCAACTTCAATATAATTTTGTAAATTTACCATTAGGGTTAGTTGGCAATACACAAACTGGATGGATCACTGGGACTCCTGTTTTAAATAACATAGGAGTTAATGAATTTAATTTTAGTGTGTTTGTAAGCAAATTACAGAATCCGCAAATTGTAAGTAAAGCATTTAATTTTTCTTTCAAATTATCAAATTCTATTACATCCAATATAACTTGGCTTACACCAAATAACTTAGGAATAATTTCAAATGGTTCAACTAGTGTATTTAAAGTAGAGGCTATTGCAGATGTTATTTTAAAATATAGACTTATTCAAGGGACATTACCTCCCAATTTAAAATTACTTGATAATGGAGAATTAACAGGACAAACTGCATGGCAACCAACTACTCAAGTAGTTGAACCAGGAACAAACACACTATTTACTTTTACTATCGAAGCTTTTTCTGAAGAATTCTATATAATTAAAAGTTCAAAAACATTTTATATTAATGTTATTCAAGAATATGCGTATCCGTCAGAATCTTTATATATTAAGGCAACTCCTAGTTTAGAAAATAGAAATCTTTTACGAACTTTATTATTAAATGAAGAAATTATACCAACAAACTATTTGTATAGACCTAGTGATCCTAGATTTGGTAAGGCAACTGATGTAATTTATGCACATGCATTTGGAATTGATAGCAGTTCTTTTGACAAATACATAGAGGCTGTAACTAAAAATCATTATTGGAGAAACATAATTTTAGGAAGCATATCTACTGCTGTTGCTAAAAATAATGATGGAGAAATTATATACGAAGTTGTTTATAGTAATGTGATTGATAATTTAGTAAATATTAAAAATGAAAGTGTTCCTGAAGAAATTATTTGGCCTAGAAAAGTTAATTTATTTGAAGGCCCATGGTATACCAGCATTACAGACATTTATACAAGCTATATATTTCAAAACGAAAGTGAAAGTCAGTTTTTAGAAACTGAAAATAATTTATTACTTAGTACAGAAAATGCACAATTACTGTCTACTGAACTTGGTCAACCTACCTATTTCACTAGTTTAACACCTGGATATGCAAGAATATTTTACCCCAATAGTTTGCCCAATATGAGAAATCGTATTGCACAGGTTTTAGGACAACAAGCAAATTATAAATTATTGCCTAAATGGATGACAAGTCAACAACCTAATGGCAGCACTTTGGGATATGTTCCAGCTTGGGTAATTTGTTATACTAAACCAGGATTCAGTGAAATAATTAAAAATAATATTGAAAACAATTGGAAAAACGAATTAGGGCAACATAATGTACTTAATCAAATCAATTTTAAAATTGATCGATTTATTGTTGATAAAAGCACTACTTTTAATTATAATGATAGAACAAGCCCGCCTGCATGGTTGAGTTTACCTAGTGGGAATCCTGAACCTGTACCTATAGATAGTAAAGATTTTTATGTGTTGTTCCCACGTAAAACTATTTTACCGAACACACCTCAATATAGCTAAATATATTAAGGAATAACAAAAATGAGTTCAATAAACACAAATGCACTTGACGTAAATTATCCTGTACCAGGTGTCAATAACAATTCACAGGGATTTAGAAATAATTTTGCTGCAATTAAAACTAACTTAGATTTTGCAGGTAATGAAATTACGGAGTTACAAAATAAAAGTGTTCTTAAGTCTGCATTAGCTAATTCAATTGTAAACAATGATATGGCAAATACACTTATAAGTAATGCAAGTACACGTAGTTTTAGGTCTACTACTTATAATTTAGGTAACGCACTATCAGGTACAGTTGTTGTAAATGCTTCACTTGGAGATGTACAATATGGAAATATTGCAGGAGACATAATCTTACAATTTGGATATTGGGCTCCAGTTGGGACAATGCAAAAAATATCCTTACAGCTAGGTTTCGGTAATCGTGAAGCAAGTGTTGCTTTTCCTATAGAAGTTGTTGCAAATGATACATTTGGATTGACTCTTGTAGAAAACTATGAATCTAATAATAGTATTTCTTATGTCACTGTCCCATCAGGGACAGATCAATTAAATTTTGATCTTTACACGCTTGATTGCGGAAATACTATTTACATTACTCCTACCAATAGAAGTTTTAAATCTACTCAAATAAAAACTAAAATACCCCCAAGCACTGGAGTATTAGGAGATATGACAGGAGATGTGTCAATTACTCCAAATCTATCTCAATTAACTATTTCATCGACGGAACATACAGTAGCTAACATTTATCCTGCAGTAACTATAATGCCAACAAGTTCTATTACAGGTAATTTATTAACTGTTGGTAGTATAGAATCAGTACAAATTTTAAACGGAGGTATTACAGGAAATACTTTACAACTTGGAAATATTCAATCAGGCAACATAAAGGTTGGTATGCAATTATCAGGAAATGGTGTTACTGTAGGTACATATATTGTAAAAAATTTAGGTAATGGAGTAGGAAATGGAAGCACTTGGCAACTTAGTAACACAAGCACTGTAAGTAATGCTAATGCAGTTACTACAGGGTCTATAATAGATGCAGACGATGGTACACGTTGGGTTCAAACAGGAAGTATTTCAGGAACAACTTTGACACTAACAGGGTCACCTGGAACAGGTATCGTTGCAGCAAATCAAATAATTACAGGCACAGGTATAACTACAGGCACAGGTATTGTAAGTGGTTCAGGTACGACTTGGACAATTTCCCCTAGTCAAACAGTTGCAAGCACCACAATAAGTGGTGGTAATATTGGTACAACATTAACAGTTGGTACTTTATCTTCAGGAACTATTAAAATAGGTATGTTACTTTCTGGAGGAAATATAAACGCAAATACTTTTATTTCAAATAATATAAGCGGATCAGGAAGTGGAAGTAAGTGGCAAGTATCAAATTCACAATTTCAATCTAGTGTTAATATTACAGGAAGACCTTATATAAGCGGGTCTGCCTCTATTGTACCTGGTATGATTCTTTCAGGTCATGCTAATTTAACAGCTAATACTTATTATATAACCCAAGAAGTTACTCCTAATAGTTTATATTATATAAATAGTTCAGTTACTGTTCCAAGTTCAACAATTATAGGTACCACTGGTATAGCAAATACAACTTTAACAGTAGGAAGTTTTGAAGGTGAGGTAGTAGATGGACAAGTTCTATCAGGAACTGGTGTAGCTTCTGGTACCTATATAAAAAATAACATTTCAGGACTTGGTCAATTTAGCACATGGGAAGTAAGTAAAAATCAAATTGTGGCAACTTCACAAATTGATGCGGAGGTAAATGCCTTAACGTGCGAGGATACTTCACAATTATACACAGATTTGCCAATCATATTTACAGGTAATACTTACGGTGGTGTAAATAAAGGAAACACTTATTATGTAAATCAGGTAGTAAATGAAACACAATTTACTTTAGTTTCAAATGTTGGTAATACAACGGATATTACATTAAGTAATGTAAGTGCAACTATGTATGGAAATCCTGTCAGTTATCTTTATTTAGCGACTGATGATTATGATTCTGTTGCAGTAGAAAGTACAATTGTTGCAACTTTTGATAATGGAAATATAACTTGTAATAATACCTCAAGTTTATCCAATAATGCTCCAATTATTTTTTCGGGAAATGTTTTTGGAGGTATAGTTGCTAATGAAGTTTATTATATAAAATCTGTAAATACAGGCACAGGTAACATAAGTATTAGTAAAACTAGAACCGATGGTATAGCAGGTACAATGATTTCTTTGGAAGCAAATACAGGAAGTTTTACATCTAATACATACATTGGAAAGGATATTTGGCGTAGAATTTCTGTCACTCCATTTTAATATGCAACATCCTTTCATAAACGATTTGTCAAACTTGACGATGGAAGAATTACAACAAAAAATTACTGAATTAAATAATAAACTTAATTTTGCTTATAGATCAGGAAAAGGTCCATTAATACATCAATTACAAATGGTTATTGAAAGTTACAAAACAGAATATAATAAAAAAATTGCTGAAATGGTAAATAAACAAAATTTAAAATCGCAAATTAATGTGGAAAAGACAAAATGACTACTAGAATAGAAAAAAATTGGAATTTTAATGCAGGCGTACATTTTTCAGATAAATTGTTGTTAAATAATTATATCATAACATTGTCTATGGTAGTTGAAACGGAACAGGTACGTGAACAAAATATTGCAATGGAAAGGTTACATTATTTTATAAATGAAGTCCTAGATAATAGTATTTTTTTTGATCTAAATGATAAAAAAATAGAAGCTTTTAAAAATCTAAATTTAAAAATATGTTCGCTTCCTGAAGAACCATTTGATCAAATAATTGGAATCATTTTACTAATGAAATTTAATTCTATTCTTGAAAACAAATTAGTAGTCACAGATTTGTTTATAGAATCAAAACTAGGAGATTATGTTAAGTTTCATATTGTTCAAGAAATAGCCGAAAGTTTTTTTACAGGAAATAATTGGTGGAATAATGCATCCGCAAATATTTCAAATAATGAAAAAAATTCGGGAAAAAAAACTAAAATAGTTAAATTATTTGATGATGATTGGTTAGGTTTAGGTTTGTCTTGGAAAGATCCTAAAGTTTGCCAAAAAAGTTGACTTATATATAAACTATGTTAAAATTGTTCTATGAAGGTAGATAAATATGGTCAAGTTATACTAAATGAAGAGGACTTGTGTGAAGTATTATATACAAATCCAAACCATACTTTTGTAAAAGTTTTTACAGAAACTTTAATAAAAATTCCTAATTTCGTACATACTGGTAGTTTTATACCTTCTATAAATAACGATAATACAATAGAAGAATTTGATTATAAATTACAAAAAAATTATTATATACCAGAAAAATATAAAAATTTTGATATTAAAAACCATATCAAAAATTTATGTAACAACAATTTAGAATTACATAGGGTAGAATTAGAATTAAAGTTGTTTGAAAAATATGATATGATTAATTTGTTAATTTATTTAAAATACTTAGTAGATATTACAAAACTTCACAATATTGTTTTGGGTGTAGGCAGAGGCAGTAGTGTTGCTAGTTTTGTATTATACTTGCTAGGAATTCATAAAATAAATTCATTAAAATATAATTTATCAATAAATGAATTTTTTAAAGGAGAAAATTTATGAAGGTTAAAACTGCACAAGGAAAAACTTTGGATATGGGTGCACTAATCGCTAAAAATGAAAAAGCCAGAGCCGTAGGAAACATGAAGGTTAATGCAAGAGGAGATACAATTGATTCACATAATAATATTATCAAATCTGTAAATGAAAAAACAGCTAGTGGATATGCAAAAACAGTTGGAAATAAATCAGGCCAAATTGTTCGTCAAACTCCTTTAAGTAATAATCAAAGTACTATGCACACCATTAATCAACTGCCTGTAAAACCAATTAATGATGAAGAACAAAATTTATTACAAGATTTACAAGAATTTATAGAGGATGATAAAGACCTTAAAAAAGAAACAAATGAAAAGGAAAAAAATGATAGTAAGGAAATTTAAAAAAATCCTACCACTTTATGATTCAGTAATTGTAAGTGATATGATGTTTGAAGAAAGAGTCAGTCAAGGAGGTATAATAATTCCAAATGATGATATGAAAGATTCTGGAATAAGACCAAGATGGGCAAAAGTCTATGCTATAGGTCCTGATCAAAAAGACATAAAGGTCGGGCAATATATTTTAATAAGTCATGGTCGTTGGACTAGAGGTATTAAAATTGATGATGGTGATAGTATAAAAACTATCCGTAAAGTGGATAACAATGATATATTAATGGTGAGTGATGAACCTGTACATGATCAAACAATGAGTGACAAGGTAGTTTAATGGCTAAATGGCATGTAAGTACTGAGGATAAAAAGTCTGTTGAAGAACACGAATTTTGGGAAAAAGATGGAATGACCATTATTCGTATTACAGGTTATCGTTGGGGTAGTTGGATTGTTACGACAACAAATGATGACGAACCTAATTTTTCTAGAATTAAAAATCCGTTAGGGGATGAAAAAGAAGATAGTATTGACATGAACAATTGTTATGAAAATAACATTGAGGATGTTGAATTAGAATCACTAGATGATGGTTGGTTTAGTGATATTATGTATCCTGATGATTTTTTGGATGAAGAACATATGAATGAAATTTGGGATGAAGATTCATATGAGGGATGGGAAAGAGAAGGTTGGATACAGACAGAAACAGAGTGTTGGATAAGTTGTAATTTAATTTGTGAAAAAATTGAGGACAAAAATGAAGTGGTTTTATAATTGGTTAGGTAAAAAATGCCAAAAAGCAATAGAAGAAAATCAAAAAGAAGTAGTATTAGCATCAGACTCTACTAGAGGTATTGACATACGTAGTCGTGGGATGAATTTTACAGTATATCGTGCTAATGGAGGTCATGTTATTGAAACTAAAAAATATGATAGAAAATGTGATCATATTGATCATGCGTTACATATTATAACAGATGATAAGGATTTGGGTGAAGAAATTGGAAGAATTATTACTTTTGAACATTTAAGGAGCTAAAATTATGTTTACAATGAGTGAATCTTTTAACCCTGTTTATAGAACTGCTGAAGAAATAAACACAGCTATGGCAGGCGTTTATAAATGGATGTTTTTAGCAATTAGTGTAAGTATGGGTATTGCGTTTGGAGTTGGTAGTAATCCTGATTTACTAAATTTCTTTTTTACAGGTCTATTAAAATGGGTCGTAATTTTTGCCCCATTAGTTGCAGTATTCGCAATTTCAATGGCATTAAATGCTAATCCTCCTAAGGAACTAGCAGTGCTAATGTTAATAGGGTTTTCAGCATTAATGGGATTAAGCTTTTCTACAATTTTTGCAATTTATAAATTGGGAAGTATTTTTACTGCATTCATGGGTGCAGGTATTTTATTTGGAGTAATGAGTTTTTATGGATATTTTACAAAAAAGAGCTTGGATAGTGTCGGAAAGTTTATGTTTGTTGGCCTTATCGCTATTATTCTTGCCAGTATTGTCAACATTTTCATCGGTAGTAGTTTATTCAGCATGGTTATTAGCAGTATTGCTATCATTGTATTTTTGGGATTGACTGCATATGATACACAAAAAATCCGTGAAATGATTAGTTATGAAACATCTGGAAACATGGAAGTTCAAGGAGCATTGACATTATACATGAATTTCATTAATATATTTCTATCTTTACTACAATTATTCGGTGAAAAGAAAGAATGAAAAATAAATTATGGGTTGAAAAATATCGTCCTGTTACAGTAGATGAGTATGTTTTTACTGATGAAAAAACTAAACAACTAGTTACAGGTTGGATTAAAGAAGAAACTATTCCACATCTACTGTTATCAGGTGATCCTGGCACAGGTAAAACTACCTTGGCAAAAGTTCTTATACATGAACTTGGTATTGAAGAATATGATATTCTTGAAATTAATGCTAGTCGTGAAAATGGTATTGATACATTACGTGAAAAAATTAATGGTTTCGTACAAACAATGCCATTTGGTAAATTTAAAGTAGTATTATTAGACGAGGCAGATTATTTAACACAACCAAGTCAGGCTGCTTTACGTAGTGATATGGAAACATATCATATGACTGTGCGTTATATTTTGACATGTAACTACGAGCATAAAATTATCCCTGCATTACGTGAAAGTCGTTGTCATAAAATACATATAGCTAAACCTGATATGACAGAGTTTACTGCAAGAGCTGCAACTGTTCTGGTTACTGAAAATATTGATTTTGATTTAGATGTATTGGATACGTTTATAAGAGCAACATATCCTGATTTGCGTAAATGTCTAAATCAATTACAAATTAATTCAAGTACAGGAAAATTAGTAAGTCCAAATAATGATGCTCCAACAGAAAACGAATTGTTACTAGCCGCTACAAATTTAATTAAGAGTGGTAAAATATTAGAGGGTAGACAGCAATTAATGCAATACATTGCTATGTATCCTACAAGAATAGAAGAAATTTATCGTTGGATGTACGATAATCTTGACTTATGGGGAAGCACAAATGAAAAACGGGACGCAAGTATAATAATTATAAGAAATGGTCTTGCAAATCTACCGTTAGTTGGTATACCTGAAATTAGTTTAGCGGCTACTCTTGTTGAGCTTACAACATAAATAGTTTATAGGAGTAAATTAATGGCTTGGCAAGCAAAAATAATACTTAAAAATTTTATACTATATAATATGGATATTATCCATAATGGTAACAAAATTGCTACTGTTCCAGAAATGTCTGAGTATACTTTTTTTTCAGAAATACAAAATAACGAAATGTTTCTGAAATTTTGGACTGAACCCAACGTTTATTTTTTAGAAACTATATTTAATTTTACTGAAGGTGGACCTGGCTATATAAATAGAGGAATATTACAAGGACAAACCGAGGATATTAAGTTAACATTAATATCAAATAGTGAAATTATTTTTGAGCAAACTAATGACACTGGAGGAATGAACTTTTTATCTGATCTTTTTGCTAATGGAAATGCAGTTACGTTAGAGTATACACGAGTAACTGTTGCATTAGAACAAAACTTAACATTGGATTCTTAGTAATGAGATATTTACTTATAACATTTTTGCGAAAGAAAGATGGTCAAATTGATGAAATGGTAAGAATTTCAAAAAAAACAAAACAGGCTGATGTTCAAGTTTGTAATGTTATATTAGATTATGCTGAAAAAAAGATTGACAAATGTGTAATAGAAGGTAAAAAACTGGATACAAATTGGGATAAATTAAATGAATATTATAAAAAAATTTATCCTCAGTTAATTGAGCAACTTGAAAAAGAGGCAAAAATTACAGCAATGGAAAAATAAAATATTGGAGATTATATGAGTTGGCAATCGTTATTAGTAATAAAAAACAAGACACAGCATAACATTACTTTGGCTAATGCCTTAGGCGATATTACAACGGTCTTACCTTCTAGTAATTATAAACATCTAATAAATGAACAAACTACATTAATTATGTTTAAGTTTTGGGAACAAGAAAATAATTTTTTTATGTTAGGCACATTAAATATAAGTTCGGAATTAGGTGTATATATTGATAGAGGTGATTTACCTTTAAATATGCAAAATATAATACTACGAGCAGATATTAATGGTATAGATTATATTCAAAAAACCAATCTTGGTAGTAAAGTAATGGAATATAATCAGTTTCCTAATGGAGGGTCAATTATTTTAAGATTTGAAAACGGGGCTTAAGCCCCGTTTTTTTAACCATATAATTTTAAAATATGTTCAATAATACGGTGTCTACGAATATCTTCTACTTTAAATTCACAAGTTATAAGACCATCGACTTTACACAATTTAAGTTTGTTTTTTAAATCTAATAAACCATTTTCCGTATTTTTTCTATCAGTTTGTTCAATATCTCCTGTAATAATTATTTTACTATTTTTTCCTATACGTGTCATAAGCATTTTTAGTTGACTTGGTGTAGCATTTTGGGCTTCATCTAAAATAATCCAGCTATAGTTGAAATTCCTACCACGGCAAAATGCCAATGGCGTAATTTCAATTATTTGTTCATCTAACATATGTTTTATATCTTTAGCCGAATAATATTCACGTAAAATATCAATCAAAGGTCTTACCCATGGTTCCATTTTTTGATTTAAATCGCCTGGTAAAAATCCATGTTTTTCGTCATCAACAGTTACAGCTGGTCTAGTTAAAATTATTTTTTCACATTCTTTTTCTCTCAATGCTTTTATAGCAGTTAACATAGCTAAATAAGTTTTTCCTGTACCAGCAGGTCCCGAAACAACAACGATATCTGTGGTTGGATCATTCAAGAAGTCCAAATAAATTTTTTGATTTTCGCTTTGAGCTTTTATAACAACAGATTTCCTATTTTTAAAAGCGTAATTTGCTTGGTTAAAATCTATTGTTTTTGATTGATTCATATAAAATGTGTTTGATTCATCTAGACTGGTAATGTAGTTTTGTTTGCTATCTTGTTTTCTTAGGGCTCCAGTTTTTCTTTTAGCCAAATTGAATTCTCCTGTAATTTTTGTGAACTAGTTCACAACAGTATTTACATTGTTAGATATGTAAAAGATTATACAGTTAAAACACTTTTATTTCAGATAAATAATAGGTTAAGGTTTAATCTTATTTATGATTTGATAAATACTTTATGGGAATAAAAAGAGCAGATAATTTTTTTAATGATGTTGATTTTATCAGCATTGTAAACAATGTAAAGGGTATATTTACCAGTGATGGAATTATGTCCACGTTACTTGATTTTGAAAGAGTATTGGATGAAGCTGATTTATATGCATTTAGAAATTGGATTATAGGTGAATTAGTTGACGGGCCCAACGTAGGTCGTTATAATGTAAAATGTACATTTATGTGGCCTAAAAACTTAATGCCTGATCCAAGGGGGGCTAAAAGATTATTAGCTATTGGTTGCAAACTTACATTTGCTAAATCTAAAATAAAAGTACCTATAGAAATTAAAGATTATGAAGATTTTGTACCTGGTACAAAGTACCCTAAAATGGTAGAAAAATTAGTTTGGTTCGTAGAAATTGAGATCCCATTAGAATTAATGGATGATATTAAAGAGGGTTCTATTGATATTGCAGACCAAACTATTGACTTAGATGAAATAGAAGATGCTTACAACAAAGATTTAGATAAAGAAGGTGCCACTCAAGAAAATAAACAGGAAAATCCCCAAAATTTAAATCCTGAAGAACAAGATATGGCAAACCCAACCATGTCTATACCTACACAAGGAAAGTAATATGAAGGAAAAATTATTACTAGAAGGTCTTGATTACCATGATATGATGGGACAGATAGAACCAAAAATTACAGTGGATGAATATGCTGCAAAAATGGGTAAAGATAGTGATATTGTTACTATAACATTTACAGTAAATAGTAAATTAGCGGGAGATGATTTAGTTGGTTGGCTTGAGCGTGGATATGATTATATACTAGATGCAAGTATTAGCGATGGTGAAATTGAACCTGGCAAATATTTAGTATTTGCAGAAATGAATCGTAGAACAACAGTTCCTGAGCGTATTATAACTATACTTGACGATTTACAAACATTAACAGATTTAAAGTTAACTGATTGGATTGTAAGTGTAGAGGAAGAAGAACATGATGCTGACAGTGAATTATTAAAACAAGTAATAGTACTATCTCCACATGAATATAAAAAAGAAAAAGAAAAAGAAGAAGAATTAAATGAATATCGTGAATTGTCAGGACTAAATGTTAAAAAACTGTATGAAGATGATGAGTATATAAAAAGAATAAAATCAATGGCTGGAATGTAAAATGTATTTACCAAAGCGTTACACTGAAGAAGAAATGCTAGTAATTACACGTAATGATGAGCATTATGAGGCCATTTGCTCAGATAAGGAGTTTTACGATAAAATGCAACAATATAATCAAATGGCTAACCAGCAATTAAACTTAACACAATCTGGAAATAATGCAGCACAAAACGCAGAGGTTTTGGTAAAAAATAGTAAAGAAAGTGAAGATTGGATAAATAAAAAATGGCGTCCAAGTATGGGTTGGATGTATATGGCAGTTTGTATTACTGATTTTATTTTATTTCCAATATTATGGTCATTGTTACAAGCATTAAGCAAAGGGCAGGTCACTAGCCAATGGCAACCATTAACATTAATGGGAGCAGGTCTTTTTCATATAAGTATGGGGGCGATACTTGGAATAGCTGTATATGGCAGGACTAAAGAAAAAATTGAAAATGCTACCAATATGTCTACTAACCTAAATTTTCCAAACAATAACCAAGGATCAAATTTATCTAAATAAATGTTATACTAGGTAATGAATTATTATAATATATTAGGCATAGACAAAAAAGCTACGCCTGATGACATAAAAAAAGCATATAGAAGATTAGCTAGCCAGCATCATCCTGATAAAGGAGGAGATACTTCCAAATTTCAAGAAATACAAACAGCATATGAAACTTTATGCGATCCTGTTAAAAAACAACAATATGATAATCCTGTGCATATAAGAGGACAAAATGGATTTGAATTTAATTTTAATCCAGACAATATAAATGATATTTTGCATCAATTTGGTGGAATACATAATATTTTTAATCAAAATAGAGGGCTGCAAACTTTTAGAACTATAGTACAACTATCTTTAATGGATGCTTATCAAGGGGTTAAAAAAGCTTTGCAAATACACACAAATACTGGATCAAGTATAATAAGTATTGATATACCAAAAGGCATCATGTCAGGACAGCAAATTAAATATGAACAATTGATTCCCAATGCCAATTTATTGGTTGAATTTGTAGTACAACCTGATTTACACTATGATAGGCAAATGCATGATTTGTATTCAAATGTTCCTATTTCTATATTTAAGTTAATAACTGGAACTACTTTGAATTTTACTACAATTTCGGGGAAAATGTTAGAGATTGAAGTAAAGCCAATAACACAACCACACATGCAATTAAAATTAATTGGTCAAGGTATGCCTATTATAAATTCTTCTAAATTTGGTGACCAAATACTATTGCTTAAACCATTTATACCTGATACTATACACAGTGATATAGTAGATATTTTGAATAAACACAAAGAGTAAATATAATTATGAATTCACCTGAAATTGAAACCATTATTGAGCAGGCTATAATAGTTGCCAAAGAAAAGCAACATGAATATGTTACTATTGAACATTTATTGTTGGCATTAATTAATTATTATCCATTTAAAAAATGTTTAAACACATTTAATGTTGATGTAGATGGCTTAGCTAGAGAAATAAACTCATATTTAGATTCTCTAAATGCGATAAAAGTAAATGAAGAGGTTCAACCTAAAAAAACAAATAGTTTAGAACGTGTAATGAATCGTAGTGTAACCCAAGTTTTGTTTACTGGTCGTAGACAGGTTACAACAATAGACTTATATCTAAGTATTGCACTTGAAGGTAATAGTCATGCACATTATTTTTTATTAAAATATGGTATTAATAAAACAGAATTTGTACAGCATTGGCAGCGTAATTACAAACCTAATGAATATAGTTCAAACTTAACAGAAGTACAAGCTGATGAAATACTTAACGAATATACCACAAACCTAACAAAACTTGCCAAAGCAGATAAACTTGAGCCTGTAATTGGAAGAACCAAAGAAATTACTGACATTATTCATATATTAGCACGTAGGTTTAAATCCAACGTGCTAATGGTAGGAGATCCAGGTGTGGGGAAAACTGCTATAGCAGAAGGTATCGCTAATGCTATTGTAAAAAATGAAGTTCCAGATTTTCTAAAAAACTACGAATTATTTAGTTTAGAAATAGGTAGTTTATTGGCAGGAAGTCGTTATAGAGGTGACTTTGAAGAAAAAGTAAAACATGTTATTGATGCATTAAACACCAAAAAGAAAGCTATTTTATTTGTTGATGAAGCACACACGATGACGAATAGTGGATCGTCTTCACAAGGGTCCCTAGACTTTGCTAACTTGATTAAACCTGCACTTACTAAGGGAACAATTAAAATAATTGCAAGTACAACATGGGAAGAATTTTACGAAAGTTTTGAAAAAGATAGGGCATTTATGCGTAGATTTTATAAAATTAATATAGATGAGCCTAATTATGAATCTACAATTAGAATTTTGTCTGGATTAAGTGAAAGATTGAATGATTTTCATAATGTTAAAATTACAGATGATGCTATCCTAGCGGCTGTTGACTCATCAACTAGATATATTAATGATAAAAAAAACCCAGATAAGTCAATTGATTTATTGGACGCAGCATGTGCGAAACAACGAGCACTTGGAAATAAGGATTGTGAAATTACAAAACAATTAATTTTTGAACAAGTTGAAAAATACACAGGAGTTCCTGCCGATAAATTGAATGGGGATAACTTAGATAAAGTAAATAATCTAGAAGTAAACATAAAATCAAAGCTGTATGGACAAGATAAAACTGTAGAACAAGTTCTTGAACGAGTTTATATTAGCTTTGCTGGAATAGGTAACGAAACTAAACCAATATCAAGTTTTTTATTTTTAGGTCCAACTGGTACAGGTAAAACAGAACTTGCAAAACTTTTAAGTAAGAATCTTGATATGCCCTTACTTAAATATGATATGAGTGAATATAGCGAAAAACATAGTGTAAGTTCTCTAATAGGTCCTCCCCCAGGATATGTTGGATTTAATGATAGTCAAGTGCAAGGTGGTAGATTAATTAGTGATTTAAGTAAAAATCCACATTCTGTTATGTTATTTGATGAAGTGGAAAAAGCTCATCCTGATATTTTTAATATATTTTTACAAATGTTGGATGAAGGTACCATTACTGGAAGCAATGGAAAAATAGTTAGTTGTAAAAATGCTATTATAATTTTAACTAGTAATTTAGGTAGTGCGGATAGTGAAAAAAATAATATTGGTTTTGGTGCACAGGAAAAAACTGGAGAAGATGATAGAGCACTACGTGAATTTTTTAAGCCTGAATTCAGAAATAGATTAGACATGGTTTGTAAATTTAATAAACTTGATACGTTAGCAATAAAAAAGATTGTGGTAAAATTTGTTAATGCACTTAAAACTACTTTAACAGACAAACATAATATAACTTTTAATTTATCAGAACATGTAATTGAATTTTTAGCTAACCAAGGTTATGATAGTAAAATGGGTGCAAGACCATTATCAAGAAAAATTGATGAATTGATTCGTGTACCATTAAGTAAAAAAATTGTATTTGAAAAAATAAAAAATGCTAATGTAATGGCAGTTCTAATAGATGGTAATATTGTATTTGAAACAAATAAAAAAGTTAATGCTAAAATAGGAGACGATGGAGTCATCGAGGTATTTTAATGTATAATCATGGTTTTCCTATAACTATTGTTGATAACTTTTTAGATGATCCCTATGAAACGGTAGAACTGGCTAACTCAGTAAATTATGAAATAGATACAGAAGGCCGATGGCCTGGAAAAAGGTCTGTACATGTAGGAGAATTTGCTCCTGTATTTTTTAATCGTGTTATTAAAAAATTTATTTCACTATATTATGGATCGGAAAATAAGTATTCATTTTATGCCAGTATGTATTTTCAAAAAATTCCTTCAAATTTAAATGAAGGTTGGGTCCATGCGGATGTCCAAAGTTATGTAAATGGTATAATATATTTAAATCCCAAACCATCAATAAATGCAGGCACCTCTATTATTATGCCAAATACTGTAAATTGGGATAATGCTATTAATATTGATGTAAAAAAGGAATGTTACAAAAACAGCAAAGATGATGAAATTGCAAGAGAAGAAAATAATTGTCAATTTCATGAAAGTATTATTATAAAAAATAGATTTAATAGACTACTTGCATTTGATGGGCATATAAACCATAAAGCTAATTTTGAAAAGGATACAAAAAATAAAGAAAGACTTACTTTAGTGTTTTTCATAACACAATTTGTTTCTGAAAATCCTTTACCCTTACACAGATCAAGAATTTCATCATGAATATTGAAAATAGAAAAACATTATACTACAAAAAATATTTTTACAAAGCTAAGTTAGAAATACCATATGCAAGATACATGTCAATGTCAAAAACTTTTGGTGATTTTTGTGAATTTGGATCTAGGTTTAGTATTAATTTTGAAAAAGTAGATAAAGTAATTACGCAAGAGTTTATTAACTTCATAAATTCATATGATAAAAAACAATTAATTATTCGTATTGAAAATAAAAATGTAAGTATTTTTTGTAATGACCTAGATGTTCTTAAAACAACATCAAAACTATTTGGTAATCCTATATTTTATAAAGCAAATGCGTATGATGAAAACGTTTTGGTATTTAAAAACTATCCAAAGCATAAATTTAGAACTTATGTAAAACAGGGTTATTTAAATAAAAGTCAAAAACATTTATTATATGATTTTATTAATAATCATGTTAAGGATCGATTAGACAAAACAATATCTAAATCTTTTTATAGGAAAACATTTGATTTTATAAATCCATACAATGAATATTGGCATGGATCACATTTTATTGATTATGATGATGAAAGTTTTAAAACATTGATTCACTTATTTATTGGAAACTTAGCTGGCAAAACCTATAAACTTGTTTGGGTTAATGATAAAGATAAATACTCTTATAAAACGGAGTGTTTAGATGGCGAAAATAGTAGAGGAAATGCTAGTCATAAAATTTAGTAAATTGGTAAAAGATTCAGAAAAGGTAGGATCACTTATAAACGATGAAACCTACCAAGCTTTAGAACAAGTTGTACAAGAATTAGTTGGCGACGGTATTGTAGTTGAGGTTATTAAAGAATAATGTCACAAGTAACTACATTAATTTTGTTACCACAAACTGCCTATGTAAATCCAGGTAATGGAGCTCCATATACAGTGACGGGAAATAGTCAACCTGCTGCTGCTTATTTTTTAGGTAATCAAGATTTACAAACATTAAATTTGCGTGTTACAGAATGTACAGGCAATATTGTTTTAGAAGCAACATTAGCAAGTAGTCCAACAAATACAGATTGGTTTAAGGTTTATGAACTTGAAGCCAATGCAAATGCACCTGCTAATAGTGCAAGTTATATAGCAAGTAATGCTAGTTTATATTCAAACATAGAGGGAAATTTTGTTTACGTAAGAGCCAAAATTGAAGATTTTCAAGGTGGAGCAGTTAATTACGTAAAAATTTCATATTAAGTTTTTTTTAAAGAGGAAAGCATGGAAACAGTAAATCAATTAAAAGAGCAGTTTGAAGCATTTATGAAAGAAAATGATAAATTTGTAGGTGGTAATAATGCTGCTGGAACAAGAGCAAGAAAAGCGTTAGCTGAAATGGCAAAACTTGTTAAAGCAAGACGTGGTGAAATCACAGAAGAAAAGAATGCACGTAAGGAAGCCAAAGCCTAAATGAATGTTATAGCAGTTTATCCAGGTAGGTTTCATCCTTTCCATATAGGACATGCTGATAGTTATAAACAACTAGCAGATAAGTTTGGGAAAGATAATACTTATTTGGCATTAAGTGCTAAACAAGAACAACCTAAAAGCCCTTTTAGCACAATAGACCGTGCTAAAATGGCTATGGTGTTGGGTATTCCCAAAGAACAAATAATTAGTGTAACAAATCCATATTCCGCAAAAGAGTATATAGAAAGATTACAAAGCAAAGGTGGTGATCCTGAAAACACAGCAATTGTTTTTGGGGTAAGCAAAAAAGATATGGAAGGAGTTCCTGAACTTAATATTCCACCTGATCCTAGGTTTGAATTTAAGCCTAAAAAGGATGGTAGTCCAAGTTACTTACAGCCTTACACTGATAAACTTGAACCAATGACCAAACATGGATATGTATATAGTACTGATGTAAAAGAGTTTCCTATTGCAGGAGAAATGATGCGTGATGCCAGTACTATTCGCAAAGCATATCAAAACGCTGATGATAAAAAAGAATTAGAAATTTTACAAGATTTATATGGTAAAAACGCACATCTTGTTAAATCAATTTTTGATACACATTTAAATTTAAACGAAAGTATTAAACGTTTTATCAATCGTATTACTCCATTGGTACATAGTGCATTACCTGAACAAAAAATTAAATTATTAAATCTTTTAAAAGAAGCTAAAGCTATGCAAAAAGCCAAAACTTTAGAACATGAATTGCATGAAACAAATACTATTATAGAAGATACGGATTATTTAGAAGAAAAATAATCAACGCTATTTTACACAGTAAATATGTCTATACTTATTGAGGACATATGTCAAACGAAGAAAACACAACAGAAAAAACAATTCCTGTAGAGGCAGTACAAGAATTAGTAGAGAACAAGCCTGCTGAAAATTCTGGTCCACAAGCTGGACAAGTACAAGTTAATGTAGACTTTTTAAAAACTACAAAAGTGCATATTGCTATGCCCTGTTATGGTGGCATGTTAACAGAATCAACTTTTATGAGTTTTATTAAGTTTGCTAACATGGCAAGACAGTTGGGTATTGATTGGACATTAGAAACAATGGTCAATGAATCATTAATTAGTCGTGCTAGAAATACATTAACTGCTAAATTTTTAGATATGCCAGAAGCCACGCATTTATTCTTTGTAGATGCTGATATTGGGTGGGAGCCATGGCATTTGTTAGTATTATTAAATCGCAATGTTGACGTTATTGGAGGTTTATATCCAATGAAAACAATGCCCATTAAATGGGTAGTAAATGGTTTTGAGGGTGCCGAAGAGGGTCCAGAAGGTTTACAAGAAGTAAGCAAAGCAGGCACAGGCTTTTTATTAATGAAAAAACATGTGTTTCACAAACTAAATAGTCACCCAGCAGTAAAACAATATAAGAATGATATTGGTTTAGATCCAAAATATGATCAACATTTAAAGACATACTTTGATACTGCTGTAAGACAAAATCGCTATTATAGCGAAGATTGGACATTCTGTGAAAACTGGCGTGATTTAGGGGGAAAAGTTTATGTAGACAAACGTGTATTATTACGTCATAGCGGTAGTTATGTTTTTTGTATGGAAAATCAACAACATCTATTAAACACTGTTGGACCATTATATATGTCTGAAAAACGACAACAAGGAATGAAATTAATAGACAAAGACGGTAAAGAAATTACCGAATAAATTAGCCCCGAAAGGGGCTTTTTCTTGTTATAGCCAAATCTGATAAATACTCATTATAACAGGATTTGGCTATGAGAGCAACAGATTTAATGGAAATGGGTACTGTAGCAGGGGCATTTGCTACAGTAGCGAAGCCTATGGGCGAAACACAAAAACGTGGTGTAAAAGTTGCTGGGTTACAACCAGCAGAAAAAGTTATGACTGGGAAGTCAAAGAAAAAAGGCCCATATCAAAATAGTATAAATGAAGGCAAAATGAAAGATTTGTCATTAGACCTACGCAGTGATAAGGATGGTTTATCTGATATGGAATTTAAAAAGAAATATGGTAAAACCAAAGAAGAAATGCGTAAATCTCTTAAAGCGAATAAAGAGAAAAAAGTTAATGAAGCTGAATTAAGTGAAGATGATATTATACTAGTGCCAGGGCAAGGTAGGAAATTTAAGACTGGTTTTGTCCCAAAAGGAGAAAGTAGAGTTGACCACGAAGTAGAAATGGCACGTAGTGATTTATTTCAAACAGCTAAAAATGCCCAACAAGTATATAAGTTAATAAAAAATTTAAGTGAAGATGATGGATTAGAAGGTTGGGTACAAGAGAAAATAATCAAAGCAAACGATTATTTAAATTCAGTACGTGAATATTTAGAACATAAAACTTATATGCAAGAAATGTCAGGTGGTGTTATTGCAGCAGGTGGCGTTGGCGAGTCAAAATGAGTTCTATAATAAAAGGCTTAGTCAACGAGGATGAAGCTGCTGGTATGAGGTGGGAAGAGGAACTTATGGATGCTTGGGCACCCTATGCTGCCAAGCATATGGCTAAAGTCGTAAAGCAAGCTTTCAACAATCTTTATCCAAATGTAAAATTAAAAGTTTGGGCGGAAGCTGAAGGAGTCTCAGCAACCACTGATCCAGCCAGTGTTAATGTCAAAGCCGATGTGTTTGGACAATATGGAAAAAAAGATTGGGAATGTAATTTCTTTTGTGGACCTTTATATAATGTAGAGGATGATCGTAAATATCTTGAACTAATGGTTGAAGATGCCGCTAGCGGAAGTTATCCTGGTGTATGGAGGATAATACTTAGTGAATGGAAAAAATGGGCTAGTAGCCAATTAAAAAAAACTGGTGCTGATGATGTTTGTTTCAGTGTAGATGAAGACATGAGCGGCGGTGCGTGGGGGAAAGTTGCTGGTGCTGTTGGTATTAAATTTATAGCACGTGACCTAGATGAAGGTGTGGCGGAAGGCTCAGGTCCAATAAGTAAAACCAAAGCACTTAACGCACTAAGAAAAGAACTAATGAATTCATATGAGTATATGAAATGTGGGAATTTGGAAGAATTTAAACAAAGATTACAATGGCTCAGTGAAGGAATGTTGAAGAATCACATGACTGGTGGAAAAACAACAGCAATTAACCAGAAAGAAATTGAACTATATAAGGAATATCGTAAAAAACGAGAACAGATTCAACAAGGATTTACATCGCAAGGTGTGGCGGAAGGCTTAACCCCGAGTATTATACACAAATTAGCAGACCGTAAAGGAATCAAATGGGACAACGAGCCAAGTTTTCTTAAACTTACAAAAAGATTAACAGGCAAAGAACACCTAGACGATTTGGATCAAACAGAGTTACAAAAAGTCAAACAACATTTAGAAAAGCAAGATGTGGCGGAAGCGTTAAATTATGATAGAGAACCTTTGTATCATGCTACATTAAAAGCATTTGAGCCTAGTATCATAAAATCAGGACTACTACCAGGCGGTAATTTAAGAATGTTTGACTGGAGTGACAAAAAGTATGTATACCTTAGTAACTATCCTGACATAGCACGAGATTTTGTTGATCCTGGAGTAATAGAACCAAGTCAAGAACACGAAGACCAAATATTTAAATTAATGAAACAGGGCGGTGTTATATTTAAAATAGATCAAAATAAATTAGACAGAAAGTTATTAATGTCTGATCCACATTTTCAAAGTGACGCAGATGATGGTGCAGAAACTTATGTATATAGTGGTATAATTTCACCAAGTGCTATAATAGGAAAAAAGTATTTTAGAATAGATGAATCAGTTGGGGTAGAAATGGTATTGGACAAGGTGAATGGTATGGCTGAAAGTAATAGATTATATAAGTATCATCAAAAATTAAGAAAACAAGCTGGATTACCTGATCCACAAGAATACTTAAGAATGCAGAAACAAAAATTAATTGAACTAATATTACTTAATGATCCTAACCAAGAATTAAACGTATTAGAATTAGCAACAATACCTGAGTTAAAAGAAATATATCAAATGATTAAAAAAGTTGATGAAGATAATACATATCAATTTGCTGCTGAAAAGACTCCAGTAATTAGTCCATACGTAGGCGTTAAAGATAATCAATTTCGTGGTGCGATTGGTGAAGGTATAAGAAGTATGTTTGAAGAACCCAACCATAGTCCAACTGATGCAGGGTACCAAGAAGGTGGTTGGAGAGTAATGTATAAAGATGAGATGAATGAAGATTTACGCAAATGGTTTAAAGAGAAATGGGTAAGATTTGGACCAGATGGTAAGATTCGTGGTGCATGTGCTAGGGGTGATGATAGTGAGGGCAAGCCAAAATGTTTGCCACAAAGTAAAGCACATAGCTTAGGCAAGAAGGGTCGTGCTAGTGCTGCTTCTAGAAAGCGTAGGGAAGATCCTAACCCAGAGCGTAGCGGCAAGGCAATAAATGTTGCTACAAAAAAGAAAAAATCCAATGAGGGAAGTAATATGTATGAAGCAAGTGATATCTCAGGTTTATTGGCAGCTAGTCATTTAAATAAATCATTTATTATAACTGCTATTACAGCAGAAGGACAAAAAAAGAAATTTCGTGTAAAAGCACAGAATGAAAGAGTTGCTAAAGAAAAGTTTCTAAAGCACCATAGTATGGCAAAAATACTTGATATAAAAGAAGAAAATATGCAAGAAATGCAAGGTTCTTCAAACGTTACTGATTTAAATATTAAACAATTAGCTACTATTAGTGATGAAGCATTAGACAAAGCATATGGTTATGGTCGTAGTACTCCAGGAAATTCATTTGGTTGGCAAGCTAATTTAATGTCAGCTGCCTATGCTAAAAAAATGATAGATGCTGGTATAACGGATATTGAAAAAATAGCGGACGCAATTCACAAAGGTTGGAATGTTACCGCACAAAAGTTTGTGCAAAATCCTGATCAGTTTGATGATACAGAAAAGTTACGTCAAGCAGGAAAGCTTGATGCCAAGTTACAACAACGTGCAAAATTAATGAAAATTAATTATTCCCAACTTGACAATGATGAACAAGAAAAAGACCGTGTAGTTGCTAGAGCATTATTAAAAGCTATAAAAGGTCAACAAAATGTGACTGAAGAAAAATGCCCACATTGTAGTGGTCCAATGTTTGAAATGAGTTTAATGAATGAAAAGAAAGATGCATGTTATTACAAAGTTAAAAGTCGCTATAAAGTATGGCCATCAGCATATGCCAGTGGTGCTTTAGTTAAGTGTCGTAAAAAAGGTGCTAAGAATTGGGGCACTAAATCTGAAAGTTCAATTATGAAGGGTTTACAAAGTGAAGGTCAGATTTATAGCACTGGTGGGGGAGCAGGACAAGCGCAACGTTATTATACTCCAAAAGATAATTTAGGTGAAGAACAACTGGATGAATTAAAATGTTGGCCTGGTTACAAGCGTAAAAAAGGAGTTAAAGCAGGAGCCTCGGGTAGTTGTGAGAAGATATAATATGAGAGCAAAAGAGTTTATTACCGAAACAATAGTAAAACCAGTAGATCCTATCACTAAAATTCAGCGTGATAAACCACGTCAACCACCAACACATTTAAGTAAATTAAAAAAGCCAAGTGAACCTGCTGCTAAAATAAGTTTTGCACATGAATTAGAAAAATACAAACGATTACCTGAGGGCAATGATGAAGAATTTCACACAGGTGGTAGTCCAGGAATTCCTTTCCCTACAACATATGAACAAGAATATAAACCATTTACGCAAAAAGGACAAAGAAGAATTACAGCAATGACTAATGAAGAACAAGTTGATGAAAAATGGAGTAATAAGTATAAGCGTAGTATAAATTGTAATAATCCAAAAGGGTTTAGTCAACGTGCTCACTGCCAAGGGAGGAAAAAGAAATGATTGATTATAGTTTTTATTGGAATAGAAAAGGATATCCGAGGTAAATTATGTTAACAGATTCATTAAAAGTTTTATTGGCAACAAGTTATGCTTTTGTAATTAAAGCACAAAATTTTCATTGGAACGTAGAGGGTCCAAATTTTCCTGAGTACCATAAGTTCTTGGGAGATTTATATGAAGAAGTGTACGAAAATAGTATTGACCAAACGGCTGAGTACGTTCGTGTACTTGGAGCTTATACTCCTGGCTCTATTAGTCGTTTCGCTGAATTAAGCCAAATACCAGATCAAACAAAAATTCCACGTGCAGAGTTAATGTTTGTAGAATTACAGCAAGATAATCAAACAATTACTAATATGTGGAAAAAAGCATTTCATCTTGCAGAAGAAGCTGATGAACAAGGTATAGCAGATTTTATAGCAAGTAGAATTGATGCACATGGAAAACATGGTTGGATGTTAAAAAGTATTTTGAAAAGGGAAAGAGCATGAAATATTTTATGGATTATGTTAAGGCTAGTTACGAAGTCATATTAATGGGCGAATGTAGAACTGGAATTAACTTAGACCATGAAATAGAAGCATATGTTGTACATACATATGCACGATATATGGAAAATCCTAATATACCTACTGATTCTATTGCTATACAATTTATGAATTCTTTATCATGTAATAATATTGAAAAAATTAAACGTTTAGAAAAAGTAGCAGAAGAGTCAATGTTAATAGATGCTTTAAAATTAAATAAAAAACGTTGGCCAACCAATACATATTTCTTAGAAATGGCACAACTTGCTTTAGAAACTAGAGCATTTACTACCAAACCATATGAATTATTTTATAATCAAGTTGCAAAACAATTACCAAATATAAGTAAAATATTAGGTAGTGTAAACAATATCTAATGCAACCTATCTATCCAAAAAAAGATAAATATTTAAATGAGAGCAACAGAATTTATTTTTGAAAGAAAAAGATCAAAAAGAAAATCTTTAAGAAAATACTTTTTTCCAGGCTTTTCTTATTATGGTTTTTCAGGGTCAGGAGAAGACAGTGGAGGTGACGGAGGAGGTGAAAGCATTTATGAAACACCTGAATTAGAGTTAGCGAAACGTTTACCTAGTTTATCCAAACATGATTATAATACAATTGATAAATTAATGCGTGAAATTAGTAAAAAACATAGTATTACTGGAAAAGCTTTACATAACTTGTTTGTAAAGAAATATCATAAAACACCAGATGATTGGATAAAAAATAAATTAGATGAAACCAGTACCGATAATACTATCACTGATGATGTACAAAAATTTGGCCAATGGGCTAGTAAAATACTTAAATTACAGAATCCACCTGCAATTAAATTAAGTCAGGACACTGGAGAGGCACAAACTCATCATCATACAGGAAGACATGTGGATGGTGAAGATAGTGTTTGGGTATATGTAAGAAATAGAAATTTAGTTGATATTCTTAGAACAGTATTTCATGAACTTGTACATGTAAGACAAGGTGAATTGGGTAAGATTAAACCTGGTTCTAGTTATCCAGGTAGTCCAATTGAAGCCGAGGCCGATGTTTTAGCAGGGAAGTATATTAAAATATACGGTAAAGAAAACCCACATATTTTCCAATAATTAATTACTTTTTATTTCATCAAATGATTTAATAATTTCTAATTGAGAAGGATCATGTTTTTTATTATATGGAACAGGAAGTGATTGCCATTCTTGCTCACTAATATCACAAGCTATAACCACCTGATACTTATGTCCATCACTTGTATATAGTTCAATAGTATCCAGTCCAATTACTGATTTACTTGTTTTTATTAATGCTTCACCTAAGGCTCTGAGTGCCTGTTTTTCTCCAACAATATATGCTCTACCATTTGGTTCTGCATGATTATGCATATGTAATCTTGATTTAACTTGCATTTAATAAATCTTTCAAACTTAGTCGTTTATGTTTCTTAACTGTAACATATTCTGTGTTGTTTTTGTAGCCTAATTTACCCACACCCCATACTATTGGGTAATCATGTAAACTAACCGCTTTATCTAATATAACATCAATATAACGATTATTACCTGTTCCTAAGGTAACGAATGTAATATATTCTTTTGGTTTACTTTTAAATACACGATAATTGGCTACTAGTCCACAAAACTCTACCTCACCTGGTTTCCTCAACTCAGTACAAAAAGGTAAAAACTTTTTACTATGCCAATGACCCTGTGTCATTAATTCATTGATTTCATTGCCTTCGTACACACTTGTTATTGCCCCTGCCAATTTGGCCTCATGATGGTATACCCAACGGCTATAACTACCTTGGCAATGTTTCAAAACAGCACGCCAAAACTTTTCAGGATTATGTGCTTTTTGATACGCAATTGCCCATATCAAACGTCCTAAATTAATCGCATGTGCCCTACATAATCCAAAATTACTTAATTCTGTTAATGCATAAAAAACTTCTTCTTTGTTTTCATGGTTACCTATCAAATCCATAAACTCAAATATTTTTTCTTCATTACGTTTAGCAAAGGCACGACGCCACATATCTGCTTCATATTGGTTACAATCTAATAGTTTACTAATTAACATGATTGCATCATCTTCAAACACAATAGTATTATCAAATGTGTCTTTGCTCCAATCACGGAAAAAACTGGCTTTGCGACGACCTTGTGTGGCAACTGGTCTAATTAATGCTGTAGCTAATACACAATCTTCACGTTTGGTTGGTTTTATAGCCCTAAATAATCTACGCATTGCAGGACTCTCTGCCTGTGTGACTCCCAAAACGTTACCGCTACGTAATAACTCAGCAGTTTTTTCATCATATTCAGGATAGTCCAACAAGTTTTTTGTAGGGTCTATTTCATAGAGTTGAGATAGTCCTCGATTGGATAATATGTCAATTTTAAAATGTTCTAAATCTTCAATTTCATATTTGTCTAATAGTATTTGGTTTTCTGCATTGATTAAACTTTTCGGGACAGCACGATCAAATATTAATATACCACCACAATGTTTACTGATACAACGTTTTTTACCTAATAATTTATTAACCAAGCGTTTTGCTTCATCAGCAAATTCTGGTACAACTTTGTCTAAATCTATATTTCTAGGTAATCTACCCTTCGCACCATATCGTTTTGCTGCCTCACGTATGGCACTTTTCTCTTTATATGTAACATAATTGCTTACCCGTGCTGATTGACCTTTCCAATGATTAAAGATACGATTCATCACTGTTTCTTGTTGATAATGCGGGAAGTCTAAATCAATGTCTGGTAAATCATCACGTTTTGGGTTCATAAAACGTGCTAATGGTATTTTTTCTTTAATTGGATCAACATCACTAATACCAAGTAACCAACATAATAAACTACTTCCTGCACTACCACGAGTCATATGTGGTATATCTTTAGTTAATTCTAATATTTCTACTACACGTAAGAAGTGTTTTGCGAAACCTAATTTTGCTATGAGTTCTAGTTCTTCTTCTAACCTATTTTCGTATTCTATGTCGTTTGGTAAATTTCTTGTAAATTTCTTTATTAATATTTCTAGTTCTTTATATCTACTTTCCATATTTGTGCCTATTGTATGTGCCATAAGTTTTTTATTTATTTGGTAAAACAACGAACCAAAAGATTTGTAAAAACTACAGAAACAAAGTATAATTACATAATACTATAAGGATATTTTATGTCAAGAACTTTTACTGGTGAAGCAAAAAATAAATTAACCCAACTTATTAATGAAGGTTGTGCAGTGATGCATGAAATTGAAACATTGCAAGGTGGGCTTAGTGATACCATTAAAGCTGTAGCAGAAGAATTAGAAGTAAAACCAAGTGTGCTTAAAAAAGCTATTCGTATCGCTCATAAAGCTAATTTGGGTGCTGCAAATAAAGAACACGAAGAACTCAACGAAATTTTGGAAACGGTTGGAAAAACACTTTAATGAATTTTGAGTTTAAATTATTTCCTAATATTGGTTACATGATAATCAAATTATCAGAACATGAATTACGTCCAATAAAAGAAGAAGTTAAAAAAATTAAAAACAATTTAAATAATTATCCAAAGTATAATAGTTCTTTAGCCGGTAATATAGAGTATGAATACCAATTAAAACAATCGTTTGATTACTCTGAAAACTTATTCTTACCTTATGTGCAAAAATATATTGATTATTATAATATACTATACCACTATCGCCATTATGGATCAGATCAATATATTAGACTTTATGATATTTGGGTAAATTTTCAGAAAAAATATGAATTTAACCCTATGCATGAACATTTTGGTATATTATCGTTTGTTATTTGGATAAACGTGCCATATACTTTGGAAGATGAAATATATAATGGAATTTCAAAAATATCAGCAGCACCTAGTGCAGGATCTTTTGAATTTGTGTATGTTGATACCTTAGGTAGAACACAAACTATTGTATTACCTGTGGGGAAAGACTCAGAAAATACCATGATTTTATTCCCAAGTAACTTTATTCATCAAGTATATCCATTTTATAATTCTAATGGACTTAGAATAAGTGTGTCAGGTAATTTTGTTTTAGCTAAAGATCCATATGAAAAAGTTCGAAAATGAACAACGATATAATTTTAAACATATATTCTTGGGTAAAACAGGATTGGAAATCTAATCCTTTAAGATTTTTTATAGAATTATTGGCTTGGACTATAAGTATTGGTTGTGCCTTGATTATGGCACTAACTGTACCTAACCCTCCTCTTATGATATTATATCCATTGTGGATATTAGGATGTATACTGTATGCTTGGGCATCATACTCAAGAAAATCATTTGGTATGTTGGGAAATTATTTGTTACTTACTTCAGTTGATATTATTGGATTAGCAAGGTTATTAATACAATGAGTTATATAGACGCCATACACGATAGAGATAGTGATAAAATTTATGTAGTAGAACGTACTACAGATGGCAAACGTACCTATAAAGAGTTTCCAGCTAATTATACATTTTACTATAGTGATCCTAAAGGTAAATATCGCAGCATATACGGAGATACTGTAGCCAAATTTAGCACAAGAAAACGTAGTGAGTTTGAAAAAGAACGACGGATTCATGCAAATAAAAAATTATTTGAAAGTGATATTAACGTAGTTTATCGATGCCTTTCGGAAAACTATCTTAAAGTAGAAGCTCCAAAATTACACACTGTGTTTTTTGATATTGAAGTAGACTTTGATCCTGAAAAAGGATTTAGCCCAACAACTGATCCATTTAATCCTGTCACTGCAATTAGTTTGTATTTGGATTGGTTAGATCAGTTAGTTACCCTATGTATTCCACCAAAACATATGAGCCAAGAAACGGCCAATGATTTGACTAAACACATGAACAATACTATGCTATTTGATAATGAAAAAGAAATGTTTGAAACATTCTTTCAACTTATTGAAGATGCAGATGTATTGACAGGTTGGAATAGTGAAGGATACGATATACCATATATGGTTAATCGTGTAACACGTATAATGAGTAAGGATGATACCAGAAAATTCTGTTTACTTGGACAAACTCCTAAAATGCGTACATATGAACGATTTGGAAAAGATGAGCAAACTTATGATTTAGTTGGTCGTATTCATATGGATTATTTGCAGTTATATAAGAAGTATAACTATGAATCACGCCATAGTTATGCACTAGATTTTATTGGCGAAATGGAAGTAGGAGAAAACAAAACAAAATATGAAGGTACATTAGATCAATTGTACAACAAAGATTTTGTCACGTTTTTAGAATATAATCGCCAAGATACAATGTTACTTGTTAAAATTCATAATAAACTTAAATTCTTAGATTTAGCCAATGCACTAGCGCATGAAAATACTGTATTGATTCCCACAGTAATGGGTAGTGTGGCTATGATTGAAATGGCTATTATGAATGAAGCACATGAACGTGGTTTAGTAGTACCTGATAAAAAACGAAAGGAACATAGTGATGAACAACAAGCAGCAGGTGCCTTTGTTGCTACGCCCAAAAGGGGTATACACGAATACGTCGGAGCGGTCGATATCAACAGTCTATACCCGTCAGCAATCCGCGCTCTTAACATGGCGCCAGAAACCATTGTTGGACAAATCAGACAAACTCTTACAGACCAATACATGAAAGAAAAGGGCAATAAACTTGCCCGTGAAAAAAAATATTATAAAGATGGTGATGATGATGTCACTGGAGCGATTCTATGGGAAGGATTATTTGGTAGTTTAGAATATACTGCTATAATGAATCGTGAACGTGGAACTATGCTTACACTAGATTATGAAGATGGACGAAGTGTAGAAATGAGTGCCTGTGAAATATGGAAACTTGTATTTGATAGTCATAAACCATATATTCTCAGCGCAAATGGTACTATCTTTAGACATGACCAAGAAGGTGTGATCCCAGGATTATTAACACGTTGGTACAGTGATCGTAAAGTTATGCAGAAAAAATTAAAAGAAAGCACAACTGATGAAGATAAAGAATACTGGGATAAAAGACAACTTGTTCGTAAGATTTTACTAAACTCAGCATATGGTGCATTGTTAAATGAACATTGTCGTTTTTATGATAAACGTATTGGTCAAAGTGTTACATTAACAGGTCGGCAAATCGTTAAGCATATGATGAGTACCATTAATGAAGTTATTACTGGTGAATACAATCACGAAGGTTCAGCAATTGTATATGGTGATACTGACAGTTGCTATTTCAGTGCATACCCAATTCTAAAATCACAAATAGAAAATACGGAAGTAGACTGGAATAAAGACCTATGTATTCAATTATACGACAATATTGCTGAACAAGCGAATCAATCGTTTCCTAGTTTTATGGAACGTGCATTTCATTGTCCAAGAAAAAATGGAGAAATTATTGTAGCTGGTCGTGAATTGATTGGTGATCGTAGCATTTTTATTACTAAAAAACGTTATGCAATTAATATTTACGATAAAGAAGGTAAGCGTAAAGACGTAAATGGGAAACAAGGTGATATCAAAGCAATGGGACTTGACTTAAAACGTGCAGATACTCCGAAATTCATACAAGAATTTTTAATGCATATTTTAGAAATGGTACTAGCTGGTAAACAAAAAGAAGATATCATAGAAAAAATTAAAACGTTTAAAAATATATTATCTGAGCGTGATAGTTGGTTGAAGGGTACACCTAAATCAGTAAACAAGCTTACATACTATGGTGAATTAGAAAAAAACAGTAAAACAGGCAAAGTAAACATGCCTGGACATGTTCGTGCTGCACTTAACTACAACTATCTACGTAAGGCTAATAGTGATAACTACAGCATGAAAATCGTAGATGGGATGAAAGTTGTGGTATGCAAATTAAAAAGTAATCCATTAGGGTTTACAAGTATTGCATATCCCACAGATGAGTTACGTTTGCCTAAATGGTTTTGTGAATTACCATTTGATGATATTGAGATGGAACGTGGTTTAGTAGATGAAAAGATTGATAACCTATTAGGTGTGTTAAATTGGGACTTAAGACGTAGTACAGATACTACAACAACATTTGATGAGTTGTTTACATTTGGTTAAATTGATAGTTGACTTGTGTAATAAAATCCATTATTATACACACTATAAATGCCTAAATATAATTTTAAATAAAGGGAAAAAATGAAAGATTATTTGTTAGATTTGATTCAACATACTTATGGGTTGGGTGTGATTGAGTTAGTAAAAATTACAGGAACGAAAAAGTCCACAGAACTAAATGCAATCGCTGAGGATAAATCAGTTATTATTTCTGGTACTTTTAATACTGCTCTACCAGAGTTTGTAGGCGTGTTTGGTATGCCTAACTTAGGTAAACTTAAAACTATTCTTAGTTTTGATGATTATGATGATAAAGCTGTTATTTCTGTAACTACAAAAAATGAAGATGGTGTTGATGTACCTGCGTCTATTCACTTTGAAACAGGAGTAGGCGATTTTGTTAATGATTACAGATTAATGAGTAAAGTGTTAGTTGAAGATAAAGTAAAACACGTAACCTTTAAAGGAACTACATGGGATGTTGAATTCGACCCAACTATCGCAGGTATACAGCGCCTCAAGAAACAAGCGCAGGCGCATAATGAGGAGCCTTATTTCACCACGAAAACAGACAAGGGTGATCTTAAAATTTACTTTGGTGACCATAGTACTCACAATGGCAATTTCGTATTTCATCCTAGTGTAAACGGAACATTAAGTAAAAGTTGGAAGTGGCCTGTTAAAGTGTTTATTGCTATAATGGATTTACCTGGTGATAAAACTGTTAGAATCAGTGATAAAGGTGCCACTGAAGTTACTGTTAATAGTGGAATGGCAAGTTATCGTTATCTTTTCCCTGCACAAACAAAATGATTAAGAATATTATAGGTGGTTCAGGAATCACTGTAGCGGGAGGGAATAGTTCGTATCCACATGTAAATATGAGTAATCCTAGTGCAGGTATGGTTCGGTATAATGGCAATAATCAAACGTTTGAAGTTTATGATGGATCATCTTGGCTTAGCGTAACAGGTAATTATACCCAAATTGAACTAGATAATGATACAAAAACTTTGATTAATTGGGCTAAAGCTAAACGTGCTGAAGAAGAATATTTAAAGAAAGAAGCAGAAAATAATCCAACAATTAAAGACTTAATCAATCAACGCAATGATATTGACAAAAAAATAACAATGGTTAAAACATTAATAAAAAGTGAATGTAATGTTTGTGGGGTATAATAAAGTCTAATGCTTAAACAAGACAATCTTTCAAGTAAACATAATCCTGAATGGGCATTGTTTTTACCTGCTATTAGTAGTTTTTATATTAGTGGATTGGGCAAACAACGTGAGGGTGAACAGTATTTTGACCCAGCACGTATACCAATTGGTTTTAATAATGATGTTGAATGCTTAAATTTTCTTAACAGTAAACAAGGATTGTTTACATACAAATGGGGATTATATAGTGCTGGCCATGCCAATCTTGATACTAGTGTTATTGATAATGCTGAAAGCATTATAAGAAAACGTGAGAAGGGTACTTTCTTGTTAGGTGATAGTGGTGGCTTTCAGATTATGAAAGGCCAATGGCCTGCTGATTGGAAAGATATAAACTGTCCTAAAGCTATGAAACAACGACAAAAGGTGTTAAATTGGATGGACACATACATGGACTATGGAATGTGTTTAGATGTGCCAACACAAACACTACGTAACAAACACTTGTTAGATAAACATGGCATATCTACAATTGAAGAAGCAGTTAGGGCTACACATATCAATAATGAGTATTTTATCCAACATCGTAATGGCGAATGTAAATTTCTCAACGTACTACAAGGATTGAATCATAAACAATCTGATGATTGGTACGATGAAATGAAGAAGTACTGTGACCCAAAAGTTTATCCTAAAAACTATTTTAATGGTTGGGCTTTTGGTGGACAGACGAAAATTGACATACATCTTACATTAAAGCGTATGGTGAATATTATTCACGATGGTCTGCTTGAAGAAGGCAAACACGACCTTATACATTGTTTGGGTACAAGCATTTTAGAATATGCTGTATTGTTTAGTGATATTCAAAGAGCAATACGCAAATATCATAATCCAAAATTACAAATTACTTTTGATTGTGCTAGCCCATTTTTTAGTGCTGCTAAAGGTCTTGCTTATTTCTACACTAATATTCAACATAACAAGAAATGGGCATACAGCATGGAGAAAACTGCTGAAAAGAAAAGCTATGCTAATGATAGTCGCAAGTTTCGGGACGCTGTATTGCAAGATGGTATCCATAAGTTGTTTACAGATAGCCCTGTTACTGATAGAATGATGGTTCGTGATTTGTGTTACAGAGGGCAAGGGTTTATTGGAGCACATGGAAAAGAAACTAAAACCAGTTGGGATACATTGAGTTATACGTTGTTACAGGCACATAATGTTTATCAACATATTGTAGCCGTACAAGAAGGCAATAGACAATATGATTCGGGTATTAAACCAAGTATGGTGTTAAGTCAATTTGATACAAAAGATTTCGGTAGTTTAGTTGATGACATTTTTAGTCTAAAAGATAGAAAGAAAAGTTTAGCATTACTTGATAAGTACGATAGTTTTTGGACACAAATGAAGTCAGGTAGTCAAGGGTTTAGTGGTAAGAAAACAGTAAATGCAAGTACAATGTTTGATGAGTTATTTGAAGTAAGTGATGAACAATATGTTGATGAAGATAGTATTGACAGTGATGAATTAATATCTGAAATGTTAGGAGAATAATCATGCCATATCGTGAACAAATACGTAGATTGACAGAAACCCATCGTGTGTTAGATGACCAAGTAAAACATTTAGAAATGATTGGCGCAGATAAAATGCGTATTAACGAACTCAAAAGGCGAAAACTTATGTTTAAAGACGAACTTTCAAGATTACATAGGTTGCAATGGGAAGAAGATCATGATAGAATCAACCTCGACGATAGATAATTCAAATTTAAAATTTTTTGCTGAAGATACAGAAATGCTACGTATAACAAGAGATGGGTTTTACGTTCGAGGTGTTAAACTTGAGCAAGATGAAAAAGAAGCAGAAAATGTATATGAAGCCTTTCATCAATGGTTAACATGGGCTATACTTACCAGGAATTATTAAAATGGATCAAAGACAAATAATGTTACAAGATAAAATTAATCGTATAAAACAAGAAGCCAAACGTATGATTTGGGTAACTTTTCGTAAAGAAGGTATTCATAAATACCCAGCAGCTAGTGAAGATCCTAAGCTGAAAACAGGAGATGAGTATGACGTTTCGTTTTTGGGTTACCCTCATAGGCATATATTTCATTTTACCGTTGGTATTGAAGTATTTCACAACGATAGAGATATTGAATTTATACAATTCAAACGTTGGCTTGAACGATTGTATTCTGGCAACCAAGGTGTATTGTCGTTAGATTATAAAAGCTGCGAAATGATTAGCGATGACTTATACGTTACAATTGCTAATCGTTATCCAGAACGTGATGTCCATATCACTGTTAGTGAAGATGGCGAGAATGGCGCCACAATTTGTTACAACACAACTAAACCTAGCCTATCAATTAAAATATAAAGGAAAATAATGGCAAAAGTAAACTTTAAAAATAGTTCAACATATAACAAAATCTTTGAAGATTTAGAGAAGTATTTAGAATTTTGTAGAGAGTATGGGTACACATTTAATGAATCAGACCTATATACTAATAGGAGCAATTCATATCGTAATTACCAAAAACATATTACAGGTAAACCAGTAAAAAATATGTGGGAAACAGATGGAAAATAATCAATATACTGTTGTATTAGTTACAGGTGGGTTTGACCCTATCCATAGTGGTCATATCGCTTACTTTAAAGCAGCAAAAGAATTAGGGCATCAATTAGTTGTTGGCCTAAATAGTGATGAATGGTTAGCTAGGAAAAAAGGTAGACCATTTATGCCATTGGCAGAACGTGCTGCTATTATTAGTGAATTACGTGTTGTAGATGGTTATATAACTTTTGATGATAGCGATAATTCTGCTAAAAATGCAATTAAATATTGTCTAGAAAATACATTTAATAATGAGCGTATTATATTCGCTAACGGTGGGGATAGAACACAAGAAAATATTCCTGAAATGGAGATTGTAGATCCCAGACTAGAATTTTGGTTTAATGTTGGTGGCGATAACAAAATGAATTCTAGTAGTTGGATATTACAAGAATGGAAGGCTCCCAAAACAAATAGACAATGGGGTTATTATCGTGTATTACATGAAGATGGTCCTAATGTAAAACTTAAAGAACTAACAGTAGAACCAGGTAAAAGTTTAAGTATGCAGAAGCATAATAAACGTAGTGAGTTTTGGTTCGTTAGTAAAGGTGAGGCTACTGTTAATACATTAAACTCAAAAAGTGATGTAGAACAATTAGGTGTTTATAATAAACATGAACATTTATTTGTACCAAACGAACGTTGGCATCAATTATGTAATAATGGATCAGAACCATTAAAACTTATTGAAATCCAATATGGTGAACAATGTATTGAAGATGATATTGAAAGAAAAACACAAACATGATTGATAAAGTATTTTGGGGTTCTATCATAGTGTTTTTTTGTATTGCTATTGTTTTAGTAATACAAGGTATACACGATCTAGATGAGTATATTAGTAACTGTAAAGGGCTAGTTGTTAAAACTCCAGATGGCTGGGTTTGTTCTAATGCACAAAAGGTTAATTAATGCGTAAACTATATTATATGGGATTGGAGCCTTATAAAGCACGTTATACATTACAATTACAAGAATGGAATCGTAGTGTATTTGAACGCAGGCGTATAAACTATCATATGGTTGAAGGAAAAACCTTAGGCAATGATAAAGCTATAGTAATAGGACAAGTCTTAGATGCACATGGTAGGACATACTTTGGAATGAGCCAACTTATGAACTTAGTTCATTTAATGAAATTAGGACAGGTTACCTCTAATGATGTAATTTATTTTGAGGATATGTTTCAGCCAGGCATAGAAAGTTTACCCTATATTTTAAATCAAATAGAAAAAAGACATAAGCCTAAGATATTTGTACGTTGTTTGGCACAAAGTATTGATCCAGATGACTTTGTACATGTATGGGGCATGAGTAAATGGATGGGTCATTATGAAAAAATGGTAGATAGTTTTGTAGATGGTGTACTAGCAAGTAATGAAGAAATGGTAGCACATATGAAGATTGCTGGTTGGACTAGTCCTATCTATAATATATCTGGATTGGCATTCGGTAAAGTAGAAGTTCAAAATAGAGTAAATAGTATTAAGCCCTTTGATGAAAGGGCGATGCGTGTAGTTTTTTCAGCGAGATGGGATCAGGAAAAACAGCCTGACTTTTACATGGACCTGATTGAAGCTTGGCACAATATTGAAGGACTTCCAAAGGTTGAATTTGCAGTGTGTAGTGGAAGTAAGCTACGGTCAAATAATCAAAGTTATATGGAACGCACATACAAATTAGTTGATGAAGGTAAACTTAAGTTATATGAAGATTTAGAAAAAAACGATTATTATAATATTCTTAATGATAGTCGTTGTGTGTTTAACTGTGCGTTACAAGATTGGGTCAGTAATACAGTAAGTGAGGCTGATGCATTAGGATGTAATGTTTTATACCCTGCATATCGTAGTTTTCCTGAAACCTTCTCCAACGACGCCTCTAGACTATATGTTCCATGGTCTATCAAAGATGCTATACTTAAATTAATTCCATTACTAGAAAATCCACATAAAGATATTGGAAAAATTAGTGATTATACTGATAAAACAATAGATAGAATTTGTGATATACTTGAAGGTAATGGTAAACAATATTTACGTATGGAAGTAGATTATCGCAAACATAATAGGGAATATAAATTTTAAATAAATAATTTTAATGTAAATAATTGTGACTAAAACCTTTAGTCAAGTCTATATATCCGTGTAAGGAAGGATTAAAAAATGAGTTATAATAAAACTAAAACAGACCCTGAATTGGGTAAAAGAGTAAATGAGTACTTAGTAAAAATGGGCGTACAAACTCCCGCAGCGAAATCAAGACACGATAGAAAAACTCAAATTGAATTAATAGAGCAAAATTTTACTGCTATTATGAACATCTTAGGATTGGATCTACATGATGATAGTTTAGCTGAAACTCCAAAACGTGTAGCAAAAATGTATGTAAATGAAATATTTTGGGGTTTAGACTATGAAGCTTTTCCTAAATGTACCACAGTAAATAATAAAATGAAGTATAATGAAATGGTGGTAGAAAGAAATGTATCAGTTCAGAGCAATTGTGAGCATCATTTTGTGGTTATTGACGGTCTTGCTACTGTGGCATATGTACCTAAGGATAGAGTATTGGGTCTTAGCAAAATCAACAGAATTGTGGAGTATTTTAGTAAACGCCCTCAAATTCAAGAACGTTTAACAGAACAAATTTTTCATACATTACAATATATTCTTGATACAGAAGATGTTGCTGTTATGATTGATGCACAACATTACTGTGTAAAAAGCAGAGGTGTTGAGGATACAGGTAGTAGTACTGTAACAAGTCGTTTGGGTGGTGGATTTAAAAATGATGTTGCTGTGCGTAATGAATTTTACAGTATTGCAAGGAGTTCATCTAAATGAGTTGTAATATCTGTAAAAAAGAGTATAGTCCCAATTGTGATTATAATCAGGGTAGATGCCCACATCATAGGCCTTTAATAACAAATCCTTATCCATTATGGTTAATAATTTTATTTGTAGCAGTTGTACTATTTTATAGTACTGGGAATAATTATGGGTTTTAAAAAACCTGAATTGCAAACTGCAACAGACATTATTTTTCAAGCTATATATGAAACTCATAGTAAATACAACGATGGTTTTACCCAGTTTGAAATTAAAAAAGATTTATATAAGCTTAAGTGGATAATGGATGATTATTTTAAAAAAGCAGATAAGTTTCAAGGGGAAGATGAATGGGTTGAAAAGATATTACAACAAAGAGTATGGGAGTTACTTAAAAAATGACAGAGAAAATATTAATAATGGGACTACCAGGTTCGGGTAAAACATATTTTGCAGAACGTTTAAAAAAATATTTAGAGATAAATGGAGAAAAGTCTTTATCCAAAATTGATTCGGATCGCCCTTATCCAATGCTTAATGTAAAAGTAGATTGGTTTAACGCAGATGATATACGTAAAAAATTTAATGATTGGGACTTTAGTAAAGAAGGTAGAATCCGTCAAAGTTTGCGTATGGCAGAATTTGCAATTCGTTGTAATGGGGAATATGTAATTTGTGATTTTGTTGCTCCTTTACCTGAAATGAGAAATAATTTTAAAGCTGATTGGACCATATGGATGGATACAATTGATAAAGGTCGGTATAAAGATACGAACAAAGCATTTGTGCCCCCTGACATTTATGATTTTCGAATTAATGAACAAAATTGTGAACGTTGGGTACCTTATGTTGGTGAAATGATTATTAGGAAAAAGCGTAGACCAATCTTTGATTGGCGTAAAGAAACAGTGCAAATGTTAGGTCGTTGGCAACCATGGCATCTTGGGCATCGTGCTTTGTTTGAACGCTTGCTAAGTAAGACAGGACAAGTTATAATACAAATACGTGATGTACAAGGATGGCAAAATAGTAACCCGTTTAGTGTTGAAGAAGTTAAAAATTATATAAAACGTGATTTAGATCCATTATATCAAGGTCAATATGAGATTATGTTAGTTCCAAATATTGTACACATTGGTTGGGGCCGGGGAGTAGGATATACAAGTGGAGAAGAACTTTTTGATGAAGAAATAACAAAAATAAGTGCAACAGAAATAAGGAAACAACTTGGTTTATAGTATGTGGGAAAATATAAAATTACCATTGGTAATACTTTCTAGTCCAAGATCTGGTTCTACTGTTTTACTAGACACTATTCGTAATTATTTAAATGACAATAATGTAAATTTTACAGACATAGGCAGTGAACCAATTACACATGAAGATCGGTCTTTTGAACGTTATGAAAAATTAAACCACAATTTAACAACAAATAATTTCATTTGTAAACTTCATGTTTTTCAACTTAAAACAATTTATCCAATGTTTTTTTTTGATAATATACTTCAAGGAAAATACTTTTTAATAAGGATTAGGAGAAAAAATATTGCAGAACAATTAGTAAGTCTTTACATAAGTCATGTGTATGGAGAAAAAGAAATTTTCCAAAATTCAAAAGAATCAAATAAAAAATACATTGAAAATAAAAAAATTCCAATTGATAAATTTATTATGGAACAAGTAATAATACGTGGCATGCACCATATACATCTTTTAGAAAATTTTAATTGTAAATTTGATTTAGATTTATGGTACGAGGATATAATATTCAACTCAAAGAAGTATTACAAACCAAAACCTCCTAGTAATTATAAAGAATTAGTTGATAGAGTTAGTAACATTGTACAAGATAAAACTTTTGACTCGTTAATAAAAACTATAAAAGTTCATCCATTGACCCTTAAATCGACATAAAAAATGTTTACCAATTTAAAATTACCTATTGTTATACTTTCTAGTCCAAGATCTGGTTCTAATGTTCTTTATGATACTATTTGTAATTATTTAAGTGATAATAAAATACACTATGTTGGTACAGGAGTTGAACCTTTATTATTTGATAATTATAATGATACAAAAAGTTTAAAAAAGTTTGATGAAATAATAGCAACGAACAATTTTGTAACAAAAATTCATGCTATACATTTAAAAAAGTTATACCCTAATTATTTTGTACAAAATATTTTGCAAAAAAAATATACCATTGTTAGGATAAGACGAAGAAATATAATTGAACAATTAATTAGTCTATACATTTGCACACTTATTGATATTATCAATAAAGGAGATGAACTTATTTGGTCAAACACTAAAAAAAGTAATAGATTGATTGAAGATAAAAAAATTCCCATTTATGAAGATGTTTTAAAAAAGGTTATAAATTATGGAATATTAGCAATAACATACTGTGAAAATTTTAATTACAATTTTGATTTAGACTTATATTATGAAGATTTATCGTTTAATTCAAAAAAACACTTTAAACCAACAAAAAAACCTAGTAACTATGAAGAATTGCACACAATTTTTAGCGATCATTTAGCAAAAATTGATTTTAAACAGAACAACGATATATTAAATACCCTTTTATGATGAATTCAAAAGATAATAGTATTATACTACGAATGTCGGAACTAATGAAACCTATTGATAAACAAATAATGATGACGAATGATGATAAAGAATTACTTATGCTGGCGTGTGCTATGTTACAACGTGTAACAGAAATATTTGATAACACATTAACAGTAACTGGAAGAAAAAAAATGTTTAGCGATTTGATTAAATAGTATTAGTGGTCTAAGGCATTCATCCCACTTTAAATATTCTGCATGTCATCAAACTTACTCAGCTTAAAGGAGGCAAGAGGTGGCAAAATTTATTTCAACAAAAACATATAACCAAATCGGTCCAGTGGCATATCGTCAATGGCGTGCGGATAGTCATTGTAATTTGATACATGGATATGCATTGAGTTTTCATTTTGAATTTGAAAGTGAAACGCTTGATGCTAGAAACTGGGTAGTAGATTTTGGTAGTCTTAAACCTTTAAAAGGATTATTGGAAGAATGGTTCGATCATACGCTACTAGTAGCAGAAGATGATCCTATGAAAAATGAATTATCTAGATTGGGAGAATTGGGACTAGCAAAAATTACAATGGTAGAACGAACAGGGTGTGAAGGTATTGCTGATTGGTTATACGAATACATTAATACTTGTTGGTTAAAAGATTATGGGTATGATGAAAGAGTGTGGTGTTGTAAAGTGGAAGTAAGAGAGACTGATGCTAACATGGCAATGCGTGTTGGAAGTAGGTCAGATAATGAATTCGTTTAAAAAGGAAACAAATGAATAAAGTTTTATCAGACCAAAAGCAGTTTATGACAGCTTGTGGTCAAACAGTAGATACATATAATTTAGAGCAATTCAATTTGTATAAATCATTAATTGGAGAAGAAGTAGGTGAACTCATTCATGCTTGTCAACTAAATGACAGAGTAGAACAATTAGATGCACTTATTGATATTTTAGTTGTTACGGCAGGAGCAATACATAGTTTAGGGGTTGATGGTGAAGCTGCTTGGAACGAAGTTATGCGAACAAATTTTGCAAAAGTTGACCCAGTTACTGGAAAAGTACGCCGTCGTGAAGATGGTAAAATTCTTAAACCTGATGGTTGGACACCACCACAACTACAATCATTTGTAAAAAATATTTAATTATGTCACAGTTAAAAGTAAGCGAACTATTCTATAGTATCCAAGGTGAGGGCCGATATATGGGTGTACCAAGTGTGTTCCTTCGTGTGTTTGGATGTAACTTTACATGTGGTGGATTTGGTATGCCACGAGGACAAACTAGTAATCAACGTAATGAAATTAAGGTAGAATTATTTAAAGATTATAAAGAACTACCATTGGTATCTACTGGGTGTGATAGTTATGCAAGTTGGGATCCTAGGTTTAAACATCTTAGCCCAGTTCTTGATACAAATACAATCGTAACTAGTATACTAGATTTATTACCTACTGGGTATTGGCAAGGAGAACATTTAGTTATTACAGGTGGCGAACCATTGTTAGGTTGGCAACGTAATTATCCTGATTTACTAGGACATGATTTTATGGAACATTTAAGTGATATTACGTTTGAAACTAACGGTACGCAAAAATTAACAAATGTTTTTTATGATTATCTTAAGGATTGGTCAAAAAGTAAAAACGGTGAAGTAACATTTAGTGTAAGTGCAAAGTTACCAAACAGCGGTGAAAAGTGGGATGAAGCAATCAATCCAGATATAGTATGTCAATATCAAGAAGTTGGCTATACATATTTAAAATTTGTAGTAGCAACTGAAGATGATATTGAAGATGCCGAAAAAGCAGACAGCGAATTTAGAAATGCAGGATTTGTTGGGCCCACTTATATTATGCCTGTTGGTGGTGTTGATAGTGTATATAATTTAAACGCAAAGAATGTAGCATTAGCAGCTATGAAACGAGGTTGGCGTTATAGTGATAGACTGCAAGTACTACTATTTAAAAACGAATGGGGAACATAATGAAAACATATATAATTACTAGAAATCAATACGAAAAAATTAAAGAGGTGTTTGAAATGTACGATACAATTGACTATGTAAAAATACATGAAGAAAGTACGTCTGGTATAGGACCAACAACAACATTAGAATTTAATCCAAGCTTTGTTAAAGTTGATATTACTGATGTTGAAAGTTGGTAATGTTAGTAGGAACTGACTATAAATTTTTATTATTTCCCAAACGCTGTAGTTTAACAAACAAGTTATTATGGCTTTGTTATGCATATGAGCATATTCATTTATACACAGGACTTGGGGAACCTTTATTTGAATACAAATATTATGATAAGAAGCATTATTTGGTAAATAAGTTAAAGGGTGTATTGTGAGAACTTACGACAAACGGATTGGTTTCATTGTTAGTAGTCAAACACTAATCCCACATGGTGGTATAGGACAATTTGCAAAAAGTTTTTGTGAGTTAATGAACGAACATAATATTAAAGTTGATATTATTACAGATAAAGAACCCAATGATAAAGACTTTGTAAAATCACTTAATACTAAAGTTATAACGCCGTCAGTGTCATTACCTTATACGAATCATAGTAATATTTTTATGTATGGAGATACATATTGCTATGAGCGTATGGCTAACTTTCGTAATGCTATTATACAGGCATTAGAAAATAATTTATATGACGCATTCATATGCAACACATATGAAAGTGTTCAAGTTGCAAGTACAATTGGTTTAGAGGATGTAATTAAAATTATAGCCTACACTCATTTGGAAAGTCAAATATTTAAGGATACTAAAAATCCCTTTTTAGCATCTACCAATCAAATGATGCGTATGCAACTTAAGTTGAATGGTATATACATAGGAACACAAAGTAAGTTCAATCAGTTAACCATTGGAGATAGTGCTTATCATTTACCTATTCCTATTACAGAAAAGAAATTACTTAATAAGTTTGATAATGCTAGGGAGGGTGTTTTGTTTATTGGACGCTGGGAAGAAGGCAAGAATCCTGAACTGTTTATTGAATTGATAGAGCAAACAAAACTCCCAGCAAAAGTAATGACAAGCCCAAATGGTGTTAAAAAGTTTGAAGATAGGTTAAAAAGGATTAATGCAAAGTATGAAATACGTGCTAGCATTATTGGACAGGAGAAAGTAGATTTTATTACAAGTGCTAGAATAGCTTTTAATCCTAGTATTGTTGAAAGTTATGGTATGGCTTTTTACGAACAAATGATACAAATGCCTACTGTAGTATTAGAAAATCAAAGATGGACAAATAATTTTGATTCAAACTATTTCTATACGTGTAATAAAAAGAACATGGCAGAAATAGTCATGGGGTTATACAAGAATGTGCCAACATCTGATGTTTGGTATAAAAATGGTATTATTGAAAAGTATCGTAGGATAGAAGATCAGGTGTTTCATAAATGGAACAATTGCTTTAGTGATTTTAAATGTAGGGAATCAAACTCAACCACAGCTAAAATATGTAATGAAACTACAGTTAAACTATCAGATTATATTAGTAGCCTAAAAAGGAATTTAATTTGTATAGACGATATCCGTAGCGTATTAACTAATAAACATAAGTTTCGTATAATTTACACAGACAATGATACATATCTAACGAAAGACCCTAGTTTTGAACCAACAGATACAGAGGATTTATTTGAAGGATTATGAAGAAAATACTAATAACAGGAAATAGTGGTTATATTGGATCGCATCTTACCAAGCTACTAAGCAAAGATTATGAAGTACATGGATTAGATAAAAAAGATTTGATTGTACCAGTAAAAGAATTTTACAAATTAGATATTAACCGAAAATTTGTATTGCCTATAGAATTTGATTGTGTAGTGCATTTAGCAGCATTGGTTAATGTGGGCGAAAGTGAAACCAATTCAATAAATTATTACATCACCAATGTAAATGGTACAATGAATGTATTAGCAAACATTAAAACTAAAAACTTTATATTTTCTAGTACAGGAGCAGCGGAATTTTGTAAAAGTGCATATGGTGTAACAAAACGATCAGCAGAATATATTATAAAAGAATATTGCACACTTCATTCACAAACTCCATATACTATTTTTAGATTTTATAATGTCATCGGTAATGATGGAATTAACCCAACAAATCCAGACGGATTATTTTATAATTTAATTAAAGCTAAAGATACAGGTACTTTTACTATATATGGCAAAGATTATGAAACACCTGATGGCACTTGTTTACGTGACTATGTACATGTTAATGAAATTTGTCATGCAATTAAAACCGCAATAGAAAAACCAAGTAATAGTATTGAATGTCTTGGACATGGTGTAGGATACAGCGTTAAAGAAATTGTAAATAAATTTCAAATTGTAAATCAGTGTGATTTTGATATTAAATATGGACTAAGACGATTAGGTGATTTACCTGTCAGCGTATTAGAAGATGTGTCGCCATATATGGAAAATTTATATACTATTGATGAATTACTTAAAGTTACATAACAAATATTTTGCCAACACTGCTTGCTAATACATCATTAAACATCATTTCCATATCATTAGCTAACACATCACTAGCATTTTTCCTATCTGCTTCATCACGGTATTCAGGTTTGATACTCATGTATTTCGTTGGATTACCAAACACTTTACGTCCATATCCTAAATTAGTTGGAAATGGATTTAAAGTAATTTTTCCTGTTCCTAAATATTGAGCAAATAACTCATACATAAATTCGTAGGGGCGTCTGATTTGACCACTACGACTACTACGCTGTGTTCCTATAGCGTTAAACAATGCATTGTATTCTTGTGTTAATGTCCATTTTATTGCTGGCATATTATATGGTTTACCTAATTTACTATAATACTTATCAAGTAAATTATTTACGGTTCCAAAAAAGTGTTTTTCAGCTTCAGCCCACTCACTCCATCCTTGACTTCTACGAACTCCTGCTTGTATAGCATGACCAAAACGATGTGCCATTAACCATGGTGTTAACATTACTTTAGCGTCTCCACGATTGCCGACGTACACAACAGTAATGGCATTTTCATGCCCATCGAGTATTTGATCTGCTTGTTCTTTATTAAAAGTATTTCTTATTTCTCCTGGATGCATTGGGCCATGTTCGCTATATTTACCAAAGCCAGATACATTAGTAAAGAACAACCTAAAATCATATGGAGTTCTTTCAAAAAACTTTTGCGTTTTTAATTCACTTTTAGGGTGGGGTATTAATCTTTTATCTACGCCACGAAATGGTCCAGGTTTTGTAAAGTCACCAAACGTTTGGTACTTAGACAATGCCATTTCATCAACTTCGCTCTCCCTAAGAAACTCAATCGCTCGCATATTAGTGAAACATTAAGAACTGATTTTGTACATCTAATCTTGGCGCACCTAAGTCCCCATGCCCTGCAGGGAATACAACAACATTCCATTTTGGCTTAGGACCTTCAGGAATCTTTACCATTTGATCATATGTAATAATGCTATCTTTATCAATATTATATTTACTTGCTAATTTATTTTTAAATTGATCCCATGCTTCGTTACTAGCAATAATTGTTTTACCATCTTCATCCTTAATATACTTACCTTTTTGATCTGTTTTAAATAAACCCTTAAAGAATTCTTTTGGTAATGTTACAGCATCTTTAACAAACTTGCCTTTATCTCTAGCAAATTGCACTGTTTTTACTTCTTTACTCTTTGCTCCTGGGCTAAACTGCTTAACAACATTTGGTGGGCTGTTTGGATCCGTAACTATTTCGCCCATTTTACTATAGAAATAAAATCTTACATCAGGATTCATTCTAGCAACATCCATCATTAAATCATAATAATCTTTACTAAAGAAATCCCCTGCATCATGTATACGAACTAATAACTTTATACCAGCTTTGTCTACTCTAGCTTTAGCTTGTTTAACTTCACGGTCAAACATTTTCATATAATCTATTGGATGATTTAATAAGAAGTTTAATGCTCTAGCAGCACTCATACTACTGCCTGGGAACATTACATAACCACCTTTTCTAGCATAACAATATAATTGACATTCACCAGCACCTGGGCATGTTTCTACTTCAACGAAAACTGGCTCACCTGCTGAACTTGCTTCTTCATCAACTACAATACCACTTAATGCTGGTAATGTTAAATCATAAGTAATAGCACCCTCTTTTTTACTTTTAGCCATTTTAGCATTTGTGCCTAAAATACTATTTGGAGGTGTTGTTATTTGGTTAGCTAAATCTACTAAATCCCATTCTGTATTCTCATTGTCCTTTGTGATTGCTTTAATATTACTTGCGTGTATAATAGGCTTAAAGCGATCAGATTTAGTTTTTTCACCACTTTTAATGCGTGTCAAGTATGCTTGTAAGTCTTTCTTGTCATATTGTTTTTGAGGAATATCAACTTTGAGTGCTTCATCGACACCCTGTTGTTCAATATTTAATGGTGTGACAGGAAACCCGCCCAATGTACTTACGGACATTTTATCTTCAAATAAAATTTCATTAATTTTCATAGTATGAATCCAAATAATTTGCTAATAAATAATAGTTTTGCTATTATAATTATGTATTTATCAAAATAGGGCATCATGTATACTAATCAAAATATCAAACGTCTTGGTTTCGCTTGTAAATGGGTCGAAGTCAATAAGAAAGGTGAGATTGCAAGTGTAGAAGGGCTTAACACAGGTGGTACCACACATGCTTGGGCAAAACGTCAAATCCGTGAAAAAGCAGAAGAAAAAGTATTGGATGTAGCTAAACGCAATATTGTTAATACCCATAACCTTATTAAAAAGGTTGCTACATTACCCCCTGCTTTACGCATGGTTCGTCTTACAAGCGACATGCTCAGTTTTTATACCATGGATGATTGGAAACCGTTTTGGCAATCACAGACTGTAAGAACATTGTTAGAAAAATGGTTTGCCCCATTAGGTGAAACTGCAAGACAAAATGATGTACGGGTAAGCTTTCATCCCGATCAATTTGTAGTATTGGCAAGTGATCGCCCTGAAGTAGTAAATAAAAGTATAGAGGAGTTTGAATATCATGTGGATATGGCCCGTTGGATGGGGTACACAAAAAAATTTCAGGACATTAAAATCAACATCCACATCTCGGGTAGAGCCGGTGTCGAAGGTTTTAGACAAGCCTACAAGAGACTGTCTGACTCAGCCCGCAGTAGTATTACAATTGAAAACGAAGAAATAAGTTATGGACTCGATGATTGCCTTCAGCTTAGTGATATTGTTCCTATTGTTCTTGATATTCATCACGCTTGGATTAACGAAGGATTATATATCCAGCCAAACGATGATCGTGTCAAAAGGGTTATTGATAGCTGGCGGGGTATTCGCCCTACTTGCCATTTTTCTGTCAGTAGAGAAGATATCTTGGTTAACCACTGCCTTCATACACTTCCCGATTATAAGGTTCTCTTAGAATCAGGACATAATAAACAGAAACTACGGGCACACAGTGATTATTATTGGAATGACGCTGTTAACCGTTGGGCTTTACAGTTTAACGAAAATTTTGATATAATGTGCGAAAGCAAGGCTAAAAATCTTGCTAGTATGAAACTTTACGATACATATATAAATGTTTGATAAACTCAAAAAGTTTTTAGGATTGAACGATGTAGGGTCACGACCTGAGCCTCCGAGCGAGGCTCATCCTAAAAAAACAAGACAACAAAAACAAAAACCTCCTGAAATAAAACTATCTGCAAAAGAACAAGCCACTGCAAATGGCGAACCATATATTGCAATACTTAATGTTGAATTGGATCCAAATAATATAAACAATGGTAGTTTTGAACTTGATTGGAACGATAAATTTATTATCAATCTAACTAAAGCAGGCTACAAAATAAAACAAGAAGATACAGATGCACAGGTTGTAGACCGTTGGTTTCAAACCGTATGTAGAAACATAGCATTAGAAATATATGAACAGCAACAGGCTGACCCAACAAATCGTGATTTAAGAATTGTTCGTAGTAGGGATATTGGCAATGGACGCACAGAGGTGAGTTAATGAGTAGATATGATTATGTGAAATGTAGTATTCCTAATTGCTGTAATAAAGTTGGTTATCATCGTGTAAAAAGTGCTAAACTATTTGATGGGTTTAGCGTTAAATGGAAAACAGTCTGTGAAAAACATAGAAATGGTTTAGGCAAAGCAATTACTGATAATTGGAAATTACAGAATGGATGTAGCAATCGTACAGGAAAATACGGAGGCATTCCATGTAATTGTGTAATTACAGATCCTAGTCAATTAGAAATCAATCATATTGATGGGAATAACTTTAATAGGGATGAAAGCAATATTGAAGTATTATGTAGTAATTGTCATAGATTAGCTACGATGACGCAAAATCATCATTTACCAAATAGTAGTCATAAGGTACGAATAGGAAATAGCGAATTATTTCCTGACTTATAATACCCGAAATACTTTTCAATAATGCATAGTATGTGTATAATATGCGTATATTAACTATTTAAATACTATTCCAATTATGAATTATGCACTTATTGACACTGCAAATACTTTCTTCCGTGCTCGGCATATTGCAAGTCGCAATAGTGACACATGGGAAAAGATTGGAATGGCATTACACTTAACATTGTCCAGTGTTAATATGGCAGTGCGTAGGTTTAATATTGACCATGTTGTATTTTGTTTAGAGGGTCGCAGTTGGCGTAAGGAATTTTACAAGCCATACAAAGCTAATCGTAGTCTTGATGAATCAGTCATGACTGAGGCTGAAGTAGAAGAAAACAAAATGTTTTGGGAAACGTATGAAATGTTTACTAATTTCTTACGTGAAAAAACAAATACCAGTGTATTGCGCCATCCTAACGCTGAAGCAGATGATATTATTGCTAGGTTCATTGCATTACATCCTAACGATAATCACTACATTATTAGCAGTGACAGTGATTATGTTCAATTAATTGCTGAAAATGTAAATCAGTACAATGGTGTAAGTAATCAACTTATTAAATTATCAGGTTATTACGATGAGAAGGATAGACTTATTGTAGACAAAAAAACTAAAGAACCAAAACTATTAGGTGATCCACAGTTTCTATTGTTTGAAAAGTGTATGCGTGGGGATAGCACTGATAATGTTTTCAGTGCGTATCCAGGTGTACGTACAAAAGGCAGTAAGAATAAAGTTGGGTTGATTGAAGCGTATGAGGATCGCAACAAACAAGGCTTTAATTGGAACAATATGATGTTGCAACGTTGGTTAGATCATAATGGCGAAGAACAACGGGTTCGTGAATGTTACGAACGTAATCGCACATTGATTGATTTAACAGCACAACCACAAGATGTTAAGGATGATGTAGACGGTGTTATCAAAAAAGATGTACGTGTAAAGGTCACGCCACAATGTGGTGTTCATCTAATGAAGTTTTGTGGGAAATATGAGTTAAATAAGATAAGTGAACAAGCTGAAACTTATGCAAAATGGTTAAATAATCCATACAAAGGTACAGTAAATGTATAAAACTACACAAACAAGTATAAGGATATTACGACCAAATAACCCTAACTTTAATATTGAAGAAAATTATTTGCTTTATCCTAGAGCAAGTTTTGAAATAAGTAGTAGTTGTCCTGATAATTATAAGAGAGTAATTGAAGAATGTATAGAATGTGGTTGGCTAAAGTCAATAGCACATGTAAGAGATAGTGAATTATTTTGGGAAGAATTTCACAAATGACTACACCAAACATTTCAGTAACTATAATCAATCAGCATCATTTAAAATTATTTAATAGTTTTTTGAGGCTATTTAATAGTACCCAAGAATTAGTTGATTGGTATATTTCATTATCTGATTATGATAGACTTGTAGTCGAATCCATTAAAGAATTACTACTATTAGAACTAGTAGAATTAAAAGATACTGATTTATCTTTTGTACAGAAATATATAAAAACTTTTATGTTATGAGTACAACTTTCTATAAAAAAGTAGGAAAACGTTATATTGCGGTTAGTGAATATAATCCTGAATTACGTGAATCCCTCACAGAAGGAAATCATTTAGTAATTGTAAAACCTGGTAACACTAGTTACCATTTTAATATTGATCCAAATAGTGCACCATTATTGGCAGCATCATTAAATGCAAAAAAAGAAATGATAAATGCTATAGCTAAAGCAGGTGAAGCTAAACCTAAAATTCAACCACTTACTACTGAACAAGTTAACGCTTGGAATAAATTACAAAGTACTTTTAATGATGATTATTTTGGTGTTTACTATAACAGTGCCGATAAAATTGCTGACGCAGGCATTCAAGTATTAACAACTGAAGTAAACAAAATGCTTGAAAATCCAAGTGTGAAAAAAGCTTACGAACAGTTTTTATTAATTTGGAAATTAACAAAAGATGAACAAAAATGAGATAGATAAATTAATTTATGATATGTGTATTACTTACAGACATGATTTTAATTTAAATAAAAACCAAGATGACCCACCATGGGTAGCAGGAATGACTGATATTGAACGTCAAGGTTTGATATTAACTATGAAACAAATATTTGAACATAATTTAAAACCATTGATAAGAGATTACGAAAACAACGGAGATAAGAATGACTTTAGTAGCAAAAACAATAATTAAAGATCAATACTGGGTAGTGACAGATGGATTTAGAAAGGTAGGTAATGTTGTATATGATGGTTCAGGTTTTGATGTAAAATTAGATGGGATCAATAGTCATTATAAAAATTATAATGAAATCACAAAATTTACAAAAATAAGATTTGAACCTACTAAATCAAGTAGCGCAAAGCCGCAAATTTTATACCCTGAATTTCCTGTACCCACAAAAATATATAATTCTATATTTGATATAAAACGTAAGTTACATTTGTTTACAAAAACTAAAAAAAGTAAATGTTATCATGTGGCAGGATTTTTTGTATTAAAACAAAATGGAATTTTTCAAACTGTTTTTTGTCCTAAATTTATCTTTATACAAAGATATGAATATTTAGGACCTTATAAAACTGAAACGGAAGCTTTAGGTATGATAAATAATCGATGATTAATATTAAAAAATTTATTGATAAAGTAGCATATTTAGAATCAAGAAATAACAAAGATGTATTGATACCATTGCAAGATGCACGTGGGCTACGTGATGAAATTAGTAAGTTACTGCTGGATTTAACAAGTTTACAAAATTTACAAAAAAATACTGTAAAGGAAGATGCTACAAAAATAGAAATTAAAGGTGGTACATTTAAATGAGTAAGACACAGCCAAAAATTATATTAGAACATATAGATAAAAAAACATATAAAACTGATCAAATTGTAGAAGCATTTGGTATATGGGCCGTATTTTATGATGGGCAACCTTTTAATTTAAAATCACAAAATTATCTTAATGGACTTATAGCTCCAAAATACAAAAAAACTAGTTTTAGTAATCCAGGTCATGCAAGAAATTTATGCAGAAAATTAAATATACAATTTAAAACAAATAAGTTTACAGTGGTATTCATGAATTCAGGTACAATTGTATATCCAGACGATAGCTCCCAGTGAATAAAAAACAAAAAATTACTGAGATTGTCTTATCAAATTTAAAACACAAAGAGGAATATACCAACCTTAATGTTGATAAAGTATTTTTGCGTTGGTGGATGACAGGTAGAGTAAGTACAGGTATGCGTCTTACAGATGAAGGTAAAACCTGTTTTGAATTGGCTCAAATAGCACACTATGATTATGATTTTAGTTTTGGAAATCGTAGTCCTCAAGATTTAATTTTATCCCTAAATTCAAAAATATTATGTCCTTATTATATTGGTATTATCAGTTTTAAAGACTCGCCTAAAAAACCATTCATTCGTTTATATAATCATAAAATAGCTATGATGTTAAGTTTATACGGTAATATTGTTGAATATATTGATTCTTTGGAGAAAACAAATGACAGAACCAAAAAAAAGTCCGAACCCATTTATTAATATGGCAAATGCTAGCAAAAAGAACAATGCACCTTCGCCAAAAAACAAAGGCCCTAATATTCCAAAATCCAATAAAGGATTTGGAGCACCGTCAGTGGTAAGAAGAAGCGGCAGAGGTGGTTAACTTTTATTTACCCAAATTTAATGTATAGTGTCAACGGAATGTGTATGCTATGCGTTAATATATATAGACATGCAAAAATGTCTAATTCATTTTAACTTAAAAAGGAAATTATAAATGAAAACAGTTGCAACTTTAATCGCATCATTGTTTGCAGTAACAGTCTTTGCTGCTGATGCACCTAAGAAAGACGAAAAGAAAGCTGAAGCTAAACCTGCAGCAGCAGCTCCTGCTACTCCAGCTCCAGCTAAACCAGAAGCTAAGAAAGAAGAAAAGAAAGCTGAACCTGCAAAGAAGTAATCAGCCCACGTATTTTTGTAAAGGTATATAAAAACCCTAGCGATTTTGATGATGAAGATTATATTGAAATAGAATTCTTTATAGCGAGAAATCTTAACAGAATTGAGATAGAAAAGCTTGAAGATAAACTATCAGATGATATTTTACTTAGATTAAAATTGTTTAGGTTAATAGCTTTACTTAAATACGATTCATTACATAATAATATAGATTTATTACGTAGTGAATTAGCATAAGTATTACAGTTAGGGGGTCTGTAAAACCCCCAAATACACATACACATATAGGAAAAATTATGATACATACTTTTACAGATATGACCATTGATATGGTCCAAACAACTAAGAAAAACTTAATTAATACAACAGTCAAACATGATGGATTAAAAAAAGTTTTAACCGAGTTTATCGACAAACAAACAGATTACACAAAAAAGTTTATACACAGCCAAGTAGACATAATGTCTGCGGTTTATGCTATTTTTAACAATAAAGAATTTCAACAAGAAACCTTTAAATCATGTTTTATGCCTTTCGGTAAGAAAGGAGTGTAATATGCCTCTATCGCAGTTTATGCTCAATATCCTTGAGCGACTTGCAGAGATGTTTCCTCAGGATTCTTACCAAAATCGTTTAGAGAAATATCTTAAATCAAAAAGCATTACAGATGCTGCCATTTTAGAAAATCACATTAAAGAGTTTGAATATAATTCTCAAAAGGAAAAATACATATGATGACTTACATACTAGCAGTCTTTCGTAAAATTTTTATTGCATTAGAAAAGAGTAGTAAAGCCCGTGCCCGTCGGTACATGATTAACCATAACTATGGAGCATGGAAATGAAAATAGTTAAAATGTTTTATGAAGTATGGTGTACAGGGTTATTGGCAAGTCACCTTACACGCCGCGGTAAATGGCGTTCAGCAATTAAATTAATGGGTAATTAACATGGAACAAAATTTATTAGTACCATTTGGTATACTAACTTTTTTATGCATGATAGTTGCAATTGACGAATTACTTGCTAAAGATAAAGTTTTAGGCGAAGAATGGGATTTTTTGACTCCATATAATCGCCGAAATTATTGATCTAGTTATAAAAAAGATTATAAACACACAGGGAGAAACTATGTTTAATCAACCAGAACTATTCATTGACACTGTTCAAAATGCTAAAAAGCAATGGGTTAAAAAATGTATTCAAAATGAAGATATTAAGAACAACTGTCATATCTATATTGACGCACAATCAAAATTTTTAAAAACAGCATTAACTGTGGTAGGAGGTATTGCTACCGTTGTAGGTCACGAAATGCTGAACACAAAGATTGAAAAAATGTTTAATCCTTTTGGGATAGACTTTTTTAAAGCAGGCTGGGATGCCTGGGCAGATGCTAACAGAGAAGCCTACGCTAAAAAATCAAATTAGACATACACACATAAGGAGATAAAAATGTCAAATAATTACGGCGAGCGTATTTTACCCGATGTAAGACTTCCAGAAGTTAAATTTAACAAAAACGGTTACGAAATTCGCACAGATATATTACATATGGCTAAAGACCTTGTACAAGCTGAATATACAATGAAGTTTCAAGGTTGGGAAATGAGTGCCAAACGTGATGAAAAAACAGGACAGATCGTTAATACAGTAAGTATGCCTGAATTTCCAGGACTAGACAAAGTGTTAGAGACTGCACAAAAAATGTACGATTTCGTAAACCAAGCAAGTTTCAAGAAATAATTTAGCCCCGAAAGGGGCTTTTTAATGACTTGACAATAATTGGGTTCTTTGTTATACTGTGGTTATTGTAAGAATAAGGAACTTTAATGAAGATTAAATTTTACTCAGATCCTGGTCATGGTTGGGGTGCAGTTAAGCGTAAAGTATTGATTGAACTAGGAATTCTTGACAAAATTAGTGGTTTTAGCTACCAAAAAGGTCAGACTGTATATCTTGAAGAAGATTTGGATCTAGCAACACTTACAACTGCCCTTGCTTTAAAGGGAATTGTAGTATCATATACTGAGAAAAATAGTCCCCATAAATATAGCCCAATTCGCAATTATGATCGGTTTGTGGCTTGACAATAAATGGGCTTGGTGCTATAATAGCATTATTGACAGTTAAATAACGGAGCAAAAAAAATGTTACTAGTCTCAAAAGTTTTGTGTACAAATGGTTCTGGTTACTGGTCAGAAATGTCCAAAAATGTTCCTGTAACAGGCCTTGAAATTGGTTGTGTTAATGAGGACGACACTTTTGGTGAACTACGTGTCTATTTTGACACTAATGCTTGGGACGTTGATAATGACGGACTTATATATACCGACAACTTATTCTTGCATGAACTTAAGCACTTTTTGGTTAGTCTTCGCCTAGCAGGTGATGATGTTGGCTACAGTGAGCAAGGGATGCAAGGTTATGACTATGTAAGTTTGGATGTTGGTCGTGATTTTATTAAATCTTTTCAAGCTTTAGCCCTTAAGTAAGGAATAAGTATGACCGTCGTTAAAATTACTACTAGCAAGACTGATTTTGGTGTGAAGGAGCATTGGACTGCTGTAAGTATAAAATTGCTTGAAGAGGAACTTGCGAAAGAGATTTCGGATGGTACTGAACTTGGATACATTTCAAGTATGTATAATGTAAGACAGGATCCTACAGGAATGTTGTATCACGCTGAGGTTCATCGTCAACTTCGTGGTGATTAAGGTTGACAATAAATGGACTTGGGTTTATAATACATAGTATTGAAACTGATCAAACGGAGAAACAAATGGCATACATGAATCAAGCTCGCAAAGCAAAAATCGCTACTGCACTTGCTCCAGTACTTAAAAAATACGGTATCAAGGGTTCGCTAAGTGTCCGTAATCATCTGGCAATTTGCTTGACTCTTAAATCTGGCCCAATTGACTTTATTGCCAACAGCAATCGTGTTTGTGGTAATAGTCATTATCAAGTATCAAATGGTTTTCGACCTAACACTTCAGGTTATTGTGATGTAAACCCTTATTGGTTTCAGGATCATTATGACGGCGATGCTAAGGCTTTCTTGGCTGAAGCTATTGATGCACTTAAGGCAGCTGATTACTACGACCGTAGTGATGCACAAATTGATTATTTTGATACCGCTTACTACTTTGACATTAACATAGGTAAGTGGAACAAACCCTACGTTGTAACTGAGTAATTTTAAGGAGAAGTCAATGTATACATATTGGGCTAATGTAAGAACTGGTGTAGGAAGTTTTATGCGTGTTACTGTCAATGCTAATAATCCATATGAGGCAAATCAAATGTTATTGGCAATGTATGGTGACAACTTATGTGGATATCCTAGCCAAGTCTTTTAAATGGGTAATTTAATGGTTGACAAAATTAACCACTTATATTACAATCTTGCTTGTAGTAAATGATTTTTTTATAAACTTAAATTTTAATGAGGTAATTATGTCTAATAAGACTTTTAAAGTAGTTGGTATCACTGTTCACAATGGCAATGCAAAAGTTCGTTTTACTGATGATTTAGTTCGGAGAGTTAAACAATTCACTAAAGGCGGAGCCACACGCTGTGAGTTTGTTGAACTTGCTACCCCAATGACTAAATTGGAAGCATTAAATCATATGCTAACTTTGAATGAGTTTTCCAATCCCAGTGACAAAGCAACGATTCAAGATGCTATTGAGGATAGATTAAATGCTTCTAGTAGTGAAGTAAAAGTAAAAGTAACAAAGGTCACTCCTTCTGTTGATGCAATAAGGGCTCGAGGTAAATTTGTAAAATCAGTAAACCCTATTAAGGAAGAATAAGTAAATTCCTAATAATAATTATACTTAATTAAGGGCTCTTTGGAGCCCTTTTTTTATGCTAGATTTACCCAAGAACTTCCATTATAGCCTTGAAAATTACCTGTAGTTTCATTAAAAATAAGATAACCTGCTACAGGTGTAATTGCATTTCGCTCAGTTGTAGTCAAAGAAACTAATTGTAATGGACTAGATGTAATAAATACCTTTTCTACTGCTGTTAGTTCTAATACTGTGCCGCTAGAAATAGTAGGCGTTGTATTTGCACTGGAAGTCGAAATAGTAGGTACATTTAGAGTCCCAGTTATATTTAAAGAACCATCAAGATTAGCTGTAGTATTAGTAATTACAAGTACATTTCCTACAGCATTGGAACTAAATGTAATAGGTCCATTATTTAGAATATTAATATTGCTTGTACCATTGGCTATAGGTAACGTTACACTACCTATTGGGCCCTGTGTGCCTTGTGTGCCAGTTCCTACTGTACCTTGTGATCCTGTCGACCCCTGAATTCCTACTCCTGTCAGTCCTTGAATTCCTATTAAACCTTGTACTCCTTGTGTGCCTTGTAGTCCTTGTAGTCCTTGTAGTCCTTGTAGTCCTTGTAGTCCTTGTAGTCCTTGTGTACCCTGAACACCTTGTCTTCCTTGTGTGCCTTGTACACCTTGTAAACCTTGTAGTCCTTGTGTACCTTGTGTACCTTGTACTCCTTGTCTGCCTTGTGTGCCTTGGACACTTTGCGGACCTTGCACACCTTGTGACCCTTGTACCCCTTGTACGCCCTGAATTCCTTGCGCCGCAAAACTACCAGGTATTCCTTGTATTCCTTGTATTCCTAAATCACCCTGTAATCCTTGTACCCCTTGTGCCGCAAAAAAACCTGATATGCCCTGTGAACCTTGAATTCCTTGCAAACTCTGTATGCCCTGTATGCCCTGTATGCCCTGTATGCCCTGTGTTCCTTGTACGCCTTGTATACCTTGAATGCCTTGTGAGCCTATACCTTGTGTACCTTGTGTACCTTGTGTACCTTGTGAGGCGATAAGTCCTTGTAGTCCTTGTAATCCTTGTAGTCCTTGTCTACCTTGTACACCTTGTACTCCTTGTGACCCAACGGTACCTTGGGCACCGTTAGTTCCATGCACACCTTGAACTCCTTGTACTCCCTGTGTTCCCTGAACTCCTTGTAATCCTTGTGTGCCTAAACCTGTTGTTCCTTGTAACCCTTGTGTACCTGAACCTGTTGTTCCTTGTAATCCTTGTGTACCTGAACCTGTTGTTCCTTGTAATCCTTGTGTACCTGAACCT
>Ga0214917_10000011_pt1 | contig 201878 bp, 217 predicted proteins | sample LL_1208_BB_MetaG_FD_177983 | JGI IMG/M metagenome (GOLD analysis project Ga0214917, IMG submission 177983) | Freshwater microbial communities from Lake Lanier, Atlanta, Georgia, United States - LL_1208_BB | ecosystem: Environmental > Aquatic > Freshwater > Lake | place: USA: Georgia...
CTTCTGGATCCTCTGGCTCATCGGGTTCTTCTGGTACTAGCGGATCTTCAGGCTCATCAGGATCCTCAGGTTCTTCTGGCACGAGTGGATCTTCAGGCTCATCAGGATCCTCAGGTTCTTCTGGCACGAGTGGATCTTCAGGCTCATCAGGATCCTCAGGTTCTTCTGGCACAAGCGGTTCATCTGGATCTTCTGGCACAAGTGGATCTTCAGGCTCATCAGGATCCTCAGGTTCTTCTGGTACAAGCGGTTCATCTGGATCTTCTGGCTCATCGGGTTCTTCTGGCACGAGAGGATCCTCTGGTACATCAGGCTCATCTGGGTCCTCTGGCTCGTCAGGTTCTTCTGGCACAAGCGGTTCATCTGGATCTTCTGGCTCATCAGGTTCTTCTGGTACAAGTGGATCTTCAGGCTCATCAGGATCCTCAGGTTCTTCTGGTACAAGCGGTTCATCTGGATCTTCTGGCTCATCAGGTTCTTCTGGCTCATCAGGATCCTCAGGTTCTTCTGGCACAAGCGGTTCATCAGGATCTTCTGGCTCATCGGGTTCTTCTGGTACAAGTGGATCCTCAGGCTCATCAGGATCCTCAGGTTCTTCTGGTACAAGCGGTTCATCTGGATCTTCTGGCTCATCGGGTTCTTCTGGCACGAGTGGATCTTCAGGTTCATCAGGATCCTCAGGTTCTTCTGGCACGAGTGGATCTTCAGGCTCATCAGGATCCTCAGGTTCTTCTGGTACAAGTGGATCTTCAGGCTCATCAGGATCCTCAGGTTCTTCTGGCACGAGTGGATCTTCAGGCTCATCAGGATCCTCAGGTTCTTCTGGTACAAGCGGTTCATCTGGATCTTCTGGATCCTCAGGTTCTTCTGGCACGAGTGGATCTTCAGGTTCATCAGGATCATCAGGATCTTCTGGTACCTCTGGCTCTTCTGGTACCTCTGGCTCCTCCCTTACCATCAATAACAATACAGACAATTACGTTCTGACTGCCACAGGATTACCTGGCACGATCGAGGGTGAACCAAATTTAACTTTCGATGGTGCTACCTTGAGTGTGAACACGGTCAGCATTGGTCTAGGAGGTGGGTCTCAATCATCAAATATTGGAATCGGTGGTTCATCTTTAGTTTCAAATAATAATGGATACTTCAACATAGCGATTGGAAAATGCAGTTTGTATGCCAACTACAATTCATGTGGTAATGTCGCTTTAGGATATAGTGCACTTAGTAGCATGTCTGGTAACTCGGGAGTCGATTTCGCTAGCGTAGCAGTGGGATATCGAGCTTTGACTAATTTTATTGCTGGTCTAGGAGGAAAACCTAATAACACTGCTGTGGGAAATAAATCCATGTTTTGTACAACATCCGGCGAGTCAAACACAGCAATTGGTGCATTTTCTTTATTCCAGAATCTACAGGGTAGTGGAAATGTAGCTGTGGGTTATAAAGCACTTTGTTCAAACACAACCAATAACAACACTGCAATAGGTAGAAATGCTTTAGAAAAAAACATAACAGGAACATTTAACGTCGCCATAGGTAACTCTGCTCTGGTATGTAACATATGTGGAAGTGCAAACACCGCAATAGGTTTTGAAGCACTTTGTTTAAATACAACTAACAATAATACTGCAATAGGTTATAGAGCACTAAGAGAAAATACAGTAGGAACACAAAACATAGCTATAGGATCTTGTTCTTTAAACTCAAATACCTCTGGTGGCAGTAATACTGCTGTAGGAAGAATGGCTTTATTTGCCAATACTATAGGAGGTAATAATAGTGCATTTGGTTTAAACACTTTGGCTTGTAATACAACAGGATCAAATAATCTTGCAATCGGGACATGTGCTTTGTTTTGTAATACAACGGGGAATGCTAACATTGCAATAGGGGTTAGTGCTCTACTTAATAATACGGTGGGAAGATGCAACACAGCAATAGGGGGTAGTGCATTATGTTGTAACACTACAGGATTATTTAACACAGGGGTAGGAGCAGGGACTCTACGCGTGAATTTGACTGGCTCAAACAACACGGCAATTGGTCACTATGCTTTACGAGAAAGTACAGTGGGTGAAAATACTGCTATAGGTTTCTATTCTTTACGTTTTAACGCAACCGGGGCGAGCAACACTGCAATAGGGGTCAATACTTTAAGATGTAACATATCTGGTAACAATAACACCGCAATAGGTTTCGAAGCACTTTGTTTAAACACAACCAATAACAATACAGCCATTGGTTATAGAGCATTAAGAAATAATACAACAGGAACACAAAACACCGCAATCGGTGTAAACTCTTTACTAAGTAATACAACTGGAATATCCAACACCTCAATAGGTGTAGATTCTTTAAGAAGTAATACAACTGGAGCATACAACACAGCAATAGGTGTAAATGCACTTTGTTGTAATACAAATGGGAATAACAACACCGCAATAGGTTTTTCTTCTTTAAGATGCAATACTGGAGTAAACAACACCGCAATAGGTTTTAGAGCATTAACTAGTAATACAATTGGATCATCCAACACCGCAATAGGTTTATCAGCATTAAGAAATAATACAACAGGAATATACAACACCGCAATAGGTTTTTATTCTTTAAGCAATAATACAACAGGAAGAGACAACACCGCAATAGGTAATAGTGCTTTAAGATATAATACAACCGGAGTAAACAACACCGCAATAGGTTTATCAGCATTAAGAAATAATACAACAGGAATATACAACACCGCAATAGGTTTTTATTCTTTAAGCACTAATACAACAGGAAGAGACAACACCGCAATAGGTTATAATGCTTTAAGATATAATACAACAGGAGACAACAACACCGCAATAGGTAATAGTGCTTTATTAAATAATACAACAGGAAATAATAACACCGCAATAGGTTTTTATTCTTTAAGCAATAATACAACAGGAAGAGACAACACCGCAATAGGTTATAATGCTTTAAGATATAATACAACAGGAGACAACAACACCGCAATAGGTAATAGTGCTTTATTAAATAATACAACAGGAATATACAACACCGCAATAGGTTTTTATTCTTTAAGAAATAATACAACAGGAAACAACAACACCGCAATAGGTTTTAATTCTTTAAGCAATAATATAATTGGAGAGAATAACACCGCAATAGGTAATAGTGCTTTAAGATATAATACAACCGGAGTAAACAACACCGCAATAGGTTTATCAGCATTAAGAAATAATACAACAGGATATAATAACACCGCAATAGGTGTATATGCTTTATATGGCAATACAACAGGAATATTCAACACCGCAATAGGTTTTTATTCTTTAAGAAATAATACAACAGGAAGAGACAACACCGCAATAGGTTTATCAGCATTAAGAAATAATACAACCGGAGCAAATAACACCGCAATAGGCACAAACTCTATGTGCTTAAATGTGTCGGGCACTTCCAATGTTGCTATTGGTTTACAGAGTCTTTTGTCGAGCACTACTGGAGGATTCAATGTAGCAGTAGGTTTGTGTGCACTCAGATTACAAAATTTTGGCTCCACCTCTACCACTGCCAATGTCGCAGTTGGCTATCGAACCTTGACAGCTAATGAAACAGGAAACTGTTCAACTGCCTTAGGTAATAGAGCTCTTCAGGCTAACACTACAGGCGTGGTGAATGTGGCAGTAGGTTCTGACTCTTTATTTTCCAACACGAGTGGCTGTAATAACACGGCTATTGGGGTCAACACTCTTTCTAGAAACATCTGTGGTAACAATAATGTAGCTGTAGGACTTAGCGCCTTGTGCTGTACATGTTGTAATGGTAGTGTCGCAGTTGGGGCTTTTGCCTTGAGAGTCAATACAACAGGCTCGGGGGTTGCCATCGGATTTCAGGCTCTTTGTTCCAATATAACGGGTCAAAACAATGTGGCCGTAGGAGCGAATTCTTTAAGATGTAATCAAGCAGGAAACAACAACGTCGCGATAGGATACCAAGCTCTTACCTATACCACTGGTGCATCCAATGTGGCGGTTGGCTTTTGTACCCTGAGAGAAAATCGAGGGGGTAACCACAACGTAGCAATCGGGGCCTGCAGTGCGCTTTGCAACACCTCGGGGATTCGGAATATATCACTGGGTACTTTATCGTTGTCTGCTAACACCACGGGATGCAATAATGTAGCCGTTGGATATCAGGCTATGAGATCCTCCAATTTTGGCTCCACCTCTAACACTGCGAATGTGGCTGTGGGCTTTTATGCTCTGAACAGTAATGTTTTAGGACGTTACAGCACTGCTATCGGAACAAAAGCCTTGTCCTCCTTTGTAGGTGCAGGGGATTCTAGCGGTAACACTGCTGTTGGTTCTCTTTCCTTAAGAGATACTACTACAGGACAAACCAACGTTGCAGTTGGTGGATTTTCCATGGCTGGCAACACGACAGGAAGTTCAAATACAGCAGTCGGGTTTAATTCTCTCGTCGCTAATACAATAGGAGAACATAACGTGGCCGTGGGTAGGGATTCTTTGGCAACCAACACGACGGGGGGTTTCAACGTAGCAATTGGTACTTCTTCTTCAAGATTACAAAATTTCAGCTCCACCTCTACTACAGCCAATGTGGCCGTGGGCTATAGAACATTGTGTGCCAATACAACAGGGGCTTGTAATACTGCTCTGGGAACTCAAGCCTTGCAAGCCAACACAACAGGTGGGGGAAATACAGCACTTGGTATTTTGGCTTTATGCTCAAACACTTCAGCCTCTGCAAATACTGCGGTTGGGGCTTTCGCTTTGGATTCTAATACTACAGGGTGTGAGAACACCGCTGTAGGATGGAGAACTCTCGACTGTAACACGATAGGTATCCGTAATACCTCGATTGGAACCAGTGCATTGTTACAAAATGTGACCGGAAACTTCAATACAGCAGTCGGAGTTTACGCCCTAAATAGCCAAAATTTTGGCTCGGGTTGCACTTCAGCCAACGTAGGAGTAGGCTACCGAGCATTGAGAAGCAATGTGACTGGAGGTTGCAACACCGCGGTGGGCACAGACGCAGGCAAATGCAATTGTGCCTCTGGTAACACTTTTATTGGCACGAGAGCCGGAGAGGTAGGCACCACCGGCGCCTGTAACACAGCGGTGGGTGCTTGTGCATTAAACTCAAACGTCACTGGCAGTTGCAACGTAGTGATAGGTTTCAACCAACAGGCATGCAATAGGGTTGGAGTTTCTATGATAGGGGTCGGAGACACTGCCTCAGGTAATAATCAGATGAGGTTCGGGAGTTCCTCTGTTAAAAACGGGGATGTCGTTTTAACAGCTTGTACAGTTGAAGGTTATTGGCCGGTTTTCATCAACGGTATAGAGTATTATTTATTGTTACATTCTCCGAATGTGTAGCAAAATTCCCTTCAATATCGAAAACAAAATGACTTCTTAATCTATAAACAGAGTGAAAAAAGTTTTAATCGGTACTCCTTCCTATGACGGAAAAGTTGATACCTGGTTCGCAGATTCTCTGGTCCGCACCCTGAGACAGGGCTGGAACCAAAAAATTGAAATTCACCCCATCTATCCTTCTTACGATTCTTTGGTGCAGAGGGCCAGAAACGATCTGGTTAGAATGGCCATGGACGGGGGTTACGACACCTTATTTTTCATTGATGCCGATGTTGAATGGGAACCTGAGTGGTTCTTTCGATTGCTGGCCAGGCCTGAGCCTGTGATCGGTGCCGCCCTGGTAAAAAAATCCGACCGAGAAGGTTACACAGTTAAGATTACACGCAAAAAAATCATCAGATCTGAGGATGAATCTTTAATTGAGGTGGATGGTTTAGGCACGGGTTTCCTGAAAGTTGATCGCTTTGCCTTCGAGAAACTGTGGCTCATGAGCGAACCGTACCTGCACGAGGGCGTGCCTAACCGCATGGTATTCGACGTTAAAATTATCGATGGAGATCTAGTCTCCGAGGATTTTATCCTGTGCCGGAAATGGCTCAGTTTGGGTTACAAAGTGTGGTGTGATCCTTCTATTACGATCAACCACAATGGGGTTAAAAAATATATTGGGGATTTGGCTGCTTTTTTGACAAAAAATGACTACTTTTAAAGAACCTCTAGGCGGCACAGAATTGATGTTCCATGAGTTAAAGCGTCGATTGGCGGACAGCGGTCATGACTTCTGGGGTCAAATTTCTCTCTTCAATTATTTACCCCAGGCAGATTTCACCAAGAAAACGGTTTACTGGAACCAACTGTCCTGGGATCAACCAGCGGTTCAATTTTTGAAAGATCGCCAAATGGTGGAAAAAATTGATCACTTTGTGTTCGTCAGTCACTGGCAAGCAGAACAATTTAGACGAGTTTTCCAAATTCCTGGTTATAAGACCTGGGTTCTGAAAAATGCTTGTTTGGGGGTTGAGGCCCCAATAGATTCTCCAAAAGAGAGAACCAAATTGTGTTACACCTCTACTCCCTGGAGGGGACTAGAAGTTCTGATTCGGGCCTGGGAAATCTTAAATCCCTCGGACTGTGAGCTGCATATTTTTTCTTCCTGCCAGATTTACGGACCAGAATTTGGTCAAAACGATGTTATCTACCAATCTCTCTACGATAAATGTCAAACCACGCCTGGCATTGTCTACCGAGGATCTATTCCCAACCAAGATCTGAGACGAGAATTAACCTCTTTTGACATTCTAGCCTATCCTTGTACCTTCGAAGAAACTTCGTGCATCTCTGTCATTGATGCCTTATCTGCGGGGTTGAGAGTTGTGTCTTCAAATTTGGGAGCTTTACCTGAAACCTCGGAGGGCTGGGCCAGATTGTACCCCTATCTGATGGATCCCGAAACACATGCCCAACGTTTTTCTGCTGTGTTGAATGAGGAAATACATCGTCTTAAAGCTAGAGAGTGGAACTACCAAGACCAAGTTTCACACTTTCAAAAGTACTGGAGCTGGGATTACAGAATCCAAGAATGGATTCAATTTTTAACCAGAATTTTGTGAATTTTAAAGCACTCTTTAAAAAGGTTAAACCTCAAATCTGTTTAGATATTGGAGCACATGTGGGCCATTTTACCCAGGAAATAATAGATTCATTCCCTGATTGTAGATGCTTGATGTTGGAGGCGAACCCCTCTTGTCGTTCATATTTGATGAAGATTGGACAGCCTTTTGAGATTGTTGCCTTATCCAAACAACGTGGAGAATCTCTATTCTACGTGGAAAATTTGAACCCGATTGCTACGGGGGCTTCAATATTCCGGGAAAACACCCAATTTTATTCTCCCGAAAATTCTCACACCCTAAGGGTTGCTCTTTCCACTTTGGATTTGCTAAATCCATTTCCTAATTCCCTAATAGATCTTATTAAAATTGACACTCAGGGTTCTGAATTGGATATTTTAAAGGGTGGGACCCAAACTTTAACCCGATGTAGATTTTTATTATTAGAAGTATCTTTGGTTCCATACAATTTGGAAGCTCCTTTGATGGATGAAGTTTTAATTTGGACTGCTGAGCATAATTTCGAAATTTGTGATGTTCTGGATTACCATAGGTTAGCTAACAATCAAATTTTCCAATTAGATGTGCTTTTAATCAACACTTCTCCATTTTTGAAAGTTTAGATTATTCCTGAAACATTCTAATTTTCTCCTGTATAAATTTTAAAAAAATGTCCTTATGCCAAACACACTTTTATTCGGTAAAATAAATCCAGTGTTAAGTTTACCTCAGCAGTCGAATCAATTCAGTCAGAACATAACTTTCCTAACTGCTGATTACATGGCGGCAGTAGCAGATCCCTACCCTCTTGGAGCCACCCAAGTTAACTTTTCTGTTATGTACGGTAATTGTGAATTTAATGATTCTAATGAGATTATAGGATTCAATACAATTTCCAGGTCTTCTGTTAATCTTTCTGGCTCGGTTATTGAAAGTTGGGGGGTGGACGACAAAGTTGTTCTGAACGCAATAGCCGCTGCCCAAGGCACTGCTATCGTTTCTACCCAGATAGGAACAATTGATTCTTTCTATTAAAAAAATTTTGACAATTGGTAAGTAAAATTTTCTATAATAGCTCTATGCCTAGAGCAGGCTCGACCTTGATTCAAAATATTCTAGGTCAGAATCCTCTGATTCACCCAACCCCGACCTCGGGGGTGTTCGAGCTGTTAACAGCAGCTAGAACTATCTTTACTGATGGGATTGAATTCAAGGCCCAGGCAGAAGAGCAAATGATGTCTGGCTTTAGAGGATTTCTGAAGGGAGGTCTTTATGGATTTTACAACAACTTGACTGATAAACCTTATGTCATAGAAAAATGCCGGGGCTGGAATTCAGAATGGGAATTCGTTAATGCCTTTGACCCCAACCCGAAGATGATTTGTATGATCAGAGACATCAGAGCTGTTTATGCCTCGATGGAAAAAAAATTCAGACAAAATCCTCTTCTAGATCACCATCTCTCTAATTGGGGTAATTTAACAGGCACCACAACAGATAAAAGAATTCAGGTTTGGTCAACTTCCCCTCCCATCGGTCCATCAATGGATAGAATCTATCAAGTTTTGGTTCAGGGTCTGCATGAAAAAATTCTGTTCGTTAAATTTGAGAATCTTTGCCGAGATCCGAACCAGGAAATGAAAAGAATTTACGAGTATTTGGAATTGGAATTCTACGACCATGACTTCAACAACATTCCCCAGATCACTCAAGAAGACGACCGCTGGTACGGAATTTTTGGAGATCACATCATTCGGCAGGAGCTTAAACCAGTTCAAGACGATTTTCGACAAGTTTTGGGAATTAACGGTTGCAAGATGATAGAAGACAGTTATGCCTGGTTTTTCAATGATTTTGAATATAAGATATGAAAGTTGGCTATAAGACATCTTTGGAGACGAAAGGGGATCGTCAATTCGAAGAATTGCCCCAAAAATTGGTTTCTTCCCAACCCGTTGACTCCACGATTTCAATCATTAAACAACAGCAACAAAGCATGGAACAAAAATATTTGGTTTGGCACATAGAGGGTGGATTAGGTAAAAACGTAGCAGCCACTTCCCTCTTGGCTCTTTTGGTAGAAAGATACCCAGATCGAAAACTAGTGGTCGTTGCTTCCTACCCAGAAGTTTTTCTAAATAATCCCCATATTTACCGGGTTTATAGGGTTGGCATGACCCCTTATTTTTATGACGATTACATTTTGGGTAAAGACACCTTGGTTTTCAGACAAGAACCCTATTTTCAAAGCGGCCATATTCTAAAACAGAAACACCTAATCCAAAATTGGATGGATTTACTGGGTCTGACCTCAACAGAAATCCCAAATCCTGAATTGAAATTCAATATGATTCAGAATCAGTTGTCCGGCAACTGGAGGAGAGAGAAGCCGATCTGTGTTATCCAGACCAATGGCGGACCTCTCGAAAATCAAGCTTACACTTATTCCTGGACTCGAGATCTCCCTATCGACTGGGCAGTCTACATAGCAAATAAAATTTCTCCGGCATTCCATATCATCCAAGTCACTAGGCCTAATTCTCCACAAATTCCAGGAGCAGAGGTTGTTACAAACCACATGACTGCGTCTGAACTTTTTTCTCTACTCCAAGTGTCAGAAAAGAGAATTCTAATTGACTCCTGTCTCCAACACGCCGCTGCTGCCTTTGGTTTGTCTTCCTTTGTGTTGTGGGTGGGAACCTCCCCCGAAAATTTCGGCTATTCCCTGCATTCTAACATCAAGGCCCTCCCTCCTAAAGGAGAAACAAAAATGGTGGACTCTTATCTCTTCGATTATTCTTTTGATGGAGTTCTACACGAATGCCCCTATCAAGACGTGAACGATATGTTTGATCCTACTCATCTAGAACAAATATTTGTATGATCTACTGGTTTACCGGTCAGCCGGGAGCCGGCAAAACAACTCTAGCCAAAGCCTTGAAAGAGAATCTAGAGATGCAAAATTTAAAAAAAGTGGTGCACATAGACGGAGATGACATTAGAGCAATCTTCAATAACATGGACTACAGCAGAGCTGGCAGAGAAAAAAACATTCAGCTGGCCCAACAGATTGCTCACTTCCTGACAATTAAAGGTTTAGATGTCGTGGTCAGCCTGGTGTCTCCCTATCTGGAGCAGAGAGAAAATTTCAAAAAACTTTTAGGTTCCTCCATTCAAGAAATCTATGTTTACACGACAGAAATCAGGGGCAGAGAAAAATTCCACGTGGCTGACTATGAGAAGCCTGAAACTAATTTTATAGAAATTGATACGACGAATACTCCTATTCTCACGAGTTTAAAGGCAATTATATGAGCCAGAAATATTCTCTTTTTATCGGCAGATGGCAACCCCTACACGAGGGCCACAAGCACATTTTTAACGAGAGATTGAAACTAGGTAAGAATGTCTGGATTGCAGTACGTGATGTTCAACCCGATTCAAACCAGCCCTGGTCGGCTTCTGAAATTAAAGCCAACATAGAAAAAATTTACGCCCAAGAAATCTCGGAGGGTCGTGTGATCGTGACCATAGTACCCGACATCGAGTCTATTAACTACGGTCGAGGAGTTGGTTATGAAATCATTGAACACGTAGTACCAGCTGAAATTGCAGCTATTTCAGCTACAGAGATCAGAGAACAAATGAGAAAGGAGGGCAAGTTATGATCGATGTCAAGATTCGATTCAACACCCAATGTCGGGATGAAAGGAGCTTCTGGAGAATTCTTATCAACGGAGTTGAAAAAATTTGTGCTAGTGTTATTCTAGAATGTTCTAGTCATACCACTCTGGACGAAGTTTGGGATCCAGGCAGAAAAGAAATGGTTCAAAAACACCATATTTCTTGCCAAGCCCAAGAAGTACTGTGGAAAGGAAATGTAGTTATCATAAAATAAAAAAAAAATGAGTCAAGAATCCAAATTAACACGAGAGGAATTAGAAAAAATAGTTACTCTCAGAGACAGTATTAGAACCAATGTTGAAAAAATTGGCAAAATGAATATTCAAAGGTACTTTCTCCAAAAAGAATTAGATTTTGTCAATGAACAGCTTTCTCTGCTATATGATGAAAGCATGGCCCTGTCAGAACAGGAAAAAGCTTCCATCCAGGAGGTTGTTGGGAAATACGGCGAAGGCCAATTGGATTTCACAACAGGGGTTTATTCTAAAGTATAGGTATGTCGTCGATAGAAGTACTCCGAAGTACAAAGAGACATCTATTAAAATCCCTAGGAGAAGTTCAAAAGGCTTTAGATGAAGCTACTGGTTCCCAGCTGAGAATCTTGTACGTGGCCCCACACCTGTCCACCGGGGGCATGCCCCAGTACCTGTTAAAACTTATTGAAATTTTTAATTCCCAAGCTGATGTCTACTGTCTGGAGTACAGTAATATTTCGGATGAATACGTCGTTCAGAGAAACAAGATTCAAAAATTGCTAGGAAACAGATATTATCGAATAGACGATCACGAGGACAAAAGTCAATTTCTGGAAATCTTAGATAAAATAAATCCAGACGTTATCCATTTTCAAGATTTTGTAGAATTCTTTTTGGATAGAAAAATCTGCGAGCACGTCTATGCCTACAATCGTCCCTGGTACATCATGGAAACCCCCCATTCATCGGCCAACGAGCCCAACGACAAGTACTGGCTTCCCGATAAGCTCGTTATGGTCAACCAGTGGATGGCTGATAGATTTTCCGAATTTGGCGTGCCAACAGATGTTTTAGAATACCCTATTGAAGAGTTCGAAAGAAATTTAACCCAATCAGAAGCCCAAGAAATTTTGGGCTGGGATCCAGGGAAAAAACACGTTATTAATGTTGGTCTTTTCACCGCTGGCAAAAACCAGGGAGAGCTGATGAAATTCGCTAGCCAAATGCTAGATTCACCCGTTGAGTTTCACTTTGTCGGGAATCAAGCAATAAATTTCCAAGAATATTGGCAACCATTAGTCTCGAATCTACCTGGAAATTGCCGGTTGTGGGGGGAAAGAAAGGATATTGAAGTCTTTTATCAGGCAGCAGACCTCTTTGTTTTCAATTCTACCTGGGAGTTAAATCCCATTGTCATCAAAGAATGCCTCTCGTGGCAAGTTCCAATCTTAATGAGGAGACTTCAATCCTACGGAGATTCTTATGATAACCATCCTTTGGTAACATATTTAGAAACAGGAACCTCGGGATCAGATTTCCAGACCAATTTGGATAGACTGAAAAATTTAGTTCAAGAGAAATCATGAAAAACAGAGGAATTAAAGTTTACACCGAGGTCTTGAGACAAAAAAAATCTACGGTTCCGGATCAGATAAAATTAGAATTTACTTTCGACTATACCCCGAAAGTAACGATGAGTGGCAATAATCCAGATCTGAAAAGAACTGTTAAATTTTGGGATAAAAAAAATTCAAGATACGAGTTTTCCTCAGAGATTCATCCTGGTCTTTTTTCAACCCTGTTCAGAAGATGGTTCACTCCTTGGGTGGCTGAAGTGTTTGATGGGGAGGAGAAAATTTGGTCTTATGATTTCGAAGAAGAACTCAGGGGCAAAAAAATTCTTGTTTCTATTGATAGTGCTTCTTTAGGAGACACCCTCGCGTGGATGCCAGTCATTGCCCGTTTTGGCCAAAAGTTTGAAGCTCAATTGTTGGTTAGTACTTTTTGGAACCCTTTGCTATCAAATTTTTTCAAACACATCCAATTCGTAAATCCCGGTTATCGTCACCCTTCTATTCACAGTATTTTTGGAGTAGGGTGGTATGATGAGGGAGATAGATATAAACATCCTCGAGACCCCAGGGTCATTTCTCTTCAGAGTGTGGCCTCGGATCTGTTGGGCATAGAAGAGACCTCCGAAATGTTAATGCCGGATATCTCGTCCCAGTTAAAATCTCAGCCTCGACCTTTCGAAGAAAAATATGTTTGCCTAGCAACCGAATCAACAGCCAACGCAAAGCATTGGCATTACCCAGGGGGTTGGCAAGAAATAGTCGATTATCTTGGCGAGTTAGGATACAAAGTGGTGGTGATCCATGAACAAGCTAACACTTTGCAAAATGTTGAAGATCGAACTGGACCAATCGATCTTTGGGAGAGAATGATTATGCTTCACCATGCTGATTTTTTTATTGGAATTGGGTCTGGCCTGTCTTGGTTGTCCTGGGCGGTTAGGACTCCTGTTGTTATGATCTCTGGATTTTCCTTGCCCTTTTGCGAGTTTTCCACTGGGAATTATCGGGTCATAAACACTCAGGTGTGTCACGGTTGTTTTAATGATCCAAGATTCACCTTTGACAGAGGAGATTGGAACTGGTGCCCTAAGTTGAAAAACACAGAGAGAATTTTTGAATGCACCCGTCAAATTAAACCCGAAGAGGTAAAAAAGGCTATTGACAACTTAATTCAGAATAATTCCCAGGGCGGATAATTTCTAGGGATATATAAGGAACGACACCAAATAAAATCGTTCCTTATGTCCATTGTACCTCCTAATAAAGCACCCTTCGTAGGTTTACCTGTCTACAATGGCAACGGCAAACAATTAAATCTAACCGATCCCAGGTACGCCTACCAGGATAATCTCCCCAACACCGAGAAGGTAGCAGATTCTAGTTCTAATAACCTGTACAGCACTATTGATGGAGCTACTGCCAGAGCTCTCCAAATAGGATGTAACGGTCATCATGTTGTTTTAGGTAGTGATGGGGTCTATTATTATGCTCCCTGTGCCACAGAGACCTGGCTAGTAGAAAGGCTCGAACAATTAGACAGTGCTCTCAATTTCACTTATATTGGAAACTATAGGGTCTTGAGTTGGGATGCACCTTTTTATTACGTAAATTCTTTCGATGGTTGGATCATAGATACGGCAGGAGCCGTTAATGCCTATCCAATTAATTTGGATGGAATCTCCAATGCCCAGATAACTAATGATATTGCAATTGATTTTAGATATTCTGTAGATGGAGAGACATGGTCCTTGTGGGTTCCTGTTGGGACTGCCCTGACCGGTTACAATAAATCATCCACCTCGGGTGAAAGATCTGAGGTTTTTTCCATCCCTTTAAACCCAATTAAACCTTTTTATCCAGAATTTAGATTCACTTCCGTTGTGGTAAATCAGGACGGTTCTATTGCCTACTCTACAGATCAACCAATTGATCCCAGCGTGGTGATAGTTTCTTTTGACCTAGATTTAACTTATGATACCAATGTAGTCGATGGACCTGATAAACTTGTGATTAAAAATCCTGTGCCTCAGTGTTCTCCTGAAAAATCAAACCGGCCTGTTGTTTTTAACGAATGCGGCCCTTTTACCTTCCAGCCTTACAACATTAATAAGGCCATTAATCTGTATCAGGATCTGAGCCTGATTGTCAACCGGATGTTTGGTTTTGAAACGAATTACTATTCAGTCCAGCCACAATCCAGATCAAAAGATGTTATTCTTAAGGAGTGGACTCTATTTGATGTGGTGGAAGAAAAATGTGTTAAAGTAATGGTTCCTCAAAATCAGTTTCCCGACAATAAAGTCAATTACGATCCTTTCGGGATTTCTTTTGAGGAACCCTTCGAGGTTCATATCGATAAAATCTACTTTGAGTCCCTGTTTGGCAGAGGTTCCCAACCTCGTAAAAGAGACATTATTTATTTCCCTCTAACTAACAGAATCTATGAAATAAACTCCACCTATTTGTTCAGAGATTTTATGTACTCCCCTGTCTATTTCAAATTAGATCTCAAAAAATACAACCCAAAATCAAATACTTATTTCAGGGACCCTGCCTACAAGGAGGAACTAGATGGCATAGCAATCAATTCCCAAGAACTATTCGGAGCAGAAACGACTGCTCAGGAGGATCAGATCACCAAACCCCAACAGTATGTGACTACGACTAATGAGATAGGAATTGATCCTACCAGAAGCTATGTCTATCGGAATTTACCTATTATCAATTATGAGCTGAACAACAACTGGACTATTATTTTGAACCAATATTACGATTTGAATGATGCTTTCTTGACAGACAGTAATTTTCAGTTCGAACCCAATAAATATCGAAATGCTGTTAGATATAGAGTTGCTCCTAAATTAGAGTCAGAAGGTGAAATTGCCTATTCGTCCTGGTTTAGCCTTAAGAATTACATTAATGAGAATTCTTTAACCAGGAAACCATTTCCTCCTTTGGCGATGGTCAAAGAGGGGGAAACCGAGTCCAGAATAGTTTACAACACCTATCCTTATAAACACGGTTTGAGCCCTTGGAGGGGTTTTGATTCTAATCCGGAGGGCTACGTGGCCATTAAATCCGATGGTAATCACAGCGGGGGTTTTATGGTTGCCTCAGTTCTAGATGAATATAAATTTTCGGTTGCAAATCCAGGAACTCCATTTTCTCAGCAAACAACCCCACTGAAGATGCAGAAAGCACAGGCACGCAATTTAATCTCTGCTGAGCTCATCAATGGAATAGGGCAACTAGAAGGTTTCAGAATTGATTTAATTCATTCTGGAGTTCAAGAACAGGGTAATACAAATTTCATCCAAGAAGGTTCTATCCAAATTTATTTGAACCAATTTACTTATAACTCCAAGCTCCAATTCGTTCCCCAGTTAGGAGATTGGTATGGGGTAGTCGTGAATATTTCTAACAAATACCAGCAAATGTCGATTAGCATTTGGGGTTTATCCTATGATCCAAATAATCCACAGGAACAAACTTCAGAGCTGATTCCCCTCCACCAAGATTTCGTAGCTTTGACCCAAACCTACACTTTCGATTTGCCTCGGGAAATTGTTGACGATGTGGCCAATCCACTTTATGGTACTAACAACAACGGCTATAGGATTTACACTTCTCCTCTGCTGTTGAGCAACATCAGAATCTTCAATACCATGGTTGATATTGATAAGCAATCAATAGTACTGAATCAAAACGTGGTGAGAGATTCTCAGTTGGCTCAAATCATAGACAACGCAAAACCAACCCTGGCTATTCCCAAGATTTTAAGAAAGGGATAAAGTAAGGATATATAAATTTCAAATCTCTTCTAAAATTTATAATCTATGCCTAGAAGAAAACCAAAAGTCCCGAAAGAAGTCCAGGAAAAAATAAAAATTTCTCTGGATAAGATCCTGCTGGACGAAAACCTAGACCAGAGTGTTGTTGACGTTGGGGATTTACCGAGACTTAAAACAACTGGGATTCTAGATTTCATCGACGTCTCCCAATCCACTGGAACGGAGTCAAGAGATCTGGTTGATGCCATGGCCAAATTTCACGTAGATGACAATTTGGTCGATGAAACAAATTACATTCAAGCCCGGAAAAAATTAGATTCTACTAATCTTGCCCTGATGATGTTGCAGTTTAGAACAGCCCAACACGCCATCACCAAACTGGTGGAGGAGATAGATTTAGGCAACACAGCCCCCAAAATGTTTGAGGTTTTAGCCCATTTGCAGGGCCAAATTATTCAGATGCCCAAAGATCTGCAAAATTATATTGATAGATCTGAGAATTCCTACAAAAATTTGAACAAGGATCTGGAGAAAAAAACAACCTCCGGATCTATTGATATTCACCAACCGGGCATGATGTCTACCCAAACCCAACCTTCGGGTTATCACAACGGGCATCCCCATCAAAATTCCAATTACGGTTCCAATCCTATTTTTAGAAATCAAGACTCCAGCCAAATTCACTCTCAAGACCAACACGTTTCCCATGCAGGTCAAAGCTCACCCGGCAGAGACAATTTAATTAAAGTCAGGGGAACCAAGACCCTGATGGAAGGTCTTAGAGACATCATCGGAGCCGAAATTCAGGATGTAAAAGCGGTGGAAGAGCAAAGTGAGAACGCCGTAGTCAACGCCCGTCAAAAAGCCGAAACGGACGGGTTGAAAAGTATTAGTGTTGCCGAAGAAAAAAGTTTTGATATTGATGATGAACTTTTTCAATAATTTATAGATGAAAGAACAAGCAGTAGAGAGAGACTCTAATTATTGGAGCACCCAGAAAATCCAAGAACTACTCAGAAAAGGCGAAGAAGAAGGGCTGGATTACAAATCTGTTGAAAATCCCTTCCACGAAGGAGAAACTGACCTTAAGAGAGCCAATCTTCTATATGAATACACTCCGGAGGAAATAGTTGAAATTCAGAAGTGTGCTCAAGATTCTGTTTATTTTTCTAAATACTGTCAAGTTATGACAGACGACGGCCTCAGAAATATCGTGTTGAGAGACTACCAAGAATCTATATTAAGAGAGTATCAAGCCCACCGGTTTTCAATTTTACTTGCCCCGAGGCAGGTTGGAAAATGTCTCTTGCCTAATTCGAAAATTACAACAAGGGATCAAAAAAACCTCAAAATATCTAAAATAATTAAAAAAAAGGAGGTAAAATTTATTCAACTCCTGAAGAATTGCGTTTATTTTTTCTACGATAAGTTGTGAATTTATCTTTTTTTAAAATTTCAAAAGTGAAATGGAGCCTAAAAAGAGAATTGGAAAGGGGGTCAAAGAGCCGACCCTTCAAAACGGTCAGAATTTATTGTCAGCCGATGAGAATATTAATTAAAAAATTTCTCCTTAAGTTAATTTATTATCTTGAGAGAATAGAATTCAAACATCTTGATCTGGACCCACAAGATCCCAGTAAAAAAATTGTAGCGGAATATGATTTAGAGACTGAGGTTTTTTCTGATTCTGGATTTGTAAAAGCCTTTAAGTACCTGGAAACCCAACCCTATGAGGTTTGGTTCCTAAAACTAGAAAACGGAAATTTTTTAGACTGTGCAGATACTCACATCCTTCATGACCACCATTTGAATGAAATTTTAGTCAAAGATTTGAGAGTTGGCGATCTTGTCATGACCTCAGAAGGTCCCAGACTCGTGACCCATTTGGAAAACACGGGTATTCCTGTTTCAATGGTTGATCTTTCCATAGATGATCCGGACCACAGGTATTATACAAACAATATTCTGTCCCACAATAGTATTACTTCTTCTATTATCTTAGTTTGGTATTTACTGTTTAATCATGATAAAAACGCCATGATTTTGGCCAATGTGGGCTCCACTGCGGAGGAATTAATGGATAAAATTAAGGGCATAGTGAAGGGTCTGCCCTGGTTCCTAAAACCAGGCATGGTGGTAAACAATGTCATGTCCATGAAGTTTGACAATGGCTGCCGGGCCATAGCCAAAACAACGACTAAAACATCTGCCATCGGATTCACAATCCATTTTTTGTATATGGATGAATTTGCCCACATTCATCCGAATTTTATTGAGTCTTTTTTCAGATCCACCTACCCCACAGTTTCCTCTTCTAAGGTGTCAAGAATTATTATCACTTCTACCCCTAACGGGATGAACAAATTCTACGAACTGTACCAAGGAGCTCTAACTGGAGAAAATTCTTTCAACCCGGTTCGAGTAGACTGGTGGCAAGTGCCAGGTCGGGACGAGGATTGGAAAAACCAAGAAATAGCCAATTTGGGAAGTGAGGAGCTTTTTAATCAAGAGTACGGTAATCAATTTCTTAGTTCAACAACCCTTCTTTTGGGTTCTGCAGATTTAAGAAAAATGAAATCCAACGAAGCAGAATACACCTGGAGGGAAATAGATGCTTTAAGCGATCAAAAATTGAAATACAACAATTTCAAATGGCACCCCAAGTTTCATCTAACCAGCGATTCTCTAGACGGCAAAAGTTTTGTTATTTCAGTGGACCTGGCCTCCGGCAACAAAGGTGATTACACGGTTATTAATATTTTTAGAATAGTTCCTCTACCAAAATCCTACATTGCTGAAATGAGCGACTACAGTGATGAAGCTGATTTTTTCGGTCTGTTACAGGTGGGAATTCTGAGAGATAATGAGATAGAGCTAGAGGATTTCAAGAGAATGTTAGAAGCACTCATGACTAAAGTTTTTGACACAGACAGATTAACTGTTATTTTAGAAATGAATTTCAAAGGAGAATTACTACTAGACAAGTTGCTCAATAATGATGATATTTCTTTGGACCTATTTCTTCACACCAAGCACACCGAATCTGCCAGAACACCTAAACCTGGAATCAAATACAATGAAAAAAACAAACTAAAATACTGTGAACGCTTGAGATATCTGGCCCGCAATAACAAAATCATTTTAAATGAAAAAAATTGGACTATTCCTGAAATGTTTTCGTTCGGTCTTAATACTACTGGCACCTATTCAAGCCAATCTGGTCATGATGATGTAGCCATGTCGGTGGTAAACCTATCTGGTCTTTTTGAAAGCACCGCTTTCCATGATTTAGTAAGTCAGATCTATGATGAGATAGATGAAAATTACAGAGTGTTGATTGACAAAAAGCTTTCGGCAAAAATGGGAGATTTTGGAAGCAAAGAAAGTGATTTCTATTCCTCTTTCAGCAAGTTACTTTGAAATAAATAATCTTAAAATTCTGTTTTTTTCGTGGATATATAAGCTGAAAAATATCCTCTGTAAAATAATGGCAAAGAAAATAAAACTAGATCTATCTCAATTCAGGGCTTCGGGAGTTTACACCTTGGAGTTTGATGCCTCTGAAAACATTATTCTAACCTCCCAAACAATCAGACTGGTGATTGGATTTTCCAATAAAGGTCCTTTTAATGCTCCTGTTTACATTCCGGATATCACCACAGCAATAGCTATCTTCGGCGATATTGATAAGACTTTAGAAAGTCAAGGTTCTTATTTTCAAAGATCCATTTTCACTTGTCTTCAGACTGGTCCAGTTTTCGCCTTGAATCTGCTAAAACTGAACAATGATGAGGACAGTCCTACTGCAGATAAAGTAAACTATTTCGGTTTTTCCGTAGCAACAGATGAACCTAATGGAGTTCTTACTTCTAGATTATACTCTTCTTTCTACAATAAAGAAAGATTTTGGTATGCAGATGTGGATTACTTCTTGGCAACGATGTCGATCCCGGACCAGGGAAGAATATTTAATCTGGTGAATTTGGGACAAGAACCTATGAGCGTTATTGTTCGCAAATCAACTGATGCTACCCCACCTCTTCAAGGTTACGAAGTTTTCGCTATTGATTGGTATGGAGCAGATAATGTTCCTAGCTATGTCCATCCTTACGACTACATTTCTGATTGGTTTATAGACATCATTGCAGTGTCCGGGAACTGGACTGATTATGCATCTTTGTCCCAAGACCCAGAATGGGCTGAATATTTTACTAGAAATGGATTTGTTAAAAGCAAGATCAATCAATTTTTAAGTCAACAAAATGTGAACATTATTTCTCAGACAACTGGATGTTTAATTGTTGATTTTGTTGACTTAAATGGAAATAATCAATTCATTCAAACCCTTGTCAATAACAACACGCCTTCGAAAGGTCTCTTTTGTGCAGTTGATGCCGAAGCTTTGGACTACTTGTGTCAAAACAGATTTAAAGTTGATTTGGTTGGTAACTTTTTGATCGACGAACTAACAGGAGATAGGGATCTTGAAGATCCTACCTTGAATTTTTTAAGTTATGATCAACAACTTGTTCAAGACTACGTTTACACTCAGAACTATACTGGTATTACTGGTGCTGGTGGCGTCACAGGAGGAACAGCAGCAATTTCATATTCTGCAATTAACGTTGGAACATTGCACAGAATTGATGGTGTTACTGGCTCCTATGGTATTCCTGCTTCTGCTTTAGTTCCTTATAGCTCTACAGCCACTTTTGGAGGATTACACTACGTGAGAACAAATTCGGGTGTGACTGGAGGAGCAGTTGTAAATGTCTATGTTACCAATGGAGGCACAGGTTACACTAGTGCACCAACGGTCTCCTTCTCAGGCCCCGGAACTGGAGCTGCTGCCACTGCGGTCTTGACCGGTGATGGCGTGTCTGGTATCACCTTAACCTCTTCAGGATCCGGGTACACGTCCGCTCCCACCGTCACTCTCACGGGAGGCGGGGGCACGGGAGCGGCCGCGTCGGCGGACATCGTAACAGAACCTTCTCTAACGACCACACAGAAAACCTTGTTGAAAGAATTTTTAACACCTTCTGCTACTAGCAACCCCTTTATCGTCGGCACGGTTACTATTCCTTCAGGTGCATCCGGCAATGTCATTAATCAATTCACCACTGGAGACTTGGTTAAATTAAGGGTATCCGGAATTACTGAAACTTCGGGCAACCTAACCATTACTTTCACTCATCCTTTAGACACCGGGTTTTATTCAGCTCAAGGTATTTTGGTTCAACCCACGTTCTTCACTTCTGGAACCACGGGCAGTTTGCTCAATCCTTTCTATCAACAATTTGGAGCATCTGATTATTTGAATATAGATGCAATTGCTTCTGTTACAGGAGCTTCTCAAAGCAACACGTTGGTTGGCCAAATTTCGACCAATCTTTATCAGAACATTCAATATGACGAAATTCAGGACGGAGACACTGTTTGGTTGAATGCCGAAGGATCCTCAATTTACTACCTTGACACCCAATTGACTGTTGACAGAGATCAATACAACGTGGCTTATGTTAGAGCATTCGATAATATAGCCAGACTAAATCCAGACGACTTGCAAGACTATCCCCCCTTTGGGTCTGTTTTCGCGTCAGATAACATTGGGATTGGTGTGACAGCAGGAAAAACCGATATAGTTTCTTCAGTTGCCTCTATTAATCAGTTTTTAGACGTTGTGCCAGGAACGACGGGAGCCAGAGCCAACCCCAACACTTTTCTTTTTGCACCAGATCAGGCAAACAACAAAATCATCTCCGTTGGGGATTTGTTAGTTTCTACTGATTTAGAACTCTGCGAAACCGTAGGAGCAAATCGTCAGTCCAGATTAACCAAGGTCACTTCAGTGGCTCAAACAACAACCTCTGGTATAGTAAGAGTTACCTGTTCTAGACCTATTTATTTTTATGCAGGAGACCCAGTTCAAGTGCAAAAATTCAAATCAATTCCTCAATTCACTAGATCCTTTGATTTTATATATTTACAAGGTTACACCATGAGAGATGCTCAAAGACCTAACGGCACGGATCTAAGAGTTAATGAAATTTTAGATGTTTTATACAACACCAATTTGGCTGCAACCTTAGCCACAAAAGATGTTATTTCTTTCCGTTACATTGTGGATACTTTCAGTGGAACAATTCAACCTAATTCAAAATTCCAACTGTCAAAGTTGGCGATGATGAGACAAAAAGCTTTAGCCTTTATCAATGCCCCCTCAATGGCTCAATTTAGGGCTAGTACAGATCCCAGATTTACCAACGCCCCCACAGCTACTGATCCCTTTCCTCCTTTAGAAGCTAGATATATTGCAGAAGGTGGAAATTTATCTTTGAATCCCGCTTTTACTTTCAGTTTGCCTACTCAGGACTTGGGAGCATCTTATGCAGCTTATTACACTCCCTACATCACGGTCAGGGAAAACAACAGAAACTTGAACGTGCCTCCAGCTGCTTATGTTTCTAACAATTTCGTTCGAAAATTTGCTAACGGTGAACCTTACAACATCATAGCCGGTCAAAAAAGAGGCACAATTTCTGGGGGCACTATTGTAGGAGTGGAGTATGACTTTACTAACGATGATAGAGGTTGGCTAGAACCTTTCGGACTTAATCCTATTATTAAGAAGAGAGGATTTGGTGTTGTAATTTTTGGAAATCAAACCGCATATCAGGTTGTAAATTCGGCATTTAATCTGGTCCACGTGCGTGACTTGCTGATTAGCGTTGAAAACGACGTTGAAGAAATACTTTCTAACTATCTCTTCGATTTCAACGAAGATTCTATTCGCCTAGAAATCAAAACTATTGTTGATACCTATTTAGATGGGGTCAGAGCTGGAGGTGGTATCTATGCCTACCAAGTTATCATGGATGCTTCTAACAATCCCCCTTCTATTATCGATCAGAATATAGGGATTATCGATGTAATCATCGAGCCAGCTAGAGGTATCCAAAAATTCATAAATAGAATCACGGTAACCAGGACCGGAGGCATAGCTGCAGGAGGTTTCATCAACTTTGTTTAAAAAAGATATATAAATGAATCATGGCAGGTTTACCTCATTTTCAAAATTCTCTGTATTCGATTAACAAATACGACCCTGTTTACCTCAACCAGTTTGAGGTGGTTGTTATTCCGCCAGCTGCTGTGGCGGGTGGACAGCTTCTTCTGGAACAAGTAAGAAATGTATCTGGATTGGATGTCGATAAAAACCCATCCTTTGTTTTCCAAAAATACAAGTTTGCCAAAAGAAACTATGCCGGTGGTAAGCCCGACACTACGGTTTTTGATTTAAGCATGAAATTCAATGTGAATTTGAATGACTCTAATTCAATGTACACTTTCAAAACTTTAAGACAATGGACAGATTTAATTTATAATCCACTAACGGGAGCTATGGGCATTAAATTAGATTATACAGGAACTATTGTTATTTCAGTTTTTAATAAGAATGGTGATGTTTTTAGAAGAATTACCTGTAAAGACTGTTTTCCTTTGAAGGCAATTGATCCGATGGAACTCGATTACACAAATGGCACAACTCTGTATGAAATCACCATGAATTGGGCAGTTGATTATTGGGAAGATCTTTTCCTCTAAAAAATAAAATTTATTATGTCTGGTTTACCCCATTTCAATAATTCTCTAGCAGCCAGGAACAATTTCGAGCCTGTTTTTCTAAACCAGTTTGAAGTAATTATTACACCTCCTTCTGCTGTGACTTTAGGAAATGTTAGATTCAACGGGGAATCTATTATGACTCAGCAGGTTAAAAGTATTGGAGGATCTTTGGCTGTAGACATTCAACCAGCAGCTCCCGTGGTTCAATACTACAAATTTGCTGAAAGGAGATATGCCGGTGGAGAACCATCTACTTCCGATGTGGAGTTCACTGTTGATTTTGAGGTAAATCTAGATGAAAACAATTCTATGACTATCTACAAAATCTTGCGTCAATGGTCGGATCTGATTTATAACCCACTGACAGGTGCAATGGGTCTAAAAAGAGACTATGTGGGTCAGATTATAGTTTCTATTTTCAATAAACAAGGGGATGTTTTTCGTCGTCTAACTTTCAATAATTGTTTTTTGGTGAATCCTCTTACGACCATGGAGCTCAATTATGAATCAGGAGATGGCATTTACACTTTAGCAACAACCTGGAAATCTGATTATTGGCAAGACCAATTTTTATAGAAACTTTTCCCTTTTATTTTCTATGAATTAATATCGGACCTTTGTGGGATATAATTAATCCCGGGGATTCGGAAAAAATAACTTGATTCATGGATTTATCAAATTTGTCACCTGAAAACATTCTTAAACAAAAAGAGCTAGCCCATGGGATTGTTTATGATGATCCTCTTCCACCTTCGCCAAACCCTAGCCAATTAACAGCCGAGGATAGAATCGAGAGGGAGATAGAATCTCTCAAATTCAAAAAAGAAGAGGTCTTGATGGAATCCTCTTTGTCTAGGCAAATGAAAAAACAGGCCGAGCCTTCTCCTGTTAAGACTGACACGGGATCGATTCTACAAACCGGCTGGAAAAATCTACCAGTAACTATTCTACCCTCAGAAGGTTTCTTTTATCCCAGTAACACCCAAATTGCAATCAGGGCAGCAGAGGTCAAAGAAATCAGACATTTTTCTTCTATAGATGAGACTGATGTTTTAGATATTAACAACAAACTGAATCTAATTTTATCCTCTTGTTCTGTGGTTAAGTTTGGAAATCAGGGTGTTGTATCTTACAAAGAATTAAAACAGGAGGATAGATTCTTTATAGTCATGGCCATTCGAGATTTAACTTTCATCAAGGGTGAAAATCGAATTATTCTGAAACCACAAACAGGGTGTGGGGAGAACAAAGATTGTCCATTTGCTGCAGGGGTTGAACTTAGAACTGGTGTTTTATCTAGATATAAAATACCGGACAAGTTGATGAAGTATTATTCTCCTGCCGATAGAAAATTTATTTTTGAAATTCCCAAGCTGGGCAAAAAATTATCTCTAACTGTTCCCTCTATTGGGATAATGGAAATATTTTCGAATTACACAAACCAAAGAATTCAGACCGGCAAAGAGGTAGATGAAAGTTTTATTAAAATAGCTCCTTACATTTATGAAGACTGGAGGGATTTAGACGTCAAGAAAATAGAACAATTGGAAAAAGAATCTATGAATTGGTCTAAAGAAGAGTTTTCAGTTTATTTCGAAGTAGTAGATCAACTAAAAATTGGAACCAAGCTAGAAATCAGTCTACCTTGTTCAAAATGCGGTGCAGAGGAGGTCACCGCCAGAATCTCCTTTCCCAGAGGGTTCAGATCTCTTTTCGTTATTTCAGATATCTTTGGAGAACTTCTTTGATATTAAATTCAGACTTTGGAGGGAACACAATTTGGATCCAGCCTGGGTCGAATCTCTGCCCTACTACGAATATCAAATTTGGCTGGAAAAACTGAATCAAACTATTGAAAAGGAAAATGCCAACAGGTTAAGTGAGGCAGGCCAGGTTCAAGTTTTCAACTTTAGTAAATAATTCGAATCACTTTCTTTTCAAATATATAGTGTAAAAGAAGTATGAACCATGGCAGAAGATTCTCAAAAGATCTTGAAAGAATTATCCAATTTGTCCTCTAATTTGGACGTCTTGAGTAGAGAACTGAGGCAGAACAACAAACTACTGTTCGACCAAAATCAGGCTCAAACAAAAAATCTAGAAGACAAACCAGGAGAAAAACAAGAAGAAAGAAAAGAGGTTTCCAAACAACCTTTTGATCAAAAATTCTTCGAGAATTTTTCAAAGTCTCTTGCAGAAAACTTTCAAAAACAGCAAGGCAATGTAACAAATACTATTACCCAAACTTTGGGTAAAGAATTATCTGGGATTTTACAAAAGAAAGAGAATAAACCGGCTGAAGTAAAACCCTTACCTCCCAACGAGAAAGAAATAAATCCAATTAATTTTCTATTAAACAGCCTTAAGTCCCTGCCTAAAATGCAGGACGGGGGTAAAGTGACCTCCACGGGATCTGCAATCGTAGGGGAAAGGGGGCCAGAAGTAGTAAATTTGGTTCAAGGCAGTAAAGTAACTCCAGCTCCAAAAGCAAAAAAACCATTAGACCCTGAAGCCAAGAAAAAGAGAGAAAAGGAGCTTATTGAACTCTATTTTCTTGGCATGAGCGAGGAGCAGGTCAATAGAGAAAAAGCACTATTATTGGCATCGGGGGCTGATTTATCAGGAATAAAATTTCCGGAATTCAAACAAAAAGAAACTTCTTCAACAGAATCTGGCGGTACATCAGCCGTTACTAAAAGCTCACTTTCTTCAATCGAAAGTTCAATCCAAAAAAATGAACCTCCTCCAGTTAAGGATGAAAGATTCAAAGATTTTAAAAATGCCTGGGGTGTACAAATCCCAATGGATGAATTGAATAGGGTCAGAAAAGAATTATACCAGGATGACCCTGAATACTTTAGTGATGAATCCATCTTGAATTCTGAAACATTGGGGCATTTTAAGTATAACAAAAATTATCCTCAATATCTCCCTAAAGACATGAGCCCTGAAGATATTGAAGTAGTCAAGCAGCAAGCTATGGATAATGATCCTGAATTGATAACCCCCAATACGATCGCTAAATTGTCCACCCCCTTCAATTCAAATTTAGAAGCAAAAACAGATATTCAAGAGTCATCTCTTAAATCTTTAGAAAATAGAGAAAAAAAAGGATCTAACGAAACAGTAGAGGGAAGCATTGGAAAAAATAAAACCGAGAAAAAAAAATTCTCAGAAACTAAATTTGGGCAAGGAGTAACTAATTCTGCAAAACTAGTAGGAGAGATAGGAAAAGAATTTATCAGCAATAAATTCAAATCAGCAACGGGGATATCTCCTTTGTTTTTGAAAGAAAAAGTCAAACAATTTCAGGGTAAACAACAAAATCAAGGAACTTCAGAAATCTCTAAAGAGCAACAACAATTAAAAACCAGGGATAGAACCCAGGTAGAAAATAAAGAAAATCCATCTAGTGCAAAAACAGCTTCCCCCGTTCCTCAGGTCCAGAACGTCCAATCTGAAATTCCATCCCGAGTCGAAACAAAAACAGCACCAGTTCCTAATCAGTCCACCCAAGTCCAAACCAGAGCCACAGGCAATGCTTCACAAGAACCCTTAGATTTAACCAAAGACATGAAGGAATTGAAAGGACTCTTAGCAGGGATTTACAATTCACTTCAATCCCATCTTGACATTTCAAATAATATGCCCTACAGACCAAATTCTAACATCATTTAATTTTTTTTGGGGGAGGTTTTTTACCTATTTGGTCATGTATATTTGCCCCTACACCAAACCATCTCTATGCCCGAATTTCCTAAAATCATTGGATACAATGAAGTCTTGTCCGCCCTTCAAAGTCTACCCTCTCAGCATCAAAATCACCCTTTCTTTTCGTTATCTTGGATAGCTAAAACCAGTCCTGCCGAAATAATTTTTTTTGATGGAATAAGTTCTTTGATTGACGAAACTTTTTATCACCCAAAAAATATTAAGACAGATCCGGTATATTTAACTATGGCAGAAGTGTGGTCTAAAAATTCTCATTGTCAAAGAATGAAAGTTGGAGCACTAATAGTTAAAGATAAATCCATTATTTCAGATGGTTACAACGGATCACCCACTGGATTTCCAAACCCCTGTGAAGGTTCAGATAATTTGACTTTGCCCTATGTTCTACACGCCGAAGCTAACGCGATTACTAAATTAGCAAAAAGCACACAAAGCTGTGAAGGTTCAACTCTCTTTGTAACGGTTTCTCCTTGTTACGATTGTTCCAAACTGATAGTACAGTCTGGAGTCAAAAGATTGGTCTTCAGAGAATTGTATAGAAAAACAGAATCCTTGAGTTTCCTTTATCAAGGAGGATTAGAAATTGTACGACTTAAAAACCCAACTCTCCCCCAATGACCAAAGAAAAAAACATTCAAGTTTTGGCAGAAAATTTCATCTCTCAACGAGACAACAGATCGTTCAAATCTTTATACGATAGAGTCAGACCTGGTGTTTTGAATCATTGTTACACTATTTTAAAAGACAACGAGCTAGCAGAAGATGCATTCATGAATTCCATGGCTAAAGTCTGGGAGAAGATAGAACAGTACGATTTGTCCAGAGGTAATTTTTCCACCTGGTGCTATAATATAGCTAGAAATGAATCTCTTCTCCTCTTGAAAAGCAGGAAAAAATTCGTGTCAAAAACATCTGAAGATCTAGAAATAGACTCGGTTCAAAATGAAGAGTCAGAAGGATTCCATAATGTAGAAACAGACCCCTTATGGCAGTTTTTTTTCCAGAGTCCTAATATTGATGAACTTTACGATCAAATTGTCGATGAAATAAGGGAATTGCCCGTTCTTTACAAAGATATCATGATAGATAGAGAGATCAATGGTATGAAGTATAAGGATATAGCAGAGAAATACGATATTAAGAAAAGATCTATTGCTACCAGAATCAGAAGAGCAAGAACAAAAATCAAGAACAAAATTGAAAAATTCAATAAAATGAAAAAATAGTTCAATGAAGCACTTATCAAAAATTTTTGTATTTTTCCGCTTCTTTGGAGTGTTGAAAGATCTAAAACTTTATTCAGATTATCTGACTATAGTTAAGAACGAATCCCTGAATTCCCCACAGTGGAGCAGGTTTAGACTCAGAAGAGATTGGATAGGCAGGGTTTATACAGTCATTAACCTTCCCCCAGAAGTAACCATGTCTCGAGATTTTCCTCGAGAAGCAAGACCTGCTTTTGTTTTCGAGGAAATTAGACCTATTAATGAGTATCTGACTAAATTGAATCTTCATGAAATCATTACTCCTTTGCTCAAGCCAATTCCTGAAACCAATGACGATTCCTTTCTAGTTATCTATTCTTTTGTCTTTAGAGAGTTAAGCTGGTTTTGGCTTATTAGATTCTGCCTAGAAATTTATTTATTCACCTGGCTTTATAATCACCAAGACCAAATAACCCAAATTTTCACTAATGCAACTGGATAAACTGAAGGAAGAGTATCAACAAAAATTAAATCTGTTTAAGGACCCCAATTTTTTATTCGAAGAAAAATCTCACGTTTACTCTTACGAAGGTTCTAAGTTCGATTCAGTCACTACGTTTTTAAGAAGATTCAAAGTTCCTTTCGAAAGAAAATATTGGATTCAAAGGAAGGCTCAAGAAAGAGGAGTGGACCCGTCAATAATTGAGGCTGAATGGACTCAACTGGCAACCCATGCTGCTGCTCTTGGAACTAAGGTTCATAAATGGATAGAGGATTTTTGGTCGGGCTTAAATCCAGAATTACCAGAAAATCCTGAAGAATTACAGAGGATAAATTCTTTTTTAGAACTCTATGAGGCCAGATTATCTAAATTAGTTCCTTTAGAATCTGAATTGAAAATTTTCTCCAAAAAATGGAAACTAGCAGGCACGATAGATCAGCCTTTTTTAATGTGGGACGAAAAGGCTAACAAACCCCTTTTTCTGATTGGAGACTGGAAAACAAACAAGGACTTCAAAGATGATAACCACCCCAAGGGTAGATATAAAAAATTACTGCATCCCTTTGTAGATCTTTTTGAAAATTCTTTGAATGAATATTCAATTCAGATCAGCCTTTACCGTTTAATTTTGGAAGAAGAATTAGGTATAGAAACCCACAGTGGTTTTTTGGTACATTTAGGTCCAGATGGAGCTAAAATTTATCCTGTCAAGGATTTAAGGGAAAGAATGAAAATTTACCTCCAGCACAACAGGGAAAATACTGATATCTTCGATTTATAAATGAAACAAATTCTCACTCTGAGATAAAATAAAAAAACGAAAAAAATGTCAAAGGAAAAAACAGAAACTTCAAGTAGTAATATTGTCCAATTACCCTCTGAGGATCTGGGAGAAAGCATTTTGAAATCTCTAGATCAAAAGAAAATAGATAAATGCCAAAAAAATCTAGATCAGGCAAGAGAAAAACTTTCTAAAAAAGTTTATGCCATAAAATTTGAAGAACTCAATGATTTCAACAGATTTAATGACTTTATTCACCTAGAGGCCCAATGGAAAGAAAAAGAAGCTTTGGGAATAATTGAAATTTGTAAAATTTTAGAAAAAGCCAAGAAGGAAGGGATCAAGCAAAACACTCTCTATTTACAAGCTTTACCCCTGGAAGCAAGCTACTATTTTTTAAGTAAAGCTACGGGAGCCGGTTTAGCAGAGGCAAAAAAATACATTGCCATGTTAAAACCCTTTGAGGTGGCTCTTAACTCTATCAAATCCGATACAGCTGAAATTCAAAATTTAGAAAAAGAATTATCTGCAGCTCAGCAAGGAATAGAAATCGTCTAGAATTCTAGGAATTTATTCTTTGTTCAAAGTCCAGCCCCCCAGCTGGACTTTTTTTGTGAGAAAAAATGTGGATATATAAGTAAATTAAAAAAATTTTATGGTACAAAAACTAAAAGAGCATTCCTGGTTGATTACAATGTGTTTGTTACTTTTTATTTTCTTTAAACAATGCGGGGTTGCATCTACTTTAAAAAAGACAAATAAGAGACTGGAATATCTGTCCCAAGAAGTATCACAACTGAGAGACACTATTGCTACTAAAGAAGATCTGGAGATAGAGGGTTTAAAGGCAGAAAAAAGAATGATCCAATCAACAGATCGAAGAATGATGGATGTGCAAAGACAATCAAAGATTGATTCAGTAATTAAAATTTTAGAAAACAGATGAATCAATCTTGGGTCAAGGGATTTATTATCACAACTTTTGTTTCTTTATACTTGGTTGTGTCGATCATCTCGACTATACACGTCATAGATTTTTTTAGGCTTTCAAATCCAAATTGGCTGGCAGTTTCGCTAGCAATTGCTTTTGAATTGGGAGCAGCGGCTTCTCTAGCTTCTTTGATTGCTTTAGAAAAGATGAATAAATTATTGATTTGGTTTCTTTTCATTCTTCTAACCTGCATGCAAATGATGGGGAACACCTATTATGCCTTTACTCATCTAAATGACTATCAGGGGTGGGTCGATTTATTTGGCCTGAACGAAGAAGATGTTCTTTACCAAAAAAGGTTTCTTTCTATTATTAGTGGAGCTATTCTTCCCATTGTAGCTTTAGGTTTCATTAAATCCTTGGTTGATTATATTCGACCTTCTGAAGCAGCTCCTTTGAAAGAAGAGGAAAAAGAATCAGTGTCCGATGAAAACATAGCCCCAGAAACAGAAGAAGATTTCCCTCAGTCCGAACCTGTACCTACAGAAGAAACCGTCGATAAGCCCGAAGAAGATCAGAAATCAAACGATATTGTGTTCGATGGAGGTGGTTCTTTTTTTGGTTCCCCTCCGCCGCTCCAGCCCGAAACTGAGTCTCCAGATGAATCGCAAACAGAGGAAATTTCCGACCCCCTCCAGAATCCAGGAGAAATTACTTTTATAGAAAAATCCCCAACTCCAAAAACACCATTGCAAAATCAAAATTCACATCAATCAGTTTATATCGACCCTTTAAAAATAATGTAACATGTCACAAAATCCAAACATTGGCGGAAATCTTGATATCTTTGGTGGTTCTTCTACCAACCAATCCCCAAATCCTATCTTTGGGGAAGGCTCTGCTATGTCTGGTCTAGATCCAGGACCTAGTGCTGCTTTTGAGACCCGTTATACCCTGATGGCCTTATCTCCTAGCGGGCTTGAAAGAGTAAATTTAACTTTTTCTGATGTCAATGATCCCAACAACATCAGGTTCTATAACACATCTATGAATGTTGCATGGCAAGATGTTACTGAGCAAAAACTAAATTTAAGTGATTTTTTCTATCCGTTGCAAGATTTTTCCGGGTACCAACAACAAACCTTTGTAATTTCGCCTAACACGTCCATCAATCTGGATCAAGGAGATTTTGATACCACTCTTGGAGAAATAGGACTTTTGATGGCTAAAGCTCAATTCAATGCAGAAGCGGAACCAGGACAACGTTTGCTTTACTGGCAATACGGAGGAGACGATCGTTACATCATGGCCGATTTCATGATGCTAACAGGTCAGGTAAAAAACGGGGTTTCGTGGAAAGGCTGGCAAACAAGTAACAACGTTAGTGAAGAAGTAGGCTACACCGGAGCTGCTACTGGTGGATTTATTTTCTCGAACCCAACCGAGTACTCCGTAAAATTAACAATATTGACAGCAAGCTAATGGCAACCAGACCTCTTATTTGTCCCCCAGCAGTTCCTAATGGATGGGTTTTTTTTAAAGACCAGTTTGTTTTAGAACAAGATTATCAATATACGACTTTTTTCAATTTTAAGGATTTTGCTTTCGGAGTTGTAGCTTATTCCAGGCTTAGAATCAATCTAAAAAGGGGAAAATCAGTTAAATTGAGCCAATCCAACATTGGAACGGAGGGATTTGTCAGATGGATAGCAGTGAAGGTTCAATATCCTGCTCCAAAGAACCCTATCCTTTATTCTTCGCAGATTCCAATTATCCCTGGGGTCCCAACACCCACTAACGGAACTCCTCAGATTGAAAAATACATTACTTGGACATACCAGGGCAGAACTTTGAATCTTGGAGACATGATGGTGCTAACGGGAAACCCTTTAGGCTCGACAGATTCTGAAGTTACCGGGTGGAATTTAAGTGAAGATGATTTTCTTTTTCCAGGGGGTGGGATCACTTTTACCAACCCTCATTCAGACTTTGATGTAAAATTAGAAATTTTAGTTGCAAAATGAATATATACTGAGCAAATTTTCTAGTTTGTCTTTAGATATATAAACGGTAAAAAAACAAAAAAAATCAAATGGATTTACTCACACAACTCAAAACCCTCAAAGAAAATACACAAAATCCTGAGGTTGTTCTTTTTTGCGAAAATAGCATCAAAGAAATCCAACAGGGACACAACAGCCTGAACGAAGAATTGTTGTTTCAGCAGGTTGAGTCTCTGCAAAACGCACAGCAGTCAATGGAGAAAAATCCTTTGGACCTGATTAGAGAACAACAAATGACAACCTCTAAGACGGCCGCTTCTAAAATTCTTGAATCCTGGGGGGGCGTAGATTCTAGAACTTTTAAAAGCTCGGGAAGCTATGTAGATGGAATAGAAGAGAAACAACCAATTTCTCACCAGAACATTCAAGAGGGGATTTCTTCCTTTGCAACCCAGGATGCAAGCGTAGCTTCTTTAATGAAATCACAAGAAGTTCACAATCTTGGAATTCTAGAATCTCTTTTAAATCTTAAAGATTCGGGTATTTTTGAGCATCCTTCTGTAAAGATTTTGGCAGAAAAATATTACAATCTATTGAAAGTAAAAAATCTACCTGAGTTTATTGTAGCAGAATCTTACATTGCTGAATTAGGTAACTTTAACTGGGATCAGGATGTGAAAAGAATGTACGAGGGAATCTCAAACAGAATCGCTGATTTAAGACCTGAAATTGAAGTTGCTAAAGCTCTCTATGCAATCAGCCAAAACGGCTCATCTGATTTTTATTCTCCTGTCACTGAATCATTAAACAAATGGTTAGTGTCAGAAAACAAATCTATCACCCTTCTTTCTCAAGAAATTTCAAGATGGCAGTTTAATCCTATTGTTAAAAATCTACTGAACAATCTCTCTCTAATGGAAAGTACAAGCCGCCAGCTGCACGTTCCTGTTAGCTCGGGTAATAGCGAGGTAAGCAAAGTTTATTCGCCAGTTTTTGTTCAAGGAGGAAAAACCTTATTTGTCTTGGGTAAAAATGTGTTCGAAGCAAATTCAACTGGAATTACAAAGTTGAGAAACGGTCAAATTGCTTCTTTACCTAATAGTTACCTATCACTCTTAGAGTCTTACGCCAATTTAAACACCAAAGCCGATGCAAACGGACTTTCTATCTATCTAGGTAAAACCAGAATAGTCTTAGTAGAGGAGAACGAAAAAACCTCGGTTTACTTCGGCAACAAGAAACTAAATTTCTCTGATTACAACCAATTTGCTCGCATTTTATCAATTGAAATGAGCAAAACCCTGGGGGTTAATGAGAATAGAATTATTAGAGATATAATCAATATCTACGAGAATTTTGGAAATATAGTCGAACTAGACTTTGCTAAAACAATCTCATCAAAACTTTATGAAGGAGCATCTGTTCATTTAATGAAGTGGGACGGTAAAATCTATCTAAACAAGATTAACGAGTCGATGAGGGAGGATTCTTTCTACGTTGTTAACGGCAATCAAGCAACTTCGATGGTTAAAGAATTTTTAAAGTATGATATTTCAGAAGGTCTTACTGAATTTTTAGACGGCGAGAATAGGATTAAATCAGTGATGATGAATGATAGAAAGGTCTTAATGGAAAATATAGCTCTAGTAGAAGGTGAGATACAGAAAGTTCAAAACCAAATGGCAAAGAGTCCCCTTTTCGCAAATTCTCAAGAATTGCTTGGGGCTAAGAATCTTTTAGAAAGAGAGCTCGGAATTTTAAGACAGAAATGGTCGGTTGTTAATGAGGAAATTAAGAAAATTGAATCCTCACCTGACCAAATTACCAACATGAACGAGGATGCTGACTTCAACGTGGGAGAATATGTGAAGGTTAAAGAATCTGGTAATACAGGCAAGATTGTTTCTATCAACGGTTCATCTGGGTCCTACACGGTTTTGATGGACAACGGTAGAACTGGAGAATTTAGGTTGGATGAGATTATAAATTTAGATGACGCCTTAGCTTCAGCGGGAGAAGACAACGAAGCAGAAGCTGAAACCGAAGAAGAATTAAAAGAGGGCACACAGCCTTTGGCTTCAGCTCCTGGTAAATCAGCAAAAGCAGGTAAGCTAGATAAATCCGTTTCTGCTACCATGAGAAAAAGCACTACGAAAGCTCCTGCAGCCTCACACCAAGATGCAGCAGGAAAAAAGGATGTGGAAGATTTGGACGATGCCAACTTAGAAGAAGCACCAGCAGGTCAAAAACTAACCAAGTACAGGGCTTTCAAAAAAGCTGGCTATAATTTGGCTGAATCCAGAGGAGCAGGCCAGTCATCGTCATCAGCCTCTGAAACAAGCTGGGAATCAGCAAAGGCAAAAGAAATGAATTTGGCGGTTGCTCCTGGTGAAGCAGATCACACTGCAAGCAATTTCTACAAAACAAAGGTCACTCAAGGAACCTCCAAGAATCCAGAGCTGATGAAAACCGATCCTAATTATGCTGCTGCCCCTGGGACAAAAGGAGTTGGTAAAGAATTAAAATACAGGGTGAGCTCAGAAATGGGTTACAATGTTGATGAAATGGCAGAAATTGAAAAGACAAACCAGGAATTGGCAAAGGCACCCGGTCCTATTGCAACTTACGGTAAAAAATTCGGTGCTAAAACTGTTCATGGTAAAAAAGGTTCACCCGAGGTTATGAAAATAGATCCTAATTTTGCAAATGCCCCAGGAATGAATTCGAAGGGTCATGTGGATTACGATCTGAATGACGAAATGGGCTACAACCTAGATGAGAGCGAGGAGTCAAAAAAAAACTGAAAAAAATCCTGAGTAGGGTTTGGTCTTTTGCTCCTTCGAGTCCAGATCAAAACACTAAACCTAAGCCTTTTGTAGTGGATTACAAAAAGGGAATGAGTTTTGCTCCCAGCGGAAAGAATGAAGCTACGGACAATCTCATTTCTGACGAGGATGGAGAATTTTCAGCAAAAGAGTAAATGGGAACTTTTCTAATTTTGGCGGGTATAAAAAAAACAATATATGTTTTTTAAATGTCCAAGATCTATGTAACCAATCAAAATTTAATGGATGCAATTTTAGAATCTAAGCAGAAAGGAGAATTGACGCCTGCTGCTATTGAAATTTTCACTCTGATGATCTCTGGCATTTCTAAAAAGTTTTCATATAAAGATCCTGATGATAAAGAAGATTGTATGGCTTTTGCGATGGAGGATCTTTGCAAGTACTGGAATAGATTCAACCCTGAAAAATCCAACAACCCTTTCGCCTATTACACTCAAATAGCCAAAAATGGATTTGCAAAAGGTTGGAAAAAAATACATCCGCCCAAATCCCCTAAGACCATTCCTTTTTCACATATCACTGGGGAAGATAATTCTTATAATGTGTAATGACTGATATTAAAAAAATCAAGCCCAACGGCAATTTTAAATCCGGTTTATTCGCTCCTTTAAATCCTGAAAAATACATTGGCGATTTAAACAATATCATTTGTAGATCTAGTTGGGAATATAGATTCTGTAAGTACTGTGATTCAAACCCCTTGATTTTAAAATGGTCGTCCGAACCCTTACCTATTCCTTATTACAATCCTTTAGATCAAAAAGAACACAAGTACAATGTTGATTTTTATATGAGGGTACTACAAGAGAACGGAGAACAACAAGAATGGTTAATTGAAGTAAAACCCCAAAGACAGCACGAAAAACCAGTTTACGAGGGCAGTAAAACCAGTGAAAAATTAAAATCTTACAACGATAAGATGAAAATTTGGATTACCAATCAATCTAAATTTAAGGCAGCTAAATTGTGGGCAGAAGCAAGAGGGATGAAATTTGGAGTGGTTAATGAGAATTTTCTATTTAGTAAATAAATCCATTCAGGGAAAAAGCCATCTTGACCCGGGGATATATACTTCTCGTAAATCGAAATAAATTTTAAGTAATTGGTAAAAAGGAGTAATATTTTCTAAATGGCAGGTTTTAGCGAGGATCCAAATAGTAATCCAATCTTTCAAAAGATTAGGGATTCTGTCAAAAATCTGAGTAATTTTGGCATCAGATATGGTGATATGGTTGTCAAAAATTCTCAGGCTATTGGAGCCACTGAGGCTGAATTTTTGAAAAAAGGACCTATTGAAGATGAAACCTTGTTTTTTTCATTGGGCCGCCAGGATACCACAACCCGTCAGTATATTTCTTATTTCGATAAAGACTATTCGGGAAAGAGAGATTACTTAAGAAAGTTTTCTCTAAATCCTGAAATAGAATATATTTTAGATACTGTTTGTGATGAAGCCATTACCTACGATCCCTATAATTTCTTCGCCTATCCAGCTTTTTTAAACCTAACTAATCTTAAAAAACCAGTTATTGAACGGATTGACTCCACTTACAAGAAATTGTATGATATGTTCGGTTTCAATGATGACATCTCAGCTTGGCAGTATTTCAGGCAAATGTTAGTGGATGGGTTTATTGCCTTTGAAATTGTCTTTGATGATAGCGGTAGAAACATCATCGGGTTCAAAGAACTTGATGCCACGACTCTAATGCCTTCTGTAGAAAAACAGAAAGATGGCTCTTTTTTAAATGTTTGGTACCAGTACCCCAAAGATGAAAGAAAGAGAAGAATGCTGTACGATTCTCAAATTATTTATATTTCGTATGCCAAGGGCAATTCTATCTCCAGGGTAAGCTACACCGAAAGGTTAATCAGGCCTTATAATGTTTTAAGGATTATAGAATACACCAGGGTTATTTGGTCTGTTATGAATGCTTCTTTCAGAATGAAGATGACCATTCCAGTGGGCTCCAGATCCCAACAAAAATCAATGCAAACCCTGGGAGAACTAATGTCTATTTACAAAGAAGACATTCAGTTCAATGATGAGAGTGGGGAACTTTCCGTAAACGGTCAACCGAAAATTCAGTTTTATAAAAACTACTTGATGCCCAAGGGAGCAGGAGGAACTCCCTCTATTGAACCTTTAAATACAGCTGGACCTAATCTGAATGATCCTCAACCTCTGGCCTATTTTTTTGATAAACTGGTTCAAGAATCGAAAATTCCTTTTTCTCGTTTTCAAGGCCCGGATGGAGGTTCTATTGGCAAATATGCCAACTCAGCAGAGGGATTGGATAAAGAGGAAATTAGATTCTCCAAATTTATCATTAGACTTAGATCTGTTTTCCAGGATATTCTAATTAAACCTCTCTGGATTCAAATTTGTAAAGATTTTCCACAATTAGAAAAAGATTACACTTTTAAATCCCAATTAGGACTCAGTTTCATTTCGGACAATCCATTTAGAATTAATCAGGAGATGGAAACCATCTCTAAAAGGAAAGAATTCATCGATTCACTGTATAGCTTAACCGATGAAGAAGGAAGCCCTTTCTTTTCAATTTCATATTTAGTTGAAAATTACATGGGTTTAACCGAGGACGATATAGCTTCTAATAAAAGAGCAAGAAAAGATAATAAATTAAAATCTGCTGAAGAAGGTGCGGCCGCCACCCCACCCCCGTCAGCGGAAGCTACCCCTCCCGAACCCGCGGGAGGAGAAACACCAGAAACCCCAGCATAACAGTATGGCAGGATTTTTAGATAACTCGCAGGAAAAATCTTTTTTGGGGACTTTATACAGGAATCTCAGTAAGATTGGTAAATTTGGAATGCAATACGAAGATATGGTTATTCGTAATTCTCAAGCTATTGGAGCTACTGAATCGACCTTTTTCAACAGTCAAGGCACTGGCTTTACCGAGAATGATGCTTTTTTCTGGACTTTAGGTTATCAAGACACTAGGATAAGAAAATATATTGCCTATTTCGATAAGGATTATTTAGGTAAAAGAGAATTTCTCAGGAAATTTGCTTTGAACGGAGAAATAGATTTTATTTTAGACACAATCTCTGATGACACAGTAAATTATGACGATAAGAATTTTTTCTGCTATCCTAGTTTAGTAAACATTGAATTGAAGGACAACGTAAAAGAAAGAGTAGAAGAAAATTTTAGAACTCTATATAATCTTTTCGGTTTCCAACAAAGTATTTTGGCCTGGCAATACTTTAAACAGTTCCTGGTAGACGGTTTTTTGGCTTTTGAAATAGTTTATTCAACAGACGGAAAAAAAATAGTTGGTTTTAAAGAATTAGATGCTACTTCTCTTCAGCCTGCCACTGAAAAACAACCGAATGGTGAATTTCAACAAATTTGGATTCAGTATCCACAGGACAACCGAATGACTCGAAAGCTTAAATCTGAGCAGGTCATCTACATATCTTACGCCAAGGGAAACTCCGTTTCTAGGGTAAGTTATACCGAAAGGCTGATTCGTTCGTATAACATCCTAAGGGTAATGGAAAACACCAGAGTTATTTGGAATGTTATGAATGCATCTTACAGATTAAAATTCATCATTCCTGTAGGCACCCAGTCCATGCAGAAAGGTATGCAAACCCTGGGCCAGTTAATGTCCCAATACAAAGAAGAAATTCAGATAAACGACACCTCAGGAGAGTTAACGGTCAACGGTGCTCCAAAAGTTCAGTTCTACAAGAACTATCTTTTCCCCGAAAAAGATGGTGAATCACCAGATATTAGTACTCTTAATCCCAACGGTCCTGATTTTAATGTGATGGAAAATGTTGTTTATTTCTACAACAAATTAAAGTTAGATTCTAAAATACCTTATGCTAGATTTTCTGCCAGGTCTGGGACCCCCGCTAATTATCAAATCTCCATAGATCAGTTAGAAAGAGATGAGATCCGCTATGAAAAATTTGTAACCCGTTTAAGATCCGTTTTTCAAGAAATTCTAGTCAAACCCTTGTATCTTCAAATGTGTCTGGATTTTCCTGTCTTGGCAAAAGACCGCACTTTCAAAATAAATTTGGGCTTAGACTATGTCAAGGAGAATGTGTTTGAGCAAATGATCCAGCTGTCCAACTACTCGAAAAGAGCCTCCTTTATCTCCAGTTTAGGCGAGATCAAAATGAAAGTAGGGGAAGAAGAACTCCCTTATTTCGATAAGGAATGGCTTATTAAAAGATGGTTGGGCTTGAGTATGGACGAATACAAAATGAACGAAAAATACAAGCAAGAGGAAAAGGAAGAAGGTGAGAAATTAAAGAAAGAGCAAGAAAAAGAAGCAGGGGAGAAAGGCAAAAAAGGAGGAGAAGAAGGAGGAGCAGAAGAACCAGTTTCTAGTTTTACCCTTTAAAACAAAATGAATGGATTTCAAAAATCTATTTTCCACCCGAAAAATTATAGTAGTTGGAGATTCTATTTTAGATCACTATGTGTACGGAAAGGTGCACAGAATATCCCCAGAAGCTCCTGTTCCTGTCGTGTTAAAGGACAGGGAAGAATTTTTTCTGGGTGGAGCTGCTAACGTGGCCCAGAATATCACGGCCTTTGGAGCTCGATGTACTTTACTGACATTGACGGGTAATGATGTTGAAAGAGATATTTTATCCCAGAAGTGTTTAGAACAAAACATAACCCCGATTTTTATATCAGACGATGGTAGACCTACGACCAAAAAAACCAGAGTGTTGGGGAATAAACACCAAATTGTTAGAATTGACCATGAGCAGACACACGAACTATCTGCTGAATTGAGTCTTAAAGTATCTCATATTTTTGAAAATGAAATTCTTAACCATGACGGGGTTATTTTTCAAGACTACGGTAAAGGATTGCTAACTAGAGATTTATTGGGTCATTTGATTCATATTTCACAAAAAAACAATCTAGAAATTCTAGTAGATCCCAAGGAGCCTGATCTTTCTAGATACCAAGGAGTTTCTTTTATTAAACCAAATTTGAATGAATTTAAGTCCATGCTAAATTTGAAAATTGAAGAAGAGCTGGAAATCCCTCGAATAATTCACTATGCTCAGAAAGCATTGTGTGATTTTGATTATGAATGTTTTCTCATCACCTTGTCAGAACGTGGAATTTTGGTGGTTAAAAAAGACTTCTGGCATCATGTACCTGGCATTAAAGTGGATGTTTCTGACGTGTCTGGTGCTGGTGACACTGTCAGTGCAGTATTTGCTTTAGGAATTTTTGCTGGACAAAGAAAACCCATTTCTGATTTAGAACTGATCCGTATTACAGAGACAGCAAATTTAGCTGGATCTCTAGTTTGTAGACACCTGGGTGCAGTTCCAGTTGATCCTGTTGAATTATTTAGTCGTCCACAAAAAAATTCTGAAATTTTCTGAATTTCATTTTTTTAATTCGGATTTTAGTTTTATATTTACATCATGAAAAACGAACTAAAAGTACTTGCACAGGTGGAGCTTCTCACTGGTAATGGCTCCCAGAAAGAAAAACAAAGGTTGATATCAGAATCTCTTTCAGAAGAGATGCTGTATATCCTAGACGTTTGTTTTAATCCTTTCGTCACCACCAAATTACACAAACTGGAAATCGAAAAAAATCTGGGTTTAATTCCCGCTGTTTCTTTTCCCGGATTTACGGTTTTCAAAGATCTGATAGAGGATCTAAAAAAAGCTCCTGCCGCCAATGACTCCTTGAGACAGAGAGCAAATATTTTGATTAACACCCAACTGGATGAAGATCCTAATACTGACCTTGTTCTGAGGGACATTCTAATGAAAATCCTGACCAAAAGAATGAATATAGGAATTGGTGCCAAGCTGATTAACAAAGCAGTTGGCAGTGAATTAATTCCGGATCCTTCTTTGATGTTAGCTTCTGACGATCAAAAAGAGGTGTCAGGATGGACTAAGATTTATTGCGAGGAAAAGTACGACGGTGTGCGTGTTATTGCGGTGGGCAATAGGGAATCTGGTTTCCAATTTTACACCCGTGCTTTCAACGAGCTGGACAAAACAAAACTTTCCCACATAGAAGCTGAATTAATTAAGATCCTTCATGGAGCAAATATAATTTCTGAGGTTTTCTTTGATGGTGAGCTTACAGACCTGAACAGAAAATCAGTCTCTGGAAAAGTAACCCAGATTCTGAAGGGAACTGCCCCTGATAATATCGATAAAGAATTTATTTTTAATGTCTTTGATCTTGAAAAATCGGAAGTTTTAAAGTCAGGCAAAGGGACCACACCTTTCACCAAAAGAAGGCAAGAACTAGAATTTCTAAGTTCTTTTTTATCACCCGCTGGACCTGTAAAGTTGGCCCGGCAGTGGGTCGTTGATACCTTTGAGGAAACTCAGCCCATCTATGGTTTGATAGTTTCTATGGGAGGAGAAGGGGTTATTCTCAAGCCAGGAGACCACGTTTACGAGTGCAAACGCAGTAAGAGCTGGGTAAAATTAAAACAAATTCAAGACTGTGATCTGGAAATAACCGGCTGGTACCCAGGAGAAGGTAAAAGAGAAGGTTTTATCGGAGGGTTTATTTGCACAGATGCCTCTAAAACTTTAGAGGTCAAAATTGGTTCCGGCTTCACTGATCTGGATTTAAAAACTTTGAGTTCCAATCCAGATCAATGGGTTGGTAAAGTAGCAGCAGTTCAGTTCAACGAACCTATCACCGATAAATTTGGCAACCGTAGTCTTTTTTTACCTCGATTTATCGAGATAAGAAGCGACAAAAACAAAGCTGATGACATGAGTTCATTTTTTAGATAGGGGGAAACAATTCTTTGTCCTTTTTATAAAAAGACAAAGACAAATATGGTCAACCAACTTCTCACTGAAAAACTCAGGCCCCGGGAACTAAAACACATGATTTTACCCGAAAGGATCAGAGTTCTTTTCGAAAATAAGCCTTTGAGTCAAAATTTACTTCTGGCCGGATCCCCTGGATGTGGGAAAACAACTCTGGCTAAAATTCTAGCTACTGGATCTCCTCATTTGTTTATCAATGTTTCTGATGAAAGTTCAGTAGATGTCATCAGAACAAAAATCAACGACTTTTGTTCCACCCTTAGTGTGTTAGACGGAAGATCCAGTTTTAAGGTGGTTATCCTAGATGAGTTTGATGGTGCATCGGACCAGTTTTACAAAGCTCTTAGAGGGACGATTGAAAAATTTGCTAAAAATGCTCGATTTGTTGCCACCTGTAATTGGCTTACCAAGGTTCCTGATGCCATCCAATCTAGATTCGAAGTCATTAATTTCGACCCTGTTAATGAGCAAGAAGAGAACCAATTAAAAAAAGAATGGAGAGCTAGAATTCTACTTATTCTGTCCAAATTGAATATTACAATACAGACTGAAGCCTTGGACGTTTTCGAACGTGATTATTTTCCAGATTTAAGGTCAGCCTTAAACAAAATTCAATCTTGGTCCATCGAAGGAATTTCTGAAGTGGATACTAAAAAAATTCAAGACCTCTCTTTTTCCTATGAAGAACTCTATGAAATTATTTGTAACTCACAAGATCCAATCAAAAATTATCAACATGTCATCGGGCTATATTCAGGTAAGGTTGATGCCGTGATGCAAGCTTTAGGAAGCGAATTTATCGATTGGATAATTCGACACAGACCAGACCTGTCAAAAATCATTCCTATGATTTTAGTGATGGTGGCAGAACACCAGGCCCAAAGAACAACCGTCATAGATCCCATCGTTTCTCTTCTAGCCTTAATTTTCAAAATACAGAAACAAATACAGCCCTAATGGAATTATTATCAGAAGAAATCAGAAAAGGAAGCTACGTGTACAGGCTGGTTAAAAGAGGAAAAAAGTCTCTTTGGTATGAGCAATTTTGCTTAGAGTCTGAAAAAATAGTTGGTTGGGAAGTTTTCAAAATAAAAATTGATCCCCCTAAAGAATTATTTGGTGTTCAAATGGGGGAAAGGGAAGTTTTCCCGGGCAATGAGGATTTTGGAAAATGGGCTTGGTCACCTTTGAGTTTTGAAAAAGCTGCCGCCTATTTTGAAAAATTAGAACAAGGTACAAACCTTAATCCAACTGAAGATCATTAACAAACCATATGAGCCAACATCAATTTTCCCCTAACTATTCTAGTTCAAATTATCTTTTTTTTACAAAATCAATTAAAAGGTTGATCATTTGTGGACCAGGAGGATCAGGTAAAGATTACTACCGCTATCAACTGCAAAGAAAAGGTTTTAAATATTCGGTTCCTTGGACATCTAGACCTATGAGGGCGGGGGAAAAACAGGGTTTAGATTATTTTTTTGTTGATCCTGAAAAAATTTCTTCTGCTATTTCTGAAAACTTTTTTTACGAGTATAATTTTTTTAATAACTGGTTTTACGGTACTCCTAAAGAACAGTTTTATGCAAGTAATTTACTTATCATGACACCGTCAGGAATTTCTAAATTACAAGAAGAAGACAGGTTAGAATCCTACATTCTCTATTTGAACATTGATCTTGAAATTCGTCGGGCTCGCATGCAAAATAGAAATGATGCAGATTCGGTAACAAGAAGACTCCAAACGGACCGGGAGGACTTTTTAAATTTTCAAGATTTTGATCTGGAAATTATAGATCCCGCATACTTTATCAACGACCAAATTTGGTCGGATCCTTCTTACTATAAATAAAAAAAAATGTTAAACGTTCTCATTGATGGACATTATTTGTTCCACAAAACTTTCGGTATCTTTAGTGGCTATGGCACGAAAGAACCCAATGAAATTTTAGGTCACAAGAATGACAGGGCTATGTTTATAAGGAAATTGGCAACTGACCTGTGTTCGTCTTTAAAACAAATTCCAATCACAGGGAGGGTTGTTTTTGTTTCTGATTCTAGAAGCTGGAGAAAAGATGTTCCTATTGAAGGAGGGGGTTATAAATCCAACAGAGTTAAAAACACCCAAGTCGACTGGAGTGTTTTTTTCAATCTAATCAACGAGTTTGGCCAACATATAGAAAAAAATGGTTTTATTTTTTCGAAAGTAGAAGGAGCTGAGGGTGATGACCTTCTTTATTTCTGGTCCAAGTACTTCAACGAGAAGGGAGAAAATTGTCTTATAGTTTCAGGAGACAAAGATATGGATCAGCTTGCCCGTTGGAATGAAGATAGCTGGACGGTGGTTTGGAGCTCTAATTCTAAAAATAACACTTTTAGAGTTCCAAAAGGTTGGAGCTCGGAATACTTAAACAAGACAGAACAGGTAACTGTTTTCAATTTAGGAGAATCTATTTTACCAGAGAAAAAAAGGCTGCAGGAGCTTGTTAATAAGTGCAATCTCGAAGAAATAGATGCCCAAACTTTTGTTTTTCTGAAAATGTTGGAAGGGGATAAAGGCGACGCAGTTCCAAGCGTTTGGGAGGTTAAAAGTCCAGATGGTAAAAATTTCAGGATCACTCCCAAAAAAGCCCAACAAATCTTGGATTCGGTCATAGAATCAAAGTGGAGTATTTCTGATTTTCAACTGTTGCTTATGGATGAGGCTTTCCTAGAATGGATCGGGGGTTTTGTGTTGAGATTTATGAAAGACCTGGACAACAACCATAACAGACAAAAAGTAGTTGATAATTTGCAAAGAAACTTTTCTTTGATGTGGTTAGACGCCTCAGTTATTCCGGAAGAAGTCACCGACAGGGTGACGACTCAAATCCAGGCTTATTCCAGCTTGCCTGTTGCTAGTGTTACTCCGGACTGGAAGATTCTTTTAGAAGGAACAGAATGGCTCGAGAGTAAAACACCTTCTTATTTAGACCCTTTTTTAAATTCCAAACTGGATGGATTTATTTGATCTAATAAAATCTGTTTTTAAGTCAGACGAGGACTGGAAAAAAGTGCCTAGAAATATTAAGATAAAACATTTCTTTATGGTAAATAGAATAATGTCTATTCAATTTCCAATGCACGCCCATCTTTTTAATCATTCTAAGATTGAAACACTAGCTGTAGTAGATTGGTGGCATAGTTTTTTGGGGGGCAAGTTCAAAAAACCGCCTGCCTGGATATTCACAACTGGCCCCAAAAAAAATCCAAATCTAGAGGTGGAAAAAAATCCTGATATAGAGGAATTCATTAGGAATAAATATGAATTGAGTTCTAGGGATCTGAAACAGTTACATAGTTTTTATCCTGAATCTTATATTCAATGGATCAATTCAATCTCAGACCAATTGGGAGGAAATAAAAAACAATCGGATATATAAACCAATCGTCATGGAAAAGCAACACCAAAAAATCGTTAAAACTGTTATTAAAAACTTAGATTGGGATTCTATCTCTAGAATCCACGAATCTTTTAAGTACGGGGTAGGCCAATCTAATCAGGTTTTGCCGGGTATGAAAAGAAAGGATTTTTCTCAAGGTATCACCAAGAAGGATATTCAAGACGAACTGAATATCGTCCTGCAATACGTTATCGAAAACGACTATCAAACCTATATTTATGGACCTTGGATAATTTCTTGGTACAATCAAGAATGGGGTGAAAAAATTATCCAGGAAACAAAGTCAAATGGAGAAGAAGAGCTTGATATAGAAATTGAAGTTGATCAAGATTCCAAATTAGAAGTTGCGTATGCTCCTCAGAGAATATGTGTTACTATGAACACTGAAATTTTTTCAGAGAGTCCAGCTTCTGTCTCGGAGAGTACCACCCTTCAGAAAATGCTGGATAATGCCATCTCCCAAGAGAAATATGAAATAGCCCAGAAGATACAGGAAATTCTGAAAATGACTGAGATAAATTCTTAAAATAAAGGAAAAAATTGAAACACATTCTAAGCCTCAATGAATTTTTCGACACTGGGATCTTTGGCGACACCTATGGTTACGGGGGAGCAAACGGAATTTTTAAGGTTGCTTATAAACCGTATAAGGATCTTTCAGTCTCCGTAGGTCCAGACCCTAGAGTTCCCCGTAATATTCCTGGTTCCAAATTTCAAGTGGGTGATATTGTTATTGGGGTTCCAATTGATGGAAAGAAAAAGGTTGCTGGCATGATCGTAAAAAATGTACTAGCTCCAGATCAAAAAAGCTATAAATATTTTGTCCAAGTTCACACCAAAGGAAAAAAAGAACAGAAAGTAATGGAGATGGTTCCTGATTCTGTAGAGTTTGTGGATATGGGGGACAAAGGACATCGCCAGATTGTGTCACAATACAAATTCAACGATTTGCCCGGAGATGTTTATAATTCAAAAACAGTCTATAACAATCCTGGTCTAGGTATAGAGGCTGTTGGCTCTTAAGAGAAACTTTTCTTTCTTTGCTTCGTAAAAAATTAAGATGATTCTCAGTAAAACAAGGCATGGCTTAGGTGTCGTCTATCGTCATCTTAATTCAGGATTAGAACCACAAGAAGAAGCTCTTAAATTTTTAGACTTTCTTCTTCAATCAACCCTTAAGAACAATAAACACGGAATCGATGTAACTTGTATTGAATTGAAAGAAGCGGATTTTCCCGAATTTCTCTACGATAGAATTTCAGATTTCCCACCTTTACAAGACAAGATCAACCAACTTTCCATTTTTTTAAAAACCGCCAACCATCGTTTAATTTTCTTTTTATCCTCCTATTATTTTTTCGGAAGTCAATTGTCTCAACCGGTTGAAGATACAAGGCGAATTGTTCAAAATATTTACCATTTACTAGAAGATTTAGGAATAAAATATCCTTCTATTATTTTGAGAATTGGGTCCGCTTATGGTAAAAGAAAAGAAACTATGGCTAGATTCAACCAGGAGATAAATTCTTTAGAACCAGAGGTGAGAAAATTATTGGCGGTAACAAATGACGATAAACCTTCTCTTTTTTCAGTCACAGATCTGCTATCGGGAATTTTCTATCCTTCCGGAATTCCTATCTGTTTTCGTACTCTGCCCCATCATTTCAACACTGGTGACTTATCAATTAGAGAGGCACTTTTTTTAAGTTGCTCTACTTGGCAAAAAGGAATTAAACCCCTTTTTCTACATGCGGAAAGTGCCAAAGTCGACCCGAAAGGATTCCCTTTAAGCTCCTCCCCTGCCGAAGATTTAAAATACAGAATTCCGGTTTTTGGTCTCGAGGTGGACGTTCTAATTGAATGTCCATCTTCCTTCGAGGCTGCTGTTAAATATCTGGCCGCCTATCAAAGTCTTAAACCTTTGGTAATTGACAAATCCTGGCCTTAATTTTTTTTTTCAATAGTGAAAAAAATTTCTTAAATTTGCTGCATGCCAGAGTTAGCCGAAGTTAGATTGACCTCAGACTATGTAGGTCGGGTTTCAGAAAAAATTATTTTTCACTCTATCTGGAAAAATCCAGTTCATAAGGGAAAGGAAATAAAAGTTCGAACCCCATTTTGTTTGTCTTCTGAATCTAGAGGAAAAGAAATGAGACTGTCTATTTCTCCAGCACCTAATTTCTTTTCGGATTCTAGGGAGGAAAAAAAGATTCTCTATTTAATGATGACCATGGGAATGTCTGGCCATTTTAGATGGATCGATAACACAGAAGAATTACCTAAGCACACCCATTTAAGTTTCAATGCTAATTCTGGAAAACTTTGTTTTGTGGATGTTAGAAGATTTGGCAGGTGGTCTTTTGGTTCTTGGAATCCCCAGAGAGGACCAGATCCAACTCAAGAATTCACACTCTTTCAAAATCACTTGTATGAAAATTCCTCTTCAAGAGCTTTTCAAAGACCAATCCACGAAGTCCTAATGAACCAGTCTTTTTTCAATGGGATTGGTAATTATCTTCGGGCTGAAATCCTTTATAGAACTGACTGTAATCCTTTTTCTTCCGCTGTCTCGGTTTTACAGGCTCATCCCGGAATTATTTCTCTGTGTCGGGATTTACCCCTCCAGGCCTATGCCTTGGGCGGAGGCAGACTAAAGGACTGGGAGAATCCCGAAGGTGCTTCCGTGCCCGAGAGCTGGCATTCGTTCATGCTCTGCTATGGCAACCCAGAAATGGCTAGAATAAAAGACAGAAACGGTAGAACTTTTTGGTACGACCCTAAATGGAACCCTCTTACATAAAACTTTAAAAATGATACCTGCTCACTTACTTGAAAAACACCTTTATTTTGATGTGGAAACTGCGGGAATAACTCCTGATTTACAGACTCTGCAGGAAACAAATCCAAGATTAGCAAAACTCTGGGAAAGAAGGGTTAAATACTACAGATCTTACCCTGAATATGCCCAGGAAACTTCAGATGTTATTTTTTTAGATAAAGCTGGATTAGAACCAGAGTTTGCCAGAGTTGTTTGTGTCTCGTTTGGTCAAATAGATTCGGACGGCAAAAGTAGATTCATTTCTTTCTCAGGGGCAGAAGAGGCGGAAATACTTGCTAAATCTAAAAAGGTTTTTATTAACGCCCAAGGCAAAAATATGAAGTTGGCAGGACACAATATCAAAGGATTCGATGTGCCTTGCCTGTGCAAAAGAATGCTCTTCAATGGGATTAAACCCCCTGCCTTGTTACAGGTTTGGGATAAAAAACCTTGGGAGATTCCTTTTTTAGATACTTCCGAAGTTTTTGCTTTTGGAAGTTGGTCTCAACAAAAATATTTGAGTTTGGATCTATTGGCTTGCTCCTTGGATGTTGTTTCTCCAAAAGAGGACATAGACGGTTCTCAGGTCCATCGGGTCTTTTGGGAAGAAAAAGACCATTCAAAAATTGCTCAATATTGCGAGAAGGACGTTGAAACTGTTATAAATGTGCTTCACAAAGTCTCACAGCTGGAATAAAAATCGATCCTCCAGGGACGGCAGACTTTAGAAATGGTTTAGATATATAATCTAAACCTTTTTTTTTGTGTCCTATATTTCTGATTTTGAAAATTTTCTGTTAGTTGAATCGGATTCCCCTACAAAAACTGTTTTCAATGGAATCTGGGACCCCATGGTAGATAGTACCGGAAAAAGACATTGGAGATTAAATGTTCTGGCTTCTTCTAAACTCCGGAAGGTGGCAGAAGATGCACATGGACATTTCCAATCAGATCTAGAGACTGAACTGAAAGATGTGGTTTTATTGTGCCCTGCGAATTTCATGGACACGGCAGAAGATCTAGATTTAATGTTGATAGTCGAGAAAAAAAGAAACCCCAAAAAAGAAACCAGAACAGAAATAGAAGGACAAATGGAAGATGTTCTTTCTAATTATTTAGCTGACCAAAATCCACGTTTCAGGGGCAAAGAAATTCAAATAGAAGCTTCTTTATCCGATTACTTTCCTCGAAAGTTGGGGGTTTATTCTGTTCTAGAGAATAAGTGGCTTCAATCTCCTTCTGACCAAAAATCTAATTTTGTAGGGGTGTCAGTAAAAAAAATTATCAGGGAGATTAAAAAATTACAATCTGGAGTTACCTCTTCACCATCAGAAACACAGAGAAAAAAAATCCAGAAAATATCCAGACAAATTCAGAGACTCAAAAAATCAGGTCCGGAAGGTTTGTCTTCCTATGATTATCTATTGTCGGGTGGATATATACACCAGGTCATGGACCTCCTGTCCAAAAAATAATTTTTTTATGTATACAATTCTCAACACAAAAACTGTAATTCAGGGCAGTTATTCAGATCCTAAAAAAGTTCCTGGTGTTTTCCCAATTATTACCTTACCTTTGGATGGGGAAGGGGAAGAGATGGAATTAAATGACTTCCAGTGGGTAGCTCCAACAGCCTCTTGGTTAGACTGGTTAAAAGAGAATCCTAGAGAATGGCAGGCTGAAAGCGAAGAATTTGAATACGAGTACGATTCTTTTTTAACTGAATCTCATCAAACAGATCGGGATCCCTATTTGTTTTTATTTCAGCCCCAGAGTTTAGAGCAAACCACGTCAGAAAATTTCCTTCAATCCTTTGATGAATTCACCCAAATTTATGAAAAAGAATCTGAAGGTGGCTCTGAAGGATTAACTAGTAGAGCGGTCAAGTTAACTTTTGCCTTAGAAAAATTAAACAAAGAAGGCAAACTCAAAGAGGATCTTGATTTAACCAAACTAGAAAAAGATAAGGAATACGCTATTATTATTGATCCCGTAGATGAAGACAAAAATGAAGTTATTCCCAGTGGCAGAAATGCACTGAGGTTTAAACTCATTTCCCAAGACGCAGAGACAATCTCCGTGGGTAAAATCGATTATTCTCTGCTCACTGATGAACAACTACCCGATAACATGACACCTGCCGAAATGAATGAAATTGTAAAGACAGCTATCGAGGCAGGTAAGGATTTGACGGAGGTAGGGCTATGGGGTTTAAGTGCTTGGGGAGTAGCACAGGCTGTAGGGGGATTAGCTGGTTCGTATTTTGCGTATAAAAGAATAAGACAATGGATGAGACCAGTCGCCCCTACAGTTCCTCTACCAGCCGTTCCCCCAGCCGGACCTGGGGCTCTGGCCAGGCTGTGGACAGGCACTAGAACTTGGCTTGCTGCGTCTCGGCTAGCAACTGGATTGAGAGCCGTCCACGTTGGAGCAGCGGGCCTACGAGGGATAGGATCTTTATTTGGGGGCGCCGCAGCAGTTACAGCAGGAGGATCAGCAGTTTATGGAGGGGCAATACTTGCAGCAGCCGCAGCAATTATATCAGGAGCACAACAGGTTTATAATTGGTCTTCCACAAGGCAAGCTCCAGTATATAATAAATTAAAATCTTTTGCCAAAAATTCATTCGTTCCGAAGAATATCCCAGCTGGTGATTTAATTACTTTGTGTTGGACCTCCGATGGTCAAAGTACTTTTTGGGGTAGATTAATTAGATTGGGGATGAAGGGTGATACCAGAACAACCATGAATCTGATGAAGCTGGCTAACACCGATGAAAAAGCTGTTTTTCTTTTATTGTCCGTTAATTCAGAACAAATCCAAAAAGAAATGAAACAGTATGATGCGGTTCTTCTCTCTTTTGATTTGGATTCAGATTTTGGGCACGGTCTTGCTGACAACGACGATCTAGAATTCCAGATAATAAGGATTAAACCTCTCAGTGATTATACCACACCAACTTCTTTTGTTGCCTATTGCGAATGGTCTGAACTCCAGTCAGCTTTCAATTCAGCTCCTGACAGCCCATTTGTTGTACCAGCAGATGCTCCCGACAATTACATTTTCAACTACAAGCAAGGAAATGAAAGAGTTAATGTTGAAGGATCTCTTTTGTCGGAAGATCAAATTACCGAGGGATCCAAGAAAATATTCGAACATGATAACTTGCTTGGAGGGGATTTAACAGATTTATCAGAACGAAATATAACCAATAATTTATTAGCATCAGTTGGCAATAAAGCACTGAGTTTTAGTGAATTTTCCCAATATCAGAGTGAAAATTTCTTACATTTGGTTGAGGAGGACAGTCAGGACCAAAAAGAGGGATCGGGAGGTAATTCAGTTCAAATAGGAATTACAAAAGATTCGGATTATACCCAACAAGAGATTGTTATCTACGAAGTAAACAGCAACTCTTTTGCTAATCCCAACGCCAGTGGCAATCCACCGGATGTAAACTATTTCGTAGTAGACCGAAGAAGTTTGACACCCCGGGAAGGGCAATCCGTCAAAGTTGAATCTGCATCTGGCCGGAACTTTGCGGATGCCAAATATGGTTTGGCGGTCTACCAAGAAGAAACAGGGGATCGGGAGGATCAAACACAAAAAGGAAGAAAAGATGATGAAGAAGAAGAACCTCTAGCTCCGATTCCTCCCCAAGACGGCAAGCAAGATTCAAAGGACCTTCTGACCTCTCCTGATGATGTTTCAATCAAAGATAGGAGAAGAAGAACTGTTATTAAAGACAAACCAACAAACGATCCAGATGATGTCAACATTGTAGATGATGTTTTAACAGATCAAGATAAAAAAGATTTGGGTATTCAGGATTGGAAGGCATTAACAAAAATAGTTTTAATCAAAGACAGAGAAGGCTTTCCTGAAAAAGTGATTCTTAAGAATCAAACCCAAGGCAGGGACAGAACAAGAAGGATTAAGAGAGGTGAATCTGGATTTGAAACAGCGGTCAAGATAGCAAACCAGGTTAAAAATTCAATCAAATACAAATAATCCTTAAAACGTTAAAAAATTCAGAATTAGAATAGATATATAATTCTAAATAAAAAAACAGCCCATGAGTCTAGGTCCTTTTGGAGAAGATATGGTTTTCATTCTGGAAAAACAGAATCACCACGTTAATGTTTCTAAACAGAAAGTAGATGGGGACAATGTTTACACATTGAAAGGAATTGCTGCTCAATTTGGTAAAGAGAATAACAATAATAGAATCTACGAAGAAGCAGAATATCTACCCCATCTAGATTATCTCAACGAGAAAATCAAACAGAAAAGATTGGTAGGTGAATTAGATCACCCTGAGAAATTCGATGTTTCTCTAAGGAACATCTCACACATTATCGAAAATCTTGAGTACGATAAGAACGGCAGAGTTTTGAACATCAAGGTCAAATTGCTTGATACCCCCGCAGGGCAGATTGCTAAGAAGTTGGTTGATGCAGGAGTACCGCTCTCAATTTCTTCAAGAGCAGCAGGTAATGTGGGTCCGGATAAGAAAGTACAGATCAAAAAAATCTTCACTTACGATCTAGTTGCAGATCCTGGTTTTCAAGACGCCCAATTAGAACGGGTATATGAAAGTGCCGGCTATTCTTTTTCCGAGTTCACGGATAAAACCAAGAATTCCGTTGTAAGCAATTTAGAGTGCATCAATGAATCTTTGGGTCTAAAAAATTCCGATTCGTTAAAGATATATAGAGTCGAAAACAACGAAGAATTCGAAAAATTATTCAAAACAGAAAAAAATAACATCGATATTATGGAGTCACAAAAAAGAGAATTTGTTACAGCTGAAGAGCTCAACAAGTATTCTATTTTTCTGAAAAGAAAAATGGAGGAAATGGAAATGCAAATTCAGGAGATGAAAAACAACTCGCCTCGATCAGGTAATTCTTCTGAGAATGCCGAATTGACGGAGAGAATCGATAGACTCGAAGAATATTCTGAATATCTAGCCGAAAATCTGGAAGATGCTATTAAATATGGTGAATACTTAGCCGAAAATTTAGATGACTCTATCAATTATAGCAAGTATTTGGCCGAGAGTCTGGATAAATCTATCTCTTATTCCAAGTATTTAGCAGAAAATGTAGACAACTCTATTTCATACTCAGAGTACGTAGCAGAGAATGTAGACAGGACCATCAACTACTCAAAATATTTGGCTGAAAAAATTGACGATGGAATTCAATATAGCGAATATGTAGCTGAAAATCTAGGAAATAGCATTGCTTACTCTGAATATTTAGCTGAGAATGTTGATAAGGGAATAGCCTATTCGGAGTATATAGCAGAAAAGGTTGACAAGAACATTTCGTATTCTGAATATTTGGCTGAGAACCTAGACAAGGGAATTGCTTATTCCGAATATCTAGGTGAAAAACTCGATCAAGGAATTTCTTATTCTGAATACCTAGCAGAAAAACTGGATCAAGGTATTTCTTATTCAGAGTATCTAGCTGAAAATGTCAATAAAACTATCTCTTATTCTGAATACATCGCAGAAAAATTAAACGGCACAATCGAATTTGGTGAGGCTTTGTCAGAAAAAGTTGGTTATCCAACTCACCTCAACGCTAAAGCCAGACAAGAAGCAAAACTTGCCGCACAAACTGAATTATTTGAGTCTGGATTTGCCGGGGATTACAACAACCTCGGTCGTCAAATTGATTCATTAATCGAATCGGTCCAAACCCAAAAGACCGAATTAAACCGGGCCCAATTGGTTGGAAGGCCCTCTGCTCAAACCCCAAAGGCAGAAGAGATGATCAACGAGAATCAATCAGCCACTGTTACCTCAGGTCACAAATTTATCGACGAAATGCCGGAAAATTATGTTCAGATTTGGGATTCTCTCAACGAAGGGCAAAAGCAATCTATCATTGCTCAGTCTGTTTTTTATCGGTTAGAAACACCATATCAAATCAACAATTTCTGGTCTACTCGTAACTTGAGGAAAGAAACAGTGACTTTGCAGAGACTCGATGAAAATCAGCAAACCCCTACTCTTCCCCAGTCGACAACCCGTGCTTATGGAAGTGATTACCTGAACTGGGTAGCTCAATCACTGGAGAAAAGATTCTAAAAAAACAAAAAAAAACAATAAAAAAAATGAAACTAATTAACGAAGCCGAGATTTTTGATACCTGGGCACCTATTATCGAACAAAAAGCTGGTATCACTGATCCTTCAAAACAAACTTGGTTGGCTAAATATTGCCACTACCACTCCCTCAACGAGTCTGCCGGTGCATATCAGTCGTTGAACGTCGTCAACGGTATGGGAGCCGTTGCACCCCCAGTTTTTCCAGCCGCAACTTTAGGTGGTTCAGTTGGAGGACTTGCACCAAACGCGGGATTCTACAGCCAGTCTTGGCAAGGATCGGGTGACAAATTTCCTTCTCTGTTGCCGTTGGCTATTCAGGTAGCAGCTAAAACAGTTGGATTTGACATCGTTCCAGTTATTCCGATGTCTGGACCTTCCGGTGTTTTATCATATCTCGATTACGTGTATGCTGGCGGTAAAATCAGTCCTCAATCTGCAGGAACTACAGCTGCTGAAGCGCTGGCTTCTGCTCCAACTATGATTAAGTTGCAGATAACCACTCAGACAGACATGTCTTTACTAACAGATAACATAGGAGGCACGGCATACATCTCAGATGGTGGCTCAACGTTACAAATGATTACCTCGAAATTTGTTGGTTTGTCTAGAATTGATGGCTATCCTATCTTTGAAATCATTGGAATCACTGCTAATGAGACTGTTGCTTCCATTATAGATGGAACTGGTACTTACATTGGTACTACCCAGGGTGGTAATAACGTCGGCACTACTACTGCTTCTGCCTCTTTGGTTAAGGCACTTGAAGATCACATCCAAGGCTTCTCCGGAGCTGGTTTCTACAACAATGATAACTGGCAAGGTCCTTTCACTGATGGTACAAAAACTTACAATCCAATGCTTAGAAGTGTAGGTGAGGAAAACTACTATGAAATGATGGGTTTAACAACTTTCACTAAATTTGTGGAAGCAGACACTTTCCAGGTAGCAGCTTCAGTTACGACTGAGCAAATTCAAGATCTCAACAAGCAGTTTGGTATCGATGTTATTTCAATGATCGAGAACGCACTGGTCAATGAGGTTTCTCAAGCTATCAACAAGCACATTTTGTCGAGAGCATTCCAGTTAGGCTGGTCTAACACTAAGGCTTTCTTCACAACAGAAGGACAAAATCTGAACCTCAATCTAGTTTTAGGTGGAGCCACAGGATCTACGAATGGTTTGTCTTACATGGGTAAAACAGATTCTCTTGAGACAATGACGCTTCCACAAGGACCTGCCAGCGGTGGTTACGAGAACTTGTCAACTCTCCAAAGAAGACTTTTCTCCCGCATCTTGGCAGCTGCTAACATGGTAGCTAACAGAGGTAGAAGGGGACCTGCTAATTTTATTATTACCAACGCCAATCTGGCTTCGGCAATGCAAGACATTAGTCAGTTCACTTTTGCTCCTTTCACTAACACCTTGACTCAGAACAACGGAACTTTATATCCCGTAGGTTCTTTGGCAGGTATGACTGTTTATGTCGATCAAAACATGAGATTCTCTGATAATCGTATTTTGGTTGGTAGAAAAGGAGGAGACGACGAGCCAGGTTTGAAATTCATGCCTTACATGATGGCTGAATCTATCCAGACTATCTCAGAAGGTACTATGTCTCCTAAGATCGCGGTTAAGTCTCGTTACGCTCTAGTAGAAGCTGGTTTCCACCCAGAAACTATGTATTCTACTTTCTACGTAAACGTTCCTACTGGAGGTATCAACTAATCCATAGGATAATTTACTCTGAAAATCCCAGTGTTTTACACTGGGATTTTTTTTGCCCCTTTTTTTCCGAGATTGTAAAGGAGAGAAGGATATATACTTAGAAAATAATAAAGGGTATGTCATACATTTTAGATTTTGGATCTTACGATTCAGAAAGAAAAAAATCTGGAGATGTGTTAGATGAAAGTTCTCTTAGGGAATTGGAATCTTGGGTTGAGGATTTGCACGAATCTCAGTTGTTAGACGAGATAAAGAATAGATTTTCTAAACTTTTTGGAAAATTTTCTAAAATTAATCTGATAGACGAAATTAGAGGAGGGTTGATGAAACTGAAAAAAGAAATTCTAGAAAAAAAATACGAAACCCAGGAAGAAATTTCAGATCTAGAATTGAAAATGGAACAATTAGAACAAAAGAGGCCCAAAACAGCCACGGATAAAATCGCTATTGATGCGGTTGAAAAAGAAATTAGAGCTAAGAAAGAGGAATACAGGTCTTTTTTAAAAGCACAGAACGACAAAATGCATAAGGGCAAGGAGCTTCTCCAGAAAACAGTTGGCCAGAAGGATCGCTTAAAAAGGTATTTAGAATCTGTTGAATCTGATGACAAATTAGTAATGTCTGAATTCGAGTATGAGTTAGCCAAAAGGCATTCTTTGGATGCTTCAGAAATAAGTAGACTCAAAGATAGAATAGATAAGGCAAAAAGAGATGCCAAGGATATGCTAAGTTCTTTGAGAAGAAGAAGGACACCTTAAATCACAGAAATTATTTCAGAATTATGTTATACACATTCAAACAATGGGACGTAAATGAAAATCGCAAAATCAAGTCAGTAGACGAGGGGATTTCCCTTTCTGGTATCCTGCAATGGTTTTCTAACACTTTTGGCGGGGATAAAAATAAAATAGATCTTCTCATCTCAGACCTTCAGGAAATAGAGTATAAATTCGCCGAAGAATGGAATGAGATTCAAATAGATATTGATGAGCTAGAAGTTCAAAAAGCCCAAATAAAAAACGATCCTGCAGAAATCAGAAAGTTAGAAAGGTTGATCGAAAGAAATGATAGATTGCTGGATGCCTTAACCAGAAAGAAAAGAACTTTGATTTCTGAAATAGAAAGAAAAATAGAAAAAATAACAGACAAGAAACCAAAATTAGTTTCTTATTGGAATCTGAAAAAATCTAAGGCCGAGGTGGATATAGCTGAGAATTTGTATCGATTAGCCAAGAAATTATCTAGAGAAGAAGTGGCAGAAGAACTTTATGTTAAATACAAAGAGGCTTCAATTAAGGCAAGACAAAAAGATGAAGAATTCAAGAAGAAATTTGGTAATCTAAAAATGCCACCTACATTGAAAACGAGAGTGCCTAAAGAGGAAAGAGGATCTTCCAAATCATCACCGGTGCCAGCAGAAATCACCCACAAACACACAGCCGAATTTGAGAGATCTATGGAGTTAGATCCAAGTGAATTCGATCGTTACGTTAGAGGTTTGGATAAAAAAATAGTTCAGCAGTTCAAAAGTTTTCTAATCCAACAAAGAAACGAGAGGTACGTTTTGATTGATAGTAGAGAAGCAAAGGTCAATGATATGAAAAAAACTATGAGTCCCACCGAGTCAAAAGAGGCTCAATTAAGGTTTAATGATTTCAAAAAAACAATCATGGACCAAATTCGTAATATCCGTACAAAAATAACTATTTGCAACAGGTATGATTAAAAAATTTAATTCCTTTAGATTGAATGAGGATGTAAATAAAGATCTTTCTACAGCTAAAAAACTTGTTAACGATCAAATGGATCTAATTAGACAGGAGATAAGCAACGAAAAATCACAGGAGGATCCTGTTCAAAAGATCAACAGCATTAAAAAGCAAGCTACCTTGTATGCTGCTTTGCCTGCTTTGCTGAATAAACTAGCATCTACTATGGATGCCAAACAAAAATCGGGAGATAAAACAAACGTCTATTAATATGAACAATTATTTCAGAAGTAACCCTGTAGCACACCAATTTTTTATTAGTACTTTCAATTTGAATGAGAATGCCTCTATCGATAATCTGTTGAAGAAAACTACAGAAGCAGCTTTGGATACTTTCAAAAAGATTGTCTTTGATTTAGCGACTAAGGAAAACAGAAATCCCGATAAATTAAGAAGTATGCTGAACGAGGTTGGATCTGCCAAAGGAGTCAGGGGCATGATAGCCAAGATGAAGGATTTTGCCGAAGAATCAGACGTTGCTGATTCTAAATTGGCACAGGTAAAGCAAATCTACCTTGACGCCTTAAATCAGGTTGGTGAGGCTTTAAAAAGGTTGGTTGAAATAGATGGTAAGTTGGGTGCAATGATTCTGGACCATTATCGGCTGATGGCGAAGAGACTTATTTCTGCTATGGATGATATTGCATCTGCCTATTCAAAAAAAATACTCCTAACCGAAAATATTGTCACATATCAGAATTCCGTTCTTAACGAATCAGAAAACGTGGGATTTCAGGGCAGAATCAACAAGCTGAAAAAAAAGTTGGTTAATCTGATTTCAGATTCTCAAGGTAAAGACGCCAAAAACGGATATGGTAGGGATTGGCAAAGACTTTTTTCAGGCATCCACCAGAAACTCGACGCTCTAATCAACGATAAAGGTGTTGTTTCTGAACGGGAAAAGAAAAGTCTTCTAGAAATCGAAAAACAATCTGATAATTTGGCAGAGGAGTATTACAGTTACAAAATAAAAGCGGCTGAATTGACAATGAAAAAAATCATCGATGATGATGAACTAGTAACTAAATTTTCTGATGTAACTGAATTACTTACCAAATCCCTTGATCTCATAGCCAAAGCTAATGTGCAAGAAGTGTTAATCGATCAAAAAATCAGGGAAGAACTAGAAGAAGTTGAAAACAAAATTGTACAAAAAGTTTTTCCCGTGCGCACGGGAGCGAAAGATTCCGATATAAAGTTTAAAAAATCTGGTCTTATTTCTGCGGTTCAGAAAGCCTTGATGTCTGCATTTCCTGCTGTGAAAAAACTGCTTTCCGACCACGAGAAAGACAGTGGCACTTTCGGACCCGCTACTTCCTTGGCGATAAAATCCATTCAAACCTCGCTGGGCAACAAGAATGCAAACGGGGATCTAGATAAGCCCCTGTTGGATCTGATCCTGACCATGGAGCAAGTGGCTGACGTGGATAAAAAGAAAATTTCAACCGCTCTAAAATCTCTCAAAAGTTCTTATGCTATGTCCGAATCTAAAGTTCTGCTCATGTCGGATTTTTCAAGATTAACTGAGGCAGTTTATATTGACGATGATGATCTTCAGAAAGAAATAGAAAAAGGACAGGAAGAAATGAAAAAATCAGGTTCAGGGAGTCTTTCCCACTTGATTTCTGATGAAACTACTGGAGCAGATACAGCTTTGGCTAAGAAGCTTGCCAAATTGTTGAGACAAGGGGGATTCAATAAAAACGCAGAAGAAGAGGATTTTTTGAAAGATGATGGCACTTTCAAGAATTCTTACCCCACACATTTCGTCGAATCTTGGATTCAATGTCTCTCTGCCAGCAAAGATGCAGATGACAAGCCTGGTTTTTTCTGGCTTCAGGGTGCGGATGAAAAAAATGGTTCTTTATATTCGACCAAAAGAATTGCAGGCAATGTTAAAAAACCCTATAATTGGTCCAAATGGAAAGAGGTGGCAGGTGAGGATTCTCAGGAAGAAAGAGAAAGATTTGCTCGTTGGTACACCTCCTATTTTTCTGGCTTTGGAGGAATCACGGATAGACAAAGATTAGATACCGCTTCTGAAATTTTATCCTTTTACGCGGATTCAAAAAACAGTAACGAAGCTCCAGAAACAATCCAATCAGAATTCAAAGATTACTGTTCAGTCTATGATGGTCTAAAAGACGTTTTAAGAAGTGGCAGAATGTCTAGAGATTCGGAACCTTATCAATATTTTGCCCAGGGATTTCTGACAAAAGAAGCGATGAAAAAAATATCAGAAGCAGTTTCTAAATTTTCTGCCTTGGATAAAAATGATCCGGATCTGACTTTTTATGATTTCATGATTTTAACAGTATGTGTTTTTCTGACCTCTTCCTGTATTGCGTGGGATGAATCTAACCGGAAATGGGCTCCTGCATTTTCTCTTTTAACAGAGGGACCTTTGTCGGATTCGATTGTGAAAAGAATTTTAGACGACCAGATTCACGACTCAGATCCAAGTGCACCTGTCCCTCAGCTGTCCAAAGAATCTGGAGCAGCGGTTATCTCTAAAGGTTATGAAGGAAAGATCAAATCTATTTTCAGACAAAATTACAATCGGGTTCAAAAAGTATTACAACCTTTGGTTCAAAGACACGCCGATAGAATGAACTATGTCACAAAAGATGATATAGAAAATTTTGATCAGGAGAATGTGTACATTGTTACAGATTCTAATTAGGAAAAGACTCAGATTGAATTTTTTTTCTTATATTTGCTCTTTCTAAAACTCTAAGTTATGAATAGCAATTGGTTTCCTGTTTTTTTAGCAGTGGCAATTTCTTGCACCGCCGATCCCTCTCCCACACAGGTCCAAACTAAGCCTCCTGTGCCAGTAGAGAATAGCTTCGTGGATAAATGGGTTGAAAGCGGCAAAACTTTAGAAAAAACCGGCATTGATTTTAAATCCACAGGCAAACTTTCTTTTGCTTTGAATGAATATAAATTGAAATATGGCACTTTAGAGCATGAAAAATTAGAGGTCCAACTCAAACAGGCAAATGGCTGGGGCAAGGCCAAAATTCTGAAAAAAAATAGGAGATTTGTGCAGATTGCAAAAGAGCAAAACCTGGATCTCGACAAAATAGATTACATCGGAAACAGGTAAAAGAGGAATTCTTTTCTTTTTTGTTTCTATAAGATAGAAACATTTAAGATGATCAAAATTTTCGAAGGAGCCAGAAATTCAGGGAAAACATTTCTTTCCTCTGAATTTTCTAAAATATCCAATCTTCCCCTTTTCAAATTTCAATTTTCAGATTGGTTCGGTCTGTTAAACTTGACTGATCAAGACCCTAAGACCCACTATTTTGCTTTGGGGAAAGAACTCATGTTGCTCCAGGTTAATAAAGAGAGATTGTTATCCGATTTGATCCTAGATAGAGGGTTTTTAACAGTTTTTACTTGGGCTATTTTAAGCGGCAGAACTACGGAAGAAAATGCTATGACCCAATTCGATCTTCTTCAGACCATGGGTCTCCTAACAAATCTTCAAATTTTTGTGGTCGTTGGAAAAAATCCCAGTAAAAATGCCAGAATAAAGGACCACTGGGATTTTAGAGATGGTCAGGATGACGAGGCCAGAATTCTTTCAAAACTTATTGCCCATCTGCAGGACATTGCCCCCCAAATTCCTGTTATTGAGATTAAAAATGATTTTACCTCTAATACTTTATCATCTCTAAGAAAATTTCTTTAACATGTGTGGGATCTTAATTTCTCTAAACGGATCGGATTCAGTTCTGAACAGCATTTCTCATCGTGGAATAGAAAAACAAACAATAGAAAGAGAGGGTGTGTTTCTAACCCATCACCGTTTACCTATCCAAACAGAGAAGGGAGATGGGTGGAAGCAACCTCTAGAAATTTCGCCAGGTATTTTTTTAATGTATAATGGAGAAATTTTTAACTATGATAAAGAAATCTATAGTTCAGATATAGATTATTTGGCAAGGCTTTTTGGCACTTGGACAGGAGGTGATTTTCAGATGTTTTGTGCAATTTTTCTAGCCCGGATCCAAAATTGGGATGGTTTTTGGGCCGTAGTTATTTATGATTCTGTAAAAAAGAATATTATTTGCTTCACTGATCCTCTGGGTAAAAAATGTTTATATAAGAATGATGATGGAGAATTATCTTCCGAAATTAAGTCCCTGGTGACTGAGTTTTCTCCACTTGACACAACTTATTTAAGTTCAGTTAAGAAATTTGGTTACGTGCCTTCTGGCGATACCCCTTTTAGAAATATTAAGAGATTACTTCCTAATACTATTTATTCCTATTCTTTGCAGAGTCCTGATTTCGTCACTACTTATCCCCAATATTACAAATTTTTGAATTTTTCTTTTCCTGAACTATCCAATTCTTCTTACGACGAACATATGGAGTGGCTGTGGAATAAACTTTTCGAATCAGTCAAGAACAGATTACTGTCAAAAAATTATCCGATCTCCCTCTTGGTATCTGGGGGTTTAGATTCTTCCATCATAGCCGGCATTCTAACTGAATTAAAAGCCACAACCACCTGGTTCAGCATCGAGAATGGGGAAAAAGAATATGTAGATTTGCTTTCCAAACATTTGGGGCAAGAAGTTTGCTTTTTGGATTATGAAGTTCAAAACGAAAAAACCTCCGAAATTTACACTAGATGGAACGAGGGCCCAGTTGATTTAGGGTCTGTTATTCCCCAGTACTATTTGTTTGAGGCAATCAAAAAATCAGGTCACCACCGCATAGTTCTTAGTGGAGATGGGGCTGATGAGTTATTTGGAGGTTACTCCCGGATCTTAGATTATGACTCCCAGCAATCCGACATCTTCCAAGAACTTTCTTTTTACCACTTGCCAAGATTAGATAAACTTTCAATGGCACATACTTTGGAATTAAGAAACCCTTTCCTGCACCTCGATATAGTCAGGTTTGCTCTCCATCTTCCTATAGAATGGAGAACTGAAAAAAAAATTCTGAAAGACACCTTTGGTCCTTTATTACCAATTGAAATAATCAATAGACCAAAAGAAGCCTTGAAAAATCCTCTAATTAAACAGGATAAAATCAAATATAGATTTTGGGTGGCGGACCTTTTCGAAAAAAGTCATATTTAAATTCTCTTAGAGATATATACAAAAGATGTTGCATCTAAGTAGAAAAAAAAGCATGATATGATTAAAAAGTTTTCCGAGTTTAGAAATAGGCCCAACTCAAATCCAGTCGAAATAAATGAAGGACTAGGAGATTGGTTGGGACAAACATTTGGTTCTCTATGGGGAGGAGCAAAAGATCTTCTGACCAAAAAAATCACAGCCCATCTGCTTAGTAAATTAGGAATTGAAGAAAACAGTATTTTTGCAGAATTGGTAAGTAAATTTGTACAACAAATCCCAGTCAGTGATTATTACGGAATTCTATTCGATTCCAAGCTTAGTGCTAAATATTTAGCTCCAAAAATGGCTGATGCATCTATGGAATTCATTGCAGGCCAAGGATATGATGGCATAGCAAAAGCTTTAGGATTTAATCCCGAAGGATTGATTTACCAGTTCTTGAAAGAGTCTTTCACTAATGAAGCAGCTAAGAATAATTTTAAAAAGACTTTAGAAATGTTCTTTCTTTCACTGTTCCAAGGATTTCCATCAACTAGTGCTACTGAATTTGAAAAAAGTTTGACGGGATCTGAAAAATCTACTTTAACCAATTCTCTTCTTCAAACAGCTAAGTCCAGAGGAATTGAAATCGATCGCTCCAAAGGCAAAGAAGGGGATATCTTGACCAATTTTCTTACTAATATGGAAAAGACAAATCAGGCAAATCAAGCCCAATTTTCAAGACCCTCTAGTACTTATAACAAAGGTCTGACTGACCAACAGTTCGAAGATCTCCTAAAACTGAGATCGTAAAATATAAACCTAGATTTATGAACATTAATAACGTTGCTCAAAGAGAAATTTTAGATTTCAAACAGTTCAGGGGGAAAGTAATGGATGACACTTATAAACCTTTCGATCCAGAAAACCAGAAAGATTCTTATTCTAGAACGGGTCTCCATCCCATCAAAAGAGAACCAGCCTACGATTTCGTGGGTTATGCAGATGCAGTCTTTTCTCCCAATAAAGCGGGCATTGGTCTTCCTGGTTACAACGCAGGTCAAAACAGACAATATATCAATGCTATCGGTGGTCCAGGTTTACCTCAAACTTCTTCTACTAACGAGTCTGAAACACCAGCACTAGCTGAACCTAGAATTTTGGGACTGAGAGATTTTAGGGGTTAATCCTGTTTTAGATTTGAAATTTTCCTGTTTTGTTCCCATATAAAAAACATGGAAAAAATCAGACTTGTTCATATTCTGACCGAATTAGAACATCAAAGAGAAAAAGCATCCATTAATTCTCTGTCTCCTGTGTCTAAAGTGGGCATAGAATATCTCCAGCAGGTAAACCAAAGGTACACTGGAGAAGATTGGAAGTTGGTTAAAGCCCTGTCCCAAACCGAACACACCCAACACGGACCAGGTCACTATGGAGCTTTCCAATCTTTTAAGAAAGCCATTCTAGAAAATTTCACTTCAGACTTGGATGCCTTGATCTTGTGTGAATGTGACTGTGTGCTGGAGGTGACTCCAGAAGTCTTTTTGAACAACGTCAAAAGGGGTTTGGAATTTTGCCAAATTCACAATTTAAATCACTTTTCGCTGGGTGGAAGATTTGTTCAAGGGTATCTACAATCTCCAATTTCTGACACCGATCCTAATTTCGAGGACTTTTACATCACTAATAAAATCATTCTAGCTCATTGTATAGTTTTAACCCCGGTAGGAAGGGAATTCTATTTGGATGTATTACAGGGTGATTCTTGGGATAGCCCAGACTTGTGGTTTTCTGAGATTAATTGGAGACACGGAAACAATAGATTTGGGATTTCTTATGAAAGATCCGCCTATCAGCACGAGGGTTTTTCCCTCATCGATAACTGCTGGAAGGACTCACAATAATTCGAAATTTTTCTCAATATCTTTCACGAAAAGATCTTTAGCTATTTTTAAGATACTAGATTCTGAACAAAAATCATCTAAAATTTCCATAACTGTCACTTTAGGTTTAACCGTACTACCGTTTGTTTGGGCTAGGATTTCGTTGATAATGTACTCGTAAGACAAAGAAAAATAATTATTGTCCAAATCAATTTTCTTCATGATGACAGCTTCCTGAGACGAAATTTTCGTCTTGGACCAGAGATGACAAAAGATCTCATCAGTTGACATATTTCTAATTATCAGAATTCCACTATTAGATGGTTCCAACTCTTTGTGAAAATTGAAGATTTTAATTTTATCCCGAATATTGTCCCAAAGGATTGAACCTATTTCCACATAACCGTAGAGAGATTCTAAGGCCTCGTTCACAATATGCAAAATGTGTTTCTTGTCGGATGCAGTGTAGTCTTCCTGATTCATCTGCTTCCAAATCTGGTCTTGTCTGATTGATTTTACTGGAAGTTGTGGTTTTTCCTCTAAGAGATGCCTGGCGAATTTGAGTTCATTTATCAGGTCAAACACATTTTTGATAGCGGGGTAATAATCCTCTCTTTCAATATCTTTATTAATTTGTTGGAGAAAATTTAACAGAATGTATTGTTTGTGTTCGGTGTCGAAAGGTTTTGATAAAAACCAGGTAGATTCTAATAACTCCATCATGTTTCTTTTTTAATTCTGTTTATATATTGTTCTAGGTTAAAGTCTGATTTGATTTGAGATATATAACCTAGCTGCAAAAATTTACCAGAAAGTTATGAGAATCCAAGACTACGGAAGTTATAGTGTCCAGAAAAACAAGAATTTCATTTCTGAGTTCACCTTCACCTCACAGTTGGGTTTCCTAGAGGTTAAAGTTATCAATAGGCCGTCGGAGCTTCTTCAGTACGATGATTTGGAATGTATTGTGGAATATGAAGCAGCAATCGAAAGGAAAAAAGAGGGGATCCAGGATATAAATTTTAAGATCAATTCAATAGAAATGGAATTCAGAGTAGATGGCTATCCGGAGGATTCCGCTGATTACGATTTTGAGATCGTCCCGGGTGAAAACATAGATTCCAAGCTAGTCAAGATCCAAAAGGAAGAAATTTTAATCCCTTCGAATCCTTCTTTTTTAATGTTAGACATGGGCAAATCTATGAGACCTGCTGATTTTAAAATGACAGTGCATTTTGGAAAAAAAGACTAATAAATTATTTCTTTTTTCTGAATACAGAGAACTTTTCGAGTCTCGTTCAGATAGTCTCCTTAATCTAGGAATAGTTGGGCCTTTAGCAAACTGGTCTATGAAAATACAAGCCTATCCGGAACCGGATCATGGTATGATAGGTTATGCCATCCATGAAGATGAGATCGAATTTTCATACAAGGATAAGAAAGTTAGAGTCCCAAGCAAATGCTGTCGTATGAAGAAGAATCGTCATTCCTCTACTATTCATTTTAACCCAGATTCTAGGTGGATTTCCAGGTCGAAAAATGTGGAACTTTTATCAGAATTTGCAGACAGTTATCTCGAAGAAAAGCTGGGCTCGATGACCAAAGAAGAGGACCTGGTAGCTGGTGAAATGGGTTTGGTCTTAGATTGTTTGCATCTAGATAAGGGAATTTCTGAATGTACCAAAATAAGACCCGGTCACTTTGAGCTCAAAATGGACGATGGCTCTTTGGTGGAGGTAAAAAAGACTGCGGACACTTTTTTTGATGATTTAAAATTTTACAAAGACCAGGACAAAAAATCTTGGGATTTAAGATTGAAAAATAAGCCTAATCATAAATCGATAGAATTTGTTACTTCTAAGTGTCAGCTAACGGAAACTGCTGAAACCTTTACCCAACTTTTCGAAAAACCCATTGTGGCTTATTTGATTTCTATCATGTCCAATAAAAAAGATTCAGACTTGGCAGATTTAGCCCTCAATGATCTGAAAAGAACAATTCAAAGACCTCCCAAAGGGGACCAAAGATCTGAAGAATATAGGGAACATTTAAGGCAGATAGAAACCACCATTCAAGCTCTTACCCACACTTTTGATTTGCCTGAATTACAGAAAACAATCCAATTTACTCGGACTTCAGGGTAGAAACTTTTTAACCTGATTTTCTATAAAAGATCAATCAATGGAATTTTTCAACAATCTTTCATTAAGAAAGAATGAGCTGGATCAAATCTTTATTTAGAAAAAAAATTACTATGCAGGAGTCAGAATCAATTCAAGACTTAGAAAAAACCTATCAGGACAAAGATTTTCAATGGCTTAAAGGAGAGCAAATGGGGGCAATAGAAAAGTTCAAAGGCATTTTTTTAGATCCCTCCCAAAATAAAACTTTCATTAATTTCAAATCAGGTAATAGGATTGATGTTCAGTTAGTTGGTGAATTTATGGATGTTTTTCCAGCCCAAAAAATTATCATTCAGGACAGCCCAGTTTCCAAGGGGGTTCAGCAAATAGAATCTGCCAAAAAGATTGAAAATTCAACTTCTTCTAGTAAGAATAAAAATACTGTGACTCATGTCAACCTAGAAAATTCACCGATATATACTTTACTTCAGAAACAAAAACCCAATTGGGTGAATGTTAATATAAGTTTAAAATTGAATCTACCCACCAAAACCCTCTACAGCGTCTTATCTACTTCTTTCGACGAAGCTGAAAAAGAAGTGGTAAATTTTGTTATTGAAGGTTTAGAGATTGATGATATCAAACAAGCTTTGGCTGATTCTATTTTGTCGTATTACGATAAGAAAAAGAATCAGGCACCAAATGAAAAAACGGAGCCAGAAATCAATGACTGAAAATAAAATTTTAGGAGAAACTGATCTCTTCCAATTTGTAGAAAGAGACGCCATGGCAGGACTGGTTCCTAAGTTCATGAATGTGGTGGTGATGCCTTTTTTGTCCGATTCCCAAGGACTACCTATGTCGGTCGGGGTGATTGTTGAAAAAAACCCATTTAGAGAGGGTAATTCTGCATTGTGTTTAATTACCGGGAGTTCAGATGATGGTGATCCAGATCTTCTCAGTACTGCTAAACGGGAACTAAAAGAAGAAAGCGGTTTTGATGTGCCTGACAATAGTCGGTGGTTTTACCTGGGAGCTGTTACTTCTTCTAAATTTGTTGATCACGAGCAACCCTGTTTCGCAGTAGATGTAACTGACATTACCAAAGGTAATCCTGAGCCGGACGGCAGCGAAAAAGAAGCTGAAATGGAATTCAAATTTATCTCGGCCAACGAGGTCGTCAAAGCCAAAGACATTTTTATCCCTGGCTTATTTTTGAAACTCTTTAAGTACGTTTTGGGGTTTGATATTCAGGATAAATCCAATAAACAAAATTTGGGTTCACCTAAAGGTTATAAATTTTCAATTTAATATGAGTGTTTCTAGAAAAGAAAGAAGAAAAGCTGCTCGTTCTATGGGTTTGTTGAAAAACAAAGGGGACATGAATAACTTCAGAGAAAGAGTTAGAAGATCTAATAATTTTGGAAACCAAATGCACATTTTGCATTTGGAAAGAATTAAGAACCAAGAATTAGATGCAGAAGTTTCTATTCAAAACAAGAATGAAGAGTCCCAAATCTTGGCATTAGCTAATCTTTCTCAGCAATCAACTGAAAGTTTTGGATTCAATTTCCAGAGCACTGACTATCTCACAAATTTTGAAATTTCTGCTTCTGACCCGGGACCAGATTTAGAAAAAAATTAAAAAAATTTGGCCAGAGTTAAATTTTTCCTGACCACATATTCAGCCAAAGAAATAAAAAAAAAATCAAACTTTGAGTTGGATTTTCATGTTGTAGATATTTTAAAAATAGTCCGGGATCTGGGCTACAGCGTCAATACTCTTTCTCAAGAATCTGAATTCATAATTAACTTCGAAATTCAGAAGAAAATACTCCAAGGAATATATACAGACAGTATAAGTTATATTCTGATTGTCCACAAAGAAATTAATGACAATTTTATTGACAATCTGATTGATTTTTTGAATGGAATTGAACAGGATATAACATACACCATAGAATTAATTTAAAAAAAATTCTTTTGTGGAATGTCTGGTTCTTCTACCCTTAATTTTACCCCCACCTCTGCCCAAACCCCTGGGGATACCCAATCTTTTTCTGCTACTCCTGGCTATATAAGAAATTATCCGTTTGGTTCTGAGGAATGGAGACTCAAGAGCACGGCGGCAGATGTTACTTCTAGATTTTCAAATCTAGGGTCGGTTGTTCCTAGAAAAGGACCTACTGCTAGATCTTTATTTGCTCATGCGGCCAAGTACGGTTCAACTTATGGAAAATACAACCAATTTCTATTCTATTCTTTTTCCAACAACACGAACACCTTTCGAGAAGAATATTACCAATCTGAAAATGCCCAATTTAATGGGAGAATTTCTCCACTAGAATCTAAAAATCCCTCAGCTGGTGCACTGATAAAGGCAACTCAGCAGTTTATTTTTCAAAAAACACCAAACGATAAAAACGACAGTGGGCCTGCTGAAAACACAGTTGCTCCTTCCCCTATCGTGGGTGGAATAGCAGCTCCTTATTTTTGGAGCGATTTTCTCTATTGTAAATATTATGGGAGTATTCCCAACAATTATATGATCACTCTGAGGAGATATCCTGCTCCCATGAGGGACAACCTGGATATTCCGAAGCAATTAAAATATTCTTCCATGTATGAACAAGGAGTAGGGAGACCTGTTGCCCAGGCAGTTACTTGGTGGGGTGGCCAAACTGGAAACACTTTGAGTTCTATCATTTCTTTCTCTACTGGGTTGGAGTGGGAAACTAAATTTCAAGATGAAATTTCAGACAATCAAGGATTCGATCAAGGTTTTTTCAAAACTGTGGTCGGAAGGTCATTAGGTTCAGCAGCAGAGGGATTGGCTGGCTCTATAGGACTCGATCTACTTACAGATCTGGGTGATGTTCTGACTGTTTTAGCTGCTTCTAGTGCCGGAGGCAACGCGGCGATTACGATGGCGAAAGTGAATCAGGCCCTGAGAGACAAATTCACACAGGCTAATGGGCCTTTATCTGATTTCATTTTTGCTCCTGTTGACACAGTTGATAAAACTTATATTAGAGGTAGGGGTTTGTCTTTTTCAAGTGGGGATTACGGAGGAATTTCTTTAAAATTTCACTACGAATTAACTTCTCTGGGGGAAGTTAATACCAAAGCAGCAATGGTTGATATCATAGGTAATTTGTTGGCACTCGGCACCAACTATGGAAATTTTTTGACCCCTGATGTCAGGTACGACAACACATTTCCTGCTATCGGATTTCCTGGAGGTGATGAAGGTTTAAGAAACTTTTATGCAGATCCCATTAAGTGGACTAAAACAGCTCTCTATTTTTTATCTGATCCCAACGGCACAACTATGTCAGATCCTCAAAACCCGCTTGTTCAACAATTGGGGGGTTTCACACAGGGGATTGAAGATCAAGTTAAACGATTGCAAAACGCTTTAAATCAAGCCCCTACTGGAGATGAATTAAAAACCATAAAAGATCAAATAGAAGGACCCCTGGGTAACATCCTAGCTTTCGCTCTTTCCGACGATTTGATCGAGAAAATTCAGGTACCTCTGTCTCTTAAGACAGGAGCTCCTGTCGGGGAGTGGCATCTAGTAGTAGGTAATCCAATGAATCCTATTGCCATGATAGGAAATCTCATTTGTTCTAATGTAACTATCGATTTTGGAGAAGTTTTGGGACCTGATGACTTTCCGACTGAAATCACAGCCACCTTTGAACTTGACCATGGAAGAGACAGGGATCGGGGTGAGATCGAGTCAATGTTCAATCGAGGTGATGGAAGGCTTTACCAATCAACTTTGCCTACTTATGCCAACACACAATCTGTGGCTAGTTCGGCCGATGTAGCGGGTAGGAATGTAGCTGTTTCCAATACAGATCCCACCCAGGCGAATCCATTTCAATTAATTTCAGGAACCAGTAGTGGAGGCCAACAAAATTCTGCTACTTTTAATGTCATTCCTCCAATTTTACAGAACCGTTAATAAAAAAAGACCTAAAAAAGATGTTAAATATTGATACTCTGCAAAGAAACAAAAGTGTTTTCAATCCCAACAAGGACCTGCAGAACAACGGAATAGGAATTTGGGATTTGACCGCAAGTTCTATGGATTTTACGAATATAAATCTAAAACTAGAAAGGTATTTTACTTTGAGAGAGGATTATCAAATGAGACCTGATTTGCTGGCTTTACAGGCCTATGGAAGTTTATCCTACACTGGTTCTTTGATGAAGGTTAACTTTATTTCTAATCCTTTCGCTATGCAGGAAGGAGATTTAATTGTGGTACCAGTGGTAGATCAGATAGAAGCAACTTTTAATTTGAAACAATCGACGATTCTGAAAGGTAACACCTCCAACAACCCAAACCAGAGATTTAGAGATGCTCAAGAACAGAAAAAATTCAAAATTTCAAATTCCAGACAGCAGTTTCTAGAAAAAAGAAACGGCCCCAAAAATCCACCAGCCCAAATTTTACCTTCAAATATCGCCCAGACTGAGGAAAGACAAACAGTTAGAACCAATGTTGTAGTTGGATTAGGTCCCGATGTAAGCAATTCCTTACCTAATCCTGCTGGCAACCCGAATTAGGATCCAAATTTTATGGCATCAGAATCTATTGTAATTAATAATTTCGCCCGGCCCAGTCTAATTTTAGATGAATTGGCGGTTCCAAATAGGAGCTCTCCCCCCAACGAGAATGTTTCTATTTTGATGGATACCGATGAGAAATCTTTTGGAGCTTACCAACCAGTGGTTTTTATTAATGGTTCTTACGTCGAAAAATTCATTGAATCATTCGAGCTGGATATGAATGGATTTTTGCCTGTTTTAAGGTTTAAATTTACCATGCGTGATCCTTTGTTTATTTCGGTAAACTTCCCTAAAGACGGAGACGTGGTTTCAGTTTATTTAAGGAGCTGGGTTTCTGCGTATAAACCCCTGAGGATGGATTTTAATGTTTTAAAAGTTCAATCCAGTCCCTCAGACACTTCCGAAGGAGAAGGCATGTCTTTCCAGATTTTGGCAGAAACCAGGATTCCCCGTCTTTACAACGAGGTTTCAAAGGCATTTAGGAATAAAACCTCCTATGAAACTCTTTTCGATGTGTCTCAAGAGTTGGATTTAGGATTTTCTAGCAACGAGTCAGAAGTAACAGATGAAATGACGTGGATCTGCCCAAATATGTCCTATTATGATTTTATCCAAGAAGTTGTGAGCAGATCTTACAAAGACGATAGAAGTTTTTTTATCTCTTTTATAGATTGTTACTACAATCTTAATTTTATCAATCTGAATAACCAATTAACACCAGATGATCCCTTTCAAACCGCCATGGTCATTAGAGGGATGGGTTCTAGACAAACTGATGATACCTCTTTTCAGGGAACAGAATTGATAGAATACGAGCTGCCCTTGTTTTTGAACAATCAGAAAGGCAATAATGATTTACCTTTTTTTATAACGGGCTACACTTTGTTGTCTGATGCTGGAAATATAGCGAACCGAACAGGTTACATTCAGGAAGTTCAATTTTGGGACGAGGGTTTAAAGGTCGAGAAACAAGTAGAAAAATACGTTAAATACACCATTGAAAGTATTACGACCGAAAATGTCGGGGAAAATGTGATTCTCCAAAAAGGAAGAGCTAAAGAAAAAAATTATCAAGCAGAATACAGAAAAAACTGGTATGGGGTTTTAAATAACTTCGCAGATGGAGGGGTCCACGAAAATTTTATCCAGGCTCTGGCCCAAAACACTCTCAATCTAGAAGATGTCAGTAAGTTTGTGCTTCAGGTGAGAACCGTCTCTTATTATTCTGGCTTTTATCGGGGTATGGTGTTACCGGTAGCGATCTATGTTAATAAACAGGGATTGAGAAAAGAAAACGTGGGGGTAAGTGAGGATCAAAATCCAGAACAAACCATTAACCCAGTCCTAGACACATTTCTGTCTGGGGTTTATGTGTTGACTGGATTTCAAGTTAAATATGACCCGATTAATGGTCTCTATATGCATCTGAACTTAACTAAGAGAGAATGGACCTTGAATAGTGCTGGAAGATTCCCTAAGTTTTTTCCGGTCAATTTTATTTCTGGATAAATACAATGAGAAAAACATAAAATGGGTATTCAGGCAACAGATAGGGACAGAACTCTTTTTCTAAAGGGGTTTAAACTTTCAGAACAAGGAAAGAATGAAGATCCGACCTACTTAGGTTTCAAATTTGTTTTTGATTTTGGAACTTTGCCGGTTGATCCTACCTACGGCTGGGCACCCAGTCCTTTGCTTAGAAAAAATAGCTATACTTCCGGCAATGGTGCATCGATGGCTTCGGGATTGGAAAACCCATTTGGCCAGCCCCAGTATGATTTTCGCTCACAACAGGGGCCGATCTATTATTCGGCCTATGAATATCTTTTACAGAGAGAAGCTAATTTTGGTCCTTCAAATAGATTAAAAAGAGCTTATGCATTAAGACAATTTCAGCTTCTATTAAATTCTATCAACACAAATTCCCCCTGGTTTTTTCAATCTATAACAGGTTTAGATAGCTTAAGCCAAGTTCCTATTTCAGGATTCCAAACTGATGAAGGGTTTGATGATTTTAACACCCAAAGAACAGCTTCTAAGAAAATAGAGGTGACGTGTTTAGAATCCATTAATCTGAGAATTTCAGCTCTGGCAAATTTGTATAACCAAGCGGTTTTTGATGCTGATAATATGAGATGGCTGGTGCCTCGTAATTTGCGTAAATTCACAATGTGGATTTTTGTGACGGAGATTAGAAATTTTTTCAAGACTTCCAGATTGACAGGCTCGTCTACAGCTTTAGCTGCTCTGGACAACTTGAGTAACGTTTTAACCACGGACAGAAATCCAGGTTCTAATATTAAAATCACGGATGCCACTGGCAATTATTCAATCGATGGTTTCAATTTTGGGCCTGTAGAAAATGTCTCAGGTAATCCCGGCAATTCCTTTACAAGTTTTGTTTCGAATGTCTTCGGTCAATCTGGTTTACAGAACGATGTCGAAGCTTTCAGAAATCAACAAGACCAAAGCGGAATTAAACCAGTTTTAATTTACGAATGTCAACAATGTGAATTTGATTTCAGTAACAGTACCCCTTTAAAAAGTTCAGTCGACATGGGCAGCAGCAGTGCCGAGCCCGAGGGACAAAGTTTCACAATTTATATCGGAAAAGTTAGAACTAAGAACCAATATCCAAATATCAGACAGGATAAAAAGCCTTTGATCCTAGCAGATGGAGCAACTCAAGACAGAACCTCTGTTGAGATCAATGATGATTCCCTCTCGTTAGAAGCCATTTCCTCTTTGGGAAATGAATTAATCACCAATTTTACATCTGCAGCCATTAATGATTTAATAAACGAAGGAATTAATCAATTCGTATCTCCAGCTTTATCGGGGATTAACCAATCTCTATTAGGCAACATTTATTCTTTTAATCCTTCGGAACTTGGCCGTCTATTTGGCACTAATGGTTTCACTTTCAACGGAGCACAAGATTTTTTAAACGGGGCGGCAGATGTGGGAATCGATAATATTTTCAAGGGGGATTTACCAAATCCGCAGAAGATGGGGCTAGGTGGGCCCCCTGAAAGGGTTTATCCTCCTCTTTCTCCTCCTGAGGATGTTTATCCAAAAGTACCTGGCTCCGACCAAGGAGTTCCTGACAGGGTTTACCCAGCTCCAGGGGGTGATGTGTATGCCAACGTTCCCGGCTCGGATCTAGGAGTTCCTGACCGAGTTTATCCAGCTCCGGGAGGTGATGCCTATGCCAACGTCCCAGGCTCGGATCTAGGAGTTCCTGATCGGGTTTACCCAGCTCCAGGGGGTGATGTGTATTCCAACGTTCCCGGCTCGGATCTAGGAGTTCCTGATCGGGTTTATCCAGCTCCGGGAGGTGATGTGTATGCCAACGTTCCCGGCTCGGACTTAGGAGTTCCTGATCGGGTTTACCCAGCTCCGGGAGGTGATGTGTATGCCAACGTTCCCGGCTCGGATCTAGGAGTTCCTGATCGGGTTTACCCAGCTCCGGGAGGTGATGTGTATGCCAACGTTCCCGGCTCGGATCTAGGAGTTCCTGATCGGGTTTATCCAGGCACACCTTTCAATGTTTATGAGAGACAGACAGATTCTGGGTTGTTACAGCCTGAGAGGGTTTATGAACAAAGCCCTCTCCAAAACATTGCTGGGGAATTAAGGTCCCCTGAAAATTCTTTCACCCAACCCCCAACACCAGTCTACGAATCTTTAAGAACTCCAACCCAGGTGGGAAATTTAGGTCAAATCTACCCTGTAACAGTTGGAGATTTTATAGTGGAACCTCCACTCAATCTCGGAAACAATAAACCAGAAAACAAGTTTAATATCAGTTTAGGAACCTTTAATCCTCCTCAGGAAGAAGCGGAACCTTAAGTAAATGACACATGGCAAACCCCCGACTTTATTTAGGACAGATAGTAGATATTGATGACCCCATGAAATCAGGCCGAGCTAGAATCAGAGTTTTCGGCTTATTTGATGGCCTAGACCACGAAGACATCCCTTGGGCAGATCAAGTGAGCGGAATCTCTTTCGGCAGAGATGGATTAGGAACTATTTCAATTCCTAAATTGGGATCTATAGTGGTGGTTGAGTTTGACGGCCAAAATTACTACAAAATTTATTATCATGCCGAGATGGATTATTCTCCCGACATGTTAGCTGAGATAGAAGATTCTTACGAGGGGGCACAGGTTATTCTGTACGACACCGAGGCTGAACCTGGACCTCTGACATTATTTTACACCAAAAAAAAGGGAGCTGTTTTCTCTTTGGGCGATGCCAAAATTCAATTGGATACTCAAGATGGAGGTCAGCTGAGAATCGTGATTGAAATGGGACAAGACCAAATTAGGATGGAAAACAACAAGGTCATCATCAATTCCAATAACATAGAGCTGGGAGAATCTGCGGTTCAGGCACTTATTAAAGGTAATACTTTCCAAACTTATTTTAACTCTCATACCCATATTGGAAATCTAGGAGCTCCCACTTCTCCTCCTGTAGTTCCTTCAACCCCGGACCATTTATCAACTGTTTCTAAGACTTTGTAAGAATGGCTTCTCTCCCAGATAGAATTTTATCCCCAGAGCAGGTACAAAAAATTGTTGAAAAATCTTTAGAGACCGTTGCAAAAATTTCAGGGGACAATAGTTTAAAAAACTCATCCCCCCAATTTTTAGGAATGGGACTTTTAGTTTTTTTGGAAGTTAAGAATTTCGAAAGAATATTAGCACTAGCTTTGTCCCCTTTAATTCTTGGCAATAAAATAGTTGCCGAAGCTTTCACCTTGGTTAGACCTTTAAGATTTATCAGAGAAAACCTAGGACAAATTCGTGAAATCGTTGACAATCCAATTCAATTTGTTTTAGATGAAGGGATCAATGATAATTTGAAAGATTTTCCTTTTCCTGTGTATTTATGGTGGAAAAAAGCAGGATCACCTAATATCGAACTTTTAAACAGTTTGATAGAAGAAAATACAAGCTCTCTTGTATTGGAAGAAAGCGAGTTTAATTACACTCTGATAACTGGAGAGCCTGGGGATCCAGCTCCAGGTTTCATTACCTCGACGGATTTAAATCCTACTGATTTAACCTCCATCAAAATTAGTTCTTTCAGTAATAATCCGGGTGAAGATCCTCCTCTAGTTTTCTTACAGCCTGGAGATATTATCTCAATTAATACTGCAGGTTTTCAAACTTCATATTTTGTTTCTTCTATTGAAGAAAAAACCAGTTATTCCCTCTTGTTAATACAAGGAGCTTCTTCGAACTCACAAGAATTACCCGCCGGCGAAAGAACTGTTTATGCCCCGGATTCTCAAAGTTCTTCTGTCAGAATCAACCGGGGGATTTCCTTTCGTAGATTTTTAACTCCTGAAGGCACGATTATTATTCCTTTTAGTGAATTAGGGGTCTTTTTTCCTATTGTCAAAGATATTTCTCTTGAGATTGGCAATTTTGATAACCTGTCTCCAGACAATCCTTCGCGTCTCTTAATAAATTTTTTTGAAACTAGGAGCGGATTGGATTTCAATAAGGTGCTTTTGGATATGTCTAAAGGAATCTACCCCGAAATAGATTACGCAGCTTTACAAAGTGGTGACGAGATTGAATTTTATAAACAGCAACTCGTTTCTTTAGTTAAATTAGTTGATTTAGGTATTCAGAATCCCTTTTTTCTGATTAAAATCATTCTAAATTATTTTTTGTTACTTTCTTTACCCTTTCAAGTTTTGATCAAAGGAATGCAATTAATCGGGCCAAAAATTCTAAATCCAGTTTCACTGATTAAATTCGTTTTTGAAAATTTGTCCAATCCAAGCCAATTTTTCTGCAAAATTTTGGGCGAGTCTTTCATTGAATTTCTTGAACCTTTAATTCAACCGCAAATTCCTGCGGATATTGGATGGGAAAATTTAGTACAGGATCCAAACAATCCCAAAAAAGGTCTTCTTCCTCTCTTTACCGATTTAGCTTGTGGTGATTACAGTAAAAAATTGGCTCGATATAAACCTAATTCAGATTTCTTTGCCCAACAAGAAGCACTACCAACTTTACCTGAGGCAGACCCGGGTGTTCAATTAGATTATACCAGAACTGACCAGTTAATTCCTTCGGCTGGAGAGATTTCACTTGGATCCTCCCCCTTATCAGAGATCACAACTTTGAGGGTTAGTACTTCCACCTCCAACGTGGATTCTAGTTCTGCTTATTTACTTTCTTTAAACCCGGGAGATTCTTTTTACCTTTCAATTCAAGAAGAATTTCAATACTACAAACTGCAAAGTAGATCTCTAGTTTCACAAGGAGAAACATCTTTCTTTGAACTCGTGGTTACACCTATTCCTGAACAAGTTGTCTTGGAGGAAAGATTGGAGAGCTTTATTAGACCGGTTACTCCTGCTGGCTTGAGACCTCAATTTCAAGCTTCTCTGAACATCAGCAATCCCGACGTGGAATTTTTATTCTTAATAGAAAATTATCTTCCGCCTAGATCTATTTTTATCTGGGATCAAATTAAAGGCATTGTAAGTTTGTCTATTGGTTTAGCAACAGCTGTACCAACTCTAATCCCAACTCTTTTAACAGAGCTCATTAAATCTGAAGGATCAGAACAAACATCTAACCCCTCTAATGTCTCTTCTTCTTTAGTGGCTTCTTTAGTCAACACCAATCGGCTAAATGATAGAGGGGATTATGAAACAGAGGAGGATAGAGATGCAGCCCGAGAATTTCTTTATGAACTAGTCATTCAAAATGGACCGGAGGTGGGGGGTTTTATTCAAACATATTTTTCTGACCTTCAACAAACTAGAAAAGAAGAAGGGTTAACAACTGTGGTTTATAAATCTGAATTACCACTATCTGAAGCCAATAAACTTCTGAAATCTACCTATTCCTTGACCCAATTAGGTGAACACATTGAGGTTATGACCCGTCTTCTGTATGAATTAAGTCCATATAACAGTCCTAGCGAACTGATCCCTAAAAACACCCCTTTACCTACAGTTTATGCTGTTTCTGAGGAAGGACTAAGATTCGTTTTAGCAGAGGGAAGCATTTGGAGAGCTTTCGAGAGGTGGAATTTATTGACAGCTGGGGTACCGGACCAAACAAACAACAGGGTCCAAGTTGGAGGTTTTAGAGAGGCAATTTTGAATAATTTGAAATTCATAAACGAAGTTTTGTTACCCAAGATTTTTGACGTTTAAAGTTAATTCTGATCGTAGATATATAGAGGGTCATTTTAAACCTTTATACGATGAATTCTATTTTCGAACTAAAAAAAATTCAAGTTCCATTTTTTGACTGGTCTACCCCCAATAAATTTGAGGTGAACCGGAAGTTCAAAACGGCCAAAGATTGCAAAGTTTATTGTCACGCACCTTATGCCGAAGAGCTTTATCTCCAGATGATTGGTTCTGTTGGTGAAGTTGATGCAGGAAAAGATCTAGTTCCTGGCAACCTTTACGAGTGCCGAGTTTTCTTGGTAACCGAAACCCATGCTTTGGCTCAAACCAAAGCTGGTCAAACTGTGTACATTGATCTTAAGAAAGAGGATAAAGACGCCCAAAGGTTGGGCATCTCGGGCATTGATTTCGCAGTTGGTACCGATATTAGTGCCACGGTTCGTCAGATCGGACCTTCCTATTATGGATCTGTTGTAGAAAGTTACATCCAAGGGCTCAAGGCGGAGTTTTTCGAGCAAATCAAAAAGGAAAGTGTTGCCTATGAAGCCAAGGTAGAATCTGTGAATAAAGGAGGTTACATTGTTGATGTCAATGGCATTAAATGTTTCCTGCCTGGTTCTTTAGCTGCCGCCAACAAAATCACTGACTTTGATTCTTACATCGGAAAAAGTTTTCATGTCATGATCGATGGCTATGTTCAAGAGAAAGACATATTTGTGGTTTCTTACAAGAAATACATTCAAAAGATCATGGACCAAAAGATTCAAGAATTGGATCTAATGAAAAAATACAAAGGTCACGTTACGGGAACTTCAGCTTTCGGAGTTTTTGTAGAATGGGAAGAAATTTACACTGGTTTGATTCACAAGACTGAATTCGAGAACCAGATTGTGATGGGATTCAAAACTGGAGATGAGATAGAATTCTACATCAAGGAGATTAAGGACGACAACAAAGTCACCCTGACTTTTGGAGAACCCATTGAGAAAACAAAAAAAATATACGACCTCAAAAAGAATGTTGATGAGGGGGTGACCGAAGTTCTGACCGCTTTAGTTAAATACCGCAGAAAAAACGGAGCTTTGATAGAATTAGTTCAAGAAGGTTTATTGGCCATGATTCCTCAAGACAAACTGGGGAAAGAAAGCAAGAACATGAAGAGTGGAGACGAAATTCGTGTCAAAATTTATTCCGTTGACCCTGTGATGAATAAAATTTACGCCATGCCAGCCTGATGAATTCACACTTCGAGAAGGCCCAGGCTTTAACCTCGGCCGTTTTAGGTTTTGAATTTGAGTTTTACTCCGAGATGACCCGGGGTAGAATAGTTGAATCTTTGTCGAAAGAGCTGGGAAAAAAAATTCAGCTTTCGTCCAAATATCATTCTAAGACTCCAGTTAGCTCATCGACTTTCAAATTAGAACCTGATTATTCAGGGGGTAATAACATGAACGAGCTAATTACAGGTCCCTTGCCATATTCAGAAGCTATTCCGATTTTAATCAGGACCTTGCGGTGGATTGATTCACACGGCTGGACAACTGATAAATGTGCTTTTCAGTTTTCAATCAGTTTTGACCCTAGAAACAGAGCCCTTGAGAAAATAGAAAAACTAGATAAACTTAAATTTATTTTGGGAATTGATGAGGGAGTCATCTATTCTAATTTTGGAAATCGCACTGGAAATGTTTACGCCAAGTCGGTCAAGAAAATCGTGCCCAGAAACAGATTCTCCATTCTGGAAAACATTTCCAGCATCGATCCAAAACTCTTTAAGGTTCCAGACGAAAAGTATTACGGTGCCAATTTTTCTAAACTTCCTAAAGGATATTTAGAAATCAGATATTTGGGAGGCACTGATTACGAGAAAAAAATTCCGGCCATCAGGGAAGTTGTCGATTACGTGTCCTTATTTTTACATGACCTTCTTTCTGGCAAAAGAGGATACACCCGTCAAGATCTAGAAAAACTCCAAGAGATGATGAGACAACACACCAAAGTAGTCAAAAGCTTCTCCAATCCTGATTCTTTTTTTTTCAATTTTCCAGATTTTCACGTTCTGATCGATTTGAAGGGTTATGAAGAAAACGTCAAAACGTACTGGTCTCACATCAGAGAAAAAATTTTTGATTTAATCGTAGAAGGCGGTGTTACATCGTGTTTCTTCAATTATGACACCTCTATTGGGAGGTTCCAAATCAAGGATGCCAAAAGCAGAAACGGATTGATCTTCAAAGATCTAGACATTTTCGATTCTTCCTTTAAAAATGCTAAACTAGAAAATTGCAAAATCTACAATTGCGAGATAAAAGATGCAGAGCTTCATCACTGTGAGCTTCTAACTGGTTCTAAAATCAAAGATTCTAAATTTCAGAATTCTATAGCTAACTATGGCAACCTGTTGGAAGATTGCTACATTGATTGTCTGGGTCAAAATATCGATTGCCAAATCAAGGGAGGAATTCTCAGAAATGGTGATTTGGGCAGAAATGCCTTGGTGAGCGAGCAGACACAGAAAGTAAAAGATTTCAACGATGTGAGGAATAATCGTTTTATTACAGATTCTAGATTGAAAGATTTAAACGATCCAGTTAAGAAGATCAGATTTAAAAATATCAACTATTGACATGACCCTAGAAGAATTAATTCAGGAGATCAAAGATGATTTATCGGTCAGCTGCTCTCTGCCTTACAACCTTAACGATCAGGAAATACAAAGGATCATTAGAAGAGCTAAAGCTTGGATGTACGACAACTACCAGTACGCAGTGGAGAAAAGATACTTCATTCTGGGCGGAGCTTTTTTTCAAACCCCCCAGTTTAGAAACACTAGACAAGTCCAATTGCCTGATAAGATTGTTACCGTTTTTGATGTGAGAGAAACCAACGGCAATGGAATCTCAGGCAATCCTGACAAAGACTTTGGAGATTCCAAATTGATCGGCTCTGAATTGCTTCTGTCTCCATTTACAGGAGATAATTTGGTTTATCGCACTGTTATGTATTCTTATTTTGACTTGGCACGAGCCTACCTACTTCCAACTTATGCTTTCAATTGGAACAAAAACTCGAAAAAATTAACAATTTTAGGTAGAGATCCGGTTAGAAACAACAATAGTTCTTCGCCTCAGAGTAACGCCGGCTATAATCTGACCCAAGCCGTGGTGGTTAGTTGCTTCGTGGCCATTGAGGATTATGAGCTTTTTTCAGACGAGTTATTCATTAGATATTGCCGAGCCCAAGCTAAAAATTCCCTGGTTAAACTTCTAAGTGCATTTGACTATAATCTTCCCGGCGGGGTTAGAGTCAACACCCAAGCTCTTTCTAGTGAAGCTTCTGCAGAAATGACGGAGGTGATGGCTATGATTAACGGCGAGAACACGCCATCATATTTTTTGCAGTGGTCTTGAAAATATAATAGATCTAAAAAAACCAGCCTGTCCATTTTTTTAATTTCATTCTGATTTTAGGTTTGTGCAAACGAACCAAAAAACAATTAAAAAGATTGGTTTCGAGTGCCCATTTTTTTCTTCTCTTTCTACCTGGATATATAAGGAAACCCTTACCCATGATAGAAATTTACAACAGAGATCCTGAAGACCCCAATTACGACTCAAACGTTCTGGAAATAACAGATCCAATCGAAATTTGCATTGGACAGCTAAAAATGATGCTGTTAACCAACAAAGGAGAGGTATTGGGCGATCCCTCCTTTGGTTTAGGTTTAGAAGAATTGATTTTCACCATGGGTCTATCACAGAAGACCCTGATCGATGAAATAGATCTGAACATTCGAAATTACGTTCCCCTTTTCAACCAGTTAGGGGGTTATTTCACAGTTGATTTCTACATGGGAACTGAAAGGGACATCGTTTTTCTGAATTTTTTTATTCCCAGCTACGGAAATAAGAGCCCATTAGTAACTTTAAAAGTAACCTGAACCAAAAATGGCAAGCAATATTTTCCAGAAGAACAACATTCTTATCCGGGGTCTATTAAACGACACGTATAATTTTCTCCAGCTAACATACAGTCAAACCAGAAACGTTTTCACTGTGGCATCTGCTTGGGGACAGATCCTGTTTGTGTTGGAAAACATTTCTCAGCTAATTTTATATTTTATTGAGGACTCCATTACGGAATTAAATATTCTTCAGGCAACAAGGGACTATTCTGTCAAAAGTCTGGCTCGGATAGCTGGCTATGATCCTGCTAGGGGCATGGCAGCTCAGGGTGAAGTAGCTGTTTCATGGAATCTTACAGGCACGGATGTGGGAGGAGCAGCAGTTCTTTTATCGGGTAGACCTCGAATCCAATGTGAGCAGAATGGGCAAATTTACACTTTAATTATCAACGGACCTTCCGTAAAAATTCCTTTATCCAGAGGTTCTACCTTTGCCTTCAAGATGGTCCAGGGCTCTTTCATCACCAATACGTTTACTGGCACTGGCACTGCTCTGCAAAGTTACAACATCTATTCCAAATCTGGAACCTATATTGACCAGTTTTATGTTGACGTTTTTGTCAACGACGTGCCTTGGAAAAAGTATTTTTCCTTGTATGATATTCCATTAAATGGCAGAGGATTTCTCTGCCGCTCCGGTATCGCTGAAGGAATTGACATTTACTTCGGAAACGGAAACTTCGGTCAGCTCCCTCTCAGGGGGAGTCTGATCCGGGTGGAATTCCTTCAAACATCAGGGTTTACTGGCAACATTAAATCCAGAAAAGACCTTCAATTAACATACAGATTTCTGGACTCAGGCACAGATCTATTTGGTAGGGAAGTAAATTTAAATCACTATTTGGTTGTAGCAGGTGTTGTGGATCCTTCTTTTGGCAGCGATCCTGAACCGGTAGCTTTAACCCGACTAGTGGCACCTAAAACATCAAGAGCCTTTGTTTTTGCCAATGCAGAAAACTACGAGATCTATTTACAGAGATTCAATCTTTTTTCACAAATTCAGGCTTTCAGTACTTTTGGGGATCAATTCCTAGATGATGACAATGTAGTGTATCTTTTTCTCATTCCTAATGTAACCGTAGATCTCCTCTTGGGTCAAGATTATTTTGATGTCCCAGCTGAAAATTTTGTGCTGAGTCAATCTCAAAAATTAAGAATCCTAAATTTACTGGAAGATTCCGGTCAAATGCTGGCCACAACTGTTGTTAAAATTCTTGATCCTCAAATCCAAAACTTCGTGGGCAACTTAATTCTATCGGTCTTCGAAGGTTTCGATACGGAAATCATTCAGGACAAGTGTAGAACTGCTATTTCTGAATATTTTTTGAATTTAAAAAGAAGAGATAGAATTCCTAAATCTGATATTATTGCTATCGTGGAAGGGATCGAAGGGGTTGACTCTGTTTCTTTTTATTTTGTAGGACAGGCCAACGAGGAATACCATGCATCAGTTGATAATTTACCTAATGTTTCAGCAGCCCAACTAAATCGGCTAATTGGACTTGATGTTTATGGAGACATTGTTATTAATGCGGGAGAACTGGTTCTTATGAGAGGTGGATGGACGGATCGTTACGGAACTACTTACGAGGTAGGTATTGTTCCGGGTAAACCCTCTGCTCTAAACATCAACATTTCCTCTATTAATCCCAGAAATTTATCAAATCAGCTAAACTCGGAAGAGAGAGCTAGAATCATAGCCCAAAATAGATAAAATGGCTCAAGACTATTCTCCATATTTCCCTCAAGATACGGTTGAATCCTACACTCAAAGCGGGATTAAATTCAAATCCACTACCCCATCTTTTGAAACACCCAATGATCTCTATCTGTCCCCTTCACAAGCTGAAGAAAGATCCTACAATCTAGGCTGTAGTGGCTATAGAAAGGCTGTTACAAATTCAGTAGGTCAAATCCAATACGCTCCCTGTACTAGTTTTTCTGAATACCAATCTATTATGAGTCAAATGACAACTGTTAATAAAACCAGGAGATGGTATGAATTTGACCCTTTAGAGACAATCAATGGTATTGAATCCTCAGTTAACGACTTCACTTACGAGGGATTTAATTACAAGGAACAGTTGTTCGAGAGAACTATGTCTAATGTGCTGTTCAAAGATCCCACTAAAAATTTAATCTTGACTTATTTTCAACGGGTTATTTACGCCTTGATTGAAAATGTGAAACAGATTCGTAATTATTTTAACTACACGGTACCTTTCAACAACAAGAGGGTTTTCTAACTATGGCAAATCTGAATCTTAAATTTTTCAATAAAAAAGGGCAGCCTCTTAATCTCTCTTATGTGGGGCCTACCGGTTCTAGCCAATTAGATACCATTTTCAGATATTCGGCTAATTCAACTACTTCTCTCCCTCCTAACGGCACCTTTTCTTTACTAGATCTGGCGTCTGGGTCCATTTATTTGAACATTTTTGATTTAAGTGGTTATAATATTAGTAGTTGGGTTTCTTCCGTGCAAGAATCTCTAACGGCAGGAGCTAAAGTTAATTTAACTCTTTCTTACGCTCCCGCCCAGACTTTGCTTTGTACTTTGTCTGCTGTTAGTTTAGCTGGATCAATTGCAACTCTGACGGTGTCCCAAACCATTGGCTCCCCTTTTATTTCATCAGGTACACCCGTCTCCTTTACCACAACCTACCGGAATCTGCCCGGAGGATATTTTTCGGGCAATATTTATTTTGATGAAATATCGGCTGGTCTCTACGAAAACGAACAGATATTCGTGGTTCAGGAGTTCTATGATCCTGGAACGAACCAACCTTTTTTGGGATTCCCCCATACGGGTGCCACCGGTTCTGCTTCTAGCCCTCTGTGGAGAACTAGATGGGAGAATAATACTTATGGTAACGTTGATGTAACTGAAATTATTTTCACTTATCAAATAGTAGAAAATGATCCTGAAATCGGAGGAGCACCTTCGATTCTCAATTATCAAAATATAGTTGTTCCTGTCATTCAAGATGCTCAGGACTATTTAGTAAATGGTTTCGTTTACACTGATGAATCTGCCACTCCATCTAAAGCACTTCAGCTGAACGTGGCCATAAATTCTGGTAATCTGGCGGCCAATGTTTATGAGAGAAAATTGATTCTGGAAGACATCACATACGGTGTTACCACTCCCCAAAAGATAGCTGAAATTCTTTTTTACGGTCAAATCATTGGGGAAGATTCCAGACTTGATGTTCTGACCCAAAATTTAGGTAGGGCTTTCTTTGGTTCTGATTCTGTTATTCTCAGAAATCACAACCCCTTCGAAATTCTTCCAAACTACGTTGAAATCAACGAGAAAAGAAAAGAATTGATGGTGGCGGGGGAAGAAATTTTTCCTTATATAGGAAGTTACAAGGGCCTTATTGCAGCTCTGAAATTTTTCGGTTATCAGGATTTAAGAATCAAAGAATATTGGCTCAATCTGAATTACGGGCAAGTTACTATTCAGCCTCTCCAACAGAATCAAATCTTTCTAAACAACAATTTTATTACTCCCTTTCCCAATCAGCAAAGCCTTATTGCGGATGTTTTAGAAAATGAAAATAGTGGGAAATATAGATTGGTTCAAACCTGGGGTCCCAATGAGGATGGGGAATACGTACTGGATGTTTCCGGCGAGGAAACTTTGGTTCCTTCCAGAACCTACAAAAAAACCTCATTGTTCGGCCTATACTACGATATAATTTCCACCACAGATCAGGTCGATCCCTATGGCTATCCTATTGTTCAAGAAACATTTCTTTTCACTCAAGAAGAAGTGTTACTGAAGCTTTTTGCCTTAAAAGAAAGACTGAAACAAAGTTATCTGCCCCTGAATGCCAGGATAGTAGATATTACAGGAGAAGGAGTTTATTATAATGTCTACAACACCAGGGAATGGACCGATTTCATGGACCGGACGGATGTTGAATCTGGCAACAATTTTGATTTTATAGTCAATCCTGACTTTGGATTCTTGGAAGATCTTAGAGCTTTTGGCATCAGAGAGAACCCAGCTGGAATCCAAGCTCCAGCCAACTATGATGATATTATTGAGATAGAGGTCTATGTTGTTGGGGGAACTGGGGATGCTTTCAGATTCGTGGCGAGTGCGGGTACTTCTGCCTCTATTTTTTCGGCTTCTGGTTTTAACCCAAATCTAACTTTATTTGAGGGTAAAAGATACAACTTTACCTTAGTTACCTCGGGTTTTGATTTTTTCATTACCACCGACAGCGGGCTCACGGAGGTTGATCCTTTGGGTATTATAAACAATGGAGCATCCGGAGGCACTTTATCTCTGAAGGTTAATCCTCAAGAACAAGCCACACTTTATTATTATTCAAATGTCAACCCAACTAGATTAAACGGGGTCATTTCAGTTCAGCCGGATTCAATCTCAGATTTGGGGAATATTGTGCCTCCCCTAATTAACAATCAACAATTCACCTCTATCCAAAATTCCTCTCTGGTAACCTCCATAGCGAATTTTTACTTCTTGAAAGAAAACAGCAAGGTAATCCAACTAGGGGATGGATTAACAGATCCTGTTTCTTTTTTGGATCCTACAACAGGTGTTCCTTATGAAAATCCTTTAGGTATGCCACTGATTTTAGAATTGGTGGTAGATAGGTGGGTTTGGGATGAGATGGGACAAACCTGGCTTAATTTAAGCCTGCCTTCCTACACAAGCCAGCAGGCAGCTTTAACCTGGGACACTATCGATTTTTCTGCCTATAATGAGGTTGAATGGATCATCCAAAAATCTTCCACCCAAGCTGGATCGGGCTATTCATTTTCTTTTCGTGGATTTGTAGTTGATTATTATAAACTTGCCCATTTTGTGCCCTATACAGGTGAGTACGAGGTTACGTGTCTTCTCTATGATTCTTTTAACTTTGTCAATAGAAGGATAGTTAAAAATGCATTGACAGTTGCACCCAAGGAAATTACAATTGATGCCTGGACCAGATACAGAGAAAATGAGATTTACCTTTGGGATCAAACTATTAGAAGTTGGGATGCCTACCAGTCTATTTGGGAATATCCGGCTGAGGGTCGGACATATGAAGAATTGACACGAGAGATCCCTGCAGCAATCCTAGATTTTGCTGTCTACGGCAACAACTCTAACCAAGGGCAAGGCTTGCAGGTTCAGGCAACAATTCCTGCGGTTGGAGCTTCTGGCAGCTTTGTTCTGAATCAAAATATTCTGTCTGTTACGGCTGCTTATTCTTTATTTATTTCAGGCAACCAGTATGGGTTTATGAATATCTTCACCTCCCAGCCCCATGGATTTCAGAATGGCTCCCAGGTTTATCTGGCTGGGTTTATGCCAGAGTTAAACTACAGTTGGAACGTCATAATTCCTGCCGGTTCCACTGGCTTAAATTTTCAAATCCCTTATATTTTAGGAGCAACATCGGGGGTAGGACTAACAGGGGGTACCGGTTCTATTTCGGGAGCTACAGCCTACTACGTGGATCCTGCTTATTGGACATCTCAAACTGTTACGGGTCAGTCCGAAATCTCAGTAACCGTTAATGGGAGAGAAATAGGAGCAACAAGCGGGGGATCTAACCTTCAGGCAACGGTTAGTGCTATTGTTGAAACTATTAATTCAGTCGTCACTCAGCCGGACTATTTTGCCCAAAGCTTAGTCCCTGATGCCGTACCTGCTGAAATTACGATCACTGCAGATGTGAATTCAGGAAACATTGGAAATGGTGACACCCTTTCGGTTTCCGTAACAGGATCTTTAACTTTAGTTAGTTCTGACTTTCAGTTATCGGGAGGAGCAACGGCATCGACTGAGTATGTTCCATGGGATCCTATTAGTGGTGAATTCCCAGTTGAAGCCTTGAAATATTACGGCACCAAAAATCTAACCTGGGACACATTTAGTGAATCGATCTGGGATGAGGCTTACGCTCATGGCTGGTATGATTTTGAATTTCAGAATGGATGGCTCGGAGGCTTCGAAATTCACTCTGTTAAAGTGGGGGATCACCTTAAAATCTCTCTTGGATCAGAACCTTATCCTTTTCCAACGGGAGTAACTTTTGGCGGAACTGGAGCCAATGGGACTATGACTTTAACTTCGGCTGCCGACCAATTGAATGCATCTACTGACCCTAATATGACCAATTTTTATTACAGAGTCATGCCTTCCAATTATGGTAGTTCACTAACAACTACAGGTCCAGTTGACGTTGTTCTTACCTCGTTCTCAGCTACAGGTGGATCGGGATCTGTTCCCCCGACTGCACCTCCGGTATGTGTGGCTGAACCCTTAATGGATATTCCACTTTTAATTTAAGCAAGATATAAAAAGTAATAAAAAATGGCATTTTACATTTTAGAAGCCGCCACAGATTCGGCAGAAAATATTTGGGCAGTAGGTAGAGATTTATCTCTGTTTAATGGGCAGAATTGGGAGTATTTCAATTCATCCAACTCTGCAGTTCCTGATAATTCCCCGTACTATCTAGACACTAGAACTATTTCAATCGACGAGAATGATGTGAAATGGGTAGGATGTGCAGTTGATCCAACCACGTCACAAGTTTTGGTTTTCACCATTTCTAATACGGATGCTGCTACTGGCTCTAATTGGACCCTATCTGACTTTAATTTGCCACCAGGTGGGCTTTGGGAAGTAGGGGAAATCTATGCTAGTCCTTATGGAGATGAGGTTCTTGCTTATATCACTCCCCTCAACGGAGGAGGAGGGACCGGAGCAACTTGCTCTGTTGGAGTTACTGGAGGTTACCTTTGGAGATACAATAAAGTGCTTCAGGAGTGGTCCGAAGTAGCACCAGGGTACACCTGGCCTGTCATTTATGAAATTTCTTCTGCGGGTTTGAACGGAGTAAATTGGGAATACTATCTTGCGACTTCTGATGGATTACAAATCATCCCACCTGGGACTTTAGATTATGGGGTTTTACAGGATGGAACTCTATACTTGCCAGAACTAAAGAAATTAAATCTTTATAATTCATCCGTTCCTTCCAGCCAAGTTTACTCTATTTCTTTTGATGAAAATGGAAATTATTGGCTCGGAACTGATAGCGGTTTAACCTACTGGGATGGAGAAAAGTTTTATAATTGGACAGTGCCCCTTAATAATTTTGTGACTGAAGTTACTGCTAGACCCTATGGGCACGTCTTTTTCAGGTGTGGAGATCCCTTTGCTGAGGTTTCTTTATCAGATGGTTTTTTTCATTTCAATGGTGAAACTTTCAATCAGTTTAACACAGGAAATTCTGCACTGCCAAGCGATAGAGTGGTTGATATTCTATTAATTCGTCGCAAGGTAGAAAAAAATGGATTGGTTGTATACCCCAACGATTTTTGGGTTGTAAACGGTAACCATGTTACCCTATTTAATTATAACCTTCCTCATATCTACGCCAGCAGTAACTACACTGGAACTACAGGTTGGAATTTTATTTACTACACACCAGGATCAACAGGTGCAACAACCGATGCTGCAAATCTCCCCAAAACACAGAGATTTGATTGGGTTTACCCTTCTTGGCAAGGGTACGACAACCAAAAGATAGTTTTAAATCATCCAGGTATGGATCCCAGAAGTCTTTTTCTAACGACAAATTTCAAGGAGTTAGCAAACGGACAAGCGGAACAACAGAATTATTGGAACTGGGGTTCGGTGCCAACTTACGATCAGATTTCTCTGGCCGAAAACATTCCTCCATCTAACTGGGTGATTGGTATAACTGGGGGTTCATCGCCTTTTTTAACTCAACCAGCCATATCTTTAACAGGGACGACCAGATACTCAGATTTGAACGTTATAGGAGGTTTTATGATTGGTGAGAACGCCTACTTAGGTTCTTCGAGCAACAGCGAAGATTTTGTTTTGCAAAACACCAACGATACTTCTTTTTTCCCTGGCAATGAATTTATGGGATTTCTATCTTTTTACACTGACGAAGGACAGGTTCAAGGGGCAATTCCTTTTAGAGGAGCCAATACCAAGATTTTAGACGTTAAAAGATCATTTGACGGAAAAACAGTTTACGCCTTAGGCATCTACAACTATTTCTTAGAAGCTGGCAATTTCACCTGGGGTTCTTCATATCCAGCGGCAGGAGCAATGACAGTTACCGGGGTAACCGGTCCAACAGGTGGACCCGTTGGTTTTAGCAACATGGCAGCACCAGGTGCTACAGCAGATTTTAGCTATCCCTGGATTCTGAATGCACCAACTTCAGCCACTTCTGGATTATACATTCCTGATTTTTCTGTTGTTACAGATACAACTGCTTTTTTTATAGCCGAAATAGATTATGAAATTGGTAGCCAAATCAGTTATGGAGCCATAGATTTTTCTTCAACCACCGTCTCAGAAGTTTTCTGTCTCAGAAGATTTAGGTATTTTCCTGGGGCTAGTTCGGATTACGATAGTCAAATCGGAGGTCCTACTGGATATCTTCCAACGGGTGTAGGATACACCGGGCCTGCTTCTTTAGCGGTGGGTGAAAATTCGATCAGAATTATGGCAAATTTTCAGGGCGGATTTGCAACTTTGGCGGGAGAATATGAAAATCTTTCAGATGCTCCATCTTGTCCTTCTTTCTTCTTCAGTAAAATTTCAGGGGGATCTTACACAAACAGTGCTTTTGTTTTGGAGCTGAACGAGGATTTTTCTCTTAGAGGGGTTCAAACAATTGGTATGACTGGACCTAATTCATATACTGATACCATCACTACCGTGCCTAATGCCCAAACTTTTCTGTTATCTGGAACATCAACGGGTGATGTTAGCTACGGAAATCTACATTTGGTCCACCCTAATCCAGGTTTTTGTTTTCCTTGGGTACTATTATCTCTCTCCTCTTTCACTGGTATCACCGGAACTTTCGTTGATAACCACACTTCCAGTGGATCCTACTTTTCCGATTGGAGACCCACAATAGGAACATTTTCTAGTGAATCCTCCTACTACGCTAGTTTTATTTACACCGGAGATGCAGTTATTAGCCCCGGAGGAATCCCTTTAACTTTCTCCGGTGCTTCTGGAGCACTTTCTGCAGGTCTTATCTCCGTTTCCCCCGGAGGCACAATCAAACAAGAATCCTCATACGAGATATTACCTTCTAGTTACAGTGGGGTTAGTTCTACTTTTCTGAGTAGTGTTCAGGGGCTAAACACAGGTAACACCTACTATCTAGGTGTTTTTTATCCAACTGTTGCTGGGGTAACTGGAGGTGGTAACGATATTATTAAGAGAACCATCTCGGGAACTTTTATTGATAAATTTTCAACTGCTTCCCAGGACGAATCGACCGTTCAATCCCCTCTTATTTTCTCAGTCTATCCGAATCTAGATTTATTTCTAGTTGGTTCTGTAACAGGTCAAACCGGACCAACTGGTTTGCCTTATCCTCCTGAAAACGGGTTTCCTTTTGTTGCTTTTTCTGAAAGCTATAAAGTCCCCGTTGGCATAGATCTAGGCAACATTATTTCTAGGGCTGGATCTGGAGCTTGGACCTGGGTTGATGTTCATGATTCAGAAAGAGATTTATATGTGCCTATGTTGTCCACGGTTTTCTTCTCCAACTACGGATCTCAAATCTTTGGAAAACAGAACAATAGATGGGTTTTAACTGATGCCAGAAGCGGAGATGTTATTTTAGATGTTAAATTCACTCCTTATTTTATCTACACCTTTACCGAATCTGGATACTTCAGCTTACAGAACACTGTTGAAGATGCAGCAGGAAATATTTATGAAATTTCAAAGCCGGCTTTTATCAAAGTTGTAAACCAATCAATTCCTAGAGCAGATGATCCTAATCCTTTATTGGTTAATTCTGCTGATTATGGGTACATTAAACCCTCTAGAGAATTTCAAAACCAAATTTGGGAATTAAACCAGGATCTGTTGGAAGAACAGATAGCGATCAGAAAAGAAAGCTCTTCGCCTTTTGGTTCGGGTCTAGTGATAAAAAGTGATGCTAATTCAACTTTTAGAGAGACCTAAGATTTACCCCTATTATTACCGGTTACACCAGTTCCCCTGTACTTCCATTCCTCGTACCTTTTAACTATTTCTTTCAGAATTTTACTTCTAACTATATCGTCATCTGTAAAAATAAATTCACCAACACCCTCAACATCTCGAACCATGTCTACAAACATGGGCAAAGCTACCTTATCATAAGAAATATCATGCTGAGTTACATCTCCAGCCAGCAAAACCTTAGAGTCGTTTCCTAGTCTAGAAACATAAAGCATTAATTGTTTCATATCACAATTTTGGGCTTCATCTAAGATCATCATAGATTTATCAAAGGTTGCTCCTCTTAGATAGGCTAGAGGTCTAAATTCAATCTGTTTTTCAATAAAAAGCTGAGCCAATTTTTCTTTGGAGATAATTTTTTCCATGGTGATCAAAAAACTTTCCATGTAAGGACCAATTTTATCATTCACGTCCCCAGGCAATGAACCTAGTTTCTCTCCTGATTCCTGAATTGGTTTAGTAAAAATTATTCTTTCAATCTCTGCTTTCTGCAGAAGCTTTAAGGCTGTATAACAGGCCGAAAAAGTTTTGGAAGTTCCTGCTGGGCCCCAACAAAAAGTTATTGTGTTGTGGGTGATAGTATCAGAGTAAAGTTTTTGCTTTGGCGAAAGAGAAATATCTCTAAAATCTTTGTTGACGAGTTTTGTTTTTCCGATGGGCATTTTCGAGTGTTAAAAAATATTAGGATATATATCCAAAATCTTTACAATAAAAAATAAGACCATGTCAACAGTAAGTACAACTTCAATCTTAGGCTCAGACTCTATCTCAGCTTCCAGAATCACCATCAACTCTAATTTTCTGCTGCTGGAAAACTGGATTAATCAGTATGTAAATGTTTTTGGCATCGATTCAACCAATGGAATTTTAGATTTATCCTCTGCTTCAACTGGAAGGATTTCTGCCAAAACCGGAAAATTCGACCAAATAACAGTTCCTGCTGGTGGAACTGCTTTGGCCCAAATTAATTCCAGCGGAATTGGACAGTTTGTAGGACTCACTACAGTCACATTAACAGCCAGTGGATCTTCTACATTTTCCGGACCTGTCAATTCAACAAACACATTCACTCTCAATTCAACAACCAACTTGTTTGGCTCTACCTCTTTGAATAACTCATTCACCATTCTAAGCAGCGGTCATTTTGTTGGTCAGAACACCACTTATGCCACAGGAGCTACGGCGGGAACACCTTTCCCCGCTAGTAACATTGGGGGTGGAGGTAGATCTAGTTCTTTGGCAAATCCTTATCAAATCACAGGTCTAGAAGACATTATTTATGCTAATTGTAGTAGTGGCTGGTTCATGACAGTTGGTACTACCGGGAGCTCCGTTTCTAATTTAACTGCGGGAACTAGAATTACTATTGTAAATACTTCCAACGCGGGAGGTTTCATTGCGACTGGTCTTCAGAATTCGAGTGCCTATTACACTGGGTTTAACACCAATGTTAACTATGGGGGTTTCCCAGTTTCAAGTCCCAGCACTGGAATAACTTGTGATCCTGCGTATCCTTATCAAACGTCAATTACTTTACAATGGGAACCAAGAATTGCACAAGGAACTGGAACCGAAGAAGGATCATGGGTGGTATTGTCAGCAACCAATATGACCTGGTAATCAAGGAATTAAAAATTTAACATGGCCAAAACTCCATTTATCAGACCTCTCCAAACTCAGGGCGGAACTTTCTATGCCTTTTCATCGGCTGCCGAAGATCTTTCTTTTACTTTCAATAATTCCATCAACAAATTCAAATTTTCAAAATTTGCCTTGTTAAATATCCCAGTGATAAATTCCGGGGATCCTTTAGGAAATTCATTGAAATTAAATGCTCCTGACAGTGCTTTTCTCGACAAAGCTACCAACGCCCAGCAAATAATTACCACCAATCAGAATGTCAATTTTTCTCAAAGCTTTCAATCCTATTGTTTGAATTTAGAAACAACAATTCTAAGTGGTTCAGATTATGATTCAACTCTCAAACAGAACGTATCTGAAAGAGTTTTTTGGAAGTGGTTGAAAGAATTAGGAGGGATAAGATTCCAACCCGCTGCTCCATCTCAGGTAGTTTCCTCTTTAGACCAGAACACCGTAGTAACAATTAATAATTTGCCAGTCACTCAGAAAAGATACGTAGAGGGAGATCCGGTAGGGGGAACGGGTTCCTTTGGTTTAACCGGCTCAACCTATAACAGGGTAGTTCAATACATTGGAAATCTGGATATAGTTAATTCAGTTAAGAACAATAACAACACCTATTCCGAAGTGTACGTTCTAGTTCCCACCCGAGATGGCAACACCCCCACTGTTTTATTTAAGAATATCGTGGATAGTAATTATCCTATGGACTATTCATGGACCAATAATCCAGCAGATCCCTTGAACGATGAATATCTCACGGGAAGGGCTTATGATGAATTAAACCCCAGCGGATTGACCAATCTAGCAATATTTGATGAAGATGTGTTAGGTCAGCCAGTAGTAATCTATACAGATACAGCAGACGGAGCTACGGGTTCTGGTAACTGGTATGCACCCCGGGCAATCGCAGACACTTATTTTACAGATGCAACCTTTACAGATCCAACCGCCCAAATTTTAGAAAAATCCTACCAAGGAGCTTCTTCAGGGGCTGGTTATCAAAAGTACGTCAGAACGTTACTGGATTCAATTGGAATAGATTTTGATCCGAGTTCTTACAAGCAGATAGTTGATGATCCAACTATTTCAACTTTAGAAGAGTTTAACGCTACTTCTTTATCTAGTGATTTTACTTTCAATGCCGTTCTCATCTATTATGACGTGTATGATCCAGCCTTTCCATCAGATTCTGCCACCAACTTATACGGTGTTTTATTTTTGGATGATGTCCAATCTACAGGTGCTGGCACTGATATAATTCCCGGTTTTAAAAAATTCAAGCCTAATCCAGTTACCAAGCTGAATGGTAATTCTTACGGTCTGAAGCTGAACATTAAATTTGATGTTGATATAGATCAAACTGGGGTTGAACAAGCTATCAATGATTATTCACCCTTTTCCTTAAGTATGTTCATGGATGCCGTGAATGTGCTTCAGGATGCTTCTTCCACTCTTAACAACACGGCAGCTATTTATGCTTCCTTAGAGGGTAGGGTTAGTGATCTGGAAAATTTAGTGCTTTCTTCTGAAACCACCTTCACTTTGGACCGCAGAATTTCGAATTTAGAAAATGCATTGGCTGCTAACCAGGCTCTGTTTAACAACACCCAGGCGGTGATGGGTTTGATCAACCAAAACTACGAATTGATTAGAGCGATTGTGAATAACGAGACCTCTGTTGAAATTTCATATAACCTAAATTTAATCCGACAAGGAAGTGGAATTATTGTAGACAGATCGGTTCCAAACGAACTGAGAATCATCAACGACAATCAGGATTACCATATTGGTCCACAAAACGGAACTGTTACTCTTCAGAATTTAGCACCCAATACAATTCAGCTTCAGACTTTTGGTAACTATCTCAAGCACGTTAACAACGGTGTTCCCATTAATCTAGCCCAGGATTTAATTATTAGAATCGATGATTACACTCTAACCAATTGGAAACAGGGTCAGTTAATGAGATTTTCTTTTGGAGACCAAATAGTGCCTGGTGATTATAACGTTACTTTCTTGACGAATGCAGTAGGTAACTTCCCTCTTGCAAATCCAACGAGGGTTCCGTACTCAACTTTGATAATTTCTTTGGTAAACAGCGATTTCGCGAGCCAAGACTACAAGCCAGTTATAGATATAGTGTGTGTTGACCCTAATAATTTAACTTTCCAGGCTGATATTGTAGGGAGAAGTTTCACAAATAACCCATAAAATACAAAGAAAATAGTATGGCAGGTACTCAAAATAGCGTCAGTTCTCTGGTAGCTCAGTTTCTTAGACTCCAGAAAAACTCAATTGAAATCATTAACGGTCTGAACGAGGTTGCAACTTCTACTAACGATACGGTACAAATAGAAATGTTGGATGAGGCTGGATTTCCCAGCAATGTTTCTATTCCAGCCTATGGTTATTTAAGAAGCCAAATTCAGAGATTGGATTCCAACATTCAATCTTTAGCTGGATTAGGGGACAATTTCTCAACAGTAAGAAATCCGGATGGAACTTTTTCTCAAATCTACAAGGCGGAGCCCCTGAGGGACCCAACTCCTCTAGTTAACCTGCAGGTACCCAGCACTTTTTCTGCCAGGGACAATTGGTTTTTTGAAAGTTTTCTATCTCCATTACTTTACATTAGTCTGGATGTGACTGGTCAAATTCCTGACGATGCGGACAGAATTTTAGTGAAAAGAATTATAGCTAACACGGACACAGATGAGAAAAAAGCCTATTTTGACACGAATCTAAAGGGCAGAAACGATATTTCAGAACAGAATTTTATTTCAGACCTGACTGGGGCTGGCATAAATTATTTCGTTGATGAGGACATCATCCCATTGCCTCTTCGGACGATCAGAAATCAAGGTACCTTCGGGGTTCTTTCTTTCTACGACGATACTGTCAGTACGACAGACGCTAATGGTCAAACTGTCCAAGAAACTAGAAGAAATTATAAGCTCAATAGTGTCCAGTACACAGACACCAGTACAGGGGTTCAAAATGGAAGAACCCTAAATGTCGGTAATGTTCTGCTGACACCCGATGGCACTAGATACGAGATTACTTCCATCAACATCAATCAAACTTCTGTTCAGCTCAAAAGAATTTCTGGCTACCAACCCGTTCAAATAGGCAATAACACTTTAAGCCTATTATCTACCCAGTTCAACGCTCGATTTGTAGATGTCAATGTGGGTTACGACGAAAGACAGGGAGTTTTTTTTAAAAAAATTGATGACAATTACAATATAGTCGCTTCTAACTGGTCACCGGGGATTGTATTTTTTAGCAATGAACTTAGAATCAATACCACCAGTGGTGTACAGACCCTTGAACAATTTTATTTGACTTCGGTTGCAGATTTAGGTCAGCAGTTATTGGCCATGGCAAAAGAGAAAAAGATTTCTGCCGTGAGCGGGCTAGTACCAGATCCTCCCACTATTGTCGAAAGTAATTTCAAAGTGGTGCAGATCAACACCCAGCTAACTCAGGGCACCGATATTCAAACCCTGAATCAAAAGGTGGCCTTAAAAGCAACTCTTCAAAGTGAAATAGCTCAGTTAGATACGGCGATCGACACCAATCGTGCCCAGATTAACAGTCTAAGTACTACCTCGGTCACACCCTTCTCTAAAACATCTGGCAGCAGCTTAACTTCTTCTATTGATAGTAGTCTCAGAACAACAACCGAAAACTCCCAAGCTTTAACTTCGAATCTAGATTCATTAACCCAACAGAGGGTTCAAAAACAACAACTATTGGCTTCTGTTGTCAGTGACATCAACACTCTATCTGCCAGTACTCCTCAATTAACAGTTGATCCAAAGTACAGAGTTAGGGGATTTTGGGCCATCCCACCGCCTAGAATAAATCCTTCGACAGGCACTCAGCAGGTTATCCAATTCATCATTGAGTACCGCTATCTGTCTGATTCTGGCATTTCACCCGCAGTTCAGCAGATCAATTTCTTAGACAACAACGGTCAGCAGAAAACAGGATCTTTCAGTAACTGGAATAGAGTTATCACTGACATTAGATCCAAAATCTACGATCCTAATACGGGTACCTACGCTTGGGCTCCTGAATTAACCGATGATGCAGACGCCAATAATATCAACCAATTAGATATTCCTATTACCAGCGGAGAACAGGTTGAAATTAGAATTAAATCCGTTTCCGAGGCTGGATGGCCAGACAACCCTCTTACTTCCGACTGGTCCCAAAGTGTTATTGTCGGATTCCCTGCAGACGCCAGCATCCAGAGCACGGCCGCTGCCGTAACAACCAATCTGAAAGACGAGGCTGTTCTAGCAATTCAGCAGGATTTGTCCGCCAAGGGGATAGATAATTTGTTAAGCAGACAGTTCACCTCGGGTTCGAAAGTTTTCGTTTTAGATACCCCAGCTATTGCTAGCGGATTTTATGACGGGAACGGAAATCCAGTTGACTTGTTTCAAAAATTAACAGATCTCCAGAACGAAATTTCGACTCTTAGAGCAACAATAGAGAGGAGTGTTGGTATTATGGAAGTCCAAATCGTAGATTCTGCCGGCAACAGTCAAATTATTACTAACGGACAGACTATTAAGTTGAATGCAGGCTACACTAATCAGATTTTTTCCAACCCCCTGACCTCAGATGCTGGTAAAATTGTCTCCTCCATTTATCAGCTGAAAATAATTAACACTGCAGCTGGAATCTTGGAACTTTCATCGGCTGTGCCCGGAGGTCTGAACACTATTGTCGGGTCCTCTGTCACTTACTCTCTACCTGAAGGCTACAATCAAAACTTGAGATATGGTGAGATTGGGATTTCAATTACATCTTTAACCCCAGCGGACATTATTCCTCCCGGATCTACTGGCAATGCTAACGATGAGTCTTTCCAGCAATTAAGACAAGCAGCATCTTACATGTCAGGTAACGCAAATAGTCAGTTTATTTATCCTCGTTGGAAGAGCGTCGGCCTGGACCAAGATCTATACGTTACCACCCAAGCTTATTCTTCTGGTTATAATTATCAAGGCAATACCCAGGGCTTACCTCAGAACGGCTCGTCTTTGATTCCCTTTGATCCTGCCGTATCTACTGTTCCTACGGCTTCAGGAACTGGTCCATCGGTTTGGAATGGGAATTATACCGGCTCAACTGGCAGTTACGCAGGAGTAGGGGGTGGGTACTTGAGTGAGTTTTGTATCCATAAAGACCACCCAGCTCTGGTAACTGGCCAAACGTTTACTAATCTAGTTAAACCTAATTTTGTCGGGGGAATCGTAGTCTACCCAGCCTTTAGACAATCGGACTATTTCTACTATGATACAAATTTACCTAATTACTGGAAACAGATTTCTTACAGCCCCGTCACTGATGATTTTGTTCAAGGTCCCACTGCCACCCGGGAGGATTCGATGTTTCCTTTAAAGTGGGGTTTTGAAAGCTCTGACGAATGGCTTATTGGTAGATACAGTTGTGGGTCCTATCTTTTTCTAGGTCCTGCAACTTCATCTTTAATTCAGGTTCAAGGTTCAACCTCTCTAGCTTTCCAACCCGTTCAACAGGGCACGAATAATGCCATTATTATTCCGATTGTTTTTCAATTTAGAACAACCGATAAGCTAGGCTATATTGGGGGATTTAGAGCAAACGGAAATCCAACTAACGTGGTTTACACCAAAAAAATGGGTATTGATATTCAGGTAAAAAATCAAAGCCCATTTTCTTTCGATTTAGAAGTAACGGGAAAATATAAAAACGATACTCTTTCTTCACCCAATTTCTCTTCTCAAGGAGGTTTTAATGTTGGATAAATAGGGAGAGAACAAACAAAATGATTGAGTACTAAACCAAGATCTAAATGCCAAATTGTTATAATTATCTAGTAAGTCAGATAGGTTTACAAGCAGCAACTTATAATTACCAAGATTGTGTTGACGGATCAACCGAACAATTGAACGTTGGTGCGGGTGCAACTGCTTCTGTTTGTGCTGTTCAAAGTTCTGTCTCTTTTGTGATTGGAGAAGAAGGAACGATAACTCAAGATACTTTGTGCGGTTCAATCACTCCCACCCCAACCCCATCCGTAACATCTACTCCAACCCCCACCCCAACTGCTACAACTACGGTTACACCCACACCTACTCCAACTCCCTGCCTAACTTCGGTTCCTTGCTATGTCTATGAATATGAAAACTTAGATAATTTTTCTGTTAATCTAGAAAGTTGTTCTTGTCGGCAGGAAGTTGTTAGTTTAGGACCCGAAGAAGGACTGACAGGGGGAACAGGCTCTTTTGTTTTTTTCATAGGGGTGGCCCAGCCTGAAGTAAAAAACGGAACCGCTGATTACATTGGTTCCACTGGACCTATACAGAACAGTATTATTCCTGAGGATGGTTGTTATTGTTTGTATGCTGCTAATATTTCTTATTCTCTATCAGGTTTTATTGCCTACATAAATTGTTTTGGACAACAAATATCTCAGACAATAAATCCCAGGGGTGTTCAGCGTATTTGTTATAAAAGCGTCCTTGCAGCTAATAATGTATTATCGGTCCCTGGATATAATTCTGGCTGTTGGAATAGCATAGCAGGATGTCTGGTTGCCTGCGGTTGGGAATGTAGATGCTATGAATACAAAAACACAACAGGAAACACTATTGCTGTTAATTATATTGATTGTGAAGGAGCACTTCAAGTCATTGACCTTTCCCCGGGTGATTCGGGCAGCTTATGTGCTTTAGCAATTGTAGACAACGTTTCTGTTTTTACTAACGCCACTTCTTGTGGATTCAACAATTCTGCTCCTCTTTGTACAGGTGGGGTTTGTCCTACCCCGACACCGACTCCAACTCCAACTCAGACCCCAACTCCAACTCAAACATCAACACCTACCAACACCCAGACTCCCACCAACACCCAAACTCCTACCAACACCCAGACCCCTACCAACACCCAGACCCCTACCAACACCCAGACTCCTAGCAAAACTCCGACAAATACACCAACTAAATCGCCTACCAACACCCAGACTCCCACCAACACCCAGACCCCTACCAACACCAAGACCCCCACCAACACCCAGACTCCTAGCAAAACTCCGACAAATACACCAACTAAATCGCCTACCAACACCCAGACTCCCACCAACACCCAGACCCCTACCAACACCCAGACTCCTACCAACACTCAGACCCCACAAAACACTCCATCACAAACACCAAGTATTACTCCAACTAAATCGCCTACCCCATCTATTACTCCCTCTGTGACGCCGACGGGTGGAGGTACAATTAATAATTGTGAGTCAAACTTGTGCTGGGGTGTTTGGAACTTTAATAATTTCCTTCCCAATGCAACCGCTAATTTTGAGGATGGGGTTACAGTAGAAACATTTATTTTCCCGAATCAGGGCGATACTGTTTACCTCGGACCTCCTTTTTTCTACAACCAACTAGATTGCATAGGTAAAAATCCTACTTCCACTAGGGTTTTGAGACTTTTCACTGGCAATACTTATACATTTACTTTTAGCGAACCTGTTACAAACCCCTATTTGGCAATTTACACTTTGGGTAGGCCTTTGATCCCTTCGGATTTGATTTTTGACACTCAAGTTGAAATTTGTTGTAACCAAACATTAAATCCTGGTACTTGTCCTACTTGTGCAAACGGAGTGACGTTGATAAATCCAACAACACTTAGAGGAAACGAGGGATATGGAATTGTTAGATTTCCGGGAACTCACACTTCGATTACTTTTTATCAGAATCCGGTTGAAGCATGGTTAGAAGTAGTCTGGGGAAAAAAATGTGCTATTTGCGAACTTGATCTTATTATTGCCTATGATATGTCGGGATCTGTGCAAACTCCTTCCCCTTACAACGGGTCAATCGTTGCAGAAAGATTGGTTGCACTCCAGATAGTAAATAATTTTGTTAATGAGTTAATCTCAGGTAGAGTAAGAGTTGCAGCTTATTCTTGGGCTGATTCTTCTCCAGATTCCCAAATCCAGCCTCCGTTCAATAATTTGCAGTTTTCCTCAAATTACACACAAATTTACAACTATTTTTGTCAATTTTCGCCTTCTTATACCTATTGTCCCAACTACTCTGGGGTAGGAATTACAGGGGGAACTAACCCAGCAGCAGCAATTGATACTGCCACTAGTTTGGCAACAGTTTCTGGTAGGCTGAATGTTAGAAAGGTTCTTGTTTTAATAGTTGACGGGGATCCTAGTGCAGGCGTTTATACTAATTCTGCCCTTCTTTCTGCAGCTGCAGTTTTCAAAGGATTACCTTTAGCTGAAATTGTTGTGATCGGGGTTGGAGGAAATTCCGATGATCCAAATTTCACCTCCTGTGTGGTTAACATTGCCGGTCAATCTGTAAATTTATGTTATTCTTCCGCTTTATATTCACAAGTTGCCTCTAATGACCCGGTTACTGGGGTCCCCATGATGATCAATCTGGTAGGACCAGGACCAGGACCTTCTTCCATCCAAAGTTTGTATAACAATACCCCAGGTTTACAGACTATTTACAATGCTGCCCTTTCTGCTACTAGTTTCATCTGTCCTAACAGTCCTTGTACCCAGGCTAATCTATTAATTAATGGGGATTTTCAAAATTCAGCAGCGGCCCAAACGGGGGGTAGTGCAGTAGGTTGGACCTTAAATAACGTTGATGTTAGAAGCATTAGATCGGCTTATTTTCCCAATTTCTTCGGTCCAGACTCAGACAACGTGTTTATTAATCTGTCGTCTTGTACACCGTTTGGAACTATTCAACAAACAGTAAATCTTGTTCCTGGCAACACCTATGTTTTGAGTTACAACGTAGGGGCTAATAAAGCTAATGCTCAGGATAATTTAAGTAGGAATGTAGAGGTCAGGTTAAATGGGGTAACATTGTCTGCTTATAATGTAGCTCCCTTTCGAGTTGTTGGCACTACGCCAAGCAACCCTTTCCTAGATTTTGGATGGCAGCCCAAAGCCATTACTTTTACTGCCTCCACAGTTTCAAACACTATTGAATTCAGGGGAACTTCCCCTAACACTTGTTTCGGCCCGGTTTTAGATGGGGTCTGCCTGGTTGATTCTGGATCCTATCCAGTTCCAACCCCCACCCAAACTCCGTCCCCCACCCCTACCCCGAGTGTTACACCAACTAATACACCCACTCCTTCTGTTACTCCAGTTATCTGTAATTGCTACAATTACTATAATGATAATAACCCTTGTCCCCACCCGATAGTTGCCTGGTCCACTAAGCCTCTTAATCAACTAGGACCAGGAGATATCATCTATAATTCTCAGAATCTAGCGGATCCTATCCGCAATCTCCCGGGTGATTTCTATGCGTTCGGGGGAAGTGAATGTGATCTTGAACCCCGGTGGTTTCAATTAGGAAACTTGGACACGGGTCAAATTTTACAATCCGGGATTTGTGCAGTTACCCCAACCCCAACTTCTTCATTAACACCTACTCCGACCCCAAGTGTATCGGACAATCTAGGGGTGTACACGGTGTTCATGAATATTGAAGGGGCCTCGGCAGAGTCTTTTTCGGGAGATCCTGAAATTCCAACTCCAACTCCGACCCCAACCCCGAGCGAGACCGCCACTCAAACCCCCACCCCGAGCGAAACCTCCACGCAAACCCCAACGCCGAGCGAAACCGCCACGCAAACCCCAACGCCGAGCGAAACTGCTACCCCAACTCCAACCCCTACCAATAGTCTAACTCCTTCTGGGTCTCCAACTCCATCGCCTACCCCGACCTTAACTTCTACCCCTAGTGTTACCCCCACTAATACTCCAAGTTCATCCTCTGTTAGTACTTGGTATCCTTTATATGGTAAAGGAGATGGGTGGTTGACGAGTCAAGAAGCTTGCGATGCCCACTTAATTGGTGAGCCCTGTGAGATATCATATTTTAGTTGTTCAACTAATCAGATTGTCCAGTTGAATGTTTTTCCAAACGAAGGGGGAAATTTTTGTGCCCAGTGGATAGTTTCAGATCTCTGTGAGATTGTTTCACAACAAGGAGGGTGTACAAACACAGGGGGAACTGGATATATTTGCGCTCCCCTGCCTACTCCAACACTAACTTCCACAAATCCAGCTCCTTGTTGCATCACTATAGATGAATTTATTTCTCCTCCAATTCCTAACGACTCTCAGGTAGGGTATAATTGGGTGTATAGATCAATTACATGGAATGGTATTACAGTCACAGCTTCAACTACAACCCCGAATCTTATTCTAATACCGAATGTTGGTAGTTATACCCCCGGGTGCCCTATTTCTATATTTAATCTGGATCCAGCAATAAACAAATACGCAGCATATATATATCCAAATCCGCCCTATTATAGCGGAGACTATACACTGCATTTTAGTGCACCTATATCAACTATTTCCTTAAGAATTTCAAAGATCTCACTAAATGGTCTAGGTATTTCTGAGATAATCTATTTTACAACAAATACAGGAAACCCAATTCTCACCCCTGTTATTTGGTGCAACGATCGCTCTAGTTTTGAAATTGGCACCAGTAATAATGGTAGTTATATAAAAAACCTAACAACACTGGGTCCAGGTGGGTATGACCCTAATGATGGGAATGAAGTAACTCTGGTAGTACAAGTTACAAACCCCCAGGGTTTCTCTAGTTTAACTATAACAAATGTAATTCCTAATGACCCTTATGTTACAGCTCCGCGTGGTATTCTTTTAGATATCTGTGAATGCTCTAGTCCTGGGGCTACTCAAACTCCCAGTGTTACCCCTACTAACACGGTAACCCCTAGTATTACACCCAGTAACTCTCCTACTCCTAGTATTACACCCAGTAACTCTCCCACTCCTAGTATTACACCTAGTAATTCTCCCACCCCGAGTATTACCCCTTCTGCCAGCATTACCCCCAGCATCACCCCTACCAACACACCAACTCCGAGTCTAACCCCAACCAACACACCAACTCCGAGTCTAACTCCAACCAATACCCCGACCCCAAGTGTTAGCCCCACCAACACGCCTACCCCGAGCATTACCCCTACCAACACTCCAACCCCGAGCATTACCCCTACCAACACTCCCTCCCCGAGTGTTACTCCAAGTTGCACGCCAACCCCAATAATATACGATTGCATTAGATGGTGTATTTCTAATACAAATTCATATTCTGTTACTATCACTGTGACAAGATGTGATGGTACCCAGCAACCCTTATCTCTTTCTGCTTTTTCTGAAATTTGCAATATTTGTTTAAGAAATGTGATTACCATTGCTGGAGTTATTGCAACTGATACGGGAAGACTTTGCACTTTCTTGCCCAAACTTTTTGATTACAATTCTTCATTCGGTGTTATTAGAACAAATCCTAAGTTAACTGGCAATGTGAAATTAACACTAGACTCTGCTGGTGCTGTCTGGATGAATTCTATGGATGCAAACCCAGTACTCAGCGATCAGAAATTCAAAAAATACAGAGTCTCTGGTCAAAACACCTATTCCAAAGATCTTTACAGGTTCTTTATGAATGGGACGGTGCCAGAGAACGTTATTTACGAGGTTGCAAAGCTGACTGATGGGGAGAATAGACCTGTTGAAGGTTTTAGCTCACAGTACGATTTTTTCTACGGAGCTGGTGCCTCGACCCTGATCGACAGAAATTACAACGAAAATTTCAGGTATTTTCAGCCCCTCTGGCTCAGGGATGAAATTCCAGATTTCTTTGTCATTTTCAAAATCCCCGGTCCTCTGAGTTACCCCTACTCAACCAACCAAACCCAAATTTCAAGTGGTTCCCAGTATAAAATAATACAGGACGTTAATTCACCGGATCCCTTTGTGATCTCTTATGGTGTTGATAATTTTGCCCAGCCGATTCTATACAGAGCTGGTGAATTTATGGTGGGTAATTCCGTCTATTCAACCTATGAAATCTTGTCAGGCTCTGGTAAAGTTGTTCTGATGGATGAAACACTTTTCCAACCAGAAGTGGATGATGTTAATTCTTATTTCAACAGTAAAATTCTTCCCAATGCAGCTGCGATTGCAACATTTGATCTGAGAGAAGACACCGTGATTGGTAAGTACATCAGATCCATTATCAATGATCCTGGATTTTCTGCAGCTCCCTTAGATTTTTCCTATCAGCTAAATGCTTTTACCTATTATCAGGGGGTAGATATCAAAACTGGAAGCTACAGTAAAAAAGGAGAATTTATGTATGATTTTCTCATTTCTAACAATTCTACTCCCCAAATAGATTTCGAAAACTATGTTACAGGAGGTTTTGAAAGAAATGGTATTATAATTTCTAACTTACTCAATTTAGAGTTTCTCTTCAACGATCCAGATTCTGATTTGTATTCCATCAACAGGTATTTTGGCCTCTATGTGTCAAGAAATGATCTGGGAAATTTCAAGTTGAATGGAGATTTCTTCTATCAGTACCGCAACCTGGCGGGTAACAACAATCTTCCAAAGCCTGCTACCAATAATGTTGGATTCGCCAGTAGTACCGCTCCTAATTATTTAAGTAGTACGACAGGAGTCAGACTTTTCTACCAAGAAGCAAATTCTTGGATTCCTGGTTCTTATGATGTGAATGTGCTAGAACCCCAAAAACTCTTTTATATAACTGATAAGAACGACAAATTCTATTCACTAATTAGAAACGAAAATTACGATCCCACCACCCAAACTTGGCTTAATAATACTCCAATTGGGGGTCAATTTGGTCCTCTGCTATCCACTGGAAATTTCGGGACCCAGTCGGATATGGAAATGAAATCCGGGGATTTGGTTGTTTTCAACAGACAACTTAATTTGTTAGATTTTACTGGTCCAGATGAAAGAATAGGTGGTTTTTCAGGTTTCTTACCCGAGTCAGCCGGTCACGCCAACATTAATATCCAATTCCTGGACACCTTTAATAGCAGCACTCCGGTCACTTTCAAAATCATTTGGCCAAATGGAACCAGAGGTCCGCTGAACGAAAAATTCGATTTAATCCAATCTTCTCTATTGGGAGGTAGCGTTCTTAATTGGATGGCAGGTAGTTCTTATAATAGCGGTAACACTCACTATTTTAATTTTTCTCAAGGCCAAACAGCCCAGGTTGCTTCTTCTTTTGTTCAATGTGTGAACTCAATCAGCAGTACTATTTGGGATTCAGCCAATTCTGATAATAGTGCCATCATCCGTGCCAAAAACAGCGGCTCTAATTACAACACTGATTTTAAGATTGCAGTTTTCTCTGATTATGCTTCTTTTGAAGCCTCGTATTCCGGAATTTGGTCTAACACTGCCGCTTATTCTGCAGGTGAAATTGTCTCTTACTTTGATGTTTACTACACGGCCACTTCATCAATTCCAGCTCCTACCAGCGGAAACACCAATCCTCCTCCCACAGAAGATAACACCTGGCAGAACTATTTTACCTTCACAACTTCAGGTCTGATTAAAATTGAAAACTTCGATGCCTTTGGTCTAGATAGAAATCTGAATTTTGTAGGGGGCACAGATTTCACCAAATCCAGAGTTGCCTTTTCTATCAACGAGAAAGATAAAATTAATCCCGGCAAATGGATTGAAGTTGAAGGTGGTAGGGGAGTAATTGGTTCAGTCTCCAGAATAAAATCTGTAACCAGATACGTTGATCGTCCAATCTACAATAATAACCCTGCCTTAACCTCTGGTACCGTCACGGAATTCAAGGGGTACAATGAATTTTTAATTGCAAGTTTAGAGGACGTCCAAGCCATCATCAATTTGGGAAGCGACGGTAATTTTAACGTTTGGGATGTGGCCACCCTGTCCACCGGAGTCTTCAGTTTCTTCGATTTGAAAGATTTTGATTTTGATTTTCTTTCTTCTAAGTACGGAGAAACACCGACCCCTGAATTCCATCGGTATTTCCAGCTGGTTCCAAATCAGGCAGGCCAAATCATAGAGGGACAGAAATATCTAGTTAGAAGCGGACAAATCCTGGTGGATCAAGGCACACCCACCGAAAGAATCTTAGGTCCTGGCTCTGCTTTCATCGGGACAGCAGTGAATTACTTCCAGGATCAGTCTTTTTCTGAAACAGGAACGTTTTCTGTTGTTTATCCAGCGGTCTTCAGTCAAGTTGGCTGGATTGATGCTCAAAGCTCCTATTCAACCACTACTGCTCCTGAGCAAAATCTCAACTCTTTCGAAGGATTTTATGGAATCCAATCTATCTCGAGCGAAGAACCGGCACCAAATCCACTTAATAAAGCTCAATTATTTGAATACGGTAAACTGGAAACTGAATATCAATACCTCTGGGAAAATTTCACTCAGACCCGGGCTAATTTTTCTAGAATAGTTCCTTTTGTTAATAAATGGGGATTCTTAGGAGGTACTGATGCTAGAGGAAATATTTACAGACTAAATTCTTCTCCTGCTTTTAGTCCTACCAATTTTTCTCCTAGTTTTCAAAAAGAAAATCCAGATCCTCGATATTTAACCCATGAATGGCTGATTCTACAAGGGGTTCCCCCTCAATTTCCTGTCGATGATATTTCTAAACAAAAAAGTTATCTGCCAGGTGAAGTCGACTTTGAGAAACTGAGAAGCGGACATCCTAATTTTGCCCTGTATTTCAATTCATTTTTTACTGTTTCAACAGCTGATTATCCAGCTCCTTATTACAGTCTGAAATATCAGGGTTATGAATACTTTAGCTCTCTTAACTTCAACTATGCCACTGGTTTTTATGAAACCATTTTCAGAGGGGTAAAAATAGTTCTAAAGAAAAGAAGCAGTGTTGAAAACCCCAGTTCAGAGCTAGAAAAATACATTATTAACTACAGAGGATATGAAAACTACAACTTTTCTGCCATTTTAAAAGTTGTACCTGAGGACAACTCGGTCATTCAAAGTCCTGTTCGGTATGAGTTTATTGAAAATGTCCAGCAAAAATGCGTTTTATTGGTTGTTTATGTTGTCATTAAAGATTACAGAGCTTTACCTTTAGGCTCAACGGGAGGAACTGGATCGCCACCTTATTTAGATTATCTCTTGATGTATTGCATGAGTGATAAGAAAGAAGCAACTAACGTTGGAGCAACTGGAGCTAGTGGCCCAACAGGATCACCCCTCTATGATATTGCTGATATTAAGCTATCAGCAGCCTTAAATCTTTCGACCACTTCGGAAAGTTCAGTGACTACTTTTTCTAATTCCGGTAAGATTTACATCATTGAAAATTCCGATTATGACACTGATCTCAGAGAAGAAATCAATTTGTATTACCCTGTAGGATCCACAGGCTCTGTGTCTGATACTGGACCAGGTAGTTTCTATGTTCCCAGTCAGTCTTACACTTACCCCTGGTCTGTTGGCAGAGCCCAAAATTTAGTTAATTTTGAAGCTATCCAGTCAGGATCTTATGAATTTCAAATTCCTTTTGCCTTTTCTTCTCCTGTTACAATTCCAGTAGGACCTAGATCAGCATATTCCAATTATCCAGTTTTTCAGGTGGACGGGGGAGCAGATTATTTCGACTTTATCTTAAAACGAATTTCCCTATCCCAAATCTATTTGCGTGTCAATAACGAGAGCCCCTATATTAATTATACTACTTACGATTGGGATCCAATTACTGAAACTACCATAGTTGCTGAAAATTCTTTCCAGGTTTCTTTGGTTGAACCAACCGCTCTCTATAAACCAACAGGTTTGTATCCCGTCAAGAGCTACGAAGGACCACAAACACTAGGCACGAGCATTGTTACTAGTTATACGATCCAAAACGGAGGCTCTGAGTTGGCCAGCGATATTTTGAGATACGGAGGCCCGTATGAACCTTTGTTTAAGAAGGTTCTGAGATTCAAGGGGGACAAAACGGATTCGATCTCTACCAATCCCGGGGCAGATATCACTTTCAGAAACTGTACCTTTGCCCCTGAACAAGAAGGATTTGGTCTGATTCAAAATTTGGCTTTTTCAAAGGTTTCTTTGGATCAAAATATTCTCCAAGCTTCCCAGAATTTGCCTCAGGGACCAGTTTTTCCTCTGGTGGGTCAAACCCCAATTTCTTACAAAAATTTCTCAGTTTTTCTTTCTAGTTGGGATCCAGGCTACTATAACCTGTGGACTTCTTCTACAACCCAAAACCCGGTAGCAGGAACTAGATCAATGAAAGAAAACAAAAGTTTCCTTGGTTCAAAAATGATGCAGACCCCCTACACCCTTACCATCTACACTTTTATTACTTTGGAGCTGGTCAGAACATCAGGAAATACCAACGTTGACACTATTAACGCCCAGGCAATTGCCGCGGTCCCAGCTATACAGAATTTGAATCCAACCACTTCCAATACTGGAGTGGGCCAGTTGGGCAATTATCTGAGTAATGTGGACTTGCCAGTTTTCGATCAAGATATTTTCCCCCAGGTAGAAATCTTTTGGCAGAAGAATGAAATCTCCAATACAGTTATTGGATCGATTCGGTTGGATAGGATTCTAAGAAGATATTTACTCAATTCAGGGGTGAGTCAAGTTTTTGTTGATAATATGGTGAGTGAGTTCGGACTAGGTAATCCTAACAGTATCTACGATGATATTAACACGTACATCGATGACAATATAGTGCCAATCTATGAAGGCATTACTTTCGATTTGTTTGTCAAGAAAACAGGAGAAGCTTTATCAACAACTGAATTACTGGTTAGAGGAGATCTCATTAATCCAGATCGTATTAGATATGGTTACTACCAACAAAGCAATTTCAGTTTAACTAAAATCACTGATCTAATTTATTCCTTCGAATATCCACTTACTATAGGTCAAAATTATTCTTTGACTTTCTCTTTTAGAATTCAGAAAATTTAATTTTTTAGAGTCTGAATATATAAAGAAAGACATTATCTCCATGCCAACTTTGAACATTCTCAATTTAAATCTGGGGGATTCCCAAGAAGACATTAGAAACAAGGTCAATGCCAACTTCGAGTCCTTGATTCAAAATGGGGGTGGACCGCAAGGTCTGCAGGGAGAAACCGGACTTCCGGGACCGGTAGGTCCTCAAGGTCCTCAAGGAGACCCTGGACAACAAGGACTGAGAGGAACTCGCTGGTATGTTCAGCCCTCGTTTCCTGTGGGCGGAACCCCCGATCCTTTGATTGAAGGGGATTATTGGGTAGACACTTTCAATCAGAATTCTATTTTTCAGTACACGTCTGCTGGCTGGACTAACACTGGCTACAATCTTCAATCCGAGGAGGTTTTCACCACCTTGGTTGGAATTTCAGGCCCTAGCGGATCTAAGAATGCCATTGTCTTCAATTCCCCCTTTCCGAATCTAAATACTTTGGTTTTAAGTGATGCGGTATCTGTTCCTCAAACAGCCAATCCTACCTATGCCAAACTATTAATTTCAACCAATTCAGCCTCAGATTATCCCCTGTTGGAATTTTCAAAAACTAACGCTACTGGAGCTGGAACACCACAAGACTATAATAGACACCCGCAATTCAGGTGGCTTAACCCCGGCTCTTCTAACTACAACTTACTGTTTACAGTTCCTCAGGATAGTATGGAATTTAGATCAGGGGGTTCGATGTTAGTGCAAAGTTCTGCTTCTTCTCTCCAGTTTTCTTCGGCTAACACCCTGTCTTTAACCTCTGCGGCTACCATGACCGTTACCTCGGTATCCACTATGAATTTTACTGCTGGAGCCCAGCCCATGATTTTCACTTCTCAGAAGTACAATCTTTCTACTTCTTCTCTTAGTTTATCTGTGCCCTTGAGTCTAAGCTCTAGTGCAAGCGGTTATGCCATGACTTTCAATAATACTGGCTCTGGGTCAGGTCTTTTATTATCGATAACATCTACCAGCACCAACCAATTTTTAGCCAATTTTGCCTCGGGGGGAAGTAGCAAATTGGCCGTCAGAGCTGATGGAAAGATTTATGTGGCCCAAACGGCATCTGCTTTTAGATCCCTATCTTCTACCTACGATAATTCAGCAACAATTTCTGCCGTTACCTATTCTTATTGGTATTTAGGTACAAATATAATACAGACAGGCAACCTTCTTCTTTTCGATGCCTCTTCCTCCCCTCCAAATAAAGGATTGGCTATTCCCGTTGGGAATGCAGTCTCAAACAGCTGGACCCAGTATTTACAAAACTTCGAATCCATTCAATTAAGAGTTGTAAGCACAAATTCAAATAATTTAGTCAAAAGCGTTGCTTTATGGACAGGATCAGGAACAATTAATGCGGGTTCTAATACTGCAGCTACTTTTGCCAGTGGCCAAAGCTTCGTAGATTTCACCATCATCAGAGTTTCTTCTGATACCGATTATCAAGTTTATTATTCAACCTGTGGTGGACTTTGTGGTAAATTAGCATAATATGTCTTTCAATTCAAAATACATTTTTCCAGGAGACGACAAGAACGAAATTTTGTCCAAAATCAATTACAATTTTGGACAAATTTATTTTAATGCCGTAGGTAGTCCGGGCCCAATGGGAGAATATGGTCCTACCGGCATGATCGGACCTGTCGGACTAGATGGATTGACGGGTCTTACGGGTTCACCTGCAGTTCGTTGGTTTTTTTCTGCAGATCCCCCAATAGCCGCAGATTCTACAGCTAACGACATTTGGGTTAACATTGGTATCACGGGGTTTCAAAGAGTTTATTTTTATGACGGTTCGAACTGGGTAGATAGCGGAGAAAATATTCTTCAAGATTCTGAATTTGAAGCTATTACTGGAGTTTCTGGACCAGGGGGAAGCACAACCCACAATAGCATTATCTTTTCAGGACTCACTGCCTCTGATTACAGTCTAGTTATTTCCGATGCAGTTGGCACTACAGCCAATGTGAATCCAAATCTATCGAAATTAGTTGTAAGCACAAATTCTATCAATGAAGAACCTATTTTAGGTTTCAATAAAACTTTTGTAGGATCTCCAACCCTGCCCTCTTTTAATTGGACGGGACCCACGGCAGAATCCTATGGTATTTCCTTTGATAACCCAGGAGAAACCCGCATTTTATTGGGTACCACTGGAAGTTTTTCTGCTACCGGGGGATCTGGTGAATCAATGATTCTAGCTGGTAATACTTTTGTGCAGGTAACTTCTCAGAATCAAATCTTTTTTGAATCTTCCACGGGAGCTACTGGAAGTTTGATTTTAAATACTCCTGCTAACATTTTAATGAATTCATCGAACAAAATTCTGACCAGTAATAGTTTGGCATACCGGGATTTAACCGATTCTTCAGGGTTGACCGCAGATGCTAGTACATTGATAAATGCCTCTGGGAATCAGGGTTTGAACATCCAGATTTTAGGTCCAGGACCTACTTCAGGAACTCCCATTTACACTTTTGAAAACCCAGCGGGATACCGAATTTTAGAAACTAGAAGCAACAATTTAACAGTAATTGGAGAAACCGGACCCTCGGGTTCAGCTTCAGGGTGTCTAGTTAAAAAAATAGATATTATAGACTCTTACTCTTTAAATGGAAGAAGCGGTAGTCAATTTAAAGCTAATGGATTTTTTAATAACTATGCATCTTTAGAAATAAATGGGGATAATTCTGATGTTATTTGTATTAATGCTTATTATGATTATTTATTCGTAACTGGTGTAAATACTCCTATAGCAAACGGTGAGTACTATTCAATTTATTTACAACTGAGTGGATTTCAAAATATCTCGCCATCTTTCCCTGCTAATCCAGGCGTAAACAATTCTTTTTTAACTACCACTGGAAGAGTTTTTGATGTTTTTTTAGAAGACAAATCTGGGATTTGGCTCTCCGGTTATATTTCTTTTGGAGGAATAAGAACCGTATACCCAGGAGGAAGTTCTTCGGTTGCTATCAGTAATAACACCTATAGATGTTACCACATCAGGTTAATCTTCATAAACGATAGAACTATTTTCTACCAGTTTAACTATTCAGGAACCGCTAACAGATGCGGTTTGATTCCATATGTTTATACCGGTCCCGTGTCAGGAGGAGGAGGAATTGGTAGTAGCTAATTTTTGAAATGTGGAACAATTTCTTTTTCAGGAGGGCAAGGAATTTAAATATCAAATAGGCGAGGTAACTACTACTTGGCCCTGGCCTCGATTGTCTTACAAGACTGCTAAAGAATTTTTATTAGATCCTGGTTGTCAACAAATTTTTTCTAAATTCCAAGATGCCTACATCTACGGTCATTTCTTATGGAAAAATTTTCAGACCTGGGATTTGGATTTAGGTTTGGCTTGTGATTTTGATACTATTGATTGGGCTGAGGTTTCCGATAGCCTTTACACTCTTTACGACCTAGCCCTGAATCGACACTGTCTCCTAGTGGATATTACTGTTTCCCATCTTGATGTAGCTTTTGTTTTACCAACCAAATCAGAATTAAGTCAATATAACCTAAACACTCCACTTTCAGAGTGGAGATTTCCCCGAATCAGTCCTCTTGTTGAAGGTCCCTACGCTCACAGATATGTCAAGATTTGTAGAATGGAGAAAAAAATAGGAGAGGAAACCACGATTTTCGATTACAGACATTCGCCAAGAACTGCCAAAAAAACTTCTATTTTGTACGGAGAATATTTAGCCATGATTGATTTCTCGGAAGTTAATTTACATCCGAAGATTATCAGTAGAATAGCGAATTCTGGAAAAGAATCTCTCATTAATTTTCTAAAAGTTCCTGAATTCTTAACTTTAGAAGAGAAAGAGTTTCTTCAGATCCAAAATTATTAAGACCTTAATTCTTTTTTTTCTGGATTGAAATATATACAGAGGATTCTAATTTTTTTTATGCAAACTACTTTAACCCAGGAAGAAATGATCTCAGCTGAAGATCTAAAAATACAATTTTCTAGAGTGTTAGAAGATATCTCTATTGTGGATAGTAAAATTAAGAATCTTCAGAAGGAGGCGGGTCATCTTTTGACCAAACTAGAAAATTTAAGAAACTCAGAAAAAACCTTCTTGACCAGACTCTCTGATAAATACGGATCAGGGTCTTTGGAACCCTTTAAACTAATATATTACCGTGAATAAAATAGAATCTGGATCAAACACAGTTATTGCCTCTTTATTTTTCTTCATTCTGCTTTTGATACTGAGCCTTTTTTTAATCAGACAGTATGAACTGACGGAAGTGGCGGAGCAACGAGCTGCTAGAAACCACAACAACTACCTAGCCCAAAAAGATTCAGTTCGCAGTCTTAATTCTTCTTTTGGTAGTGTGTTAGCAGAAAAATCAGCTTTGAAACTTCAATATGATGAATTGTCACACGATAACAAAGATCTCATCAAAAGACTAGAACTGGCCAGAAATAAAAAGCCAAGCGTTGTAATTCAAACCGAAATAGTTTATCGGGATACGGGTATTTCCGCTCCGACCTCGACCGTTTTCCGAGACAGTACCCGGATTTTACTTTTTAAACACGAACCAAAATTACCAAATAAAAACTTTCTTTCCCTGACCGGTCAAATCCCCTATCTGATAGTAACGGATTCCACCTTGAATCCAGATGGCTCATACAAGCTGAACTTCAGGCTTGTTTCCCAGCCTGTTTCTCTGAATTTTGAACAAAAGATTGATCTGGTTACAGGACTCTATACTGATCCTGCAACAGGTCGGGTTTATGTGAGAGCAACTACAGATTTCCCCGGGATTAGTTTTTCAGAAATGCAAGCTCTGGAGATGATAGATGATACTGCCACCAGGCAGGCTTTGAAAAAAGCCAGAAAAAAGTTTGGCATAGGACTCAACTTTGGATGGACCTTAGCAGCAGGGAGGACCGGCTACATGATGGGGCCGGGTGTTACTGTTGGCTTGACCTATACTCCAACTTTTCTCCAGTTTGGGAAATAAATATAACAATTTACATGGCATACACCACAACTTCCAAATACGTACAACTCACTCCCTATCTGGTGATGGAATATATGTATGCGGACCAGCCAAATCCAGAGACCTACCCGGTAAACTCTGGAAATCCAGCAGTTTCTTTTAACAAACTTATTAATGGAATTTTAGAATTTAAGGGTGCACCCACCAACGACGTCCAGATCTACAACTGGGATGAAAACTACAGTGTGACCCAGAATACTTCTCTGGATAATGTGGTTCAGGTTTCCGAAAACGCCTTCATTTCACTAAACCCCAATTTAATTGTTCCCTACAACGATTTCAACCCCAAACTAACTCCTACTGCCAATCTGCCCATAGTTTTTCCTTCTAACATTTCGGTTATTTATGACTCGGTCCGATACCACATTCTTCAAGGTTATAATCTAGAAAATATTGACGGATTGATTCTGAGTATTGCCTATCTAGGCCAAGATGGCAGCTACGTTACTTTTTCTCAAGTCCAGTTAAGCTCTGGTAATGCCCAAAGTTATACCCTGAATCCGGCACCTTTGACCATTGGTTCTAATATCTTCAATAAGTATTTTGAGGTGAAAATCCCATCTTTCGTCGATATGAACAACCAGTTTGCCGTGGCTTCTGCTCAGAATAAGCCCAACACGTTGGCCGGAAAAACGAGTAAAAACGGGCAAGGGTATGTTAATGGAGCTCCAATGAGGATCAACGTGTGGCAAATTCTAGATACTTCTCAGGTTAATGGATACAACAAGCTTGGATCAAACCTTTATGCCACTCTGTCTTTAGAAACCGAAGATCCTTTCAAGAACGTTGGTGCCTATATCGCTCCGGCTGACACCGGGGATTTCTTCGAATACTTTGCCACAGATGATGGAGGTTTTATTGAAAATTTCATTCTGTTTCAAAATTCTATCGGCAACCAATATTATATCGACCACAAAATCGAAACTATTGAACAAATTGGAGCTGCTTTGTTGATAACTGACAATTTTTCAACCCTGCAAACCACTGCGTATGATCTCCCTTTGCTCTATCGTCCTATAATTAGAAATTCAGGTTTTGCCTCCAGCTTCACCCTGAGGTACACAATGACTTTAGTTAATAGTCTCAACCAAACGAGGCTTGTCAGGCTAGCAACCTACACTTCCAATAACCCAGCCAAATACGGAACTTACATTGCCCCTCTTCAACTTTCAATCTATCCCCAGGCTCAAAAAATCTACAATAAATTAGCTACCCAATCTAACATATCCGTCCCAGCAAATACTATTGCTCCTCAGGAAATTATCCGGTACCAGAATGTGTTCTTTGAGAGAAATTTAGTTAACACTACTTTGACCAACTTGGTGGTAAAAGGTAATATCATCACTCAGGCAGATGCGGGGGCAACAGATAGCTTGGCCTATGGCTTGGGCCAGGCCTACATTACGATTTCCCCGTTCGACAATTACTATAAATTTACTTTTTTTAAAAGAAATCCGGACGGCACAACTGATCTAATTGACCTTACCTCCTCGGGCACTTTTAAACTAGTTTTTATCGATAATCAGAATAACAAACTTTTCGCTCCCTCAATAGCAGATAAAAATCTGGCCAATTCGGCCAAGGGCGAACTTGCGTTTAAACTAGATCAAAGCCTGTCTTCTCAAGTTTTAACCTTCAGTAACCGAAGATTTTACATTTCAAATCAACCAATTCAGGCGGAGACTAATACAGTGAATGGGAAAAACGCAGTGCCAAAATTAACTGGAATTAAGAACAGGTTGGCCAGAAAATCTCTTGCTCTCAGTAATTCCATTTCCGACGTGCAGCTGGAAGCGACTGAGGTTGTAAATGTTAACACAAATCTAGGCACTGCCAGAATTTCTGCCAATTCTTCTTCCGTCCTCTACTACGGAAACTGGCTTCAAGACGGAGAACCCGTCCCTTCTCCAGGACTCACAGGTCAATCTACAGTCCAAGAATCTATTTTGTTGCAAAAAAATCCTCAAATCTCGATCGGAGGAACCAATCCCAATGAAGGCACACCCGTCATTCAGAATAGCAAAAGCTCTTGGCAAAATGTTGCCCCCGCCTCGGGGGTCAGCATTCCAGCGACAAGCAATTCCAATACAGGAAGTTCAAACACCACCGGTTCAGCTAATTCACTGTCGGGGTTAGGCTTGGCAGCTTTCAAATCTGCTATCGCATCTGATGTTCAAGGCAAAATTTCTCTGGGTTGGACCACGATAGAAATTATTGACTATTTTCTCAACCCATCGGCAGCTGGATTTCAAATTTATTCTGGCATCACCAAGGAAATTTTCACGGATGCAGTCACAGGAATTTTCAACAATTTTGATTTGGCCCTTCTTAACGAATACGGCAACACCGGGGGAGGTAGAACAAACGGGGGTCCAGCCTCAGGAGGAGGCAGCACTACCAATCAGAGTGGTCAAGACAGTGGCAGCGCATCTCCTGCCTTTCCTCCTTCCAGCGGCGGAGCACCTAGGCCAAGACCCAATATTGGGATAGGAACTTTATAATCAGTTGGCATGGCGATATTAAATGTTAGATCAAACAGTTTTTATTTCAACTTCCCTAAAGGATTTTTTCCAGGCTCGGTAGAGACTAAGTGGATTGATTATTTAAAAAAACAACCCACTCCTTACGACACTCTCACCTCTTTCATGAACAGCAGTATCCAATCTGTTACTTTTCCATCCCTGAATATAGATTTGGTTGCTCAGACTAGAAATCTTGGCAAACAAATAAATTACCAAAGTGCAACTCCTGTTCAGGATTTATTTTCTAGAGATTTTTCAGTTTCTTTCAGAATCAGTGAGGGATTTGTGAACTACTTTATTATGCTAGAAACGGTTTTAGATAAATTGGCTTTTCAAAATGATGATCTTTTTACCCCCGTTCTGCCCCTCCGTATCTTAGATAACGAGGGGGGTGTGGTAATCTCAGTACTTTTTAAAGAAGTCACTCTAACATCTGTTACTAATATTGATTTAAATTACACTGCTAATTCACCCACCGTTTCAACTTTCACGGTTAATTTTAAATGTAATTTTATGGAATTGAATTCAGAAGTGCAGAAAACAAATTAGATATATAAGCAAAACAAACAGTCACATGAAAAAATTCTCAGATCTAGCCAGAGTGAATGAAATGAAATATGGTCAACCGATGTATGGAGAAAGCGACCTAAAGCAGCACATGAAAAATCTGCTAGTTGCTGCTTCAGGTAACGACCAAAGAGTACTCAACGATATAGTAGATTGTCTCACGGACGAACAGATGAAAAAATGCTACGACAATCTAGCGAAAGTTTACAATTACACGGGTAAAGTTGGGGAAGCAGTTCCAGCTAACCTGTAACCTGTTTTTGAGTGTCTAATTCAATTTACGTCGGGGTAGATTTTTCCCTGAATTCCCCTGCATATTGTCTATACAAAAACGGCAGTTACAGTTGGTTGTCTATTACTAGATCGGATAGGACCCAGCAATCCCTTATGAAATCTGAGATCAAGCCCTATTCTGCTTTGAGCCAGATGTCAAACATGCACTTAATTTTTTTGGACAGAAAGTCTTTTCCTGATTCTTATACTGAAAAAGAAAGATCAAAGATGCAGAATTATCTTGAAATTGTGGATAGTTTGTGGCACCATCTTTCTTCACAAGTAAAACCTGAAGATAATCTGGTCGTTGCCCTGGAGGGTTTGAGTTTTGCTTCCAACGGTAATTCTTTAATTGACATTTCAATGGCAACAGCTTTACTGAGAGAAAGGATAATTGAAAGAACAGGATTTGATAATTTTCATGTTTATTCTCCAACCGCTGTTAAAAAATTCGCCTTTAAGGGAAACTGTAAAAAAGACGAGCTGTATTATGCTCTCTTACAGAAAAACGAACCCGGATTGGAGGATTTTCTAAATATATTAAGAGCAGGTGCTGATTCCTGGATTTCCCCGAGTAAATCTGTCCAAAAGCCTCTGGACGATCTAATTGACGCTACTTGGATTTGTCTGTACCTTTTAGCATCAGAAAAAAATAATTAAAGAATATATAGTGGGACCTGAAACTTTTCAATCTCAAGGTCATTAAAGGATCAAACTTAAAAAAACTTAAAGAAATTATGGAAAATTTAGACATTTTTAATTTAGATTTAGAAAATTTTATCACTAAATCCAAGGAAAAAGAGGGTAAAGATCTTGAATTTTACAAGCCTTACCCAGAATCAGGTAAAGATGGTGTTTACAAATCTCTTATCAGATTTTTACCTAATCAGGCAGATCCAGCCAAATCTAAAATTCACAAATACTATGTGTATTTGACCGACCCTGCTACTGGTGATGGATTCTCAGTTGATTGTCCTTCCACCGTCGGTAAGAAGTCAATTTTAAAAGATATTTTTTGGAAGCTGAAAAATTCACATTCTGCAGCTGACCAGGAATTGTCAAAAGGTTTTAGCCGTAAGGAAGATTATTATGCTCTGATTCAGGTTGTTCAAGATAAAAACAATCCGGATTTAGAGGGCAAAATTATGATTTTTAAATTCGGAAAAAAACTGAATGAAACTCTGGAAGCTCAATTAAAACCCGAATACGGAGAACCCTGTAATCCCTTCGATTTGTTCGGGGGCAAGCTTTTCTCTATTCACTCAAGAAAAGTTGGAGAGTGGAATAACTACGACCTTTGTTCCTTTGTGGGGGATAAATGCCCGATCGAAATCAATGGCAGAAAAATGAAGAAGACCCCTGAAGATATGAAGGTTATTTTAGAATATTTGGAGACAGGTCCTAAAAATCTCACGGCCTTTGATTATAAGGAATGGGATGAAGAAACCAACCAAAAAGTAATGAACGTTATTAAAAACACAATTCCTGACGGTAGATTGGTTAATGAAATTCTTTCGGGTGTCAACAAATCAGAAACCAAAAATTCAGAAGGTGGCGGATACACCGTCCCCGCTTCTTCTTATTCTTCAGCTTCTTCCCCTAGCACCAATAACATTTTCGAAGAAGCTGCATCAACTTCAGTTGGTAAAAGCCCGGAGCCTGAAGAAAATCCTAAAGCAGGAATCAAGAGACCATCTTCACCCATCTCTGCTTCTTCTTTGGATGATCTTTACGCTGATCTTTAATTTTTGAGTGTGTTGGGTGAGAGGAGAATCCGGGGGGATTCTCCTCTTTTTTAATCTACTGAATCTATGGAACTAGAAAGAATTAAATCGTTAATAGTTCAGTCTCTGCACAACGTTTTCCCAGGAGACAGGGTAAAACAGAAAATTTTCCAAGCTGGCAACAGATTGAATTTTTCTTGCCCTTATTGTGGAGATAGTGATGATGCTCGGAAAAAAAGAGGAAATTTCTACACCAACACTTTTGCCTATAAATGTTACAACGGAGGATGTAATGTTTTCAAAGACGGTTACGCTTTTTTTCGGGATTTTGGCGTTGCATCGGATTTAACTCAAGATGAAAAGAGGGACATTTTAGAGATCATCAAAGAAAACAAAGAAAAAAGAAAAACCCTATACGGTTCTTTCGACTTTTCTTTGCTTTTCAATCTTGATTTCAAAAAGTATGTAATAGGTCGATCCGAATTGATGAGAAGGCTGTCTCTGGTAGAAGTAGGAGGTTCTCAGGTTGAACCCTATCTGCTTCGAAGAAATCAACCTCTGGATCACAGATTCGCCTGGGATCCTAAAAAAGAAAGATTGTTTCTGTTTAATTTAACGAATCATGACGAGGTAATTGGACTTCAGCTGAGAAATATGTCTCCCCAAAACGGTGGTTCTAAATACTACACCTACAAATTATCCGGGATTTGGGAGAAACTTTTAGGAGTGAAAGACGGGGAGTTCTTGAAACAGTGCACAAAAATAGATCCAGTTTCTCATGTGTTTAATCTTTTCCAAGTTTCTTTTGATCGTACCATCACTATCTTCGAAGGCCCCATGGATGCCTGGCTTTGGAAAAATTCTGTAGCTCTCTGTTCGGTAGAAAACAAATTCCCTTTCGAATTTGAAGATGTCCAGTACTGGTACGATTGGGATGACGCTGGAAGGAAAAAAACATCAGAACTATTGACCCAAGGACGCTCTGTTTTCAATTGGAAAAAATTTCTAGAAGAAAATTCCATTCCAGAAAATAGGAAATGGGATCTCAATGATTTAGTCAATTATTTGAGAGAAAAATCAATCAAAATAAAGAGATTCGAGGGTTACTTTACCTCAGAGGTACTTGACCTGGCTTCTTTTGTTACCACATAATGTTTATCAATTACATCCCAGAGGAAAAACCAAAATCTGAGCTAAAACTAAAATTCCCGTGTACTCTTCACGAGATTCAGGAGTTAGAAGATTTGGGCAGGATTGAGGAAAACCTACAAATACCAGACCCGGTAAAAAAAATAAATCGTTGTCAAGTGGTGGAATTGGGAAAGAAAAAAAAGAGTAAAGGAGGCTTATTTTAAAACTATGTCAGAAAAAGAAAAAGATTTTGTGAAATTGTTCGAGGAAGAAAGAGCGGAATGGAGAGAAAAAATCCAGGTGATTTCTTTGAGTTTGAAGAACATTAAAACTGTTGCCGAAGCCCAGATCGAGCTTTTTTCTACCCGCCAGATTCTGATTGAATATGGATTCAGATTGGCAACAATTATCACCAAGCTGTCGACCAAAGAAAGGCAGGAGCGGGCCAGAAAAATGAAAGATTATCAGGAGAACAAAGATATCCGTTATGGCTCTAACGAATTGAAAACTATGATAGAAGGAGAGGTTGCAGAGATCACTCAGAAAATCGATTTGGTGGAGGGACATAGAAAATACATAGATCAGACAGTCCAAACCGTAGACCACATGTTATATGGAATCCGTCAAAGGATAGCACTAGAAGATTATCTTCGGGGAAATACGATAAAATAATAGAAAGTATGCTGAAATTTTTAGTGTCAGAGGATAAACAATGGTTGTTATTAAATTCTATGACCCCGGAGGTTGAAAAAAAGCAGGTTGAAATTTCTTTGACACGAAAAGTAAACAACTGGTTTTTCCATCCCTTAGTCAAAAAAAAACTCTGGGACGGAAACATCAGTTTTGTCGATAAAAGAGGGCCAGTTTGGAAGGTGCCCGCTGGATTGTGGATGGAGGTACATAAATTGGCCAAAGAATATGGCTATGAGGTGGAAATAGAAGGGCTAGATGAATTAATTTTTTCTGACCTGTCTTTGGAAGAATTTGCTTCTTGGGTGGAACAATTCTTTGCTGACAAGGAGATGAAACCCAGAGACTATCAAATTGAAGCGGCTTGGAAGATAGTTAAATTCAGGTATTCGGTCTCTGAGATAGCCACTTCTTCAGGGAAGACCCTTATAGCTTTCATGATTTTTGCTTTTTTAAAACAGAGGGGCCTGATAAAAAAGTTTTTAATCGTCGTACCCAGTACTAACCTTGTATTCCAAGGGAACGATGATTTTATTGACTATGGGATCGATGAATTAGGGGTTAAAATCCAACAGATAGGAGGAGGCAGCAAAATGAGGGAAGGTTGTGATCTTATTATTGGGACTTTTCAATCTTTAGTAAAACAAGAAAAAGAATTTTTCGAGGATGTGGACGCTGTTTTCGTCGACGAGTGTCACCATTCCAATTCAGTTTCTATCAAAAAAATTCTATCCAAGTGTATGCACACCGGTTGGAGATTTGGGCTCACGGGAACTCTGACCAATCGAAATTCAGCTGACCACCTGACAATTCAGCAGTATTTAGGTCCTGTTTTAGTCGAGATTTCTCCTGATTTTCTTTTTCAAAACAATCATGCTACTCCTGTTTCCATTAAAGTTGTGATCCTAGATTGGTTAGATCAAGAGATCAAAGACAAACTTGCCCAGCTAAAATACTCTGCCCAGAATTTGGAGGGCAATGACATTTATAATATAGAAAGAAAATTGGTTATTGAAAGTGAGAAAAGAATTTCATATATCGTCAATTTCATTCTGAAAACATCCAAGAATTCTTTGGTTCTTTTTCAATCAGTCAAGGATGAATATGGCAAGCAAATTTGGAACAGGTTGAGAGAGATGGACGGCAAAAAAGAGGTTTTTTATGTTGACGGTGACACAGATGAAAAATTGAGGGAAGAATACAAAGAACGCATGAAAGAGGGGGAGAATAAAATCCTGGTAGCAACCTTTGGCACATTTTCAACCGGCATCTCAATCAACAATTTACACAATATTTTCTTGGTAGAGTCTTATAAAAGTGAGGTTCTGATCAAACAGAGTTTAGGCAGGGGGATGAGAAAAATGGAGGGCAAAGAAAAGGTGAACGTTATTGATTTCGTGGATGACTTTTCTTCTCCAAAATACCTCAACTACCTTATGAAACACGGGGAGGTTCGCATGCAAATTTATAAAAAGGAGAAGTTCAAGTACAAGATCTTCAAAGTTAAATTGTGACTCTGCTGGGATATATAAATCAAAAACAGGTTTATGACTAGTAAATTAAAAGATTTTGCCATGTTTTCTGAATCTAGAAACAGAGGAAGGATGGGGGATACTTACAGATTCAATAGGTACTTGGATTTAGAAAGAAGGGTAGAAGATAGGTTGTCTAAATTGAATTCAGATAGGTTTGATGAATGGAAACCCGAACCAGATTCTTGGTCAAGTTCGAACCCAGGAGCAAGTTCCAGATTTCAGGCTATGGCGGAAAATCCCAGTGGAGCTGGGGGTAGGTTGTTATTGAGAGGTTTGTCTTTGGTGCAAAAAATAGGGAAATCCATTGTGGATCTTTTTAAAATGCCTTTTTCTGGAAGTGGTTCTCTGAAAGATATAGAATCAGAAAGGCCCGAATATTTAGAAAAGTGGGGAAATAGTATTATGAAAAGCGGTAGAAACAAGAAAGAGGATTACGAGGATTTTTATGAGCAAGCTTATGTCAATGGAAAAAAAACATTTGGTAAATTCTTTGATCTGGATTTTCCTGATTCTGAAGAAGCCAAAGTTTATTCGGATTACGTCAGGGGAGCCAGAAGATTTTATGATTTTTGACCATGATTTTAAACTACACACAATATATGCAAATAAATGAAGGGGGAGCTGCTATCAGTAGTTCCAGAAAGATCCGGGAGGATGAAGTGGCAAAAACCCTGCTTCATTTGGAGAAGGATCTCTTTCCTGTACTAGGAGGTGGAAAATTGAACAAGGAATACTTGCTTATTGGAAGCATTGGCAAAAAAGAAAATCCGGATGACACTTCTGGAGACGTGGATCTAGGAGTTTCTAAACCATTTTTGGCCCGGCAATGGGGTGTTCCAGAATCCAAAGTGCTGGACGTTTTATCAGAGAAACTTAAAGACCAGCTTCCTGACATCCTAGGTTACAATCCAGAGATCAAAATGTACAAAGGGATCAATATTGTAAGCGTTGAATGGCCCATCGAGGGAGACATTAAAAACGGCACAGTCCAATTGGATTTAATTCCTATTAGCGATATGAACTGGGCTAAATTTATTTTTTACTCACCCGATCAGAGGAAGAAAGAATCTAAGTACAAATCTGCTCATAGAAATTGGTTATTTCAAGCCATTCTTTCTGCTCTGAAGGAAGTAGATTCTGTGGATGAAGATGGACAAATTATGGATTATAATGGATATGTGCTGAAGCTTGGGGATGGTGTTTTCAAAAACAGAAAGACTTTCAGAGGGGCAACAAAAAGACTTTCCCGCCCCAAAATTCTCGAGGATAGCACTTTTCTGGTTACTCGAGATCCCCAAAAAATGTTAGATTTGCTTTTTGGGTCAGGGGTTAAACCAGAAGATGTTAAAACTTTTGAGGACGTTTGGTCTTTAGTTAAAAAACCTTCTTTTATTCACGCCGATAAATTAGAATCTATTGTAGAGGATTTTGTCAGGTACTTAGAGAGAACCAGTCATGAGATTCCTAAAGAAATAAAAAATAGAGCCTAGTTATGAAAAATTTTCCCGATCTTTTTTTTAGTAGTTTAGATTTTTTGCTGGAAAAAGATGGGATAGATTTTATCTTTATTCGTCCCGATGGGATTTTCTTTAAGACAATTCTAGGGTCGGATGGTTTTATCTCGGTCAATGAAACAGGTGATTATGAAGTTAAAATTGGACAAGAAATTATTTACACGATGGAAAAATCTGTGTATGATCTGATAAATTTTGATGCATTCCCACCTCCTTTACCCATTTATGTTCCTCTTCTTTTATTAGCCTGGAATTCTTCATTACACACCAAATCAAAATTAATTATTGGGAAAATTTTAAACAGTCTTTTTTTTCTGGAGTCACAAGGCTATATTGATTTAGGACTCCAAGAATATGGGAATCTGTCCATAATACCCAATCTTACCAATCATAAATAAACCATTTCATGTCCGGCATTAATCATCTGTACGATTTGTACCATAATAAAGGAGAACAATTCATCAACTCTCTTTTCAACGAGTTTGTTACCATCAATGAGAAAATGGATGGTTCTGCTTTTAGTTTTGAGCGGGATCAGGAAACTGGAAATTTTAAATTCTATCGCAGGGATCAGAGAAATCCAATTACTTTGGTGGACCGCACTCTAATGAAATACTACGAGAAGCCAATTTCTTATATCACAAGTCTTCCTCCCCACCTGATCGAAAGAATTCCCAGAGGCTGGAGATTTGGTCTGGAGTATTTTGCCAATACCCAACCGGTTGAAATAGTGTATGATCGGGTTCCTAAGAACAATTTGATTCTGTCCTATATCCATCAGATGGCTCCGGGAGGTAAAGTCGCCCGAACTATCCAAAAAAAGGAAAAATTAGACGAGTGGGCTGATCTTCTAGGGGTTGAAAAAAGTCCTATCATATTTCAGGGACTTCTCCAGCCAGAACAGAAAACTGCTTTAATGGAATTTCTAGCAACCCCATTTAAAGAGCTGACCCGAAAATTTTCCACTCAAAGTTTTGTCAGATTCATCATTTCTGTTTTAAACCCAGCCCTTGAAAAAACTGCTTTGAACGATAATTTGGATAAAGATGTAGAAGGAATTGTGTTTAGATTCGGTCATCCGGATCGAGAAAGTGAAACCATTTTAGCCAAAATGGTAGACCCCATCTTCACTGAACTGGCCAAGGAAAAAACCAAACAGCAGATGGAGAGAAAGCCCAGCGATTTCTTGGGCTTGACCCTTCTAGATGTCATGAATTACATACTCCAACGAGGAGTAAAGTCTTTCGAAGCAGAGGGGGAGTCAGAAGAAGAAAGGTATATTTCTTTTATGTCAGATGTGTTTGCCAAGTTTTTGAGTCAATACTCGGAGAAGTATAAAGGCACAGATTTCGATGAACCTGATTATTTGAAGAAAGAAGAATTTAGACTGAACAAACAGCTCATCACCGACAGACGTGTCCTTAAATGGGTTGAGGAAGATCCTGCTTTCGAATCCTTGTTTAAGTTGATGTTGAATTCTTTCAGAAAAATTAAAACCAGGGCTTCGGGCTTGGTTAAATCAGGCACTTTAGAGCAATTCAACCTGTTGGTCCAAGAGATCAAAGACTTTGTTACCAAGAAAAAAATCAACGAGCAGGATTTTGCCAGCTTTTTAGAATTCAAAAAAATAACTTCTCCCCCTGTAGAATACCTCAGAGAAGAATTAGAGGACAGAGAGGACGAAGAAAATCCACACTTTTCTTTCGATGAATTTATTTCCAAACTAGAAACAATAGACCAAAAACACGAAGAGCATCTTCAACAGCAGGAAGAAAAAAAGGTAGAAGAAGGTCAAGAAGAATCCCCGAAGAAAAAGCAAGAAGCAAAAAACATCAATGTCATGCTGGGTCGATTTCAGCCTTTTCATTTAGGGCACCTGAGGTTGGCACAAGAGATGAAGAAAAAGAACGATTTTCCAGTTTTCGTTGTTGTTGTGTATCCAGGCCATAACAGAAATAAAAATTCTCCCTTTGATGAAGAAATCATCACACAATATATGGATGCCTTAATGGAAGCCTATCCGAAAGATTTTATCGGCTACGAAATTGTCAAATTAGGTCTTTTAGGTTCAGTTATCAATAGATTGGTTGAGGAGGGTTATACACCTCATTTGGTTGGAGCAGGGGAGGATAGAGAAGAAGATTACCGTAAACAATTTGAATACATCAAAAAAACGGAGTTGCAAGATAAATTACCCCAGGATTTCAAACTTCACGTCAGTAAAAGATCTATGTCTGCCACAGATGTTAGAGAAATTCTAAAAGCAGGCAATTTCACAGCCGTCAAAAAATTGTTACCTCCTGCTGTTTTGAATCTATACGAAGTTCTGAAGACTGCCTTGAAGGATTAACGAAATCATAGAGATATATAACATAAAACAATCTGCAGTGAAAGTTATTCTCCCCTATTCTCAATTTATTACCCAGCTGAACGAAGCTGATGGATTTGGAACTTTACCCTTTCTTTTTAAAAAAGACGGGGATCTATGTTACTATTTTTTCCAAGTTGACAAAGAAAAAGAAGGACAACAGGGCTATGTTTTTTTAATTGGTAAATATTCTAGATATGAAAACATGGAAGGTCCGAAGAATTCTTATGCAGTTATGAATATAAATCAGATAGAACCTGAAATTATAGAAGATATTGCAGTTGAAAACACCAAAAATTTACCTGAAGCCAACTCCACCAAGTTTAAATTAAAGGGAGGAGAACTAGCCAGACTCTACAAACAAATTGGTAAATGTCTGCTCAGCTACCTAGAAAAAAATCCCAAAACAATTAGAATAATAGATGAGATGAACCAAAATTTGGTTTTAAGTAACTACGAAGAGTACACCAGATCCATGCTCATTTCAGCCTTAGGAGATGAGTGGCATTTACAACCTGGTTCTAGAAAAGGGATTTTTGTTCTAAATCGTTAGTTAGGGCGAAACTTTTCCTTTCGTTTTTCTATAACGATAAAATTTTAATCATGGAAACTTTTCAAGAAATCAAAAATCTCATCGACCGCATCGAACCTGAATTCCATAAATTTGCAGAAAAAGGAAATAAAGCTGCTGGAACTCGGGTTAGAGTTGCAATGCAAGAATTAAAAAGGCTTGCCCAGCAAATTAGGCTTGAAGTGCAGGAGCAAAAAGCTAATGCAGCTTAGTTTTTTTCCTGTATTTTAAAAGGCAGTCTTCGGACTGCTTTTTTTGTGGCTTTCCATTTCGATATATACAAAAAAAAAACAAGCATGGCCAGCATTCTAAAACTCTCTGATTTTTTACTAGAAGAAGAAATCAGTCGTAGAGAAAAAAAACTCGAACGCAAGAAGGAGCGAATTCAAGGAAAATTGGATGCAGAAAAACAAAAAGGTTCTAATGAGGATCAGCCGGTCCTAGGTAGCCAAACAGGAAACGAAAAACGTTTGAGTACACCTTTTTATCAGATCCCACCAAAAGTATTACCCATGGATCAGAAAATAGAAGTCAACAACCAAGAAATTCAACCTTATGGTGTTGCAAACGGTGTTATGAATGTTTGGATCGAAGAAATTAAAAACGAGGTTCTTAATAATATTGATTCTAAATACAAAAATACCATTAAGGCACTAATCGAGAAATCTCTTAATAAGATTTTCCCAATCGTTTCTAAGTACTTAATTCCCACAGTTAACTTTAATGGTGAAAAGATTGTTCAGGAGACACAAATTCAACCTGCAGAATTCTGGAACCAAATTTGGCCTGAAATTTGGAAAGAAATGGGCACTGTAGAGAGGGGGATTGTTAAAACAATGACAGATTTAGATGCAGAAACCACTTACGAGCAATTAGTGGAAATGACAGGTAAAGCTTTATCAAGTGAAAATTTCTCTGGTTATAACCAGGTTGTGTCGGAACAATTATCAACCCTGATGGAACTTTTTGGAACAACTTTTTCTGCTATTTTCAAAGATAAACCGGTTCAAATTTCTCAAACTTTGTTGGGCACAATAGTGAAAGATTTGAATTCAAAAGGAGCTAAAATAGAATTCAAATCTTCTGAAAAAAATCAAGAAGGACAACAAGGCTTGGATAAGGTTGAGCTCGGAAATTCAGCTGAGCAAGTGTGGGCTGAAAGGATTATAAAACAAATAGAAGCATATCGGGCACTAACAAAAACAGAAGGTGGCGAAAAATCTTCTGACAAATCAGAAGGGAAATCTGGCAAAGAGTTAGGCATAAAAGACATCAAATTTCCGTCTAAGATAGAATCACCGGATGATCTGGATAAATGGGTTAAAAGTTTAACTACTGAACAACGAAATGCAATAAGAGCTGCTTTGGCTAGTAATACCACTACAAGAGGAGGAAATGAATCTGGACAAGGTGGGGGTTCATCTTCTTCAGGAAGCCAAACAATTTTAAAGAGAGGTATGAAATCTGAAGAAGTTGGAGAACTTCAAGATGCACTAAAAATGGATGTGGAAAAGGAAAGAACCAATTTCGGGCCGCAAACTGAAGCAGCTGTGAAAAAATTCCAACAGGAGAAGGGTTTAAAAGTTGACGGGGTGGTTGGACCAAAAACTAGAGCAGCATTGGGTTTATGAGAAACAAAACATTCCTTTCTGACTTAAAATTGAAAAAAAATCCTTATGTCTTATTACATCGCAAAAGTCCAATTCGAGTCCGGTGACAACAAAAAAAACGGAGATCCTGTTATGATTAAATCAGAATTCTTGGTAGAGGCAGAATCAGTGCTCGAGGTAGAACATAAAGTTGCTACTCACCTCTCAGGGATATCTGGTTTTTTTGAAACCACCCAGATTACTAAATCAAAAATAGAAGCCGTAATAGGCTAAAAAAACAAAAAAAACATGTTACATAGAAATCCTTTTCAGCCTCGGTTAGATCTTAAAAGATCTGGTCAAAATTTGGACCGAATGCCAAATAAAATCCACGAGGCTGAAACTGGTTCCTATATTCCTCCTCAATCTCCAATTGCTATTCAGCCAGGAGATAAAGGATTTGAAATAGTGGGCAAGGCTTACAACAAGTGGCTGTGGACCTTCCCTGAGTGGAAAAAGAAATCTTCTAAAATCATCAATCCTGCTGCCAATTGGGGTTTGAACGCCAAACCTATGACAGCTGCCCAAATCAAGAAAAAAATGAAGAATCTTTACCTCAAAGAGGGTTTTATGGATTCGAATTTTTTAAAAGGGGGGAAGTCAGACAAGATAACAATTTTAGATTTGGCTCTGCTCCACTCAGAGAAAAAAAATCTATCTATATCGGCAATAATAGATCATCTAACACACCAGTTAGTAGATGGGGTTTTTATTGAGATGGAACACACCGATTCGCCTCAACAGGCTAGAGAAATTGCCATGGACCATCTCTTTGAAGATCCTGACTATTACACCAAATTAAAAAAAATTGAAAAATAAAATGCCAGCAGTTTCAAAAGCACAACAATCTCTAATGGGTCAGGCTTGGGCCTTGAGAACAGGTCAACTTAAGTTGAAGGACATAGATCCTAAATACAGAAAAACCATCAAAGAAATAGCAGATGGGGAGATGACAAATAAGGAGCTAGAAAAATTTGCCTCCACCAGATCTAAAAAACTTCCTCATTACGTAAAAGAAGAAGAAGTAAACGAGGAAGAGATTTCAGAAAAAGGTATTCCAGTATCAGGAGCTACTTCTCCCTTGATTGGTTCCAAGAAAGTTCCTAGCTTCTCTCCGGGTATTAAACCTGGAGGAGGAATTAAACCCGTTATCCCCTATTTAAATCCAGAAGCAACCAAAACTAAAAAAACAATGTCCAATTTGGTCGACTATAGGGATTATATTAAGAGTAAGAAGAAGAAAAAATAGCATGAGATTTCTGCTCGAATATGAGGACTATGATCCCAGAGAAGAATATCTATCTGATACTAGGAGGCATCTTCATCTGGATTCTATCCGCAAATCCGACATCTATCAGAAAATTCTGGATCTAGGTTTTATCGAAGAACACTCATATCAGCAGAGTTTAAATAACACCTTGAAATTTTTTCGGCCGGAACAAGATTCTTTAGAACCAGGAGAGGAGAAGATTTTTTACACCATCCACCCCACGGGCATTGTAAGAAGATACAATCCAAAAATTGATGATGTTGTACCCGAGGGATTCGGTAATGAGATCAAGAAATTTCCCGGACCTTTCACAAAAACTTCCGATTACATTAAAGCACTAAATTACCTCTATTATTATCTTAGAAGAAAAGAAATGAGAGGAAACTTTAGATAGTTGTTGAGATATATAAACAAAATTAAACTCCTATTTTTATGTCTTGTGGATGTGGTAGCGACCAAAATCTGAATCAAATTCTTGCTGATAGACCAGAAATACAATCTAGTGATGACCCTTATGTGGGGAAAACAGTCAGACACACGAGCGGTAAAGTTTTATCGATCCAATCACCCATTAAAGATGTCAATGGGATGGTTATTGGCTATATCGCCATCGAAGATCCAGACCGAACGGTCCGAATTTTTGCCAAAGACATCTCAGAAATATTAGTATAAATCCATGAAAAACACTTATTTTCCAACCGGTGATTCAACTCAAGGTTACGCAGTTGTTTGTTTAGAAGATCTGTCCGATGAAATGCCTTTCTTTGAATCAGAATGTTTTGGCTCTGACCGCGTTTTAGAAAGATTGGCCGATTGGATGCATGAAAATGAATACTGTGCAGAAACATGGCAGGCAGAAAAGTTTGTTCAAGACTCTGGCTATCCTGATTTTAATTTGAGTGAAAGCGAAGGTGCCTTCGCCACTTTGGATGCCACGCCAGGAATGGGGCCGGTAACCCCACCTCAAGGACCTGGGACAAATCAGAATTTTTATGATGTTGCTAAACAGGGATCTGGTGATAAATTTCCTAGTCTAACAGTAGGGACCCCAGCCGCCCAATATTCAAAAAAGAAAAAAATCACTAAAAAAACCAACCCGATTCAATCTTTCAGTGATTTTATTCAAGTTATGAAAAAATTTCAGGGCAAATAACGACAAATTGTCTTGAAAATTGGGAAAAAAGGTGACATTTTTTCGATTTTCTAAATAAATTCAGATTTGGTACAGAGATTGATCATTAGTGATTAAAAAAAATCACTATGAAAAATATGTACTACTACCACCCACTGGAAATGATGGAGAGAATTCTAGGAAACGATCTCAAGATCATCGAAAATCTGGACTATAGAGTCTCAGAACAAGAAGATGCCTTCGAGGCTCTTTTCAAAATGCCGGGTTACAAACAAAACGAAATCCTGGCCGAAGTCAGCGATAACATTCTAACTCTGCAGGCAAAATCAGACACCAACCCTTGGTCGTCCGAAATTTCTAAAAAGTTTAAACTTCCAGACTCTGTTCAGGGTCAAAAAACAGAGGCAAAACTTCAGGATGGGATTCTGCACCTCAGAATACCTAAAAGGAAAGAATCTCTGACCAAAAAGATCGAAATTTTATAACCTTTAGAAGTTTCTTTTTAGACAAACCCGGCTGAACTAAGCCGGGTTTTTTGTATGTTTGCCCCATGAGAGAAAGACTTATTCAAGAAGATTACCAGGAAGAACCCTGGAAAATGCTGGTTTGTTGTATTCTGTTAAATCAAACCTCTAATCAGCAGGTGAAAAAAGTTTTAAGTGGTGTTTTTGAACTTATTCCTAATCCTGAAGCAGCTTCGATCTGTAATCCAATTTTGTTAACAGAGTTAATTAAAAGCACCGGTTTTTCTAAAGTAAAGAGCGATAGAATAATCCGTATGAGTCAAAAATGGATTAGAGGATTTTCTGAAGTAACGGATTTACACGGAGTTGGTAGATATGCTTCTGATTCTTGGAAAATTTTCATCCAAAAAAATTTGTCCATTCAGGTTACTGATAAAAAACTTCAGTCTTATTTAGATTCGGTTTTAGCTTTTCCGGAAAGCGTTTCATGAATTCTTTTTTTCATGTATTTCATGATTTTCTTTGAGTTCTTGTGGTCACTCATTAGCATTTTCTGAAATTCTTCCTCCTCAGCCAATTCATCTAAGTAGGTGTAAAGATCTGTCGTGTTGTAAAGATCGTCCACCACCTGGGGCATTTGGGTGTAGGCTGGCCTGTAATTCCTGGAATTAACGTTGTCTTTGTACCATTCTCCGGGCACAACAACACTACCGGGAGCAAATGCGCTCCAATGTTCTCCTAAAAAATCCTCGAAACTTTTGATGCTGGGGGTCATATGTGTATATATCCGACCGGATTAGACAAAAATTGATTTCAAATTTATGATTATTGATATAGAAAATAAAGGGATTGGTTTAACAGTTTCTACTTTTTCGAAAGAGGGGAGCGTTGAATTTGTCAACATAGAGATTCCTGAAGAGGAAAGATTCGTTTGGGAAATTTGTTCAGCTAGCGATCGGGCCAGAGACACAACTTGGAAAAATTGGGACGGTAGGCCTATCAAAAAAGTAAAAAATCAAAAATATGACAAATATAGGATAGTTCAGTTGTTGGAAGAAACGGATCGAAACCTAACAGCTTCTCTCTGGGAATCCCAAATTCCTAAAAAATATTTTGTAGACATTGAGGTTGAGATGACGGACGAACTGGGGGATTCGTTAGACACTTTGAGCGCCAAGAACAGAGTTTTATCCATAGGGATTGCAACCGACAAATGTAAACTAATCGTGTTAGGCTTAGATGAATTAACCCCAGTAGCCCAAGCACAAATTCACGAAGAGGTGAACAGTTATCTGGGTAAAATGGGGGATGATTGGTCTTTCAGGTACATGAAGTTCGAATCAGAGTACGACATGATGTACACTTTTTTCAAAGACATCGGAGCCAAGATGTCCCTGATTACTGGTTGGAACTGGTTTGGTTATGACTGGCCTTATTTGGTCAATCGGGCTAAAAGACTGGGTATAGACCCTAAGATTATGTCTCCTTCCAAATACCTCATTGGCAAGAATCAAATTCCTGTTCACGTTCAAATGGTCGACTACCTGGAGATCTACAAAAAATGGGATAGAGTCATTAAAATCAAAGAAAGTAATCGGCTGGACTATGTAGCTGAAAAAGCAACGGGACTTAAGAAAATTCACTATGACGGTTCTCTTCGAGCCCTATACCAGTCTGATTTTAAAAAGTTTATTCTCTATAATGCTATTGACTGTGCACTGGTTCATTACATAGACAAAAAGTTAGGAACTTTATTGACCTATTTCAAAATTGCCTGTCTGAATGGTGTGGAGATAGGCAGGGCTTTGTCTCCTGTCTGGTCAACAGAAGTTATCATGCTGAGAAAATTCTTGGCCCGAAAACAAGTTTTTGTAAATCTACGTAAAGAGGAGAATCACATCAAGTTCACGGGAGGATATGTTAAAGAACCCATCCAAGGTCTTCATGAGTGGGTTGCTTGTTACGACTTTGCTTCTCTGTATCCTAATACGATAGTTCAGTGGGGTTTGTCTCCAGAAGTCTTTAAAGGAAAGAATCTTTCCAGTTTTGAGAGTGATTGGACTAAAACATCTTCGGGCTCTTATTTTGGTGGTGATGACGAGCAACCCATTTTAAAATCCATCATTAAAGATCTTTATGCCCAAAGAAGATCGACCAAGGATAAAATGCTACAGTTACAAATCGAAATTGATAAAATAGAGAAACAATTAAAAAATTTAACGTAGAAAATTTCAGACCACAAGGGACTACTTAGATATATAGTTTACTCTTTTAAACCGACTTAAAAAACTTCCAAATAATGACAAAAACTAATTTTCAAACCTGTGCCCATTTAGAGATTAATAACAATTACAAGGAACTAAGAGACCAGGGTGAAGACGCTCTGGCTCTGATTTTTAACCTCCAAAAATCGATTCAAGAAGAAGTTTATGGGTACAATTTTGAAGAAATACAGTCTTCAATCAAAAAGTTAAAAGAGTTCATCGACTGGAATGAAGAAGCCATCAGAGACGAGGATAGAGAATTACAAAACGCCTTAACTGGAATCCACACTTACCCATCCTGCTGGAAACCCTGGAAATCCAAACACTCGGAAGCAATGTCTAGATCTCTGGCTGATTTAACTGAAGACGAGTTGAAGGAGTTAAGATACGAATGGATAGATAAACTTCATTTCATGATGAATGAGGCCATCGCCCTGGGACTAACCCCAGAATCCATCACCAATTATTACGTGGCCAAGAACAAACACAACATCGAGAGGCAGGCCAATAATTATTAAAAAAAAACACCAATTTACTCTAATCTAGGGAGACCTATCTGTGGAGAAAACCAAAAAAAAAACTAATTCTCATGCACAATCCAGAAGAAATTCTTCCCGCCGAAAGCCACTTTGTTATCAAAAGAAGTGGGGATAAAGTTCCTTTCGAAACCCAAAAAATAGAACAAGCAGTTGTTAAGGCAATGCAAAGTGTTAACACTGTAGATCCTGAAATGGCAGCCAGAATCGCAAGATTGACTAAGAAAAGTCTTTTCCGAGGTGATAAAAACAGGGTGCCGCATGTAGACGAGATCCATGATATGGTGGAAAACAAACTCATGGACAACAATCTGAATGAAGTTGCTAAGGAATATATCATTTACAGGGCAAAGCACCAGCCCAATCTTTTTTCGAAGCGGATCAACCTGAAACCCTACGAATACCCAGAATTGGTGGAATATGTTGATGCAATCAGGCATTCCTACTGGGTGCACACCGAATTTAATTTCACCTCAGATATTCAAGATTTTAAGGTTTACTTAACTGGACCAGAGAAATCTGCCGTTCAAAGGGCAATGCTAGCCATCTCACAAATTGAAATTGCAGTTAAAACTTTTTGGGGTGATTTGTACAAAAAAATGCCTAAACCGGAAATTGGTAGTGTGGGTGCCACCTTTGCAGAATCTGAAGTGAGACACGCCGATGCCTACTCCAACCTCATTCAAGTTTTAGGCTTAAACTCGGAATTCGAGAATCTGTTGGAAGTACCCGCCATCAGAAGAAGAATCAAATATTTAGAGAAGTCTATTTCTAATTCTAAATCTGTTGATAACAGAGACTATTTTGAATCTATTGTTCTTTTCTCGATGTTTGTTGAGAATGTTTCTCTCTTTTCACAGTTTCTGGTTATCCTTTCATTTAACAAACACAAGAACATGTTGAAAGGAATCAGCAATGCCGTAGAAGCAACTTCAAAAGAAGAAAACATCCATGCAGAATTTGGTTTTGATCTGGTTAATCTCATCAAAAAAGAGAACCCTTCCTGGTGGACCCAGGATTTAGTAGAAGATCTTATTGATGCTACCTTCGAGGCCTACGAAGCAGAACTTGAAATTGTGGAATGGATTTTCGAAGAGGGTGATCTAGATTTTCTCAGTGCGGCTGAAACTGTTGAGTTCATCAAACATCGTTTCAATCTTTCTCTGAACGCCATAGGTATTCAGAACATCTTCGAAGTTAAAGATAATCTATTAGAGAAAACCGAGTGGTTGAATGATGAAATTTTGACCACCAAACACACCGACTTTTTCAATAAAAGATCTATTAATTACAGTAAAAAATCCAAATCAATTACCGTTAACGACTTATTCTAAAAAAATTAATTATTTATGACAGGGGACAGAAAACCTTTCGATTGGATCAATTGGGAATCCATGACTTTTCTCAAAAGAGGTTATTTAGGCGAAAATGAAAACCCGGAGGTAAGGGTAAAAGTTATTGCCGATCATGCGGAAAAATTATTGGGTATGCCCGGGTTTGCCGAAAAATTTTATGACTACATGGGCAGAGGTTGGTATTCTCTTTCGTCACCGGTCTGGGCTAATTTTGGAAAAAAAAGGGGTTTGCCTGTTTCTTGTTTTGGCTCTCATATTGTGGATAACATTGAGTCCATTTTATACACTCAAGGGGAAGTAGGTGAAATGAGTAAAATGGGAGGAGGAACTTCTGGTTATTTTGGAAACATTAGAGGCAGAGGATCTACTGTTAGTGATAACGGCCATGCCCCGGGAGCAGTTCATTTCATGAATCTTTTCCAGAGTGTGGTGGATAATATTTCTCAGGGTTCAACCAGAAGGGGTAGATTTTCACCTTACCTGCCCATCGATCACCCAGACATTCTGGAGTTCCTCGATATTGGAACAGAGGGTTTCCCCATCCAGGATTTGACCCATGCTGTGACTGTATCGGACGATTTTATGACTAAGATGACTCTAGGAGATCAAGAAAAAAGAGAAGTTTGGGCTAAGGTCATTCAGAGAAGAGGTGAAATAGGATATCCTTATATTATGTTTAGTGATACCATGAACTCGAAATCACCAGAAGTTTATCGGGACAAAGGCTTAAAAATCTCAAATTCCAATCTTTGTTCAGAGATTGCTTTGCATAATTCCGATGACGAATCTTTTGTTTGTGTTCTGTCTTCCATGAATTTGTTACACTATGATGAATGGAAAGGCACAGACGCGGTTCAAACTATGGTTTATTTTCTGGATGCCGTGGTAACAGAATTTCTGACCAAAATAGATAATTTGAGACAAGACGGTACAGTTGAGGGTCAAAGAGCATTCTTTTATTTGTCCAGAGCCTACAACTTTGCCAAAAGACAAAGGGCTCTGGGCTTGGGTGTTTTGGGATGGCATTCTTTGCTCCAATCCAAATCTCTGCCCTTCGACTGCCGGGAAAGTTCCCAGCTAAACGTCGAGGTTTTCAAATACATCAGAGATGAATCCTATGCGGCATCTCAGCAGCTGGCCAGCATCTTTGGAGAGCCCGAAATGCTTGTTGGATACGGTCGAAGAAATGTGACTCTGAATGCTATTGCTCCTACCACTTCTTCTGCCTTTATCTTAGGTCAAGTCTCTCAATCGATCGAACCCATTTGGTCCAACTGTTTTGTTAAAGATGTTGCTAAAATTAAGGTTTCAATTAAAAATCCCGTTCTAAAAAAATTGCTGATCGAATTGGATAAAGACACCAAATACATTTGGGATAGCATTAAAAAACACGATGGATCTGTTCAACATTTTGACTGGTTAACAGAGCATCAAAAGTCGGTGTTTAGAACTTTCTCAGAAATAAACCAGGCAGCTATTATTAATCAAGCGGCGGTCAGACAGGATTATATTGATCAGGCTCAATCCTTAAATTTGATGATTTCTCCTGAAATGCCCACCAAAGATGTCAACAGACTCCTTATTGATGCCTGGAAGCTGGGAATTAAAACCCTTTACTACCAGCATTCTATGAACTCCGCCCAAGCTTTTGCCAGAAAAAAATTAAACTTAAACGATCTCCAGTGTGTGGCCTGCGAATCTTAAGAGATTGTGTTTGGATATATAGTTCATGGACTTAGTTAAGAATTTCTCAGAATTTTTGATAGAAAGAGAATTGCCGGATTCTCAAGGAAAAATTCTAGTTGTGATGGGCCCTCCCGGATCGGGCAAAGGAACATTTTCAGAAAAATTAGCAGATAGAAAAGGGTTTCATCATATTTCAACCGGTGAATTGCTCAGGAAATCTAAAAATCCAGAAATCAAGAAAAAAGTTGAAAGAGGAGATTTTATCGATGATCAAACGGTTGTTAAGATGATTAGAAGAGAACTCAGAAAAATAGATCCTAACGAAGGGATCATCATCGACGGATTCCCTCGTTCGGTTAAACAAGCTTCCTTATTAGATTCAATGCTCGGCAAGATGGGGCTGGGACTTAGCCACACCATCTATCTAAACATAGACGAAGAAACAGCTAAAAAAAGAATTACCGCTAGAGCAGAAAAAGAAAATAGGAAGGATGATAAAGATCCTGAGGTTGTGTCCAAAAGATTTAGGGACTATGAAGAAAAAACTGCTCCTCTTATTCAACTTTACACTCAGAACAGAAAACTAAAAAAATATAATGCAGCCAAAGGTAGTGAAAGCGTGTATAAAAAAATCATTAAGGACCTAGAACTAAACCAAACTTCAGATTCCGATTAATTCGCCTTTCAAATTTTTTCTATGTCTGGTCAAAAGTTTTCCTTGGTTGATGATTTCATCGATAAGTTTAAACATTCTTTAACCCACAAATCCAAAACATCCACCTCCAATCGTAATCATTTGGAGGAAATTGCTAATTTCTTAGAATCCCTGTGGCGATCTTTCAATGTTGAAATTTCACCGTTTCGGGTTTCACTAAGTAGAAATCCGGTCGTGTACTTGAAGTCTAAAAATTTTACTTCCGTCGACTTGATGTTAACACAAATAGAAACACTTCTAAAGCAGCATCAAGTAAAATTCAAAAAACACAAATATTCTGGCTGTTATCCCTTTTTTTCTCTCTACAATCCCACCATCCCCTCTTTACTTTCCAGTAAATCCCATACTCTATTAACATTGACGACCCAAGGAAACTCCAAAAAACCCTGTTTTAAATTGGAACTTCTTCAGGATTATCAGGTGGTAAGGATTCTGAATGCCCAGATCAACAGCTTAGAGGTTGTAATTTGGACCGGGCATAAGATGTCAAAATTGATATTTGAAACGGATGCTACCCAGATTGGTTTACCCCTTGAAACTGGGGATTTAGTTAAAAATCTGAAATCGGTAGCCACAACTAAAGAAAATAGCTGGAAAATAGAGGCAGATTTTATTTTTTATGCCGGTCAGGGTTTAATTCTTGAAAAAATCAGGGAGCTTTCGAAAGCATAGTTTTTCAAGGAGAAAAAATCCCATTATTATTGTCCATTTCTGAAATTTTTTCTCGTTTCTGGATATAATTAGAAATAATTTTCTATGTCCGAAATACTACCAGAAACCGATATTTTCCCGGTTTCACAAGCATCTGCTACTATTAAGCCCAAAGATCCCCGTCAAACGTATTCTTTTTGTCTCGTGATGATTGTTAAAGATGAGGTTGACACTATCAGAAAATGTCTGACCCAGGTGGCTCCTTATATTTCTTATTGGGTCATTTGCGACACAGGTTCCTCGGATAACACTGTCCAGGAGATTGAATCAACCATGGAAGAACTGGGTATTCCAGGAGAACTCCACCACAGACCTTGGGTCAATTTTGAGGTGAATCGAACGGAAAGTTTGGAACTCTCTAAAGGTATTTGTGATTACAGATGGATCATTGATGCTGATGATACTTTTGCCAACCTTAGACCAGGCACAAACCCTTTTATGGACTTGCCGGCTGATATAGATTGCTTTCAACTACAATACAGACTCAATGCTTTGCAGTACTTTAGGGCTCAAATAGTAAGGTCTGATCAAGACTGGGTTTACCGAGGAGTTCTCCATGAGTATTTAGAATTGCCAGGCAAAACACCTTTAGTTCAGGCCCAGATTCCTGGCGATAGATGTTTGGTCAATGCCGACATTTCTCCTCTGAAAAGAGCTGCGACTTTAGAAGAAAAGTACGCCAAGGATGCGGATATTTTACTCCGGGCCCTTGAAGAAGATCCCAATAACACTCGATATATGTTTTATCTTGCCCAAAGTTATCGGGATTCTGCTCAGAATGAAAAATCTTTGGAGTGGTACCAAAAAAGAGTTGAAGCGGGGGGTTGGCCTGAAGAAGTTTACTATTCGATGTACATGATAGGTAGAATCAAGGAAAAACTAGGTTATCCGATTGAAGAAGTTATCACAGCCTATTCTAAAGCCTGGGAATTCAGACCTGAAAGGTTAGAGGCAGTTTTTCACTGTATGAGGAAGTTAAGAGAGCAAAACCGGTGGATTTTGGCTTTTACCTACGGAAACATGGCTTTAAAAAATCCAGGTACCCAGGATATTCTGTTTGTGGAACCTGAAGTTTGGCAGTGGAGACTCTTAGATGAATATTCACTGGCTGCTTTTCAAACAGGAAATCCAGAAATCTCTTATGAGAAAATGAAAGCTGTAGTAGATATGCCAATGTTTGCCAGTTTAAATCCAACAGAACAAGAAAGAATCAAAAGAAACCTTGATAATTTCAGGGGAGCAGCAGCTCAAAAATTGAAAATCCAGCAAGAACAGAATACGAAAAGATAGGATGGAAAAAAACCCAGAAATGGAAATGCTTTCCATGTATCCTGTTAAAAAATCAGATTTGGGGTTCCACGGCAATCTGTTTGGAGGTCAGCTTTTAAAATGGATAGATGCGGCCGCTGCCGGCTATGCCATGCAACTCTGTGACACCCCCCGGATGGTAACAATCTCGATCGATAAGTGCTTCTTTGAAAAACCAGCCAGAGAGGGTCAGCTGCTCAAAATTTACGGCTCTCCTTCTCAAGTAGGAACTTCTTCCATTACCCTTTACGTTGAAGCCAGAGCACACAATGTTTATACCGGTGAACAAAAACTGATTCTGAGAACTCATATCAGATTTGTCAGAATAGATGAAGATGGTAATTCTATTCCAATATCGGAAAGAGCCAAGATTAGGATTCAATCTCTGATGAAAGAGGAGTCTGATTCAGTTTCTTAAGTGAAATTCTTAAATCAGAAGTGCCTCGAATCAACCTGTGCCACTTGCCTTGGGGAATGAATAGCTCTTCATTCTCAATTTTTCGGGGTAGATCGTTGTCCAGCTGAATCAGCCAGTCGTTCTTTTCTAAAGCCCTAATAAGTCTGTCTTCCAAATCAATGTGCCAATGAAGCTCCGAGCTGTCTACGCTGGCAGAAAAAAATCTTTCGTAGGAATTATCTGTGATCTGCTTTTCTGAAAAAGGTCTAGTTTCTACCATGGACTTGATGATTTGATTCCCAACAGTTTTCGGTATCTTGACACATTACAGGACCAATATCTGGCCTTCCATTTCGGGCCTGGATTATCACAATTGTGTCTGGCTCGAAAAGACTTTGACCTTTTTGGATCGTCGTTCCTGATTCTCATCCCGGGCTGGCCAAATGTAACCATGACAACGTTCCCGGACTCGTTTTTGGTGTAAACCCCAAATTTTCTGGGAGCACCGGGGGTTCTAAAAGGTTTGTTGAGCGAAACCTTTCTGCCCTTATACTCTGCCTCGTGCAAATCTTCTTCAGGAAGGGGTAAATCCAACCAGACCTCCTTACCTTCGAAAATTCCTCTTCGACCTAGATCAGTACTAATTAAGAAAGTGTCATCGTAATCTAATTCAATCGAATTTGATTCCCAAAGACGTCTAGCCTCATCTATCACTCCATACCAAGCTTCGGAACCAATCCTAAAGACGCTAGTGGCTAGAGTGAGATCATTCTGAAGATGATACTGCAGATTTTCGCTGATTTGTTCCTTAAATTGTTCGAAGTTGAGTATTTTCATTGCGGTGTGTTTTTTGTGTCGTACGCTTCTATTCTTTTGGCTAGTTCGTTTGCCCTATTTTTCACTTGTTTTGCCCAGTCGGAATTAAGCATCTCCTTAGCTGCCAACTCATAATTTTTGTTTTTAATGTGTTCTAGAAATAATTTGAATTCGGATAACCCTGATTTTCCTAGATTGAAAGCCATTTCAATCAAAACACACTGCACTGGCAGAGGGTGCTCATCGAAGTTGGGAACCAAAGATTTGGCATCAAGAAATGCTGTCTCTGAATCTTGTTTAAATAGAGTCTGAATTTGTGCGGGGCTTAATTTTTCTTTTCCCGCTCTGATCAATCTAGGATTGGCCCCAACCGACTTTAACCTGGCATCGGCATCCGATCTTTGGAGATTCATGCCAATTCCGATAGTTTGTTTTTTTCTAGAATCTATATAAATTTTATCCTTTTCCCCCTCGTGCATTTTTATACTTTGCTCAGCAATTTGTTTAATTTTTTCTTCTCTTAGATGAAATTCTTTTGATTTCTGGAGGAAGTTATTTGTCACTTTCAAGTGAGTCATGTAATTTTTAATAGCATCGATTGTTTTTTGATCAAAAAAACCTAATTCCGCATTCACCAGAGATCCGACGCTCTTATATGAATAGATGGTTGGAAATTTAGCAAAGATTTTATTAATATCCTCTAGTGTTTTTAGATTGGGTATTTCCAAGAAAGTTTTCAATAACAAATCCTCATTAGTGCCTATGCCTTTCACGGATTTTTCCAAACGGTTTGCAAGATTGACTGGATTGATTGGGTTTTCTTGTTCTAGAAATAAGTCACCTGATTGAAATCTGAGGGTATTGTTGAAATCAACAAAAGATGAGATTCTGGTTAATTTTCTTTTCATCTTTTATATATCTTTTTCGTCAAGTGACAAACAAGGTCTCGAAACCTTAAAAAATTCTACCATAGAAGACTTTCCATTGTCTTTATGTTTTACATTTACCCTTATATCCTATGACTACCCAGCCCAGCAAAAAAATTCAAGTTCTTAGTGACTTTGAGCATATATTGAAAAGGCCCACCATTTACGTGGGATCTGTCAAGCTATCAGAGGAAATGATTCCTCTGGTGGAAAGCGATAAAATTTGTCTGGCCTCTAAACAAATTTCAGTGGGGATGTACAAGCTCTTCGATGAAGTTTTTTCTAATTGTGTGGATGAAGCCAAACGCATGAAAAAACCCATGCCCTGGATCAAAGTTTTCGTGGATCCAACCTTGAACTCTGTGACTATCGTTGACAGTGGGGGTGGTTTTGTAGATGGTTCATCAACGAACGAAAAAAGTAAAATGAGCAATATTCAAACTGCGGTTTCTATGCTCAGAGCCGGTTCAAACTTCGATAATGAGGGCACATCGGAATCTCTGATTGGCACCAATGGAATGGGGGTGAGTCTGGTGAATGCTTTGTCTTCCTTCTTTTCTATCCGCACCACTAACAGTAAAGAATCTTACAAACAGGAGTGGAAGAATTTTAAAGCGGGCAAACCTGAAGTTCAACCTCGCAAATCTGAGGATTTGGGCACTGCTGTGACTTTTTTACCTTTGGGATCTATTTTTGACGGATGTAAATGGGATCAACAGATTTTACATTCCCTGCTCATTCTGAAAAAAAGAGTCTTAGAATCAGAATCTCACACCAGAAAAATAGACATTGATTTTTATTGGGGTGCAGAAAAAAATGCTATTACAACTACATCCCTACGTCAACTATCGTATAAAACCCAGTTGGGGGAAATTTTAATTTGGGAAAAAACGGAAGGTTCCGGATCTGTGGCTTTTGTCAACAGTGCCATGTGCACAGGTATTCACCAGAAAATCATCATGGATCTAATCAATGGAGAACTTCAGGACTCGTTGGCTCATCACTTCTATGATTTTTGCTTTATTCTAAATCTGCCCCCCGCCTTGGTCAAGTTTGGAGATCAGAATAAAACTAAATATGTCACCAAGAGAGAAGAAGTTGAAAAAATTATTACAGATTCATTCGAACCCCAGCTTAAAAAATTCTTTTCTACTCCTCTTTTTAAGAAAATTAGAGATAAAGTTGAGGAAAGAAAAAAAGATACAGCCCTCAAAAAAATCAGGAAAGAAAAGAAATCCATCAACATCAAATTCTCCCATAAATATTTCCCTCCCAACTCCAGAGTAGCAGAAAACATTTTCATTGTTGAAGGACTATCAGCCATGGGAAGTATTCTTCAAAAAAGAAGTCCTGCCCGAGATGGTGTCTATGCTCTGAAGGGCAAGATTAAGAACGCCCGGACTTTGTCAGATCTTTCCGAGAACAAGGAAATATTAGAACTGATGCACATTCTGAATTTAGATCCAGAATCAGCTTTGGGCCAGTGTCCTTACCAAAAAATCATTATCGCTACTGACCAAGACCCGGACGGATCCCACATTACCTCCCTGCTCATTTCCTTGTTTCACAATTGGTTTCCTTGGATCATTGTTAAAAGAATGCTTTATTTTTTAGAAACACCTTTAATTACTTCAGGGGACAGACAAAAAGAATATTTTTATTCACTGTCGGAATTCAAAGAGGCCAGCTCTAAAAAGAAATTATCAAACATTAGATATCTCAAGGGCTTAGGATCTCTTTCTTTGGACGACTGGGATTACGTTATGAAAAATAAGAGAATAGTTGCTATTGTGGGAGATAAAAAAGCTAATCAGATGCTCGAGATGGCTTTTGGAAATTCTTCAGAGCTTAGAAAAAACTGGTTACAAAACAAAATTTAAAAATTCAATTTTGAGGCACGGATATTGTTGCATTAATTTAACCTTGGGAGAGACCCAGGGACAACCCAGAATTACCACCAACAGGTCTATGGTAAAAAAGACATTCTTGACCAAAGGTCTTGAGTATGCAGCTGAATTGGCTCTCTCTAATTGCATGGATCTGGTCCAAGTCATCAAATGGAATAATCAACAGGGAATCAAAATGTATCGAATGTCTTCCGACATTTTTCCCTGGTGCAGTGAATATGAATTATCAGATCTGCCGGGATTTGACGAGATCCGACAATTTTTGCAGATGGCAGGGGAAGAAGCTAAATCCGGAGATCAAAGACTAACTTTTCATCCTTCTCACTTTGCAGTGCTAGCGTCGAATAAAGAAAATGTGGTTGCTGTGGCCCAAAAAGATTTGAGACAACACGCGGAAATTATGGATTTAATGGGATTGGATCAATCTTATTTCTACCCCATAAACGTGCACGTCAATACTGCTCAACCCACTAAAGAAGAAGCGGCAGAAAGATTCTGCCACCAGGTTCAGTTGACACCACCAAGTGTCAGGAAGAGATTAGTGGTGGAGGTAGATGATAAGAAATCAGGTTTTCACGCGGAAGATCTTTTCCAACTGGTACATCAGAAAACTGGAATCCCCATCACCTTTGATTATCTTCATAACCAATGTCACCCTTCCACTCTCTCAGAAGAGGAAGCACTTCAGCTTTGTTTCTCCACCTGGCCGGCTGAAATTCCTCCTATTGTTCATTTTTCATCTTCCAAGAAAAAATACGAGGACCCCAAGGCGAGAGAAGTAGCCCATTCTGATTGGATCTATGAAAGTGTGGCAAATTACGGATTAGAGATAGATATAGAGTTCGAAGTTAAAATGAAAGAACTTGCTCTTTTAGCCTATCTTCGAGACTTTCCTTTTATCTTTCCATGAAATCTTTTAGAAGTTTACTCATATAAAATAAACCTATGAAAAAAATAGAATCAGAAGACCTTCAAAAATTCCAGGAATTCGAACGAAAAATTTTAGAGATCGAGCTCCCTCGCATCAAGTACATTCCCGATTTAGAAATCCAGGCCGAAGTTAGAAAGCAAGTTTTGATTGAAAATTACGGGGAAGAAAAACTGACGGAAGCTTTATCCGTAACCGGAATGGAACCCAGAGATCTCGGGTTAGATTACCTCTTTTTTCAAGTAAGTCAAATCCTTCAAAATAACCCAACCTAGTGAGCAGTTTCACCCGTAATTTCGATTTATCTGGCTGGGGTTCTTCTTATGAAGATCATCCTCAGTATGCCATTCTGAAGAAAAACATTGATCGAGCAGTGCATGATATTTTTCTTCAGGCTCTCCGAGATCAGCAAGTTGAATTTTTATCTATTTTCGAATCTGAAGCTAGGATCGAAGATTTTGTCAATAGAACTCTAAAATACTGGGAATTAGAAGAAAATTATGAAGTTTGTGCGGAAATTCAAAAATTAAAAATCCAGGTTATTGAAAAATGGAAAGAAATTCCTGACCTTCACACAACACAAATTAAAAAGATTAAGGATTTTTTGCAGGGATTTCTCTAAGATTACATGAAGAACTACTATCACATCTTGGGGGTAACCAAAGAATCTACCCCAGAGGAGATCAAAAAGAATTATAGAAAGTTAGCTCTTCAATATCACCCAGATAAAAACAATCAAGATCCTGTTGCTGCCGAAAAGTTTAAAGAAATTTCTGAAGCCTATGAGGTTTTAAGCAATCCCCAGAAAAAATCACAATACGATCGACCTGCATCCCCTTTTGGGGGTCACCCTTTCCAGGCCGGGCCTTTCCAGTGGGGATTTGGAGATCTTTTTAACAATGCCAACAGCAACCCTCTCTATACGGGGGGAGTTAAAAGAGGCAAAAATATTACTGCAAAATTACAGGTCACCTTAGAAGAAAGCATCAAAGGGTCGAAAAAGACCGTTAATATTTTCAGAAGGCTACCCTGTGATTCCTGTCAAGGAACTGGAGCTAAGGAAGGTAAAATCAGAATCTGTCCTGCTTGCGTGGGTCAGGGTTTTATCAAAAAGGTTGTCAATACTGGATTCGGACAAATGTTAATAGATGAAACCTGTTATACTTGCTCAGGGGTAGGAGAAGTGGCCGAACAGCTTTGTATCTATTGCACAGGTTCTGGTACAGTTAGAAAAACAGATCAGGTTGAGATCAAAATTCCACCTGGATCTGTTTCTGGAATTTCTTTTAAAATGGATGGCAAAGGGGATTTTGATAGGGTGCCCTGTGATCCTGGAGATCTAATAGTCGTGGTAGAAGATGTTAATCACCCCTACTATAAAAGGGATGGCATCAATTTGATCTGTGATTGCGAGATCAACTTCGTTCAGGCCTGTCTGGGCACAGAGGTTAAAATTCCCAGTCTGGAAAATTCTGGGAAAGATTATAAAATTTCTATTCCCCCTGGTACTGATCCTGGTAAAATATTAAGACTGGCTGGAAAGGGGGTTCCAGATTTTAACACTGATTTTAGAGGAGACCTGTTGGTGAGAATAAAACTTGTTATTCCCAAAAAGTTGGATGAAACTCAGAGAGAGTTTTTGGCTACATATCAGAAAATATTCTAAGATGCTCATATATTCTTTTATCGGTTGGGGGATTACCAACATTTTAGTCAATGGTTCTATTTTTGATGAGTTCAGAAATTACTGCCTAGTTATGCTTCCCAAATTGGGTAAACTGCTCACCTGTATGCAGTGTTCTGGATTTTGGGTTGGGTTTCTAATGGGTTTGTTAAATTTTGGCGGAGTCATACAAAATCCATGGGCAGAATTTTTTCATTTTCAGGGTGAAATAGCTGGAAAGTTTCAGCATTTTATGGAATTTGTGTTGCTAACTTTCACCTCGGGGGTTTGGATTAGTGGGGCAAGCGTTACAATCAACACTTTTCTCATATTTCTCGCAAGAATTTCTGTTAAGAGGGATATATAAAGAAAAAAATCCCGAATGAATTCCTCTAAAATTCTTAATTTTGAAGATTTTTTGAAATCCTCTAATAATGCAATAACAGAAAATGAAACAATCCAAGATGTTTTAAAAAATGCTATTTCTCAGGTAACTGGAGTCAGTACAGAAACACAGGGGAAAAGCAAAGGCCCAATTATTAAAACGGGAACGGATTTACAAAATATGTTTTGGTCCACTAGGATAGGCAAGAAATTTCTGAGTGGAAAAGATCAGGAATTCCTACAGAAAATGGCCGATGAGGGTCTTTTAGATCCGAAGTTTCTCCAGGATGAAGGGGGTGGAACTGATAATTCTCTTCCAAATACTCCAAAAGCTAAAGAATTGCAGGAATTGTTAAATAGGATGGGACTTGGACAGTCAAGTCTTATTGATTTTAAAAAATTACCAGGCCGTGGTAAATATGAATTCACAAAAGCTAGGGACATGGATTGGGAAAAGATTAATAAATTACTGAAAGATAAGAAAATTGAATACGACCCGGATCAATACACTCTTGTTGCATTGCGAAACTCTTTAGATGTAAAGAAAAAACAGCCTAATCTCTTTACAGATGCTTTGTTTTTGCTCGGGCCAGAATCCGATAAAACTATCGATTTTTATCCAGCCACCACTACTCCTGGCCCAGCCTTTATGGTCCAGAGTTATCGCAACTATTTGATCAGCAATGGAGATGCTTCTGCTATTAATCCAAAAGGGTTGGCAATTTTGCAGCCGGGTGTTTACACCTATAAATTAGGTAAACATAAAGGGAAAGAGGATGCTTTAATTCAGGCCGAACCGGTCAAAGTTCAAAGATACAAGCCTGTGTCTGACATTAATCAAGCAAAATTTACAACACTCACCCCGGGTAATGAAGAAGAGGGTAATTTTGGAATTAATATTCATCAAGGAGCAGATCAAGAAACTGTAGACAACATTAGTAGCGGTTGCATTGCCATCCAGTACAGGCAAGACATGAAATCTCTAATCAAAAAATTAAAAGATGCTAATCAAAACCAAATCGAGTTAGTTCTTCTGGACCTTGACAGCATCAATTAACGCAACAAAGGGAAACTTCTCCTCTCCAGGTCTTCTATAATTTCAAAAGCAAAAATTTTGAAGATTCTCAGTATTACAGATCAGATAGAAACACAATATCGTGAATATGCCTTGTACGTTCTACAATCCAGGGGCATTCCTAACTTCTATGATTCACTAACCCCAGTCCAAAGGATTGTATTAGAGAACAGTCCGGCAGTTTTTCAAAAAACAATTGGCTTGGTAGGTGAGGTTATTCGGACAGGTAGATACCATCACGGGGATTCATCTTTGGCTGGTGCTATCTCAAAATTGGCCAGGCCTTTTGGATGTTCTTTCTCTCTTCTGGAAGGGGATGGTTTTTTTGGCTCCCCCGTTAACCCCAATCCATCAGCTCCTAGATACACCTCAGTCAGAGTTAATCGTAACATCAAAGAGATCATTTTCCAGAACTATGATTTGAATGAAAAAAACGAAGAAGGAGGTTTCGATTGGCTTCACGTTCAAACGCCTATTGGGCTTCTAACCCACATTGTGGGAATTGCAGTTGGTTACAGAAGTAATATCCTCCCGAGAAAATTAGAAGACATTCAAGAATTTTTAGAGGGAAAAAACAAGATCCTCAAGCCCCATTTTAAGGATTTTGCAGGCAAGATTTTTAAGTATGAGGATCAAGACAACGTTTGGCTACTTGAAAGCGGATTTGAGGTTCAACAGGAAAAAAAATCAATCAGGATTTTTGATCTGCCCCCCGTTATGAGGTATGATTCTTTTATGGAGAAACTGCTGACCAAGCTGGAAAAAATGGGCAAAGAATATAAGCTGGCTAATAATTCACAGAGTAAATGTGACTTAACCCTCACCTTCCATAAACTCTCCGGCCCAGAGTTTTCGGTCATGACAGCAGCAGTTAAAAAGATGACCCAGATCATTGTCAAAGAAGACGTCGTTTTCATCAAAGACGGGGCAGTCAGGCAGTACTCTTCCGTTAAAGAATATCTAGAAGAATTCGTAGTGCACTTGGAGGATTTGAAATTAAAAAGGCTCGTGAAAGATGAAAAGGATCTGAACAACGAGTTGGCTTATCTAGAAGCCAAACTGAAATTTCTGATTTATATGAGTCAAACCCGCCGAAAGAACGAAGAGATTTCTCAATTTCTAACCCAGTTTCCCAGAGAAATAGCTAGCAGACTTTCATCTATCCAACTCATCAAGCTTTCCTCGAATCATATTCAAGAGACCGAGATTGAAATAAAAGAAATCAAATCTCGTTTACAATCCACCAAGAAATCAATTCAACATCAACAAAAAATAGTTGCTGAAATTGCAACAAAACAGAAAAAAAGTGCAGCTGTACTGCTAGTTACTACCAACCCTTCCATTAACAAAATAACAGATTCAGAGATAGAAATTTTCACTCTTAACGAAGAAGAACAAGAATAAATCACCTATGGCTTATTTAAACCACAATATCCCGACTTTAACATGTTACATCAGAAACGAATTCTTATTCAATCACGAGAAAGGTCATGGCGATTACACCCTGGCTGATGTCCATTCAGTGGCATCCATTCAAAAAAGAGTGCCGTTGTTTGAGGCATTTTTAGAGAACGGGGTCAATTGGACCCGCAGACCCATCCACGCTTTTTGTTGGCAACATAAAGCAGAAATCCTACCTCTAAGTGAACACATGTACTGGGATTGTTTTAGTTCTTATATCGATGTTCAGGTGAGAGAAAGATTATCAGGTCTCAGAGCCGATTTAATCTCGATCACGGGGGTCAAAAGACAGGGTGTTTATCTGTTCACTTTGGATTGGTCCCATGAAAACAGGAGTTTTTTAGACACCAATTTCTCAGAAACTCCCGAACACAAGTGTGGCCATGTTTTCAAAATGGACAATGGTAATTTCTTCATTTATCCCAACAATAGAATCATTTGGATGGATAATGCCTGGACTTTTAACCGCATCGAAAAAAATCCCGGCTATAAGATTGATATGAGGCTATATTCTGCCGAGGGAAATGGTAAATATGAATCTGACTACCACTATATTACAAATTTTTCCGACAAAAATTCAGATTCTGCTCCAGATTCGACGAAAGAATCCTAATGTCAGCCCCTATAAAATAAAAATTCAAAACCATGAAAATCAGAGTAACTAGCACCAGCAATTTTATCCTTTTTTTGAAAAAGTTAAAAGTAGTCGACAGAAGTGTTTTGTTGGAATTAACCAAGACGGATCTGTTTTGTAAAGTCCATACTCCAGACAAATCCGTCATGAAGTTCTCTAAAATTCCCACAAATCTTATTTTTGATAATTTAACCGATTTCTCGGATCTGAAATGTGATAGAATTAAAATAGGTTTGCTGGATATTACCAGACTGATGGATAGCTTCCGTTATTTTAAGGCGGAGGAGGAAATATTTTTACATTTAGAGATAGCCACTATTGATGATGAGTGTGTGGCAACGGAATTAAAATTGATCTCCCCCTCTCTCAAAATTAGGATCAAATGCGCCGACCTTTCCTTGCTTTCTTACGTAGAAGATTCTATTTCGGAATTAGTTCAAAGTCAAGAAGATGCATTGGCTAGTTTTAAATTTTTTGCCTCTGATTTCTCTTCTGTTTCTTCCCTTTGTGGCATGGAATCAAATTCTGAGGAATTATTAAATTTCACCCTTCATTCTGACTACGTTAGAGTTATTGGGCAATCTTTCGATTACAAATTAACTATTGGAAGTTCGGATATAGAATGTGGTAAACCCTTAGAATCCTCTATCTACAAATCTCATTTAAACTACGTGGACCCGGAATCTTGTCTCTGTTTCTTTCATGAGAATAGAATAGTCTTTGCTTCGGATCAAACCTCAACCTCCACTGCTATTGGAATTATCGAAAGTTAGTAAAATACCCACTCATGTTGCTTAGACTGTTGATGTACTTTACTATTTGTGGATCTAGTACCTTTTCCAACTCTTTTCTAAAATCGGCAAAGATTGGGTTTTTCCAAAAGATGCTTATTCGTACTAAACGATCTGGCTCCTTAATAACAAGATAATCTTTCAAAAAATTGACATCCAAAAATGGTAAAGTCGAGATTAAAGCTTCAGCTCTAGGAAATTTTTTTTCTTTTGCTTCTTTCAAAGCTTCTATCCAACCAGAATAATTCCAGTCCCCTTTTTGTATGCCGAAAGTATCACAAAAAAAACCGTTTTTCACTTTCTCTGGTGCTCCGACTAAACTAGTTAAAGGATTATTCCAAGAATAGTAAATTCCATCTACCTTTTCAGGACCTCCAATTAGATCTTTAAGATTATTATTGCTACAATTAAAGGTTTTACCCACTTTAACAGGACCTCCTTGTAAAGAAGTTAGCACATTGTCGCTACAGTTAAAGTGTTCTTCCACTTCTTGGGGAAATCCTTCTAAATCCTGAAAAAAATTTTTGATGCAATGAAAAACCCCTGTGACCTTTCCAAACCGTATCTTTTTGAAAATTTCAATTTCTTTGGGTTTAGTAAAAACAGGCTGAGTGACGTAGAAACTGCCTATGATGTCAACTAGATCCGTTTCCTGGTTGATCTCCCATGCACCCAGCGTATGAAAATTGAGAATTTGGATTTGTTTAGGAGTTAATCTCTTGCCGAAAGATTTTCCTTTATTTGCCTCGTATACTTTGAAACTTTGGATAAAATTTGTCCTTTGCATCAATTATATATCCGAAAAGAGAAACAAACTTTCCAGCAAGAATAAAATAAACACAGCCAAAAGATGTCGTACGAAAACTTGACAAAAGAAAAATTGCTTCAGAAAAAAGAAGAACTAACCGCCCTGAAAAACGAATACAAGAACGAAGAACAGGCGATTAAATTAACCATGAATTCTATTTATGGTTCCATTGGTAATAGCTATTTTGTGTGTTTTAATCACGAAGTGGCAGAAGCTGTTACTCTTCAAGGTCAAGATATGATCAAATACTCTGAAAAGATCGTCAATAGATATTTTCATGATTTTTGGCATGATGACACTGAGCTGCATGAAAAGTTAGGTCTTACTCAAGTTAAAAGGGTGGTCAAACCTCTTGTAATCTATTCTGATACTGATTCTGTTGAATCTTCTTGTCTTATTAGAACTCAAAATAACCAGGGAGAAATAAAGATTTCTACCATCGAAGATTTTTTTCTTTCTTTCGCCAGCTTAAAAGAAGTGGTTGAAGACGATAGAGGCAACCAGATTGTTTCTGACCCAGAAAGCTCTGTTTTGAATTATAAACATGAAGCTCTAACTTTTTCAAGAATAAAAAAAATCATCAGACACGAGGTGACCAAACCTAAATGGCAAGTAATTTCAGCTTCGGGAAAAGAAATTATAGTTACCAACGACCACTCAGTGACTATTTTTAGAGCAGAACAAAAGTTGCATGTTAAACCCTCAGAAATAGATCTCGAAATTGATAGGGTTTTAATTTTCAAAACTGCTGAAAAAATGGTGGGGGGTTTCCAGTTTGAAAACATAGCATCATGTCGTCGGATAGGGACCTTCGAAAGTGAATATGTTTATGACCTGGAGATTGAGGAAGAAGGTTATGACAATCAAACTTTCTTTGCTAACGATCTGCTGGTTCATAATTCTAACTACGTCACCTTCGAAGAAGTGGTTGCCTCTTGTGATTGGAGTGGGGATCCTAAAGAACTAATTTTATCAATTAACGATCTAAGACTGAAAGACTATATTAAAAAATGTTTTGATCTTTACTCTAAAAAATGGAACACCGAGAACTACCAGGATTTTGAGTTGGAAACAATCTCCAAAAATGCTATTTTCTTGGGCAAAAAAAAATACGTTACAAATCAAGTGTATGCCGATGGGATTCATTCAGATCCTTTAACTTTTATTAAAACAACAGGGGTAGAGATGATCAAAGGGGGAACCCCCACTTTTGTGAGAGAGAAGCTTCTTTATTTAACAAAATACATCTTGGCTGTTGGTAAAAATTTCAATCTTAGAGAATTTGTTCAAGAGTTAAAAAGCATTAAAAAAGATTTTAAAGCCCAGGAAGCCGAGCAAATTTCACTCGCCATTTCTGTTAATAACTACGAGAAATTTATTCTGAATGACACAACTAATCTGGAAGTCAGTAAGTCTTGTCCAATCCACGTGAGAGCATCGGCTTTCCATAATTTTCTTTTAAACAATTCAAAGTACAAAGAAAAATACCCCCTCCTGAGATCTGGAGACAAAGTACGATACTATTTTGTGCCTATTCGATCGGAGGCAGAAAACAACGTTTTTGCCTATGCCCAGGGAAATTTTCCCTACGAATATGCTCCTCCTGTCAATTACGACGAGCAGTTTACGAAAACAATTTTAGATCCAATTAACAGATTTATTGAAGTGATGGGTTTTCACCCTATCAGTCCAAATCTTTTCATGATTAACACACTTTTTTAACCTATGGGCTATCACCATGTAATTTTACCAGATCCTGATACTCTAAATCAAATTAGAAAAAATTTAGCAGACGACTCTTTATTCCTTCAACTATACTGGAATTCTGCTGATGCAATCTTGGGATCCGACCCTTCTCTTTCTTACATCCGTCAAATTTTAGAAACACATGAACAAACACCAATTTGAAGATATTGCAGACGACGAGTTTGAGGCTTACTGTCAGTATATGGATGAGACATACCAGCTGTTGGTGGAAAATAGAATCTTTTTTATCGCCGACAAAAGTGTTTCTCCGTCATTCAAATGCGAAAGGCTGGAAGAGATGGTTGATTTCTTTACTCTAGAGGAACAATATGAGAAATGTGCTGTTCTTCACAAGATCAGAATGGCAGTGGAGATCGAATTCTTAATACAATAAATCATCCAATTTCTACGGAGTTCTAGATATATAGAACATCTTAAAAAAAAATTCTGGATGGATTCCTTACCTACTGTGTTAAATTTTTGCAATTTCTTAAACGAATCTAAAAGTGACAAGAATGTTGAACTGCTCATTCTTTCCGGTACGGTAAAACCCAGCCCGACCTCTAAATCATTTTTGGAAGAGTGCCAAAAAAGAAATATTCCCTGCTACGTTGTTAACATCAATGATGTTAAACTAGAAAAAATCTACAATGGGCATTTACTGAGAGAAACTTCAGGTGAAAAAAGAGAGATCTTTATCAATCCTGATGTTACTGCCATTATTCCAAGAAGAGGAGTTATCTCCAATTCTCTCACCAAACAAATCATGAGGGAATTAGAGTCATCCCGTTATTTCTGTGTTAACTCTCTGGAATCTATCGAGGTGTGCGAAAGTAAATTCTTAACTTCTAAAGTATTAGAGGAAAGTGAACTACCAGTTCCAAGATATGCCTTGGTGAACGGAGAAAACAATTTGGATAGCGCTTTAGAACAAATTGGAGGTCAATTTCCGGTGGTAATGAAGCTGCTTTCGGGAACTCAAGGAATTGGAGTTTCAATTGTTGATTCTTATGCCTCTTTAAAATCAGTGTACCAAACCATTTCCAAATTGGATCCTGAAAAAGAGATTCTCATTCAAGAAAAAATTAATTCTAATTTTGACCTAAGAATTCAGGTCATTCTCAAGAGATTTGATCCCTTGATAACCAAACCTAGTAATTGCATCATTTTGGGATCGATGAAAAGAGAAGCGGTAGAAAAGGATTTCAGAACTAATTACTCGTTAGGGGGTAAAGTTTCTGCCTACAAGATAGATGAAAAAATATCGGATTTAGCCTGTCGTGCCGCCAATGCCGTAGGTAGTCACTGGTGCGGAGTAGACATTATGATTGATAAAAAAACAAAAGAACCTTACATTCTGGAGGTTAACTCCTCCCCTGGGACGGAAGGTATTTCTCAAGCTATCGGAAGGCCTATTGTTGGAGATGTTATTGATTACGTCATTAACAAAAAGAATTGGATTTATTCAAAGATGGAGATTGGTTATTTAGAGACGATCGAGATCCCAGAGATAGGAAAACTTGTTGCAAAATTCGATACCGGAAATGGCTCTAGCGCCTCTTCAATTCAAGCAGATGAGACTGAGGAGATAGAAGGACAATTAAAATGGAAAATTGGGGATAAAGAATTTACCAACGAGATTGTAGGATATACTGATACTGAAGTTGGCAGAGATAAAATAAAAAGACCCATTATTTTACTCGATCTAATGCTAAACGGAGTAAAAATTTCAGATGTAAAAGTTGCTCCAACAAATAGAGTGCAAAAAAGCACTCCTTTCTTAGCCAGCAGGGGTTTGATGAAAAAAATGGGGGTAATGGTCAATCCTCATAAGGCATTTGTGGTGACAGAGGAGATTAAAGGATATCGACCTCTAAAAGCAAAAGGTAAACCCCATCTGGGCATTGAATTTTCTTGAAGATATATAAACCAAATAAAAAAACAACATGGCAAAAGCAGAAAAAAGCGAAAAAATTCAGGTTCTCCTGTCATCCGAAGATTTAGAAGAACTCGGCAAAAAGATTTCTAAACAGGCATTAACTAAAGGTGAACCCCCAGTATCTATTTCACACTATGTTAGAAAACTAATTCGCAGAGACCTGGGAAGAAGCACAAGTGATGACCAATAAACTTTAAATCTATTTTCTATTTTTTTGTAAGAAATCCTTAAAGCTTAAGATTTGGTTTCTTTTCCCTGATGGCGATTTATCCTCGTCTTCATCGTCTTCATCCTCGTCATCCTCGTCGTCTTCATCATCCTCTTCGTGACCAAGAAAAGGTTCTGTTAACAATTCTTCTTCTTCGTAGTCTGTGTCATCCCCGTCATCTTCTTCGTCTTCTTCATCTTCAACTTCTTTGTATTCTATGCTGCGATATTCCTTTTCTTCCTCGTCATCTTTTTCATCGTCGTCATCGTCGTCATCGTCGTCATCGTCGTCGTCATCGTCGTCGTCATCGTCTTGATCATATTCTTCCTCGTCATCATCCTCCATATCTTCTTCCTCCTCTTCATCCGACGAGATTTTGAAATCAATTGTACCAAGATCTTTCGGCTCATCTGATGGGTCGGGCATTTCTTCGGGTGAAAGTTCCATTTCAGATTCTTCTATTTCGAATTCTGAAGTTGAATCTTGAAGATAAAAATCTTTGTCTTTTTCTGCTAAAGAGGTTTGCATAGTTTTTTTATTTTAGTTAGGATATATATCTCATTATGTACAAGAAAAAAATTCTAGAATTTGACGATTTTGTTTCAAATTTATCTCTCAGTGAGGTTCAGCAACAAGAAATAAAAGATTTCGTCAAGAAATACGAAAAATACATGAATTTTCACGACGCCGGAGAATTCGAAGCATCGTTAGATGAATTAGTTTCGGATGTGATGACACATTTTAATTTTCCAGCATCTAAAAAAGAAGATGTCCAAAATTATATCCAAAGCCTGCAAACTTTATCTGACGGCATCTCGGTCATTATGTCTCCAGGTCCTGAAATCATTTATCGTACTAATCCGGATATGACACAAACAATCGTTTATTAAAAAAAATTATATGAATTTATCAACTATCACTTCTGAAGATTTCAATGAATTAACTTTACTCGATTTTTGGGCTGAATGGTGTGGACCTTGTAGAATGCTACATCCCATTCTGGATGAGATCAAGATCAAAAATCCAACCCTCTCCATTCACAAAATCAATGTAGATGCTAATAAAGAAACAGCCATCGAATTTGGGGTTCGTTCTTTGCCAACAGTACTCCTTATCAAAGACGGTCAAGAGGTGGAAAGAGTTATTGGTTTAAAAAACCCGGACCTGTATCAAAAATTAATTGACACCCATTCCTAAAAAAATAAAAATGTATGAAAAATATTGTTAATTTCGATGACTTTGTACCAGGAACTCCTGATTCTTTACAGGAGGGCTGGGGAGATGCTGGCTATGGCTACAAAAAATATCAGCCACCGGGCATGTTACAAACTCTAAAAAGAAAAACAAAAAGCCTGTTTGGTATTGAAACGGGTCGAGATAGAGAAAAATTGTCCCAAATTTATCAAGAAATTGAAAATCCTCCCTACGAAGATTATATTTCGAATGTTAGAGATATTACCGGGGAATATCCTTCTTTAGTTTGTCAATTGGGGCCTAGAAACCTGTCTATTATGTGTGATCCCCGAGATCCTTCGATTAGATGGGGAGGTACCGATTTGGATTTAGTTGATATCGAAGACGAGTGTAATAGATTGTACAGATTTATTAAAAGTCATACTGATTTATCAGAAGATTCTCATTCTCCGTCCGACAACACTATTAAAGACCCTAAAAACTTGTACTCCTCTTATCCTGGAGTAGGCGGTGTTGATAATAGAACAGTTAATCGTTCTCTGATCTAAAGAGATTAGGAATTAGTAGAAGGATCTTCGAAATTATCATCGTTTCGAAGATCCTCTTTTTTTTCTTTCTGAATTTCAGTCATGATATATCCGGCAATTGCAAATTCAATTCCGGACCAGATAGCAATATCAGAAGAAGAAAGTTCTGAATGTTTTTCCAGGAGCCAGAAGATCATTCCCCATTGTCCTATTATAAAGGCCAAGCTAGATTCGATTCTTTTCTTTGAAAAGAAAGATTTCTTTGGGCTGTACATGTAAACTAGCTCCCGGCAAACCCAAAACAGTTTGTCTTTAGCCTTACCAAAAAACACTAGCAAATCTTTCATTCCCAATCAACATAAACACTTCCAGCAAATCCTGATCCTTGCTGCATCTGTCTGCCTCTATCTTCAATTGGAGCTAACCAATCTAGTCTATCTGCAGATTTGGCTAGTTCTAACAGACAATCCGTCAGTTCTTTCCCTTTTTGTGCTCCCATGATTTTTATCAATCTTTCTTTTACCATTGGTAACTGCAAGATTTTTTTCGTATTCTTTGCCTCCCCTTGTTGAATTAAATTCAACATTTTTCTTTTTTCGGTTTCTGACATTAATTTATCCATAAGAAACTTTATTTTATAAATCCATGAATTCGGAAATTTCAATCATTTTTTCTATGTCCCCTTCCTCATCAGCTTTTCTGTATTCTCTTTTAAGTTCATCTTGAGACATACTGGCGTAATCTTTAGTGGTTGAGGCTTCGGGCCCAGCTGGGTTTTTAGCAGCTTGCCTGGCTTTCCAGGCAGCCAATTGCTTTTCATATTCCTCCTGATTAGCCCTGTCTTGTTCTAGCCAGGCATCCCTTTCTTCTACTTGAGAAATAACTATTTCAATTAATTCATCTATTTTTTTCCTGGCTTCGGGCGTTTTTCTGAAAATACCTGTCATTAGGGGTAAAAACTCTTCCGTTGGTAGATTCTCCGGGTCTACCATATATTTCCAAAGTTCTTCCCTCAAATTTTTATATTTGATGACTTTGGGATTCTCGATGATAAATTGTCTTAAATCGTCTGCCATCGTTGGACCATATCTCCACTCGTCAGGTTCATCCATCAATCCGAATTGATCCTCGATTGCCTTAGCTAGTTCAGGATCATCGGGAACTGCAGACATAGACATCACCCTCCAGATTCCTTTTACAGCCTCATGAATCAGCATACTAAAATCAGCCCCTAAAGCTTTCACTACAGGTTTAGAATCCGGGCGGGGTCTATTCTTTTCTCTGGTTTTTTGGAATGCCTTATCCAACATTCTCTTCATTTCCATGCCCTGGGCCAATTTAATTTCAAGCTTAATCCCGTAATAATCAAGCAAAGGCTTGTATAAATCCGTGATAACTTCCCGGGCTAGATTCTCTAATTCTTGTTCGTGTCCTCTGGAAAGTTGTTGAGATTTAGAAAAGTTTTGCATCATCTGACCAGAAGCCTGCCCGATGCCTTCCCAAGAACCTTCTGGACTCTGTGCTATGCCAAGTTTTTCCTTGCCCCTTCTAGTCATATCCTGCAGATAATCCGGAGGAATACTTTGCATATCTTTGACCCTAATCGCCTCGTTGAAAGACGAAAAATCTAAAGTCGATTTATTTTTTCTGATCATAATTTTAGTAAAAAGGTTTTCTTCTTTTTAGATCGGTCAAGTATCTTTTAATTACATCCATCTCCGTCACTTTTTTTTTCCCTGCAACCGGACCAGGAGCTTGAGAAGGAACTTTAATCCTACCCGGTGCAGTCCCTGGATGGGGTGTTATTCTTCTAACTGGTTCTACATCCGGGTCCAAATCAGGATCTTTTTCTTTTGGTTTAGGAGTAGGTTGGGGTTTAGGTTCAGGTTTAGGCTGTGGAGTAGGAGTCGGTTTCCTTTTGGGCAAAGGCTTTGGTAAAGGCTTTGGTAAAGGGGCAGGTTTTGGCTTCTCCTTTTCTTTTTCCCTTTCGGTTTCAGATTCGTCTAGTCTATGACTAAACTCGGAAAAACTTTCAATCCTTTTAGAACCAAAGGATTCGAACATAGAAAAACTTTTGTGGATCTTCCGAAGTCTAGATTCTGATAGTTCTGATATCTTCTTGCCATTGATAACTAATTCATCATCTTGAGTAGAGTATTCAACTTTGATAGTTGCCCCCTCCTCTACTTCTTCTTCGATTAAATAATTGGCTATAGGATCAGCTATATATTTTTGGACTGCTCTTCTGAGAGGTCTAGCTCCAAACTCAGGATCGAAGCCGTGTTTAAGTAACAATTTGTAAACCGAATTCCCCCAAGTGAGTTTAATGTCTCTGGTTTCTTCAATTCTTTCTGCAACCTTTTCAAGTTCTTTTTCAGCAATTTTTTTAATTGTTTCCTCATTCATTTTTCCAAAAATAACAATGTCATCTATCCTATTGATAAATTCAGGAGAAAAATGGCCTTTAATGGCTGACTCGACTCTGGCCCGGGTTTCTTCTGAAGATTCTGTCTTACCTTTTTCTTCCTCCGGTTCGTCATTCACCATCCCAAATCCAATTTTCTTTCTGCCAGGCTGATTTTTGATATCTTTGGTGTCCTCTTTTTTCGATCCGACGTTAGAGGTCATGATAATAACGCAATTTTTGAAATCAACCAATCTGCCTTGACCATCAGTCATTCTTCCATCTTCCAACACTCCTAACAGGGACTGAATTACTTGAGGGTGAGCTTTTTCTATCTCGTCCAACAGAATAACAGAATAAGGGTTTTTTCTGACCTGGTCTGTTAATTTACCACCCTCTGAATAACCGACGTATCCTGGAGGAGACCCAAATAATTTTGATGCAGTGTGTGCTTCAGAGAATTCAGCCATGTCAATTCTAATGAATTTAGAACCTTTCGAGCCAAAAAGTTCCTCTGCTAATTTTTTCACTAGATAAGTTTTACCCGTACCGGTTGGGCCGACAAATAAAAACACTCCTTCTGGTCTATCTTTATCCTTCAGTCCTGCCCTGTTCCTTTTAATTGTTCTCACCACAGTATCAACTGCATCTTCTTGGCCGATTACTTTTAACTTCAATCTGCTGCCCATTCCTTTGAGGGATGACTTGCTGCCTTTTTTCATGGATTCAACTGGAATTCCTGTTTTATCAGCCACCAATTTTTCTACCATTTCTTTAGTAACGGTCATTCTAGGACCCATTTTCGCCTTGGCGGACATGGACTCTAACTTTTTTTCTACCCTTTGCTTTTCATCATCTAGTTCTGCAACTGCATCGTAATCACCTTCTTCTGTTTTTCTTTGCATTGCAGTTAGAAGTTCTAAATTTCTTTTTTCTAATTTTGCAACCTCTGCATCTGGAGCATTTTGGGCCCTTAGCCTAGCACCAGATTCATCCATGAGGTCGATAGCTTTATCTGGCAAAAACCTGTCCCCGATATATTGTTTAGATAATTTATAGAATGATTCTAGAGATTCAGGAGAGTAATCAACATGGTGAAAATTTTCATATTTTTCCTGGATCCCTCTGAGTATTTCCATACATTCTTCATAGGTAGGTTCTTCAACTATGATCTTTTGGAATCTCCTTTCCATTGCTTGATCTTTCTCGATAGTTTGGCTATACTCTCTGTAAGTTGATCCCCCAATCATGTGCAGTTTAGACTTTGCTAGGAAAGGTTTGAGTTCATCAAAAAGTTCTTTATCAATAGAATGAAGCTCATCGACAAAAATAATCAAGCCATCCTCCTGAATTTCTTGAACCAATTGCGGAAGCAACCCCCCTTTTACTATTTTTTTGAAAATGAAGGTTAAATCTATCAATTTTTTCCCCCTTAAAAAACCAGGACATTTATCACTTGACATCAGAATTGCCAATTTATCCACGATAGTTGTTTTTCCAACTCCCGCTTCCCCTACCAAAACAGGGTTATCCTTTGTTTTTCTAGCCAGGATCTCTATGAGCTGTCTTAATTCTTTGTCTCTACCAATCACGGGTTCAATCTCCCCTTCGGCCGCTGCTTCTGTCATGTCATAACCATATGCCTGCCAAATTTTCTCTCCTTCTGGAACATTAAGTGTTTCCTCTTCTGCTTCAAATAGTCTGGTTTTGTAATTTTTGGAAATTCTTTTCATAGATGTTTTTTTTTGCTATCTATATATCAATCCTTTTAAACTTTTTGTTCTGGGTCAGACTGGACCGAAAAGAATTTTTTTTCTTTCGGAGTGAAAAAGCTAGGAGAAAATTGATTATTTTTGGAATTATAAAATTTTTATGCAAAAAACGATAATTTTGTTGAGGGGTTTGCCTGGTTCAGGTAAATCAACCCTGGCCCAAACGATAGGAGGAGAGCACGTGGAGGCGGACCAATATTTTATGGTTGAAGGTCAATATCAATTTCAACCGGAAAAACTAAAACAAGCCCACGAATGGTGTCGAAATCAAGTTCAAGACTGGATGTTTTTAAATGTGCCCCTGATCGTGGTGTCTAACACCTTCACCCAAGAATGGGAAATGGAACCCTATTTTCAGTTAGGAGAAAAATTTGGATATAGGGCTTCTTCAGTCATTGTTGAAAATCGACATTTAGGTCAAAACGTTCATGGTGTTCCGGCCGATAAATTGGAGGCGATGAGAAAAAGATTCGAGGTGAAATTGTGAAACCTAATGCGGATTTGATATATAATTACAACTTCGGGGCTGAATGGAATCGACTGGAGGAACAAGTTCTTTGACATGATGCAGGCGGTGCTAGCTTTGGAAGCACCTAAATATCCTAAGCGTTTTTTACATGGCGAAAATCCATTTTTTGCTTTGGCTGGACTAGGTTCAGCAGAGCCGGTAGAAGTTGCCTTGGCAGCCTAAACCCCGGGAGGTGACGCCCAGGAACAGAAAGTCACGAGGGTGGGAAAAAGGGTTAATAGTACCACACAATTTGTCGACTCTCAGTAACCCTGCGGGCTCCGGCCCAATACCCTTCAGATCGCTGTAGGGATCGACACTGGGGATTATCTTCTATCCCAGACAAAAACTAGAAGGTAAAAATTTGTCGGTTCAGAAAAATCGACTAAGCCTGTGAATGAATGTTCTAGTGCTGCCTAACAGGACGCGGGTTCGAATCCCGCCAGCTCCCACTCCCCCTAAAGTCTATTTGGTTTGGATTTAAAGTCTAAACCAAATAGATTTCGCTTGGACTAAAACCCAAATGTCGTGAAACTTTTGTTACTTGTGCCGTAAAATTGACAAGGCGTAGTTCTGTCAAAATAAAAAAATTAAAAATTATGGCAACAATTTATTTTCTTTTAGGTGCACTTACCGTGGTGGTCTTGGTTACCGTGGCGGGTGTGTTTAAGATGAGTTCGGATTTAGACCGAAAAATTTCAAATGAAATCAATTCCCGGATCGAAAAGATTTGGAAAAGAATGTCAGACCTTGAAAATGATTTTCATAGAAAAGATGATGGGATCATGGATGATCTCATTAAAAATATGAATGAAATTCACGCCGAAGTCAATTCTCGACATCAAGATCTGTTGAAACAGTTGGATTCCAGATGCGACAAACTTTGGCATCAGGTGAATACAAATTACGAGTTAAGTCAAAGCAGGATTAATGATTTGAGCAAAAAAAATTCCTCAACAGAGGGATAATTCAAAGCAGAACTACGCCTTTTTATTAGATTTAATGTTTACAATCTATTTAACCTTGAAACCTCTTGTTTTAGCTGCATCTCTATTAAAGAGTGATTTTCTTCGAGTTTTTTCAGTTCTAGGTCCAGCTCTTCTGTTTGGATTTTCAGATCCTGAAGAATTTCGATTCTTTTTTCTTGGTCTTGATTCAGTTCTAAACCAAGAATTAAATTCTTGATGTTATTGATTCGTTTGTTGTGTTCCATCGTATTTTTTTACAAATTTAAGAAATAATTCGAAAACATTTCTATCCTTTTCATAAAAGGTCCAATTAAATTAAACTGATCAACATTTGGAACTTCCCCTTATATATCATGTACCCTATTGCGAAGAGTGCAATATTCCCAAAGGTTGGGGACACGAAGTCGTGTTTGAAAACAATGAACTCTACTGTGGCAAATTACTGTGTTTCAAGGCTGGAGCCAAATTTTCGATGCATTACCATCTAATTAAAGATGAAACTTGGTACGTGAAGGAAGGTACCTTTATCTATCGATACATTGACACCAGAAATGCCGAAGTGATGGAGTCGACTTTGAGAGAAGGAGATTCGGTTAGACAGATGCCTGGTCAGCCCCACCAATTGGAAGCCGTGACTGACGGTGTTGTTTTTGAGGTTTCCACCCAACATTTCGATTCAGATTCTTATCGGGTGTGGAAAGGGGATTCCCAACGAAATGATTAAAACTGTTTTTATTACAACAAAATTGATATTAAAATTAAAATTAGCATGAAGAAGAAAATTGATATCATAAATTCTCTCAAGAAAAGACATCAAATTTATTCAGGCTTACACGATGAGCAAATTAAGAAAGATCATCTTTGGGTCATTAACAACCCTCTAAAAGGACAGATCAAAAAAGAATGGACTGATTTCGGGGTAAATTTAATCATGTCTGAAATGGGATTTGATCAAAGAGCTGCCGAAATTGAAATGTCTTTTTTGGAGCAAGAATATGAATCTTTAGCCTGCCGGTAGGGTTTTATCCGAACAACTAAAACACACAAATCTTTAGTTTGTGTGGAGTTCATTTACCCCTTTTGGATATATAAAAATAAAAATATCCAATGTTAACCAGGCTGTTAGTCTTTTTTCTTCTTTTTCCTATTTACACATTTTCCCAAAGAGCATCTGTAGTGGTTGATGCAGGAGAATATTCTCTCATTTATTCAGAAATTTACCAACAACCTTTAGAGTTATCATATTCTGTCAGATGCTCTGCAGGTAAAGAGAACAGATATGGATTAGACTTTTATCGGGTTGACTCGATTATTACCTCGGATCAAGCAGATTATGAAAAGAACGTTTGGGACAAAGGACACTTAGCCCCTGCAGCAACATTCAGCTGTTCTAGAGAAACTCTGATTAAAACGTTCTCTTATCTTAATTGTGCACTTCAGCACCAAGATTTAAACAGGGGTGTCTGGAGAATATTAGAAGCCAAGGAAAGACAACTAGTAGCAGAATTTCACCAAGTTGATGTCCACATCAAATTAGATTTTTCTGGTACTCCTGAAAAACTCAAAACTGGAGCAACAGTTCCAAATGGATTTTGGAAGATTTTAACTATTGACCAGAAAGAAAAAATCATTTACTATTTTCCTAACCAAAAACCTGCTTTCAGCGACCCCAAAAAATTTCAAGTTCTGAAATAAAAAATTGAAACCTTATGCGTGGTTGAATATATAAGAAAAGTTAAAACAAAAAAATAAAACAATGACAAAAACCCTGTTTACGCTTGCCCTCGTTACACTTCTTGCAGCTTGCGGTCCTGTAGTAGAAACTACAACTGAACCTGAAGTAATTGAAGAAACAGCCCCAGTTGATTCTACAACAGAAGCCTCTACTCCTGTTGATTCTGTTTCAGCCCAGTAAGTTTCTTCTAAAAACCCAGCTTCGGCTGGGTTTTTTGTGGGAAAAAATTTGGAGAAAATAAATGACCTGATTGAGGTCGGGTTTCAGAAACTTTCAGTCAATCTGAAAATATAAATTTCAAATTTCTTCTCTTGAAAACTTTTCAAAAACCATCCCTTGCCATCCAGTGGGCCAAGGAAAAATTGATTGATCATGGATATGTGGTGCAAACAGAAAGATGGCAGGGGATTCCTGCTCCTGACGACATGTGGGAAACTTTAAATACATCATTTTCCATGGTTGTGCCTCCAACTTTAGACCAGCTGAAGGAGGAAATCAAACCTAATCTGCCCTGGGCCGACGATCATTTCGCAGAGAGAATCTCGGGTCAGCCTTTGAATCCCCCGCCTTCCAATGAGTGGTGGCCTTTCAATCAAAAGAAGAATGAGCAGTTCAAAAAGGAGGAGAAATTTTCCCACACCTATCCAGAGAGGCTCTGGCCTAAATTTGCAGTGGACCCCCCCAATTCTGTGATGACTGGAATCAGATTCGAATATGGAGATTTCGGGGACGTTGTTGATTTGCTTCGCAGAGAACCCTACACCAGACAGGCTTTTTTGCCTCTATGGTTTCCGGAAGACACCGGTTCTGTGCATGGGGAAAGAGTGCCCTGCACCATTGGGTATCATTTCATGAGAAGATCCAATCATCTTCACATTGTCTATTTTATCAGATCTTGTGACTATCTACGCCATTTTAGAGACGACATTTATTTGGCCTGTCGTAAACTCCATTGGGTGTTGGAAAGATTAAAAAACAGCAGTCCTGAATCCTGGGGTGAAGTCCAACCTGGTTTTTTTACCATGCACATAACCTCTCTCCACTGCTTCAACAAAGAAAAAGGAGTTTTGAAACAACCCAATAAATAATTTGAATTCCCGATGAAGTTGGCAGTCATTATTGATTCTTATCCCAGTTCAGAGGAGCAACAGCAGAGGCTACTTCAGAATTTGGACAAGATTAAATCCACGGGGATGGATGTTTTAGTGTCCAGCCACCATCCCTGCAACTCTTCTATCATAGAAGTAACAGATTACTTTCTGTACGAAAAATCAAACAGATATTATTATCTAGATTCCGATATTCTGAATTACAACCTTGCTGGCATAGAAAATCCAGTGTATTTAAAATACACAGGGATCGGGGATCGAATGTTTTATGATAGACTTGTAATCACGGGGTGGTCGGCAGCTATCACCTCAAACTTTTTGAATTCTATCCGATTTTTGTGGAACAAAGGCTACGAGTATGCTTTTTTCCTGCATGATGATTTTATTTGTCCTGATGATTTTTCGGTCAAGATTCACAACATTTTGCAAAAATCGCAGGGTCACAGAAATTATTTCATTCGAAACAGCCCCAATTTTTCCTCTTGGTTTGCTCCTTTCTTGTTTGGTTTTCAGATTGATGAGCTATTAATTCAAAAGTTGCCCCAGACAGATTTAAGTTTAAATTCCAATTTTCAAAAATTCTTTCCGAACTGTTGTTTTGAAGATGTACTGCTGCGAATCTGGGGCAACGATTCGAATTTTATTGATGAACACTCTCAATTAAATTTCATCTTTGGTGAAATTAACTGGAATTTGGTTAATTCTGTGTACGGAACAGGATCTAGCAGATTGCACAGTGAAATATCGTCTTCAGTGTACGTTAACTTAGACCAGTCCAACAATCAATTTTGTTTGATGTTAAATGTTCCCTCGGATTGTTTTTGTGAGCGAGTTAACTTCAATTTTGAATTTTTGGATTCAGGTGCCAAACTTCTAAGAGAAATCAAACTAGATTTACATAGAGCTACTTGGTACACAGAATTTATAGATGAAATTTTCTTCGATCAAAGGGTTGTAATCATGAGAAAAAAAATTCGGGGTTTTTGTGGGGATGAAATTTATTCTTTTGAGGATGCTATAACTTTAAAAAAAGAGAAACTAATTAAATACTCGGAATTGAAAAATTTTCAATGACGATAAAAAATAAACCTAAATTATTAATATCAATATGAAATTTAACGTGGTCACCTCAATGGCCAGATTTGAAAATTTCGATAAATTGAAAAACCATTTATCTAATTTCAATATTCAATGGCACATCGTTATCGACGATAATCTCCAATTTGATCAAGAAGTAAACGAAAATTGGATATCTTTTTATTCTTGTCCAAACGACAAAGGTGAGTTTTACGAGAGATGCCATTATGCATTGAATTGGTTTGTTGAAAACTATGTCGTCGAAGATGAAACAAACTTTTATTGTTTTCTAAACGATGATGATGCATACGAGGAAGGTTTTTTTAATAAACTGACAGATGAGATTCTAAAAATGAAAGAGAGTAATTCTTTTAGCGGTTTAATTATTTGTTCGATGAAAAGGGGAGATTTTACTCCTCGAGATGTTGTTGATTATAGACAGCACGGAACACACACATTAATTGCAAATAAAAATAATATGGTAGAGGGTGGGGTAGGACTGGAACAATTCATTATAACAGGAAAATTGTTGAAAAATCATAGAATGCCATTAACCGTCAGCGGGGATGGAAGTCTTATTGTTGAATTAGTCTCCAGATACAATCCAATTTTTATACCAGATCTTTTCGTGTTATTTAACTATTACCAACCTGGAAGGTGGATTTTATAAAATTTTTTTAGTGCAAAGAATATTAATCACAGGACCTCTGGGTCAGGATGGTAAGATAATAACTGAAAAACTCAGAAATTATTATGATTTATTCGGGGTTTGTCGAATCAAAACTCCCTTGCAGGTATTTAACGATCACCAAAAAAAATTCGGAATACATTTGGTGATGTCAGATTTATCGGACTTGAACTCTGTTGATTGTTTGATCCAAAACGTCAATCCAGACGTTATCATAAATTTCGCAGGAGAAACCGATGTTTTAAATCCTTGGGGCGACATAAACAAAACTTTCGAACAAAATGTCACTATTCCTCTCAATTTATTGAATTCTATCGTTAAGTTAAATAGAGATATTTTCTTTTTTCAAGCATCTTCTTCACTCATGTATGCTAGATCCCAAGATTCAATCATCAACGAAAAAAGTAATTTTTCTCCTTTATTCCCCTATGGTATTTCAAAACTCACAGCCCATAATTTTGTAAATGAATACCGGGAGAAATTTTCACTAAAAGCTTGTTCAGGTATATTCTTCAATCACGAATCTTTTCATAGAAGTGAAAAATTTCTAAGTAAGAAATTATCTAAGTTAGTAAGCAGTATAATTCAAGGTAGACCTTATAAAATAAGATTGTATGATTTAAATTACTACAGAGATATTAGCCATGCCGAAGATTTCATGGAAGGAGTGAAACTAATAATTGATTCAAGAATTAGTGATGATTTTGTTTTTAGCAGTGGCGAATCAACCCACGTACTTGAATTTTGTAAAAGATTTTTTACCTTACACAATTTGGAATTTGAAGATTATGTGGATTATACAGACTCAGATACATATGAACACCAATACAAGATTATAGGAAATAATTCTAAACTAAAATCATTGAATTGGTCCTCTGAACATAATTTAGATTCTCTTATTCTTGATATGATTGATAATGAGATGGATTGTAAAAAATGAAATTACTTTCCTAATGTAAAAAAATAAAAATTGCAAATAAAAATGATTTATTATTCTCAGTCTAACCAGGACAAATGGGTTTTAGAATTCTTAAAATTCAAAACCAATGGTTTTTTTGTTGAAATAGGTGCTTATGATGGTGTTGTAGCGAGTAATACATACACTATGGAGAAATTTTTTGATTGGGATGGAATTTGTATTGAAGCAAATCCAGAATTTTATCCTCAATTAGTTTCAAACAGAAAATCCAGAAATTTGATCATTGCTGTCAATGATTATTCCGGTGAATGTTTTTTTGATGAAGGTAAAATAACAGAAAAGGGAATTAAGGTCACTTGTGATACTTTGGATAATATTCTAACAAAAAACAATTGTCCAATAAATATCGATTACATATCAATAGATATTGAAGGACATGAATATGTTGCATTGAAAAATTTTAATTTTTCTAAGTGGAATATTGGAATGATGACCGTTGAACATAACTTATATATGGGAAAAGAAGAGAATATAAACAATAAAAATAACATCTATAATCTTTTAAGTAGAAATGGTTTTACCAGGGTGGTTGATAATGCACCTTGTTTGGATCAAACCCCCCAATGGTTTAATCAACCGTATGAAGATTGGTACATAAATAACAAGTTGCTTTAATTAAAATTAGATTTATGGTAGAACTATTCTCTCTGGGAAATCTCTACGTTTCAGATTTCATTCCAAAAAATCAATTGCCTGCTCTTGAGACAGTTGAATTAAAAATGCTGCTTGATCCAGAAACAGGAGCTGTAAGATTGGAAAAAACAGCACCACTAAATCATATGTATGGAAAATATTGGTACCGTTCCGGTGTTAATGATTCAATGAAAAAAGAATTGAATTCTATTGTGAATTCCATTTTAGAAGTTGTAAAGCTGAAAGAAAATGACCTTTGGATTGACATAGCGTGCAACGATGGTACTTTGCTCAGTTATGTTCCTCAGAACTTAATAAAAATTGGGATCGATCCTGCTGACGATTCTTTTAAAAAAGAGTCAGAAAAGCATGCTCATTTAATTATCCAAGATTATTTTAGTGCTGATGTTTTTCAAAAAAGTGTTTTTGGTAATCTAAAAGCAAAAGTAATTACCAGTATTGCTATGTTTTATGATTTAGAAAATCCAGCAAAATTCATTCAAAATGTAGTTGAAATATTGGATGATGATGGTGTTTGGGTACTACAGCTTTCTTACACACCTTTAATGCTTGAACAACTTGCTTTCGATAACATTTGTCATGAACACATTTATTATTATTCTTTGTTCAACATAAAAAAATTGTTTCAGAAGTTTGGAATTCAAATTATGGATGTTCAACTTAACGAAACCAACGGTGGGTCTTTCAGAATTTATTGTATGAAAGAAAATGCTCAGATTTCTAAATTTGGTACACAGCCCCACAGAGACGTTTGTAAATTTAGAGTTAAGTCACTCCTCGCGTATGAGAAAACTTTAAACTTAAACGAAGTCGAGATTTGGTTGGAATTTTTTGACAAGATAAATGAGCTTAAGGAGAAAACAGTTGCTTTCATAAAAGAGCAAAGGGCTAAAGGAAAAACTGTATGGGGATATGGAGCTTCAACAAAGGGCAACACTTTATTACAATATTTTGGCTTGGATAATTCTCTAATTGACGGCATAGCCGAACGTTCAATTCACAAGTTTGGTCTCAAAACAGTAGGTACAAATATTCCGATTTACTCCGAAGATGAAATGAGAAAAGCAAAACCTGATTTCTTATTAGTGTTACCGTGGCATTTTATCAATGAATTCACAGAAAGAGAAAGGGATTTCTTATCCTCAGGGGGGAAATTTATTGTTCCTTGTCCTAAATTTCAGATAATTAGCTTTAATTGATTCTCAATTCAATTTTAATGGAAAAAATTATAATTATTGATTCTTATCATTCAAGTGATTATCATACGGAAATTTTAAAAGAATGTTTAAGAAGATTAAAGAAAACAGACTACAAGTTGCTTTTGACCTCTCATTTACCTATTCCAATTGAAATCCAAAGTCAAGTTGATTACTGTGTTTATGATCGCGAAAACATTCTACTAGATTCAGCATCACATTATTGGTATGCTAATCCCGAATTTAGAGTTAATATAAATCAATTAGGACATTCTATTGCCATTTATCGAAATATGATTTCTGGAGTGACATTAGCACATGCCATGGGTTTTGATTATTTTTATTTTACTCACGGTGATAATTTATTTGATTTTGGAGATTTAGTTTCTTTTGATAAATTTCTTAACGAAATGGTTGAAGGAAATAAAAAAATGATTTTCTTTCAAGATGAATCATGGTACGATTCTCTGATATTCGGGGGGGAAATCAATTATTTTATGCATTATTCAAGACTACCTAAAAATCTAGAAGAATACGAATCCTACACAAAATTCAAGGGGCCAGAGCCGGATTTTTTTTATCATTTAAGCCCGAATCAAGAAAATTTTTTAATTAAAACATGTGTTAAAAATTTAAAATTCGAAGGATTCGAAAACAGTGAAATGGATAAAATTTCTAACGTCAAAATTATCTGTGAAGTTCTGCCCTCAAATCTTGGATTTTTTACGTACCTGATGAACAATTCATCCAGAAAGCTAGAGTGTGATGTTTCTGGAAATTCTTTTGAACTTCATCCGGGATGTTATTGGTATGCTCCGGCTTCCGGAGAAATCTGTGTTTCTATTTTTGATGGTAAATTCACACTAGCAAAAAAGTTTTTTGTGTCCAACGAAAATTCGGATCCTTATTCTAAAAAAGGTAGTTTGGAATTTTTCACCAATTAATTTACAAATTGATTCAGTTTATTTTCATAATTCACGCGTTTTGAAACAAAATACTTCCTTCATCATAAAAAATAAAATAAATTATTATGAATAATTCTATTGAGCTAACTTTAAAAGGTATTGAAAAGGGGCATTTTGAAACTTCGTATAGAGGTTTGAAAACTATGAAGTGTCCTTTTGATTACGTGATGTATCAAATGATCATTCACCAAATCAAACCAGATCTTATTATAGAAATCGGTACAGCTTACGGAGGTTCTGCTTTATATTTAGCAGATTTAATGCAAAATATGGGACATGGACAAATTCACACAATAGATATAAGTGAAGAATGGTTTTTATCAAATCAAAAAGAATTAACAAATTTAGTTGATGAAAATCCAAGAATAACCAGGTTTTTGGGCGGTTATGAAAATTACAATCTCGATTTAACAAATTCTTTCGATAAAATTATGCTAATCGATGATGGATCTCACCATTATTCTGATGTTTTATCCGTCATGCATAAATTTGAAAAAATTATTAGTGAAGATTCTTATATGATAATAGAGGATGGGTGCGTGAACTGGCTGGGATTAGAAGAACATTTCGGTGGAGGTCCATTAAAAGCTATTGGTGAATTTCTGGAACAAAATACAGAATTTGAAATAGATAGAAAATGGTGTGATTTTTTTGGAAAAAATGTTACCTTTAATCCCAATGGATATTTGAAAAAAAGAAAGATATCTGAAATTTTAAATTAAATTAAAATGCACAAAGAACAAAGATCTTATTTAGATAAAGTAAAAGAAAAATTTCCCCAAGCTTTTCAAAATTGTAAAGTTTTAGATATAGGATCTTTTAATGTGAATGGAAACGAAAAACCATGGTTCGAAAATTGTGATTTTACGGGATTAGATATAGGACCAGGACCAGGAGTTGATGTTGTTTGTTCTGCACACGAATATTCTGAGCCAGACGAGACTTTTGATACGATTATTTCTTGTGAGTGTTGGGAGCACAATCCATTTTATAAAGAAAGTATTTTAAACGCGGTCCGGATGTTAAAGCCGGGTGGGTTTTTCATTTTCACCTGTGCTACAACTGGCAGACCTGTACATGGTACAAAAACTCAGGATTTAATAGATATCCAAAACAAAAAAACAAATCAAGGCAATCCGGTGACTGAGTGGATTACTATGCCAAATGTATTCAGACAAGATTGGGATAACGAATACTATCGAAATGTGACAGAAAAAGATGTACGCGAAACCATAGATGTTGATAGTTTATTTTCTTTCTATGAATTCGAGGTAGAAAAAAACCATTGTGATCTTTATTTTATTGCGATCAAAAAATGAAAAATCATGAAAAGAGCTTACATCACCCACGTAACCGAAAATTATCTAGAGATAGCCAGAAATTTGGCTTTAAGTGTCAGAAATTTTTCGGACATCCCTCTGATAGTCTACGTCATAAATCCCACATCTGACCATCAATTCATGTTTGGTGGAATAGATAATATTTTTATTCGCAACATAGATTTAGATTTGGACCAAAGCTCTGATGCTGATTATACTTTTAATTCCGAAGGAAATTTTTACGTTAACAGAGAAAGTACCAGAATTTTTAAAATTGCCTCTGCAAAAATAATAGCCATGCAGTTGTCAATCGAGGAGGGATTTGAAGAAATTTGTTATTTGGATTCTGATTGTATAGCCACACCTGTCGTCGATGAGATTTTTTCTTGGATGCCGTTGATCAAAGATTACCCCTTGACCTCAGAAGGCATTCATCAATATATGATTATAGTTGAATCAAACGGTCGTGAAAGGGGAAATCCATTTGAGGGCTGTTGGCCAGCAACAGATCTTACAAAAACTTTAGAGTGGCCCTTGATGAATTTTTTGCAAATGAATCAGGAAGCACGTGGAACATATAGAACAACCAATGTTGCTCTTTTCAATTCCTCTTGTTTAGAGTTCATTAGAATTTGGAAAGATTTTTGTTATCTTTTACCTAAATTAAATTTGAAATTGATAGACATAGTTCCGTTTCAAGAAGAAACTCTATATAATGTTCTTTCTTGGAAAAAAACCAACGAGGGCCTGCCTCTGTGTTACATCAATTTGAGGGACGGCATGCAGACAGTTAAACATTTTTATGAAGAAGGGATGCCTGGCTTCTCAACCTGGATGGACGAGCAAAACAAAGACTACTCCATGAATTTCTATTTAATCCCCCACGATAAAAGAAATGTAAAAGTTCTGCACGGAGAAAAAAGAAGAGATGAATTTGAAAAAATTCTCCAGTATTTGGTAGAACTTAATCAGGCAGGATATTTTAAAAAATCTGAAGAAAAATGAATTGTTCTCTTTTAGTACAAACCTGTGACAATTACATTGGATTTTGGCCCGGCATGCTTTACAGCTTAGATTTTAATTGGGATTTTGCAAGAATCCCCGTTTATTGGGCCTCAGAGGAAATAAATGTTCATGAAACCCAATTTGAATGTAGAGGGTTTCCTTATCAGCCCAATCCACGAATTAATGCAATTTGTACCGGTAAAACGGACAAGAATGGGTTTTCTACCCGTATGAGGATAGCTTTAGAACAAATAACTTCTAAATGGGTTATCTACATTCAAGAAGATATGTGGTTGCTGTCCAATCCAGGGTGGGATCTTATTTCAGAACTTCTTCTATTCGCCGAGATGATGCAGGCAGAAGCAATTAAAATCCACACTAAATTACATTATTATGAAGGTTATGTATTAGAACCCACAAATTATGAAATTAAAAAAACCAGACTCCACAAATATTCTCAAGGACAGAATTGGTTGATGACACACAATGGTGCTATCTGGAACCGTGAATATTTGCTTCACCATTTAAAAGACGGAGAGGATCCTTGGGTAAATGAAATTGAAGGTTCTAAAAGAATGAGCTCAGTGCCCCATAATCACTTTCACTACAACATTTATTGGTATTCCCAACCTGGAGTTTGTGAAAATGGGGGGAGTTCCAAAGAACATCTGACTTTAGGACCTATTTATGATGATCTGATGAGTTTGCATTTGTCCCATCCTCAATCAGGTAACTAAAAACAATTTAATATAAATTAGAAATTTTTTAATAAAATAGTTTAGCTTAGAAATTCATGAAAAAAACCGTTTTGTGTCACTTTTATAACGAAGAATTTTTACTCCCATTCTGGTTAAAACATCATCACAAAATGTTCGACCGTGGAATTATGATTGATTATCAAAGTAATGATAATAGTGTTAACATAATAAAAGAAATTTGTCCTAACTGGGAAATTTTGCCCTCTAGAAATCAACTTTTTGATGCACGGGAAGTTGATTTGGAGATTATTGATCTAGAAAAAAAAATAGATGGATGGAGAATTGCTCTTAATGTTACAGAATTTTTAGTGGGAGATATGGAAAAATTAGAATCTATTAATGACGATCTTTACATTCCATCTCTAATTATGGTTTGTGAAGAAGGTTTAGAAAATAAATTGCCAGACCCAGATTTTCCACTTTGTTTACAACACAGTAAAGGAATTTTCCCGCAAGATGAAACATACGAAAGATTCAGGCTTAGAAGAATGAGCAAAGAAAGTAAATCTTATCCAATCGGAAGGCATTTTCTCTTTGGTGAACATAAAACAGATACGGATTTTTTAATATTGTGGTACAAATATGCACCATTCACAAAACAAATGATAGAAAGAGCTTTACAAATACAGCACAGAATGCCAGAAACTGATAAAAAATTAGGATTAGGTTTTAACCATTTAATTAGTTCACAAAAATATATTGAAAATTTTAGAAAATATCAATCGGAATCTTCAAGCGTTTTACACTATTATAGGCACCAAATAAGATCTAATTATTAATATACTGATAATGAAAAAAATTCTTTTAATAGGATCAGAAGGATACATTGGTTCGTACTTAAAAACTAAAATTGGATGTAATCCATTTGATTTAAGTCTTGGTCTTGATTACAAAAATATATCGATCGACGAGATAAAAAATTACGACATTCTAATTCTTCTAGCAGGTCATTCTTCAGTTGCTTCTTGTGCAAACAATCAATTAGCAGCTTTTAAAAATAATGTTGATAATTTTTCAAATCTTTTGTATAAGATAGAGAAAGCGGGAAACCCAATCAAATTTATTTACGCATCTAGTTCTAGCGTTTATGGACAAACTGGGGCAGGAATCGTCACCGAAAATTTTTCTGATTTTATTCCACATAATACATACGATATAACTAAACATTTTATAGATATATTGGCTAAAGATTCCAAAGTCGAATATTATGGTCTTAGATTTGGAACTGTTTGTGGGTATTCTCCAGTTTTGCGTACAGATGTAATGATTAATTCAATGGTTCGTTCCGCAAAAGATCTAGGTCATGTAAAACTTTACATAAAAGAAGTAAATAGGCCTATATTAGGAATGAACGATCTTGGAAGATCTATTGAATGTATAATAAACGAAAGAGAAAATAAAAAAGGAATTTATAATTTGGCCAGCTTCAATTCTACTGCAGAATATATTGCTTCAGTTGTTTCTAATTTGTGTGATGTACCAATTGTAGAAATGGAATTCCCACAAGAAGTATCAAACGCTAAGGAACAAACAATTACTTATGATTTTGCAATATCTAGCGAAAAATTTTCAAAATCTTTTCAATTCGAATTTCAAGATTCCATAGAATCGATCACAAAATCACTGATACAAAATTGGAAAGAAATGAAAAAAATAAATAGAACCACTAAACTAATTTATGAAACAAAAAATTGAATGTATAGCGTGCGGGAAAATTGATTTATTACAAATCCTAGATTTAAATAGCCAGCCTTTAGCCAATAGTTATCATAAAGGTGAAGAACTAAAAGAATATCCCTTGGGATTAAATTTATGTAAAAATTGTTATCATTTACAGCTAACTCATATTGTGAACCCTGACGAATTATTCAAAAACTATTTGTATGTGAGTGGAACTACTAAAACACTTCGTGATTATTTTAAGTGGTTCGCAGAATGGAGCATTAGTAAAGTTAAACAAAGAGAAAAAAAAGTTTTAGATATAGCTTGTAATGACGGAAGTCAACTTGATGCTTTTAAGCAATTGGGATGGAAGACTTTTGGTATAGATCCAGCGGAAAATCTATTTTCAATCAGTAGCAGAAAACATACAGTTGTTTGTGAATATTTCGATGCTTCTTTTTTTTCGGAAAAGTTTGATATAATTATTGCACAAAATGTTTTTGCTCACACGGAAAAAGCTTTAGAGTTTTTGCAAAACTGTGAAAAACTTATGCACGAAGATTCTTTGTTATTCATACAAACATCACAAGCTGAAATGGTAAAAAACAATCAATTTGACACAATCTATCATGAACACATTTCATTTTTCAATGTTAATTCTATGTTATCTTTGTCAAAAAGATCAAATCTAAACCTGATTAATGTAGAAAAAAATGATATTCATGGAATTAGTTACATATTCACATTTTCCAAATTTCCAAAATCGTATTCTAATATCAACCAATTTTTAGAGTTAGAATTTAATGAAGGGCTTCTAAATGAAGAAACTTATCTGAAATACTCAATCAATGTAAATAAAATTGTTTCTGATTTAAAAATATTCATAGAACACCAACAATCAAAAGGAATCAAAGTTGTAGGTTATGGAGCGGCAGCTAAGGGAATGACTTTGTTAAATTATGGTAAAATTATTCCTGACTTAATAGTTGACGATAATAAATTGAAAGTTGGATTATATACACCTGGTTCTAACATAAAAATTCAAGAACCCTACATTTTAAGAGAAATAAAAGAAAATATTGTGATTTTGCCATTAGCGTGGAATTTTCATAAGGAAATAAAACAAAAAGTACAAATTTATAGGGAAAACTATTCAGATATTTGGGTTAAATATTTTCCCAAGCTGGAAATCTTATAAAATTGAAAAATTCAAATAAAAAGGGAAATAATTTCACAATACAGGAATAAAAAATTTATCTATGTTTCAAATTTTCAAACAAATAAAACCACCATCAGATTCTCTTCTTAAACATTATCAAGAACAATACATCAGAAATCAAAACAAATGGATCAGAAGATCCAAACTCATGCCAGAACATCTAAACCAAGAATTTTTATTAGACGGAGAGGAATTCTGGCTTCGGGGCAGCGTTAGTCCAGTTGAGGTTGTAGTAGAGAAGAAATCAACTTCTGAATTTTTTTTTATGTCTATTGATCCTGTCACCAAGTCCATTCTAGGAGAACCTAAAATTGAAAATTAAGATTCTAACCCCTTCCCCAAGAACCCATTTGGAAGTTTGCTCCCTTATCAATCTGCATAAAGTTGAAATTTTAGAAGACTGTTTCGACAAAGACGGATCCTATGGTTTCTTTTTACTTGATAGTCTCCCCGCTTATGTCGATGATTTCATTCTAATTTCCGACGTAGTAGTTCAATGGGGTAAAGACATTTCCTAAAAAAAGAATCTTAATTAAGATATATAATCTCAGTTATGGAAACACAAAAGACCATTTCGGAGATCATAAGGGAAGTTTTACATGAAGAGTTGAACTCCATGAGGGAAAGACCTCCAGGCCACGATTTAAGAATCATTCAAATCAGTATGGAAGAACTAAAATCGGCTCAGGCCGAGATGAAAAAAGATCTTTCAGAATTGAAGAAAAAACTCCTAGACCCAGATGATGGTGTGATTGTAAAGGTGAATGAAAACACTAAGTTCAGGCTGGAACAGCAGAGACAAAAGGAGAAAGATGAAATAGAATACCGAAACCTATTGATGGAGCATTCTAATCTTATGAAATGGAAAAACGGTATCACTAGGGCTATGTGGATCTTCTTCACCACTTTAGTCGGCATTTTAGCAAAGATCTTTTTTCTATCTGATTCAAATTAAAAAAACAACATGGAAAAACCACAGACAGTCACCCCCGATTCCAAATACACAACTGATGATAATTTTATTAAGTGGTACGATCAAAGAATTTTCGGTTCAAAAGTAGGGTCTCTGGGTATGAAGCAAGGCACGGTTGGCAAACTGATGAAATTTGACGAATTCAAAAAAACTTTTTCTGGACTTCAATCTAAATAAATTCCAATCGGAATCCTTGTTAATAATCACGAAAATTGAAATTTTTTTTAACTTTTGATGTATAATCAAGAGTTCATTCAAATAAATTTAACATGAAATTAAAATTAGAGTACGTTTGGCTTGATGGTTATCAGCCTGAGCCAAACCTAAGATCAAAAGTTAAGATTTTCGACCATGCCCCGGCAAACCTCAATCGTCTTTCAGCCCAACACGCAAAACCCAAACCAGAAGAACTACCAGAGTGGTCTTTTGATGGGAGTTCCACCCAGCAAGCTGAGGGTAATTTCTCAGATTTAATTCTGAAACCGGTGAAGGTTTACACAAATCCCTTAAAGATGGGTTTTAGTTATTTAGTACTGTGTGAGGTCTTGAACCCAGATCGAACCCCTCATTACTCCAACACTAGAACTTTGATTGACAATGATTCTTTTGATGTCTGGTTCGGATTTGAACAGGAATACGTGCTTAGATGGTTCAACAAAAACAACGATCGGCCAGTGGGTTTTGAAAATTTTAATCCACCAGAATCACAGGGCAAATATTATTGTTCTGTTGGTCATCCTTATTCTGCTGGCAGAAGTATTTCTGAAGAACACCTCGATGCCTGTCTTTCCTGTGGCATCCAAATAACCGGCACCAACGCCGAAGTGATGCTGGGCCAGTGGGAATACCAGATTTTCGGTCAAGGGGAACAAACAGCTGCTGATGATCTGTGGATGTCTAGATTCTTGCTAATGAGAATTGCCGAAAACTACCAGATCAAAGTTGACTTTCATCCCAAACCCATGGGAGCTGATCAGGATTGGAATGGATCTGGAATGCACACCAATTTTTCAAATAGCCGAATGAGAGAATCAGGAGGAGAGGAGTTTTTCAACAGAATCTGTCAGGTTCTAGAAAAAACACACGATCTAGCTATTTCTCTTTATGGTTCGGATAACCATCTAAGGCTCACCGGTAAGCACGAAACTCAAAGCATCTCTAAATTCAGTTGGGGCATCAGCGATAGAGGAGCTTCAATCAGGATTCCCATCTCTACGTCTGAAAAATGGCTTGGGTACTTGGAAGATAGGAGGCCAGGTTCAAATGCTGATCCCTACAAAATAACTAAATACCTCTCAGAATCTTTGAGAGAATTAGATTGAATCCATGTACGACCCTCATCCATCATTTAAAGAAGAACTTCAATTTAAGGACAAAAATAAATTTTGGGAACTTTTCTATCAGAAAATTACGGAAGCCGTTGACAAAAATTACAATTTTGCTGTTCTTTTTACAATGGAAGCTGAATCTAGTTTAGAAGGACCTAGCTATTCAGTGATCATCGAGAAAAAGGATTATGAAAAATTTCTTATCAATTGTCAGCTCTGGAATGAACAGACGGAAAATTACGAGGTGTGTGCTCAGATTAAAAAAACTCTACAAAAATTAAAAAAATGCAAAAATCAGAATTCAGATTGACAAGCTCTTACTATATGAATGATATGAGAGTAGAAAAGGGGGACATCTTAAGGGAAAAATCCTCCCAGAAAACGGTTAAAGTTCTCAACGTGCTTAAGAATCAGAGGGGAGATGTTGAGCTGTTGGTGGAATATAATTCTCCTGGCTCTCACGGAGTCCCTTTTCAGAAATCCCCGGATAGTTTCCAATTTTTGACCTAAGGAAAATCAACGAGAAAGATCAGAATAACCCTAATTTTCTGATTTAAATTCACTTATTCAACTGGGCTGAACATATATACTTCTGATATTAAGATGAAAAATTCTCAGAGTATAGACCAATTGAATCGTGCTTTAGAAGTCTACAGCGACATCGTTAAATTCGGTGAGGACAGTCTTTTATTTCCTCATAGAGAAGAATGTATAAAAATTTTAGAAGAGTTTGAAGAATATGAAAAATGCATGGATATTCACCTCATTATCCATAAAGAATCAGCAGAGTCTAAATCCAAAAAAAATGATCCAGAACTTGAAAACCGAACCAAAGATAGAGCGTAAGGTCTACGAGAAAGCCTTATCTAGAATGGAAAAATTGGGCACCAGTGCCATTAACCACCCTCATCTGCTAGAAAAAAGAGGGGAGATTAAAGCTAGTTTGTTGAGGTATTATGAGTCCACAGAGGAATATGAAAAATGCCAGTACATTCTAACCTTTTTCGCCAATCTGGAAAAAGAAATTCTTTTAAATCAGATCCTATCCTTAACTAAAGAGGCAAAAACTGAAGAATAATTTTCAAGAAGAAGAAACAGTTTCAGTATTTCTACTAAAGTAAAAAAAATTATTGATGAGTCAAGTTTCACTCAAAGATCTAGCCGAAAAATTCTCAGAAGAAATTTGGAATTTACATGGCCAGGGATTATCTCACACAGAGATAGCCAAAAAATTGGTGTCTGAAAAATTTCTGAACCTAGGCACTTCAGCTTTAGATTCTTTCAGAAGGGCAATTTCAGCTAAACTATCAGAAGAATTACCTGAGGATGTTTTAAGACAATCGATCGAAGAAAAATTCAAACAGGAGGAGATTCCACCTGCTGTAGAACAAGAGATCGACAAAGAAGAGGAAAAGATGGCAAGATCTGCCTATAAAAAATACAAACACAACACCAATTACTACTATGACGAGACCAAAGATCTCTATATAGTTTACATCAAGAATAAAGCCTACCGTTTTACTGGTACTATCATTAGAGACATGAAGGCTCGCTATTCTTCTCTGACGGGCAGTTCAGAAACGATCAACGAAATTTGTCGAAACTTTGAAATTCCTAGAAACATATTCACAGCTCTAAAATCTATTCTGGGCTGGACTCACGACTCGGAGCCCTACACTGACGAAGATATGTTTGTCAGAGACGAGGAAGAAATGGTTTCCGATGCTTTGCAGAAAAGAAAATTCTCTTTCTTTCAAAAGTACACCCGGCAGGAGGAGAAGATGATCAAAGAAGCAGCCTCCAATTGGTGGGCTTTCAAGGGTCTGGTTATCAATCCTTTGGCCGAAAAATTAACCCATGTTTTTGCCAAGTACAAAGTTCCTAAACTTTCCTTACCCCCTGGAGAACCTCACTCTCTGGTTATATCACCCTTCGACCTCCACTACGGCAAATATGCCTGGTCAGGGGAAGTAAGAGATGAATACAATCGGCAAATGGCCCGGGATTTACTCTTGGAAAAAACAGCCTCTATTCTAGCTGATGTTGTTAAATATCAGGTTGAAAAAATAATCATTCCAGTGGGCTCCGATTTCTTTCACGTCGACACTTTAGGTGGGACCACAACCAAAGGTACACCCCAAGATTGTGATGGGACTTTTATTCAAATCATGGTTGAAGGTCAGCAATTGATGGTGGAATTTATAGATATTCTCAGAGGAGTAGCTCCAGTTGAAATCCTCTTGACAGCTGGCAATCATGATTTCAAACTTTCTCATGTTCTTTTGGAATATCTGGGTGCCTATTACAGACAATGCGAAGATGTGCACGTAATCAAATGCCATAAATTTCGCCAATATTACGAGTACGGAGAAAATCTCATGGGATTCACCCATGGCGATGGCACCAAACTCTCGGAACTACCCTACTTGATGGCCAGAGAAGCCCCTGATTTTTGGGCCCGAACAAAACACAGATTTTTCTTCACGGGACATTTGCATCATGAGATGGTGAAGGATTTCAAAGGAGTAAAGGTTTATCAAATGCCCAGTCTTTCTGGTTCTGACCGATGGCATCACCAACACGGTTTTGAGGGTTCCAATCGAGCCCTCCAAGCCTATTTGATCCACCCTTCGGAAGGTATGAAAGTAACCTTTGTTGCCTCAATTTAAAAAAATAATAAATAAGTGGAAGAAACTGGAATTTACCATCTTGACCTGATAAGTACTTGTCAGGTCGACCCTGAATTTTTATCAGCATTCTTACAAAAACTGAAAAAATTAGATATCCCGTCTGAGATGAAAGACACCCTCGCCCAAGCCAGTTTCATCGGAGACTCTGGTCAACTGGAGATTTACGTTGAAGAGGGCGATATTGAAATGTCAGATGCAGAGGAATTCTTCGAATGCGTGCTGAAAGTGGAAAAAGAATTGTGTGAATTTAAAGACAATTCTCAGATCATCTGGACCTACAATTTTCCTTTTTACTCGAAAGGATGGAAAAAAAATAAATTCGAGTGGGATGTTCAATTCGAAGAGAGGGATGATTTATACGAGGATCTGGACCTGAACATCTGGAACGAAGATTAGAAATGGATAATCCACTTTTCACAGGCCCCACAAAGGGCTATTTTAGTGCCATGTCCAATAAAAATAGGAAAGATGATCTAGATAGAATTAAGGATTCTAGGGCGAATCCCAGGCCCATTAAAAAGAATAGCTGCCGGTTTCCCTCTCAAGTTTATGTGATTAATCTAGATAGAAGAGAGGATCGGTGGGCGGATTTTATAAAATTGAATCAGGAATCTTTATCTGGTTTTCAGATCAACAGATTTTCCGCCTTGGAAAAAGCTTCCCCGGTGGATGGAATTTTTGCTTCCTTTTTATCTTGCCTTGAACAAAATCTTGCAGAAGAAGAAACCATTATTATCATGGAGGATGATGCCTATCTGGTGCCGGGAGCAATGGAAAAAATCCGTTTGGCTTTTGCAGATCTGCCTGAAGACTGGGACTGTCTTATAGGAAATCATTATTTCATAAGCCAGATAGAATTACTTACTGACCATTTAGGAAAACCTTTGGGCATAGCCTCCACCCTTAATTTCGGGATTTTCAGAAACACCGTCGTGAACAAGATCCACGAGGATTACAACAAGAGGCAAACTCTTCCTGGTCTGAATGATTTCGACCATTTTCTGACTTCTCCAACAACAAGTATTCAAAATTACACCATTTGGCCTATGATTGCCAGAGAATTTTTATCTGTGTCAGATCACTACCAAAAAGTTAGGAACATGGAATTCAGAATAAGAGAAAATGCATTTTTGTACCAGTTCATAGACAGTGACACCTATTATTCGAATCTGGAAAACTGGTAGTGTCATTAAAAAAATAAAACCTGATTTTTTGGATATATAGTACCAAAAAATGAGATTAAAACCAGTGGCCGTGCCATCTATTTAAAAGATCAAAAATGTGATTCAGCCCGGGATAAAATTCAAATAAAAGAAAAAAATGAAGCACGTTAAATCTTTCCACGATCTGTATGAAAATTCTGCAGGATCCAAAGATTCCCCAGGAAAAGAATCTTTCGATAAATGGATGGATTCTCAAATTAGAGCGGCGATCGGCACCACGATTTACCCCAGCCAAAAATCGGTTAAGACCTCTGACACGACGTCAAATTTGGAGTCTCCTGTATCGGGACAAATTATTTTGCCCGGATCTGGAAACAAGAAAAAAGCTATGCAAGAAATAATTTCCTCCCTGAACAAAGTTGGAATCACAAATCCCTATGTGCAAGCCGGAATTTTGGGTGTGGTTTCTAATGAAAGTGATTTCAGCCATGTTACGCCGGAAACGTCCTATAGAATTACACCCAATGTTAGAATTCGTGAAGTTTACGGTGACAGGGTTGAAGGTCTCACCGATGCCCAGCTTGATGCTCTGAAAAAAGACGATGTCAAATTTTGGGACCGAGTCTACGGGAAAGATGATCCCACTGGCACAGCCCAGAAATACGGCCACACTGAACCAGGGGATGGTTGGAAATATCGAGGTAGGGGGTACAATCAGCTGACCTGGAAATCAAACTATCAAAGATATACAGATTTGCTGAAATCAATCGGGTCCAATGTTAATTTAGTGACCGATCCCGACATTCTAGATCGGGATAGTCAAGTTGCAGCTGATGTTGTTGCCCTGTTCTTCAAAGACATGTTAAATAACAAAAAAATCAAGAATAAATACGGCAACAAAGACCACAATGATTTCAAAAGTCTCGAAACCGCAAGCAAAGCAGTTTCTAATGCCAATTCTGGACCTGGAACCAATATTAACACGGGAATTGCGGGAGAAGGGGCACGCAAAGCCTTAGCTTTTGCTCGTGATTTAGATTTAGACAACCTTCAAAGTTTATCCTAAAATTTTTTCAGTGTTTTTATTTTCTGTGTGGAAAACTTTCTGTACATTTGGGAATAATTTAATTCAAACCCAAACTTTGGACATGAACATTTTTAATTTACACCATTGGAGGAGAAAATTCCAGACAATTTATATTTGGATAGCCCGTAAAATAGATATGGAGCACGCCAATCCAAATCGAATGTTACCTCACGAAGGAGACTGTGTGGTCATTTGTAAGAAGCTGGTCAAGATGAAAGATTCAGTCATGCTGATGACCCCTCTGACAGATAAGAGGTACATTAAAAACGAGAGACTCCAGATTTTCGTCATTATGCAAAACCAGCACGTGCAAATTATCAATCACGTTTATTCTTATTCGGTTTCTCTGAGTCATAGGAGTTGGAATAGGCTGGTAGATTTTTACAACTTAGAAATGGAGGACCGTAGAACCGGATTCGAAGAAGAAATCACCTCAAATATCAGGCACTCTCTCAAAAATATTTTAGATGAACTCGAAAAAAAGTAATAGAAATTACGGCTTTCAGGTTGCCTTCTGGGCTGGACTGATGATGACTTTCTTGAGCTGTATCATTCTACTGGGCTTGTCCTTTCAAATTCTAGAACCTCTGCATAGACTAATCCAATTGAAAATAAAATCTACCACATCAGAAATTCAGGCTCAAAGGGGGATTCCGGAACAGGAGCAAATTCCAGAGCCTACTATAAAAAGAGATACGATTGTCATTGTAGAAAAGATTATGAAACCTTGTACAAAATCTCACTGTGAGCCTGCTCCAGAAGGTACCAATTCTCCTTTGCCCCTAGATTCAAACTCTAACTAGATTTATGTTTACTTTTAACCAAATTCAAATGCAAAAAATCAAACGTATTTTTGTTCCACTCTTTTTTAATCTGACCTTACTGTTAGGTTTTATTACAATCCTCTGGGCTTTTTTCATTCTTTTTCAAGATCTTTTTAATTTTTGACGTATGAAATATACAATCACCAAAATTGGTTCTGGTGGACGAAAAGTCCAGATAGAGCATCGGATTCAATGGACTCCTGCTGAGACTGACAAGCAACTCAAATTTCTTGGCGCTGGAGAAGAACCTATGTCCGTTTATTATTTTCCCTCTGGATGGAACTACGGTTATCCCACCTACCATGTCCTCATTGAATTTGGGGACATAGGTGAAACTGATTATATGTTTCTATCGGGGAATGAATTTCTAGAAAAATTTGGAGTTGCTCCTTAAATCCTAATTCTATGAAAAAGACTTCTAAATTCGAACTTAAGGACAATCGACCTTTCTCCGTCAAGACAAAAGATTTTGCACAATCTCTGCTTTTTTGGAGAGGAAGAAAAAAGGGGATAATTCGAACCCGGGACCTAAAGTGGGATGATTTTCGTTTTATCTTTTGGCCCAGGAACTTCACCGAAAAATATGGGTATTTGGGCTCTGTGCCTTATGACAGCAAATATGACAGTAATAGAAAACATGGACTCAGTATTTTTAAAGCACTTTTACCCTTAGTTATTGCCTTGGACTATGAGGCAAAACCTAAATGGTGTCCTCGTTGGGTCTTGAGATTCCTGTATGTGTTTGGTGATGATAAATCGATTGTCAGGGTTCGAAATAGGTTTTTACACAACCTATCTCAAAAACTCACCAAAGGAATCACTCTTTACGATTACAAAACCAAATGGCAAGATTATGATTTGAGAGTTAGCGTTGCTGCCCCTCAGTATCTCCAAGATTTGGCCGATGACATTGAATATGGTTACTATCAGAGAGGTAGAAAAGAAGAACTTCTCTCTAATATCAAAAAATATGAACCGGATTTTAATAGATTAATGGACAACAAAGGACTAAGTGAGTATTTGGAGCAACTGATCGAGAAAAATCAACTTTCTGTTTCATCTTACCAGGAAAATCCACCCCAAAATTAAACCTTTAACTAAAATTTAACCTTTAATATCTCAAAATGGCAACACTTGAAGTAACAAATGCACAATTAAGGCTAATCCAAGACGCTTTGGATATGTATTCTCGTATTGGAATAGGACAGATGTGGGTAATTAAAGACCACCCAACATTCTATAATGTTTTGCGAGATAAACTCAGACCTAAAAAACAATTAGAAGTTGGTGATAAAACTGAACGAGGTGAAGTCGTAGAAATTGGTAAGGACTACATCAAAACATCAGGTAGTTGGGGTAATGGTGAAGAAATTCGCACTTGGACTGACGTTGAGAATGTAAAACTATCGATTGATTATGGTTTGTATCATCAAATTAGAGATGAAGCAGATAAAATACTGAGTGAAGGTAGAAACAAACTCCTTCAAGAAGATTTGGGTAAAGATGGAAGCTATGGAATTTACAATCCTAATGAAGTAGATGAAAGTTGTAGAGTTGCTTTTGACTTGATCCAGGTTATTAGACATGAATTTTGGAAAAACAATCCAGACAGAAGTAATATAACTGTCAATTCATCAGTACATTTGAGCACAAAGGAATCAGGTAAAATTAAATGTAAAATAGATGGGTAAGAAAGTCAATCCGGCAGAAGATGAGGTTTGGCAAGAGGGATTAAAAGAACAGTTAGATAAACTACCATATACCAAACATTTAGATGATGGTGGATATAATGATGGGCAGTTAGCTGGATTCGAGCTTGGTGCTCAATGGGGATACAATAAATGTAAAGAAAAATATAAATTAAATACCAAAAAAATAAAAACCAAAAAAATGAAAGCAATTCTCGAATTTGATTTTGAAAAAGATGAATATGATCGTAACCGGTTTGAAGATGCGGTCGATGGTACAAAATGGAAATCATCTATGAATGAACTTGATAATTGGTTGAGGGACCGCATGAAATATGCCCCCGATGATATGAGTGAAAAAACCTACGAGGCTTTTGAAGAATGTAGAGAAAAAATAATGGAAATTATTAGAGAAAACAACTTAAGTTTATATGACTAAATACAAACCCATAGGGATCACGCCCAAAGAAAAAGCAGACCAGTTGTTAGAATCTGTTATGTTCAGCACCGGAGGTGAAATTGATTATTCAACCGGAAAAATTGAGCCTATTCCTTCTAACATTTACTACAAGGAATGCGCCTTAGCAATTGTAAATGAAATCTTTGAGTTTATGAAAAAGGATGATTTAGACTCAGAAACGGGTTATTGGGCCAATCATCCTCTTTCTAATTTTTGGATTGAAGTTGAATGTGAAATTAAATCCAGATAATAGATGGCTGAAAATTTGTACCCGATGGAAAAGAAAAGAGTCTTTATCACTTTTGCAACCGGTGAAAGATATGAAAGATTAGCTTCTATTTTAGAGAGAAGTGTTCTTAAATTTTCTGTGTACAAGTTGATTGTCTATCAACCATCTGATTTTGATTTGGTTTTGAATACCCAAGAAAATCAATCCCATTACCTTACAATTTATAAAATACTTGCTTGCCTAAAAGCACTTGAGCATTATGAAGAGATTGTTTTTTTGGATGCGGATTGTTTGGTCACACCCAATATCGATAAAATTTGGAACTTTTCGCCAGATAAGTTCCCTTTGCTTCCTCTAGCTAGATTTTATAATTTTTCTAGATGGCCTCACGATAAATGGGTTTGCAATGACCCTAATTGGTTTCCAGAGGGCAAAAAAAGAGTGGGTTGTGATAACATCGATTTTCAAAACTTTTACTGTCAAGCTTGTTGTTTACTTTTTAATTCTAGTTGCCGTGATTTTTTAACAGAAGTTTTATCTTACTTTGAAAATTTTGACGGGGTAGCATTTCCCTTTGGAGACGAGACCATCATCAATTGTTTGTTCTGGAAGTATGGGTTTAGCCACAATTTAGGAAACGTCTTTCTGTGTTCTTTCTATTTTAGTCCTTATATTTTAACCGCTTTTTCCTCTTTGAATTCTCGAGAAGATTTTCCTAAATTATTTGATCCCAACTTCGCCGGGATTTTTCCTCCTGGGTTAATAGAGGAAGAAAATGATATAAAACACAATAGACTGGGCCTTCTCGAAAATAACTACGAACAAATTTTATTTTTCCATGGGACCAAGGAGCCTAATTTCCACGAGGCTTTTCTTAATTCTTTTACACAAGCATAGTCTGTTTCAGAAAAAACAATCTTTGATTTTCAGATATTAAAAACAGGAAAATTCATGAATTTAAATTTAATCCTTCAGAAATATTTTGAAGAGGGCTGGTTGATTAAACAAACTCATCCAACTTTACCTCTGACAATCTGGAATTATTCCCAAACAACCCAATACGAGGGCAAGTGGGACGACGTCACCATGATGTGTAGAGGCCTGGTGACCGATGATAGGGGAGAGATAGTAGCCAGACCTTTCAAGAAGTTTTTTAATTTAGAGGAGGGAAAACACACACCAACCTCAGAATTTGAAGTTTATGAAAAAATGGACGGTTCTCTCGGCATTTTCTTTTATTATCAGGAGCAACCAGTTTTTGCATCTAGAGGTTCTTTCACTTCCGACCAAGCCATCAAAGGAAGAGCTCTTTTAGATAAGTATAATTGGCGAGACGGAACTTACCCTGGCTACACTTACCTATTTGAGATCCTTTACCCGGAAAATCGAATAGTAGTAAACTACGGTGATTTAGAAGAACTGGTTGTTTTGGGTGTGCTCAATACCCAAACTGGAGAAGAGTGTGATTTTTCAGAAATGAAAAACGAAGGATTCGTTCTAGTTAAAAAATACGATGCAGTTAAAGACTATGGCCAACTGAAGGGGGTCATTTCTAATAATCAAGAGGGATTTGTTGTGAGGTTTTCAAACGGAGACCGCATAAAAATCAAAGGGGAAGAATACTTGAGACTCCATAGAATAATGACCGAGATTTCATCTAAATCTGTTTGGGAGATTTTATTGGAAGGAGATAAAATGGAGGAAATACTCAAAGATGTTCCTGATGAATTTTTCGTTAAAATAAAAGAATACGAATTGGAACTTATCTCACAGTTCGATGATATAAAGAATGAATACACCTGGATCTACAATACATTAGGAAAAAACAAGGAAATTTTAGAAAACAGATCTATATTTGCGGAACATGCAAAACAATACAAATACCCGTTTATTTTATTCGGTCTTTTAGACGGTAAAAATGTAGATCCTATGATTTGGAAAATTATACAACCTGAATTTAAAAAACTATGAAGCACTCAATTTATTTAGACGATGTAAGAACACCCATTCCAGGTGACATAGATTGGATTGTTGTCAGAAACTATGACGAGTTTGTGAACAAAGTCACAGAAATCGGTCTTGACAATATAGATCTTATTTCTCTCGACCATGATCTAGGAGAATCTGCTATGAAAGAATGGCACACAAATGTCTATCACAACTACACTTTGGACTACGGTAATATCACCGAAAAGACAGGTATGGATTGTACAAAGTGGCTCGTTGAGCAATGGTTGGATGGAGCACCTGTGGTCAAGGTGATGGTTCATTCTGCAAACGCTATTGGTGCGGCTAATATGATGGGTTACATTAACAATTTCAAACATGTGCATCGCATGCCACAAGATTGTCAAAGATGGGTAGTTCCGCACACGGTTTAATTTCCCCTTTCATATGAAACTAATTTTAGAAAAAAACCAAAGATTATTTTTTACTAGTGACACCCACTACAAACATTCAAACATTTGTAGAGCAACTACAAATTGGAAAGATTCTGATGGTGTTACTCGTGACTTCAAATCTTTGGATCATATGAACAGCACATTGGTTGACAACATTAACAATACAGTGGGTGAAGATGATGTTTTGATCCACCTGGGAGATTGGTCTTTTGGGGGATTTGAAAGCATAGAAGAGTTCCGGCAAAGAATCCTTTGTAAAAACATTCACCTTGTCTTCGGAAACCACGACCATCACATTCGGAGAAACAAAGGAGGTGTCCAGGATCTTTTTACCTCAACCCACGACTACCTTCGCTTGGATGTCAGACAGCCTTCTTCAACCCATCAAGGATTGGTAAACAAGTTTCAATTTGTTTGTATGCACTATCCTATTGCCAGTTGGGATGGGATGAATGATGGTGTGATTCACTTACACGGTCACACACACTTGCCAGCACACTTAAGGGTTGCACAAGGTAGAGCTATGGATGTTGGTGTTGATGGTAATGAATACAAACCTTTACTGCTGGAAGAGGTAAAAGTTATTATGTCGGGCAGGGCTATTAAAAAACTTTGTCTACCACAAGATCATCACGAAAAAAGAATTTGAGAAGTAAAGAAAAAGAGTTATATTTGCATAATCTAAAAAACGTATTGTAATGGAAAGAAAACTCGCGACAATCAGAAGAATTAAAGAAATTTTACCCATCGAAGGAGCTGACAGGATTGAACTTGCGGTGGTTGATGGCTGGAAAGTTGTGGTAGCAAAAGATGTCCAACACAAGGTTGGTGATTTGGTAGTCTACTGCGAGATCGACTCTTTTCTTCCCATCAGAGAAGAATTTGAGTTCTTGCGTAAGTCATCCTATAAAAAGATGGGAGACCAGGAAGGGTTTCGTTTGAGAACCGCTAAAATGAAAGGACAAATTTCACAGGGGTTGATTTTGCCAATTTCAGTATTTGAAGGTTACGAATATCGAGTTTCCGAAAACTTGTTAAACGATAATCCCGCATTGGAGCCCAGCCGTACTGTCGTGAGTCCTGCTGATATGATTGAATTGGTGGAAGGTACTGATGTAACCGAAGCACTTGGTATTGTGAAATACGAGCCACCCATCCCAGCAAATTTAGTCGGCAAGGTAAAGGGTTTGTTTCCTTCGTTTCTCACCAAGAGTGACGAAGAAAGGTTGCAAAACATTGCAGTCGAATATTCCGCCTTATGTTTCCAAAGTAACCATCAATTTTACGTAGCCGAGAAGTTGGATGGTTCATCGGCCACTTTTTATCTTAAGAATGGAGAATTCGGAGTTTGTTCACGAAATTTAGAACTCTTAGAAACCGAAGATAATAGTTTTTGGAAGGTAGCACGGGAGTTAAAATTAGAGGAAAATCTAAGAGCACTTGGAATGAATATTTGTCTGCAAGGTGAGTTGATTGGCGAAGGTATTCAAGGCAATCCCTATGGTATAAAAGGACAAACTGTTAGATTTTTTAGTGTTTATGAAATTGACACCAGAACCAGGTTGGGCATCAAAGATTTAGAGGATATTTGTTTTATGATTGGTCTTCAAACTGTGCCCATTCTAGAATCTAATTTTCTTCTTCCCAACACAATTGAAGAGATGTTACAATATGCGGAAGGAAAGTCCTCACTTAACCCAAACACAGAAAGAGAAGGTGTTGTTGTTAGATCACTGGACTGCACAATTTCATTCAAGGCAATCAGTAATAAATTTTTACTAAAACACGAACAATAATATGGAAAAACTAATTAAAGATGGTAAGGTAGGAGTTATAATCTCCGAAGGATGGGGTTCAGGATTTCACACTTGGAATGCTCCATTAGAAGCAGTATTCAATCCCCAATTGATAGAATTGATTGAGAAGGAAGATTGGGATGAGGCAAGAGAATTCATCAAAACAACCTATTCGGATGTGTATAGTAAACAAAGTTTTTTAAGTAATACGGCAGATTTGGTAGTAGAATGGGTGGAAGAAGGTAGAGAATTTTATATTACTGAATACGACGGAATGGAATCAATTGTGTTTAAAGATGAAATTAAATGGATAACAGCATGAAATAGGTATAAACTCTACAAATATAAGAAATAAATTTTCCCTAACTAATTTGGAAAATCAAAATTTATTACTTATATTTTTGTCGCTAAACCCATAAAGAAATGAAGAATAATGAAAACTTGAATATATCTGGTATTGGTAGTAGTTATGAAAACAAGGTTTCACGACCGCTAAAATTTAGCGAACTTTGTTTAATATTAACAAGGTTTCAGATAATGTTAGAAGAAGAACCTAACAGATACACAATAGAAGAATTTATACAACAAGAAGATTTTAGACGTGGTATGTTTTCATAATTACTTATACGGAATCAATTGTTTATAAAGATGAAGTTAAATGAATAACAGCATGAAATTAGAAGTATTTAAAGAAATCGTTGGGCTGTTAAAAGAACAACAAGAAAAGTTAGACACAGCATACAAAGCAGGAATAGACCTTATCAACTTTTGTGACCCTTTAGAACAAGTAATTTCTCTTTTGATTGGTTCTTACTATGGGAAAGAAGGAAAAGAAACATTTAATTGGTGGTGTTATGATAAAAATTGGGGTGAGAGAATTGATTTAACAATGACAGATAAGGATGGAAATGAACTGTGTAGAACAATAGAAGAACTACATCAATGGTTGGAAGAAAATAAAACCAATGATTATGAATTACCCCACTATATGACTAAAGAAGAAAGAGAAGAAACAATTAAAAAATTATTCCTATGATCAAACTATATTATACAATACTCAAAGATAAGATCCGGTCTTGGAAAAACTTTATCAAAAATATTTGGTTATTTAGAAAGGCTCTTACTGATTTTCATTGGTGGGATTATAGTGCTCTAATTCAATTTATGAATACAGGCATCAATGAAATGGCGCGTGGAATAGAAAATAAGGGTAATGAAATACATACAACCAAATCTAAAAAGATCCTTAAAATGAGGAGGGCCTGTGAAATTTTACAAAACCAAATAGATGAGAATTATAGGGAAATAGCTCAAAACATTTTAGGTAAGGTTTATGATTATGAACTTAAATTTATTCGTTTAGAAGATAGTCCTGGGTTATTTAGTGTTGAAGATGGTTTAACTGTAGAACAAAGAGAACATAACTTAAAAGTTTTTTTGAAATCTCGTGAATTAGAAGTTAAGGAATGGGAAGAATTTTGTGAAATAATTAAAGGACAGGGAGATTTTTTCGAGCAAGATGAATGGGAGGAAAAGTTTGATGGTTCGGGACTTAAAAATTGGTGGGATTAAAAACTAAAATATGAAAAAATTAGAATTGACAAAAGAAGAATTGAAAAAACTTTACCATCTCCCTCCAAAGGATGTTGAGAAAGAAACAGAATTCCAAATAACCTATCGAATGGGTAGAAACTCATTAGTGTTGGAATTAATAAAAAAGATAGATGAGGAATTCACACCATACATTGAATACCACCCCAACGGAAATGTGTATATTAAAGGACAAAAGAACTCCAAAGGACAAGAAGAAGGTATTTGGGAGATGTTCTATGAAAACGGAAACATCCATTTTAGAACCCCCTACAAAGAGGGAAATAAAGATGGTATTGAAGAGTGGTTCTACGAAAACGGAAACACCCGAATTAGAATCCCATATGTAGAGGATAAGATAGATGGAATTGATTGTTCAATCCTCTTTAGTGTACCATTGTGACACCTACGAAGAAGCAGAACTTGCTTGTTTGAATAAATTGATTATACTTTTAACCCCAGTTAAACTATGATTATACCCACAAATTTAGATTTTATAGATAAAGTGTCTGTATGTCATTTTTGCAAACAAAGACATAAGGATGATGCATTATATCGTGTATTTACTTGTGGTGAATATTATCAGCATTGGGATTTTGAAAATCAAAAAGGATGTGCTGAACTTTGATTATGACGAGAAAGGAAACCCCAAATACGAAGTTTTATGAAAACAATCGCACAACAAATCAACTGGGATTTTGGAGCTAATGGGAGCTTGGAAATCAAGAACAAAAATGGTAAACGAATCTACCTTGAAAATTCAGATGGATTTTGGGTAAAGCGAGAATATGATTTTGAAGGTAAGGAAATCTACTATGAAAATTCAGATGGATATTGGGCAAAGCAGGGACACGATTCTGAAGGCAACCTAATCTACTATGAAAATTCAGATGGTAAAATCGTAGACAACCGACCCGACCCAAGCCAAGCGAGGACAGATTAATAGAAATCGATGGTGTAAAGTATAAACTAATCAAACTATGAAAACAATTATAGATTCATCAAGGTCAATGAAGTACGGGGATGAGATGATAGTGTTCTATGTCGAAATTCATTATGATGACATCGATGTGGACTTGACTAACGATACCGTTGAGGGTATGGAAGTGTATATAGATGGGGATGTTTACTCAACCTGCCACGATGGTAAGGTGTTCACCCACGATATGACGAAAGAAGTATTAGAGGCCATCGAAGGCTACATAGACGAAGATGACTTCATCCAAGATGTATTAGCCTACGAGTATGATAAAAGAGAGCCAAATATCCACTACCCAGATTAAGCTCAAGCCAACAGAAGCATACGAAGCGGCTATTGAATACACTTTAAAAAACTTATTATGAAACTATACACAGAAGAACAGGTTATTGAAATGATTGAAAAAAGCAGGCAAACTGGATTGACTGCTGAATACCTTATTTTGACTACCACCCCTATTGAATTGCCCAGTGATGAGGAGGTGAATGAGTATTTGAATACCTTTCCTTACACAAAACACCTTGATGATGGGCAGTACAATGACGGGCAAATTGTTGGCGCAGAATTAGCAATACAATGGATGCGTGATAAAATACAGGGAGGTGACTAATGAGAGGCACATACATCACCTGCACCCCAACTGAAAGCCCCTATGTACTCGAAGCTAGTTTTATGGGGAAGTTTATAGGAGTATTCATCCAATCCGATAACGGAGAGTATTATTTCGACCCCAAGCAAGGGGATGGATGGCTCAGCGCAAGCGACCTCATCATCATCTATGATAAACTTCAAGAACTAAATTCAACCTTAATCCCAACCCAATTATGACATTTACCGAATATCTAAAATCTATTAACGCCTGCTCCGATGCAGTTGAGTGGGCGGCAAATAAAACAGTGGAGGAGGTTGTTGCTACCTGCCACCGCGGCGATTGGTTCCTATGGCTTGCCAAAAAATGCGACATTGGATTGCAGTCGCTGACTCTTGCAAAGGGTCACTGCGCCAACACCGTTAGGCACTTGATGGATGACGATAGAAGCCTTAAAGCAGTTGACACCGCGATTGCTTTTGGCGAAGGCACGGCAACACGTGAGGAGTTAGATGCTGCCTCTGCCGCTGCCTATGCCGCCTATGCCGCTGCCTATGCAACTGCCTATGGCACTTACGCTGACGCTGACGCTGCCTATGCCGCTGCCGCTGCCGCTATCGAAAATCGATTGCAAACAGCTGACATTTGCCGTCAATACATTGGCGACCTAATCATCCAAAAAGTTAATTCAATTCTAAACCCAACCCAACTATGACACCCAACATCATTAAAACAGATAACTACCTATTGGTGGTAGATGATTCAGAGATTAAAGAAGGTGATTTTTTTATGACTGATGATAATAGAATTGAATTATCTGCACCTGATTGGAGAGCAAGAGAATGGCATAAAAAAATCATAGCCCACTTACCACTCAACAACTCACCTGTTCTTCAAGGCGTAGACTTGTTACCACCACTTGAAGATGATGTTGAGAAGTTGGCTGAGGAATTTAAAAGTTCATATAAAAAAGTTGGAGTTACTGATTATGAGGTTTCATCATTTATTGTAGGCTACAACAAAGCCAAAGAGAAGTATAAGTTCACAGAGGAGGATATTATCCACCTACTACATAAGACCGCTCGTAAATACTTTCAAGAAGGTAGAGAGTACAAAGGTCACATGGCTATTGCAGGAGACCCGTTACATGGAGTTAGACGTGAACTAATAAACATGGTCCAATCCCTCCACCAATACCCAAAAGAGTTTGAGTGTGAGATCGATTTAATGTATCAGGGTGAAAGCCTCGCATCAGCAAGTGGATTTTCTTTGGATACAAAAGACATTTACACTACTAAAATCACAACCAACTCACAAGGTTTCAGGCAGTGGGTTGGAAGCTACATCTACTAAACTTTACACTATGAACAACGAATTAAAAGTTATGAGTTATAGAATCAACGAAAATTTAAGCAAAGAAGAAAACCTTACAACCAAAAACCAACCAACGAAAGACAAAATCCGAGCAATAGCGTTTGATAAGTTCGGTGGGAAGTGTGCTTATTGTGGTGTTGATTTAATTAAGGGTTGGAATGTTGACCACATTAAGCCAAAAGTACTTGGAGGTACTAATGATTTAGACAACCTTAACCCAAGTTGTAAGGATTGTAATAATTACAAACGCCACACAGATTTGGAGGGTTACAGGGATCAACTGCATAAAATGCTAAACGAAAAACTTGAATACTTGTTTAAAAGCAAAACCAAAATGCAAGTGGCTATAAATATGGGATCAATTAAACATACCTTTTGGGATGGCAAGTTTTATTTTGAGCGTGTCGGTACCAGTTGCCGATAAAGTTTTGGAGCCCACCAAACATTAAATCTATAAAAGACAAAGAACTTTACAAACATAAAAATATTTCAACCTTACACAAGAAGAAATAGATTTATATTCTTTGTTATGTGTATGTAAAAATTTTAAGTTAGAAGATATGATAGAAAATCCAAATCCAAGAAACTTTTATTCGTCAAGAGAAATGGTTGATAGACAAAAGTACATTCCAAAAATGAAATCTGATTTATTGGAAAAACTCAATGATTTAAAAAACAAGATTGAAACGGAGGAACCATTTCCACATGGTAACATGGATTTGGATTTTCTTTGTGAGGTATCTGATAAGTTAGAAGAAGTTTTGAATAACTGGTATTATTAAAATTTTTATTAGACATAATTGTTTCTAACGTTCTGCAGATATACCCAGTTTGGGATTAAACAGTAAATTTTAAAATAATAAATAAAATGACAAAAAAAGCAGAAAATTCAAATCAAACCCGGAACCCCAAATTGGGTATATCTGTTGTTAGCGGTTCGTTGCCTTCGGTTGATGAAGCAGGGGTGATGGCTGTAAAGATTTCAGAAATGGTAGAACCACCGTTGACAGCACAGGAACAATCGTTCTTTATTGCTGGATTTTGCGAATCTGTAAAGTGGCTTGGTAGCAATGACCGCTAACAGTCACAGATATATTCAGTTCTGAGATTTAATGTAAAAAATAATAAAATGGAAACAAAAAAAGAAAATTAGTAGCATCAATTCTACAAACTGGACTTAATGTAGCACGTCATGAAATGAGAGGTCCAGCAAATTATGTTAAAATTCACTCCTCCGTAGATATTGGAGAAGAAATTGAATTAGCTGGAATGAGAATAGAAAGAGATAATACTTTATCGGGTAAGTTTATAGTGGGTAGAGGCATTGATAATTTCGAGATTGAAAAGGAGTTCTCAGAGTGATAATTACACATAACGTTTTGCAAATAGGCGAATGTAAAATTTACGGAATATGGAAAATGAATTTATATCAGTTAAAGAACAACTACCTGAAAAGGGTAAAGACATCATAGGTATTGACGAATACGGTAATAAGCACTACTGCTTTAGATGTGTGTGCCATAATCTAAAATGTAAAGAATGGCGTTGTTCTTTAACTGGAAGCGGACTTATAATAGATGTAGTAAAGTGGATTTACGAACCAAAGTAGTAAATTTTATTTTGCTTATTTGCTGTTATAAGTAAGCTATAGCGACCCGTAGGGTTACTTATAACGATACTCAGATATATTTAGGTTTTCTTTTTATATACACTAAAATAAAATACGAAGATGAAAGATTTAAAACACATAAAAAGATTTAACGAGTCAGAAGAAAACTTGAATATATCTGATGTTAGCGGTTCGTTGCCGTTGCCAAAAGATGCTCATTCATTAGAAGTATTTGCTATAAAGGATTGTAAAGAATCGCCAACAGGCAAAGAAGCGTATATAGGTTATAAGTTGAAAACAGGGTGCTTTCACTTTATTAGTGTACCGTACACAGGCAATGACCGCTAACGATTACAGATATATGTAGTTTTTTTCTTAAATTTAAACACAACTATTAAAAATATGAATGAAAATAATAAGAACACAGAAGTTGAAAACACAGATAAAAAATTACATATATCTGATGTTATAATCAGTACGGATAAATTGACGGAATATCAATTGGAAATACTAACTCGTTTAAGAGAAAAATTTAATGACTTACGGATTGAAATTGTTAGAGGTGATAGATTAATGGTAAATGGTGTTGTTATAACTGGTGGTGTTTTAATTTGGGATTCAAGAAATCGAAAAGATTATGATAACGGCATTAAATTTTTCTCTGATGAAATAAAACTTCAATATTTAGCCAAAAGACACAACTGGAAATGTAATGACTATGGAAGATGCCACGTTATTTGCTTTTGAATATGCTAAAAGACTTTTGGAAGAAATGAATTATTCTCACTAACATATTTCAGATATATTCAGTTGAATACAAACTTAAAAATGAAAAACAAATGATAAAATTTATTAAAAACTTATTTAAAAGACGAAAACAATT